>Ga0155046_106_pt1 | contig 173368 bp, 173 predicted proteins | sample RifCSPhighO2_01_FD_106014 | JGI IMG/M metagenome (GOLD analysis project Ga0155046, IMG submission 106014) | Candidatus Ryanbacteria bacterium RIFCSPHIGHO2_01_FULL_48_27
AGTAGTCATGCTAATATTTTTTTATGCACAAAAACGCCACATTTCTGATACTTCTTGGTACGCTCCTCGTGGCAGGTGGGGTTGTTTTGGGTGAGTGGGAGAAGGCGCGAGAGTGGCAGGTAAGACAGCAGCTTCTAAATCGGCAACATGTCTCACCTGCAGGCAACATGCCGTCTACGCCAGAGATTAATCCAGCTACCGGCTGGAAGATATTTAGAGACAAGAATGTGCCGATTACATTTGAGTATCCACAAGAACTTAGTTATACCGAAAAAAATAAGAATCCGGAGCAAAATTTTTTAGGTATTGGTTTTGATAGCAAAATATACTCACTTTCTATGGTGTTTTCACCCGAAGGAAAAGGGTTGCCTAATAGTGTCGTTTCTTTTGGCAACGCAAATTTAAGGCTTGGAGGAGAAGAATTCTCCGTTGACCTTATGGAGGATAAAGATGACGACTCAACTTTTATCGCCGTTCCTCCAAAAGAAAAGATAAATAATATTTTTGGAGTCCATTACCCGAGTATTGCCTTTCATATGATTTTACAATGCAAGGATTCATGTGACCGTTCGGAGGCTCTATCGATTCTCAAACAAATTGTCTCTTCCATTCATCTTGCCTCAGATACTCGATAGAAGAGTCGTCGAGGATTAAAAAACACCCCATGGATACATTGGGTGTTTTTGTATTGTATGTAAATGTGTAAGGAGTATTTACCAATAATATACCTCCTTTCATTGTTAAAGAGCCTTACACAAAAAGCACCCTAAAAGGTGCTTTATCTGTGTCCAATTCTAGCAGATTTGGTGAGCTAAGGCAAGAGGTGGAAGGTAGAGATGATTTTATCGTAGACAACACCTCGACCATCAAGCTCACGAGTATCATTGATTTCAAAAGTATACATACCACCACCAAGAAGGACTCGACTGACTCCTGCTTTTTCCTTATCTATAAAAATATATGCCTTTGCATTGTTTATATTTTTTTCCTGGTATGAGTATCGATTCTCCATATGTGCCTTTTTTATAGAACCCTGCACTTTTTGGGAGTAGACATCGACATTATCACTAACAATGTTAATTGATTGACTATACTCTTTGATGTTCTTTGGATCTCCAAACCCAAAATTAAGCAAAAGGGATCCTTCAGGTTTTTCTAGTAGAGATCTTCTAGAAATACTTGGCCAATCCCCAATCCACTCCCCCGGGAACTTCATCTCAAATCCAAATAACTCACTCCGCAAGGTCTTCCAACCATTTTCATCTGCACCGTCTAGAACTGTAGCAATAGGCTTATCATCCTCTCCTTGTTGATTATTCGTAGAAACTGGCGGTACCGTTACAGAGTCTAGTTTCTGTCGTTCATACAAAACAACCCCACCTGCCACGAGGAGGGTACCAAACAGTATCAGAAATGTAGTGTTTTTGTGCATATGACAAAATTACCATGCTCCCACAGGAGAATCAATAAAGCCGCCACATGCTCGTTGGCATACAGGCGAATCTGCGATAGAATCAATGGTGTTTATGAGAGGCTCAAAAACCGTTTTTATATATAAAGATTGGCGGCACGACCCGAAACGTGGGGTCATTTCTTTTTCGTATCAAATGCAATGCGGCAAGGAGACTCTGGACTTTACTGACACACTCACCTACCAAACCAAAAGCCTTGCCCACCCGCCTGCCGAACTTATAGAGCGTATCTGCAATGCGCTTCATATTGCCCTTGGCATAAGCTACTGGAAACTTTATGCGCCAAAAAAAATCGTGCTAGAAAACCGCATGCTTTCACGTGCCGAAGCGGACTTTTGGAATACAGTATACACCAAAGGCCTCGGCGAATTTTTTTATAAAAACCGAATCGACTTTCGACGCCTGGTCATATTTCCCTATGATGCATCTGCGACGATACCCAAACCCGTCCGCTGTAAAACACCCGATCGCAGTCTCTTACTCATAGGAGGCGGTAAAGACTCGCTCGTATCAGCCGAGGCACTCAAGAAAAACAAAAAACGATTCACGCCATTCCTCCTCAATGACTCGCGCGTACAAAATGACACGCTACGGATTATGAAAGAAACTCCGATTCTTATACGCCACCAGCTTGATCCAAAACTATTCTCACTCAATACACATGCCGATACGTTTAACGGCCACATTCCTATCTCCCTTATCTACGCACTCACCGGCACCCTAGCCGCGGCCCTCTACGGATACCGCTACGTTATCGCTTCCAATGAGGCATCGGCAGACTATGGCAATATTCGCTGGCGCGGCACCACCATCAACCACCAATGGTCCAAAACACTTGAGTTCGAACGCATGTTCCAGGCATACGCCAAAACACACCTCTCCGCCGATATCACCTACTTTTCACTTCTGCGCCAGCTTACCGAGATAGAAATCACCAAACTATTTTCTCAGCATAAAAAATATTTCGCCGTATTTTCAAGTTGTAACCGCAATTTCAAAATCCGTGACTCGCTCCACAGCAAGCGATGGTGCGGAGCATGCCCCAAATGCGCTTTTGTGTTTAGTATGCTTGCGGCATTTCTCCCAAAAAAAGAAGTTATAAAAATATTCGGCAAAAATCTATTTGCTGACCGCGAACTTCTCCCCACCTACGAAGAGCTCCTCGGCATACGCGGGTTTAAACCATTTGAATGCGTCGGTACTCCCGAGGAGATGGCATATGCATTTTTGTGTATTCACGAACGTGGCGAGTTTGGAGATGCGCCAGCGATACGTTTGTTTGAGAAAAAAGTCCTCCACAAAATCAAAGACAAGATAAAACTCAAACGGCAAGCTCTCAGAATATTGCGCACACACGCTATACCCAAAACATTTTTGTCCGCCACGAAACACCTATGAACTTATCGGCACTCCGCAACAAAAAAATACTTATCGTCGGCTATGGTATCGAGGGCAAAGCCACGCGGGATTTTTTGCGCAAAAAATTTCCAAAGATGCGTGTTGGCATCACCGATGCTAAAAAAGGCGCGGACTATCTTAAAAAACAAAAAGATTATGATCTTGCTATTCGCTCCCCCGGCACACACCCAAAACAACTCACCATCCCGTATACCACAGCCACCAATATATTTTTTGCCAGTAGCAAACGTCCCATCATCGGTATCACCGGATCAAAAGGCAAGAGCACCACATCAGCACTAGTAGCATCAATACTCAAACATGGTGGGTTCGATGCACGCCTTGTAGGAAACATCGGCTATCCCATGCTCACCGAACTTCTGCGACCCGTGAAAAAAAATACCGTATACGTATGCGAGCTTTCGAGTTTTCAGACGATGGATCTTCACTGCTCCCCGCACATCTCAGTCATCCTCAATCTCTATGAGGAGCATTTGGATTTTCATGGCACACGCTCTGTCTATTGGCAGGCAAAAGAGCGCATGGTCTTGCACGCCATAAGCGGTGATTATTTTGTATATGATCCGCTCTACCCGCGGCTTGCCAAGCTCGCGCGCAATACAAAAGCAAAAGCCGTCCCTATCATCAAAACGCTCCCGTTTGCGCTCGGACCCACACACCTCAAGGGCAAGCACAATGAAGCGAATATCCGCGCCGCATATACCATTGCACATATCATGGGTGTGTCTGACAAACATGCGGCTCATGCCATCGAGACATTCAAACCCCTTCCCCATCGTCTGGAACCCATCGGCACATACCACGGCATACAATTTTACAACGACTCTATCGCCACCATTCCTGAAGCCGCCATGTATGCGGTCGAGGCGCTTGGCGCGCGCGTGCAAACGCTCATCCTCGGCGGATTTGACCGCGGTATAGATTTCTCACGTCTAGCCAAATTTATTGCGCGACGCACACATATTAAAACGCTTATTTTATTTGCCCCGAGTGGCAAGCGCATGCAAACGTCTCTGCATCGCATCGCTAAGCGCACCCCGCAAAAAGAATATTTCGCCAAAGACATGCGGGAAGCCGTCACCATCGCATTTCGAGAAACCACACCAGGGCATGTTGCTCTCCTCTCACCCGCCTCCCCTAGCTTTGGACTATTTAGAGACTACCAAGACCGCGGCAAACAATTTGCGTCATGGGCAAAACGCTTAGGTAAAAAACGCTCATGAGCACTCGAATTATTCTAGCAAGCACCCTCCTCGCGCTTCTCTTTGCAATCCTTGTATTTGAAAAAAATCTACTTCCCCGATTAGTTATCGACATACCAAAAAATCCTCCGATATTTCAAGATATCGCATCATCAACAGAGGAATCTGCGACCTCTTCTACAGAAACATACACAAAAACTACCACGACCCCCGGCACACGAGAACCGCAAAAAGAGAACCTACAGCCCGCACAATCAAAAAAAGACCGCGAGGTGATACTCCAAAAACTCCAGCAAGATCTCCAAAACGCTCAAGCGGCTTTTGATGCAATCAAAATCCCTGCGCCCGTACCCACACCGCACAAAGATCGCATCCCGCAAGCGGAGCTCTATGCGCATGCGGCTAGTCGCGTCGTTAACTTTTTCTGCGATGTAGGCAACGGCGAGATAAGTGTCGCCACCGGCATACTGGTAAGCGACAAAGGATATATCATTACCAATGCACACGTCGCCGAAGAAACAAAGTCCCAGCGCTGTCTGGTACGGCAAGGCTCTCCGGCACATGCATATGCATTTGTAGAGCGCGTGTTCATGCCAAAAAACTTTTCTATCACCAAACATTCCGACGAGAATCTCCGCCAAGACGTTTCGATTTGGCGCGTCGTCTCATCCGCCAATCAAACCCCCTTGCCCGTATCATTCCCCGCATTCACTATCGACCCCACCAAAGAGGCAGTCATTGGCACAGCACTCGCCACATTCAGTTATCCTGCCGAACTCCTCGGCTTTCAAGCTATTACTACCTACCTCTACCTTTCTTTTTCCGAAACCATCGTTGAAGCAAAAGATGCATACTTTATACAATCTCTCCAGAGCCTTGGCTCGCAAAAAGGGTCTTCGGGTGGCGCACTTATAGACCCATATACCGGGGATTTCATAGGTCTCATATTTGCTGTAAGCGAATCAAAGAACATGGACATATCCAGTCGCAAGCTTTTTTCACTCTCCGCGCGAGCAATAGACGAAGTAGTGTACAACGAGACTGGCAAACACCTCTATGCGTACCTGGAAACGAATCCTTAAACTCCGACCAGCATACCTGTCAATTCAATCTTGCCATTATTTGTAAATCATGTTGTTTTATCCACAAGTTTAGAAATACGGACAGAGCCATGTGCTACAATTACCCTCGAGGATAGAAATATCCATCTCAACGTATAGGGGTTAGACTCCCTTGAGCCCATGTTGGCTATCGGCACTCTTGTGCCATTATGTGAAGTCTCACCCCCATATCGCGGTTTGGATTTTTGTTGTTTGATAACTTTCCTCTTTGACCCCCTCACCAGGGGGTCCGTTTTTTTCTGGAAGAAAAATTATCAATCAACGCCGTTTCCAATTTGGAATATCAACAATCTTTTGGCGAGCCGTATGTCCGGAGACGATGGTAATCAGGCTTTTGGCAACTTCAAAATAATCAGCCAATAGCTCCAGCATCTCTTCGTTGGCCTTGCCATCCACCGGCGGCGCGGATACATATACCTCTACGACCCCCGCACTTCGGTCTTCTCTAACCTCGGGGTGTTTTGATTTTGGCTTGATATGTACGCTTATTCTCATTGGGTTTTATGGTACCAGCTGACAGGCGTATTGCCAACCCTAGAAATATATGGTATTTTTTCTGAATCGTTATGGACAACACAAAAATCCGCAATGTGGCAATTATCGCACACATCGACCACGGCAAAACGACCCTGGTTGATTTTTTGTTGAAGCAATCACACACATTCCGCGATAATGCCGAGGAGATGTCCAAAACCTTGATTATGGACTCGGGAGACCTTGAGCGTGAGCGCGGTATCACCATTCTTGCCAAAAACAACGCCATTCATTACAAGGAGTACAAAATTAATATTATCGACACACCTGGACATGCCGACTTTGGCGGTGAGGTAGAGCGGACTCTGGCCATGGCGGACGGCTGTATCCTCCTCGTGGACGCCCAAGAGGGTCCCATGCCCCAGACCCGATTTGTGCTTCAAAAAGCGCTCGACCTCAATCTCAAACCAATCGTCGTCATCAACAAAATCGACAAACCCGCACGGCGCATCCCGGAGGTTATTGAAGAGATCAACAACCTTTTCCTGGAGCTTGCTGTACACGAGTCCCAGCTTGAGTTCCCCGTACTGTATGCCGTCGGCCGCGACGGTAAGGCATTTGAAACGCTCCCCGAGGGATCGATAGAATCCATCCCCGGATCTCTGGAGCCATTGTTTGAAAAAATTATCTCCTACATTCCGGCACCCACCGGTAACCCCGACGAACCGCTTCAAATGCTGGTGACTGCACTCGATTACGATGATTTCAAAGGCGTATACGCCATCGGCAAAATCGCGCGCGGCAAAGCAACACCGCGCACTGCAGTAGTGATGATTACCCCGGATGGCACCACCAAAAAAAGCCGCATCGAAAACGTCTATGTCTGGGACGGCCTGTCGCGTAAAGAAGCAGATGAGGTGGTCGCAGGAGACATAGCCGCAGTTACCGGATTTGAAAAAATCGGCATCAATACTACAATCTGTGATGAGAAAACCCCCGAGGCCCTGCCATCAGTGGCTATTGAGGAGCCAACACTCAAAATTGCCGTAGGAGCCAACACCTCGCCGTTTGTCGGCCAAGATGGTAATCTCCTGACCTCCCGCCAGATCAAAGACCGGCTGGAGAAAGAACTCGAAACCAATGTGAGTCTCCGCATGGAGATCGCGGGAGAAAAATTTCTCATCTCTGGACGAGGCGAACTGCATCTTTCTATTTTACTGGAAACCCTCCGGCGCGAAGGATTTGAGCTTGAGGTCTCCAAACCGTCCGTAGTCACCAAAATAGAAAACGGGGTAACACTTGAACCATTCGAGGAGGTCATCATCGATGTGCCGGAAACCTACCGCGGTACTATCGTCTCCGAGCTCGCCAAACGAAAAGCAAAGCTCACCGACACCTTCCCGCACGCTTCAGACGTACGCTTTGTCTATGAGATGTCTACGCGCTCGCTCCTGGGGCTCCGCAATACACTGGTCACGCTCACCAGAGGCTCGTTTGTGCTCAACTCGCGCTTTCTGCACTTTGGTCCGGAAGAAGCGGCCGTCCAAAAAACCCGCAAGGGCGTCTTGGTGGCACACGAAGCAGGCAAGGCCCTCGCGTTCGGACTTGATATCGCTCAAGGCCGGGGTACCACATTTATCGGGCCGGGTGTGGATGTATACGAAGGCATGATTGTCGGGGAAAACGCCAAAGAGGATGATATCGACATCAACGTCTGCAAGGGTAAACAACTTACCAACATGCGCTCCAAATCATCAGACGGTATCACACAACTTGCCCCACCGGTCATCCTCACCCTTGAGCAAGCGCTTGATTTTATCGAAGATGATGAACTTTTGGAGATCACTCCCAAAAATCTGCGTCTGCGCAAAAAATACCTCTCCAAAGTAGAACGCTCAAAACATAAGAAAAAAGAATAAGAAAAAACCTATCTTCCCCGATAGGTTTTTTTATTTCGTTTGCTCAAAGAGCAAAGTACTGACAACAGTACTATTGGCTATTAGAATAGCCTACGCTAGAGCAAACCTACCATGTTGCCTACGGCAGTGAGCAAGCACGCGCCAGGAAAGGCGGTGGATGGTCCTTATCCTCCCCCGCACCTCATCTCGGTCAGGAATCGTGATACCAAGACGGTACTCTAAGGCGGTAAGGATTTCGGCCATGTCTAGTTCACTCGCACCCAAGTCACATACAAGATCCGCACTTAAGCCTATATCTTTCTCTGGCCGCTCAAGCACATTGGCTACCACAGACACAACGAGACGACGGACACCACAAACGGTTTTTTCCATAGAATATTCCTCTGTGTCAAAATCTACCTTCAGAGTAGCATACACGCGGACCGGAGCAATCCAATAATTTAAGCAGTAAACCCGCCTGCCTGGATCTCCCAAAGTTTTTGATATACTCCCTGTTCCGCTTTGATGAGCTCCTCGTGCTTACCTTCTTCGACGATCCGCCCATGCTCAATGACAATTATCCTGTCCATCTGCATAATGGTGGACAAACGATGCGCGATGACGATGGTGGTTTTGCCTTTCATGAGATTGCCAAGCGCATCTTGGATAAATGCTTCTGATTCAGAGTCCAAACTGCTCGTCGCCTCATCCAATACCAGAATCGGCGCATTTTTGAGTATGGCACGCGCGATCGCTACCCGTTGACGCTCACCGCCAGAGAGTTTGACCCCGCGCTCCCCCACATACGTCTCATATTTTTCCGGAAACCCTTCAATAAACTCATGACAATGCGCGAGTCTTGAAGCTTCTAAAACCTCTGCATCACTCGCAGATGGACGCGCATAGCGGATATTTTCCATAAGCGTACGATGAAACAAAATAGGATCCTGCGGCACCAAAGCAATAGATGCGCGCAAACTCTCTTGCGTAACCTCGGCGATATTTTGATCATCTATCAAAACACTTCCCTCCTGAATATCAAAAAATCGAAATAGCAATTTTGTAATCGTAGATTTACCGCCGCCCGAGGGGCCAATAAGCGCCACTCGCTCACCCGGCCGGATCACCAAATTAAAATTTTTGTAGACATCTTTATTTTCGTAGTAGCGAAAGGTGACTGCATTGAACGCGAGTTTGCCAGAAACAACATGCAAATCTTTTGCCTGTTCCTGGTCAACCACCCCATGTGGTGTCGTAAGAATCTCTGTCATCTCTGCGGCGTCCGCAAGACTCTCATACATTCGTCGAATATAGCGTCCGACATCCCACAGTACCCAAAAAATCTGGAGTAAGTATGCCTGTATCAACACAAAATCACCGACCGTGAGAAGACCCCTCTGCCAAAACCCAACCGCCGCATAGAATATGCCGACCTCAAGACAAACTGCGAAAAGCCCCTGTACTGTTTCCATCCGCCATCCCAACATCCAAGAGAATCGGCGTACGCGAAAAAGCTCATCCGTGATAGTTTGAAACGAATGAATCTCGCGTGCTGTGGCCCCGAACAATTTTAAATTGATATTATTGGTAACGGTGTCGGCCAGATGGGCGGTAGTTTTGGTGTCCAGAGCAGCACGCTCCCTATCGTACTTAAGTTTATAGCGCGAAAACCACAAATTAAATGACGTATAAGCCAAAGCCCACACCAGCACAATTACCGCAAGTTGCCACTGACGATAATACAAGATACCCAAAATGACGGTGATACGAAACACCGCCTGGCCAATGTTGAGTATCGCCTGATCAGAGATTTCCTCGAATGCCTTTGGAAATCTGTTTACACGACGCACCAAGCTACCTGAAAAATTATTGTTGAAAAAACTATACGAGTGGTATTGCAAATACGTATAGCAGGTATTCAAAAGATCAGACATGACACGCGCATAGAATCCATTATAGACATACCAGTACACGCGCCACATAAGCTGGTACACTAACCGAATACTAAAAATAATAACCAAAATATGCACAAGTACCTGAACGGCATCTGCAGGATTTTGACTGAGCACATCAAAAAAACGCTTGTATAAAAATGGCGTATAAAGCTCCGCAATATTAGCCGCTATAATGCTTGCGATCAGCACAATCACTTTGATGTGATAGCGCGATGCATGCTCCCAAAATATGCGCAGGGTATCTTTTGTATAAGATTTTTGCATCATCATTTATGTTTCTGTATGGTACCTAGTCCCACCCAAAAAGAAAACAACCCCGGTCGCCCCAGGGTTGTTTCTTTTGGCAGATTACCAGCTACGGCGCATGCCGCCACCGAAACCTCCACGGCTACCGCCGTTGCCCCCTCGATTGAAACCCCCTTCGCGACGCGGAGGGCGAGCTTCCATCGGACGAGCCTCGTTGACCGTAAGCTTACGGCCTTCGAAGTCTTTGCCGTTCCACATCTCGATTGCGGCTTGCGCCTCCTCGTCTGTAGACATCTCGACAAAGCCAAAACCCTTGGAGCGACCCGACATCTTATCCATGATGATCGTAGCCGACTCGACGGTTCCTACCTGTGCGAATGCATCGCGCAAGGCATCATCGGTGGTGCTGTAAGGCAATCCACCTACATACAATTTTTTGGCCATTCTAGTCCTTATACTTGCTAGCCTTTAAATGTAAGGCGACCTTCTCTCCGTTCTTACTCACGAGGGACCGGTGGTCCTTGACACACCTTAGCCGATTAGCTCGTATAAGGGGGTGAAAACAAACTCGAGAAAACTCTTACAGTGGGTATTATACTCCTTCTAAACACAAAAGTCAAGAACTACCGGGATTCATTTTCCGCCTCCTGCAGGATGGAAATATACCCCTTGCGCACCGTTTGTTTCCAATCAAGACCCAAGGCAAGAGCGAGCTCGTCGATTCGACGCTTGCCCGCCTCAATCTCCACAAAATGCATACCTTTCAGGGTATCGAGCTCCACCGAGGCCCCGCGCAGTTTCCAGTGCTCGCGGAATTTGCGGTATTTGATACGCTCTCCGTAGCCGAGTAATTTTAAAATTTTAAATGCCGTATCCAGACTACTGATCTGCATCTCGTGCTCATTGCGGATTTTATAGCGGCCATCTTCTTGGCGAGGTTTGGTTTTGAGCGTAAGCATATAGCTGTGCCCGTCCCAGGCCCGCAGGCGGAGGTTGTACCCTTTGGCACGCAAGTCTTGGCGCGGCGTATCATAAAACCACGACTGCTCAACGCCCTTCCATTCGAGACACGCACCAAGTTTTTTGAGACGCGTACGCACCTCGGTAAAATCTTTGACTCTAAATTTTATTTCTATTTCTTTCATAAAAATACATATGAACCCCGCTTGCAGAAAGCGAGGCGGATCGTCGCTCGACTCATAGTTAGGAGATACGTTTAAATGATTTCTTCCCTTTTTGAAGCACAGCACCCGGCGGGACAGAGAAGCCCTCATCTGTGACCACCGCATCATTTACTTTTACTCCACCCTCTTTCAAAACCCGACGCGCGTCCGTTTTACTTTTTACCAATCCTGTCTCTACGAGCACATTAACAATACCATACGAAGAAACACGCACCGTCTCGATATCTGCAGGAAGCTCTTTTTTCTGAAATATACTCCGAAAATACTCCTCGCCCGCGCGCGCACCCTCCGCTCCCCAGTACATCTTCGTAATCTCATGCGCAAGACGAATCTTGGTATCCCGCGGATTTACCGAACCTGCCGCGAGCGCCTGTTCTATCTCGACAACCTCTTGCATTGGTACACGCGTGCAATGCACAAAATACGATACCATCTCCTCATCCCGCATACTCATAACCTTGCCAAACATCTCCTTTGGCTCATCAAAAAGATTGATGGTATTACCCCAGCTCGAACTCATCTTGCGCCCATCAGTCCCCATAATCAAATTCATGGTCATAATATCCTGCGGATTCTGGCCATATTGCTCCTGCAACGTACGGCCCGCAAGAAGATTGAACCACTGATCCGTACCACCAAGCTCAAGGTCGGCTTTTACTACTACCGAGTCATATCCTTGCATGAGTGGATAGAGAAGCTCGCGGAGAGAAATGCGCTTGCCCGCCTCCAGGCGATCTTTGATGTTTTTGCGTGCGACAAACTCCGCGAGAGAAAAGGCGTTGGCCTGATGTGCTATTTCTTTGTACCCCAATGGCTCCAGCCACTCGGCATTGTAGCGGATCTCGGTGCGCTCAATGTCCAGAATTTTTTTATACTGATCAAGATAGGTTTTGAGATTCTCCTCCACTGCTGATCGTTCCAGCATCGGCCGCTCGGCGGACTTGTCGCTGGTATCACCAATCACACCCGTAAAATTGCCAACGATAAACACGATCTGATGCCCCAGCTCTTGGAGATCCCGCAACTTCAAAAGCGGCACAGATCTCCCCAAATGGATATTGGGACTCGTGGGATCGATACCCAATTTGATGCGCAGTTTTTCTCCGGATATCAGACGTTTCTCCAGATGCACGCGATCAAGTACCTCGGCTACCCCGCGTGAAAGCAGTTCTTTGATTGTTTCTTTACGAGAAGCACCCTGCATAGCACCATTTAGTCTAGCCCATTATACAAAAATCGCAACTCTTTTATGCATAGTGTACCATGACAGGTATGATTTGATATACTGGCGTATATGATGCAGGGAACAGAACATTTTGAGGTGGAGATCGACCGCAATAATATTATTCACGCCCGCATTGGCGGGGACCTGCATCATGACACTATGCCGGCATTTATGGCCTGGGCGCATACATTGCGCACTACTGTCAGAGATGTGTACAATCGCAAAGGCGGCAAAGTGCGCGCAATCATCGACATATCAGAACTAACCTCATACGACACAGAAATCTTGGCGGCACTTGCCCAACTCATGAAAGACAACGAACCTTATATTCTCAAATCCGCAACTTTTGGCGGCAATGCCTACATAGTGCTCGCCCAGGACATCTTACTCGCTCTCTCCGGACGCACCAATCTCAAGGCCTTCAAGACCGAAGCGGAAGCCTCGGAATGGGTCGCGTCAGCCTAAGAATAGGCCTGATTACAAGGATCGTAAGATAGTAAAGAAAAGACGGCCTCATCGAAGCCGTTTGTTATTTTTACCCTGAAGAGGGAGCTCGCGGTCTATGTACATCATAGACCAATCCTAAAAGCTCAAAGAGCTGTATCACCCATTTACCCACATCGAAATGCCACCATTTCCAGCCAAGGTATGCGGAAGACGGATTGAGATGGTGATTTATGTGGAACCCTTCACCCACAAAGGCCAAGACAATCACAAACAGACTGTTTCTGCCGGGGATAATCCCCCTGGCGGCTCTTTGTCCCCACATGTGGCAAACCGAGTTTACCATCCATGTGACATGAAATACATACACGACACGCAGAAAAGTCAGCCAAAACCCTTCCCAACCCGCAATGAATGCAGGGATAAAAAATCCGGAGAGAAAAATTGGCGTATGCCATTTTTGCTCCCAAAGAATCACATCATAGTATGGATCGCTCCTTGGCAAGGAGGCGTATTTTGCCGGACGACCGAACGTATACACCAATGCAATCACATGTGCCCACAGAAAACCACGAACCCCACCGTGATACGGCCAGTAGTAGGAATATGGATCATGCTCCGTATCCCCAAACTCGTGATGAGACCTGTGATTTAATACCCAAGTGAATGCATTTTGCCCTGCGACACCACCCCAGTATACAAGCGCATACTCCAGCAATTTTGAGTTTGTCCTAAAACTCTGATGAGTAAGCATACGATGATATGCCACGGAAACACCAATACCCGTGAGTAACGTATAGATGCCCGTAAGCATGATGCTTCTCCATGAAAACCCAAATGATGCGCCGTACCAAATAGCTATCCCCGCTCCGACATGCAGGAGCACAATCCCGAGCAACGTCCAAGGTTGCAATATCCGACCGTGAGATACCCGAGCCTGTTCCCGCCCGATGGATCTACTAGTACTCATAACTCCCTCCTCATTATAGAGACGTTAGAAAAGAACACTACTCCTAGTGTACCAAAAATATATCCTTGAGAAAAAATATACAGACCTTACGACCGAAGCCCGTATCCTTTGCGAAAGAGATGCCAATTGATGCCAAAAAGAACACTAATGCACACGACAAGAATCCAAAAACTTACTGCGACACTCACATCAGAAAATCCTAAAAATCCATAACGGAATCCATTGATCATATAGAGAATGGGATTGAGCTTGGACATACTCTGCCAAAATGGTGGCAATGCGGCGATAGAATAGAATATACCGCCCAGATACGTAAGCGGGGTAAGCACAAAGGTGGGAAAGATACTGATGCCATCGAAGTTTTTTGCATAGAGACCGTTGAGAAGCCCTGCCAGTGAAAACAATATTGCGGTCAGGAGAATAAACGAGAGTACAAAAAATATATTACTGACTACGAGATGCGTAAAAAACAGCGAGACAAGAAGCGTAATAGTCCCCACCAACAATCCGCGCACGACTCCTCCCGTAATATATCCTGCGATCAGCACCCAAAACGGCATAGGAGATACGAGAAGCTCTTCGATGCTACGCTGAAATTTCGAAAAGTAAAATGATCCGACTACATTAGAAAATGAACTCGTGATAACGGCCATCATCACCAATCCCGGCACAATAAATTGCATATACGAAAATCCGTGTATCGGCGCGATTTGCGATCCGATGAACGAGCCAAAAATAACATAATAGAGTACCGTGGTAATCACCGGGGGTATGAGCGTCTGCATCCAAATACGCAAAAACCGGCTGACTTCATTGCGTACCATAGTCGAGAATGCAATAAATATTTTTCTGCTTTCCATGGTTACTCCCTCGTATCACCGCTAATAAGACTCAAGAAAATTTCCTCCAGACGGTTTGATTTGTTACGCATAGACTGAATAGTGACATCCGCCCGCGCAAGTTGGACAATAAAATCATTGAGCCGCGCGCCGTCTTTCAAGGTCACCTCCAACGTTGTCGGATCAACCTGGTGAATGTCACAGTGTTGCAGTGCACCCAAAACAACATCCGATATCGGATCCTTGAGATAAAAAAGGAAACTCTCATTCTCCAAAGTAGAGAGAAGCTCACGCATTGAGCCATGTTCTATAATCTCACCTTTGTTGATAATCGCCACATTCTTGCAAAGTTGCTCGGCCTCCTCCAGATAATGCGTAGTAAGAATAATAGTCACTCCTTCATTATTGATCTTGGCGAGAAACTCCCACATACCTCTGCGGAGTTCAATATCCACACCCGCGGTCGGCTCGTCGAGAATCAGGAGTCGCGGACGGTGAATAAGTGCCCGTGCGATCATGAGCCTTCGCTTCATGCCTCCGGAGAGCATACGCGATTGTGCATCGCGTTTCTCCCACAACCCCAACTGCTTGAGCAGTACTTCGGCATCGCGCATTGCCTGCGCACGTGGGATTCCATAATACCCTGCCTGACTCACTACGATATTCTCTACCTTTTCAAAAATATTAAAATTAAACTCTTGCGGGACTACCCCGATGTGCACCCGGGTACGCTCCGGCGCAACATCGAGATCATCCCCAAATATCCGCACCGTACCCGCGGTTTTATTCACCAAGCCGGTGACGATACCGATAATCGTGGTCTTGCCCGCGCCATTTGGTCCGAGTAACGCAAAAAAATCTCCCTCGAGCACCGAGAGACTTACCCCCTGCAAAGCCTGGACACCAGTCGCATAGGTTTTTTTAAGATTTTGGATCGATAGTGCTTCCATCAAAAATACTTCTTGCGTTACTCCTCATCCTTTACACTCATATGCATAGTATAATCCGCCTTCCCCAAAGGAACTCCCCGGGCACGGAGTATGGCATAGGCAATCACTACATGAAAATAAAAGTTTGGCTGCAAATACTGCGTCACAAACTCATGACCAAGCATATATTTGCCCGGCATAAAATACAAAGTCATCTTTTTGTCCTCTGCGCCATCAATCTCTGCCGGCTGGATACTACGAAGAAGTGTAAGTGCGGTCTCAATACGCAAACGCAACTCCATGATCGTCTCATCTTGTTTTTTCTCTAAAGTGGGCATGGGGCGCCCTGAAGCCTGTGCTGCAAAATCACAGGCATTCCTGCATGCAATACGAATCTGGACAACAAAATCATACATGTCAGGTGCCAGCCGATCATGCATAAGATTTGCAAAATCGAACGATCGCTCCGTTGCATAGGCTTCAGCCTTATCGAGGAGATGTTGTAGTGTCTCCAGCATAGCCACACACTCGACAATCGTTACATCATACAATCTTATTTTCATCGATACTTTTTTATACCTGAACAATACATATGTGATACCTATACACTATAGCCGTAATTACCATCACTACACAAGCGACCATGCCCGATAAAAATATATCCACAAGATTTCCACAACAATAGAAATTAGGATTTCCAGAAAGAGATGCATTGACTATCTCGTCTTATTTAGTTAGAATGCGCCGGTACTATACGTAAATTATCATCTTTTTCTGACATATCGTTCGTTTTCTCTGAAGATATTCTAACGGACAATTGTCTAGACCATCTAATGTCTTATAGAATAATTTACGTTTTCGTCCTTTATTTTCAAACCTTAGCACAAAAATTTTAAGCTCTTTCTCTCTGTGTTATTGAAGAAGGCACTCTATGCCTCTCTGCGTCTTGAGACGCTAATTATCTCTTAAGAACTGAACTAGCCATGAAACGCCTACTGGTTGTTTTTTCGTTATTCCTTTTCTCTACTACTCTATTACTAGGATCTCCAAAAACTCTTCTTGCGGAAGAGTTTTTGGCCTCTATAGATAGCACACCTCAAGACACGCAAAGTGCTTCTGAAGCCTCCCAGGAGGCCCAGATGGCTTCTATAGTTACCGAAGAGGTGGTCAAGCCTACTGAAGTTATAGAGACTCAACCATTGGAAAATAACCAGGAAACGAGCGTAGAATCTCCACAGACTACCGATACCGAGGGGATGAATCTTATCCTGGAGGAGGAAGATTCTAAGGTCGAAAATATATCGGACATAGACATGTCTGATACGAATGAGGCAGGTAATACTCCCGTTGAGGAGGGGGCTGAAAAAGTAGAAGGGCAAGTCGCCCCATTGGAATCAGCCACAGAAACACCGGATGCTACCAGCCAAGATGACCCACCACAATTGAGGACAATGAGCACAGAGCTCCAGACCATAACGCAAAGCGACGCACCAACCGCATGTGCAAACTGCGAGAAAGATTCCCTGGGGAATATTATTGAAATTGTAGTAGACGAAAATGTGGTCGCTGATTTTAACCAACCCACGCCAACCTGCATCGGCGATCAAGATCTCTGCCAATTTTTCACATATGAGAAGAATAGCACCACGGCAAATACATGGAATGCTGTTTTTGATCTTGGCGGAAAGCGCCTTGTAGTAAAAAATGGCGCCTCCATCAAAACTATCCAAGTCCCGACTGGTGCTAATAACCGCTACGCCCCGGGCATCATCATCAAAACCACCTGCTCTGTATTTGTCGAGGAAGGAGCATTGCTAGAGGTACAGTCTCTCAATCAACCTGCAGGAAATATACTTATTAAAGGCGGGGATGACGTTATCATAGACGGGTCCGTACTCAATACCGTCGGCGGCACCATGCAAGCACCCGGGCAAATCACTATCGTATCTTGCTGTGGCGATATTATCACCGGGCCAAAATCGCGTATCGTGGTAAACGGAGTGGATCACGGCGGGCGTAATATCGATATTCTCGCGCAAAGCAATATTGAACTTCATGGCCTAATAGAATCAAACTACCGCAGTGGTGCCACCTCCACTATTAACGTCATTTCATTTAATGGATCTGTACTGGTAGACGGTACAAACCGCTTCCCGGATGAGTTGGAAGGTACGCGCATCCCCCGCACCAGCGGCATATTCGTATATGCCAAACGCGACCCTCTGCCTGGACAGATCAACATCCGTGCCAAAGGAAATATCACAGTCCTTGGAAATATAATTTTAGATAAACAGAACCCAAACTTTGGTGCCGTCGCGGTAAAAACTGCCTCTAACGGTTCCAAAAGCGGCACAATTGATGTGCGCTCTCTCGAAGGGAGCATCACCGCACGTGACCGTGCGTTTGATAACGCAAATAGATATGGCACCAAAGGATCCATTACGCTATTCGCCAAAAATGACATATCATTTTCCGTAACGGACAATAGAAATGATGGTGCCACTACCACCGAAAAAATTGTAGTCAACTCCGAAGCGCATGATGTACGCACACTTGGTGGCAACAATATCATCCGATCATACAATGGAGCTTTGCGCATTGGCGAGCGTGCAACTCTAAGCACAGAAAACAAGAACGGTATTGACGGCAAAAATATACTTACCTCCTGCAAAGGAATCGTAAACAATGGCAGAATACATTTTCCCGATCTTGATACGAGCGATGACACAGGTACATGTGATCCATCCGCGCCGCTCCCAAACACAGATACGACGCAGAAAATACTTTTGGCAAAAATAAACTCCTACGCCCAGGGCGCGCTGCAATGTCTCTTAGACGAGCATAAACCGCCCGAGAACCACGCGCCTGTGATCACCATTCTTGGCGACAATCCTCTCACCGTAATTCAAGGGAGCACATTCACCGATCCGGGTGCCACAGCCCAAGACCAGGAGGACGGCGATATCACAGCGCATATCATAATTGGGGGTAGCACTATCACCCCCGTCACCGTACCAGGCACTTATGTCATTACCTACAACATACGCGACACCCAAGGACTGCCTGCACCAGAAGCGACACGCACGGTATTAGTCACTACTCCCAAACCGCAATGCTCCGACGGCATCGACAATGATGGAGATGGGAAGATTGATCAAACAGATCCGGCATGCCATACGGATAGTAACCTGGAAAACAGCACCTCATACAATCCGGATATCAATGATGAAAATATGGCGCCGGTTATTAAGCTCCTCGGTCTTAATCCATTTGAAATAGAGAAAGACACCCCCTTTGTTGACCCGGGTGCCACAGCCCAAGACCAGGAGGACGGCGATATCACGGCGCATATTGTAATTTCAGGAGATGTAATCACTCCAACTGTGCCGGAAACATATACCATCATCTATAATGTCAAAGATTCAAAAGACATACCGGCACCGGAGGTACGACGTACGGTCATCGTCAAGGAAACCACCCCCCAACCGCCAAAGCCACAATGTTCAGACGGTAAAGATAATGATGGGGACACGAAAATTGATCAAGCAGACCCAGCGTGCCATACGGACGAAGACCCCAACAACACCTCTTCGTATAATCCTAATATCGACAACGAAAACTCCAGACCGTCCATTAACGTTCTCGGAAATGATCCATTCTTTATTACATTTGGTACAACTTTCACCGACCCCGGTGCTACCGCCTTCGACCAAGAAGATGGAGACATCACCGCGCATATCGTAGTCGGCGGGCATGTGATCACACCAACAACACCGGTAGGAACATATACCATTACCTATAACGTCAAAGACTCCAAAGACACCTCCGCTCCAGAAAAAACGCGTATCGTCATAATTTCTCCAATACACCCCCAATGCTCGGATGATACGGATAATGATGGAGATGATTTGATCGATAGTATGGATCCGGGATGCCACACAGATGGGGACCCAACCAATGATACCTCATATGATCCGAACGACACCGATGAAAATCTACCTCCAACCCTCACACTCAATGGCGAGAACCCCATTACTCTAGTAGTTGGCACTCCCTTTGTTGATCCGGGCGCCACAGCCCAAGACCAGGAGGACGGCGATACCACGGCACACATTGTAGTCTCGGGTGACGTCATTACCTCATCCACCGCCCCAGGGACGTACACCATTGCCTACAATGTAAAAGACTCCCGAAACGCCTCCGCGCCCGAGGTACGACGTACAGTTATTATTTCTCCAACACACCCGCAATGCTCCGACGGCATCGACAATGATACCGACACAAAAATAGATACGGCTGATCCAGCGTGTCACGCCGACAACAATCCAGAAAATGGAGCATCTTACGACCCGAACGACACCGATGAAAATGCCACACCAATAATCACCATAGTCGGTAACAACCCCTACGAGATAAGAACTGGTGATGCCTTCTCCGATCCGGGTGCTACCGCCTTCGACCAAGAAGATGGAGACATCACCGCGCATATCGTAGTATCGGGAGATGTAATTACCTCGTCTACTGCGGTGGGGACATACGGCATTGTCTACAATGTAAAGGACTCAAAAAATACCTCTGCTCCCGAGGTAAGGCGTGTGGTTAGTATACTGTCCAAAGATAACCCACCGAGCAGTGGCGGCGGAGGCGGTAACTCACCCAGTAATAATATTGTTGGCGGCGGTGGCATACTCCAGCAAACTAGTATCACCATCACCAATGAGCGAGCCGTATCTTTGTCCGATACGTCCGCACTCATCACATGGACCACCAATATCCCTGGCACGAGCATGGTGGTATATGGCACAAGTACGCAGGCTCTCGCCGATGGCTCACGAGTCAATTTTGGCTACACTAATACCACGGATAAGCGCACTGCCCTTATAAAAGACCACAGCATCGTCATCGACGGTCTTATCTCGAAAACGCCCTATTATTTCCGCCCTATTTCCGAAGAATGGTCATCAAAAGCAATCGGCAGAGAAGTCACTATCTCTGAAGCGCCAAAAGAGTGCAACTATCTCCTTGAGTATCTTAAGTACGGCGCCAACAATAATCCTGTCGAGGTACGCAAACTCCAAGTATTTCTGCGCAACTTTGAGGGATTCACCAATCTGGAGATAACCGGCTTTTTCGATCTCACTACATTCAATGCCGTATCACAATTCCAACAAAAATACTTTGATCTGGTACTGGCGCCCTGGGGTCACGACAAACCAACCGGGTATGTCTACATCACCACCAAAAAACGGGTAAACGAGATATACTGTGCACGTGAATTTGCGCTTACCGATGCACAGAAGCAAGAAATCCAAACATTCAAAGCGTATCTCGCCTCACTCAATATCTCATCCCGACCACGGCCTACGCTCGCCACACCACCGAGCACACGGCAAGAAAATCCGACATCTTCCACATCTACGACTCCACCCACTCAATCGCGAACAATATCTTCTAATACCCAAAACACATCAACATCATCCACTCCGCATACCGACCAGTCATCTACAACTCCGACTATGCCCACATCTGCTGATACAGAGCCCCTACCTGAACAGATCGACTCTCCGCCACTCAACCTTGATGAGACACCCGTGGGCATAGACCAATCACAAAATGGATTTCGTAATCTCTTGGCTTCCGTGTTTAGCGCCCCTCCTTCATCCGGCGAAACACTAGAATGTATCATCGCACTTCTGGTCGTGCTCGCGCTCATCGTCCTCATGGAGCTCATTTGGCGAAAACCCATGCACCATATATCCGACAAAATATTTTTCTGGATTGTTGGGGTATTTATAGCAATGCCGGTCGCATTGATACTCCATCTTGGGTGCATTGTCTTGCCACTTGCGGTAATACTCATACTCCTCTCTGTACTCTACGCACTCAACAAAAAAGAAGAGGCTCGATAACAGCGCAATAGAGTGCCGAATATAAAACCCCGCGCGGTATGCGGGGTTTTATATTCTCTATGCGGGATTTGTAAATAGCGCTATGCTAGGCGTATGTTTGGACTTACTAAAGAAGAGCTCACCGTACTCCGCCGACTCGACACTCCGCGCAAAATTCAGGATTTCATCAATACCCTGGCGGTCAACTTTGAACCCCATGGCGAGACTTGCATGTCGCCACGCCGGGTGCTCCACGAGCGCACTGCGCACTGCATGGAAGGTGCTATGTTTGGTGCTGCGGCTCTCTACATCCACGGACAAAGACCATTGGTGATGGATCTCAAAACTTCACTCTGGGCAGATGATACGGATCATGTGGTAGCAGTATTTCAAAAAAATGGTTTTTGGGGAGCGCTCTCCAAAACAAACCATGCGGTACTCCGCTACCGCGAGCCAATATATCGCACTATCCGAGAGCTCGCACTCTCGTATTTTCACGAGTATTTTCTTGATGCCGGTCAAAAAACGCTTCGGAGCTATTCCCGGCCGCTTGATTTGTCGCGCTTTGACCGCAAAGGCTGGATAACCGCACAAGAAGATCTCTTTTACATCCCCGACTATTTGGATGATACGCCACACACACCTCTACTCACCACGGCCATGATAAAAGGCCTACGTCCTGCAGACCCGATCGAGATAGCGGCGGGGAAGTTGGTAGAGTGGGCCAAGCCGGGTCTAGGCACGAATCCCCAAAACATCAAAGACAAACGCGTACTCAAACGCCATATCACGTAAAAAGTGATATCGTCCAGATGAAAATCCGTGTCCAAGATTCATATTGGTTTTCAGGTAAAGCCGGTGTGCATCAGTTTTGTGCGCGCGCAGTTTTGCCACAAATTTTGCCGGCTCCCAGTATTGCACTCTCGGGTCATGGTACCCCGCTATCACCAACATATGCGGATAGTCTTGTGCGATGATATTGTCGTATGGCGAGTATGATTTTATGTACTCATAATATGCCCGGTCTGCGGGGTTGCCCCACTCATCGTAATCTATTACCGTGAGTGGTAACGTAGGGTCAAGCATCGTATTGACTGCGTCCACAAACGGCACATCGGCTATCACCGCACAAAAAAGATCCGGCCGCATATTCACGACTGCGCCCATCAGAAGCCCTCCCGCAGATCCGCCATATGCTATAAGTCGCTCGGGCTTGGTATATCCCGCCCTAATCAAATATTCGGCGCACGCGATAAAATCTGTAAATGTATTTTTCTTTTTTAAGAGCTTACCTTCCTCATACCATTCTCTGCCAAGTTCCCCACCACCACGCACATGTGCTATCGCAAACACCACGCCCCTATCAAGCAGACTCATGCGATATGATTTGAAACGCGCGTCGTTATTGGAGCCGTATGCTCCATATCCGTAGAGATACAAAGGATTGCTACCATTTTTTTCTAAACCGCGCTTGTACACCAAAGAAATCGGCACCAATACGCCATCTCCTACCGGTACAAAAATGCGCTCGGAAACATATGCCTCGGGATCGTATCCCCCCGGCACCTCATCCTGTTTTTTAAGCTCCATGGAACACGTATCCATATTGTAGTCATATATGGACTCTGGCGTAATAAATGATTCATAGGTAAATCGGAGTATATTAGTATCAAACTCGGGATTTTCATGTAGCCAACACATATAGGCTGGCTCGGGAAATTGCACGTAGCATTCTTTTTTTGTATCGAGATGAATAGTGCGAATTCTACGTAGCCCTTGCTCGCGCTCCACAAGCACCATATGGCGCCGAAATACATCTACCCGCTCTATATTGATAGCCGGACGATGCGGGATAACCTCCTCCCAGCACTCCTTGCCTGGCGCACCTACTGGAGCACGCATTAGGCGAAAATTTTCTGCATCTTTATTGGTCCGGATATAGAAAAACTCTCCCGCATGGTCTACGTAATATTCAATGCCATGAGCCCTTGGCTCAACGAGACGAAACGTCCCCTGCGGATCTCCCGCAGACAGATACCGTACCTCTCCACTCACCTGACTTTGGATCTCCAGGAGAATATATGCCTGACTTCGCGTACGAGAAAGGTACAACGAATACGCATCGTCCGGCTCATGATAGACGAGTACGTCCTCTTGAGGATTGGTACCCAGCACATGCCGTAGTACTTGATACGGCCTATCCAATGCATCTAATGCTGTGTAGAAAAATGTCTTACTATCAGAGACCCAAGCGAGGGCGGCGTAGCGCGTGTCCGGGATTGATTCCGAGTACAGCGTACCGGTAGCAATATTTTTTATATATATGGTAAAACGCTCTGATCCATTCGTATCCAGAGAGTACGCGAGTTTTGTTTGATCGGGGCTTAGCTCAAATATGCCGACCTTACAATACGCAAGATCACGGGCAAGTTCATTCTCATCCAAGATTACCTCCTCGGGAGCATCGAGAGAGCGATACTTTCGGCAATGCTTCTGATACTCCTCTCCCGACTCAATCCGCGTGTAGTAATAATAATCACCCTGGCGCTCCGGAACAGAATGGTCCGCCTCCTTAATACGCCCATGCATCTCCAAAAAGAGCCTTTCCTGCAAATCTTCGGTATGCGCCAGACCGATTTTCGCGTACTCATTCTCGGCCGCAAGATATGCAAGGACCTCCGAGTTATCACGCTCCCGAAGCCAAAAATATGAGTCTTTGAGACTATCGCCATGCACCTCTCTCTCATGCGCTACTATTTTGGCTTTTGGCGGCTCCATATGCTCTATTGACTAATACAAAAAATATATTGTAATAAGAAATCGGGGTCTCCCTCAAATACCCCTCTTGAGAAGGGCATTTTATCCTGAAAAACAAAAAAGCGCCAGCAAGGCACTTCACTCTTTTTTCTCTCTTCAATAAACGTTACCGCACCTTTCTCGTGCTCCAAAAATGAGACATGATCAGCAGATAACGCACAAAATAAGTCACTCCAACCCCCAAACCTGCACCTACAACGATATCCCATGGATAGTGCACGCCCGCAATTACTCGAGCTACTGTAATGCAAAAAACTAATGCGTAGGTACCCACTCCCCACCTTCGATCAAATACGTATACCGCTGCGGCAAGTGCGAAAAAAAATGCCGCGTGTCCGGAAGGGAGAGATGATCCTGCATTATGACTTCCCAAAATGTTTTGTGCTCCTTCAAGCGCAAGAAACGGCCGCGGATGATGGTACAAGCTACGGATTATCGGCGTAAGTATAAAACGAGATAGGGTGACTGAAAGACCCGCGAGGACACATGCCTGAAATTTTTCCCACAATGATCGTTTATCCCAATAGATAAAAAAGAGCAAGGAAGCTCCCAAGAGGTAGGGCACATACACAGCAAAAAATGTAATTGCCGCATCAGCAATCCCCCACCTCCCCGCAAGATGGTTTAGTACAAAGAAAAGTTTTATGTTTAAAGACTCCATGTAGAAAAACATGCTATCACCGAGATTGCAAGGACCGATCTCTCCGGCGTAGCCAGTAAAATACTATCAAAATCAACGCGTAGTTTATAACCAAAAACTTCCAATTGACCCAGGAGTGACCATGCGGGAATTTCCATTCCCAAAGGGGCCAAAACACTGGTGTAGGGTAGAACTGGTAACTATGGGTAGGAATATCTATAAGAATATGCAGTGGCCAACCAATCATCTCCCACGATGGTCGATGACGTATCAGCCAAATTACAAAAAATATAACCAGAAATACTATAACACTGTGACTAAAATCATAGAGCCGATGGGAGAGAAAAGACATTTGAGCAACCTCGGGACGTATCGGTTCAATGGCATCAGGTCGCGGAAAATCATTGACTGCCCAGCCATTTGCCGCAATATTCCAGAACATCCAAAAGAAAAAAAACGAAAATGCAAATAGGTCCGGGAACATGCCCCAGAAGGCTGCAAACCACAGGCTCACTGGCCGCGCGGTTTTTTGCTTTGCGGCTTTTGCAGCGGCTACCGCCCATAATCCATGAGAGAAAATATCCATGCCTACGATCTCGGGTGGCGTGAATAATCGTCGGCAAATCCCCGGCGGGCAGAGTACTTAAACAAGAGATTCACACCAAAAAGCACGATGCTAAAAAGAAGCGCCCACCAAAAGTTTGCCACATAAAACCCCGGCACAATAGCAGAGGCAAGCATGACGAGAAGCGCATTGATCACAAAGGTCAGAAGCCCGAGCGTGACAATATTGATAGGAAGGGTAAGCACTAAGACAGCAGGCCGGATAAATGTATTGATAAGGCCAATAACAACAGCCGCTACTACCGCTACAAAAAAATCCTCGACAGAAACTCCGGGAAGGATATACGCCGTAATAATAATCGCGAGCGTCGCTACAAACCAATGTATAAGAATACGCATACTGGATAGCTAGTGATAAGATTCCCCTATTATATCGCCCCGGACCACGCCGGTCTAGGCGCGGCTCGTATCCTCTAAAAGAGCAATCTTGCCCTCCTCTAAAAACTTTTTCCAGTTTATTTTGGTAAACAAGTAGACGACACCAAGCGTCCCGATCTGCACACCGAGAAAATAGATATTCAATATCGATCCCGCCGTGAGATGCAAAAATGCCTGATGCGCGACTTGAGCAGAATACGCCCAAAATGTATAGCTCACCAAACGCCCAAAGAGAAACGGCAAGGCAATCAGCCGCAATGGCAATGCGGTAAGCCCATATGCGATGAAAAGTTGGTTGGAGGGGAATGGGCTAAATGCATACAGGAGAAATATACCAAAGGTAAGCTCTTTTCTCACCTCAAGGTAGCCTTTAATATGATCAAGATTCTTCTTAGTAGTCTCACGCAGTATATTCTGGCGAATGAGTATGCGCGAGAGCTTGGCAAGACTCAACCTCCCCAGCGTGGCTGCCACCGCTGCAATGGCCGCAAGAAGTATTACTGGCACCCCAAACCGCATCGAAACAAACGCAACGACAGTCCACGTTCCAGGGACAAGAAACGGTATAAGATTGAAGGCAAAAATACAGAGAAAAAATAACGTGTAAAATAGCATGTATGTCTATACGCCTAGCATACCATGACTACAGAGAAATAAATCGAGCGCTCACTCCTGATCGAGTTTGAGTTTTACCAGACCCTCAAGCTCCGCGTGCATCTCAGAGGGCGCATTTGAGGACGTTGTGGTGGCAGATGATTCCGACCCATCAGCATCATCATGATGAGAATCCTCATCCGTATCATCATCTACAGCATCATCTGCATCATTGCCTTTTGGAGAACCTCCTGCATCACCCTCCCCCCCGGGAGTCTCATCATCATCATGATCATCACTTATGTGCTCATCTACATGCACCTCTATATTAAAATCTTTACGGGCCTGTAAAACCAAACGAGCCTCCTCTGCCACCCGCTGGGCTTTTTGGAAGAGCACAAATGCCTCGCCATACGCACCGGTCTCTAACTTCTTGTTACCCTCTTCCAATATCTTTTCTGCCATATCCAAGCGCGTCTCTGTACGCAACCCTGCCTGGTCTTCCATAACAACCGCCATCATCTTTAAGCTTGCTCCTCCCTCTGATGGGACAGCAGAGGGCGCACTCAACTCCTCAATCTTTTGCTCGGGTACCGCCAGAGCAAGCGCACGCACACCTTCAATCTTTTCCCGGGCATCCTTGAGTTTTTTGGCCGCGGCAAGGCGCGCCGGCTCCTCGGCTTTGCTTTTTACTTTAGCCTCGGCTTTGATGCGCTGGCGGGCAGTGGAGCTTGCGCGCGCCTGCACACTGGCCACAATCTGTGATTTTTCCGGCATACGATCAACTGTCTCTGCATCTTTACTAGTAAGATGCACCAAAATAGCACCGTGAGCCTTGAGACGCGCCTCAAAATCGGAGCTCGCTTCTACCGCGCTCTCATCTTCGAGTTTCTCGATATGCTCTTCTACACGTGAGGCACGCTCATTGAAACGCTCCACAATCTCGGCGCGCGTCTCGTCATTGAGTCTTCCATGAAATGCCAGTTGCTCGGCCTCCTCAAGCCGACGCTCAGCGATATTTTGCTCATAGGCAAGTTGCCCCTTGCTGGAAAATGCAAACCAACCGCGTACCTCCTCATTTACCGTTGTTTTTACGGGATAGAGCACGTCTCCCGGCAATGTCCCCTCCGCGGCATACGAGGTACTCATACTAATGGCAACTACAAGACCGAGTATGATCGGCAATGGATGTAGAGTTAGATCATACCAACGAAACCATCGAGGAACTGCTACGCGCACATCAGCCTGCTCCAAGCGCGTAGCACGCATAGCAGAAAGCAACGCCGCATGTATATGTGCCTTCTCTTCCGGCGTGAGTACTACGCGCTTGGCAGACTCAATATATTGTTCAAATTTATCGTTCATGATGCAAATGTTCCCGCAACTTTTGTACCCCGCGCGTGATACGCACCGAAACCACATTTTCCGACTCGCCCGTGATTTCCGCGATCTCCCGTGGCATTAAATCATTAAAATAGCGCAACGTTACCGCCTCCCGATAGTCATCCGGTAGCTTCTCCAAGTGTTGAGCAAGCTCACGGATCTCGGCGGCATGCTGGGCTTTAATCTGGTCATCTCCCTTCGGATCAAACCCCGCCTCATGCAGTTCATCAAGTGACAGAGACTTCTTTTTGCGCACATAGTCAATAACCAAGTTATTGGCCACACGATAGATAAATGCCTTGAGATTCTCTACCTCCTTGCCTCCGGCCAGATACTGCCAGGTCTTGATAAACGCCTCTTGAGTAAGATCCCGTGCCTCTTCTCTATTATAGAGACGAAAGTAGCAATGTCGGAATATGGCATCAGAGAGCTCCTCGTAATAGGTAAGAAATTGTTCCTCCTGGGATTGGTTCATATAGTAGACGCAATAGGATGGGCACTCTTACGACCCCTCCTATCAGCCTCATAACGATATATGGTAGCGCAAAAAATCTAATTTTTCAAACGGAGATTCGGTAGAAAACACTCCCGGGAGCATCCTTTATTTCCCACAGTGCATCTTCAACTTATTGCTATTTTCCCAGAAATTAGTGTTTTTCAGCGACAATATACCTACAGCCCTGAATGCCAGCTTTACCATAGTGAACTTTCTCTCGAAGAATGTCGATTACGTTACCTGACTGAAGGATAATACTTTTATTCTCCATTCTGATCTCAATTTCCCCTCCCAAGATTATAAGATGGGTATCAAATGGATGTGTATGATCGGGGTCTTCTTCGTTTGGTTCTGCATCCCAGACGTACACAGGATCGTACCCTTTTTGCTTCAACTCTTCGATTTTTTGTTCCTTACTTTCCACGACACTTCTTGATGTGTGATATGAATGGGAAATTAAATTGCGGCTGCCGCAATAGCGCTCTTTGCGCAAAATTTAATACTGCTTCGAATATCATATTTCGGATCATCTAACTCCACTTCTGTAAACCAGCGGCACTCATCACTAACTTCGCTCTGACCTTGAGTAATATTCTTACTTTTTGCAGTAGCAAAGTAAACAAATGTTATATGTTCGTGCAAATCATTAATCTTATGACGATTCAAAAACTCAGGCGGAAGAAGCTCTTTGTAGCCCTCAGGCTCATTGGGAAAACTTGATGCTTTGCCCACAAGTTCTATGTCGAGTCCAGTTTCCTCCTTTACCTCGCGCACAGCAGCTTCAATAGGATCTTCATCAAGTTCAATGTGCCCACCCACACTCAACCAAATTTTATATTTATCATGCTTCCGCAGAAGTACTGTATTTTTATATACAATAAAAATCTCTACCGTAAAATCTATTTTTTCGTGTATGTGTGGCATAATTATTTTCTATTTTGCCATAAATTTTTTGTGTTCCTCCGTATTCAACATTCCACATTTTTTGTACTTCTTCCCACTCCCACAGGGGCAGAGATCATTGCGGCCAATCTCCTCGCCTTTTTGAGCGGGTATTGATTGTGCGTTTGAGCGCTGCGGAGACATCTCACCAAACGAAGAGACCCCTGCCGGACGGGATTCTATGGTATGCATGTGGGGGGCATGCGCAGAACTTACCGCGCCCATCTTGAATACATTGAGGGTCACGAGATTTGCTACCGCGGCATTAAAATCTTTAAACAATCGCAATGCCTCATTTTTGTACTCAATGAGCGGATCACGCTGACCATACGCCCGCAGACGCACAGAGTTGCGCGTATAATCCATGGCCTCCAAGTGATCAATCCAAAGATAATCAATGGTTTGGAGTACAAGATAGCGAATACTGCTCGCAAACTGCTCACTGCCGAGCTCTCCAGGCTTTGCCTCATAGAGCAATCGCGCACCGCGAACCGCAAGCTCTTCCATCTCTTGTATTTTTGCATCTTCGGATTTTTGAGCATCACGGATCGCCAAAAACTCCTGATGAATATTCGGGATGACGATATTGGCGGCCTGCAAGTTTTCTACTATCTCCTCAATATTCCACTCATCCGGACGCTTACTGGCGACATGCGCCGTTATGATATGGCGCACCTGGCCGGAGAGCATCTCCCAGACTTTTTCTTTCAGATCATCGGGCGCTGCGCGTAGCATGTCTTTTCGCATACGATAAATCGCTTCGCGCTGTTTGTTCATCACATCATCATATTCGAGCACGTGTTTGCGGGCATCAAAATGGAACCCTTCGATTTTAAACTGTGCCGACTCGATTGATTTAGACACCATACGATTTTCGATCGGCTCATCCTCCGGTATGCCAAACGACCCCATGAGGCGCTTGATCTTGTCTGACCCAAATACGCGCATCAGCTCATCCTCCAGAGAAACGTAAAACTGCGACTCTCCCGGGTCCCCTTGGCGTCCAGCGCGACCACGGAGCTGATCGTCAATCCGACGCGCCTCATGCCGCTCGGTACCCAGCACAAAAAGTCCTCCTGCGGCACGCACTTTTTCCGCCTCCTCGGGTGTTGGCGGATTGCCTCCGAGTACAATATCTACACCACGACCGGCCATGTTGGTTGCAATAGTCACGCCCCCGTAATGCCCGGCTTGTGCGAGCGTGCCGGCCTCGGCCTCGTGCTGTTTGGCGTTAAGCACCTGATGTGGCACCCCTTCGCGCTTGAGCATAGCGGAAAGTAGCTCATTTTTTTCGATAGAGATAGTGCCCACCAGTATCGGCTGACCCTTCTCATGACACTCTTTAACTTTTTTGATAACCGCTTTAAACTTGCCCTCCTCGCTTTGATAAATATGATCCGAGTGGTCTTGGCGCACAAGCGGCTTATTGGTTGGTATCGTGGTAACCTCGAGATTATAAACTTTGTTAAACTCTTCAGCCGAGGTCTGTGCGGTACCCGTCATACCCGCAAGCTTGTCATAGAGACGAAAATAGTTTTGAAATGTGATAGAGGCAAGCGTACGCGATTCACGCTGTACCACCACGCTCTCTTTTGCTTCCACCGCTTGATGCAAACCTTCGGACCAGCGTCTCCCCGGCATAAGACGGCCAGTGAACTCATCCACGATGACAATTTCTCCATCCCGTACCACATAGTCTTTATCTTTGTGAAATAGGGTTTGTGCCTTGAGTGCCTGCTCTAGGTGCCGCACATAACGAATGCCTTTTTCAGTATAGATATCCTGCACACCCAAAAGCGACTCTACTTTTTCTATACCCTCTTCGGTGAGCGTAACAGCCCGCATCTTCTCGTCTACATTATAATCCGCAGACTCTTTGAGCTTGGGGACGAGCCCGGCAAACACCTTGTAGAGATCCGCCGACTCCTCATCAGGGGCCGAGATAATAAGTGGCGTGCGCGACTCATCTATCAAAATGGAGTCTACTTCATCTACGATCGCAAAATAATGCCCCCGCTGGGACATTTGCTCCGACGTATAGGCCATATTGTCTCGCAGGTAATCAAAACCATATTCGTTGTTGGTTCCATAAGTGATATCAGCCGCATACGCCTCGGTCCTAGTACAGGGTCGCAAAAACGCGTCCTCTACCTTAAAAGATCCGATTGTGTCGCGTGCCGCATCTTCACGCTCCTCGGCATGCTTGAACTCCGGATCATAGATAAATGAAGATTCATGATTGATACACCCCACCCGCAAACCAAGTGCGTGATATACCTGCCCCATCCATACCGCATCTCTACGAGCAAGATAATCATTGACCGTAACCACGTGAACACCCTTGCCCGTAAGGGCATTGAGATAGACCGGCAGTGTCGCCGTTAGGGTCTTCCCCTCACCAGTGCGCATCTCGGCAATCTGCCCTTTGTGAAGCACCATACCGCCCAAAAGCTGTACGTCAAAATGACGTTGGCCGAGAGTTCTCCGGGCAGACTCCCGACAAAGTGCAAAAGCCTCCGGCAAGATAGCATCTAAATCCTCACCACTCTCTAGGCGACTTTTGAGCTCAAGAGATTTTTCCCGCAAAGCCTCGTCCGACAGCCCAAACACCTCCGCCTCAAGGTCATTGACCTTTTCTACCAGAGGATACAAGCTCTTGAGAAACCGCTGGTTTCCATCGCCGAATAAAGAGGTAAAAATTGACATGTGGCTCTATAATAGGCGACATTTGAGCAAAAATCAACCCAAAGAATATATGCAACAAGCGAGTTTATTTTTGCAAAAAACCGCTCGCTACACGATACCCTACATAAAATACCCGCAGAGAAGCGAGCATTTTATTTTATGAGGCCTACATACTCTCATTGCGCACACGGGCAGACTTTTGCCGAGGACGCGCGGCCTTGGAAAACTTTGTGGCACGTTTGAGTTTGCGCGCCTGACGTTTTTCTACTGCCTCTTCCTTCCCCTTGAATCCCTTTATCTCCATGCCAAGTGATTCTTCAAGTAAATCAATTGCCTCCTGAATACTTTGACCCGACGCCTCACTGCGCATACTTTTACCCCCAAGACGCAAGGTCGCATCTGCGCGCCAGACCTCGCCCTTTTGGTGATGTTTTGTAGTTTTTGCCACCTCAATGTTGAGCCGGATACTCTCGGGATCCATGCGCTTAGTAAGACGCTCTACCGTACGGATCAGCTTGTCATTGATATACTCCTCAACACTCGGCGTAAGACTAAACTGCGTTGCTTTTACGTTTAATTTCATATGATTTCATAACGCCGTTAGCTAATAATAGGTTACTCTTATTATACCGTAAAACGTCCCAAACACCCCCACCTACAAAGATAGTATTCTATGACCCCAAAAAAGAAACACCCCGCATCACGCGGGGCATTTCGAGAGAATCAAAGAAAGACTAGAGTCTCTTCTTTGCCTTCTTCGCCTTTGTCTTTTTCTTTGCTGCCATTGTAGTAAAAATTATTCGGTTCGCTCGACAAATACCGACCTATATTTGTCATGAAGAAACAATTTTGTTCTGCGCGTACATGAACCAAATCATGTCCCACGTGTTTCTGAAATAATTATCTCACACTTCTCACGTAAAAAAATATTTCGAGCAGCAAAACTGTGGATATCTCTGCAAAAAAAATTATGTAGTGCATACATAACTTTTTGTTAGTTCCCCCGTTATGCGCACTTCTACGCACGATCAAATCCCACGTACTGAATTTCTTCCTCGAGCTGTACACCAAATGCCGTGTGCACACGCTCCTTAATAAGCGCTATGAGCATCACTACATCTTCTGTGGTAGCGCCACCTGTGTTGATGATAAAATTAGCATGCTTGTCAGAAATCATAGCGTGCCCCATTGTCTTACCTTTGAGGCCCACTGCGTCAATCAATGCCCCCGCGCCACGATCCCCCGCAGGATTTTTAAATATACACCCCGCACATTGTGCCCCTATAGCTTGCGATGTGGCACGTTTTTGCGCATATCCCCGGACCAGCTCCTGGCTACGAGCCGGATCTTCTTTTTTAAGCGTGAGTGTCACTGAGGTGATAATCCAATCAGGGCGATATTTAAATACACTGGAGCGATACCCAAAACCGCATGCCGTATTATCCAGGGTAAATGTACGTACCCCCGCGCCACCCACTTCCACCACCTCGACTGATTGGATCACATCTTTCATCTCTCCTCCATAACAACCGGCATTCCCCCGCACCGACCCACCCATAGTTCCGGGGACACCGATCGCCCACTCAAATCCGCCGAGACCACGTTTGATGGATTCCGAGACTGCGCGTGCCATTGCCACCCCAGCGCTCGCAACTAAGCATCCACCCGCACCTGTGATACCCTGCAAATCCATTTTTACCACAAGTCCGGAAAATCCTTTGTCAGAAATGAGCACATTTGATCCAGCACCCAAAATAAAAAATGGCAAAGTCAAAGAGTGCGCCCACTCCAAAGCCTCACGGAGCTCTTCATTGGATTTTACCTCGGTAAAGAATGCGGCGGGTCCACCAATTTTAAAATAGGTATATGGCGCGAGCGGTACGTTTTTTTTGATATCAATCATGTGTTCGAGTATAACAAAAAATCCGCCAGGCAAGAAAGCGGGCAGATTCTTTGGTAAGCCGGAGGAGTAAACTCCCATCTATATCATTTGTGAGTACTGCCAACCGGCTTATTCTTATTGTAGCATGCCAGGCTCTATTTTCTAAGCCCCATAAATACAAAATCCGCCAGAGGCGGACGTTGTACTGATATAGATTTGGCCTGTTTACAAGAAACCTGCACTCACATGTCTACATGATATCAGACTATAATCTAAAAGTCAAGGATGGTACCTTTCTATATAAGACCTGCCTCTTTTTTCAATTTTGCAACCCCTTCAGCAAAAGGAGTATGTGGTGCCCAGCCAAGTAATGTAGCCGCTTTTGTATTATCTGCAAGCGTCTCAAGAGCCTCACCCAAACGCTTTGGAATATACGTATACGAGCCCCCGATGAGCTCGGCAACCTCTACCACTGAGTAATTTTTGCCGCATCCTAAATTTATCACCTCGCCTTTACCCACAGTATCGCTCCTCATCGCGAGTATATTCCCCTCCACAATATCGCCAACATATGTATAATCACGTCTTTTCTCGGCGCCATCCGCCACTACAGTCATAGGTTGTTCTGCAAGACGCTGACGTAAAAATATACCTACAACGGTTGCATATGCTCCCGTAGCGTCTTGCCGCGGACCATATACATTAAAATAGCGGAGTGAAATGGTTTCTAACCCATAAAGCTCAGAAAAATTTCTACAATAGAGCTCCCCAATGAATTTTTGAATCGCATATGGATTTTGTGGATTCGCCGGCATATCCTCATGACATGGTAATGACAATTGTGTGCCGTAGGCCGATGATGAAGCAGAATATATTACCCGTCGTACTCCTGCATCACGAGCCGCAAGAAGCACATTGAGTGTACCCGTGGCATTTGCATCATGCGCCGGACGCGGATTTTCAATCGACGGCTGAATACGGGCGAGAGCCGCGGTATGAAACACGCAGGCGACATCAGTGAACGCCGGCCGAATGCTTTCTAAGTCAACAATGTCGCATTGATAAAATTTTGCGCGGGGATTGAGATGTTCCTTCTTCCCGGTAGAAAGATTATCAAGCACTCGTACCTCGTGACCATTATGCACCAAAGCGTCAACTACGTGCGACCCGATAAATCCAGCACCTCCCGTAACTAATACATTCATAATCTTTTTTTACTTATGCGAATATTTTTTTGAGTATGAGATGTTCCTCTACGGCGAACCAAATCCGCATCATGCTTGCTCACTGCGTCTATGGTAAGCCCCTGCGATTCAAGAAGAACCTCATTGTACTCCCATAGTGATTCTAAAAACTGAATGGCTTTGGCAAACACCACACGCTCTGTAGCATCCCGCGGCATCTTTGAGAAAAGAGATCGCGCAGTTGCAATAAGAGCGCTTGTGTCTTTTGGAAAGCAGTACCCCCCAAATCCTCGATAGGAGCCATGATCGACATCCAACCAGGAATCTCCAATACGCCGATCATGCGCAAGAATCTGACGCACATGGTCATACAAAACCGGCGTGTCTATGCCTGAGCGCCGAAGATTACCCTCAAGCGCCGTAGCGATATCGAAGAGGATATTGGCATAAGCGACTTTCAATGCCCCAAATACATTGCCTGCATACTTGCCGAGCTCTGCCTCCGTGGCATTCACTCGGATAAATGTATAAGTCCCCAGCGTACCCGGGGAAGAAAAAAACGCCTCCGGCAGTACCCCAAGCACCGCACTTGCATGCCCGGGCCGAGAAACCGTATGAGCGACAATCTGGCGATCTGGACGTAGCATATCTTCCCAGGATCTCGATTCTGTCAGAAACTCAGGATTAAATAAAAAATAGTGCTGCGGATACCTATGCTGATAGCGCTCGGTAGTACCGGGTGGGATGGTAGATTTAAATACGACTATCTTTTCGCCTCGGAGCATCCCCACTGCCGCGTCCAATGCGGAAGTATCACACGCACCGGACCGTGCACGTGGGGTTGGCACTGCGACAAAGACAATCGCTGCTTGATTCACGTCATCTGTAAAATGCTTATCAGAATTTGCGTCGTAGACAAACAGATTTTTGCCGCGCACATATCCACGTACCTCTTCAAAATAGCGTTTGAGATTACCCCCAACCATCCCCACACCGATAATTCCTATGGGGATCTTCGCCGATATACGGCGGGTGCCTGTATCTTTTAACTGCATAGATATATGTTATCGGCTTTTATAGTTATCTAACGCAAAGCACGTCATATTGTTTTTAAAACAAAATACTCTCTGCGCCAGCAGGAGTATTTTGTCTCATTAGACCTAGCATAAGTTTATTTTTTTACGTCCAATAGTTTCAAAAATGCCTCCACTTCAGATCGTCTCTTCGGACTTGGATCATATTCGAGTACCTTTTGGGCAGATATACGCGCTTGCTCCTTGTCCCCTATGAGGACATACATACCGGCGAGCTGTGCCGTACGATCTGCGATTTCCATCTTGCCAGTTGTGGGGTCGACCGCGTCTATATAGAGCTTTTGAAAATGAATCGCACGATCATACCGCCCCGCCTGAAAGTAGATATCACGGATGCCATTGTAATCTTTGCTGTCTTTGAGGATACGAGACACTGCAGCCTCTTCTCGCGCCGCATCATGCAAATCTATCGCATGAGCCGCCTCGTTTAAATAAAATACTGTGTACTCAGGAAGCATCTTGATACCTGCGTCTAGAATCTCCCACATGCCCGAAATATTGCCTTGGACTTTACGCGCTTGGGCAAGCTCTACATAAATCTGTGGACGAGCGGGCGAGAGTTGTTGTGCGGCAAGATAGTAGCCCTCCGCTTTGGCTGCGAAACTCACATCACGAAACCGTACTGCATAGAGATTCGCGAGTTGCCCCGCATACATTGGCCACTTTACATTCTGGGGATCCGCGACAATATTTTCATCCATACGTCGCATTGCATAGACAAAGAGTGTGCGCATAGACTCATCGGAGCGTTTGCCACCCTGTTTGATAAACTCAAATACATAATCCGCTGGAAAACGCCGAAGATTAGTATTGCCATAGGTACCGTACGCAATCGCCTGATCAAAATATCTTATGGCCTTTTGGTCGCTCCCTAGGTTTCGCAGTTCCTCCCATCCTGCATGCCCGGCGGCACTCGCAAGAAACGGACGGACGGACGCTCCATACAGCACCCCCACAAGCACCACAACACTCGCTACGCCAAGCCATACCGGATAGGTTTTTTGCGATGGTATATGTGTCGGTGAGTTCAAGAGAGGTGGCTCCTGCACAACCAAATAGGCCATAAAAAGATACAAGAAAATCACCGAAGTTAGCACATCAAAAGTAAATAAATTCTGTACCAAATAGGCCATAAAAAAGAACGCGATGACTGCTGTCTCCAAAAACATCTCGGGACGTCGGCGCGTACTTCGGATTAGCACCGCCCAAGAAGCGAGAAACATCGAAAGATACGCCCCAAGACCAAAAATACCCGATGTGCTCCCTATATCAAACAATACATTATGCGCCCTATCAAACCATGGCTCCTGTTCATAGAGATACGCATTATAGTGCCGATCAAAAAGCACGTTGAAGTTTTCAGGTCCCCATCCCAAAAGCAACCGTTCCTGCCATCCTTGCCAAGCAACCTGCCAGGTAAGCAAACGGGCACTTGCCGTGCGCTGTCCTGTATCAATGCTCACAATGCGCTGGAGCGAGGTAGGTGCTACGCGGCGCACGAGATCCGGAGCAAATAATACAAAACTCCCCGACACTACCACGCACACAAGCACTCCAAGCGCCACACGGCGTAGTAGCGTATAGCGAGCCTTATCTTGATCACCAAGGCCACGAAAAAACCACCATATCCACGCGCACGCAAATACCACCCCTGCCGCAAGACCGAGCAACGCGCCGCGCGAACCGGAGAGCATTAAAACCACCCCATACAAAATACCTGCCGCACCATACATAGAGAGCACAGCATGCGATCGTCGCTTTTGACCCCAGCTATCAATAAATAACCAGCCGACAACACACAAAGCCCCAAGTAGATAGGTCGCCAAAAATGAGGCATTGCCTATAGTGGCGATAATACGTCCACCAGCCTGCATCGCCTCAATGAAACCATAGAGAGCCACGAGCGTAGCAGATATGGCTGATATGCGGAAACACCATACCCAATCGCTTCTCTGACGCATGATACTTGCAAGCATTATCACAAAAAAGAGAAGGTGCAGTTGGGTAAATACCCCCGTCATACGTTCAAAATCAGACCACCAGCTCTTATAGGCGTTCACCCCAAAAATCATACTCAAGAGGAGTACCCCCATCCAAACTACGACCGACCAGAGTACCCACCCAAAATGCGGACGATACTCTGGTCGGAGATAGAGGAGCCCAACCCATGAGGCGACCGCACACTCAATCAACACACGAAATACAATAACCTTGGTAAACACATGCGGGAAAAACACGCCCTGCCAAAAAACAAGCGGGACGAGAAAGAGAACAGCTCCCAAGAGCCAATGCGTAATTTTTTCGAGATGCATACTCATATCAAACGTATAACGCTCGCCCTAAGTTGAGATGATGCCTTACTGTATGCCTGCCTCCTTGAGAAACTGATCTACTTGCGGTTTATACTCGGGTGCTGCCGCGACCGCTCGCTCTGCATAGATTTTTGCTTCTGCTTTTTTGCCAAGCTGCACCTCGGTCTCTGCGAGCCCCATATAGACAATCGGGTTTTCTTTGGAGTCCTCTCGAAGGTACTCAAGCACCTTGAGCAAAAAATGCTCTCGCCCTTCGGGATTCCTGCTGGTGAGTGAACGACGCGTAACATCCTCCATAGTTTCGCGATCCAACGCAAGTTTTGTGCCATCGGTTTTTTTGGTGATTGCCGCAAAATCATCAATCTGGCGCATCGCCATATCATAGTCTCCCGCAATCGCACTCACCATAATCGCCGTGAAAAACAATGGATTGGGTCGATCGATCTCCTTGAGAATCCCATCAATGCTCCCAGCGGCTTTCGCATAGTCGCCTGCCGCAAGATATGTCTCTGCAAGTCCTATATAGGTAGACGGATAATGTGGGGCGACTTCAATGGCATGCTGATAGGTAGCAAGCGACTTGTCGCGCGCCCCCTCATCTCGTGTCATCGCAAATTGCAATTGGTAGAGCTTGCCGAGCGTTATCAAGTGCCGCAAAGAATCCGGCGTACGCTCGATCTCCTGCTTTGCTTCATCGATACTACGCACAAGCAATGGGTAGTACTGCTCAAACGTCTGCTGATCTTGTGTGGGCGCAGACTGAATAGCAAGATCCACGAGACGCTCTCTGGCCTCGGTCTGGCCAAACGTCCCCTGCTTGAGCACCGCATCATACCGCGTAAGAAAATCGGTCACCGTACCCTGACCGGTAGAATTAAGACTCTCGATAATACCGGCGGCCACACTCATCGGCCGCGCGTTGAGCGCAACCGCAATCAAGATAGAGCACACGAGTGCTATCGGCACTACGGTAAGTCGTCGCGAGTCTATAGGCTTATAAGACAGAGGGGCCGTGGTAGCCGCCGATCCCACACTATGCAGAAAAGCGAGCACCAAAGTGGTAAGGATATAGGTTACGATGTTGTCGAATACAAAAATATTTTGCACCAGATAGGCGATAAAAAGCCCCAAGAGAGCTCCTACTCCCAAGGAAGTAAATGTATTGGCCCGAAACATCCGCCAGAGCACCATACCGGCCGCAACAAAAATAGAAAGGTACAACAAAAATCCTACTGCACCCCCCGCGACCAGCCACTCGAGCAACATATTGTGTGCGCGATCAAACCACGGCTCGTTGCCGTAGAGATTGGGATTGTAATATTTGGCGTACGGGATGATAAAGTTATCCGGGCCCCAGCCAAAAAACGGCCGTTCCTTGAATGCTTGCACCGCGATACCCCAGATAAGAAAACGGGATTGCACCGTAGAAGAGGCAATGTTGACGTCCGTGAGACGACGCAAGAGCGGGCGCGATGTCACAAAATCCGATCCCTGTAGCTGGAATAACCCAAAAAGTCCCAGGGCGCCCACCATGATAACACCCACTCCCAAAAGCCGAATATTACGATTTTTGGACAGTAAGATGACAAGAAGCAGTAACACCCCAATCCCTGCGATAAGCCCGATAAAAGCGCCTCTCGTACCTGCGGCGGTGAACACAAAAAACTCAAATAGTATGACTGCGGCGTATGAGGCCCTGATCCAAATCTGGTTGGTGCGTGAGAGCAAAAACCCCAGAAGAAACAAATGTACTAAAAGATACGCGGCAAGATAAATAGGATTACCCAAAGTTGCAAAGATACGTGCCGCCCCCGCACTGCCCGCAACCGAGCCACCCGGAGAAACCACACCCGAACGCTCGAGCGCCCCGTATATGGAGATAAAGATACTCGCGGCCATGGACGTATAAAACACGAGGCGCCATTCACGCTCATTCTGAAACACCGAGGACGCCACCAAAAAGAGTACGAGAAGATGGAGAAGCGTAATCAAACCCTCCATGCGCTCAAAGTTTGACCAAAAACTATGATAGGGATTCGCACCTACTATAGTAGAGATAGAGAGCGCCGCTACAAACCCCGCAAACGCCCAGAGAATAATGCCTTTTTTGGGTCGATACCGTGCGCTCGCGATTGCGAGTCCCACCCAGACGCCAAACGTCAGCTCGACTATAATACGAAAAAAGAAATTTTTCCCGGTAATATATGGGAAAAACATGGAGCTCGAGACAAAAAATGGGGTCAAGAAAACAACCAGGAGGACGCCGATACGAGCAGTCCACACCAATGCCGATTCCGCGGGTGTTCTTTGCATTTTTGTACTATATCATGCCCAACTCCTCGTAGCTACAGCTCAATGCCCGGCCAAACTGCAGGCCGAATAGTACCTCCCCACAAGTACCAAGCATAGGCGCCAGCGATGAGAAAACAAAACACTGACCAAAAAATTAGACGATTTGTTTTGTAGAGACGCTCCAGATACACGCCGGCCAAAAATGCTGCTGGGATGGCGGCTATAAAATAAATGCGTGAGGATGCCACATGCCACAAAAGAAACGATACTGACGGCAACACAAGTAATTTTAGGAGTAGCAGCTCACGGCTTGATCCTTCACGCCAAAGCGTCCGCAAACCGGCGAGCGCAGCCACCCAACCCAAAAGAAACACTCCCACAAAACTTTTTACTATAAACGGCAATACTTTGAGCTCGTAATGGCTCACCCCTCCCGCCTGATACCAGCTCAAGTACGACACATGATACGTCGCCCAGCAAAAAACCTGCCAGCCACCGGCAATCACAAGCACCGGCAACGCGAATAGTGCAAGTGCCCGCAGACGATCCTCCCACCAAAAGCCAGGGGTAATACATGCCGCCAATGAGAAAAAGATGGCAACCGCCGCAACATATTCTTTACACAAAAAACCTACCGCCATGACAAGCCCTGCAAAAAATGCATCGCGCAGAGTCCGCTCATCTATAAACCGCACCACAAAATAATATCCCCAAACCGTAAAAAACCACCCCGAAATATCCGTCATATACGAGATGCCATAGGCAAGCATCGGATACGCCGAGAGGAACAAGACACTCCCCCACAACGCTTGGTTCCTGTCGCCACCGGACATGCGCCGCAAAAGAGCATAGATAGCTGGTGCCATGAGGAGATACCATATCACGTTTTCAATGAGTAGCCCCTCTTCCACGCCCCGCCCCGTCACCTGCCCGATGAGATAGGCAAGCATCGGCCCCAGGGGTTTTAGTATACGCGCAGGATGCAGTACCCCGCCCTCCAGCCCCCCCAAAAACTTTGCAGTCTCAAAATAGGCCAAAGAGTCCCCGCTCACCACAAACGGCTGGGCCGCCCAAATACCAAAAAGATTGGCAACCGCAAATACCAAAAGCGCCGTAATCTGCCATTGCCGAGCTACAAATCTTTGCATACCCGCAGTATAGCGTACTCGACACCAGAGAGAATAGAGAAACCGCACTTGATTGAACTTTTTGGACGCCAGGCGTTATGATATATGCATATGAAAAAACGCCGCATCTACAGTCTCGCGCTTCTTGCGGGGGATCTGGTCGCCCTCTATGCCGGACTGCTTGCCACTATACTCGTAAAGTACCCGCCTGCGGAGTTTCAATGGGTCTGGGATATTCATCTTGCCCCATTTAGTATTGTATTCTCTTTTTGGATTCTCATTTTTTTTATCGCTGGACTCTATGAGCAGGAGGCATGGGCTACCAATACCCTAGTGCGTGAACGTCTCATCAAAAGCATGGCCGCATCGATTATTGTCGCCGCTCTCTTATTCTATCTGGTGCCTGCATTTGGCATCACCCCCAAGACTAACCTGCTTGTCCAGTCATTCCTGTCGTTTGCACTTATTATGGGATGGCGGATGCTCTTTAGTAGCGTACTGCGGAGCGCCTCAAAGACCAATGTTTTGTTTCTCGGCGTATCACCCGAGGTGATCGCATTTGCAGAGTTTCTCAACCAAAACCCCCAGCTTGGATATACAGCGAGCGTACTCATGCACACCGATGAGACGGCGCTCCCCGCGACTACTATCGAGATTGCGGCACCTACAAGCGATCTTGGCCCTATCATCAAGCACAAAAAAATCACGCTCGTCGTAGCCTCTCAAGACATAAAATCCCGCAAAGAGTTTGTACGGATGCTCTACAATCTCCTGCCCACTGGGGTAACGTTCGCCGACTTCCCCACATTTTACGAAAATCTCACCGGCAAAATCCCCACCTCACTCATCTCCGAAATTTGGTTTTTGGAAAATCTTGCCGGTGGCAAAAAACGCCTCTATGAGATCTCCAAGCGTGCCTCCGATATCATCATTGCTATCGGGTTTACCTGTGGCATCATCCTCATCCTGCCATTTATAGCGGTCGGTATTATTCTCTCTACCCCGCGCGAGATCATTGCCTACAAAAAATACCGAGCGCGATCGGGTGACGGTATTCTATTTTTTCGTCAGCAACGCGTAGGGAGAGCCGGCAAAACATTTTACTTTGCCAAGTTTCGCAGTCAGCGCCTGGGTGCAGAGCGGATGAGCGAGGTTAAGTCTGCCGAAAACGACCAACGCCAATATCCATTTGGCAGGCTTCTGCGCGCCTGCTATCTCGATGAGCTCCCGCAGGTCTGGAATGTACTCAAGGGCGAGATGTCTTTTGTGGGACCCCGTCCCGAGCGGCCCGAGTATGTTGCCAGACTCAAAGAAGAGATCCCGTTTTATGAGATGCGCCTTCTAGTCCCTCCGGGTATTACCGGCTGGGCACAGGTCTCCATGAAAAATGACGCATCCGTGGAGGACGCGCCCGAAAAGATGCAGTATGATCTCTACTACATCAAGAACCGTTCATTCGCACTTGATATGACGATACTGCTCAAAACATTTTTTGTGATGATCTCCCGAGGCGGGAGATAAGATGGCAATTCACATATGCCAAGAGGGAACTATTAATACTCTACATTGCGAGCTCCTTGCGTAATTCTCTTACTTCCCCTTCGAGTTTCTTAATCCATCGCTTATGATCGATGATCGTCCATTCTTTAATAAATATCTTTGACGTCCTGCTTAATTTCGGTAATATCGGACTTGATCACGGCAATATCATGCACAACGGTGCGTTGGATCAAAGCCGCTAGTTCTTCAATCAAAGATATTTTCTCATTCTCTTGATTTTCCAAGCCTTTATGGTACATCCATAATCACCTTTGTCAAACCCAGTGATCAGAGTGTATGTAGGCTATGGTGGTGTTGTCTCCGGAAGTCGAACTTCCGGAGATTGTCCCATTGATGGAGGTGGCGGCACGGGGATTGGCGTAGAGGGATCCGGTGTCTCCCGCGTAGGTGTAGGAGCCGACATCACTCTTGTTGGTAATATTGCCAATGGAAGAGTAGCTGTAGGTTTGTTTGTAGTTTTGCTGGGTAGTGGTACCTCCTGCAGTCTCTACGGTAGCTAGAGAGAAATTAAAGAGCTGATACCTTTAGGGTAGCGCAAAGTTTTGCTTGAATTAAAGGTGAATCTATGTTGGAAATGGTGCCTAACCTCAAATTCAAAAAAAAGAAATCACTTACAAAAACTGTTGAAAAACAAAAAACTCCCCACTCGGGGAGTTTTTTGTTGGCAAGAGGATAGTAATCCTACTGTCCGTTTTTTGCCTTGAGTTGGCTGTTGAGTGCGTCCACCATTTGCTGGAGACTTAGCATTTGGGCCTGGAGCGCTGTTGCATCACCACTACCACCTGAAGATGGCGTAGATTGCGGTGCAATGGTTTCAGATCCGACTGACGTGCCACCGCTAAGCTCGTTGAGCTTGGCCATAGTAGCAGGACCTACGCGACCCACCTGACTCAAACCATACTTAGCCTGGAGGCGCTTGACCGCTGCCTTGGTGGCCGGACCGAAATATCCAGTAACTTTGGCCTCGGGGTAGATCTCGGGCATCGTGGCAAGAAACGCCTGCAGTTCTATGACTGCATCACCCGTGTCCTCCGTCTGGAGTTCTTGGGTAAACTTACCCGATCCCGGGAGTACAGTAGAAACTGGTGGTAAAGGAAGAGAGGGAGCACTAGCACCGCCAAATATCTCTACCAGCTTGGCTCTCGTGGCAGGACCTACAAGTCCGTAGCCGCTGTTAGCCGCGGTCGTGACACCATATTTTTCCTGGAAACGCTGAACTGCCTTAAGTGTAGCCGGACCGAAATATCCAGTGACTTTGGCCTCGGGGTAAATCTCGGGCATCGTGGCAAGCGCCCTTTGGAGGAGCTCCACATCCGTACCCGACACACCGACCTTCAAAGTCCTGCTAAATCCAGCGATATCGGCAAATGGAGACGGTACCGGGGAGGAGACAGGCGCGCTCACTGGAGCTAGCGGTTGGCTTTGCGGGGTAGTACTCGGGGTAGAGGTAGCAGAAACAACCGTGGCAGTCGTTACAGTGGTAGTATCTGTAGAAGAGCTAGAACTGCTACTAGAAGACCCCGAGCTTGCAGGCGCAGGACCGGCAGATCCGCCACCCCCGCCGCTATTACCAGAGCAAGCAAACCCTTCTACACCGACACCAATAGTTGAGCCTGCCGAAGCCGGCAAGATAAGTTCGGAATACGTCCCTTCACAGCTAAAAGTTACGGCACTTGTGTTGAGTAAAATGGCCCTGTTTGAGGAGCGCAGTGTAACCCGTTGTGAGCCAGACAGGGTAAACTCAAATCCCCCGCCTTGCACCGACATCGAGTCAAATGATGATCCAGCCAGCAACGTCACCGAGCCATTGCCGTTCGATGTCTGGATAGTGATATCCTCCGAGACTGTCGCCGCGTACGCCTCGAAAGCAAAACTGGACAAAAAGAGAAGTGATAATAAAAATCCTATAATTTTTCTAGGCATAGCGCATAAATTTAGATAAATAAAGCGTTATGCCTACTGCCATGAGAACCACGACCACGTGGCTGAAGCACCATCAACGGCCGTAGATGTGCTGGAATTGCCTACCTGTACCCGAATAACGTTCGTAGCGGTAGAGGATGCGGCTACAAACACGAGACTTCCCTGTACATTGCCATCATTCTGCCACTCAAGAAACGGCGGCGTGAGCATGACCTTTGAAGAAGTCGTGACCCCCGTAGCGGCACAAGCAGTCGTAGTAGCAGTCTGCGCTTTCAATGCTGGCGGGTTGATTGCACAGGTCCCATGGAGAAACTTAGAGATGGCCGAGCCAGTGCCCACCTGTAACATGCCAAAATCAGCATGATCGGCGACAATACCTCCGGCCGAAGTCGTGGCATCATTGACCCCGATTCCTCCTGTTAAAAAGATATCGCCCACAATACCCAACTCTTGGGATGGTGTCGTGGTGGCAACACCAATGGTTCCAGTGCTATCGATATTGGTACCTACCGTAGTGGCAAGTCCTACGGAAAGCGTAAGAGACAAAAAAACCGTCACCAGAAACACAATGACAGCCGTCCGTTGCTCACGCCAAAAAGCTAAATTAGAGCTGATCCCCTGCATAATATGAAATTATTTTGGTAATGCTTTTAAGTATACGCTTTTCTCACAAGAACAATAAAAATGCTGTGCATAACTTACTTCTTCGCTACCACCATCAGGCTCACCCCGAAAGGAAAATTATGGCCACTCCCGAGATAGACATTCTCCAAGAGTAGGAGCCGTTTGAGTAGTCCATTAATAAGCGCATTCGTCCCGTGGAGCTGTCCCGTGCTTTTGCGGGAAGCATATGGAAGTACTTGCAAAATAAACCTTACGAGCGCAATCGGGAAAAAGAGAAGCGTATTCCAGTATGATACCCGTTCTAAAGAAAATCCTGCACCCCGAACCTTACGTTCGAGCTCCAAGCGGCTGTAGCGCCGCTCGTGTCTATTGGCCACATCGTGCGGACTCCAGAGAAACATATGGGCAGGAACAAATAGTACCAGTGTACCGCCCGGCCGCAATAGCCGATACCATTCGTGCAGTGCCGCCTGATCGTCCGCTATGTGCTCCAAAACATCCGAGGCTGTCAATACATCAAACGAAGCATTCGGAAAATCCATTTTGGCCGCATCTTGGCATGAAGCACGCAAAATTCCACGCGCTTTGCACTGCTCTATAGCCCGATCGCTAATGTCTACCCCCCAAACATCGCCAAATCCAATAGCCGCGAGCTCCCGCATAAAAACTCCGGAGGCACATCCCACCTCCAGCACTTTTGCCTGGTGCGAGACATCACTCAAAAGCCGCCGCATCATGTCTCGACGGGCGACAAACCACCAAAACGTCTCCTCTAATTCATGATAGGTTTTTTCGTACGAGATATCCATAGGTCATGCAAACCCAAGACAAAAAAGAATATATATATCGGCATAAGCGGGAGGGCATAACGCACCTCCGCATGGGCAAACCCGGCATACAGAGCATTGGTATAGAGCACGAGAAGTCCGATGCTCCAAAACACAACACTTTGGACGTAATCACCGCATCGCACCATCTCCCGGAATATCCACCAGAGCGCGATGGCGATAAATCCGTACCAAACGGTACGTATACCTAAGATTATAGCTATTTTAAGCCAGAGAGGCATTCCCGGATAGGTACCTACAAATAAATGCTCGAGCATCCCCCCATCATGACGCGGTGGGCTATTGAGCCGAAACAACCATGCCGGTGTGGTGAGCACGAGTGCTGTTGGATGGGTACGGGCGATATCTACTGCTTCAGCCCAAAATATCTTATCCACATCCACCTCGGAAAGCCCTGCGGCCTTCATCTCGACGCGGCGTTTGTTGAATATCTCACGGATGGTATTTGCAGGCTCCGCCCGCTCGGCATATCCCGGCACCACCTCCCCGGCGATCAGATCCCCGAGCATGGTAGAGAGGAAAAATCCTGTCATCGTATCCTGCGGATATGTGGCACTTGTGGCACGTATCAAAAACGCATGCCCGCCGGTCGAGACGGTATACGAATCAAGCACCCGATAATTGCGTACATGCCATGTGCCCACCAAGAGGACGCACACTCCTAAAAATACTCCCGCATGACGCGCCGCCTGCGTATACGCGCGCGAGCGGTACAATGCGCTCCACGCCACCACCACAAGCATCGGTACTATAAAATATTCAAAGATCGGCTTGATAAGGATAAGTAAAGACACGCACAAAGCGGCGGTCAAGAGATGCCGAATCCTACTAGTCTCTGCATAATAAAACATGGCGACCATAAAGCCCGTCACACACAAAAGCCCAATAATCTCATTGTTGAGATGAAACACGAATAGCGATGCCCCCCAAAAGAGCGCGAAGAGAAACGCCGGCGCTATCGCCCACATCCCGGTAAAAAAATAACTGCTGAACTTGTAAAGCAAGATGACTGCAAGGGCAAATGCTATCATCTGCAAGATCCAGATCGCCCAAAGCGATTTGCCAAAGAGCAAAAATGCACCGGCGATAAATATGGCGTACACCGGCCCCGTCGGCACTGCGCCAAAAAAGGAATGCGTCTCGTCGCTAAACTCCCCAGCCTCCAGAAGACGGAGTGCGGTTGCAATATAGCCGTTGCCTGAACCATCATATCCGGCGGCTATCTCTTTTTCAAACGTGGTACTCGCCGAAATACCGTTGATCGCGTTCATAAGAAACGCCGACACCATAGTGCATAGTATTAAAAAAATAACTGCATATCGATTCATATAGAGAGTGGCTTTTTTAAGAAATACCTCTGAAAAACAAGGCCCAAACACAAAAAATAAAATGGCAGTGAGGGGAAGAGATAGCGAGCCTCGGCATGCGCAAGCAAGGAGTAGACCATATTATTGTAGAGCATAAAGACCGCAATAAGCACAAAAAACGATATCTCCTGCCGCCCCCGCCAAGCACGCCGGAGCGCCTCACCGATCCCCAAGAACATCAATACTACCCAGGGAATACGGATAAGCGCGTTTATCAAAATCTTCAGGACGTCGGGGAGCTTATCGTGAGATCCGACAAACATCCGTTCTATACTTGACCCTCGATAGTGCGGCGGGCTATTGAGCCGAAACAGCCATGCCGGTGTCAAGGCAAGATACCGCACCGGGTGTTCTTTTATGATAGTCGTCGCCTCGCTCAGAAAAATCTCATCAGTCTGAAATTCAGTAAGTCCGGACCGGCGCATCTCGGGACGGCGTGTGTTAAACACCGCACGGATCATACGTCGCGGCTCTTCGAGCGCGGCATACCCCGGCACAAACTTATCCGCAATATAATCGCCTGCGATAGAAGCAATCGTAAAGCCCACAATCGTCTTGTCAGGATAAAGTGCGCTCTCTGCACGCATAAGAATCGCATGTCCCCCCGCCGATATTCGATAGGTCCCCAAAACAGCATGATTGCGCACGTGCCACCCTCCCACTATAAGCAGAAGTGCCCCGGCAAATACCGCGCCATGCCACATCGCCCCCGGCACACCGTGCCGACGCCAGATACGCAGAACGAGGAGCAAGACTATGACCGGCAAAAAATACTCAAATATTGGCTTGGCAAGTACCAAAAATGAAATAAGTGCACCCGCCAGCCCTAAAAAATAGGGACGATCCGTCTCGTAGTACCGTAGCAGATAATAGGCAAATCCCGTAATAAAAAAACTTGCAAGCACTTCATTATTAAGAAAAAAAACTTGCGTATTCTCCCCCCAAAAAAGTGCGAGCATAAAAGCAGGCAACGCCCCAAACCACCCATCCCCCAAAAATCGTTTGCCGATGCCGTAGAGATAGAGTACCGCGCCTACAAAAAACAGTATCTGTATAATCCAAAAAGACCACAGACGCTCGCCAAGCAGAAAAAATGATGTGGCGATAACCACCGGCTCTACCGGACCCCGGGCAAATCCGCCGAGAAACGGCTCTACTTCATCACCCAACGTGCCATGCTCCAGAAGATACATCGCGCGCGCTATGTGGCGGTCGCCAAAACTAATCCGATCCGGCAGGAGCTCCTCGGCAATTGTCGTACGATCGGAAAATCCGGTAAGTGCATTAAACGCAAGCGCAGAGCACACCGCAACAGAGACGAGAGACCCAATGATGAGGCATTTTTGTATCATACTACGCTTCAATTGTATCCTTGACTTCAAAAACAAATGGCATTTCTTTATTGCGTTTTTGGACGATAATCTCGGCAAGAATCCCCATAAGCATGAGTTGGAGCCCCACGACAAAAAAGAGTGTTACCACCAGCGGGAGCGGGGTGATAATAAACGGCACCGCCTTAAAAACTTTAAGGTACACCATCAGCAAGAATGCCACGCCGGAGAAGAACAGACTCACGAGACCAAATGCTCCGAAAAAATGCCGCGGTCGGGAATCAAACCGATGCAAAAATTGGAGCATTAAAAGATCAATGAGCACCTCGAACGTGCGCATGAGACCAAACTTTGAGACGCCGTATTTGCGCGGCGCATATCCCACCTCAATCTCGGTAATACGCGCACCTTGGAGTGCGGCATAGGAGACCACCATACGCTGGGCCGCACCTTGAAAATCAAACCCTTCCAAAAACTTGCGCCGATATGCCCGCAAAAAACAGCCATGGTCATGTATGCGATAGCCGGATACCCAGGAGATCAGGCGATTTGCCAAAAGCGATGGGAGTCTGCGCGTGAGATACTGCCCTTGCCAACGATGCTTGCGCCATCCCGCCACCACGTCCGCACCCGCTTCGATTTTTACCACAAGCTTTGGGATGTCCTCCGGAAAATTTTCAAGATCCCCATCCAGCGTCACGATAATCTCGCCCCGGGATTTGGCAAACCCCAAACCAAAAGCCTTGGTCTGGCCGGCGTTATGTGTCAAGCTGAATGCCCGCAAGGGCCGTAAACCACGCATCCGTTCAAATGTCTGGTCGCTTGAACTGTCATCGATAAAAATAATTTCGTAGGGTTTACCAAGGCCCCCCAAAACCGAAACAAGCCGCCTATGCAGCTCGCCTATTGTATGCTCCTCATTGAAAAACGGTACTATAACGGAAATATAAGGACCTTTTTCCATTTCCATATCATGCCACAGTTATCGATATTTTTCAAGAAAAAGCCGCGTATACATACTATTATAACGATGAGAAAACTATTTTGTATACACTCCAAGCCATAGACATTATGAAATACAACATCGAAATAATGCTGTAGAAAACTAATCATGCTACTATCGGTAACATGAGACTGTATGAGTTTGAAGCAAAAGCCCTCATTGCAAAATATGGCATCCCAATACCGGATGGCTTTGAAATTAGCAAACAAAGCGACAATACCTTGCCCCAACCGATTTCTTATCCCGTAGTGGTAAAGGCACAAGTTCTATCCGGAAAACGCTCGTTACATCACGGCATTTTATTCGCACAGAATGCGCAGGAATTTGCGGATGCCCTAACAAAAATCTACCGTCTCCGTATACAGGGACAAGAGGTAGATACTGTACGCATCGAAAAAAAAATCGCTGCAAAGAAAGAGCTCTATCTTTCTTTTAGTTACGACTCACTCCGGCATGCTCCTCTCCTCATGCTATCCCATCACGGTGGAGTTGGTATTGAAAAATCAGCTCGAGAGAAGTCTGCGTCGCTTGAAACCGTATCGCTCCCCCTCTTGCGCGCATTACCCACAAAAGAAATACAAAACGCGCTCTCTCGGATCGGGCTTGACCCAAAAAATACGCGCGAAGTGCTCGCGCTCATAGAAAAATTGTACACGGCATTTCTTCAAGAAGACATGCATCTCTTGGAGATAAATCCGCTGATGCAAACCTATATGCATGGATGGATCGCCGCTGATGCAAAAATCAAACTCGATAAAAACGCTTTTTGGCGTCACCCCACATGGGATGCAATATATCCTCCAAGGTCTCCCTTTCTGCGCCCCCTTACTACCCGAGAGCTCTCTGCCCAAATCATCGATACCGGAGCATTTTATTATCGGGGTACGGCAGGAACCTATATGGATCTTGACGGCGATATCGGCATACTCTTCTCAGGTGGCGGAGCATCTCTCGTGTGCATGGATGCACTGCTCAAAGCCGGCGGTAAACCGGCAAACTACAGTGAATATTCCGGGAATCCACCCCAAGAAAAAGTCTACCAACTTGCACGCATCGTTATGTCCAAACCAAATTTGCGCGGGCTCTGGATAGCAGGTGCCATTGCAAATTTCACGCAGATTGATGAAACATTCGCCGGCATCATACGAGCACTTGAAGAAGCGCGTCCGTCTTACCCTATTGTCATCCGTCGAGCTGGACCCGGAGATGTAAGAGCAAAAACAATGATGGAGGCGGTAGCGCAAAAACTCCATCTGAATCTTGCATTCTTCGGCAAAGAGATACCCATGAGTGAAACTGCCGCCATACTTGTCGCAAAAGCCTACTAAACATAACATCTGCTTATATGGCGATTCTCTTATCCAAAAAAACGCGCGTTTTGGTACAAGGCATTACCGGCAAAGAAGGCTACCATGCCCTTACTGCCATGCGCACATATCACACGAATGTCCTTTGCGGCGTCGCACCATACAAAGGCGGCACTTTCATTGATGAAATCCCTGTTTTTGACTCCGTGCGGGAGGCGAAGCAATCATTCCCAGAATTGAATGCCTCTCTTTTGGTGGTGCCTCCTCGCGCAGTAAAAGAAGCGGCCATAGAGGCGATAGCCGCAAAGATACCGCTCCTCGTCATTGTAGTCGAACGAGTGCCCATACAGGATACTGCTATAATCCTTGCCATAGCCCATGAAGCTGGCACACGCATCATTGGCCCCGCCTCCATCGGCATCCTCGCTCCCGAGATTGGACGCCTCGGACTTTTAGGTGGACCCACGCCTGAAGCTATATACCGGCCGGGATCTGTCGGCATCATCTCGCGCTCCGGAGCAATGACTAATGAGCTCTCATGGATATTCCATCAACAAAACATGGGACAAAGTACCGCAATCGGCATTGGTGGCGATTTTTTGATAGGCACCGCATACACTGAACTTTTGGAAGAGTTTGAGAAAGACCCGCAGACAGAAGCAACTGCCATCTTTGGAGAAGTGGGAGGCTCACATGAGCAAGAAATTATCACCGGTAAAGAATCTGGGATCATCACGAAACCGGTTGCCATATACATAGGTGGCACAAGTAGCGCCTACCTCCCCAGTGAGACGCCCCTCGGACATGCCGGAGCACTCCTCGATAGAGGCATGGGCAATATCGAGACAAAAAAAGAAGCTCTCCAAAAAGCAGGCATATTGGTAGCCGACGAAGTATACGATCTCCCGTTCCTTGTCAAAAAAGCTATCCATCCCTAGTATTATCTTATGCAATGGGAAACAAGTATTTCTGAAGTCTCCAGTGATGGAGAGCGTATCCGCGGATACCGTCTGGATGAGCTCGCTACAAATCTCTCCTTTGCGGAAACGATATGGCTGATACTCTTTGGAGAAATCCCCACCAAACAAAAAACAAAGCTGTTTGAGGCCATGCTCATAACCACCATAGACCATGGCATAGGCACCCCTTCAGCTATGACAGCGCGCATCGCAACATCAGGAGGAGCAACCCTGCCAGCAGCAGCTGCTGCTGGCGTGCTTTCTTTGGGACCACGTCACGGCGGAGCGATAACCCAAGCCGCCCAGATGCTCGCAGTTGCCGTTACCAAACAAGAAAGCGCGTCCGCACTTGTCGAGCGTTACAAGCAAGAAGCTAAACGATTGCCAGGATATGGACATAAACTATTTACTAAGCAAGACCCACGCACCAAAACACTACTTTCGCTCGCCCGAGACCTACAGCTCTCCGGCCCACACGCCGTGCTTGCGGAAGAGATCGAGACCATGGCCGCAAAGACTTTTTCTCAACTACTACCGCTCAACATTGATGGAGCAATTGCTGCGCTCGGTTTGGATATGGAGCTCCCTGCAGAAAGTCTAAATGGCATATTCCTCATCGGACGTATGCCAGGGATCATCGCCCATATCATAGAAGAACAGATGGGCACCAAACCGATGCGCCGCTTATCACCAGACGAGACCGCATACCATGGAGCGCCGCCACGTAGCATAACGCATTCCGACAACGATGCTTTTTAACTCATACCTATATCTTATACTCTTTTTACCGCTCACATACGCGGTTTATTTTTATCTCAACGCGAAAGCATGGCATCGCCTCGCACTCGGCACACTCACGCTCGCCTCACTGGGATTTTATGCTTTTTGGAATATAAATCATCTTCCTATTCTTCTAGGATCTATCGTCGGAAATTATCTCCTCGGGTCTTATCTTGCCAAAGGTACTACTACACCACGCAAACGGAAAATATCTCTTATGTTTGGCATCGCCGCTAACATAGGTCTTCTCGCATATTTTAAGTACGCCGATTTTTTGATAGAGAATCTCAATCAATTTAGTCACACCCATCTTGAAACGCTCAATTTAGCATTACCGCTTGCAATCAGTTTTTTCACTTTTCTGCAAATCGCCTACTTGGTAGATGTATATAAAAAACCGGGAGAGCGATATTCATTAGAAGCATATGCCCTGTTCGTTACCTTTTTCCCTCATCTGATAGCGGGTCCAATCGTCCACCATAAAGATCTCATTCCTCAATTTTCTGACCTGGAAAAACGACAGGTCGCCTATCAGAATATCGCGCTTGGCCTATTTCTCATCGGCATCGGACTATTCAAGAAAGTTATCATCGCTGATACATTTGCTATCACTGCGGATAGTGGCTTTGGTACGCGCACACCGCTCCTTTTACTCGAAGCGTGGGTCACGTCCCTTTCGTATACCTTTGAACTATACTTTGATTTTAGTGGGTACTCGGACATAGCTATCGGGTCGGCACTTCTTTTTAATATCACTTTACCAAACAACTTTGATTCGCCCTACAAGGCAAAAAATATTCAGGACTTTTGGCGGCGCTGGCACATCACGCTAAGCAATTTCCTGCGTGACTATCTCTATATTCCGCTTGGTGGCAACAGAGTCGGACCGGTACGGGAAATAGCCAACGTCATACTCGTATTTTTGCTTGGGGGGCTATGGCATGGGGCTGGCTGGACATTCATCATATGGGGCATTCTCCACGGTAGCGCCATGGCCCTCTATCGGCTCTGGCAAAAAGCGAACATCTCTATGCCGACCATGCTTGCATGGTTCATTACATTTCAATTTGTGAATATCGCATGGATCTTTTTTCGGGCACGAGACATGGAACGTGCAATACGCATGCTCAAAGGCATGGGAGGCATGAATGGCATTGCCCTCCCACGTTTTTTAGAACCATACGTTCTATTCTTTGAACCACAGATAACCTTTGGCAATGTTTTCGCCCATATCAAACTACACGACATACTCGTCCCCTTGCTCTGGCTGCCCATCGCGCTTGCAGTAGTACTTTACATGAAAAACTCGAACGAGCTTGCATCGAAATTCAAACCAAACACCGCATCGCTCGCCGCCACTATAATACTCTTTGTTGTCTCGCTCTATAGTATGAATACCGTTTCCGAATTTATTTATTTCAATTTTTAAATGATAACGCCTAAACAATTCACCTTTGTATTTCTGGGGTTTATGGGGATCATACTCATCATCTCCATGGCCCTCTACTTGCTCGATATTCCCTATACCAGCAACGATGTTATCCGGCAGTATCAAATGCAAAAGATTCAAGCATCAGCACCAGTAAACATCATCATTGTCGGAGACAGCTCCGCTGGCCTCGGCATAGACGCCGGGGAATTTTCAAAAATCATTGGGCAACCCACACTCAACCTCGCCCTTACCGGTAGCTTTGGCATCGCTGGAAGCTACAACGTCATGCGGCACGCGGTTGCAAAACATCCCGTCAAAACAGTTATTTTTATGCATACGCTCACCACATGGAAAACTCCATTCTCTACACAAGGATTTCTGGAATCACTTGACAAACTACCTATAGGCGACATGCAAAATGCCTATAAACGGAAAAATGCCTACGCCGATATTCTACAGGCCGCACTCAATCCCCAAGAGATACTATGGTACATCCAGCATCTACGCGGGAGCTCGGCCCCTCTTCCCGTTATCGGAGATGATTATTTTGTTCAACATGATGATCAGTTTTCCAACGGCAAGAAAACTGATCCCGGAATATTCATAGCTCCGCGCGTAGAGCGATCCAACCGAGCGGCACTCACGGTCATTGGAACCTACTGCACATCCCATGCAATACAATGTCTCATAGTACACGGCCCGATTCTCTCTTTGGTATACGACCGATCACGCCCCGCGATAAAGCGCATTGAGGAGCGGATACAGCAAGTCACAGGAGTAGTATTCGTCCCATTCGTCTCAAGCGTCCCCATAGAATACATGGGAGATACTGTAGAACACGTTGCCCCCGCATACAAAAAAGAAATGACCCGACGATATGCCGAGACACTTAAACCATATATAAAAAATTAAATGCCGATCTTCTCTTCTATAACGTAATCCGGACGATGTTTGGTCTCCTCATAGATCCGGCCAATATACTCGCCGATCACCCCCAAGGATAGGAGCTGGATACCGCCGAGAAACAAGGTGATCGTCGCGAGCGAGGCAAACCCGGGAATGGAAAGATTGGTAAACAGACGAAAATAGAGTACGACCAGGATAGCAAAAAAAGATGCCGCCGAGACTATCACCCCTAAAAGCGTGATGAGATGAAGCGGCACCGAAGAGAATGAGAACAAGCCGTCATACGCAAGACGCAACAGGCGTAAAAAAGTATATTTGGGTTTACCGGCATACCGTTCGTGACGCTCATAGGGAATACCCACCTGTCGAAATCCGACCCAGGTACGCAAGCCACGGACAAATCGGTTGCGCTCGGGAAGAGATTTGACCACATCCAGGGCTCGGCGCGAGATGAGACTAAAGTCTCCCGCATCTACCGGCATCTCCACTCCTTCTGCGCTCGCCCGTAACAACCGGTAAAACAAATAGTAGGCAAGGCGCTTGCCCCACCACTCTTTGCGTTTTTTACGGATACCATAGATGACGTCATACCCTTCGCGCCATTTTTGCACAAATGCGGTAATCAGCTCCGGCGGATCCTGCAAGTCTCCATCAAGTAGCACCACTGCGTCCCCTTGTGCGTAGTCGATACCTGCAGTCACCGCACTCTGATGCCCAAAATTGCGCGAGAATCTCAAAACTTTGATCCGCTGGTCGGCCACCGCCATCTCGTGAAGCATATGCGGCGTACGATCAATGCTTGCATCATCCACAAACAAAATCTCACAGGTAACACCAAGTGGCACCACTACCGCGTCCACACGACGCAAAAGCTCGGGGATATTCTCCTCCTCGTTGTAAACCGGCACCACGATTGATATAAGATTTGATTTCATATAGTTGCGTACCTTTGTACGATCCGTCGCACCCCCCGAACAAAAAATATAATATAGATCGGCATGACTGCAAGAATATAGCGAAACTCGGAGTCTACCACTACCGCCTGTATACCCACAGTATAGAGCGCACAGAGCACAAGCAAAAGATATATCGGGCCAGATACCCCTGTCTCCTTTCTATACAGAGTCAGGGCCCAAAACGCAATACCGAGAAATCCAAACCATATGATGCGCAGTAGCAGATTGATTGCTATGCGCATCCCTAAACTCGGATACGTAGCATCCGCCAAAAAATGAAATGCTGAAGTCCCCTGATGATTAGGCGGCGTATGTAGGCGCACCAGGTTAAATCCCGTGGTCAGCAAAAACGGCAGCGGGTGCTCGCGGATATTCTTGACCGCCTCTTGAAAAAAATAGTCATTTATCTTTACATCGGGTACTCCCGCACGTTGCATCGCAAGGCGTCGCTCGGTAATATGGTCTTTCTGCGGATAGGGATCCGGATAGCGGGCATATCCCGGATAAAAATAATCCGCCGTCACGTCTCCCGCAATCGCCGCTATGCCGGTTGCCCACAGACGATCAGGAGACATGAGCGCATCGCGGGATCGCCAGGCTAAAATGTGTCCGCTATCCGCAAGCTGTCTAGAGTGAAAGATCTGGAAGCTCCACCACATCCAAGGCACCACCACCAACGCGGCAATACCCGCAAACAGCAGCGCATCCCGGAGGCCCCGGATACGTGCATCGGACCTTGCCCACCATATCCAACACACGGCGACCGGCACAAAATAGAGCATCACTGGGCGCACTAACGCCAAAAATCCAAGCACGAAAGCAACAAGAACAACCCATGATATTTTTTTTGTCTGGAGGTAAGCAATACACCCCCGAAGAAAACCAAGTACCAGCACTAACCCCAAAAAATCACTGCCCACCCGCACCACATATCCGGCTACAAACCAGGCAATCGCATAGAGCATCACCGGTACATATGCCCAAGAACGCTCCAAGTACAAACACGCAATTTGCCACACCAATAGAATGGAGAGCACAAATAACATCTCATTGATCACCCAGACACTTACCGGCGATGGATATACTCGATACACCCCCGCAAGAAACAACGGGTACCCGGGAGAGCGACGCACTGATTCGTAATACGAACCGTCCGGATTGGCAAACGTACCGTGAGCAACCATGTTTAACGCCATGCGATTGTATGATTCTGCATCATCGCTATAATCGGCGAACTCTGTCCGAACTATCGAGCCATTTTGCACCGCAAAAAGCAGGGAGAAGAGTACCCCCAAAACCGCTATCAGCACAATCACCGTCCGCGGTCGCTGTGTTGAAAGTATATCGAACATGCCTATATGCCAAATCGCTTATACCACATTTGGAATACCAAGAGCGTCCAAAGTTTTTTGCGGTGATCATGTGTGCCGGCACGATGCTCATCCACAAGCCGCGCGACATAGCCCGGATTGAAAATCCCCTGCGCCTGCAACACGCGCTTATGCAAGTGCGCATCTACCAAATCTGCAAGCTCACGCTGTAGCCAATGCGCAATCGGTGGCTGGAACCCTTGTTTCTTTCTATCAACAATACGCCGCCCTAGCCGCGGGCGCATGAGTTTTTTCAGTATATGCTTTGTAGTAAGCCCACGTACCTTCTCCTGATATGGCAGTGCAAATGCGAACGCCGCAAGATCAGGATCGAGAAACGGCGCGCGCACCTCCAGAGAATTATACATACTTGCCCGGTCAACTTTTGCGAGCACGTAGTCTTGTAGATAATGCCGGGTATAGAGATAACTCAACCGATGATAAATATCCAAAGAGGAGACGTGTGGCAAGTGTTTTGCAATATCCTCATAGAGATTTTTTTCCAATTTAAAATTGGGGAACAGCTGATAGAGCTCCTCCGGTGCGAACGCCGCGATCCAGCGCTGATTGCGAAACTCTGCATCATCTCCAAGATTATTTACAAAGCGTTTGAGCCGAAAATCCAAACTCATATAGGAGAGGGAGGCGGGCATTTTATTTATGAGCGGACGGATTATTTGCTCGCGCACCACTTCCGGCAAGCGCATATACCAATGCGCCAACTTCTCCGCTTGGAACGTCGCATACCCCATAAAAAACTCGTCCGATCCATCTCCTCCCAGCGCCACTGTCACACTCCCGCGCGCAAACGAAGCCAAAAGATAGGTCGGGATGAGCGAAGGATCAGCTAGAGGGTCATCAAGAAGTCCGTAAATTTTTGGAATGACATCCAAGAGATCCTGCGAGTTGAATACTCTTGTATGGTGCACTGTACCCAGACGCTTGGCGACATGTGCCGCATATGGGGACTCATCAAATGACGCCTCAGAAAATCCGATAGAGAATGTCTCTATTTTTTTGGAAGAGTTTTTTTGCGCATAATAGGCGACTGTGGAAGAATCCAGCCCGCCGGAGAGAAATACGCCAAGCGGTACGTCCGACATCAGCATCTTTGAGACCGAAGCGTCGAGCTTTTGATCGAGCATGGCGAGCAAATCCCGTTCGCTCGTTGTAGTAAAAGCTGCACGATGTGGGGCCGCGGCATCCGCAAGATCCCAATACGCTTTTACCGCAATCTTCCCTTGGCGCAAAGTCAACGTGTGCCCCGCTTCCAATTTATAGGCATGCCGAAACATCGTGTGCGGTGCGGGCAGACATTCAAACAACATGTACGTACGTAATGCATCGGTGTCTAGCTCGCGGCGAAACTCCGGATGTACCATAAGTGCTTTGAGCTCCGAGCCGAACAAAAATACATTGGGTGTCTGAAAGTAGTAGAGCGGTTTTTCCCCAAAACGGTCGCGCGCCAAAAGCAATTTTTCCTGTTTCATGTCCCATATCGCGAGTGCAAACATGCCCTCGAGCTCCACGATACAGTCCTCCCCCTTCTCCTCATAGAGATGCACGATCACTTCGGTGTCTGAACTCGTAGCGAATGTATGACGACCAGCGAGTGTGGCACGGATTTTTTTGTAATTGTAAATCTCTCCGTTAAATACCACTACGATACTCTTGTCTTCGTTGTACATGGGCTGTGCCCCACCGGCTACATCAATAATGGAAAGGCGGCGATGGCCAAGTGCGGCATACCGCAAAAAAGACCCAGCTCCCGCAAGCGGCGCCAAAAAATAGCCCTCTCCGTCGGGGCCTCGATGCGAAAGCGTACGCGTCATTTTTTCTACTAACGGTTGGGATCCCTCCCCTATAAATCCGGCGATGCCACACATATGGTCATACTATAGAGAATACAACGAAAAATCAAAGTAGTTTGTTTTTGTGGCACAAACATCAGACCACCCACGCGTGTAGCTAGCGGGCATCACCCAAACGGGCGTTGGTCATCTTGGGAATATCCGACCACCAATGCCGCAGAAGGAAGTATTCCGTACGCGGCCGGTCATCGGTAATCGGCGGATATCCAGCAACGAATGCACGAAGTGTATCCACACTCCTCATGTGATCCAAAACCTCCCCCGCAGTAAGCGTAGCTCCCACCTCGGCAAAATCTTTAACGACCGCATCTGAAGCAAACACACTCCCAAATCGCGCCTCGTCAACCACGATTGGCTCCTGTGATCCCAGAAGATACATCCCATTCGTCCCCCCTGGCGAGAGCACTACGATGACATGTGCAAACACATCCAAAAAACTCCGTGCGGCCATCGCAACATCATCCTCTCGAGAACCGAAGAACAACCACTGACTGACAATCGCATCTTTGTGGGTGGTGTCGCGAATCGCCTCATAAAAATCTTTGGAGTAGAGTACCGTGGTGCCTGCGGCATTAAACGGCGGCGGCGGGTCGATAATAACGATATCGTATTTTTTACGGCTCAACGCCGCATAATTACGGCCGTCATTGATGATGACGCGCCCCTGGGGATTTGCCAAAACATCTTTGGCATCATCGTAGAAAAAATGAAACATCCTCGGTACCGATGGCGAGAGCTCTACCACATCTGTCGCCAGATCATGCCCCAACACAGAACGAAATGCCGTACCCATACCAAAAGCAATAACGAGCGCATCATGCGGGTTATGATGCGCCGCATACGGCAGGTGTGCCATAAGTTTTGTTTCTAGGAGCTTCGCGGTCGTCTCAATGCCATTTACATAGAGACCTTCGTTACCGAGACCCGGGCCGCGATAAGCAAGCACCGAGGAAGCATCGTCCTCCCGAAACTCGACTACCGCCCCCATCTGAAGCGCGCGATCCTTGCGCTTCTGGGTGACATAATCAAGCAACGAATCATACCGCAATACCAACAGCCCCGTGCCGAATCCTAAAAACACACACACCACCGCCATTATGCCGAGCGCATGCCGCCGCACAATCTCACCTGCGTACCAACAAAGAAGGACTACCCCCAAAAGCATGCTCAACAAAGAAAACGCCGCTACTCCCTGAATCGTGCCAATCATAGGAATTACAAAAAAACTCACCGCAAACCCACCGGCAATCGCGCCTATAGTATTGGCAAAATAAGACACCCCCACCACGCTTCCCGATCCGCCACCACGCTTGAGCATCGCAATCGCGGCAGGGAACGAGACACCCATACAAATCGTAGCCGGCAGTATGACCAAAAATGCTACTAAATGTCGCGGAATAGGAAGCGGCACCAGCATCACGAGCACCGAGCATAGCGCGCATATGCCGATACCCGCCTCACTCAAGGCAAAAAATAAGCCGTGTTTGTCAAAACGTCGCACGAGCCAATTGTAGAGGATACTCCCTACGGCGATACCAAAAAGATATATCGCCAAGATCGCCGAAAGAGCGTAGATAAACGTGCCCGTAAGCGGCGTAAGCATGCGCGTCCACAGCACCTGGTAAGATATCGCCGCAAATCCCGAGATACCGAGTGCGAGCATTATCATCCGTAGCTCCACTTGGTGCAGTGTCTCAACGGCCGATACGACACCATCTCCTTTTTGCGTAATCTTTGATATGTCCGGTACCGGCGGGCGCACTCGCCACGCTACTCCTGCGGCCAAGAGATTGCACCCTGCCGCAGTAATAAGCGTACCGCGGAGCCCAAAAAACTCTATCAAGAAAAATCCCGCCCCAATGACACCAAGCACCGCGCCAAAGGTATTGACGCCGTAGAGCATACTGACGTTTTTCTCGATACCTTTTCCATAAGACTCTATAAAATTGACCAGCACCGGCAGTGTAGCGCCCATAAGAATAGTAGGCACCAAGATAATCCCGATAGACAAGGCGAATTTAAAAAGCAGTAGTGACCCGGTAACCGATGTGCCATCACTAAGCGTTGCATACAGTGGCGTCATAAGATGCAGGAGATATAGAGAAGAGAGAGCAGTCAGCGCCACCCCGAGCTCAAGCTTGGCATACAAGCGAAGAAGGATCTTTGGATCGGTCGTCCGATCAGCCAGCTTGCCAAAGAGCAGACTCCCGAGCGCCAACCCCCCCAAGAAAGCCGAAACCACCGCGACCATGGAATTGGTGGTAGCACCAAATACAAACACCAAAAGGCGTGTCCAGACAATCTCATAGATCAGCCCAGCCGCGCCCGATATGAAAAACAAGGGATATATGAATCGAGTAGTTTGTGCCTGCATAGAAAATAAATGTCAGTTTATGCTAACAAGGCACACCCCCGCATGTCAAAACAAGGCGGGTACCGCTGGCACACATTTCGCTTCGCTTATACATTTGATACGATAACCACGTGATACAAAAACTACACCGCCTTTCAGAAGGCATCAGTAAACCCGCCCAACAATTCCTCAAAACGGACATCCGGTATCTGGCAAGCGGGAGTTTTTGGCTGACCGTCGGCAAGGTCGCAAGCATGGGAGTCGCATTTGTACTCTCGGTGTTGTACGCGCGCTATCTCTCGAAAGAGCTCTACGGAGACTACCGATATATCCTCTCAGTTATCGGGATGTTTACGGTATTTTCACTCTCTGATATCGGTGTCGCTATTACTCGTGCGGTAGCCCGCGGCAAGACCCAAGCATTCAGACGCGGCACCGCAGTGATGTTTTTCTCATCGTTTGGCATGACCATCGCCACACTTGGCGCTGCGGTATTTTTTGGCTACAGAGGCACTGCGCCTCTGGCGTGGGGATTCGCCGCCACCGCCCTTCTTATACCGTTTGTAGAGGGCCTCGGCACCTGGCACGCGTATCTCGACGGCAAAAAACAATTTCGGCAAAAAACAATCTATAACATTGCAAGCCAAATATTTTATGGCACCTGTATGACGCTTACGGTCGTCTACATATATATGGCGCATACCCCCCCTTGGATAAGTCTTGCACTGCTTGCTGGCATATACTATTTGGCACACGCACTCCCCAACATCTTTCTCTCACTCTATGTCATGCGTAGCGTACCTGCATCCTATGCACCTCAAGAAGAACAGGACGCCATTCGCTACGGTGTGCATTTGAGTTTGATAAAAATTCCCACAACCATCGCAAACTATATCGACAGCGTGCTTCTCTACACGTATCTCGGGGGCGCACAACTCGCACTCTATTCGTTTGCACTCGCCCCCACGGAGCAGATCAAGGCGCTCCTCGGCAACGCGGCAAGCGTCGGATTTCCCAAACTTTCGGAAAAGACAAGCACGCCCGAGCATATGGCAAACCTCAAAAAAACACTCCCCGTAAAAATGCTCAAAGCCTCCCTATTGACTTCGCTTATTGTCATCCTCTACATCCTGGCTGCACCACTTTTTTTCCAAATATTTTTCCCGAGATACACCGCCTCCGTGGCCTACTCACAAATTATCGCGCTCTCGCTCGCCTTTTTTCCTTTAAATATTTTTGGCACCGCACTCAAAGCCGAGGGAGACTTGAAAAAAATATATATCTTCCAAGTAGCACCTCCTATCGTCCAGATCCTCCTCTTTCTCCTGCTCATTCCCTCATTCCATCTTTGGGGAGCGGTCATCGGCAAGGTCGCCGGACGCCTGACCAATCACCTGATCCAAGCGTTCTTATATATGCGCACTTAGGCGCCATTGTCGCCACATACCCCGCATGATACTATGTTGCCTATGAAAAACCGTGTGAGTCTATGGGTACTGCTAGGAGGGGGAGCGTTGCTCTCCGGTTTTTTCTTGTTGCGCCTGCTTATCACCCAAGAGGCACCAATCATCCGCCGACTCGATAATATCACCTCTAACCCAAATCCCCTGATCCGGCACTTTGCACCCACATGGCGATCTCTGAAAAAAACGGTGGACATCCCTTACCTCATCCGATCCTCAAGCTACACCTCCTCGCTACCGGTCTACGACATTACCATCAGTACCAAAGACCAGGTTGAGTTATTGCTCAATCTTCCCGACTATCCCCGAGAGTACAAGCTCTTAGAAAATTTCAAAAAAACGGTCATCGGCGCATTTGCCCACGACACGTATCTCAACCAGCAAGCCGAAATCCGCTATCGGGGCGTCTCACCTAATCACTGGAATGCGGTAAAAAAATCTATCCAAGTAAATCTCCCTCCCGAGGAGCCGCTGGATGGCCGCACCACCTATCGGTTTTTTATTGGTGAAGATAAAGGCTGGATCAAATCATTACTTTGGAACCATATCTCTGACAAGCTCGGCATTATGAGTCTCGACTCCAAGCCGGCTAAGCTTACCATCAACGGCAAGGACATGGGCGTATATATTTTGATCGAAGGCTGGGAGCCGTCACTACTAGTGCGTTATAAAAAACCTTACGGGCCGCTGTTTAGCAACAAAAATATTGAGACCAATATTACCGACCTCTGGCGCTCCGATCAAATTGACCAGTGGTACAATCGCAACGAGCCAGATGTACCCGCAACATCCTACCCGGAGCTTGAACATCTGCTCACTATTGTCGCAGACAGCCCGGACGGGGTGTTTGCAAAAGAGATTCCGCACATACTCAATGTTGATGCATTTTTGCGCTGGTCCATGGCAACCGTACTCTCTGGCAACTTCCACCAAGGCAACATCGCCAACATGAATTTTTATTTTAATCCCGAGACACGCCTCTTTGAACCGATACTTTTTGATGCGGCACCCTCCCCCATAGGAGAAACAGTAGACGTGCAAAATCATCGCCTCGTAAACCGGCTACTGCAAATCCCCGCATATCGGACCGCATTTGAATCATTGGTGCGCGGATATGTAGAATCTGAAGAAAATCTCCAGGAGGATCTCCGCTTTTATGATGCACAAACCAATGCTATCCTATACGATATCTACCAGGACACCCAAAAAATACAGACTTCTCTTGAGGCAATGGCATCCATCAAACGAGATCGCGATACCTATACATACAATGTTCGTGCACTTCGGACCATGCTTGATGCACACGGTACACTCCGCTACACATTTGCCGACGAGCAATACCCACTCCCCCAACCCCCCACACACTAAACCCTATGGAAAATTTTCTTATTCTTGCAGAGACGGAGGTAAATGGCGCCACAATCGTCTTGAATATTTCACTGGTGATAGGACTCCTTTTGTTCGTCGCATGGCTATACAAACGCACACATGCGTCCCTTTCGTATACACAATCTTCGTTGTTTGCTCTCATACTTATGGGCACTGTAGCAAGCATCATCATGATGATTACCGCACAAAATGTCTTCGGCGCATTCGCATTTTTTATCGTGTTTACCCTCATACGCTTCCGATCGGTCATCAAAGAAATGCGAGAAGCAGTGTTTCTTTTATTTGCTATGATTATTGGCGTTGCGGTCGGCAGAGGATCCTATACTATTGCGATCCTCGCTACCACTACTATCTCCCTGATCATCCTCGGTCTTCAACGCTGGAAACTACCCGGGACACATAGCGATGAATCCATACTCACAGTTACCGCCCAAACATCATGTTCTCTTGAACATGCTCCGGTATTTTCTGATGCGCCGACACGCTATCACCTCCAAAAAGTGCGCGATCTCCCCATGAACCTTAAAAAATATATTTTTTTTACACACCTAGAGGGAGTGCCCGAGGAAGCGGCTGTCTTGGAACAGATCAAGCGCATCCCGGGGGTAGAGGCGGTGGAGCTTATCAGCAGACGGCAAAACATCCAGTACTGATATGCGCATCACCCGCCACACTATGTATACGCGTATATTCGAGAGTCTCCCGCTTCCTCTGGAAGGAGATATTTTGGGCGTGAGTGGCCTGAAATACTGGACCGGCTCTCCCCACTACCAGCCACCAAAAAAAATAATTGCGGACAGCGCGCGCATCACCGAAGCCGAGTATCCTGATGTCAGTATGCTCAAACTCCCGTACGCCGACAATTCGTTTGACTATGTTATCTGTGACCAAGTACTCGAACACATTGAGGGAGACCCGCAACAAGCGATCAACGAGGCGCACCGCGTCCTGCGTTCGGGAGGAATACTGATTGCCGCAACCGTGTTTATCCACCCAAAACACTACGGACCCAAAGACATGTGGCGCTTCTCTCCTGATGCCTTGCACTATCTCTGCCGTGATTTTAGTGAAATTATCCAGTGCGAAGGTTGGGGCAACCGCTGGGCACATGTATTGTTTTTTATCTACGATAAAGCTCGCGACTGGGAGGTACCCGCGCGAACCATAAGCCTTGCGCGATACCTTGCAACCCATAATGATACCAACTATCCACTCAATACATGGATACTCGCCAAAAAATAACCAACGGACCGCTGGTAAGCATCATCCTCCCCACATGGAATCGGGTACGGTTTCTTCAAAGCGCAATCGACGGCATACTTGAGCAGACTTATCAAAACTTTGAGCTCTTAGTGCTCGATGACGGATCAACTGATGAGACGCCCGAGATCATGCGCCAAATCATGGCAGAAAAAAATGATCCGCGGATCAGGTATATCCAACTGGAAACCCACCAAGGAGGAGCCCAAGCGCGTAACATCGGCATTCGCCAAGCCCGAGGAGAATTTATCGCCTCCCAAGATGATGATGATGAATGGGATCCGCAATACCTCGAGAAACAAGTTTCGAACCTATCCGCCCTCCCCAAAACATATGGCATGAGCTATGTCTCCTACTGGCGCGTGCTCACGAGCGGCAAAAAAATTCTCATGCCACCACGAAACGTCCGCCCCAAATCCGGCAATATCTATGGAGGCGATATTATGCGTAAAAATTATAACCCCTACCAGACGGCGCTCATACGAAAATCGGTACTTGAGGATGTGGGGCTCATAAATGAGGAGATGAACTCACTCTATGATTGGGAGATGTGGTTGCGTATTGCTAAAAAATACCAAATTGCGCATATCGATGAGCCGCTCTTTACCCAAAACTCGACCCCGGGGAGCAACTCCACCGACCCAAAGAAAATCTGGTGGCGAATAGACGCGCGCAAACTCATTCTACGAGACTTTGGAGATGACATAAAAAAATTTGGCTACTTCCCTGATCATTGCTCGGCACTCGCTGATCTTTTGGTCGCCGCGGGAGACTCGGCTCAGGCTCGTGCATATCTCTGGCAAGGCATCCGCACCAAACCCGCCAAACTCAAACTTTGGCTCAAACTTATCGCTTCATACTTTGGGAAAAGCGCATACCAACAGCTCCTTACACTACGTAGAAACACGCTCCTTAAAAAAATCAGCCTCCGCTAGCAAAAAAATAGCCATGCAGTATTGCATGGCTAGCTAGTGAGTACGGACGATCTCGAGGATAGCATCTTGATTGGGCTGGTATTTTTTCTCGGATGCAACCTCATCCCAAAACTCGCGGATTCGACTGATGGTGCGCACACCATGTCTTCGCATCCAAGGAAATGTCTCTTCAAAGTCACCATATCGATTGATACTTGCCCACGAAAGCGTATCCGGCGGCACTCGCATACCCGCCTTCACCGCAGCCGCATACTGCCCGGTGCCGGGATATGGAGTAAAGAGCTTCGGACCGCTCACCGAGACGTAGGGCTCTCCTTTAAGCTCTGTCACATAATCCAGTGTGGCATGTATAGAGTCCTCTGTCTCCCCCGGAAATCCTATGATCATAGAAAACCGAAGGGGCAATCCAACCTCCCGTGATACCGCGACAAGACGCCGATAATCGCTGACTCGCGTGCCCTTACGGATAAGATTGAGTGTCTCTTGCCAGGCAGACTCTGTACCCACAAAGACCTGCATACAACCCGTCTCCTGCAGATACTGGTAAAGGTCTGCTTCCCGCATCACTCCTCCCCATGTATTGCTGGTCTTGATGAGCTGGTTCGCCCTTGCCTCCAGAAGATACCCGAAACTCCGCCGGTGCATCATTTGGAATATCCGCTTTGCTCGAGCAGTGTGGTGTAGTCCTCCTTTGCCAAAAGGCATGTCATCCCATAGTCCGACACCATCCATCCGCACCCCCTCCCGAGCAAGTCGCCACGAGAGGTACTCGATCTGATTTTCTATCCACCCGGGCGTATGCGCACGCCAGGTAAGGTCCACATATTCGCGGCGCGTCTTCATCTCTTGCACCATAGCAGGAGTGCGCTCCGTCTCCCAGCAAAAATCGCACTTATAGGTGCACCCACGACTCGTGAGCAGGTAGTAGAGAATATTATCGTGAGTTCCATGGGAACGTACATGCACCGAGTGTGCTTCAGAAAATACATACCGCTTCAGCTCCGGCACCAATTCCCATGCAGGACGCAAATCATCCAGACGAGAAGAGGTCTCCGCATAAACCAGCTTTCTAGCCGGCAGTCGATTGCGGGAGATGATATCCATAAGGATCCGCGGCAGGGTAATCTCCGCCTCCCCGGAGACAACGATGTTAATGTACCACTCTTTTTCGGTCTGCTCGTGGACAATAGTAGCGTGCATGCCTCCCCAGATAATAGGTATACGCGGTCGGTCGGTATTGTACATACGTTGTACGTGCACCGAATGCCGCACAAAATCGACAATCTCCGGCGCCGTCATCACCGAGCAACCTACTGCGATAGGGTCAAACTGACTAATGAGCGCATCAAGCTCATCGCAAGACGCACTGCTTTCCAAAAGATGCGTGATAATTCCGAATGGGAGCAACGCGTTCATGAGGTAAAGCGCGCCCATCTGCGGATAGGCAGATGTTTGTATGATGAGTATAAAATGCCGTACTACCATCTTTTTGACCTCCGTTTTTTGTAAGGAACTCTAGCCTACACGCAACGATACGTCATGAAAGAATATATGTCAAAACTACGCAGTACACCGAAAGGAGGAATCCATCTCAAATCAGAGGGCGAATGACTTTAAACCCTTCCTCTGTCAAGGCTCTCTGGTAATGTCTAAACACTTCTAAACGGCTTGAAAGATACGGTCTACACACCAGAATTATGTACGCCCTAAATATTTTCTGCTATAAAGAACCCTATGCAAAGTCTTATACTATCAGCCGGATTCGGCACACGTATGCAAGAGCTATTCCCTGATACGCCAAAGTCTCTGTTACCGCTTGGAGATAAAACTGTTATTGACGCGCAACTTAAACTTTTAGACTTGCCTGACATCTCCGACATATTTATATTAAGTAACGAGCAATACCACAAAAAATTCCAAGACTGGCACGCTGTCTCTTTGCATCCGCGCATACATATTATGAGTAACGGCGCTCGGCAAAGCAGTGAACGCCGCGGAGCGGTCGGCGATATGGCATTTTTTGTACGCGCCACAAACTGCGATGATGATCTCTTGATCCTCGGCAATGATAACCTTTTTGAAGAATCATTTGCCGCGTGTCTGGCATTTTTTAAAGAAAAACAGGGGATAACAATCGTAGTGCATCCTCTGGAAAAAACAAATTTTTCCCTCCAGGCCAACAGCCTGTCCCTTGATCCAGAGACAAAACGCATCATCGCCTTTGCCTCCAAACAAAGCGCACAATCTCTCCCCTACATCGCCTCTCTGCTCTATATCCTGCCACGAAAAACAGTCCGTGAAATTACTGCATATATCGAGGCGGGGAAAGACCCCGACAACGCCGCAAATCTCATCCAGTGGCTATTCGAGCAAGGATATCCGCTCTATGGCTATGAAATGGAAGGACGACGCTTTGATGTTGGAGAGCCCGAAACATACAAAGATACCATACGTACATGGAACGCCCGATAAAATTGGGAGGTCAAACTCTTGCCGAGACCAACTATCTGTGATACAAAGGCTAGAATCAAAGGAGGTTCTTTTTTATGACCGAGAAGTTAGATGGCTCCATAATACTCCGAGAAAAGTTTATACACGACGCCCGAAAATTCCAAATCTTTGAATCCCACTACCGCACCGTAAAAGGAGACGAGCGTACCCACTGCTTTCTTCGCTACCCACCTTCGGTACGCATCGTCCCCATCACCCGAGATGGCCATATCGTGCTGATACGAGAGTTTAAATTCGCCGCAAACGAGTATGTACTCTGCCTTCCATCGGGTACGGTGGAACAAAATGAGACCGTGCTTGGGGCGGCAAAACGAGAGATGGAAGAGGAGACCGCTTATACCAGCGACTCGCTCACGGACCTCGGCGCCTACCATCTTGCGCCTACACTCGTTGAGCAAGAAGCCCGCGTAGTACTTGCGGCGAACGTACACCGACTCCAAAACCTCATAGAAAGTGACGAGTACGAGCGCGACCGCATTAGCGTAGTACAAATGCGCACAGAGGAGATACTGGTGGCGGTACGTGATAGTCTCATCCGTGATGGACAAGCCATGGTCGCCATCCTTAAGGCATTTGTACATCTTGGCATTGGTTTTACCCTACCCTGACACATCGGCACAATCCTGCCGATTTTTTTTACCAAAAACAAATAGCCTCATGAGGTCGTTTTATGTCCGTTCCCTTGTAGTATTTATTTTGACTTGGACGGCATACCAACGTACAATGCACTTCATGAAACCCTATAAAAAGCCTAGACACTCCAAGGTATTTTTGGCTTTTTTGGTCGCGCTTACCCTCATGGGTATACTACTCGTCCCCGCACTCCCCAACTCTATCAAGCGCCCGCTTATCGCAAGTCAAGCCACTCAATATTTCATCCACGCCTACCACTCTCTGCGTAAACTGCCTGATATTGCATTTTTTCCCTATTGGTTTCTCAAAAGCGATCTTCCCCTGTACAGTCTTCTCATTGACGAAGGAGATCTGAAACGCCTGGAGTCCTCGCTCCCTGCCGACCCTATAGGCGGACATTTGGGTGAACTCAACCGCGTCTCGGTCAAAGGCACGTTTCTTGCCGGCGATTATCAAGATCGGGTAGACATCCGCTACCGTGGTACCAATGCCAACCACTGGAACAGTCTCAAACGATCGTGGCGCATTAACTTCAAACATACAAACTTATTCGACGGCATGGAAGGGCTCAATCTCATCATCCCCAGTGATCGCGGCGAGGTGGCGGAGCTACTCAATATCTACCGCGCCCAAAAACTTGGCGTACTCTCGCCAGAGATGAAGCTGATACGCCTCAAAATCAACATGCGAGATGCCGGCGTGTATCTTGCGACTGAATCCTGGTCGCCATCCTGGGTAGAACGGCATGAGCTCCCCACCGCCGGCAGTCTTTTTACCATAGACGACACCGATCCAAACTTCCGCAAACTTTCCGTATTTACCAAAGAAGGAGCATCTCTTTGGAAAAGTGAAAATCAAAAAAATACCGACGGGATGGTACATGACGAGATCGCCGCTCTTATAGAAATAGTACAAAACACCAGCGACGCCGATTTTCAGCGGCTTGCGCCACACATTATCGATCTCCCCAAACTCTACGCCTGGAGCGTGGTAAACATCCTCGCAAACAGCTCACATCAAGACGATCAAAATAACAGCACCCTATTCTTCAATGCCTCCACCGGCAAGTTTGAACCCATAAGCTGGGATATCGGACTTGATACCTCACCCGCCCCAACAGCGTATACAGAAAGCCAAACACTCGCACAAAGAGTGTTCTCTATCCCGGAATTCCGCGATGCCCGCAATACTCTGCTCAAAAACTACACCGCAAATACGCAAAACCTTACAGACGATATTGCATTCTATGATAATCTCGTCCACCTGTATCGCAGTGATTTTTTCCGTGACAACACAAAACTCGACAATAACATATCTCTCATACATGAAATGCGTCTTTATCGAGGGGCTATTGAAGCAAATTTCCAAAATGCATCCCACACCCTACCAAAAAATGAAACAAGTATGGCACCCGCAAAAGCAGGCACCCTTACTCTTCCTGAAAAATTCCGATACGTACCGGATCTTTTACTTGGCATAGATGCATTTCTTGCGGTACATCCGCAATTTCACCGCATAGACGCACGCATCATTGGCATCAGCGGCACCCAAGCGATCACAAAAACAGTCGTGATACCCCCCAATCTGCAACTTATTATACGTCCCGGTACCACGCTCCTTCTGGGTGAAAAGACGAATATTGTCTCTTATAGCCCCGTGGAGGCCAAGGGAACTCCAGACGCCCCTATCATCATAAAAGAGCTCACTCCCGGCAAACCCTTCGGCACAGTTCTTATCCTTGATGCGCATGGACAATCAATATTTACATGGACCTCTTTGAGCGGCGGATCAGGCGGCACCATAAATGGTGTTACCTCTACCGGTATGCTTGCGCTCCATGGCGACAACACTGCAGAAATACGGCACGCCACATTCGCTGATACCTATGATGATGATGCGCTCAGCATCAAATATGGCAAGGCAATTATTAGCGACTCGTTATTTCGCAATACATTTTCGGATGCCATCGATCTTGATTACAATGATATTATTATTGAACGTAACACCTTCCAAGCGCCTATTGGAAGAGCTACTGATCCGAACCTTCTGGGAGATGCGATAGACATCAGCTTTTCCAAAGCAACTATACGCGACAACACGATATACGGTTGCAGTGACAAAGGCATAAGCGTAGGGGAACGGTCGCGACCGCACATTGAGAACAATACTATTTCCAACTGTTCCATTGGCATAGCAGTTAAAGACCAAGCAGATGCAGTCATTCAAGGAGGAGTGCTTACTCATAATGGAGTAGGCATCTCACTTTACCGTAAAAAACAGATTTTTGGCGGGTCACATGCGCGTATCACCGGTGTGATATTTAAAGACAATGGCGAAGAAATAAAAACAGACGAATTCTCATCCTACGAATCCACCCCATGAAATCAACAACCCGATTTGAATTTAAATACATCCTTAACCCGGCGCAGGCGCACGTAGCACGAGATATTGTCGCGCAACTCATGGATGCCGATCCTGCCGCAGGTGCACCAGGCTGGTACACCGTAACGAGTCTCTATTTTGATACGCCACAGCTCGGAGATTATTACGACAAGAGCGGCGGATTTTTGGAGCGCAAAAAATTGCGGGCACGCATCTACGCCGATCACTGGGACGGACAATCCCCCATCTGGATAGAAGTGAAGAAAAAACGAGACATGGCATTTCAGAAAACGCGCGCTCTGCTCTCCCCAGAGGAATGGCAAGAGCTTTGCAACCACTCCTATGCCACATTATTGGCTCGTGCACGGCCAACCAAAGATCAGATAGCACTCGAAGAATTTGTCTGGTATACGCTCCAAGAGGGACGGCGTCCCACCGCCTACGTCCGATACAAACGTACTCCCTTTCTCCGCGAAGATGATGAAACCCTGCGGATTACCTTTGATGAGGATATTAGATGCGCTCGGGCCAACAATCTCTCCCCACAGCCGTTTGCCGATCGCATTACCGAGCAAATCATTATGGAGGTGAAATTTGCAGCTAGACTCCCCGCTTGGTTCCATAGTATGATAAAAAAACTTGATATCCGACGGGAGAGCTTTTCCAAATACGGCCATAGTATAGACACATTTTATAGGCATAATCCGCTCCCGCACTAAACACCATGAATCCACTCACCAACTTCTACAACCTCGCCCAGACCGAGACAAGTTCGGCGATTATTCTATTCAACATCCTGTTGGCCTTTGCTTTGAGTATGAGTATTGTCTGGCTCTGGCGACATACTCATAAGGGACTCTCCTACTCGCAGTCATTTGCGTTTACTATCGCCATGCTCGCGCCCTTGGCCGCGGTCGTCATGATGATTGTACAAAACAATCTCATCGGCGCGTTTGCCCTCTTGGGAGCATTTTCCCTCATTCGATTCCGTACCATTATCAAGGAAACCCGGGATGTGGCATTTCTCTTCTTCTCTCTTACCATAGGGGTCGCAGTAGGTACCAACAACTACACCATCGCCGCAATTGCTACTATCGCGGTATCTGCTATTATACTTGCTCTGTACCGCATCAATTTCGGCTCAGGCGAGCGCACCGGATTTCTTCTCACTATCGAGGGTGGGACAGATCTTTCGCCAAAAGTTTTGGACAATGCATTCGCCACATACACTCAATACAATGAGCTCTTGCACGCTAAGAAAACTACAGAAGAGACCGAGTACGCCTTCTCCTTGCATCTTAAAGATCCTGCCCAGGCAGACGCCTTTATGGAGGCGATAAAAAAGATACCGCATATTACCAAGAGCTTCCTCATCACCGGCAAAGAGCTCATCGAGTACTAAATCAAAAAAGAGCCTGCAGGCTCTTTTTTGATTTCATTGCTGTCGCTGGAAACGTTTGAGCACATCTACAATACGTGGCAATATTGCTTTATATGAATACCTTGCCTCAATCGTTTTGAGAGCCTCCGCCCCTACTGTTGTACGAAGAAATACATCCGTGAGCAGAATGCGTAACTGTTCCTCCCATTCCTGTTTGCCCTCCGCCCAAAATCCGTTCACTCCATTCTGGATCAGAAGCTTATTTTCACCCACCGGGGAGACAATCGTGGGCACCCCGCATGCCATATACTCTATCGCTTTATACGCACATTTCGCGCGATTAAACGGCGTATCGCTCTGCGGCATAAGACCGACATCAAACGCATACATTTGTATCGCCTTTGGCACAGCGGCCGGATCACTCCAGTCGAGCGCATCTACATACACCACTTTAAATGCGGATCCGGTAAAAAAATCCTTGAGTGGTTTATAGTTTTGCGCACCCAAAATCACCAATCGGAATCCAATGCCTGACTTCGCAAGTGATTCGAGCGGCGATTTTATCATATGGAAGTGTCCGTCTTTGAAATGGCGCATCCCCGCCCCTACCCAGCCGATCGTATACACCGCACGCTCCACATGTGCAACGCGATGCGTTGCGTACAACTCATGATCAAGCGCTGTAGGAATAAGAATAGCGCTCGAGTTACGTTTGGCAACCCAGGCGCGTATCACCTCCGACCCACAAAACACCGAATCGGCTAGACGCGCGAAAACATTTGTTTTAACTGGTGAGTGGACCCATTCGGCATCGTCCAGGTCGTATAAAAGTTTTTTCCTATATAATAGCTTTGCTAAAAAAATAAGCACCACAATATCTACCGAGAAAAATGATTTATGCACAAATAAAATCTCATAGCGCGGGTCACTCAATTTTTGCCAACTTGTGCGTATCACCCGCGCGCGCATGCGCGTCAAAGACCATGCCGGATAAGCCATACTATGCAGTATTTCGTATTCATAGCCATATGCCTTCTGAAGCTTTTCCGCAACCAGCCACACTCTCTGACGGCTGGAGCCCACAGACTTATCTCCCTTGGTAAAAAAAAGTATAGCCATACTTACCGCTTAAAAAATGAACATAAGCCGCTTGCTACTCGTACCAGCGGGCTCCGATAGGTATACGTATATTCATCCTCTACCTTGCCCCCAAATGAGCTTTTAAATGCGGTGATGCCGGCTTTGGCGGGATTAGTAAAATTGGCGGACGCGAGATCCAAGAGACGATACCCGCGCTCATTACCATATTTACAAATCTCATACATGAGGCGGCGCGTAGCATGCCCGACAATCTTACGAAGCTCCTTGTCTCCACCATCAAGTTTGGAGAATATATTTTGGATGCGCAGATTAGGAAATACATCGTAGCAGGTAATCGAAGAGATGAGCTCGCCATTGTAGTAGGCATTAAAGAGCATACAAGACTGCAAAAATGTCACCGGTCGTAACTCCAAGTGTTTGGCAATACGAAATTTTTTGTACAGCGCATATACCTCGCCCCAATTGGCATCATTGAGCGCGACAGAAAACTCCGGCATCTTGAATGTTTTGCGCACCTCATTGCGCGCCGTATCATTGAAACGCATAAATATCTCATCAAACTTGCCCTCAAGATATATATTGATAGTTTTTTTGTGCTTTATTTTTATCGTATCCGGCACCGATAACACCTGATGCGAGATAGCCACAATATACGCATGCCGGGGACGCTTTATCATCTCCAAGAAGAGCCCATCATCCAAGATCACTCGTGCCGAAGTCAGCAGGCCATACCGGCGGTATACTATGGGGTTGGTTTTTATAGGATCCGTGGTCATAGCTTATTCTCTTACCGGCTGTATAAAAATCAAGCGACGCAATAGCCGTACAAGCCGATAATACAATCCCAGCTTCGCTCGAAACAATACAAATGTATCACGCGGTCCTACAGGAATTTTATTTAAAAATTTATATGGGGGGCCGTAATTGACTCCGCGATCATGCGAGAGTATATACGAAAATCCCAGATCTTCGGCAATACCCCGTACCTCCAGATTCCATCTGCTCTTGGGATATGAGATTGCAACAACCGGCTCCCCGGTGCGTTCCTCGATAATCCGACGGGATTCTGCACATTCGCGCCGCACCTCCTCCGGTGGCAGATTGACCAGCTTACGATGCGACATGGTATGCGTACCAAATGAAAAAATGTCCTTCATGTTTCGTATTTCGTCCCAGGAAAGAAACACACCTGCAACATCACTCACCGTTGCTCCCCAGGGGTTACCCCGCCCCTCTACACAATCAACCGCAATAAACAGCGTTGCGGGAATCTCCATTTTTTTCAATATTGGATAGGCGTTCACGAAGTTATCACGATACCCATCATCAAAATACACAATCACCGGATGCGCTGGCATCAAACGCTCTTTGCGCTCGATAGCGGCAAGATCCGCAAATGAAATACATGTGTAGCCATGATCTTTCAAGTACTGCATCTGGCGCTCAAATACATCCGCGGGCACTGAAAGATGGCGATAGAGATCGCCCTTGAGCTCGCGCGCATTTTCCAAGCGAGAAACACTATGATAGCCAAGAAGGACCAGACGCCGAGGTGCTACGCGAAGATACAGAGCATTGATGCCGCTTACAAGCACTCCGCGCCAAAAAAATCTGTACAGAACATCCCTCATTGTAGTACAAAAAATATTCTGATAAAATCATCGGCGTATATCCGCTCTTTTTGTATAGAAAATCTAGCCTCTTTGAGTAGAGCCCGAAAACGCCGGCGCGCAAATCCACGTTTGCCAAGCTCCCAAAAATGTCCAATCTCGTTGCCATATTTATTATGATGGCGCACCCAAAAAAATGGGATCTTTATAAACATCTCTATATCACAGAGCCAAGGAATCCGCAGCCGCCCAATCATGGCTGACCCCGCATGCGGCAAGGTAATAACTGATTGTGTGGCAACGCGACGAATCTCGGAGAGTGCTCCTGACACACGCTCAAAAGGAATATGCTCCAAAATCTCCGCCGCAAGCACCACGTCGAATGCCTTATCTCCAAACGGCAACTGCTCGGCCGAGGCCACGACATCAGGCTTTAAATCCGCGTCAATATCCACTGTAGTTACCTCATACCCCATGGCACGCAGACGGTCCGAGACGATCCCCGATCCTTTACCAATCTCCAGCACGCGCTTCCCGCCCAGGCGTGTAACTTCGTCTATCTGGTGCCAAAAATTCATCCAGCGAGTCCGGCTGTTATATTTGGATTCTCCGTATGCCTGCGGTGGTTCAGTCATGTATTGTTTGTATCATGGATAGGATGGCTTTCGCACGCTCGTCCCAAGTATACCGTGCCGCACACGTACGCGCATCTGTAGAAAGACGTGCGGCTAAATCCGGATGCTCACGGATCTCCTGTATTTTTTGGGCAAAGCTCTCCGGCGTCATATCTGCAAACAAGGCATTTTTGCCATCTGCCAAGACCTCATCATTGGCTCCGCCGCGCGAAGAGACAATCGGCCGACCAGCGGCAAGATATTCATACAGCTTGGAAGAGATGCTACCCGGAAGATTTGCAGAAAGCGGATTCACCAGCACGTCTGTGGCAAAAAGATACAACGGTATTTTTTCTCTCGGCACTCGTCCCGCAAAGATAACGCGTGATGTCATATGTCTCTCTTCTATAGTGGATCGCAGACTCCGCGCCTCTTCCTCTTTCATACCTACAAGCACCAAGTAGGTATTTTGCGGCAAACGTGCAAGCGCGCGCACCAAAAGTCCCACATCGTACCATCGTGTACTGCCCGCATACACAAGCAAGTACGCGTCCCTTGGTAATGCAAGCGTCTCCCGTACATCCTCACGCACCTTTTGCAATACAAAGTCCTCAAGATATATACCGCTTGAATGAGTCACCACGCCAGTCTTTTGCCCTTGAGGATCGTAATATGTTTTAAGGCGACGAGTAATGTACACCGCGCCATCAGCAACATGAAACAAAAGACGTCGGAGAAACAATACTCCATGAGTGCTATGCACCTCGTAGACAAGTTTTTTGCCCAAAAAAAACTTTGCAATCCATGCCTGCAACAAAAGCCGGTGATCGCGCAGATATACCATATCGTAATCCGCCCGACGAGAAAATAGTGTCCACAAAATATTTTTTGACACTATATCTATAAAAACACCTTGGCGCACCAAGGCTTTTACTGTGTGCACAATATTGGCCGTATGCGCCCGGCGCAGTGCCAGATTGGCTCGCGTGATATAGAAGATGCGCATCATAGTATAGTAATAATTTTTGTCCAAATCTCTCCTGCATGCAACACCACATCATAGAGCGTGGCGGCAAACAAGAAAATCCCCGCCCCCATGATAGCGGATCGTATTGTTGTATCCTTTGCTCCTAGCTCCCGTATATGCCCCACCATGTAGGCAGTAGCGATAGCGAGGAATGGGAAGAGCGCATACCTATAACGCGTGGCAACGATAATTGGTATCACCGCAATCGGCTGGAGCACAGCAAAGATCACAAAGAACCGGGCATAAAAATCAGATCGCGCTGACAAACCAAAGGCGATCAAGCCGGCAATCCCAAGCCCAAAAAGCACCGCCGTCCAAACAGTCGAGAGTATCGCCAATAGCGCTCGATCTACCGGAAAAAATTGCAGATCAAGCCAGTTGCCAGTGGGACGAAGTAGACTAAAATACAGTGCGGTTTTGCGTATTTGAAGCTCGATAAACTGTATCGGGTGCTCCATCAGAAAAGCAAAATATTTTTCCTTGCCTACTCGATCAGCCTCTACGCTATGATGCGTATTGCGAAACACCTGTATCTCGGGGGTCTTATCAAACCCACCGGTCGCGCCCGGATTGTTGCCTACCCAAAGGTCATACCCTCCTGCCGTCGTAGTAAGGATAAACGCGCCGTAGCGATGTGACATAAAGAAAGACCACGGTGCAACAAGAAGCACTACCAGAGCCGCAAATATCACCGCCCGCGAAAATTCCTTGCGCGCGCACAAGACCCCCATAATAAGCAAAAACGGTAATAGAGCAACCGGACGTGTAAGAATTGCACCTCCCCATAAAAGCCCCATACCGATGAGACCCGCCCACCCCGGATTTTTAAAAAACACTAGAGTCACATACAAAGACCCCAATAATACACACAAAAACAGTGTCTCGGTAAGAAGCATGGTGGTCATAAAAAGAATATCCGGTGAAAATCCAAACAAAATAGCGGCAAGAAGCGGGAGCGACTTATATACAGGGAATAGCAGACCTGCGATGCGAAACACCAATACCGTAGATATAGCGTGCAGTATCGCCTGCAAAACCCAGACAATCCAAATACGATGGCCAAATAACGCATAGATACCCGCAAGGAAAAATTGATACCCCGGACCTACCCGCACGATGCCATCATCAAGCTCGGGGTGTGCCGCATTTCCGGCGTCCTCCACGTACCCGAATCCCCGCGCAAAATTCCAGGCGATATTGTCGTACGCACCTGCATCCACGCGCGGCGGAAACTGCCAATGAAAAGAAAGCGCCATACTAATCACCGCGGCTATCAATGCACACCACAAGATTGACCTACTGCTCTCTACCATTATTTTCGTTTATAGATGATCATACCAAAACGCTCATCGGGATCTGACCGATACAAGCGCAGTGTCTCACGATACTCGATCTCTGTTTTTGCACGCAGATTTTTGGGCACCAACACGTAGGTCGGCGACTCACCGCCGTAAGAAAGCGGGTGTCTACCAAATACGCAATCGCCACCACAGTGAATGATACTAAACTTTTTATCTGAAGGCACAAACGCGCTCACCTGTACCGCGTCCACCACCCCGACGGTAACACCGGATTCCTGAAGGATGCGCTCGTCAAGATACTGCGCAAGAGCTGGCACCTCAAGTCCCGAGCGTATATTAGAAAAAAAGAAAAATACTGCTATTTGAAAAATTGCTAAAAGATATAGTGCGCCGTCCCGCCATACTTGCCGCACCCAGGGGATAAGACGATCAAGAAGCACCGGTACGAACAACAGGAGCAAAAGAGAGAGACCAAGAAGATACCGAAACCACCCCGGGCTCCGCAAAAAATATATCAGAGCGACGGCGCCGTATAGCAATGCGGCATTCACAAGACGCACCTCCGAACTTGTCACGAATCTCCCGCAAAAACGGGCCACGATAAGAACCGAAAAGAAAAGCATAAAGTATATAAATGTCGGATGCAAAACCGCACCCAAAAATCCCGACAAACTTGCCAGAGCCGCTGGCTCCGGATAATGGTTTTGGTATATGGTAGCCGCCCCTTGCCACGAATCTGGAGAAGCTATATTGGGAAACATCACAAAAAGCCAAACAACTATCACAGGCAATGCCCCTAGTGCCGCACGTACCGCTGAGCGCCAAAACGGCCGCTCATAGAGCGCAAACTCCAGCGCGAGCACCGGAGCGAGAAAGAGAAACATTGAGGGTTTCGTGACCAAACTCAAGGCGGCAAAAAATCCCCCCCACCCAAAATTTTGTTTTTTGTACAAAGAGAATAACGAGAGGAGCATCCACAAAAACCCCGGCACCTCGCCGGTCATCGTTTTGCCCGCTCCGTAAAAAGATGCAAATGTAACTACAAGTAGCGTCCCCAGAAATGCAGCCCGCGCGCCAAAAAAACTCTTCCAAACCACACACATAACGACCACCGCGGCTAATAGCCACAAAAGCGCTACGATACGCACCTGTAAAACCCCCACGCCGAAGAGTTTAAACATCGCCGCAAGACTCGCCGCTACCGGGAATCCCGGAGTGTTTACATAATATGGCTTGCCGAGCAACATATTGGGAGCGACCACTGCATCAAATCGGCCAAGATCCAAAAATCCGCGTGCGGCTTCTACTACCGATCCCTCATCAAACCAAAACTTCGGCGTACCTACCAATGCATTTGCCACGCCATCTCGCGAAAAAGAAAAAAACGGGCTTGAGAAAGAGAAACAGAGGGCAAGGAGGAGGAGCACCCCTAAAGGCAAAAACGAAGCGTTATAAAATTTGTTCATGATTGTATGCCCGCCGCAAGCATATTCGCACGGAGCAATGAATCAAAGGTGCCCGCATCCGTCCAATCCCCTTGGATAATCTGATAGGTCATTATATTATTTGCCACATACCAATTATTCACGTCAGTGATCTCGAGTTCCCCCCGCGCCGAAGGCTTGAGTGTCCGTATCACATCAAATACTTGTTTGTCATAGAGATAAAATCCTACTACCGCAAGATCTGATTTTGGCTGTTTTGGTTTCTCCATAATGCTCACCATACGCTCTCCTGCGATTTCGGCAACACCAAAACGACGCGCATCAAGCACCGACTTTAAAAATATTTTTGCGCCTTGAGCTTGCGCCTCAAATGCCTCAACTCCCGCACGCAATTCCTCAACCCGCGAAAAAATATTATCTCCCAAAATCACAGCGATTTGCTCCCCGTCCGCAAAGTCCTCTGCAACACTCAATGCTTGCGCAATACCTCCCGCCTCCTCCTGAATATCATAGGAGAGATCCGCACCGAGATCTTTGCCAGATCCCAGTAAATCCAAAAAGTGTCCAGCATGCCCTCGACCGGAAACAATCATGATATTGGTGATACCACAAACTTTGAGCGCCTCAAGCGGATAGTAAATCATCGGCTTGTTGTATACCGGCAAGAGATGCTTGTTAGTAACTTGTGTGAGCGGACGCAAGCGCGTGCCTGTGCCTCCCGCAAGAATAATCCCCTTCATCGATCGATAAGATTAAAATACAAAATTGCGCCGATGGCCTTAAAACCATCACGCCAACCTATTTTTTTACCTTCTTGATACGTTCTCCCATGATAATTTATGGGCACCTCATAGATCCGCCAATGACCATGTGCCACACGCGCGGTAAGCTCCGGCTCGATGCCAAAACGCTTTGATTTAAGCTTTGGCGCAATAGCTTGGATAACCTCCCGTTTAAAAACCTTGTACCCCGTCTCCATGTCGGAGAGGTTTAGATTGGTAAAAATATTGGAAAGAAGCGTAAGTGTCGTATTACCCAGATAATGCCAAAAATACAATACCCGCTGATACTCCCCGCGAAAACGTGTGCCAAACACTACATCTGCTTTGTCCTTTTCTATCGGATCCAAAAGCTTTGGATAGTCACTGGGGTCATATTCAAGATCCGCATCCTGCACAAGCACCACGTCTCCGGAAGCTTCTAAAAAACCTCGTTTTAATGCCGCGCCCTTCCCCTGATTTTTATTCTGCTTGAGATATCTGATAACCCCCTCCGGCCGATCAGTCTGGTATCGAGTAACAAGGCTTGCCGTGGCATCAGTGGAAGCATCGTCTACTACAATAATCTCAAAACTAATACCACTCACCACAGACTGTTGGAGCACCTTGTTGAGCACGTCCAACACTGTTTTTTCTTCGTTATATACAGGAATAATGACTGAGACTTTTAAAATCTTCATGAATGTTTTATAGCTTATTTCTAGCCTATTTTCCACCTTCCTTGCCCCATGCTCCCTCTCTAATTTCAAGACTCTCAAAAAGCGGTTTCCACCACCATTCATGCTCCTTGTACCAATGAATGGTCTCCCGTATACCATCCTCAAAAGAAATACTCGGGACCCAACCAAGTTTTGTACGAATTTTTGATGAGTCAAGCAAGTAGCGCCGATCATGGCCGGGTCTATCCTCTACATACACCTTGTGGGATTGGTCAAGTGTAAACTCACCAAGTATTATATTAGCTATAGTCTCTATATCTGCCTCTACCCCCGTGCCGACATTGTATGTCTCGCCGATCGTCCCCCGCTCGAGAATCAAATCAATTGCCCGACAATGGTCACCGACATGAATCCACTCTCGCTTATTTTTGCTCGCTTTATACAAAGGAAGCTGTTCTTTTCGTATGGCTCTTGTCGTAAAATGTGGGATAAGTTTTTCCGGAAACTGATAGGGCCCGTAGTTGTTGGCACAGTTTGATATTGATATGGGAATCCCAAATGTCTTGTGGTACGCACGGACTGTCATATCTGCCGAGGCTTTGGAAGCACTGTAGGGAGTCCGCGGACAGCAAGGAGACCCTTCCGTAAATCGTTCTTCAGAATCGAGCGCGAGGTCTCCGTATACTTCACAGGTAGAAATGTGGTGAAAACGTCTCACCCCAAATGCGCGCGCAACATCGAGCAAGCACTGTACCCCGAGCACATTGGTCTCATAGAATACTTTTGGATGGAGTATGGCACGACTATTGTGCGACTCGGCCGCAAAGTTCACCACTATATCCGGCTTTTGTGTTTTAAAAATGTGAGCAACAAGTTCGGCATTGCCGATATTCCCTTTTGCAAAGGCATATCTTCCCGCAAACCGTTCCTCTACATCTCGGACATTTTCAAGCCGCCCCGCATAGGTCAACGCATCAAGATTCGTGATGAGGTCATCGGGGAAATACTCTAAACGATGACGGATAAAATTAGATCCAATAAAGCCAGCCCCACCCGTTACCAATATTTTTGTAGCACTCATAGGCGTTGCTCGATAAATAGAGCGATGGTATCCGCGCGTCTATCCCACGAAAACTCACGTGCAAGCTCCCGGGCGTGATACGCCTTTGCTACCGCCTCCTCGGGACACGCAATCGCCCGACGCACCAAAGCCACAAACGCTTCGGCATCTCCGGCAGGCGCAAAATACGCCGCATCCTCATTCAAAATCTCCCGAATGGCGGGCAAATCTGATGCGATAATGGTCTTGCCTGCGGCCATATATTCTTTTATCTTCATGGGCGACATGTAATAGCGAAAATGATCCGATGCCGCCAGATACGGCGCGAGCACGATATCAGCCCCTGTTATATAATCGAGTGCGACACTCCCCGGAAGACCGGTGATAACATGGATATACACCTCCCCCCGGAGAAGCTCCTGCATACGTTTTATAACGCCTGAACCGTATGATTCGGCTATCGTACCGGTATAGACAATATTCGGTTTGTCCGTCTTCATACCAAGAGCGAGACGCGCATCCGTTTTGCTTTTCAGGCGAGCAAAAAGACCCAAGTCGATGCCGTTGCCGAATACGAGGATACGATCCGCCGCAATGCCAAATTTTTTTATAATATCTTCTTTTTTACGCGCATTGGTTGTTACTATACCGCGCGCCAACCCAAATACCCTTTGGTATACAAAATCGGGGAATTTGCCCAGTGAGTGATTTTCAAAAAAGAACTGCTCCCGAAACCGCTTTGAACAGTAGGTAAGGAAAAAGGCGAGTAATACATCACGAATGTAGAATACCGTACCCTGTGGCTGGCGTTTGATGAGTGCGCGATACCGCCACGCCAGCCAAAAACTCCGCGGCCATATTTTTGGTGAGCCAACAGATTCTATGCTAAATGCATGCGCAATCGCATAATCCTGAAATAGAGTATCTTTAGATGCCGGCAACTGCTCTATATAGAGCGCGAAGTCGCCACGCGCTGAAAAAGCCTCCGCCATTTTGAGAACCTGGAGACGATTTGTATATTTTGAGGGATAGCGGAGTGGGGTAAGGTAAATAATTCTCATGACTATATGGTAGCTTTTTTCGCATATACAAGAATAGTACCACTACGTCCCCAGAGAGCTGCGAGCGCATATGCAAAAAGGGCAGAGAGACCAACCAGGGGTGCAAGTACCGCCATGAGAAAAATATCTTTTTCGTGCCCCCGTATGTGCGCTCGCCCGCCAATAATATCGAAGAGCACCTGCTGATTGCCAAGACATCGATTGTACATGGTCTGCACCTCGCCGAATATATCGTAGAACATGGACCCCGAGCGTACATGCTCCACATGGAATCCCGCGGATGTTAGAAATTGCACCAATGTCTTTGGCGTAAGATGCATAGTATGGCGCGGGATATCCAGATGGAACCATGCCAGCCCGCCAACGCTCGCCTGCAAGGAGGCATAATTGGGGACCTCGATAAGTAATGTCCCCTCATCATGCAAAATCTCATGGATTTTTTTTAGATATGCCTTAGGATCCATAAGATGCTCAAATACATGCCACAAGGTTACTACGTCAAATGAATCCGGTACCAAATCGCACACAGGCAAATCGCACTTCTTAATGTTGACACCCTGGCGTATAAGATCCTCATACATATACGCAGGAGAGATCTCCGTACCCGTACTCTCCCAACCAAGATGCCGCATGCGCAAAAGAAATGAACCCGTGCCGCATCCCACATCCAAGATACTCCCCAAACGGATAATGCGCCGGACCCTGCGCACCCGAATACGATTGAGGAATCCATCAACAAGCGGCTTACGCTCACCATAGTAATCTGTATAGTACCGGACCGACTCCTGAGCGGAAACACGCGGGATAGTGTAGACAAGATTACACAAAAGGCACTGCGCTAGACAAAAAGTATCTCCGCGAAATACATGATGGGATATTTTTTTATATTGCGTACTCCCGCAAAAATAACAGGCAGTCATGGTCATTTTTTCTTGAACACATAATAGGTTCTAAAAATCAAGGTATCTTGGGTATAGTACTGATCCAACACATCCTGGTACGGTAACACAAACTCATCCTGCGTCCGTTTCTCAAATACCAAATAATCCGGTAACTCTGCCCTGTCATATGCCAGCGGATTTTTCCCCACAAGCCCTACGCCCGTCCACCAAAACTGCTGATAACGACGATCAATCGGCATCAGTGCCGCGATCTGTTGGTTGTCGATTACCCCAACCGTCTTGGTGTCACCTAATCGCTCAAGCACGTATGCGCTCACCTCTTGGGGCGCCGGAGATTCTAGTATTGCTGAAAAAAACAAAAGTTGTGCAAGTTGTCCGACGACCATAAAAGCAGCAATACCTAGCACAACATGTTTACCTATGTGTTTTTGTTTTGGCAATCGGTTTTTTAGAGATCGCACCAAATGACAAAACGCAGGATACCAAAGGATGAGCAGCATGAGCTCCATTGCAAATAAATACCGAAACCATCCCGGACTCCGAAGAAAGTAAAAGAGACCAAATACACTATAAAGAAGCGCGATCTTTACAAATGCATGCGCCTCATTTGACAGTTCTCGACCCTTATTATGCACAAACATCCACGCCACACAAACTGCGATCACTGCAAAATACCATATCGTCGAACTCTGCGGTAACACCCGGAGTGAATACCACATATTAACAAGTAGAGGCCGGCCAAACGGATTTGCCAAAAAACCATACGCCTCTCTCCATGTGGCAACCTGCCAGAAGTAGGGAAATATACTATACACCCAGACAAACAAAGGGAGCGCCGCGCCCAAAGCAACCAACATCATAGAACGCAAAGCGATAACTCTTCGCTCCGTCAAAAAATAAATCACCACTACCACCACCAATGAAAGGTAAAGTGAGGGCTTAGTAGCAACTGCCAATCCTATCAATAATCCTGCCAGGAGATATGAATTTTGCTTGGCACGAAAATAAAAACCCGCCCGGGCTCTTGCGAGTACATGCGTCCCCCATAAAAAAAATATAAACCCCGGCAGTTCACCCATAGCGGTACGTCCGATATCATAAAACGTCGCAAACGTCACCATAAACATAAGCGCGAACAAAGCCGCATACTTACCAAACAACTCATCCACCACATAGAGCACGCTCGCCAAAAAAATCGCTATCCAGCAAAGCATGTATATCCGTGCCTGCACAAATCCAAATCCAAACACGTTGAAAAACCATGCAAGTGGATACGTTACCGCATACCCCGTCGCCGCGATAGTATACGGTCGAGACGGATAGACGCCGGGAGCCGTAGAAATATTCAGAACTCCTTTCTCTGCTATGTGGTGTGCGATATCGATAGTAATCGATTCATCCACTCCGATGCGTGGCTTGGTAGTGAGCGCCGATAACGAGAAGGCGCACACAAAAATGACCGCACATGCGGTAATGACCCATTCCATCATACCCCATCGTTCTGCGCTCGTCATAAAGAAACCCGTACCTCAAACTGCTTAGGACGAAGAAGCCCCAAACGATACAGCAGATACTTTACCATCACCGAGAGAATTGCAAATCCATACTTCACACTGCGCCAGAATCCTATCATAGAGGCCTCCGGAAAATACTTAGTCTCAATCGGCGTCTCATAAATACGGAGCTTTGCAATGCGAGCTTGGACAATAATCTCCGAGTCAAACACAAAATCATCGGAATTTTTTTCAAATGGCATCGTCTCCAAAGCCCCCCGAGTATACGCCCGGAAACCCGTATGATACTCACTCAACCCAAGCCCCAATATAAGATTTTCGATACACGTGAGAAAAATATTGCCCACAAACTTCCACCAAGGCATACCACCCTTGAGCGCATTGCGTTTAATGAGCATGCGCGATCCCATACTAACATCCGCCTTACCATACGCGAGCGGACGAATTAACTCGGGAATATAGTACGGATCATACTGAAAATCAGGATGGATCATGACGGCAATATCCGCGCCCAAACGAAGCGCCTCTTTGTAGCAAGTTTTTTGATTGCCCCCATATCCCTTATTGCGTTCATGCACAATAGTACGGAGCCCCAGCTCGCGCGCCACTTCGGCGGTATTGTCCTTACTACAATCATCTACAAGCACAATCTCATCCACCCACCCCTTTGGGATAGCATCTATTGTTTCTTTTAGGGTACGAGCGGCGTTATATGCAGGCAATACTGCAATAACTTTCTTATTGTTGGCAAGCTGGCTCATAAAAACTGTCTTGAGAAAAACCTTATTTTATCGTAAAATATCTACCATAATAGCATGTCTGAAGACAAAACTCAAAGCTATCCACATAGGGTAAACGACTCTCCCGCCCAAAAGGTTTTGGCGGATATTTCACATATTCCAAGTATGGCAGTAGGCCCTATTGCCTTGCCCGATATGCACCTAAAAGAAAAAACCGAGGCTCCTGCTTCATTCGCGGCGGCGACACGCGCTACTATCATCCCTCAACTCACCGCGCCCTCCGTAGGATGCGGTATGGGAGCCTTGGCAACATCACTCACGCAGGCCGACATTTCGGAAGCACACCTGGAAAAATTTTATGCTGAGATGCGCCGCCACCTTGGACCAAAATACGGAACGGTAGAAAATATCCTATTGTGGCTCGGCATTATACGCCGTCCGCGCCACACCTATGACTTCTCTGTCGAGGAACTCCCTGGAGTAATACGCACCGGGGCGTTAGCCGCAGTACACAAATATCAACTCCCGCTCGATACCATCAACCACATCGAATACAGCGGTAATGTTATGGATGAAAGCACACGCAAAGAATTTTCTCTCCCCAATATACTTCCTCGATCTGCATGGGTCTCGGGGCTCCATGATATTGGCTATGGATTTAAAGGTAATCATTTTCTTGAGGTGCAATATATTGAAGAAATTTATGACGCTGAGCTTGCGAGGGCTTGGGGGCTACATAAAGATCAGATCATTATCATGTACCATGGCGGCGGTGGCGCCGTGTCGCACTACATGGGAAGATACTTTGCTAAACGCAAAAAAATGGGACGCAAAGAGCGGATCTTTTTGCCTGTAGCCAAAGCGCTGTTTCACTTCGGCTCATGGCAAGGTATCAAGCATGCCAAAGAGCGCTGGCAATATTATTTCCGTCCACAACGATTCCAAGAAATTCCCACAGACACATACGAGGGAAGGCGTCTCCTTGCCTCTATTCAAGCGTCACTGAACTACAGCTACGCATTTCGCATCGCCATCGCGAAACGCATTACAGATGCATTGGAATACGCATTCGGCAAGGATACAAAAGCCACACTCATCTGGGACACCATCCACAACTCCATCATGCCGGAGCTCATCCACGGTGAGCGCCTCATCGTACACCGACATACGGCAACGCGCGCTCTTCCGGGCAAACCCGTAATCATCTCCGGATTCAATACCACCGGGTCATATATTGGCGTAGGCATGCCCGACGCAGAAGCACATTTATTTTCTGCAGATCATGGCGCAGGAGAAACTATTAAGCGCTTCCAAAAAGAAGGCAAAGTTTTCCCTCACCCCAAAGAATACCAAACAACCATTTACCTGACGAAGCCCCCATACAAAAAAACCGTATCGCATATTACCGATGAGGGCGTTGACTATGTTATGAATGAGCTGGAACGTGCGGGTGTCACACGTCGTGTGATCAAACTCCGCCCCATAGCAGTATTTAAAGGGTAATCAAGACATACCATTAGGGACAAATTTACAAAAAAACGTCCTGCTTTCGCGAGATGCTGGCGGTATCTTTTTGCAAAGGGTTTTGTCTTACTCGATGGGTTGGAGATACTCCTGCGTGCTGTGTGCCTGCAAAAATTCTTCCCACAGCTCCTGCTCTTTGCGTGAATGCACCTTACCCACAGCATTTACCAAAATACCTATGGCGATACTGAGAAAGTAGGCTGAAGCAACCATAATCGGGTGTCGCGCGAACATAGCCGTAGCCTGTTCCACTAATGACTTTTGTGAGGCTATATCCCATGACAGCATGACTACAAAAGTCCCAAAAAATAAACCAAAAAGCACGCCTCGAAGCACCCCCCTTTGCCACGCTTGTTCCCGTATACGCCCAAGGTCGCTTGCATAGACAACAGCAAAGTCCCTCTCCTTTTCTTTCAGATAGCTAACAATACTTACCCCACAACGCGGGCAATTCTCGGGATGCAAATTCAACTGCGCCATATGGCTTCCTCCTTGTACTTGTGAAAGACTCTACTATTATCTAATATTGAAGCGTGCAAGAAGTCAATGATTATGAACACCTTTTCCTGTCAAATTATCACTGATCCAGAAATCCGCGGCAAACTTGATCGGATACAAAAACACGTACGCAGTATCGCGCGACCAGTATTGTGCCTACCCAATATTCACCCCAAAGCGGGCCTTGAATCTCCACCACAATTTGTTGTAGCCACCAAAGATACTATTGTCCCCCAACTTACCGCACCCGCCATGAACTGTGGGATGAGCGTATTTAAAACGAATCTTACTACAGACGATTTTTCACCTGAACTGCTCAAAGATTTTGCCGCAAAACTCCGCGCCGAAGTCGCCCCGCGTATCACACGCCTGCAGACACTTCTCCAATGGGTTGGACTCTTCCATCGTCCCATGATGAGGTATGACCTCACCCGTACCGAGCTTGAGAGCGCGTTTCTCTATGGCGCGGCATCCGCCGTCAAAAAATACCGCCTCCCCGAGTCAAATCTTTCCTCGATGGAGTACGGAGGATGCGTGCTCTCTGATATTGAAAAAAAGGGACTAGATCTCAAGCAACTTGTGCCTCGCTCCTCCTACACCAATGGCCGGCATGAGCTGGGATACAACTTCGGGGGCAATCACTTCTTAGAGATCCACGCGGTAGAAAAAATTCTGGATCCCACCAAAGCACAGCAATTTGGCATTCGGGAAAATCAATTGCTCCTCTTCTATCATGGCGGCGGCGGGCACGCAACCTACCACTTAGGCAGATACTTCGCGCGCAGAGAAAAAAACACCCCTATGGAAAAGTTTGCGCTTTTTTGGTTAAAACTCCTATTCCATTTTGGATCCCTAGAGGGGCTCCGCAACGCGCGTATACGCTGGCAGGCATACTTTTCACGAACACCCTTCCCTGAGATCCCGTACGCCTCATCCGAAGGTAGACGCCTCATGCAATCGATAAAGATCGGCCTCAACTATGGCTATGCTTTCCGCGTAGCACTTCTGGCTCGACTGCGGGACGCGCTCCCTGAATCTGCAGAGATCTCTTTCGTCTGGGACGCGGCACACAATTCTATCATGGAAGAAGCGGTCAACGGCGAGCAACTCATGGTACATCGCCAAGATGCCGTACGGGTATTTACCGGCAAGCCTGTCATGGTCGCCGGCTGGAATACCCTCTCCTATCTTGGTGCTGGCAATGAGCCTATAGATTTTATGCATAGCTCGGCCACACCATCCGCTGGCAAAACCATCGGAGCTTGGAAGAAAGAGGGTAAAAGTACCGAGGACAAATCACACGAGACACTCGTCTCCCGACGCAAAGAACCAGAACTCCGGCATGAGACACACCAGACGTCTGAAGGACTATTTGCAGTAGTGAGCGAATTCGAAAAAGAAGGTATAATACGCCCAGTAGCCTATTTGCGTCCCCTTGGCGGACTTAAAGGCCAATAATATTATGCCCACCATATCTGAACTGCGCGAGTCGTTACAGCGCGAAAAAATCGAAGGGAGGGAGCGCCCCTGGGGTTATGTATGGCTCCAACGCGGCCCATCGATCTATCTTACTTGGCTCATCGCAAAAACCCACTTGCAACCCAATACCATTACCGGCGCGAGTATACTTGCAGGCGTCATCGGAATGTTGCTGCTCTCCAGTGGACGCTGGGGTATAATGCTCCTCGGGATTTTCTTTTTTTATCTCAATCTCATTCTTGACCGTGTAGACGGCGAGCTCGCCCGCTATAGACAGACATTCTCTCTCAAGGGAATATATGGGGACGAGATAAATCATCTTATCATCCCTGCTCTATTTTTTGCCGGTCTTACCTGCGGCATAGCAGAGCTAAGCGCCTCGTTCCCTACACACATACTTGTGGGGTTGGGAGGCATTACTGCATCTGCCATGATACTCATCCGTGTTACCCACAATATCCCCTACCAGATCTATCTAAAAAAATATATAAAGTACGAGGTGTTACGCCCTCTGCCCACAGGAATACCTCTTCCTACCGAAGACCTACGATCGCAATATGCCGTAATCTACCCCGTCGTGAGAGCTGTACACCAATTCCAAGACTTCCTCATTATTCTGTTTGTATTTGCAGCGAGCCTCATCGCGGAACGGCTCTGGAGTATATCGTACTTTCTCTTCCCAATTACCTCATGGATGCTTCTCGGCTATGCGGTATTCCTCTCTCTTATCGTCCTTGAGAACTTCTGGAAGGGCATGCGATCCATTGAAACGCGTATGCAAGAGCTGGAAAAAACCGAACGCGGCTAGGATAAACATCAATGGTTCAGCTTTAAAACGCAAGCGCGGATTGGACACCGGTCCCGACATAAAGGCAAATAGAAAGACAAGCGCGGCAAGTAGCAGTAAGGCCCCCCGGACACGCGGGTCTTTTTGTTTGCATGCAAACCAAATCCCAAATACCATGCCGAAATTAATTACCAACCAGCACAATCCTCCTATCATCAAAAGGATAACCGGCAGAGCCTCCTCGGTACGCAATACACGCCACAGGACACCAAACTCTCCCTCAAGAATATGCCCACTAATGTTAATAATCGGCGCATCGGCAAGCGCAAATTTACTCGAAAGATACCGCAACCCATCACCAAAGAAAAACGGCAGAGTCTTTACCGTATAAAATACCGCAAACGAAATAGGGCGCTCACTAATATAATCAATCGTCACTTTTTGGAGATACGGGGCATTGGCAAATGTCGGGTCGTCATTACCATAAGGACTGATAGCGACTACGCGATCCCGCAGAGCCACACGCGCCTCTTTGAACGAGACATTCTCCTCATGAGAATAAAAATATAAGAGATCAAACAGATAGACTTTGTGTATACCAATGGATGAGGTCTGCCAAGAACCATACGTCAGCTTATTGCGTACCAGCCAAGGAGCGAGCACCAGGAGAAACCCTGTCAAGAATATCACCGCAGTACATACCACACTCCGCATGCGCTCGCCGCGGCGCATCCAGAGATACGCAAGTACAAAGACAATCGGCAAAAATTGCACCTCCGGCCGGGTGAGCGCAGAGACACCCAAAAAAATTCCGCCCCAAAATACATTGCGCTCGGGCGGCACCATGCTGATCGCGCCTTTCAAAAAATAATAGATACCCGCGAGAAAACATAACGCAAACAACGTCTCGGTAAATACCGCTCCCGCAAGATACACCCCCACCGGCTCGGCCGCAAACAAAAGCCCAGCAACGATACTGGGGAGGCTCGGCATAGCCAGCGATGCAATTTTGTAGACGAGAACTGCTGTAATAGCCGCGAGAACTATTTGAGCAAGCGCCACCAAAAGCAAGCTTTCTTTCAAGGAAAACACTACTGCAAGAAACACTGGATAGACCGGTTCTATGGTTTGTTCCGGCTCATAGGGCGCACTCGGGGAAGGAGAATACACTCCTTCGTACGCAAGGTTGTGTCCGAGATTGAGGTATCGTGCCGAATCACTCCCCGGCGCAAACGCCGCTCGAAACGCCTCTGGCCCCTGCCAAGCCGCATACCCAAACACCAAAATAAACCGTAGCGCAAACGCCAATAATCCAATGTACAAGGCCACTTTATGAGTACGTAAAAATTGCATATACGTTAACGAAATAAGGCTAAAAATTGCTCACGCACAATCGCAACATCATACCGCGCCACGAACGCCTTCTCGATGCCTGCGACTTTAGATGCAAGTCCCTCCTCATGACGCAGACGCTCAATAACTTTAAAAAAGAGATACATATCATGATGCGGCAGGACAAAATCATAAAGTTCGGGAGGCACAATCTCACGCACACCTCCTACGTTAGATGCCGCAAACGGCAGACCCGAGGCCATAGCTTCCAGGAGCGCATGTGGCACCCCCTCCTCCTCTGAAGGCATTAAAAATACATCAGCAAGTGCAAAATACGTCGGGATATCCTGATTGGGTACGCCACCCTCAAATCGCACCCGATGGTCAAGACCAAGCTCATGTATCTCACGCTGTATTTCCGCCTCCATAGGCCCGGAGCCCACCACAACAAAAAATATTGATGGATCATCACGCCATTGGCGCAAGAGCTGTGGAATATGCTCCGCCCCCTTTCGACGACTCAAATGGTGTACGAACAATATCACGAACACATCCTGAGCGATGCCAAGCTTTTCCCGAGCGACAGACCTTTGTAGTTCTTGGAAACGCGCGACACGCACTGCATTGGGAACAATACGTACCATCTCCAAACGTATACCATACTGCTCTTGGTACATCCGCGAAAGGCCTATTGTCCCCGTCACAAATATCGCATGTGAGAGGATATACCGAAACACGCGCTCCTCTCTGGCGCTCCGCTTATAGAGCCATGGCATCCCACAGTTCCAATAATACGTCCTGCCACCAAATACGCGCGTTACCCAGAGCGCAGCGAGCGCCCCCTTAAAAGAATAGTGCACATAAAAGTCTTTGTACCCCTGTACACGCGCCAACACCACCCTGCAAAACACGAGAACCATATTTGATCCGCCCGAGATCAGACGAATATCAGCATCCCTGGCAAGTGAGTGGATAAACTCATGCTTCTCATAAAAATGCGTATCGGTGTCTAACCGAGCATCAGGCAAAATATATCCGATACGTATGCGTTTCGTGCTCATATGTGACAACAGAACTCCCATGCATCCTTTGTGGTTTTTAGATATGCCTCTTTAGAGGTCAACTGCAAGGCGCTTATGCGGGCATTTTGCCTCAAAGTAGTCCGCAATGCCTCATCGCGCATTACCCAAAGCATGCGCGAGACAAGCGCATGTACGTCCCCCACCGGCACAATAAGTCCGTTTATGTTATCTTTGACGATCTCCCTTGCTATCCCCACGTCCGTCATAATAACCGGCAGACTTGCCGCCATAGCTTCTATCACCGAGCGCGCATATCCTTCATAGTTTGAAGTAAGCACATAACACTCGGCTGATGCATAATAATCCGCGAGATTTTCTGCCTGCCAGCCGACAAACTCCACTGCATTTTGTATGACCATAGCGCGCGCGGCTCGCCCGAGATTTTTACGCTCCGGACCATCGCCCACAATCACCAGATGCACATTTTTTTCTTTGCGAAGCACCTCTCGAAACGCTTCCAGAAGCAGTATAATATTTTTCTCCTGGGATAAACGCGAGACCGCCACAAATACAAACGGACCGGACCGGAACGCAACTTCTTTGTGACCAAATTTACTCGTATCGACAAATATTGGCTGTACGCGGACTCGGCGCGGGTCAAGCGCAGGAACCCAAAGCAAGACAGAATTTTTGATACGTTCACTCACCACGCGTATACAGTCTGCCTTCGGTAAAATCCGACGCGCAATCAAAAGACGAATTTTGTTTTTCAAAGACTCCGCTTTAAAAAATGGGCTCAAAAGATCGGTGTGGATCTGGAGTTCGAGCGAACAACCAAATCTCTGTTTGAGCAAAGCACCAACGAGCCCTACCTCAAATGGATCTTGGGCTGTTATCAAAATCTTGTCTCCCGAACCTTGCTCACGCATAATCGCCTCACGTGCGGACGTATACAAATCACGGACTGCTGTAAACTTCCCCCGACGCGGGTCAAATACCAGTACATAAAATTTTGCGCAAAGACTCCGATACTCATCCATGCGCCGAGAAGCCGCCGATCCGGGACGCATTACCTCCGGATCACGACTAAGCATAATCACTATCATAAGCCAAGTGCGGCTAGCGTCTCCTGTATCATATGATTATGCGAAAACTGTGCGCCGGTATCCCGCGCTCCTTGAGCGATTTTTTGCTGCAATGCCGTATCCGCCAACAAACGCATGACACTATGTTGCCAGGCCATCTGGTCATTATACCCTGCTATCAATGCATTTACCTCATCCTCGACAATCTCCCGATTGCCGCCAGACTCCGTAGTAATAATTGGCGTCCCCGCCATCATTACCTCCAAGAGCTGATGAGAGAATCCCTCATACCCTGTGTTTAAAAGAAATATATCTGCGGCGCGTACATAGCGCCCGAGATCCTCCCGTTGCTTCCCCCCCAAAAAAATAACAGTATCTGCTACTCCCTGCGACACCGCCTCCTGGCGCAGACGACCTTCTTCTGGTCCGGTGCCGGCAATATATAGTCTCGCATCCGGGTGGGTTTTTAAAATCTCCGGCATCAAACGTATCAAGAGTGCAAATCCCTTCCAGGGCACCAGTCTGCCCGCGGAGAGCAGTACCGGACCGGAAAGTTTTAGCTCTTCACGTACCACCGCTTTGGGAACTGAAGCGGGTAAGACCTCGATAGCATTATACACTACACGCACCCGATCAGGGGCAACACCCCACCGTTCTACTACGGATCGCAAATACACACTCGGGACAATCACGATTTTCGCTCTTTGGGTCACCATGCGCTCCACCTTGCGTAAAAATTCAACACGCACGCCGTATGTTTTTTTCAAAAAATCGTCCAGAAGATCTGAAACGCCAAACCGTCCCATGCCCTGCTCCCACGCATAATCCCCGGCTACGCGAATAACAAAACGTCTACGGGTAATTATTGCCGCGATACAAGCAGGCAATCCTGCACTTACCGGATCTTGCGCAAATATCATATCTGCCCGCATACCATACCAGAGCACCTCCAAAAAATAACAGAGATGGCGCACCCCCTTGGGAATGTGGCGACCCACTACCACCACGCGAAATGTTGAGCTTGGCACTGCTCCACCACCATACGTCACTACCGTAATGGTATGACCCCGACGCGACAAATGCTCGGCAATTGTTTTTGTGTATGTTGCCGGGCCACCGATTTCGGGAGGATAGATGCCTGTTGCGATAACGATACGCATATTAGAGCTCTTTCATGAGTGCCTCCATTTGGGATGCGACGTGATCCCAAGAATATGACTCCACAACTCGCGTGCGGGCGGCAGCGGCAAGAGACGCATATAATGCATGGTCAGCAAATAACATCATAATTTTTTCCGCAACGTCATGTGGATCCTCGGTATTGGCAAATAAGCCGGTAATGCCATCACTAAGAAAATCCTCGATGCCTCCGACTTTGGTCGCAACTACGGGAAGACCTGCGGCCATCGCTTCCAGAAATGATGTGCCCAAACCCTCCGACCGAGACGGCCGCACGAAGACATCTGCTGTGGCAAGTTCTTTATGAATCAAGGAAAATGGTAAGGCACCGCGAAATAGCACCTTGCCAGAAAGCCCGAGACTGTGTACCAGCGCCTCCAGATCTCTACGCAAAACACCATCTCCGACAATGCGGCATATCACGTCAGGATATCGCTTCTCCACTTCGGCAATCGCATGGATAAGAACATCGATACCATTTTTTTTGACCAAGCGCGAGGTGGTAATGACCACATAACTTGGCCCAGTGCGCTCATGTGGCATAAACACATCTGTCGCAACACCGTTGGGGATCACTACAACTGGACCCAGATATCCGAAATATTTTGCAAGATGCATAAGATACATACTGATCGCATGCACGCGCGTAGCATGGCGCAAAGCAAATCGCCAAGAAAAACCAATCAGACCTGCTCTGGCATGACGCAAATACTCTTCCGAATCCCCCTCCTGGAGCGTGAGGAGAAATGGTATCCCTTTATCAAGCCGCAAGCGTTTCAAAAGAGGAGGGACGAGCGTCATATAGCTCACCATAACCCCCCAGAACATACGAACCTCATGCTCCCGCATAATCTGCCGAGCCGCATGCATGCCAAGCATCGGCGCCAAAAGCTTGTCCACAAATGGCACCCCTAGCCCCAACCTTCTTACCTCCACATTACCAATACGTTCACGTGCCGGATACCGGCGGTCCATACGGCACGTGAACAAGAAAAAATCGAGATCACCGATACGATCCGTAACTTCCTGAATAGCAAGTTCCGCACCACTCGCAAGCGGCAAATATGCAGTCGAGAAAATGATAACCGCTTTTGCGCTTTGTTTTTTAGCCATTTTAGCCATATTATAAACCTACCGATGAGCTCCGGTCAAAGAAAAAAAATATTATTTGTCATCACCAAATCCGTCTGGGGTGGTGCGCAGAAATACGTATACGATATCGCAACCCACCTCCCGGGGGATCGCTACGAACCTATGGTAGCCTTGGGGGGAGATGGCCCGCTGGCCCAAAAACTAAAAAAAGCTGGTATTTCAGTCTACCACATACGCAACTTCCAACGCTCGATAAATCCCCTCAAAGATCTCTTCGCCTACGCCGAGCTTGTACGGCTTATCTGGCATACCCGCCCCGCCATCGTGCATGCCAATAGCTCCAAAGCTGGCGGGCTCGCCGGTCTTGCCGTATGGTCATGCCAGCTACTTGGGCGCGCGCCTCTGCGGATAATATTTACCGCTCACGGCTGGGCGTTTCATGAGTCGCGGCCCCGATGGCAAATTGCCCTTATCAAGGCTTCCAGTAAACTTACCAGTATGCTTGCCGATACCGTAATTACTGTTTCAGATTATGACCGATCAGCGGCCTTATACCTTAAAATAGCCCCAGAGCACAAGATTATAACGATCCACAGCGGCCTTGCGGCTACAACATTTCTGGAGCGATCCGAGGCCCAGAAAGAGCTTCTCGGCACCGAGAAGCAATTTTTAATTGGCACGCTCGCCGAGTGGACACCCAACAAGGGGCTCTCTTTTCTCTTAAAAGCCGTACCGCATATCATCCGCCAAGAGCCACAAGCAGTATTTTGCCTTATCGGCTGGGGCGAACAAGAAGCGGCACTCCGCCATCAAGCTCGCATGCTCAATATCGAGCAGTATATCTATTTTGTAAGTGGCAAGACCGAGGCAGCGCGGTACCTGAAAGCCTTTGATATATTCGTCCTTCCCTCGCTCAAGGAAGGCTTGCCTTATACAATTCTCGAGGCGGGAGCGGCGGGACTACCGGTCATCGCCACACGCGTGGGCGGCATTCCCGAGATTATTCAAGATGGCTACAATGGGCTACTCATCTCGCCCGCATCAGAGACCGAGCTTGCGCGCGCAATTGTACGCCTTACAAAAAATAACGAGGAGCGGCAACATCTCGCCGCCGCACTGCAAAAAACAATTGAGCACAAGTTTCAATTTACCACATTCATCCAAGAGACCTTACGCGTCTATGAACTTTGAACAAAACGCCTGCGCGCAAGTAGTAAAAGTACCCCGGCAACAATGCCGAGCACTATACTCAAGACAAACCAGAATATATTATTCTCGAGTACCCGCTGTGCAATTGGCTGCGGCAAAGCCGCAGCCGTTTCATATTGCCCGAGATTTTGTGCTTGTGCGCTATCTGCGATGACTTCGGTCGCTATCGCGCTGTCCGATGCGAGCACCTCACGCCTTGTCGATTCGTCCGGTTGCACCGCAAGCACTATGCCAGCGCCCTTTGATTTTTTTACTGCAGTTTTTGTAACAACATCATCTGCTTCGCCGGGAGTGGGACGGGCGAGGAGAGGACCCGATTCGCCTTGCACTATACTCATACCTTCCGGGACAGAAAATGCATATGTCACTGTGTCGGCCTGCATACCGTTAGGGTACAAAAGCGCTATCGTCCCCAAAACGTCCAAAAGCGCAGTTTTTGTAACTATATTTTCAAAGACGATAAAACTTTGTGGGGCTATGCGTGTGCCTTCCGGCAATATGAATTTATTGCCGGAAGTATCTTGCAACATCCAGCCAGAGAGGTTGATGGATTCCGCGCCTTTGTTGTGGAGCTCTACCCACCCCGAAAGCCGCGGCATTACCTCGCTGATTATTGCAGAGTTCCTACCGACACGCACTATCGCATCATCAAACGCGGCATGCTCGCCCGAAGCAACCGAAAGCCGTACCGTATATGTGCCGGGAAACGGATAGATATATCTCACGCTCCGCCCCTCTTTGACGATCGAATTGCCAAAATTCCAAATATACCGTGCATCCGGCAAAGGCTCCCCGACAAATCCCAGGGCGCTCCCCTCCATGCGCAACTCCTCACCAGCAACCACGCGCTGATCATCTCCGGCAAATACTTTGATACGCGGAAGTTTTTCTGGCGGTACGTAGGGCTGCCAAGATGAGTCAGAACTAGCTTTTTTCTCCGTGGACACAGTGGTACTTGTGGCGGTGCCGGAGCTCTCTTGACCTTTGGGAGCCTCGGCAGTCGTGTTTGAAGCCTTGGGCGTAGCGACAGCAGTGACCCACGAGCTCCCACTTCTCTGCATAGTTTCTTTGGTAGTATTGTCCCCCGCAGGCCAACCACCAGACGCATTCACCTCATCTACTACGGAACCGGACGTATCTTTTAAGACCAGTGCCTCGCCGCTATTGGCAAGACCGGATCCAAACGGCACGACAAGATCGGCTGCAATACCCGGCACCGTAGTATCATCAGTGCGCTCAATCAAGTAGTACCCTCCGGGCGCTATGGATCCGGAGAGCGCTATATGCAGACCCCCGTCTGTAGTCTCCAAAGTCCAACCCGTAATATCAATACCGCTTGTAGCATGGAGCTCTACCCATTCATTGGTACTTGAGTCCGCAGTCCCCATCCAGGCGATCTCACTAATCTCGACAGACGCAAAAGTCGTAAAAGGAACGCACAGCAGAAAAACAACAACGCATAGTTTAGATTTCATAAAAAATAGACAAAAAAATAAGGGCTTTTATCCCCCCTTAGAAACATAGTAGCGAAATCATCTACACAAAGTCAAGCCCACAAAAAACCACCCCTTCTGGGGTGGTTTTTGTTCCAAGTGCTACTTATTGCTCTATTGAGCCTTCTTTGTCTTCATGGCTTTGAGCTGTGCAAGATCCTGAAGCACCGTGGGATCTTGGGGGTCAATCTTTAAAAACTCCTCGTAGTAGGCAATCGCCGTATCAATCTCACCATCTTGCATCGCCCAGACGCCGGCTTGCGCCAAAAGCTCTACCCCGCCCGACTCTCTGTTTTTTTGAAATCCCTGCTCCAGCATCTGATAAGATTCTCCCTTGCGTCCTTCAAAATTAAAACGATAGAGTGCGGCAAGATCCTCGTACGAGGAGATAATCGCCGGCTCTTTTTCTATAGCAGTCAGATACTCAAGCTCCGCCTTCTTGTAATCTTTGTAATGGTCAAAATACAAAAATGCCAGATTCTGATGTGACCGAGCCTGACTTGGAGAGAGTTCACCGGCATAGATCCAGATGTCCCGAGCGCCCTCGTAGTCGCCAAAGACATTTTTGACAAACGCAAGATCCATCCATGCCAAGAATGAATCAGGGTGCTCCGTTATTTTTTGAACCGCCTCATCGAAACTTTTTTGGTATTTAACCTTGAACTCCTCGGTCACCCCCTTGAGCGCCACCTCATCCTTGTGGAGCGCGGCATAGTCTTTGGGGGCTGGCGGGAGACCGGGTTTGAGTATCACAGTAGTACCAAAATAATCCTTGTACCAGCGAAGACCGAAAAATCCGCCGAGACCGGCAATGGTAACCACGAGAGTGACGAGCAATACTTTGAGCTTAGTCATAGAAATGAGCATACCAAATTTACAGAAAAAATCCAGAACCTGTTCCGGAAGTCGGACTTCCGCATGTTAGACCAAAATCAAGCAACGCAAAACCCCCTCCGTTTGGAGGGGGTTTGTGCTAGTCATCCGCTTTTTAGGCGGTCACAAGAGACTAGTTGGACATAACTGCTGAGGAAGGAGCCGAGATAAGTCCCGGTACCTTGAAACCGTTCATCCAGTCGGCGGTATTGGCCGTATGGCTACCCGTTGACGTAGCGTCAGCAGAGTAATCAGACCAGATAAGCGCCGTCGTGGAAGCAGTTGCCGCCTGATCCACATCGGATTGCTCGAGGTTCGTAATCAAACTGACCTTAAGCATCGGTCGGCGCGCAGCTCCGGTAAGGGAGACGCGGCTTGGACGAGCAGAGTCGCTCTTTAACTTGGTAGAGATCGAGTCTCCTGCACCATCGGTTTGCACCGTAGCGCGGAGTTCAAAGACATACCAGTCATCAGCAGAGCTATCCGGACCATCCTTGAGGATAGGTACCCAAGCATTACCGTAGTCAGTGGTATCAGCCACGATACGGAAGAGCAATGTACCACTACCATCTGAGTAACGAGCCATATCAGAGTAGAACTCTGCGGCTGTACCCGTAGCAGCGGACACTCGCTTGTTGCCATCCGTTACGTTGCGGAGCGTGAAGTTCGCTCGGTCACCGCCGCGAGCTGAAAGGCCAGTGATACCCGTAGTTGAGACTTCAAATGTGAATTGTCTCAAAGCTACATCGTATGCTGGGTCAGCTTTTACGCGGAACTTGTAGATGACATGCTCACTCGAGGTAAGCGAGGTCTGCGGGATTCCAACAGTCGTATCAAATGTCGGAACCGATCGGAACATGATTACACCGTTGCCGGTTTGGTCAGTTGCCGTCGAAGAGTGTACGCTCTGTCCAGATCCGGCACCAAGCGCCTTGTTCTTCGTGGTGTTAGTAGCGCCATCGTAATCAACACCTACCAGCTCACCAGGCGTACCCGAGAGGGCCGCACCGATGCCAGCAAGGTCAATTTTGACGGTCATATCCTTGTAAGAATCTTTTGGAATGTTGAACGAGCCAGTACCACTCGTCGGGAAATTGAAGTCCTCAACACCATTGGTGAATGCAGGACCTACCTTCTCAACAAGTTTGGTATTGCCATCCCAGAGAGAGATCTTGGCAAAATCTCCTGCTGTGGATGAGCCGGTCGTATCAATCTGCAAGCGAAGATCAGTGAGTGCGAAATCCTCGGTCGTTGCGCTAAAGCGCAAGACGTTGGCAGTCACACCGGTAGAACCAGCGGCCACCCATCGCTCCTGAATAGTGGATGGAGTAGACACTGACCAGCCACCTTGACCACGGAGTGTGATCGTAGAGCCGGTGGTCACTATATCGAGATCTTCCGTGATCTCACTGCCGGTTGAAACACCACTTACCGTCCAGTCGCCATCAGCCAGACCAACAAAGTCAAACTGTGCTACGTCCGCATCATCAAAGCCAGTGGTGATATTGGCCTTGAGTGAGATTACCTTGCTTGACTGCTTCGGTACGATAAGCCCCGGAGAGTCAAGGGTGATAGTGAGCGTAAGATCAGTCTCATTTGCCGTCGCCGCAGGCTCAAGTACGTTAGAGCCCGTATTCAAGGCCTTGGTACCATCGAAGAGCTGGAAGCTGGCAAAGTTGTTGACATCCGAGGTCGGCGCAGTATCCATGTTGGCATGGATTTTGACCGTAGTAATACGGAGGTCTTCGCCCGAGTTGGAGGCATCAAGCGTGAAGCGACCAACTTCTGCACTTGTAGAACCCTCTACAAGGCCTTGGGCGGCAAGCGAATTTGATGGACTAATCACCAAAGCCGCTGCTTTTACGGTCTGGGTATTGGCAGTCACTGTACTGCCCGGCGTCGGGGTTACGGTAGTACCCGTGTCTACGCCTTTGACCGTAGTCAAGTGGGCATCCGGATCAAATGAAATAATGATCGTGTCACTGTTTTCCCAGTTGTTGTCGAGATTGCCCTTAACCGTAAAGGTATTCTGACCAGTCGGTACCGTAACCGTATCGGTGAAGGTTACCGAGGTCTTGGTGTAATCAATTGGACCAGCAATTGCAGCGCCGTTCTTGTCGTAGACCGTCACGTTGGTGATAGCACCACTCGTAGAACCGCCTGCATTGGTAGTCGCGATAGTAAGAGTCCATGAAGTGAATGATACTGGCTCACCCTTGGCCTCGAACATAAAGGATCCAAGAGTTGCTGCATCATCACCATTGGCAATGTTTTGAGAAGGAACTGCGTTTGACTTCTCAATACGGAGACTGCCTGAGCCAATCGTTACCCGATCAGCATCGAAGCGAGGCTCCGCTGGCTGGAACTCTGCATCGTTGTCGTTGTCTGCAGTTGCTGTTTCAGTTGCCGTAGGCTTGATCTTGTAGCCGAAGACTTGGCCCTTGAAGACCGCGTCATCGTAGCGGTAGAGATCGAAGTCTACAGTGCGGTTTGACCCGCCAGCGATATCACCCTTGATGTACACTTCCTTGGACTCACCTTTCTTCAAAATAAGTCCTGTGCCACCAAAGTCCGTCCAGAAATATTTGCCATCGGCAGAAACGTTGGTCACATATGCAGTACCTGCAGAGTCGTAGATCTTCACATTTGCGAGATCAGACAAAGCAGCGGATCCTGCCTGGTTGAAGCGAATTGAGGTCCACATCATATCCTCTGCAGATCCGGCCGTAGCCTTGAGCGAGGTAAAGATGTAGTCCTTGGTGCCGACCTCTTTAGTCGGGCTCACATCACCCGGATCAACTGATCCTTTGGTGAGTGTAATGCTTCCTACCGTGAGAGTGCCGTTGATCGTGTGACCCGCGCCACTAATCGGGAGAGAGCCACTCACCGCCGCACCCGTAGTGTTTACCGCTACGAGCTGGAGGTATGCAACCTGTCCAGCGTAGTTGTCCAGAGAGGCCGCCATGTTGCCAGCAAGATAGAACGTCTTGGTCTGTCCTGCTGGTATGACGAAGTCTTCCGTCAATACTGCTTGGTGGTTGGAGTTGAGCGATTTGGCATTGTTGGTAACCGAGATCATGTTTTCGTCCAAGATCACGATACCAGAGAATACCGCATCATTCGCCAAACCTGTGCGCTCTACGGTGACGGAGTCAACTTTGACATCGCCATCGCTAGAAGCGGTAAGTCTGAACGAGGTAAACGGAATGTGTACTCCGTTTTCTACCGCCAAGGAAGCCGCTGGCTGTGTGCCGGACATGACCGTAAGGCCAGTGCCGGTTGCTACCTGCGCTCCTTCGGTGGTGTCAGATGTTGAGGAGCAATCAGAGTCTGAAAGATCCTTTACACCGTCACCATCGTTGTCGATACCATCACTGCATTGAGTGGTGGTAACCGGAGGTGGAGTAGAGGACACCATCATATCGTACTTAGCCCGTGACTTGGCGCCAAAGTACCCAGCTGTCGGCGAAATGCCGTTTGCTGCCTGCCATGCGGAGACGGCGGCTTTGGTGATTGAACCAAAGAAACCAGTCGCGCCACCCGAATAGGTGTAGTGTCCTGTGCTCGTCAGATAGGTCTGCAAGCATTTGACATCATCACCCTTCACACTCATTTGGAGATCGCGGGTAAAGCTGCATTTTGATGCAGAGCTACCACTGCCACTCCCCATGTTTAACTGCGCTTGAAGCTGCTGTATCTGTGCAAGCAAGGATTGGATTTGAGCATTCAAAGCATCAGTCACCGAATCAGCTTGAGCTGCAAACGGAACCAATGTCCCAAAACCTGCGAGCCATACAGTAGTAGTCAAGCTTACCAGAATTGAAGTGGCTTTTTTTGCCATCTTCTTGAATTTACTCATAAGCTTAATTCTCCTAATAATTATTAATTGGTGCATGCCGCCTGGGATTTCGACAAAACCAAGTCGGTACGCATAAAGCCATCTCTAATAAATAATCTTTTATAGAGCAGGTAATCTTTTTTGCTACCCTGCCATGCAAGGCACAAAAATCGACCTCACGTCTGCTCCAAGGAAACGCAATAATAATTTACTGAACTCTCTTCGTAATTCTATTTTCAATGTCCGGTCGCGCTGTAATTATTTTCTTCCGGTCTGAATTGTGACTACCGCCGTGCGCCGGTCACAATTCAGTCTAGAAGCCCACAATACGCGAAAGTTAGCCAAATAGTTGGCCACCTGCGTTATCTAAATAGCCGCTGCAACATTCCTCTCTATATCACCTTCAATAACAATATCATTATAATTTTACGACCAAAATACATCAAAGACCAAAAACGAGCGAAACTGTGGATAAAAAGGCTCTTTGGCACACTTTGAGACGTACGCTCCACTATAGGCGATTGAGACCTCCAAGTCAATAATTCGGCACAGGCTACCAAACTACCCTCGTCTGACTTCTCTTAAATCCAGCTCGGCCCCTCCGGGAATCTCTCTTTTTGAGTACGTACACTTTCTAGAGGATTACTTGGTACAATCGGCTCCAGCGGACCCGAAAATGACGAAGGCGTGTCTTTGTCTAATGTTTTTTCCGGGGAGCGCAACCCTTCTTGAGCTTCACCCGAGACTTTGAGGAGGGCGTAGCGTCGCCAGCGCTTCTCCCCTTCGGCCTTGAGCACACCGCGCATCACCAAATTGTTGAGGTCTCGCTGGATAGTCTTTTCACTAAAGTCCCCTTTGAACAATGGCATAAAACTACTCACCCCGAGCCATCCCCCAGAAGCAAGCTCCCGCAAAATACGCTCCTGCCTCTCACTAATGGACATATGTCCATTATTTGTTTTACCATCTTCCCCAACTCTAAATTTTTGCATGTGACTGGAAACGGTAGGTGTTTTTTTTGCAAAGTCAGTTCGTATACCAGAAACCTGACCTTCTTGTGGGATCACCGCGTCGCGAGTCGCTTGCTTTGCCGAAACATCATGTAGCTCTGGTGCCGGCGGTAAGCTCAAAGAAACTTCTTCAAATATATTAGTCTCTCGAGATCCTTGAGCGCTCTCCAGATGTCCGAGTATCAAAGCATACTCCCGTGCAATAACCTCAAAATTAAGTTTTGAAACGAAACCACCGGCCTCTGCCAGGGCGAGTTTCTGCTGTATAGAACGGATAAGGTTTACCGCTCTTTCCGCGCCCTTCCATTGGCGCCTCGCCTGTTCACCCTCACCCTCCGGCAGAAAATCAACAATCTCCATGGCATTTTTGCGAAGTGACCATTTTAGTGGCTCCTCATCATGAAAAAGATCAGTAACCCGATAGAGGGCCGCTGTGATACGCAAAATATGATCCTTTATATCGTATGCAATAACCCTATCCGACATGGCTTAACATTATGGAATCTAATATCCTTTGTCAATAAAATAAAGGACATTTTTATATAGTGTCTTATATAAAAATTAGTACCTAAAGTCCTTTAAAAATAATAAAGGACTTTACAAATGTCTCTAGTATAAAGTCTCTTATAACTTGTCCAATAATTCTATATAACAATGTATGGTAATACGATATTCATTTAAAAAGACATTGACTGTCTAATATAATTGTATTATCCTAATATATAAATCTTTCCTAAAAGACTGGAGGTCATATGTTGAATGTCCAATTTGAGCCAAAAGAGTGTCGCTTTAATAGTAGTGGTACACAGTTCGTCGGCAGTCTACAGATTGCGAGCATCATGGACGCAGAAAAGGACAATCAAGCCCTTGTACATCTTTTTAGATACCTTGACCCAAAAGCAAATCCGCCTAGCCCCCAGGAGCTCTTGGACGATCCCTATTCCATAGCGCTCTTTCTGCGCAAGATCAGACCGAAAGGCGAGACAGAACACCAAGAGATCGTTGGCCTTGTCATACTTACCCGAATATTTGATTCGGGTAAGGGAATCATAAGTACTATGGCACTCCAATCAAGATACGAAGGGTACCATATTGAAAAGATAATGATGGAGAGCGTGGTCACAATTTCGCAAAATCTCGGAATAAAAACGCTCGAGATCCTGATCAATCCACATCAAAAAGAGCTCCGTAACGCTCTACGAGTCAGCGGGCTTACGCTCGAGTACGAACAAGAACTTTACAGATATAGTCTCTAGCCTTGCCCTACTCCACCACGCAAAAGCCGGATTGCTACACCCGGCTTTTTTATTTGCAAAATAGAGTTTGCTGGTATACTGGAGATATATGAACAAAACCGCAATCACTATTACGCTCATCATCACACTTGGCGCCGTAGCTATCGTGGCGATGCTTACATTTGGCGGCAAGATCCCCGAAGGATATTTTGCATTACCTAGTATCTTTAAGAACGATACAGAAACGCCAAATCAGATAGACACCCAAAAAACAGACGAGGTACCAAAAATTTCTGATACCAAAAAAATGGAGACAAAAACACCTACCGAGCCTTTCCGCACCGATATCTCCGGCACACTCGATTTTAAAAGTGGCTCCTACGTCCTCACCTCATCCGATAAAAAATTCCTGGTACGCAATTCCGGCAACGCCAAACTCGCCGCGATTCTCGAGCTATATATAGGAAGGGAGACGGGCCTTGGCGGTATCATAGACCCCCGCACCCCCCAGGAGATCACCGTCCTTTCTGTAAATGGCAAAGAGATTCTGACCGAACAGACGGCCCTTGATACCGCCCCTTTGGAAGCAGAAATTCCTGGCGAGTCATTTGCCGATTTTTACAACAAACTCACTGCCGCACAAAAAGACTGCGTCTCTCGAGCACTCGGGAGCTCGCGCACCCAGGAACTCATCAAAAATCCCGCACTCAAGCCATCCGCCAGAGAGCTCGACAAGATAGCGGCCTGCACTACAACGTAGAGCCCTTCTCCCTATTGAGCTTGTTCAAGATCTTTTTTACCGCCTCGAGACTCGCGTCGTCATAAATAGATATCGCCGCGATATGCGGATTGAGTTTCTTTAAGGTGCCAATTTTCTTCTTGGCAACGCTTGCATCTATCATGTCTGAACGCGACAAAAACACATACTCGGCTTTTTCCAGGAGTGCTGTGCTATATTCCCCCAACTCATGGCGGATCGCGCGATAATCAGCCACTGGATCCTCGCTATCGGCCGCAATGAAGTGAAACAGGGTCCGCGTACGCTCAACATGACGCAAAAATTTCATACCAAGACCTTTGCCTTCTGCCGCACCCTCTATGAGCCCCGGGATATCGGCAAGTATCAGATCATAGTACGCCCCAAGATTTGGCTCGAGGGTAGTAAACCGGTAGTTAGCGACTTTTGCCTTTGCTCTCGTGAGCTCATTGAGCAGACTTGATTTGCCAACGTTAGGAAACCCGACAAACCCCACATCCGCAATGAGTTTGAGCTCCAGATGCAACTCAAACTCCTCACCCGCGCCCCCGGGTTGGAACTCCTGCGGAGTGGTATTGGTAGGAGAACGAAACTTATAGTTTCCCTTGCCGCCACGGCCGCCGGAGGCAAGCTGTATCTTTTCTTCCAGGCGCACCAACTCAATATCCTCCCCCGTGGCAAGATTGTGGATCACCGTACCTATCGGTAAACGGATTATAGCGTCCCCCCCATCAGCCCCATCGAGAAACTGCCCACGACCGCGCCCGCCGTCTTGTGCCGAGACCTCGTTGTTGTGGCGAAATTGGTTGAGCGCGCCAATATCGGACACCGTCAGCGCATACACCGACCCACCACGGCCGCCGTTGCCGCCGGTAGGACCGAGTGCGAGCTTATTTTTATCAAATGCCACCGCCCCACGGCCGCCCTTGCCAGCCTTTATTTTTATTGTTATGTCGTCTATAAGCATACAGGTTGACTAGATGAAAGTTCATTTAGTATACTCACATTTGAACAAAAGCCAAGGAGGAGGCATGAGCGTTTGGCAATATGAATCAATTCAAGACCTCTTGGTCTCTTGCGGCTTTACGATCGATCAAGAGCAGGGACAATTTTCCAAATGGCATACCGGCTGGCAATTCATCTCAATCCCCTTCATAGAACTTCAGGGTCATACCGTACCCACATTTGTAGCCAAAGCCCGCCGACGAGGCTGGCTAGCAGAAGAAGAGGGAGCCAGCGAAGAAAGTTATTTTTAACTCCCGTCGTTAGTCCCCCTACAAGCCCCCACGCGGGCTTTTATTTTACCTTTAGTATACTATGTCCCCAATAAAAAAGCGGCACTTATTTTGCCGCTTCTGCAACTTTTATCTACAAAGTGCTATAGATATGCGCCTTGCGCGTCTTGATAACGCCACTCCGCGAGTGCCTCGTGAATCAATATCGGACCCCGAAATACGAGACCCGTATAGAGCTGTACCGCATTGGCCCCAAACTGGCGCTTCTCGCTCACATGCTCGCCACTCGAGATACCGCCGACCCCTACAAGGTCTACACCCCGCTCACGCGCCGCCTCCCGCATATAGGAAAGCACCCCGTTTGAGCGCTCTCGGAGCGGCTCACCGGAGAGACCACCCACTTCAGAGAGACCATAGCGCGACTTAATATTTGGATCAGTAGTGGTATTGGTCGCCTCAATCCCAACAAAGCCATGCGTACTGGCGGCATCAACGACATGCTGATAGTCCATCTCGGTAAGACTGTCCGGAGGGACTTTAAGCACAAAAGGAACCCTATCAAGCCCACGTATAACCCCGACACCCTCCATGAGCCTCGCGAGAAAATCATCAAGGTGATCGAATATGTCTCGCAGACCCGGCGTGTTAGGGCTACTGATATTTATCTGCACGTAATCGTTTTTGCGGATTATCCTTGAAACAAACCGCAGCACCTTCAGATAATCCTCTACGGCGCGCACATCATCGGTTACTTTGTTTTTGCCGACAGAGAACCCTACCGAGTAATCATGGACAGCATACTCTCGACGGGTGCGGGTAACGTTTTGTAATACTGCATGCACCCCCTCGGAGTTAAATCCATAGCGATTGATAGCGGCATGATGTTCCGGATACCGAAATAGTCGCGGTCGCTCATTGCCATCCTGCGGCTCCGGGGTGATCGTCCCCACCTCCACCGAGCCAACTCCAAGCGCGAAAAGTGCTGGCAGTACCTCGCCCTGCTTATCAAAGCCTGCGGCAAGACCGATGGGATTCTGCCACCCGACACCAAACAACTCTTTGGGCATATCGTGATAGGGACTGCGAAATAAAAATTTCAGAAGCCCAAGCATGTCATTGTCCTGAAACCATTTGAGCATGCGGATAGTAGCTGTGTGCGCATCTTCCGCCTCCTTGCGAAATAGATAACGCCGAATCAAGCCCTCCCACAGGGTCATCCCCAAACGCAAACGCATAGGTGTAGCTTCCATATATACCCCCTTTCAAGATACAAAACTACCCACTAGTTACCACAAAATACCCCGCCTGTAAAGATCGGGGCATGCTTTTGAAATGGAGCATATTAATAAGAAAACTTTTCGAAATGAATCTGCGAGGATGGGAGACCGAGCTCCCGCAAAGCATATACTACCGTATCCATCATGCCGACCGGTCCGCACAAAAACACCTCCCGATCCTTAAAGTCCGGCACGAGACGCTGTATTTTTTCTTTGTCTATATGCCCTGTCTCATATGCACCTGCCCCCGCGGTTTGTGAGAGTACGACGTGCATCGGCATATGATAATCTGCAAACTCTCGAGCAAACACAATATCCTCTGCCGTTTTATTACCATAGAGAAGCACCATATCACGATGCTCGCGTAACAATGATTCCGTAAGAGCTCGAATAGGCGTGATACCAATACCTCCCGCAATAAACAAAAACTTCCCCCGTACCGCAGACGCTTCAGTAAATATACCGAGCGGCCCATCTACTATGACATACGTGCCCACCGGTATCAGGGCAATCTTGTCGGTAAAATCACCAGATGCCTTGACCGAAAACCGGATATACTCGCTGTTTGGCGCTACAGAAAACGAGAACGGATGGGTAAACCAGAACCCTCGCGTGAGAAACGTCAGATTGGCAAATTGCCCGGGCTGAAACATAAACGCCCCGATATCGCGCCCGGAAATATATATTGACCAAACATCATGTGTCTCTTGTACCACCCGATCTACCCGGAATCGGTGACGGTACATACGCCAAACCGGCCGCAAAAATCGATACGCGCCGAATGCACCGAACACAGCAAAATTGAGTGCATACCAGTACGCGATACGTGTCGTATTCCCCTCAAAATCACCAAACTTTACCTGATGATCAAAGGCAAGGAGTATCGCAAGATAGAGAAGTAGATGCGTGAAGTACCATGTCTCATACCGCAGACGCTTGCGCACCACCGGCACAGAAACAGCAATAACGAACGCAAATATACAGAGACCAACTGCCGCCTTCAACACATCATCCTTATGCACCAAAAAATCCATAGTCTGCCCCAAGAAAGAGACGCCAGATATACCCGCATACCCGACAATCAGCAAGGTTGGGTGGGCGAGCAAAAAGAAAATTACCGAGTACCCCACGAAGCGATGCATCCGGTTCATTCGGTCGTGGCCAAACACTTGCTCTATCCAACTGATCCGCCCAATCAGTATCAACTGCAGTAACACCGCATACTCGGCGACAAGCCCCACAACCCGCCCCCAGGCGATAAGCTGCATATAGCCAGTGCCTTCGAGAAAAGCCCGCGAAGAGCCAAGCCAAAACCAGATAATAAATCCGAGGTTTAAGAGAAAAATGCTATAGAGTACACTTTTTTTCATAGAGAGCATTATCGCGGTATCACCGTATAAGTATTGACGATGGACTCAAGCGCACCAATCGTTGCATTGCGATCAAACTCCCGTATCCCTTGCGCCGGATCATAATTGTCTATACTAGTACTATGTATAAAAAGATCAAACACAAGACAGGAGTCTCCCGCAATACGCCGGTAACTGGCAATCTCATAAAAACTACCCGCGCCGGCTCCGCTCTGTGTAAATGCGGTAAACACTTGCCCGCCGATGACCTTCTCTCCGTGAGCCTCAAACTCCGGAGGCACTAGGCATTCTGGAACCGCGCGTGCATCCCGCGTGGCGACAACATCAATGCCCGCCTCACTCAAATTGGTCCCCTGCATTGTCACCTTCGGTATAGCAATACGCACCAATGGTCGGATATTCATGAAGGCACCAAACTCCCACGGAATCTGCTCCAAATCCTCCCGCAATTCAAACTCTTTAGGATATTTGAAAGAAAACCCAAAATCTTGAGTAGTATATACCAGTCGGTCATCACTCGGTTCTATAGCGTATGGCACTTCCGTATCCGGTAAAAACCCTTGATGTGCCCAGACAAGCACCACAAGAATACCAATGATTAAAAATACAACAACAATACGAAAACTCGATCTCATATCTCCCCATTATACCTATTAGCCAAGGGCATTACTACTTACTGAATGCCGTCATGTTGTTCGCGTATGCTTACTATGCTAAGCTTTTGCGTATATCGTAGAGCCTACCCGCCAAAGCATCTCATCCAACCATATATATGAAATATGAATTTTCCCACGCAGTACACGCCTCCCGGACATACATAAAAACCCACCGAATATTGAGCTTCATTAGTTTGCTCGCCATAGCTGGTCTGGGCTACTGGGTGTTTTCGTCCTACACAAGCACAACCGATGAAACCCGCTACATCACTGCTCTTGCCAAAAAAGGTTCGGTCATTGCATCTGTCACCGGCAGCGGACAAGTATCGGCCTCCAACCAAATAGACCTCAAGGCAAAAGTTTCGGGCGAAGTAACATATCTACCGGTAAAAAACGGCCAAGACGTAAAGGCTGGCGCCCTCATAGCCCAGCTTGATGCACGAGAAGCCCAAAAGACGGTGCGTGATGCCGAGGCGAATCTCCAAAGCGCCAAAATATCTCTAGAGAAGCTCAAACAACCTACTGAAAAACTCTCCATTATCCAGGCCCAAAACACGCTGGCACGCGCTAAAGAATCCAAACAAAATGCTGAGGATGATCTACAAAAAGCTTATGAAGATGGGTTCAATGCCATCACAAACGCATTTCTCGATCTACCCAGTGTTATGACCGGCCTGCAAGATATCCTATACTCCAGCATCGCAGGATTAAGCCCCAGCGGCCAATGGAATATCGACTACTATGCAAACGCAGTAGAAAAATATAGCGACCAGATCAACCAATACAAAACAACTACTGCTACGCGCTACCAAACAGCGCGCACCGCCTACGACAAAAGTTTCCAAGACTACAAGTCCACCTCACGCACATCTGATCCCGCAGTTATCGAGGCATTTATCGCCCAAACTTATCAAACTACCAGAGATATCTCTGAAGCAGTAAAAAGCGCCAGCAATTTCATACAGCTCTATGAAGATCTTTTAACCGAACATCATGCGAAAGCCCCTGCAATCGCCGATATGCATCTTACCAATCTCAATACCTACACCGGCAAAACCAATACGCATCTTACCAATCTGCTCGCGGCAGAAAAAGCCATCGAAGATGACCGAGCAGCTATCCTGAATGCCGAGCGTACCATCAATGAAAGCACCGAGTCGCTTGCCAAACTTGAAGCAGGATCAGACGAGCTTGATATTGCATCCGCACAGCTCACCGTAGAGCAACGTCAAAATGCCCTTTTGGATGCGCAGGAAAAACTCGCCGACTACTCTATTCGCGCGCCGTTTGATGGCACCGTAGCCAAGGTAAACATCAAAAAAGCTGATACCCTATCCTCCGGCGTAGTTACTGCTACACTCGTTACCAAACAAAAACTTGCCGAGATATCTCTCAATGAAGTTGATGCGGCTAAGATCCAAGTCGGACAAAAAGCGACACTGACATTTGATGCTGTGGAGGGACTCGGTATCACCGGCGCGGTTGCCGAGATCGACACCGTGGGCACGGTAACTCAAGGAGTCGTTACCTACGCGGTAAAAATTCGTTTTGATACGCAAGATGAACGGGTTAAATCCGGCATGAGCGTGAGCGCAGCTATTATCACCGACACCCGCCAAGATGTACTTACCATACCGAACAGCGCTATAAAATCAGAAGGTGATCTCTCCTATGTAGAAGTATTTGATACGCCGCTCCCAGACCAAGGAAGCCAAGGCGCTGTATCTAAAGTGCTACCGCGCCAGCAAATCGTAGGAATTGGTCTCTCTGACGATACAACCACCGAGATTATCTCTGGCCTCCAGGAAAGCGCACAAGTAGTAACGCGCACTATCGCGCCCTCCATCACAGGCACCCCCCAACAGACGCCAAGTCTATTTGGTAGCCCTGGCGGGACACGCACTATTCGCTAACGAACCACGCGTCCATGGTAGAGACCCGACACGTTTCCAAAACCTATCAGACTGGACCCGTTGCTTTCCAGGCGCTTGATGACGTAAGTTTCAAAATCCAAGATGGAGAATTTGTAGCAATCATGGGCCCATCGGGATCCGGTAAGTCTACGCTCATGCATATACTCGGCGCACTTGATACGCCCACCAGTGGCACCTATCTCTTGGACGACAAAGACGTCTCGACACTCAACGATGACGAACTCGCCGACATTAGAAAGGACAAGATCGGATTTGTGTTTCAATCTTTCAACCTTCTGCCCCGCACTACCGTACTTAAAAATGTCATGCTTCCTCTGCTCTACGCTGGCGTAGAACGTAGCGAACGCGAGGCCCGAGCCGCTGAAGCGCTTACTGCAGCGGGGCTGGATCCGGAACACTTCCATCACCTATCCAACCAACTCTCCGGCGGACAGATCCAACGCGTCGCTATTGCGCGGGCTCTAGTCAACAACCCCACCCTTATCCTAGCTGACGAGCCGACAGGCAACCTGGATACCAAAACAGGTGAAGTGGTACTCGCAACGTTTGAGCGGCTCAATAAAGATCACGGGAGAACCATCATCTTGATCACACACGAAGCCGAAGTGGCGGAACATGCCGATCGTATTATATTCGTACGTGACGGAAAAATCGTAGAAGATAGAAAAACACATAGAATAGAATCAAACCATGAATAACATCGATATCATTCTGGAGACACACTCCGTACTCGCTGGCAACAAAATACGTTCTGGTCTGACCGTGCTTGGCATCGTCATCGGCATCAGTTCAGTTATCGCCATGATCTCCATCGGCCAAGGCGCGCAAGGCTCCATCCAATCAAGCATCCAATCAATCGGATCCAATCTGGTACTTGTGATGCCTGGTGCGCAACGTGGGCCAGGATTTCAGGTAAGTGCCGGCCGCGGGTCCGCACGCACACTCACTCAAACGGACGCCGATGCTATTACCAAAGAAGTGACGCTCGCGCGCGCTGTGGCTCCCGAGCTCTCCGGACGCTACCAAATAAGTGCCAAGGGCAAGAATACCAACACGTCCGTAATAGGTACAACTGCCGTCTATCCGGACGTGCGCAATGTCACTATCGACGAAGGATCATTTATCACCGACCAGCACAACCGTAGCCTCTCCAAAGTCGCTGTACTTGGCCCTACCGCGCGCATCGATCTTTTTGGTGAAGGTGTAAGCGCTATTGGGCAGACCATCCGCATCAAAAATATTGAGTTCAAAATCATCGGCATCACTAAAGCCAAAGGTGGTAGCGGATTTGGCAGTCAGGATGATATGATTTTTGTGCCACTCACCAGCGCCCAACGGTTTTTAGCAGGAGATCAGTATGTAACCACCATCAGTGTCCAAGCTCAAAGCCCCGACTCCATGGCCGAGATCCAACGGCAAATCACCGATCTCTTACTTAACCGCCACCACATCTCCGATCCCCAGCTTGCAGATTTTAGCACGCTCAACCAGGCAGATATTGTAGCTACCGCATCAAGCATCACCCAGACATTTACCATCTTGCTCGCTGCAGTAGCCGGTATATCGCTCGTAGTAGGTGGCATTGGCATTATGAATATGATGCTCACGACTGTAACCGAGCGCACCAAAGAGATTGGCCTGCGCAAAGCAATCGGTGCCAAACGGCGCGACATTAGTGCACAGTTTCTCGCAGAAGCAATCGCGCTCACCTTCACCGGTGGTGCCATCGGCGTGGCTCTCGGTTGGGCAATATCATTTGGCGTGTCCTATTTTGGTATACTACAAACCAAGGTCACGCTCTCTTCTATTCTTCTTGCATTCGGCGTATCGGCAGCAATTGGCATTGTATTCGGCTACTACCCTGCCCGACGAGCAGCCGGACTCAACCCGATCGAGGCCCTGCGATATGAATAATTATCAGTAATCATAAATACTCATGTATGGATAAAAAAATTATTGCCGTGACGCTTGGTGCAATTATCATTGCTGGCGGATCATTTTATGCAGGCACCCGCTACGACCGCTTGAGCGGGACCGCACCTCTCCGGGGGACAGGCAACTTCGCCGATCTCTCGCCCGAGGAGCGCCAAGCGCGCTTCCAACAAATGGGAGCAGTAGGCATGAGTGGTAGACGCGGTATGCGCACCGAAGGAATGGCAGGCTTTACCAACGGTGAGGTTATCGCCAAAGATGATAGAAGTATCACCGTAAAGCTTCGCGAAGGCGGCTCGCGCATTCTATTTCTCTCCGGCACGACCCAAATTATGAAGTCAGCCTCCAGCTCGATAGCAAATCTCTCTATCGGCACACAAGTCATGGCGACAGGTAAAGCAAATGCGGATGGCAGTATCAATGCCGAGTCGGTGCAGATCCGGCCATCGATATCAATTACTCAATAATCAAAACAGCTATGAACAAAAGTATTCTTGCAGTTATTATCGGCGTGGTAGTAATCGGTGGCGGATTCATGCTCTACCGAAATAGCCCGATGTCAACCACTACTCCGCAGTCCGCCTCTATTACTGATGGCACTACTCCGACATCTCCCGATGTCCCTGCTTCTGAGCCTACCGATGCCGGAGCCACCATGGAGGATGCCGGACAAGTTAAAGAGTTTACCGTCTCCGGCGGAGAATTCTACTACGAGCCCTCCGCACTCGCGGTCAAAAAAGGAGATAAGGTACGTATTGTATTCAAAAACGCTGACGGGTTCCATGATTTTCGTATTGATGAGCTCGGGGTTGCTACCAAAAAGATCAATGACGGACAAACAGATACTGTGGAGTTTACTGCAGATAAAGTCGGCTCATTTGAATACTACTGCTCGGTGGGCAAACACCGCCAGATGGGCATGAAAGGGACTCTGACCGTTGGCGAATAATACGCGTGTGGCCAACCAAAAACCATCCCGCTAAAAGCGGGATGGTTTTTACCCTATTTAATCAACCATAAATCTCTTTAAAAAATGGCTTACCCGTATCAAGCCATTTTTCCAAACCTTTTTTAATTTGTTCAGGTAAGATTTTGTATTTGCCAAACTCTGACTGTGGGACAATGACAAACTCAATATGATCTTCCTTTGCCTGTATGGGCACATCCTCTGGTACTAGGACGTGGAAAACAAAATTAATCTCATGTTTAAGAATATCCGCTTCGTATAAAAAAATATTTTCACCTATCCCAATACAATTCTGTATCTGATAATCATCTTCCCCCATTTCTTCTTGAAGCTCGCGCGAAAGAGCCTCGCGCACTGATTCTCCATTCTCTACATGCCCACCCGGAAGAAAAAAATGGTCTGATCCTTTCACGCGACAAAGTACTATAGCATCTCCTCGTGTAACCATTCCTCGGGCAAGAATATGGATACTTGATTTTGGGGGATAAAAACGCGACATAATATTTACACAATAGATATTTTATTTCTTTTCATATTTTTACTTTCACTAAGCGCAATTTTTCTCCGCGCTTCCACTTTTTGATCTCGGCCTCACGTTTGAGTGCCGAGCTACGATCTGGATACTCCTCCGTATGGAGGAGCTTCTCCGCTTTGTGAGATCTAGTGTAACTCCCGCCCTTGCCAGCCCGATGCTCATCTAGTCTACGCGCCACATCGGTCGTGATACCCGTATATATCGAGCTGTCCTTACAAAGAATGAGATAGACAAAATACATCCAAATCAAAAATAGGACTAATCAGAAAATCTTTTTCCCCGAAATACTCCACCTGCGCCAGAGATACGCCGCACTAGCAAGATAGACAAGAGCGGTAATCCCAAATAGTACTCTGCCGGAGAATATTAACATACCAAAGTTGCTACCCATGAGACCAGTAAACCCAAGATTAATACCTGATACTGCGCTCACAAAAAATGCCCCCATATCAAGTGGCTCATGTGCACCAAAGAGCACTTTGCCACCGGTAAACCAGCGATACAAAAGATAGGCCGAAGCCGCCCCCGAGATGACCCAGGCAAGTGTGAGTATCATTCCCACAAGACCATAGAGACCTACCATAGGAAGTAGAAACCGGAGTGGAGGCACACCACCCAAAAGAAGTGCTACCGCGGCTACGACGAGACGCGCCTCGGACCACAAAAAACTATTACGTTCCAGCGAATCCGGTTTTAAAAAATCTTGCGTGTCCATATATGTATTGCTACTAATACCTTGAGTATAGCATGGTTTTACCCGAGTAGCTCGACCGATATGGGGTGCGTAATAAAAGCCGCAAATGCGGCTTTTATCTTCTCAAATCTCCGGTCACGACTACTCGTGCGCCTTTGACTCGAACATCTTTATGAGATCCTCGTCGGATCCGTCTTTGACATCTTCGGCGTGGTCAGCCCGGGCATGCGCCAACATCGTTTTGGCAGCATCCGTAGCAGTCTCTCCGGTAGCTTCAAAAGCGCAATCAACGTCGGGCTTTAGATCTTTGCAAGAAAGTTTCATCATATGCATATAGGTATTAACTCCTGATAATCCGACCATCTATAGATACTAGCATACCGAGTAGATATATCTAAATATTTGGCCGAGACATCGGCAGGATATTGACATTTTTTGTAAATATGCTACACTTTCTGGCGACTTCAGGGATCCTTAATTTCAACCTTTTATAGGGGGTACCGGTATGGGACGTTTGTATGCAGGTATTTTTTTGATAGTAGTGCTTCTTTCTCCACGCCCGGCTCAAGCCGATGGCGAGCGGCCTATCCTTTTTGACTACGAGCGAGCAGAAGCATACGCCGAGGTAAAATCCGGCAACTGCAAAGCGAGCAAACTTATCATTGATGCTATCGAGGAATCTTATCTTGATACTCTAACCGGCAAGGTGACTGTGCGTAGAGACTTATATGTCTACGCCTACAACACCTGCAACGGCGGGAACGTAGAGCTCTACGGTCAAAAAAAATTCCATGAGGAGGACTTTTGGCTTACGTCTCACCTACGCAGTGCCAATCTCCTCGTCGATAAGGTCAAGGTATGCGGGCTTGGCCAGTGCATATTCGTCTCACTTGATCTCCGTCTCAAAGTGGATATAAAATCTCCGCTCGTTGGCTCAACCACGACCATAGACATCGGGGACGTCTCGGTGTCAAACTTCGCGATACAAAGCACCGTGCCATCCGGCTACCTAATAGTAGATGGCAAAAAGGACGAAACCAAAAAGTCCGGTGTGTCATTCGTAACGACCCACCACGACATCGTCTACCAAAACTAGACGAGAACTCCCTGAAGCCACCCAAGCCCGATGCAATTGCATCGGGCTTTATTATTTTTTTATTCCTACCACAAATATACATCCATCGGATCCTACACGCACCTGATGTGTCGTACCTTTTGGCATCTCATACCAATCACCCGCTTTGAGTATTTTGTCGCCGTCTTTTTCTATAAGCGTCATCTCTCCTTTCAAAATCACATGCACCGCCGCCTCCTCATGCATATGCTCGGGTAGTTCGGCGTCCGAATCAAACGCATGCACTCCAACGTCCGTATATCCCTCACTCTCTAGTTTTTGCACCCATTCTGCACTAAGCGCATCAAAATTTTGTTGGTCTGTCATATGTACACGTATCTTATTTTAATCATTCTTCCACTGCCAACTTCGCCAACCAAATTTCTCCGTTTAATTTGTAGAGTATATATTTGCCATCGGGCGACCATCGAAGATCTTGCGCCTCTCCACTCACTTCGGCAATTTTTGTGACCTCTCTAACCTCCAAGTCAACTACATATATGCTGCTACCTAAACTGAGGATAGCAAGGTTGTCAGTCGGCCCCCATGCGATACTCGATATGTTTCTTCTGCCTGTATTCTCGTCTATTAAATAGTCTAGTCTTGCTCCATTCCCCGCATCTACCACAGAAAATGTATGACTAAGGTCACCGATCCAACCTCCTATCTTATTACTTGCAGGAGACCACTCAGAAAAATATAAGTCTTCAGGTGCTTGGACAGCTTGTTTCCTTGGATCAACAAAAAAAACGGTCCTATTATGAAGTCCCGCTAAAAGTTTTTTGCTGTCAGGCGACCAGTCAATTCTATCTGGAGCACCATCTCCTTGTTGCGTAGAGACACACCCAAGAAACTGTTGCTCCGAAAAATCTGGAGCACCGATACGAACTACAAATACACCTGCGTCCTCAAATATGCACTTGTCATCCTGGGCGAAGAAGGCAATATACTGTCTATCGGGAGACCAAAAAACAGACCCATAATTAAGGAAAATAAATCTGCCTGTGCTCCCTGCTATTCCTCCCTGACCGGTGAGTGGCCGGCTTTTGAGATTAGCAATATTCCTTATTTCTATTCTGATACCATCTGCAGAAGAAGTCGCTATGGAAAAACGGTCACTGACACTTAAAGAAAAACCCGTTGGCTCAGACCTAGCGATAATCAGATCATAACGATGCTCATCATAATCACAATGATGAAAACCACAATTATTAATTTCTGTCTTATTTTTACCGTATAAGAAACTATCCAGACTCAAATCCCAAGGATTTGGCGGGAGTTCAACTCTCCCCGTATCATACCCATCCTTCATCTCGCCTGTAGGGCTAGCAATTTTTTTCGTTTGCAGCAACGTAAAACCTTTCCTACTAGCACTCTTTAATACCACAAAAGATTTTTCTCTTTCGGCGTTTGTAATATTTACATCGGGTGGCCTTTGGGGTGGAGGAGGCAGGCTGTCAATTACCACATTGTCGGTTTTATACCAAGACAAGTAGAAAAGATAAACGGGCACCACCAGCACTACTACAGCAGTGGCAACTATTATTTTACGTTTCGGCATATCTTCCATAAAAAATTATTCTGCAAATTTCAAAATCTGTTCCAGAACAACCGGAATCTCTGTGACCCCATCGCCCTTGCTAAAGTGCCCCTTGGCATGTTCCATCAATGTATCGGCGCCCAGCCGCTCTGCAAACAATTCTTTGTTGCCTACTGGTACATCCCCGTCATCATCCGAGAACAGGGCAAAAAACTTTTGTGTGTGTCGCCGGACTTTTTCAAAATCAATCGGGGTCTCGAGCCACGGTCTCGCAATTTCTTTAGCTTCGTCGTTCTCCAAATTCATGAGCGTAAAAAATCCTGCGACAAACACCACGCCACCCACTTTTTTGTCTTTGGGCAGGCTCTCTATATATCGCATTATGGCCTGACAACCAATACTATGCCCGACAAAAAATGTATGTTCATCTACCTCGCCCACAACCCGCGCAAGGTGCGATACCCACGCCTCGATCTTGGGCCACTCGGGATTGGGCATAGCGGGAGCTTCGACATGAAAGCCGCCCCCCTCGAGCTCGCGTTTGAGCCAAGGAAACCAGGCATCTTCCGGAGCACCATCCCAACCATGCACGAGGAACAGCCGTTTTTTTGTTTGGAACTCAATCATGCAGGTATTGTAGAGTTGCTCTAATCGCGCGTACTCTTTTTCTGCCCGCTCCACCAGAGCCAAAGCTTTGGCCGCAGGCGTACCTGCCAGCGCCTCTCGTATCTCCTCCCGAGCTTTTTCCTTGAGTTTGCTCTCCATCTGGCCGCGCACATCAGTAAGCTCTCGCAACTTCTCCTCCATAAGTTTTTTGAGATTGAGACAGCGCGACTCATCATTTTTTTCTTTCTCTGTGCTTTTACTCTGACCACCTCCCCCCATTTTCAATTTATAGACACCATATCCTCCCAAAGCCACAAGCCCCATGACCGCCACAAAGATAGAGACGATACCGCGAGAATTTTCTGGTTGCGGGATGTCTATTGGATCAGCAACAAACAAAACCGGTTGATTATTGGTAGGCACAGCGACAGGCATTACTACAGGTGTGGAGGTAGACTCAAATGCAGGGGTAGGAGCTGGCGCGGACGTCGCCGGAGGTGGCAAGGTAGCACTAGGCAAAGGACTCCCTGGTGTATTTGTAGTGGATGTCGCCAGTTGCGGTGCGGATGCCCCCGCAACTGATCGCGTGGGGATAGGGACGGCATCGGAATCGCTTTTGGGGACAGCGCCCCCATCTTGTGCCCACACAGAGGAAGCAAACAAACCGAAAACCGCTATGAATACTATGGGATATATTGCTTTTAGCCTCATAGTCTTTAATCTCTCCAATTATAAAACACCTGGCATTTTATACTAAGCATACGCAATATCTTGTCTATAGAAGATGCAGAAAAAAGTTCCATATGAATAGCCTCATACTCTCAAAAATCTAAAAGGGAATCAAGCGGTGGACTACTCGTAAAAAATCTTGGAAAAATTCTCTTAGTATGGTTCTCTTGAGATAGACCCCCCCCGAAAGGAAGCCACTATGTTTTTTACCAACCAGTTGCCATTTGACCGGCAAATGTTTGTCTGCTGCGTATGTGGCTTTAGCTCTGATTCGAGGCCCGTCATCGACCATTGCAGTTCCGCAGGCACTGATTATAGGGTAGAGGAAGTGACATTTTCTATTCTGCAGGAGGTATACATATACACTCCTGTAGGCCGTGGGAAACAACGACACCGGTCACGTACTCCTCAGCCCTACATTATAGACAGCATCTACTACAGAAAATCTGCGCCAGCATGGCTCCTGGAGTCAAGAGTATCTGAGGCACACCGGCTTTGCATATCTCTACGCGCGAAAAACCGTCCGGCCACTGCAATACCGCGCCACCTCACCTACCGGGATTTTCTTTTATGGCAAAAAGGAGACGAGCACAAACTATCGCGATCGGGGTTGATACAAGAAGTAGCCGCCAGACACCTAAGGCTCGTTCGCGCGAAATGACTGTATCGTCCTACGTGTAGCCGACTAAAATCGTGTCTGCCCAAAATATCCAAGCCCGATTCCTATGAATCGGGCTTCATTATTTCCTGACCAAATATATTTACTTCAACTTGCCATCAAACACCATCTTTGACTCTACGTTCACTTTAATATTGGCGCTGGGAGATACATTCGGCACTTTAATCTCTATCTCTTGCGGCTCGCCCAATACTTGGATACAGATCTCGGCCGTGCTTTTCTTAGTAAGATTAAACACAACACTGGAAGAAGGAAAGTCTTTGGTAGCTGTGGTTTGATATTGCCAATCCACGCAGGGAGTCGAGCGCGTGAGCTTACCAGTAAGTCTTAGCGACCCTGTTTCATATTCCAACTTCAGGTTACCTTGGCTAGTGACAACTTCAGCCTCCATATCTTTACCAGACTCATCATCTCGGTCGTCATTAGAGTTATTATTCGAGTCTTCATCTGGATCCTCCTTATCTTCTCTATCATCGTCCTCGTTTTGGCGTTCATCTTCTCCTTCGATTTTAATTTCTGCACCAAGTGACCCATCAAGATCTATAATACCCAAAGCCCCTCCTCGAGCATGCACTAGAGCTTTCAGACTCGCTCGCATAGCAGTAGCTTCCTTGGCTTTGCCTGATGCCTCCAAGTCATCCATCTCCCGCTCCGCCTCACTCATGTGCAATTTGAACTCACTCTCCAGCTCTGCCTTGGTCTCGGCATCAAGCCGCCCCTGGGTCTTGAGTTTTTCAGCCTCTTCCAATCTACGTAGTACTAATGTGGCTTGATGTCTAGATTCGGACTCGCTGGAAACAGCAAACCAGCCCTCCGCCCGTTCATTAACCTCGGTCTTTACCGGATAGAGCATATCACCTGGCAAAGTACTTTGCGCAGTAAACGATACACCTGCTGAAACCAATACTATGATCGCAACTATGATTGCCATGAAATAAATACGCTATCCAGTAATAATACTAAGACGCATACTTCTCAAAAAACTTACTTATTTCGCTTAAAGAGCTCTGGAGTTATTTGAGGGTCTCTGTAAGAAATATCATCGTACGCTCCCAAGCCTGATCGGCCGCTTCAGCACTGTAGGCCACGTTGGTGCCACCCCGAGCATTGGCAAATCCATGACCGACGTTGGGATAGACATAGACCTCATGCGCACCACTCGCAGTTTTGAGTTGAGCTTGAAACTCCCGCACATTATCTACCTTAATAGAAGCGTCTTTTTCTCCAAAGTGGCCAAGTATCGCGGAGCGCATGTGTACAAAATCATCATGTGGATCAAACTGGCCGTAGTACATGACTGATGCCTTGGTGCCTAGATTGCCTACCGCCATCTGGTAGGACCAGCCGCCGCCAAAGCACCAGCCGACTGATGCAAGCCGATCCCCATCAACGTCGGGTCGCGCACGCAGATACTCTACCGCGCCACGCAGATTATTGAACGCCTCCTCGGTACTGCCACGCACCTCCCCTGCAAATTTTTGCGCCACGGCGGGATCGGTAGTATTTTGACCGTTATACAAATCTACCGTAAGCGCCACGTACCCGGCATCCGCATAGCGTTGAGCGAGATCTTTGATATCGTCATTAAGCCCCCACCACTCATGTATCAGTATGATCGCAGGGTGCGGTCCTGTGCCATGGGGAGTTGCGAGGTATCCGGTAATAGTTTTGTAATAGATGACATTTTCTTGGTCGGTATCATCCGCGACATCAGCCAATTTTTGCGCATCATCATCCCCCTCCGAGGACACAGGTGTGTGGGCAGTTTGGCGTAGGGAAAAACCATACACGCCGACTGCGACCACAATGACAAACACAAGCCCGATAATTTTTGTTTTCATGTAGTTAGTGTAGCTTGTAGCGCAGAGAAGGTGAAGGATGCTTTTCCTCTATAAAAAGATGTTTAGAGAAATTTGATCGTAAAGTTGTACATACCCATCGCACAAAGACCCTGTATAGTAACACCCGGTTGTTGCGGCGGGATCTCGATATCGGTAACACCCGACGGAGGCAAGTTGGCCTGGTAGCCAATCGCAGAAATAGTAAGTGCTGATGTGCAATCAAATGTCCCGTTGGTACGCATACGAAGCACCGTAGGCACACCCGCCCTTGCGACCGATACCGGTGGCGAATACTTGCCCTTTGCCATAATGACAACAATCTGTTTGCCATCAACAACCGATACGTTCTCAGCCAGACTTGCAGTCGTATCAGTCGAAGACCCCCCAAAGAGCATGAACACTCCTCCAAAAAGTACTCCCGCAACAAAAACTAGCATGACTATAGATTTCATAATTTTTTAGTTAGAAGCTAAAAAGCGGAGCGATAATGCCAGCCGCCACAAGACTGTTGATAAGGTTAAACGCTCCAAAAAATATCACCACTAGCCCTGCGGACTTAAAGAAGACCCCCGATTGGGCCTGCTTGTGTATAGCAAGCGAGCTAAAACTAAGCAGTGCAAGTACCGGAAGCGTCCCCAAAGCAAAAGCAGACATCGTAAACGCCCCCGTCCAAAAACTGCCGGTGGTGAACGTATAGATCTGCATAGATTGGGTAAAGCCGCATGGCAGGAAAAAAGTTGCACTCCCCACAAGAAATGGCGTAAGGGTATGGTTGATCTCTTTGAGTCCATGAATATGTCGGCTGATGACGCCGGGAAGTGTCGGTTGCCAACGCTTCAATGACGGGAATACATCGAGTAGGTTGATGCCAAGCACCAAGAGAATGAGTGCTACGATAAAACTCAAAACGAAAGTTCCTGTTGCGCCAAGCGTAAAAAGAGATCCCAGAAGACCCGCAAGACCACCAAGGAGGAAAAAAGACACCAGGCGCCCTACATGAAATAACATCTGCGGTCGTATCTTCTCCCCCTCCCGCGCAAAGTTTGCAGATATCGAGAGTACGAGACCGCCCACAACTGCCATACAGGTAGAAACCGAGGCAATAAGACCGATGATAAATGCCGTGCCATACGTCACATTACCGCTCGTCACCAAATTAACGATACCCAGTTTCTGAAGAAGGATGAACAGCATAATAAACGCTCCCGCAATAGGCAGGGCAAGTATAAACTCGGACCATTCCACTCGATGCGTATGTCTCTCTAGTGCGAGTGTATAGCCGTGCGGATGCAAGACCTCACCTAGATCACGCGCGATATATTCGGGTGCCTTGTCGCTAAAGTCTCCCACTATTTCAACACGCTGATATCTCAGCGACACCGTAGCACTTGAAACTTCTTGGAGATCTTCGAGCTCGCCTTTGATGAGTGTCGGGCATGCGGCGCAATGCATTCCTTTGATATGAAAGGTATATGTTTTCATAGAGTTAGAGTTGCTTTGTCTTAAGACGCAGTGCATTCCCGACCACAGAGAGACTTGATAGAGCCATCGCTAGTCCTGCAAACACCGGGCTCAAAAGCCAGCCAAAAATTGGGTAAAAGACCCCGGCGGCAAGAGGGATGCCGACAATGTTATAGATAAAAGCAAAAAAGAGATTTTGTTTGATGCCGCGCATAGTCATTTTGGAGAGCCGGATCGCTTTGACGAGCTTTGAGATATCGCCATGAAGAAGCGTGATGCCTGCCGACTCCATCGCCACATCCGTGCCCGTTGCCATTGCGATACCCACGTCCGCTTGCGCAAGTGCTGGCGCATCATTCACGCCATCGCCTGCCATGGCCACTATCTTCCCTTGCGACTGGAGCTCTTTAATCTTATGCAGTTTGTCCTGCGGTAATACTTCAGCGACCACCTCGTCAATGCCAACTTGGTTTGCGATAAAAGCGGCGGTATGCCTGTCGTCTCCCGTGAGCATAACCGTCTTGATGCCCAGCCGGTGGAGATTTTTTACCGCTTGGACCGCCTCGGGTTTAATCGCATCAGCAACAAGAATAGTCGCAAGTACCCGATCTTTTGTCACAAGCATAATGGGAGTTTTCCCCTCTCGTGTCTCTTTTTCGAGCGAAGCGGAATCAAAAGACAAGCCCATATCTCTTACCAAAACTGTATTACCTGCAAAATATTCTATCGCCCCTATCATCCCCCTAAGTCCTTTCCCTTTGATGGCTTCGAAACCTTGTATCTCTTGCGTGGGGAGCCTGCGTTCTTTGGCGTACGCCACTATAGCGTGAGCAATCGGGTGTTCCGATTTGTTCTCAAGTGAAGCAAGAATGGCAATAATCTCATCATCTGTTTTATCCGAATGATTTTGAATGGAGGTTAGTTCCGGCTTACCTTTGGTAATTGTTCCTGTCTTATCAACCACCACTATATCTACCTTATGAAGTCCCTCCAGTGTTGCGGCATCTTTGATGAGGATGCCCTCTTTGGCCCCCTTCCCCACACCGACAATAATTGCCATGGGAGTTGCAAGGCCCAAGGCGCATGGGCACGCAATGACCAGTATGCCAACAAAAGATACCAAGCCAAAAGAAAGAGCCTGCGAAAAGCCAAGATACGAAGTTCCAAATAACAGCCAGCCCGAGAGCGCCCCGACAGCAAGTACGAGGACGACCGGCACAAAGATGCTCGAGATTTTGTCTGCAAGTGCCTGGATGGGCGCCTTGCTACCTTGCGCTTCTTGCACCATTTGTATGATTTGTGCAAGAAGAGTTTCTGCACCAACCTTCGTAGCCCTAAAAGTAAACGCTCCCGTGGTGTTGATGGTCCCGGCGACAACGGAGTCGCCGATATTTTTTTCTACAGGCACCGGCTCGCCGCTTACCATAGACTCATCCACAAATGATGCCCCTACGGTAAGGACGCCGTCAACAGGGATTTTGCCGGCGGGCTTGACCACAATCAGATCACCGTGCACCACTTGGCTCACCGGGATCTCTTGCTCCTTCCCCTCTCGGATGACGAGAGCAGTCTTTGCCTGCAGGTTGAGCAGTTTTTCAATCGCATCCCCCGTTTTGAGCTTGGATCTTACCTCGAGATATTTGCCAAGCGTGATGAAAGCGATGACTACAATCGTGACATCATAGTACGTATGCTCGACATCAATAAATTGCCGAAGCGGCTCTTCAAATGCAGTCACTACAAAACTATAGATATATGCGACCGCGGTACCAATGCCAATGAGTGTATCCATGTTTGCCTTTCCATAGCGGAAAAAACGATACACCCCCAGAAGATATGGCTTGCCCACCACAAAGAGCATATAGGTTGCCATGAGCGGAAGCACGTGATGGAAAAATTCTCTCCAGACATAAGGTATATCTGGAATCATCTTAAATGGGGAGAGAATCTCCCAGCCCATTACAAAGATGCTAAAGAGCGTAAGCGGAATAGCGGACACCACATTGCCCTTCATGGCAGATAGCTCGGCGAGTTTTTCTTTTTTGGATTGATTGAGTCCAAGATGCCCCGCATGTTCATCTGGAGACATCCCCATCTCTTCAGCTGTGGGGAGGACCAGGGCATAGCCAAGCGGCTCTATCTTTTGGGAAAGCTCTTCTGCACTGACTTTGGAGTCATCAAATGAGACTTTGGCAGTCTCGGTGCCATAGTTTACTTGGGCAGAGTGGACACCCGCCATTTTCTTGAAGGCCTTTTCGATAATCGCGGAGCATGATGCGCAATGCATCCCCTTTACTTTGTATGTTTGTGTGTGAGCCATAAGGTATCTTTTCAAGAGTAAGAGAAAACGATCCAAAGAAACGGCACGGCCGTCCCGGGATGAAGAGAAAAGATGCCGTTAGAAAAGCTTTGGATTGAGAATCCCGTCTGAAAAAAGTTCCTGCAAAGGAGTTGCGGGGAGACTATATGATTGAGCGACACGGCTCCGAAGAGCCTGCAATATATTTTTGGGTAGTGGATACTGCCATCTTACGTGGCCAGCCCCTAGTACAAAGACAAAAAGAAGTAACAGAGAGAGTATGCCGTATTGCTGGGGAGGCGCTAGAAATGCATGTTGCCAAGTTGTGATGTGTTCAAGGAGACTCATATTGCAAATCGCGGCCATGCCAGGCATGAAGCAGTCGGACATATCCATATTCCCATCCATATCCATTTTCATGTTCATACCAAAATGCGAGAGGCCAAGAGTGCCCATCAAAATGAAAACAACAGCCCCAAAAGAAAAGAGAGTTTTGGCGAGCGTGCTCTGGGAAATGCTCATGGATAGAGTATAACAAAATCAACAGAGAATGCTATACTGGCCTAGCTATGGACAAGCCTACCTACCCCATGCGGATCAACAAATACCTCGCACTCGAGCGAAACATCACGCGAAGAGATGCTGATGAGCTCATCAAAAAAAATCGGGTTCTCTTAAACGGCAGACTCGCAGTACTTGGCGACCAGGTAGAGGCGCGAGACAAAGTGGAGGTGCGATTTCACGGCAAGCCAAATACTCTGCACTCTTAGGCGAGCAAATCTACCCCTTTTTAAAATCCGCCCACAAGGACACCACGCCAAGCGCGAGAAATAGACTGGCCTCGAGCCAGTTTTTTCTTTGAATGGCCTCAATAAGCGCTATCCCAAAGAAAAAAATAGGATGCTCTTTTAAAGAACATCCTAGGAATTCATGCTAGTGGTCAAACGAGTAATTGTTAAACACTTAGTAAAACTGCGGTTCGGGGTAGTTTCTTTGCGTCCGATAAGTTTCGGCAATACGAAATAAGTAGGCAAAACTCTCGAAGTACGTGATATCCCCTCGCTTTCCACGCCCCCATCGAATAAGTCCTTCAGTTTTCCCCCAACACTTCCAGATTACCGGCCAATGATTCACTAAAATTGGCTCAGCATCCACGTGGCCTTCCTGTATAAGATACCCAACACGCTCGAAAGCGAGCATCGCCTCTTCAGCCGCTTCCAGATGCTGTTGGAGATCTTCATCATCCAATCCCTCTACACTCAAAGGAATCGTCCGATAAATGTACTTGCGCGCATCACGGGCGTCTTTTGTCTGTAGCTCTCTAAACACGGTAAGCGCAGCTTCTAGTCTCCTACTTTTTCTAGCTTCTCTTAACTGCCCTGCTATGTAAATGAGCGTAATCAAAACAAGTACCACATAAACCCATGTTGCCAGAAGCGTCCCAAGAACAACTACTGCTTGCCAATTAGCGACCAAATACTGAAACATATATTAACCTCCATACTGTGGATTGAGAGACTGGTGATATCATACACGCGCAAAATTTTCTGTCAACAAAAGAAAATCTTACAGTATATTTGTTCTCATTCATCTCTCATGCTACATTTGCGCTAAGAAGTCAAAATGAAAAAATACAAAACAACATGTGCAATAATATTAAATGCTAAAAAAGAATTTTTACTCATTAAACGCGCACGCGAACCATTTAAAGGTGCGTGGGCACTAGTAAGCGGGATCGGGGGCACTAAAAAGGGACTCTCTCCCGAAGAAGCAGTGCGAGATGAAGTTTATTATGATTTACAGACTCTTTTTGAAGGAAGGTTTATATTTTCTTTACCAGTAGAAAGCGACCAAAATACTGATGGGGTGGTGGTTTTCAAAGGAACCGTAGATGAAGCAGATATAGACCCTAATCCGGAAACGGTTGATGTATTTGGATGGTTTGCGAAGAAAGATATAAGAAAACTCGGCCCGCTTGCCTTCGAGCATGAAAAAATCCTAGACAAAATCTAGCCTCAGATTAAATCACCACAATGCCCTCTTACCCCTTTTTAAAATCCGCCCACAAGGACACCACGCCAAGCGCGAGAAATAGACTGGCCTCGAGCCAGTTTTTTCTTTGAATGGCCTCAATAAGCGCTATCCCAAAAAATAGTATAAATACCGTAAGATTTACAAAACTTGGAGTTTTCATGGAAACAATTTAGCCGCTACTCTCGACGTACGATTTGAAGTTGTCCAATATCGCCTGCCAGCCTGACCGCTGGAGCTCCTCGGAGTTTTCGTGCTCCATCTCAAATGTCTCGACAATATGGACACCTCCATCGCCAGACTCAAACGAAACCGTGACGATTCGTGCGTCATCCATCGTATAGGCGATGTGTTTGTTTTCTTCTATCGCCGTGTATACGCCCGTAACATTAAAAGAATTGGATCCGTCTTTGGCGGCAAAAGTAAATGAAAACCGCCCGCCAATTGTAAGATCGTTGACCGCCTTGGGACACTCCCAGTCGTCTGATGCATGCATCCAATGCTCAATATGCTCCGGGGTGTTCCAAAACTCCCAGACCTTGTCGGCATCCGCATGCACTACGGTCTCTACGGTTATCGTCTTGTTCATTGGGCTTTTGAGGAGCAGTTGATCATCCAGTTGATGCCGTACTTGTCCGAGAAGGAGCCAAAATAATCCCCCCAAAACATCACTTGGAGAGGCATCTCTACCTTACCGTCATCAGAGAGTGCGGCAAACAGCCTGTCGGCCTCCTCTTTGGTATCGGGCTCGAGATTGATGTAGGTGTTGTTGCCTTTGATGACGGTAAACCCCATAGACTCGGGAGCATCAGTCCCCATGAGCACATGGCCACCCAAAATGGGCAGAGCCACATGCATGACGAGATTTTTGTCCGCGTCATTAAGAGCTGGCGCACCCTCCTGCGGCGGGACCTCACCCATCCGATTGATGCCTCCTACAAACTCTGTACCAAAGACCGATTTGTAAAAATTAAACGCCTCCTCGGTCGAGCGAGGAAAGTTAAGATAGGTACTTACTCGTGCCATATGATAGTGTTAGTTTTTTAAAAATGACTTATTGCATCTTTGGGAGTGGTAGACACTCCATGAGCTCTATCGACTCGCCCGGGAAAAATACAAAGTGCGGATGGTCGAGAAATAGTTTGGCGGCCTCTTCGTGGGATTCTGCTTGCACCACCGTATATGCCCCTATCTCATTTTTGGTATCCGAGATACCGCCCTTGTCTATGCGTTTGGTCTTACCCAATGGAGCACCCATATCGACTATGGCGTCTTTGTGCGTAGTCGCCCACTGCATCCAGGCCTCCATACCGGCTTTTTCCTGCGCTTTTCGTGTCTCCTCATCAGCCGCGCGCCAGCGAGCCATGGCATTAGCAGATCCTAAATATATTGCTAAAAACTTTTTCATATTGGTTTTTGGTTAATGAGTAAGGTTTACCTTGTTGTAGCATGCCACCAAAAAGGTATCTAGCACCTCTCTCCACTCGGTCTCCTAGAAACTATCATTTTTTTCTATAAATGTCTTCGCATCTGCAGAAACAAGCTTTGAAGGAAGCGCACCAGGATGTGCTTGTAAGTAGGAATGAACCAGGTCATACCCCAACGTATACCCCGTCCACCGAGGAATACGTTGGGGTTGAGCCGAAAAACCACTCGTCATTATTGTAAGTTGGCATCAACCAAATTTTCTCTGCTTTTTCTAAAAACTCCTTTCTCTGCTCCCTAGTAAGCGCACATGACCACGGCCACGGTTTTTTCCTATCTGTGACCTCCATAGCAAAGTGGCCTGCAAGACCCTCAAAAATTATAGCTTCCAGTAACGTGTCTTCTTCTGCTGGGGTTTGCCAACGAATCGTATGATGAAATTCGTGGGTAAGAGTAGAAAATAATTCCTCTTTGAGTGCGTCTTTAAAACGCAGATGCCGAGGATTTAATGAAATGAATATCATATGAGCATTGGGCGAGAAGCCGCCGATGCCACCAATTTCATCGATAGTACCTTTTGGATTATCATAAAAAACAACATCAACATCCTTAATCGGAAGTAATTTTTTTACCGCAGACGTTGCGGTTTCAGCTATTGATCGCAACTCTGCCTCACACGGTTTTATATCTTTTGAATTTGAGAGAATATGAGATTGTATAGACATACAGATATACTATCAGGTATTTATAAAAAATTCCCCATGATACCTTCGACATCATGGGGAACATAATCTTCTGCCATATCACTGTCCGTATAAGTGTTTGCATACTTTAATATACCTGTCCAATAAAACCGCTTCATACTTATCAAATGATGAATTATTTTCTGTTCACCACACTCTATTAAGCCAGTATGGATTCGGTTCAAATAGGTTAGCAAAAAACGCCATCCGATATTTTACTTCATCCGGCATTGGCAGCTTCTCAGTAAGGGCAAACCATAGCCAGTCTATCAACTTTAATTCCTCTGAGGAAGCTCCCCGACGTTCCTAAAGATGACTAAAGCTATAATTGCACGTTTACCTACATTTGCTATATTAAAGGCACAAAGAACTACTATTAATAAGTAAATGATAAAAGCCAATTCTATGAAAAAAAACTTTGTTTCGTTTGCCGCTATCTTGGTCGTTGCGGGTATGGTGAGTTTCACTATTCCTGCCCCAACGCTCGCAGTTACCCAAGGGCAAGGCAATGATAATCTGACGCGCGTGCTCATTGCTTTTGACAAACCAATCGGCCCGAGCGAGCAAGCACTCGTGCGCGCCCACGGTGGCAAGATTAAATACAGCTATTCCATTGTAGACGCTATCGCCGCTACCCTGCCCGAGGGAGCGATTGAGGGGTTGTCTCATAATCCGCATGTTACATCCATTGACCTTGATGATACTGTGTATGCCGTTGACGCTGAACTTGATAATTCATGGGGCGTGAAGCGCATCGGCGCAGGGACAGTACATACTGATCCTGTTAACCCGAACAAAGGCACCGGGGTAAAAATCGGCATTATTGATTCCGGTGTTAATTATCTCCACCCTGACTTAAATGATAATTTTGATTCCGCCAACCTTGGCTACGACTTCTATTATTACGACTATGATCCGATGGATGCGTATGGACACGGCACGCATGTTGCCGGTACTGCCTGTGCGGAAGACAATGACCTTGGCGTAGTTGGAGTCGCACCTGAATGCAGTCTTTATTCGCTCCGCGTTCTAAATGAAGACGGCGTTGGCTACTGGAGCGATATTATTGCCGCAGTTGAATGGTCAACTGGTGCGACCATGCAGATCAAAAATGTCTTTACGGGAGAAATTCTGCCCGTGCAAGGACTCAAAATGGATGTCATCAACCTATCACTCGGCAAAGACCGTGATCCTGGTACCACCGTAAAAAAGGCATTTGATAATGCCGAAGCAAAAGGCATTGTAATCGTTGCGGCGGCAGGAAATTCAGGAACTGTGTCAGGCAAAGGGAAAAATGTTATTTATCCGGCAAAATTCGCTTCGGTGATTGCCGTTGCCGCCACCGATTCTACCGACAAGCGAGCGAGCTTCTCAAGCACCGGACCTGAAGTTGATCTTGCGGCACCGGGGGTGTCCGTGTATTCAACATGGAATGATAATACCAGTTACTCTAACCCACAGCCTGTCTGTAATACTTCGGGTGATTGCTACAAATACGGCTCTGGTACTTCAATGGCCTCGCCTCATGTCGCAGGAGTAGCCGCTTTAGTTATCGCCAAGGGTGTTACAAACTCGAATGGTATCAAAGGCATAAGTGATGAGGTACGGCAAATTATGGCATCAACTGCTCAGGATTTAGGAACAACTGGGCTAGATCCTCAATATGGCTATGGATTGGTAAACGCTACGGCTGCGGTAGCACAGTAAACACGGGGGATTTCTACGACTTTTTTATTTCGCAAAATACAGATTCAAGAATACAAAGCCGAAGATTTTTGGAGGGAGGATTTTTTGGAGGGGAGGTCGTCATGCAAGACATAACACTTGCCCCACCCTCCCGTGCGCGTGTTAAAAACTTTTGCCGACTGGATAGATCGGCAAACTCCCTTAGGTGGTCATACCTCTATCGATAAAATCAAAGGCTCGGGTAAAGTTATTGATGGAAAATTGCGATAGCTTATCCTTTGTAATCTCTCCACTAAAGACTTTTCTCCTTTTCCCGCCAACGGTAGGGTCATCAAAGTAAAACATTCCAATACATTCATCAAGGTCATGAATGAGATCCATTTTGCGAGCCTCGGATGGAGAAGCCCATACGTAGCCCTGATGCTCTTTGGGATTTATAGTGATCCCGGGGGGCGCCGCAACTTTTGCCAAAAACATATGATAGTCAAAATCGTGACCTTCGTTGCGGACAAATATTGATCTAAAATAGACTAGATCATTTTCTGGGATCTCTATCCCCGTCTCTTCAAAAATCTCGCGGGCCATGGCCCGGCTCACCGTCTCCCCTGCATCTACCTTGCCAGCAGGAAGACCCCACTTTCCCCCGTGGGTTTTGTACGGCTGGCGGTGGAGCAATATAAAGCTTCCATCATGTTCAACATAACAACCGACAACATCAATCTCTTTTTTAAAATCCGCGGGTTGAGTTTTGAAGAGCATTGATTTATTCATTAAAATATGGAACACCTTTCTTTAGAAACCGCCCTCCCTCCCTTAACACAGGTAGCAACCCAAAGAAAACCAGGAGTACAAAAGGAAAGCTCACAAAATAGTTTATAATCCGAGGTTTAACATTGAATGCATATTCCTCTTTTATTTTGTACTTATCGGAAATTTCATTGTTTTTGGATGCATGGGTTTTGGCTACTCTTCTAACTGCAATTCTTCTGGGCGAAAATCGCTCTCGCCGCCTGCGATACGAATAAATATAGGATAGAGACTTGTATAAAATTCCTTTGTATCAGCAAGTGGGAGCTGTATAATTTCCTGCGGGGTAAAAAATTCCAGCTTCTGGCCTTCATTGCCAAGTTTTACCCGCTTGTATTCTTCATCATTGAGCAATACGAGATAAAAAGCAATTGTGCCATCCACCCTTTGGAAATAACTCTTGCCCATGTAAATTATATTTTTGGGCACTATGCATATTTCCTCCTCTAGTTCCCTTTTCAAACATTCTTCCCATGTTTCTCCTTCTTCAACTCTGCCTCCGGGGATATTCCAAATATTTGGATTTCGAATCCCCGGTATATTATCGCGAAGAATAAAGAGAAATTTCCCTTGATAGTGGACAATCGCTTTTGCTCCATTCTGCATGGTTTTATAAAAAGATTAATCTCTTCGGAAAAGACAACAGATGCCCGTCAAGAATTTCCTTTCATCCAGTTTTTAACAGCAAGAAGTGAGGAAAACAAGAATATCCAAAATAGGCAAATCACAAAAAATCTCGCAAACCATGCCACCCAATAAGGCTTATATGTAATATAAAAATCACCAGATGTCCGATTTTCATACGGGTTAGATTTAACATTCACCAATCTTTTACACCCTCCTCCCATTATGAGCCCACCATTTATTGAAAAAGGTTTTGATGAAGAAACTACAAAAAAAGCTCTTTCTCCCCTCCTTAAACCATAAGCCCCAACCACTCCAACATCCTTAAAACTATTAAGGTTCGAATAGTAGTTTTCAGAATAGCCTTTTACGGAAAAGGATGTTATTGAGGACTCAAGTTCCAAGCAACCTGGGATTTCCATGTAGGAATTATTTACTATCGACACTTCATACCAATCCAAAGATAATGGTAGAGAAATTGCATTAGCAATAAAATTTTTAAAAGTTGGCGCGTTTGAAAGCAAGTCCACATTACTGAGTATGAGATCTGCTTGGGGACGGTTAAGTCCCCCCTTAAAAATGGTTTCTTCCTTAAACGGATATAAGTAAAGCGTAACCAACAATGGGGTAAGAAAAAATAAAAATATTCGAAGTGTCTGTTTGTTTAGCTTGTATTGATTTTTAGGCTTATTCTCCATTCTTTGTGAAAAAGAACCTTGCTATCTTTTCCCCCACCGCAACTGCCCCCAATGCAACTACAATTATTTTCCAAACCCCGAGGTCGCCTGCAAGAATACCAATCATGAATAAAGTTAAAATTGCTGATGTAGAATTAAAAAATAATATGTCCCAAGCATTTCTTTTTCGATTTACCCATATAGTTACTAACGAAAAAATAATCAATATTCCAAGAAAAATATATCCTTCCATATATTCATATAAGTTTCTCTGTTTAACAATTGATAATAAATCCGCCTCAAACTCATCCAAAATTCGTTACGTAGCCCCTCGACCCGCCAAGGCGGACTCGGGACACTAAATTTTGTGCTCAAATCGAAAATTTGAACAAAATTTGTGCTACAAACCCTGGACGACATTAGAACCATTATACTTGAAGGCCAGCACTCTTACGAGATAGAGACAGCCGTCAAAGTGTTCAGAAATGAGGATGCGTCCGTAGGGGCAAGGCAATCATACTCCTGACGTAATTTTATCATTTCTTGTATTCCAAAATATCTCCCGGCTGGCATTCGAGCGCATTGCAAATCGCCTCCAAGGTTGATAGCCTGATCGCTTTTGCTTTGCCGTTTTTCAAGACGGAAATATTAGCCATCGTAATGCCGACCTTCTCGGCAAGCTCGGTGACACTCATCTTCCGCTTCGCCAACATGACATCAATATTAATGATGATTGCCATAGCATTAGACAGTTAAGTCGTTCTCGGACTTGATGTCTACAGCATTTTGCAAAAGCCTCTCAAACATAGTCGCCGCGATGGCGATTACACCAAAGAAAAAAATCATCAAAAGACCCATAAAAACACCACCCGCAATGTCATCCTTCCCGCGCTGAACTATAAATAGGCAGGCTTCTCCCGCCACAACAAAACCAACCAGAGACATCGCACAGTATTTTATGGTCCGCAAAGTATTCACGGCCGCCTGCGAGAATACTTTATTTTGCCCGACATATCCGAGCAACGTAAACGCCTGATATAACGCCACAAAAAATGGGATGGACGCTATGTATGCACACGCCAAAAAAGGATCTTTGAAGTAGATCTCAAAGGGCGTAGCGTGCGCATTCCTGCCCTCAATCTGGGGTTCCCAAAGCAGAAGGACAAGAGCGCCGATGCCGATGAGCACAATGACTACCTGAAGCAATATCGTCGAGCTTTTTTTCATGGTTGGTTCTTATACATTTTTATATTGCTATCTTACTTTATTGCTTATCGTTTGTCAATATGTATTTATCGTTATTTGTGGATAGAAGTTTTATACTTCTATCTATGGCAGGGTTTCTTCGAGCTGTGTTCTTTTTCGCAACCACAAACAGAGGCAATGAAAGAAGTTGGGCTCCATATGAATAGTGCATGGTAGCATGCTATTCCATAGCCTTGGCGAAGGATAGCTGCCGGACCTGGATTCGAACCAAGATAGCCGCCTCCAGAGGGCGGAGTCCTACCGTTAGACGATCCGGCAATATAAAGCCAAACATAGCTTTGTTAGCCGTCATAATACAATATCCCGCTTTATTTTTCTAGAGCCCTACAGAGACAAAAAATGCCCGAGCGTATCAGGCATTTGGAGCTTTGTATTAGGCATATCAGACCACGGAGGCCTCAGCGGGTATTAGCCTATCAGGAAGCATCGATACTTGATTTGGATCAAATACACGAAGAGCGAAATCATCAAATACCGCTCTGAAGCTCAATGGAAGCTCATCGTCCCACTCTATAATCTCCCCCAATGTATCCAAAAACCCCCGGAGCTCACGCATATCTACCACCTGACTCCCCTTGGTAAACTGGGTAATCATAGTCTCAAGACAAGTACGCAAGATCTGTATCTCCCTCCCATCGCCCGGGATCTGCTGAATTTGATAAAACACATCCGGTACGCTGACCTGCGGCATAGAGCGCCCTCCTTTTTTTGGCGTGCAAATATCTTCCTCTGCAAAATATCACACCGGAGGGCAAAATCAAGTTTCAAGCCAAGAGTTTGGTAAGTCTAAGATCCTCGCTACTTCAGCCACTCTCTCAACGATCTTGGCCAGCCTACTAAAAGAAGGAGTGCTAAGGGAGCCCCCCAATTTGCCCAGCGCTCGACAAAATCCCAGACCGGCAAACCGACCAGAGGCCTCAAAAGCGCCGTCCAAAATCCCCAGAGTACCATCCACAAAAGTGCGAGGCGCACCGGTCTTAAAAGTATTAAAATCGCAAGAGCAATATCCATAAGCCCAATCATAAACAAAAGCTGGGTCGCCGTCCCGGCATCCGAGACGCCAAACTGCGCAAACCAGCCGACCCAGTCTTTTTTGGCCTGGAGAGCAAACACCCCATGACCGATAAACTCTCCGGCGACCGAGATGCGCAGTGTCCACTCGACAAGTTTTGTATGCATATATTTTTTTAACAATAATATCCCCTCGACTTATCGAGTTCATTGTACCAAGAAAGAGATTGGCGCCCTAATAAAAAAGGGGTCTAGAGCCGAGATGCGTCTTTGCGTTTGCGGATGATAGCAAGATACTCCCGCCACTCCCCCGAGCGTAGAAGATGCACCACTGCAGGAGAGATGGAGAGCAAGATAATGCCAGCAATAATGGGCAGTAAATATTTATCGACGTCTGGAATCGCCGTCCCCAAAAAATATCCAAAAAGTAAGAGCCCCACCGCCCACAAAAACGCCCCTACGATATTGTAGAGAATAAACGTGCCGTAGCGCATCCGCCCCACGCCCGCGAGTATCGGCGCAAATGTGCGTATGACCGGCATGAATCGTGCAAGAATAATCGCCTTGCCCCCATGTACCTCATAGAACCGCGCGGCGCGATCCAGATGATTTTTGTGAAATAAAATAGAGTCCTCGCGTCTGAATATCGCGGGGCCGACTCGACGGCCAAAAGCGTAGCCAAACGAATCACCTACCACCGCTCCCACAAAACAGATAAATGCGAGTATAGCAATATCAAAATATCCCTGGGAAGCCAAAAACCCGGCGGTAAATAAAAGCGAATCCCCCGGGAGAAAAAACCCGATGAATAGTCCGGACTCGGCAAACACAATAAAAAAAATGCCGGCGTACCCGGCTGTACGAATGAGCGTAACTAAATCCATTCCAAAAAGATGCATGGTATTCTAAAATCTTAGGTGTCTTGTGGATTATGTATCAGACGCGCATGTAGCGGCGTATGGCAATGGAACTCGATACTACCCCAAGCATGGTACCGGCAAGAAAGAGAACGAGGAAAAACTCAAAAAAGTTTCCCTGATAGTAGGAGAGGAGATTGGGTCCGCCAAAAAAGTTTTGGATGCGCCCGCCCAGCCAAAAAGTGAGCGGCCAAAAGGTAAGTGTCGCAATCACACTCGCCAAAAATCCATGGAGAAACCCCTCCACCAAAAACGGCCCACGCGTATACCAGTTTGAAGCGCCGACGAGCTTCATGACCCGTATCTCCTCACGGCTCGTGTATATCGCCATGCGAATGGTATTAAATGCTACCAAAAATGCGATCACGGCAAGAACGATGCTAATCGATATGCCGACTTTGCGGCTCGCGCGAAGCACCGATGAGAGACGATCTATGACAAGCTGGTTTTGGCGGTAGTTTACTTTGTCGAGTATCCCCGAGAGGATATTGCCCTCCAAAAACGTAGTAATTGATGCATACTGTGAAGGGTCTTTGGCCTGGATATTGAGTGCGGCACCCAAAGGATTGTCCCCGACCTCATCCAAGGATTGTGTGATAAGCGCGTTTTCTTTGTGGCGCTCTTTGAAACGCTCCAAGGCTTCAGCCCGAGATACATACTCGACAGACTCCACCTCACCAAGTTTGGTGAGCGAGTCTTTGACCGCCAAGATATCCGGCTCTGCGGCACTCGTCCGAAAATATACGGTGATATCTACCTTGTCCTCCAGAGATGCGATGACTGAAGTGAGCACGACATTGGAGAGGATGAGCCCGCCGATGACAAAAAGAGTGAGCACCATCACGAGCACCGTCGCAAACGAAACCCAACCATTACGCCAAAAATTGACGAAGCCTCCTTTGGTAATGCGTTTGATATTGACGCTAAACATAATTCCTGTAGTAAGTTAAAAGTCGAGGTAGTACGTAATAAATGTAAGACGTTACAAAACGTATTTGCCTTCTTTTTCGTCCCGGATGACGCGCCCTTTCTCGAGGGTTACCACGCGTTTGCCCAGAGCATTTATAATATCACGATTGTGGGTCGCCAAAACAATCACCGTGCCAAGCTCGTTGATTTTAGCGAGAAGCTTTACAATCTCCCAGGTGTTGACCGGGTCAAGATTACCAGTGGGCTCGTCCGCAATAACCACATCCGGCCGGTTGACGATAGCGCGGGCAATAGCGACTCTCTGTTTCTCCCCGCCCGAGAGCTCATGGGGGAAGTGCCAGGCTTTATCTACTAGCCCCACCAGCTCAAGCACCTGCGGCACATCCGAGACGATATTTTCATCGAGCTGACCTGCGACCTCCATCGCAAACGCGATATTCTCATAAGCCGTTTTGTTGGGGAGCAGGCGAAAATCCTGGAACACCGTGCCGATACGCCGGCGCACACTGGAGAGTTCGGCAAGCTTGAGATCCGACATATTGAGCGACTCAAAAAACACATTCCCCTCGCTCGGCTTCTCTTCAGCCAACAAGAGCTTGAGTAGCGTAGACTTGCCAGCGCCCGACTGGCCGACAACGGAAATAAACTCCCCCGGTTCGATAGTGAGTGTTACATTTTCGAGCGCGGCAGACCCGGGCGCATAAATTTTGGAGACTTTGTCGAAAAAGATCATTTTCCCGTGTTCAGTGAAAAGTAGTAAGTGGTAAGTGAATCATGGCGTCTGGGTCGCTATTGCCGTGAGGAACGCAAGAGACCGTTGAGCATACGTCCCACATTTGCCGCATGTTCCCAGAGGATATCGTATTCACCCATAGTAACATATTGCAAATCTCTGCTCAAAATAAGATAATACCTCACCTCTTCAAGGGAGGTATCAGCAATTACATAAAATCTAGCCCTGTCTGGGCCAGTGTTACGCTTCGTGCCTTCAGCTATATTAGCAGCTATAGAGACTGCCGCTCTCTGCGCCTGCGATACCAGCCCATACCGCTCGGCATCAGGGAAAGAGGCGGTTACCTCATACACCCGCAACACCAGCCTATGTGCCTCTTGCCAAACTTTTAGATCCTGGAATCCAGCCATATGCTTTTCGACACCTACGACGTACGACTTAATACTTACTACTTTATAGTTTCAGCTCTGCCTGTACAAACTCCTCGAGCTCCCCTTCGAGCACCTTATCTACCTGCGCGGTCTCCACACCCGTGCGGTGATCTTTGACCATCTGGTACGGGTGAAATACGTAGGAGCGGATCTGACTTCCCCATTCAATCGCCACTTTGCCGCCTTTGATCTCGTCGAGCTCACGTAGGCGCGAGGTCTGACGGATCTGGTAGAGCTTGGAGCGCAAAAGCTGGAGCGCGCGCTCTTTGTTTTGGGCTTGGGAGCGTTCGGTCTGGATCTCGACCGAGATATTGGTAGGTGTGTGCGTAATGCGCACGGCAGTCTCACGCTTGTTGACGTTTTGGCCTCCGGGGCCGGAAGATCGCGCAAAATTGTACTCGATGTCCTCGGGCCGAATCTCGAGCTCCGCCTCGTCAATCATCTCGGGCATGATCTCTACCATCGCAAACGAGGTGTGTCGGCGTTTGTTGGCATCAAACGGCGAGATGCGTACCAGACGATGCACCCCGCGCTCGCCTTTGAGATACCCATAGGCAAATTTGCCGCGGACTTCGTAGGTAGCGTTTTTGATGCCGTCATGGTCATTGGTATGGCGATGAAGCTCGGTGATACTCCAGCCTTTGGACTCGATGTACTTTTGGTACATCCGCACCAGTATCGCCGCCCAGTCTTCGGCGTCCTCACCCCCCGCACCTCCATACACCGAGAGAATGGCATTACCCGCATCATACTTGCCCGAGAGGAATAGCGCGGCCTCGGCTTTGGTGGCTTTGCGCTCCAGCTCCGCAGTTTTTTGCTCTACATCAGCAAGTGCCGCCGTGTCATCCCCGGCAAGTGAGAAAAACTCCCCTAGCTCGGCAATCTCGCTTGAGAGCACATCCCAGGATGCTACTTCTTCTTTAAGACCCGCAATACGCGTGGAAACCTCGGAGGCATGACGATGATCACGCCAAAAATCAGGGCTCGATGTCTCGGCCTCTAGTTTGAGAATCTCCTCTTTTTTAGCCGCGACGTCAAAGACGGTCCCGCGCAGTGCGGGCCTTTAGCACCAAATCTTCGACACGTTCAGATAGGTTTTTCATGGAGCCGACCCCGGGATTTGAACCCGGAACCTACGGTTTACGATACCGTTGCTCTACCGTTGAGCTAGGTCGGCATCTTTGTAGTAAGCAAGCGACCTTCCTTAACTCGCCTGCTTAAAACTCGATTCTTTCTGCCATTCCCTCTATTCAACCCTGCATATGTGGGACTCAGTGAATCACAGTTTGGGCAAAGCAGACGAAGATTGCTCTCAATATTGTTACGCCAATTGCCATCAATGTGATCGGCGACTAAAGGAACCTGCTCGGTCTTTGGATTAACCATCGCCCATCCACACAAACAGCATTTATTAGCAAATTTTCTACGTAAATACCGCTTGATATGACCTGAAACTATGCCTATACTTTGCAGTCCGTTCACCCCTCCAGCTTTCCACCTCTTTATGTATGATTGATACTGATACTCAGCTTGGCACGAATTACTGCAATATTTATAATATGCACGAGACGTCTCCTTGCCACAACTAAGGCATCTGCTTTTGGGCTTTTTAGGCATTGGCATAATACTAGTATACAGTATTTACGACCACTCTAAAAATAGTGGGTGGTTGTATATTTAGATAATAGCCTCTGCTAGATTGGGTTGCTTCGATGCTACTGGTGCCCGAAAACAATTAGGATGCAAAACGCATAATACCACACCCGACGGATTTTTCAATTGCGAGAGACCCGACAAAATGGCTATGATACAAACAGATCTTTACATGAGATAGGAGACACGCAGTGCCTCACGTATCTATAGGAGTACGGACTGCCCTTATGGTTTTTTACGGGTATATGTGCCAATACTGCGGCAGTGCCTACGGGACACACCTGCTCACGATCGACCATATCGACCCCGTCTCAAGAGGAGGCAAAAATGCATTAGAAAATTATACGCTGGCGTGTGCCGCCTGCAACCAGAGAAAATCGAACTATCTCCTCCCTGAGCCGATACGGAAGAAGCGGCTGGAAATTGCCGCAAAAAACGCTGTTCCTATAGTAGAGCTACACCAAGAGCTCACCAAAAAATGTCCGGCGCTATTGGTCAAAGTCCGGAGACGAAACTATTACATAGCATTGTTTGGCGCCTAAAAGCGCTTTTTTATTTTGTACAAAAAACGCCTGGGCAAAATAAAAAAGTCCCTTAGGACTCCTGCAATAAAGAAACAAGATACAGCCAGGAAAAACACTTGCACGTACTGCAAAATGAGAACCACCACAAAGGTGTCACACACCTACTTCCACACTTCCGGCACTGTGGCTGCATATATACCCCCCATAAATAAGCATCCAAATCCAGCCTACACCCGAGGCATGTAGGAGACAAGCTCGGCGGTGCATATCTTTGACGGCAGGCATAGTATGTGTGAAAAACACGCTCGAGACCGCGATAAAAACCATCGAGGTAGCGCCTTTGACAAATCTATAAAATAATTGTATAATGCGCGCGAATGATTTTTGCCAAACAAGAGGGGGAGAAAATATATGTTTTTCATGTTTTTATTGTTGGCGGTCGTTACTACCGGGTGCATCGCCTTTTTCTGTCTCATGGCCTACTTAAAAATGGTGGCCAATGAGGAAAAAAGAGGATTTTGGATCAAACCGCGTTCACTAGCGTCTCCGTACATACGTACAAACCAGCAGATGCAATGATACCCAAAAGAGGGTGGCTAGTGCTTGAGCAGGCTTACAAGACCGCTCAAGAAAATGGGTGCCCTCTGATCATGTCCGTCGGTAATACTGTCCCCGGGAGAAAACGCACCGAAGCAGAAATATACCGAGATGGCGCAAGAGAATGATTCGGAGATGAGGTGTCTATCATTACCGGGGATGACCCGTCTGTACGCGAAACATATGGGGAGGTATTGAAAACTCTGGAAACCTGCAGAAAGTTTGGATCGAAACGCCACTTGGCAGTCGGTCTTGCGCCGCACATCACCCGCATCAGATTACTGTGGAGAAAAGCTCATCCTGCCTATGCGGATCCCCAAGTCTTTTTTCTCCCTGTGGAGGGACCTTGGGAGTATTGGCTCTGGGAAACGGCGATGCTCTGTCTCTACCTTGTAGCTCCGCCCGGATCCCGTGCCCAGAAATTTCTTCTAGACTTAGGAAGACGGAAAGGCTAACAACACCCAATTGCATTATTAATAGATAAAGATGCAAGCGGGTGTCTTTTTATTTCTACTGGTAGACTTTATGGAGCGGGATACGAGAATCCCTGCCTGCAGGCAGGGAACTCGCATCTCTAGCTTGGGAAGCTAGCGTACATCCCAGGGCTACTTTTGTAAATAAATTTCATTAAGGAAGTAGCCCGCAAAACATGAAGCCTTTCATGTTTTGCCCACTGTACTGTTCTTTCTTTGAGCGGGATACGAGAATCGAACTCGCATCTCTAGCTTGGGAAGCTAGCGTACTACCACTGTACTAATCCCGCGGAATAAAGAAACTTACATTCATTCCTGGGTTGCCCTATCACAGAATCTAAATTATTGTAGCAACCCGCAAAACATGAAACCATCCATGTTTTGCCCATTGAACCACACCCGCACGTACTGCCTATTTATCTACCACATGGCCATCCTGCCAGCGAAATGGTAGGAGAAACATCCGCACCTTGGTGTTACGCAACTCTGATAAAAATATCTCCTGAAAATTTTGGTGTTTGGCCTCGATCTCTTTGGCAAGCTCCTCTTTGAGCGCCGGTGGCATCAACACTACCTCCTTGTACTCCTCAAGTGTCATGCCGTAGAGACGCTCCACCGCTTTGGGTAATACGTTTTGGTCGGCAGACTGGATCGCCTTGTCTACCGTGTCCCGAGCACGACCCGACATCTCGTCATACGAAAAGTTTTGACGGATGTAGCGATCGGCCGTGTGATCCGCGATAATCGTCTCCACGGTTGAGCGACGGAGCTCTTTGATAGCATCTCCCGAAAGATCACCGCCACCCCCTGCGGCACGGGTAGTCGCTTCGAACCGCTCCAGTGCGCGCATGGTCTTGGAAAACTCGCGATACCAGACGATCTTGCCATCTATGACCATAAGTGGGAACATCCCCGCCCAAAAAACAGCCAGAGCCATAATGACAAGCAATCCTAGTCCGTAAAAAATTTTTGTTTTTCTCTTCATACGCGCATTCTCTGTTGTAACGCCTACTCGGCAAGGGAAGAGGAGGCTCCTCCAAACACATGAAATAGTTTATAAAAAAAGTTTTTAAGACCCGACGCTGGTGAACTCGTCGCCAACCTGTCCGCATCAGGTTTTTTGTGATCTTGAATAATCACAAGCTCCTCCCCAGGTCTACGTAGATTGAGCCGTTCGCGGGCCTCGCGCTCAATCCCCTTACCCGTCTCGAGATCGTCAAGCTTATCAGAAAGGCTGCCTTTTTTGCGGATCAAATCCTCTACTCTGCTAGCAATGGCCTGACGCTCACGCTCTACCTCCCAGCTTTGCATAAGGGCACGGAATGTTGCAAGCCCCATGCTGACGACCAAGAGGAAAAGCACCACCACAACCGTGCGTGAAGCAAAAAACTCTCTAACCCTTCGTTTCTCTTGAAAATCACGCATAAAAGAGTATACTATCGGCATACCCCATGCCAAGCAAAAAACATAAAAAAATTATTACCGCGATTTGGACCATAATCAGCATCATGGTGGCGTTGAGTATGGTGCTGTTTACCCTCTACCCCTTGCTGTAGAGCTTACCAAAAAACGGCCCACTCTTAAAGCAGTACCTCCAATGGCACTGCTATTTTTTGAGCATCTTGAGATACACGTCCGGCGGGATATGCACCTTACCGGTTTCTTTGAGGCGCTCTTTGCCGCGCTTTTGCTTTTGCCATAGTTTCATCTTGCGGCTTCGATCTCCGCCGTAGAGATACCCCGTGACATCTTTTTTAAGAGCCGCGATGTGCTCGGAGGCGACGATCCGTCCCTCGGCCATGGCTTGGATTTTGATGGTAAAGAGTTGCCGCGGCAGAATATCTTTGAGTGCGGCGACACTGGCGCGCGCGGCACTCTGGAGTTTTGCCCGGGAGAGAATCCGCGCAAACGCCGGTATCGGATCATCCGCAACCAAAATATCCATACGCTCCACTTCGGCGTGACGCAGGCCCAGGTCTTCGTAAGACATGGAGGCATATCCCGAACTCACACTTTTGAGTGAATCAAAAAAATCAGAGACCACCTCTCGGAGTGGGATCTCCGCACCAAGCCGGATACGCTCGCTTGAGGCGTGCCCCTCGAGTCGCGAGGCGCCGCCAAAAGAATCCGTGGCAACCACTCGCCCCTCATGCGCATCAATGAGCGTCAACACCTCGCCAAGATACCGCCCCGGGAGTATCAGCTCTACCTTGAGCCATGGCTCCAATACCTCGGCAATCTTGTCCCGTGTAGGAAACTTCGACGGAGAAGAGACAACCTCCTCCCGACCATCTTTGTAGACCAGTGTATATGCCACCGAGGGACTGGTGGTAATGACCTCCAACCCAAACTCCCGACGGATGCGCTCTGCAACAATTTCTAAATGGAGCATACCTAAAAATCCACATTTAAAACTCCGCCCCATAATCGGCGAAGACTCCACTTCAAATGTCAGAGCCGCATCGTTGAGTTTGAGACGTCCCAAGGCCTCACGCAGAGCCTCAAACTGATCCTCGCCCTCCGGGAAAAAACTTGCCCAGACCATGGGTTTGGGCTCTTTGTAGCCGGGGAGTTGCGCCACGGAGTATCGATCGAGCTCGGAGACCTTTGCTATGGTATCGCCGATCTTTACGTCTTCCGGGTTTTTGATGGCAGTTACAATATAGCCGACCTCGCCTGCGCGCAATACTTCGGCAGGCTGTAAAGCTGGTGTAAATGTGCCGACTTCTTTGACCTCAAAGGCGGCACCCGATGCCAAAAGCCGCACCTTGTCGCCCCGCCGGACATCCGCGGACATCACCCGCACAAATGCGATAATCCCACGATGCATCTCGTACTGCGAATCGAATATCAGTGCGCGAAACTGCACGCAATCGGATTCGGGATTTTTGGCGGGCGGTGGTACGCGCTCGGCAATCGCACGCAACAGATCCAGCACCCCCGCACCAGTCTTGCCAGACACCTGAAGAATCGAATCTGGACTGACACCCAAGAGCTCGACAAACTCTGCCACCGTCTCCTCCCGGCGCGCCTCTGCACTATCGATCTTATTAACCACCGGAATAATAACCAGACCCTGCTGCTCGGCAATGTAGAGATTGGTAAGCGTTTGTGCTTGGACGCCCTGTGTGGCATCCACCAAAAGGAGTGCGCCCTCCACAGCGGCGAGCGCACGCGAAACTTCGTACGAAAAATCTATGTGCCCCGGTGTGTCAATGAGGTTGAATGTATACGGTTTGCCATCCACTGCATACGCCATACGTACCGGCTGCATCTTGATGGTGATGCCGCGCTCACGCTCCAAGTCCATAGTATCCAAAAGTTGTGGCTTCATTTTACGTGCCTCAATGGTCTTGGTAGCCTCTAGGAGCCGATCGGCCAAAGTGGATTTGCCGTGATCAATGTGGGCAATAATGACGAAATTGCGTATTTGGTTCTCCTGCATAGTATCCTTGATTGTGCCGATTGGCAGGATATTTGTCAAAGATATACCAAAAAAGCACCCTCCTCCGTAGACGCAATTTTGTTGTTATTTATACCTACCTAGACAGAAACCCCGATGCGAGTGCGATGAATAGGATCCCTAAAAAATTTAATGCAAACGAAAGCGGCAAAAAATATATCGTCCGCATTTGCGAGAGACCCATGAGCGCAAGGCCAATCTCATCGGGAAACGGCAAAATGACAATAACCGCGCCGAGAAACGATAAGGTCGCGCGCCCCCAAGCCGCCGCTTGCCCTGAGCCAGACCGGAGCACGCTCAAACGGCGCGCTAAAGCCACCAAATGGCGGGAGATATTGTCACGCATAAAGCGAAATATAATATAGTCTCCTACTAGAGACCCGAGTGCACCTACCAATGCCGTCTCCCACAATCCATGCGAGGCAAACTCTACAAGCGCTACCGTGGCAGGGGCAATGGTAAACACCGAGACAAAACATACACCTGCCACAAAAATGCCTATGAGGCGATACATACCTAGATACCCAAGTAACGCATCAAACCACGCATACCGCAAAGCCGCATACGCAAGGTACACACTCAAAGCAACAACTACAAGATCCAAAACTATACTACGTGTATGATATCTTTGCCGCATAGAGTCCTCTCTTAGGGCAAATGATCCGGCTCGGGGATGGGAGCGGCACTCCGCCAAAACCGCTGGTGCGCCACTTGCCAAACATCCAAAAACTCTTGGTTTTTACGCACATACAAAAATATACTTGCACATGCTATACCCACAAGACCCGCGCAAAACCCTTGTAAAAATATTCCCAACGAATGATTGGTATCAAATAACTTGTCGAACACCGAAAGCGCGTGATAACTGACGAGACCCAAAAGAAAGCTGGAAACCACAATATCCCAAGCCGAGCGCATAATACCGTGATTGCGAAACTCCTCCTCAACTCTGCCGAAACTCGAAGCAAGCAAAACCACCTGGATAATACTCCCCAAAGCAAACGCGAGCGGGAGCCCGAGTACCGCAAGCCGTGGCACCTCCGGCACACGCAAGAGCTCCGAGAATACGCGCGCGGCCTCGCCCGAACTTTGTAGCACCCGTACAAATACGAGTGATGCGCCAATAGTAACCACCGAGGAGAGTACCGCAAGGAGCACCGGAATTTTAGTCTTCCCTACCGCATAGAACGCACGGATGAATAAGAGTGACGAGCTTTGGGCGACAATGCCGAGCGAAAAGAGTGCGAGGCTTGCCGCGGTCAGGCGCGTATCTCCCCAGTCAAACCTGCCTGCCCCAAGAATGCTCCGGACGATCTGCGCACGGAGGACAATAAATAGTACCGACATCGGCAAGGTCCAGAATACGATATGTCGCGCTGCTGCAGTTAAGTGTTCGAAAAAAACTTTTTTCTCATTACGGACAATCAGCTCCGCCATCGTCGGAAACGCCGCTACACTGTATGAGAGACCGATGACTGCGAGCGGGATGGATTGCAAATTATATGAGAGATTGAATACTGCGATTGATCCTGCTCCCACCAGAGATGCCACCGAGGTCGCAGCAATAAATGTAAGCTGGTTTGCCGCAAGCCCCAAGGTACGCGGTAGAGAGAGCTTTAATATATAGCTGATATCTCGTGGGAAACGAAAAACAATTTTGGGCATAAACCCAAGTGCATACAAACTTGGCATCTGTATAAGAAAATGGGCAAATGCTCCCAACACCACGCCCCAGACAAGGCCCACGAGCCCAAATCGCGGCGCAAAAAATACTACACCCACGATAATACCAAGGTTATAGCAGATCGGGCTCAAGGCATAGATAAAAAAACGTTTGTAGGATTGTATGACGCTCGATACGAGATTGGAGAGACCGAGGAGCAGTGGCGAGAGGAGAAGTATCCGAGAAAGCCGGGTGACTTCTGCGATACTCGCTCCGTCAAAACCAGGGAGCATAAACCGCACGATATATGGCGTCAGAAGAAACGCACAAAACAATATGCCAGACATCACAAGAAGAAACACCGTAAACAGCCCATTCATTAAGAGTTTAGCATCGCGATCATCGTCATTAAGCTTTTCATAGAGCACCGGGATAATCGCGGTAGAAGCCGCAAAAAAAAGCGACACCGCATAGAGGAGATCCGGTATGCGAAATGCCGCATAATACATATCAAGTGTACTGCCAGCGCCGAATGTCGAGGCAAGAAACCGATCACGCACCAAACCTAAAAGGTTGCTCCCGATAGTTGCAAGTGCAAGCAGGAGTGCCGCCTGATGCACCCCGCGCAGTTCGCGATGGAAAAGCTCAAAAATCCTTTTCACAGAAAGTAGTATTGATTATCGGAAAAATACCCGTACGTATGCTGTTACATTCGACCACACCCAAGACCGTAAAAACAATACCTGTATCATACCCGAGCAACCCGGAAAAATAAAACCCCCGCGGTGGCGGGGAGCTTTGTTTACTGTGTTTTTTGTTTTGTGGCGGGGATATCTTCGCGAATAGGCGGGTTATCGCGCTTATCCGGAGTCGGTGCCGGTGGTGAGATAGTAGCAAGAGGGTCTTTGCCAGCGCGGAGATTGGCAAGAATAGTTTCTACCTCTTTGTTGCCCGGATTGAGCTTCAAGACCTCTTCGAACTCCGCTATCGCTTTTGGTATCTGTTTTTTGTTTGCATAGGCGAGACCAAGGAAGTAACGGGCATTGGAGTAGTTTTTGTTGAGCGCCACCACCCGCTCCAGTATCAAACCCGCTTCATCAATGCGATTTTGCTGGTAGTAGAGCAACCCCAACTGGAACAGCACGCCAATATCGTTGGGAGCAGTAAGTGCCGCATTCTCGGCATTGCGTGTGGCATCTTTTACGTTACCCTTGAGCGCAGCAATTTGCGCCATACGGAAGTGTGCAACCGTATAATCAGCTTTGAGCTTGACCGCCTCCTCAAGATGCACGTTGGCTTCTACGTAATTGCCCTGGGTAATGTAGACGCGGGATATATCGTCACGGAGCGCCGGACTGGTTGGCGCGCGTTCAATTGCTTTTTTGTACGCATCAATCGCCACATCTCCCGCACCATCCACAAACGGCATCACCGCCTCATGAATCTGGCCCAAGAGCTGCCAGTTTATAGCATCAACTGGATTGGCATTGGTAGCGGCCTTGGCATTGGAGATCGCATTGGAAAGCGTAATATACGACTCATTGCGCACATCATCCGGTGCCTTGTTGCCAGCATTTTCCAGCGTTCGTTGGAGCTTTGCAAATGAGACCTGCGCCAGAGACCGGTAATACTGATCCTTGCCGCTGTCAAAGCTTACCGCGCGGGAAAATTGAATCTCCGCCGTATTTACATTGCCACCCTGGAGCGCGATAAGACCCTTGCCATAAAACACCGACGCCAGATATTTTTCTCCCGAGATATAGAGACCCACCACACCAAACACCATCAAAAGGATAATCAAGAGAGCGGAGACAAATCCTTTTACGGAGTCAGACAGTATTGGCACACTCACCTGCTCAATCATATGAAACCGCACAGCGTGAGCAATAAGCATACCCATACTCAAGAATGTCAAAATGGCAATTGATGCGGTCACCGGGTAAAAAAACCATGAGGATAGGAGAAACAGACTGCCGGAGAAACTCGCAAGGCCAAAGACCTTGTCCGTACCTTCTTGCGAATTGCCAAGGACACGCATGCCAAGCACAAGAAACAAGACAAGGACTCCCAGAAATGCAAGCACGCCCAAGATACCTGTCGTAGCAAGCAGTGTGGCAACCAGAGACGACCCACTGGCAAATCGGAACGACCAAAATGCCGTGTCATTGAAGCTTCGATCTTTGAAACTATCCCAAATATACTCGAATGTCCCTGGACCATATCCCAGCATCGCATGGTCCTTGAGCGCATTTTTGCCAAGCTGTAGCGTGGTAGAAAAATTTGGCGTAGCATCCAATGGAATATCAAAAATACTCGAGCCATTATCGCGAGAGAGTAACACGCCCACCTGATTGGTCGCTAGATACAAGAGCACCGAGACGAGCAAGAGCACCAGAGCGCCCACAAACTTTTTACCTCCCGTACGCGAGAGACTATACGCAAGGAGCACCAGCGACACGAGACCCACTGCAGCCCACACATACGCAAAGTTCACCAACACCACAAACAGAAACGATACGAGCGCGATGGCCCCAAAGAGAGATCGCGACAATGTAGTACGCGCATCCTCTAAAAATGGCACTACGGTAACCAAGAGAAAGCCAAAGAATATACCCAGACTATTCCACGAGCCGATTGGATTGAACGCCCGCCCTTGAGCAAATGCCCACGGCAACATATTAAACCCAAAGACCATTTGGATGAGCTCAAACACCATCACCAATGTGGCCGCCGCAAATAACAATAGATATGTCGTGGCGAAATCGGAGCCTTTTTGCAAGGTTGCCGCAGCTAATAGTGCCACCAACACCAGCATCGCACTATTAAAAAAAGCACTCACCTCGTCTGCCCACAAACTTACCGAAGGACTTACTGAAAATATCGACGAGACCAAAAGCACCACGAGCCACACAACAAGGGCGACCCCTAACATCGTTTTGGGGAACATGACTCGCCCCGAGTAGACAGCTCTGCCAAGCCAGGCAATAAAGCCGACAATCGCAAGAACTGAAACAAGAAACGTCTTGTTGATATCAAGCGGCGCAATCGTAAACGGTAAAAACCAAAAGGGAGTAAAGAACACGATAAGATAAAGCGACCAACGCGCGATAGTCTCCCACACGGGACTCTCGCTAATCTCTACCGACATCTCAACCTCCTCGGTAACCTCCTGTCCTGCAGTATCCGTCACCGTCTCCCGGCGCAAGATAGACTTAAAAAATTGCATGAGAATGGTACTTATTAGCTAATATTGGTAAAGTCTTTTATTGCAGACATTATAGCATGGCGCATACAAATGGCTATCGGAGAAATCCACAATTTATGCTCACTTCCATCCTTTGTGTCAAACCATCTCCTCTGTCATAATGCCTACTAAGGCTATATAAACATTGCTATCTATGGAACGGCGTTATCTCACTATAAAAGAAGCATCAAAAATGCTCGGCGTCACCCCTCTTACCCTGCGCAATTGGGATAAGAAAGGAAAACTTATCGCCTACCGACATCCGATTAATAATTATCGGGTATATCGGCTGGACCAAGTAGAGCTTTTCTTGCGGGCAATGGAGTCGGGCACTGGAAATATTGTACTGCAAAGCAAAAAACTTAAAATAGACTTCCTGGAGGACTAAGCTAGCTGACTTGATTTTTTTATAAATTATAGTACGATATTGGAACGCGTATGTCGGGCAGCTGCCCTCTGTTTTATACAGGGGGAGGAAAGTCCGGGCACCGTCCCGCTTTTAGCGGGACAGAGATAACGGCTAACGGCCGCCCATCCCCGCCTCAAACGGGGTACGAGATAGTGCCACAGAGACAATACCGCCCAGCACCTATTTTTATTGTGTGTTACGCCGATGCTTAGCTTGCAAGAGATAAGCATCGGCATCTAAAAAGATAAAATACCCCAAACACAATAAAAATAGGTGCTGGGTAAGGGTGAAAAGAGTGAGTCCGCCTTTGCGAGACTACAATCCCGCCTTGGTGGAATACTCTCGCTCCGGCGAGACAATGTAAGAGCTCACAGTCGTATCAGGCAACTGGTACGGGAGGAAAACACTTATCCGGTGCAACCCCGCTTCGGCGGGGGCTCGACCCCGAGAGCAATCGAGGGGCTAGACAGATAGCTACCATCCAGCACCTACTTTTGGTGGTTCAGTAAAATGAGCAATAGTATGAGGGAGAAATGTTTCGCTCACCAAAAGTAGGTGCTGGATACAGAACCCGGCTTATAGACAGATGCGTACTATGAAAAATGCCCCGCAACACGGGGCATTTTTCTTTGTTTAAAATTTAGGTTATTTTTTTCTGCGCAGAAATGCCGGTATAGTATCGTCCCAACCAAGATCGGATTCTTGCTCTTCCTGCTTTATATTGATCTGCTGCGTGGATACCGGCATGGCAATAGGCTTGGGAAATGTTGACGGAACCTCTGGGGTGGCTTTTTTCTTCTCAAAAACATTTACTGCGGCCTCTTTGTCGGCAAAAAACAGCGGCGCTCCAGATGTAGAACGCACGTTTTCGGGAAATCCTGAAGCAATAACGGTAATCTTGAGTTCTCCCTTTTTGAGCTTATCGTCCTCGATAGCGCCAAAGATAATTTTGGCATCCTTGTCCACTGACTCGGTAATCACGCGAGCCGCCTCCTGCACCTCCCACATAGACATGTCCGAGCCGCCGTGAATTGCAAAAAGTACACCCTTTGCGCCATCAATCGCCACATCCAAAAGCGGTGAGTTGATGGCTTCTTTAGCGGCATCCACCGCGCGATTTTCACCCGATCCCCGGCCGATGCCCATGAGCGCTGAACCCGCGCCCTGCATAATGGCTTTGACGTCAGCAAAATCTACGTTGACGATGCCCGGCATAGTAATGAGATCGGAGATTCCCTGCACGGCTTGGCGTAGCACCTCATCACATACGCCAAAGGCATCGCGAAATGTCGTCCCCTTCTCCACCACCGAGAGCAATCGGTCGTTGGGGATGACCACCACTGCGTCCACGGACTCGCGCAAGCGCTGCAACCCCTCATCGGCAATACGCATCCGTTGCGCCCCTTCAAAAGAAAACGGCTTGGTGACAACTCCTACCGCGAGTGCTCCCTGGCTGCGTGCCGCGTCCGCCACCACCGGAGCAACGCCAGTGCCCGTGCCACCGCCCATGCCACACGCCACAAACACCATATCCGCACCTTTGAGCGCGTCTTTAATCTCCTCAATAGTCTCCTCTGCAGCCTGTCTGCCCAACTCGGGGTTCATGCCCGCGCCCAGACCTCGAGTCAGATTTTTGCCCACATGAATCTTTTTGGGGGCCAGATTGTGATGCAAATCTTGCGCATCAGTATTGACCGCGATAAAATCCACGCCCTGAACCTTGGAGCGGATCATATGATCAAGCACGTTACCTCCGGAGCCGCCGCATCCCACTACTTTAATGCGCGCAAACGCCTCAACTGCTGGTTTGACACTAGGCATAAATGGTCGTTAAGTATGTAGTTTCTGTAAAAAGCCGGATGAATGTGTCTCTATCCTACTATCACGCCTCCAACCAGTCAATTCAAAGCATTATGTATTGTCTCACCTCGCGACCCAATGGTGTTTATTACATGTGGATAAGCTGTGCTAAGCATCTGCATAAAAAAATGAGGGCAGTCCCTCATAAGCATAACGGGCATGTTTCCTCTGCATTTATGGTATAAAAGGTCGCGCCCAATCCCCCACACGTTTTAAAATCTTCTGCCAGACACTCGCCGTTTTAAAACTTCCTGTTTTTGTCTCATCGTATCCCAGGAGACAGAGGCCCAAAGCTACCGACCAGGAAGGATCTTGGATATTTTCATGTGATCCTGATATGCCCACAGGAGTTCCGACGATTGCGGGTAGTCGTAGCTCTCGTTTTGCAAAATCTGCGATACCCGGAAGACCCGCGCCACCACCTGTAATAACGACACCCGAAGGCAGGAGCCCCGATCGGCCGATTTTTTTAAGATGTTTGTCTACCAACTCAAAAATATCTTTAAAGCGCGCCTCAATAATCTCGGCAAGATCGCGCCGAGAAATGGCAGTCGCCTCACCCTCTATGTAGTCTGCGAGCCGGACCGTATCACGCTTGCCTACTGATTGCGCGGCGAGAGTCCCATGCTCGAGCTTGATGCGTTCGGCCACCTCGAGCGGGGTTTGAAACCCGATTGCAATATCATGTGTCACATGCGCAGACCCTACCGGAAACACGCCCGTCGATACCAGACCACCCTCTTCGAATACCGAGATGGAGGCCGATCCGCCACCCAGGTCCAAAGTCATGACACCGATCTCTTTTTGATGTTTGGAGAGCACGGCGCGAGCCGCCGCCAAAGGAGAGGCGACGATATCATCCACCGCAAGACCCGCGAGCTCTACACTTTTTACCAAAGTCTTTAAATATGGTGTAAATGCGGAGATAAACAATACCTGCGCCTCCAGGCGATTGCCGATCATACCAACAGGATTTTTAATATTCATCTCCTTATCTACAGCGTAGCGGGAAGGAATCTCATGGATCACCTCGCGATTGGGGAGCTGGGGCAACGCGGCACGCGCATTGGCGAGCACCCGATCTACGTCGGCCTCGCTAATCTCTCCATCGGCACGCGACACGGCAACGACGCCTTTTGTCGCCGTAATGCCGAGCCCCACCCCGCTAAATCCTACATAGGCGTGCTCGATAGGAACGCCGGTAGCACGCTCCGCATCTTCCACCGCACGGCGGATGCTGGACGCGACATCGTGCGTATCTACGACATTGCCACGGCGCATACCCTCGGACAGAGCACGACCAAACCCCAGGATCTCAAGACCCCCTTCACTTTTTTGGTCGGCCACTACGACTTGCACCGAGGTTGTGCCAACATCCAGACCAGTGATAATGCGTCTTTGCATGAAAATTTAGAGTTTTTGAGCGATACGCCGCTCGCGCGCCTGCATACGGCGGGCTTCAGCCACGCTTCGCTCGTGATCGTATCCTTTAATGTGGAGCATTCCGTGAATCAATAGCTGTTCCAGCTTCTTGGCAAACGGCATATGTTCAGCCCGCGCATCGGCACGCGCTTTCGGAATACTGATAAGAATTTCACTAAGTTGTTTTTCAAGAGCAAACGACAGAACATCCGTCGTCTTATCTTTACCGCGGTAGCGCTTGTTGGTCTTCTGCATGAATGCATTCCCGACAAACGCAACGCTTAGCTCCATCTTACCACTTGGGAATACGAAACGATATATTTTGGCGATATCCACTGGTGGGATCTGTGTACGCGTACGATTGGCAACCTCAAGCATTGCCGGAAAGTTCGCGCTTGACGATCGCAGAGATCCGGTCGCCCGAGGCCTTGCCTTTGAGCACTGGCATAATCGCCTTCATGACCGCAGAAAAATCTTTCTCGGATTTTGCGTTTGTCTCACGTATGCCATTTTGCACGACGCGGGCAAGCTCTTCGTCGGCAAGCTCCGGCGGTAAGTATTTTTGGAGTACTAAAAGCTCCGCCTCTTCAGCCGCCGCAAGCTCGGGGCGGCTACCCTTCTGGAACCCCTCAATGGCGTCTCTCCGGCGTTTGACCTCCGTATTAATAGTTTCAATCACCTCTTCGTCCGAAAGACCAATGTCCTTTTTACGAATTTCGATTTCTTTATTACGCACCGCCGAAAGAAGCATGCGAAGAGTCGAGCGAACGACATCGTTCCCCGCTTTCATAGCTTCTTTCAGATCGGCCTCCAATGTTTGTTTTAGCATATTTTTTTGAGATTACTATTGTGGATTTCGCGGCCGGATCATGGAGAGGCGAGCTAGTCTATCTTGCCGAGTTTGCGTAGCCGCTCCATGTTTTTTGCCCAAACAATCCGCTTGAGCGCCTGATCTTTCTTCTCGCGCTTGGACTCTTCCGGTGTACGGTAGCGCAATGAGCGAGCGCGCACCAAGATACCACTATATTGTACGCGGCGGACAAAACGCCTGAGCAACATGCCCACAGACTCTTTTTCTTTTCGTCTTACTTCAACCATATCTCTGTACTCCTTTTAATTATCTCTTATTCTTCGGCATCGCCCTGCCATCCTCCCAACAAGTGAAGATGCACATGGTCAACGGCCTGCCCTCCTTTTCGACCTACATTAAATATCAATTTATACCCTTCCAAACCCTGATCCCTGGCAACCCGACGGGCGGTCTGTATCACCTCCCCGGCAAGCTCCGAATCTGTGTCCGCAAGGTCCGCCACCGAGGCTATATGGCGCCTGGGCACCACCAAAAGGTGTATCGGGGCGCTCGGCTTTATAGATTTAAACACTATCATATCTGGGGTCTCGGCCACAATATCAGCCGGACTCTCGTGTTTGGCAATGCTACAGAAGATGCAGTCCATAACGTTAGCGCTTTTTGTTCTTTAATCTAGTCTTAACCTCCTCAATTACCTTATCCATAAAGACCGTCTCCTGTGCTCCCGTGGTCATCTCACGAATAATGACTGTTCCCTCCAAAGCCTCTCTCTGGCCGAGGATAAGCGCATAATCAACACCAATTTTGGAGGCGATTTTAAGCTGTGTCTTGATAGAGTCACGTGTCAAAGACTCAGCTACCGGAATACCCGCCTTGCGAAATCCCTCCAAAAGCGCGTAGAGCTTCTTTTTGGCTGCAGGTCCAAGCTGTACTAAAAAGAGTCGTGGCTCGGGCGTAGTCAGCGGCTGTACCCCTTGGGTTTTCATCTCTTGGACCACTCGGTCTATACCAAAACCTCCACCCACGGCTGATGTACGCTTGCCGCCTAAGTGGTAGATAAGATTATCGTACCTGCCACCGGAAGCCATAGCGATCGGCACTGGTTTACCTTGTGTAGTAGACTCTTCGACCGTTTCCGGCACGGAGCCATCCTCGCAGTTGATAAAAATCTCAAATACAGCACCGGTATAATAGTCAAACCCGCGCACCAGGTGCGGATTCAAGAAATACGGGATCTTTCCCTCATCGAGATATTCAAGCAGTACCTTAAACTGCTTTTTGGAGGCCTCACTCAAGTATTTGAGAATTTGCGGCGCATGTTCTTTAAGCTCCACACACGATTGCTCCTTGCAATCTAGAAGCCGAAGCGGGTTTTCTTTGAGACGCCGTTTGCAATCTTTGCAGAGCGAATTTATTTTTTTGCGGTAAAATGCCGTAAGCTCTTTTTTGAATGATGCGCGCGACTCGTCATCCCCCATGGTATTGATATGCACCGCAATATTTTTAAACCCCACCTCCTCGAGCATGGTGTAGAATATCCGGATGATAAATGCGTCCGATACCGGGTCTTCGTCGCCGATCAGCTCAAATCCAAACTGCCCGAACTCGCGAAACCTCCCGCGCTGGGGATTTTCATGACGAAAAAATGAACCATGGTAAAAGAGTTTGACCGGTTGCGGCCACTGGCTCATGCCATGCTCGATAAATGCGCGTGCCACCGGAGCCGTCCCTTCCGGCCGAAGCGTGAGCGTATCGCCACCACGCGTGCGAAAACTATACATTTGCTTCTCCACCACGTCACTCGTATCCCCCAGTGTACGGGTAAATAAATCTGTTTTTTCAAAATGCGGCGTCTCGATACGTTGGAATCCGTAAAACTCCGCTAGACTCTCACCGATTTTTACAATTTTGTCCCAATATGGAAAATCCCCGGGAAGGATATCATGCGTCCCCTTTGGTGTCTGGATTGCCTCGCGTGCTTGTTTTTTACTCATAGTAAAGCGACTAGTGTTTAGTATATATAGGTAGCGATTTAGTAGGTTGTGCCTGTCAAAAACTGCATGGCTCCCGGCGGCCACAGGCGCACAAGGGCTCTCCCTATAAAAAAACTGCGATCGAGCGGCCCCCAGCGGCGCGAGTCGGAACTCTCCAGCCGATTGTCCCCCAATACAAAATATTGAGTGGGCCCGAGATCAAGCGCGATATCCGGAAGTGTCTCCCTCCCTGACGGCAAATATGACTCATTGAGTATCATGCCCTCCGGATACTTTTTGTTTACAATGCGCACCTTGCCTCCGGCCACCTCCACTCGTTCACCGGGAAGACCGATAATCCGCTTAATAAAAAACTCTGCTGGATCCTGCGGATACCGAAATACAATCACCTCCCCGCGCTCGGGGCTCCGAAAATAATAACTTGCCTCATCTATAATCAGATACTGCCCGGTATAAAAATTGGGTTCCATCGAGGCACCTTTGACTACAAAGGGCTGTGCAATAAAAAAACGAATCGGGAGGACGATGAGAAGCGAGATGATAATAACCCGCGCAAATTCCCAGATCTCCAAGGCCCACCCAGCGAAAAAACTCGGGGGTGATACCGAGCCTTTGACATCTTCAATCGTTGATTTTTCTATGTTTTCCTCCATTTTTTCTTAAGAGTACACCACATTTTGCCAAAAATCAAGTTGGCACAATCATGTACCAAATAAAAATATAATAATTTTTCTTTGGTACAACAAGCAAAAGGCTGGTATCATAGGATCCATGGCTACCAAAAAATATGACACTATTATAGTAGGCATTGGCAATACCGGAGAGGAGTACGAACACACCCGGCACAACGCCGGCAGAGACATTGTGGAGCTCGCCGCTAAGACCTATGACTTCCCGGCATTTACTTTCGACAAGTATATGAATGCACTCATTGCTGAGGGCAAAATCGCAAAACAGCGTGTACTTTTGGTGCGCCCCGAGACCTACGTCAACAAATCCGGCGATATTTTCAAATCACTCAAACTCGCCAAAAAAGATATCACTCAAACTCTCCTCATCATCCACGACGACCTGGACCTACCTGTCGGCACAATGAAGATAGTGCAGAACCGTGGATCCGGCGGGCACAAGGGCATTGAATCCATAATGCGCGCGCTCAAGACCGAGGACTTTGCCCGTATACGCATCGGCATTGCCAAACCCGCACACGTCAAAAAAAGTCAAAACAAATCCGAAGTTATCAAAATCGTCACCTCGACCTTCTCCCCTGCCGAGAAACTTTTGTTCAAAAAAATTGCAAAAAAATCCGTCTCCGCGATAGAGACGTTTGTGTCCGAAGACGCACAGCGCGCCATGAATGAGTTTAACTAAACCGGTATCGGTAGAATCCTCGCCACCGCTCTGCTAGCATATGAGAGAAGCACATCCACCACATGCCAAAACCAGCGAGCGTGGGGAATAGTGCTACAAAGTAAAAGACATTCCTACCCACGGGGTGTTTTTCTGTCTGAGCACGTATCACCATGATACTCGCCATTACGAGAAACACGAACCCCACGACCGCTAGTCCTCCAAAACCACTTACCCGACAACCAGGTAACATACGTATACGTTCCTTTCGCAAAAACCGAGTATGCTTGAAAAAAATACGCTTCTCGTTTAACGTTAGGATACAATTTATACGATGTCCATCACACCTGATACGGACAACTCATTGCTTATTGTCGGACTTACCCCCCAGTTTCTGGAAAAGCCCGTTGTTTGGTATGAAGAACACCAAAGAGAAATCACCCAGGCGCGCATCGCCAACCGTCTGTGGCGTGACAAGACGTTAGTAATCAATACGGGGATCACCCGCAAACTCTCCGAGTTTCTCCGCGAACTGCATGATATCGGATACGTCACGGTGATTACCTTGGAACACCCGGGCGAGCTTACCCGGACCGGCGGCACCATCACGATATTCCCCATCAATACCCGCCACCCCTGGCGGATAGAGTTTGTCGGTAATACCATCGAGTCCCTCATCGAACTCCCCAAGATCGAGAGCAAAGAGGAACAAAAAAGTCCCGAGGCTATCCGGCTCCTCAAAAAATCCAAACTCGAGTGGCTCCGCGCCGGAGACTTTGTGGTACACACAGATCACGGCATCGGGATTTATCGCGGCATCATCACCAAAAACGACAAACCCTATCTCGCTCTCGAGTACGCTGCACCCCAAGGCAAAGACGCCCAGGCCGATATGCTCTATGTACCCGAAGAGCTCACTGAAAAAATATCTGCATACATAGGATTTCGTACGCCATCCATACATCGCCTAGGGACTCCCGCATGGGAACACACCAAAAAACGCGTACGCGAAGATGTCATTAAACTCGCCCAAGATCTTCTACGCCTTTATGCTGAGCGAGCTCTCGTGGAGCGTCCACCCTATGAGCCAATACCAGAGCTTGAGGATCAACTTGCGGCAGGATTTGCCCATGATGAGACCCCGGACCAAACCACCGCGTCAGAGGAGATACTTGCGGATATGACCAAACGCCAACCTATGGATCGACTCCTCTTGGCCGATGTAGGATTTGGCAAAACGGAGATGGCGGTGCGCGCGGCATTTCGTGCCGCCCTGGGTAGCCGGCAAGTCGCCATCATCTGCCCTACCACGATTCTCTGCGACCAGCACTATGAGACATTCCGCGAGCGGCTCAAAAATTTTCCGGTGACCGTAGCTCGCCTCTCGCGCCTGGACAGCAAACCCGCACAACGCGAAACGCTCAAAAAACTTGCCACAGGATCCATCGACATTGTTATCGCCACACACCGCGCACTCTCCAAAGATGTAGTATTTAAACATCTCGGACTCCTCGTGCTCGATGAAGAGCAACGCTTTGGGGTCAAACAGAAAGAACATCTCAAAAATATCCAGCACGGGATTGATGTCCTCTCGCTTTCGGCCACCCCTATACCTCGTACGCTCAATCTCGCTCTCTCACGCCTGCGCGAGATGAGTACTATCTCCACACCACCACCATCGCGCGTAGCCCCGAAAACCTTTGTGCTCCCTTACAGCACTGCAAGTATCAAATCCGCACTTGAGACCGAGCTCGACCGCAAGGGACAGGCGTATTTTTTGTGCAATCATATTCACAAAATCCCGCTTGCTATAAAGAATCTACAAAAAATGCTTCCCCGTGCCCGTATTGCCGCCATCCACGGACGCATGAGTGAGGAGGCGATTATTGCTATTATGCACGCATTTCGCGAACACCATGTGGATATTTTAGTATCTACTACCATCATTGAAAACGGTCTTGATATTTCCAATGCCAATACCCTCATCGTCCAAGATGCCTCCCGCATCGGTCTCTCCCAAGCGCATCAGCTTCGGGGTCGCATCGGCAGAGGCACCACACAATCATACGCATATTTTTTGTACCCGGCACGTCATCTCAAAGAAAAAGCCGCGCAACGGCTGGATGCATTATTTCGTACCCAGTATCTGGGCTCGGGGCAGGATATCGCCATGCGGGATCTTGAAATCCGCGGCGCAGGCAATATCCTTGGCCGCGACCAGTCCGGCCGCATCAATCAAATCGGATTCAACCTTTATTGCCAAATGCTTGCAGAAACCGTCGAACAACTCCGCCGCTAACCGTGTTTGACAATACGTGTGTGCATGCTAGATTGGTGAACAATTAGCACTTTACTATCCAAAAAAGGAGAACCGTATGATAAACATTACTCTGCAAGAAACGCTCAACAAACGGGTGGCAAAAAGCAGTGTTTCTTTAAAAATAGAAAACGAAGGAACTGCTTCTGATCCATACGCAAAATACGACTTTATCGTAAAACTTGAGACACTCAAGCTCATGCTCCAGGAGCTCAAACGCTTCGCCTGTTTCGGCTCCGTCAAAATACTCGTTCAAGGCGGTAACAGATTAAAAACCGATTTTACACTTACCATCCATGACAAGCAAGCCTATGAGGCCCTCCTGCGAATTGCCAAAAGTATTGAGCATATAGCCACAATGTTTGTCCAAGATCACCCAGGGATACGACTGGAATTGCTTTTTGAGCAAAGTGTAACAAGCACTGCCCAAAAAGCTGCTTGATCACACGCTCCCACCCAGCATATGCAAAAACATACCGCCTCAATCGAAGCGGTTTTTTCTTTTTTCATAACGCGGCGCATTACTCTGCCTCAAGCACCGCACCGAGCACCGGCTCTATACGCGAAGCCACAATAACATATCCTGCGTCATTGGGATGTATGCCGTCATACATCAGCTTGGGGTCGCCCAATATCCCCCCGAGAATATCCGGCACAAAGGATACCTTGGTATCACGCACCAGTTTTCGGTATTCACTTTTGTACCGGTCACTCAAAAGTCCGCCGCGGATACCCACCAGCACCACACCCCCACCTACCGCATGAATCCGCCCAATAATCGTACGCAGATTTTTAAACGTCTCATCTATCGGATAACGCTGGAGCGAGTCATTGCCCGCAAGCTCGACCACTACTACTTTGGGATCACGACTCAAGACATCCCGCTCCAGGCGCCCCAGGGCTGACGCAGTAGTATCCCCGCTCCGGCCGGCATTAATAATAGGGATTCCAAGTGATCGAGAAAGGAGTGAGACAAAGTCATGCCCCGGAGAAGCTCCTATGCCCTCGGTAAGACTATCCCCAAAAACAATGATATTCGTCCCGCCATGCGGTGCATCCACAAATGACGACACATACAAAAACAGGCGCCAGAGTGACGCCCCAACTACCGCCACTGCCAGTAAAAAACCTCCAACACGCCTATTTCCTGGCCCCAGCATGTGCATAGGATTTGTTACGAATTTCGTTTGTCGCCAAAATAACGCTCGCGAATAAGCTTGACCACCGCACGGCGCGCCTCATCGGGATAGAGATTGCCCATTTGCGCCACCTCATCAAATCGCTTCCAGACAAGCTCATATTGATTTTGCTCGTTCATATGCTCCTTTTCGGGACCGCCGAGCACCGGCTCACCGGAAAAATCAGCCACCAAGAAAAATGACTCCTCGATCTCCATCGGTATATTTTCAAAATGGAGTAAAACTCCTGCCGGCACAATCGTAATATTGGCCTCTTCTTTGAGCTCGCGAATCACCGCCTCCTCGGCCGTCTCATACTCCTCAATCCTCCCCCCCGGGAAAGTAAAATATTCGTGGCCGCCTTTGACGCGGCGCATCAGCAAAATTTTGCCGTCTCTGATAATAATCGCTGCTGCTCGTTTGTCCATAAGATATATACTAGCTACACAATGCTATCCGTATTTGATCCGATAAGTGCCAGATCCACAAATGATGGCGGCTCGACGCATAGCGGATAAAGCGCACTCGTGAACAATTTGGCATGCTCGCTCAAGCGATGCCGGCGCTCCGCCTCCTCATCCCGAAATGACATAATATGCACAAATGAATACCCATCGGGTTTTTTAAATGCGGCATAGATGACTGTATCCGGCTCACTAGCCTTGACCGCCGAGACGAACGCCCGGATCGCGGACTCGGCACTATCGAGCTTCCCCTCTCTTACGGTAAATTGGGCAAGTTTGTGAATCATGTTTGTTTGTGATTATTTGCCGAAACAGGAAATGTATAAAAATATTTTTGATCTACCTTGTCCTCTCTTATCTCCACGCCATCAGCTCGCAGGAGCTGGGCTTTTTTCTTGCATCCCCCCGGCGCCGAATATCCCCCCAGCTCACCAGAAGCGGCGACCACCTTGTAGCAGGGATAATTGATAGGATCAGTGTTACTCCCCATGATAGACCCAATTGCCCGCGGCGAGGTACCGCAGACCCGCGCTAACTCTTTGTAAGTAGCGACTCTGCCGCGCGGTATTTTTTTGAGCAGTAAAATCGCCTGGTGCATAGCAATATCTTACCATGTGCGCCCCAAAAAGCAGAAAACCCCCGGGGTTTTCTTATGGATTGTCCGAAGACAAGATAAGAATTACCCAGGGGTTGTGCCCTCATAAGAGAGCCGAGGCAGTCATCCGACCGGTGCGAGTGTGTTAGCCGGAGATCGCCGTCGTCACGTCATGGTTCTTCAAAATAGTGCTATTCAAACCAACAGGAGGAGCATTCATATAGAACTCCATTCGTTATGGGTTGAACAAAAAAGACGGCCACAAGACCAGCAAGAGAAGAGACGGAAAGCGCGCATTTAGCCCGCTAATAAAAAGGTTGCATATATGCCTCCCTTTCTCGTCGCTCTATATCTTAGCGAGATTTGACATAAAATAGGTTCGAAAAAAGCGACTTTTTCCAAAGTAGCACCATGGAGCACATTCGTCAATATCTAAAGCCTACCCTGCAAGGAATCCTTTTTTGCGCGCCATCTGGAGATTCGCCCACTAAACACAAGACCCAAACAGAGAACAAAGAGCGCAATACTATTTACCACGTCAGCGGCTATTTGCATGTTCGATTTTTTAAAGGCAAACGGCTGGTATTTCAAAAAGGCCTCCAGCTCCGCGCGCTGGCTAGTAGCAAACTGATCCCCCGGTCGGCAATTATTTTCATCCGGATATACATAGCACGCCGGATTTTTAAAATTAAAACGTCCATCTGCTTCCGCAAACGCTGATCCGGGACGAAGCGCGCCGATCGGCAGATATTCGAGCTTGTAGCCAAAGATAGCGTTGTAACAGGCAAGCTGGGAGGCGCCGGTCACCAGCATATCGTTCTGCCCGGGCCGCGGGTTTATCTGCATCATAGAGTCATAGAGACCAACTCCCGCGATCAGTGGGGTCTCCCCCCCGTCACGCACGCGCCAGTACGCTTGATCAATCCACACGCCGCTGTATGATTCGGTCTTATAGTACGATGTATCCTGAAACGCCTGATAGCCTATGACCACCGCTACCAAAACACCGGCAACAAGAGCCGCATACCTTTTGGCTCGCCCAAACGAAGCAAGTGCGAGCACCCCCAGAAGAATAGCAATCGGTATATACGCCGCGAACCAACGAACCAGCAAGCTGCTACTTTTGACAAACGGGATACTTTTTAAAAAGTGATTCCAAGAGGGCTCATATACATTCAAAAAAATAGGCAAAGACAAACCAAGCGTGATGCCAACTCCATAGAGGATCGTCCGCACTGACGGCATGCGCCACGTCCGGTCTTGCACCAGCAAAAATATCCATGCTCCCAACCCCAGGAGCATTAGTGCCAACGGCACCGGTGTGATGCCAAACTCCAGCTCATGCTGACCCACAGACCACTGAAGATTTGTGAACAGAGACGCGGAAATCTCAACCGGAGGTCTCCCAAATAACGCGTGCAGTGCGACCACCATCGCATCAAACACGCTACGATACCCAGGCAGGAGATATTCGTCGCGCGGGAAATAACGGAGGAATGATACCGCGGCGACAAGTTTGGAGGCAATAAGCCCGAGTGCCAAAAACAACGCCACTCCAAACTTTACTAGGATAGCCTTCCCTCCGCCAAAACGATAGGCATGTATCGCCGCGATGATGCCTACTGCAAGCAACACGGGAGGCAAGAGATGGATCATCGCCGAGTGAAACATATAGGCGACCACCGCACCTGCAAGCACCACATTTCTAATAGAGCGTGCACCCCAAGACGACACTCCCACTTCGCGTGGAGGCAACAGCAAAACGGCAAGCCAAGGCAAAAACATATACGCATGAAAGGGATGCCCGATAATCATCCGATAGGCGTAAAACCCATTAAAAAGAAAGAGTGTCGCCCCGAGAACGGCGTATGATTTTTGCGTGCCAAAGCGCGCATAAAGCAAGCGATAAAATCCTATGTACCCGAGAAGCGCAAACACAAAAAACGTAATTGTTATCGAGAGTGTCGGCGCAACGAATAGAGTCAAAAATTGTGGGAGCGCCCAGAGACCATGCCCGGGATCCGCGTAAAACGGCACCCCGCCGCATTGTGCGGGGCTAAACCATGGGATAGAAAATACACCATTTTGTACAAACCAAAAGTATCCGACCAAAAGATTGGGAAGCTGTTGCTCATAGTCATGTCCGTATCCTCCTTGTGCATTGGGAAAATATTGTCCGAAGACGAGATAATAACAAAACAAGATACCTACCGAAGCAGTAATCACCCAAATGTTATTTCGTATAGCAGTGCTAAGCTTTTGCATGGACTATTCAGCGTTTATACCCCGCAGTATACCATGAGCGAGCTACGGCAGCGTTGTGGCAGACGTATAATAATCTCTCGTACCAAAAAACCGCCGAAACTTCATGGCAGTCTTATGAGTATTGATTAAAATATAATTCTGTGCTACATTATAAATAGGTAGTCTACCAAAGGAGATCAGCCATGTAGAGAGTTTCGCGGAGATCTACCAAATCCAAATCACTCTAGAAAAGAGGATTATATGTCTTTCTACAGCGATGACGATATTTGTACAGATTGCCGAGGGTTAGGTTTTACGAATACCCAAGGTGATGGCGTATGCGCCGAATGCAATGGCACTGGCCTAGAAATAAGCATCCTCAAAGCCATCGAAGATATTTTGCAAGGAGACGAACAAACATGCAAAGTCTGCAACGGCGATGGAAAATGCCAAACATGCGGAGGCACCGGCAGAATTTCCTAATCTCTGCGAACTGAAAACTTGTCTAAAGAACTAAGTCTCAATACCCCCTAATGGCAAAAAGTGGGTATTTTTATTTCCAAACGAAGAATCTTGCTTATACAACAAAAAAATATCTTTTATTTGATTAATCCCTCTTTTGATATACAATTTCAAAAACGTCCTTTGATACGGAGTAGGCACATGACCGTCAAAATCAAATGGAAAGGATACGACAACGTCCGGCACATCTACCCGCGCACCCACATGATACGCTATCTTCTCTCAAGCTGGGGCATACCTTCGTATACCTACGATGGGCTTACCCTGCTCATAGAGTTTTGCCGCCCTATCGCCAACCAAACCGAGTGCTACGGACTCTACCGAGGCGAGCGGGATGGCGTGCATCACATCCAGATCAATAGCGATCTCATACTCCATCTTAACCAATGGCAGGAACTCGGCCCGACCGGCACCCATGAATTACGGCATTTCGCATGGCATCTGACCATACCGCGAGACCGATACCGCCTCGACAAAGATGGTTTTCTTATGCACTACCCGACCGCCGAGGAGGAGATCGACTGCGTGCGTGCAGAAAAAAATTTCCGATGGATTGTGGGCATAGACTTTGAGACCCTCCCTCGGGAATCATTTCGACCACGACAGAAACCACGCTTCAGACAGCTCCTCCTCCTTGCCGCCTAACGCGGCTTTTTTGTTGGACAGTTTTATGCAAACAAAAAATCCGCCTCGGAGGAGACGGGTAGGAAAATAGATTTTGGTTGGCGCTGATCACTCAACCCGGATCTCAAGCGGCTAGGCAAGCGGTTCGGTAAATAAATTAAGCAAATCTTCATTGTACACAAAACAGTACACTCGAGATGCATCTACACAACTATTCTTTTGTGAAAAGTCGTAAATATTTCTTGTACTCAAAATCGCGACCGTATGTAGTCCTGCGATCCCTCTGCTCCAAAATACCAACCTCCACTAATTTTTGTACCAATGCGTTCGCGCTCGGCCGACTAAGACCTGCCCACTCCTCTATTTTTCGCACATTTACAATCGGTAATCGGTAGAGATTTTTTAGAACCACCATGCCAGTTTTTGATCGACTCCCTCCCAAAGTATGTATCTTTGCTATATCTTCTTCACGAAGTCTATTGATGCTACGAGAAGTCTCAATCGCTCGCTCTGCAACAGTAGCCACACCTTCAAGAAAAAAATTAACCCAAGGCACCACCTCCCCTTTATTATGATAACGCTCAAGCATATCAAAATACGCCTCTCGATTTTTCTTGAAAAACTCTGAAAGATAGAGAACGGGCTTTTCCAAAATACCCTGTTGACACAGATAAAAAGTTACCAAAAGACGTCCCACTCGGCCATTGCCGTCCAGAAAAGGATGAATAGTCTCAAATTGAGCGTGCATAAGCGCAGTTTTTATAAGCGGCGGCATTTCATTCTCTGCATGGAGAAACTTTTCGAAATCATCCAAAACCCTATGCATCTCATCTACAGGAGGAGGCACAAAACGGGCGGTTGCCGGAGAAGCGCCGCCGATCCAATTTTGTGTTTTGCGAAACTCCCCCGGAGTTTTACCATGAGCATCACCGGTACCCTCCAGGAGGGTTTTGTGTACTTCGCGCACCAGGCGTAGTGAAAGCGGCAAAGACTCAAGCCTGCTCAAACCCTGATTCATCGCTTCAATATAATGGAGTATTCTATCCACGTCTTTGGGAAGTTCTTTGGTTATCTCTACCTCCGCCCGAATCGCATCACTCATAGTCGCCTGCGTCCCTTCTATCTCGCTCGACAATGCCGCTTCTTTGCGGACATACATAAAGATGAAAAAACCAAGATCGGGTAATAACTGGGTGATACCATCTAGTTTACCCAGGAGAAAAGACGCCCTAGCATGGAGCTGGTCGGTCTGGGGAGTAAAACCAATATTTTCTGTCGGTGGAAATTTTACCGGTATAAAAGCCTTAAATCCTTGTGGTTGCTGGGTGAAATCTCCTAATTTCATATAGGTAACAACTAATTACTAGATGTTAAGATATTACACAAAAACTTAACATCTGTCAAACACTTGTTAAGCTTCGCGATGGGCCACCCTAAAAAGCCTTACGCCATAAGGTATCTACCCGCAAAAAATCCGGCTCGGGGGAGACGGGGTCTTTGATTGGTACTGGTCACTCGACCCGGATTGGAAGTGAGACTGCCATTTGTGTCGTAGGTGAGTACTGTGGTGCCTCCCTTGGTGACTGCATGGGGATGTCTCGGGTCGGTGTATTCATATGCTCCGACGTCGGATTTGCTTGTGATGTGATATTGCCAAAGAGCATGTGATTGGTTACTATGCTACCATATGGAACCAAGACGCTTCAATGTTTCTGTAGTGATTGAACAGGATGCCGACGGCTATTTTGCTTTTTCCCCAGAACTTCAGGGTTGCTACAGCCAAGGAGCAAGCTACGAGGAAGTGGCCGCAAACATCCGAGACTCTATTAAACTGCATCTTGTAGACCGTATAGCCGGACAGGAAGAAGTCCCGCGCGCGCAGTCTATAACGCTTTCCACAATGGAGGTTACGGTGTAACAATACCCGCATGCCTCCACTCCCGCGCCTCACCGCAAAAGAAATCATCAGTATCCTTGAACAACGTGGGTTTTCTTTAGCCCGCCAAAGCGGAAGTCATAAAATTTACAAGAACGCCAATGGCAAGAGAGTAACTGTTCCATTCCACGGCGCGACAGTACTCCATCCGAAAGTGTTAAAAAGCATACTCCGTGATGCAGAGATTGCTATCGAAGAGCTGGGGGGACAGTAACCTTTATTTTCAGAGGCATGCCTCCTTGCATGTATATAGAGTCTACAAATTTTCACCTGTTCTTCTTCAATAGGGGGCAAAGGACCCGCGCCGCAAAATATCGGAGTGCTATCAGCCGCGGCTTCGCTTCAATGTGAGAAACAAAACGAGTATGCCCGCCCGACCTGCCTGCCGGTAGGCAGGGGCTAAACTCCACCGACGTATATCTCAATCTAGTAACATATGAGATAAATCGTCTATTCATTGAGGAACTAAGTGTGAAGAAGATCAGAGAAATGATATAGAAATACATCCGGCCCTATACAATATAGGAATGGGAAATCATTCTATATAAATTTAATGAGTCGATTATTCCCAAGAATGTAAATGACTTCAATTTTTTAACTCACATAAAAGTTATAGTAACTCCGGAGTGTTGTTCCGAATTTCATCATACCACTCCTTTCCAATAACATCCTCAATCGTATAGCCTTTAAATCGTGTGGATTCCGAAAGATACTCCATGTCCTTTTCGTCAACAACAATCTCATACTCATCTTGCTTGTTTATATCGCGAATTACGCCAGGGAAAACAGTGGGATCGTACTTACCATTCTTCTCGGTTAAAGCAAAAAGCCAAATTTGTAGACCATCATGGATATCTCCATATTCATTCTTCAAAGCCTCAACCCAAATAGGATTTCGTAATGGTATAAACCCATACCCACCTAATGCGTTAAGATCCCCGAAAATAAATAATTGCTTTTTTAATTGAGAACTCATAGATTATTTTTTTAATTTACCCTTATTAAACAAATTGATATGTTGCTTAACGGTTAAATTGCCTACCCCAAAGTGATTGGGGTCTTTCCCTCCTGGATTAAAAGTGGCATGCGAACTCCTCAACTCTCCGAGAGTTGTAAATTGACCCTTTCTTTCAAATCGGGCTGGTAACATACCAAGTAAGCCCTCTCTCCCTTCTTTATTCATCTCAATATATACAGATACATCTGAGAGCTTGCCGTCGGTAGACTGCTTAACGCCAGTTCCCTTCAAAAATTCTTCTGCGGTGCAAGCTCCACCCCTACAAACTAAAGTGGAGTCTGGCAACTTCTCAAGTCTATCCAGCTTTATCTTCCCAGCCTCCCCAATCTCATCCCCCATCCTCGCCAACCGCCCACTCCCAAATCCAGAAG
>Ga0155046_107_pt1 | contig 123337 bp, 122 predicted proteins | sample RifCSPhighO2_01_FD_106014 | JGI IMG/M metagenome (GOLD analysis project Ga0155046, IMG submission 106014) | Candidatus Ryanbacteria bacterium RIFCSPHIGHO2_01_FULL_48_27
CCTGAGCCCAAAAAGAAAAATCCGCTTCGAGGAGTTTTGGCAAGCATCCCCATTTCGAATAAAAAGTCGGCGCTTGCGTTAAGTTCCTGCTCATTCATATGTCTGTATTATAGGCAGATCTTCATCCCCTCACAAGCTCGCGTCGGCTGCTTCGGCGTTGTGCGTGAGCTTGGTGGCTTCGATGGAGCTTAGAGGTTTGAAGAGAAAAACATACAGAGACACCCTCCTAAATAAGGATGAAGAAAGGGGCCTATCGCAAGAATTTGAAATAAATATGCCCCACGATGATTGAACATCGTGGGGACTTTGGTTGGGTAATCTGTATGCTGGACTCACTGGTTCAAAGCGATTTTCAGAGACTCCAGTGCGAATTTGGAATCCACCTCACTATTCTTTTTCAAGCATCCTAGGAAATAAAGCAACTCCTCCTTGAGTGGCTCTTTTCTCTCGGGGACAATCCTTGTCACTTGTGTTTCTGCAGCCTCACATCCCTGGTATATCTCAATCTCTTGGCTTATATAATCACCCTCAAGATATGCCTTGTCTCCAGTAACGGTGAGTTTTCGGATCTTTACGGTCGTAGTCCAGTTTGCCTGGATGTACGAGGATACTCCGCTTGGGTATCGCATGAAAAACTCCACCGAATCATCGCCTCGCTTGGACAGAGGGGATCTCGGAATAGACCCGCAGATGATTTCTGCCCATATTTCCCACTCCAATAACCCCTACACGAAGATTGCTCTCTGGCAACATTGGTGGCCCTCCCTACGCTGTCGCCTACGAGTAAATTCTATGATAACCGAACCTCTTGGGCGATGTCTCCGCAAATGTTTTCTACGACGCTGAAATCTGCTTCAGCAGATGCCATAGGGATTCCCTTCCTGGCAAGATAACTTACCAGGTCAAACCCGCTGACGGCTGGAAGGTGCTCTTTGAGGGTAGATTTCACTCCAACATGTTCCGCAATCCTGAAAATGACGGTGTGCGGATTTTCAGTCAGATCTTCGTAGCACACGACCAGAACGCCGAGACTCTGGGAAGATACGATTGCGCTTGTAATCGTATTCCAAGCGATGCATTGGTTCTCGGTGCTTTCCTTCAATGCATCGAATGTGGTCTTCCAAGAAAGCATAGTGAGCCTCGGATCCCTGACAATTACAAGCACGCTACCGCCCATGGTTTCACGCATCCATCTTACGAAGGATGGCCATTCTGCGATAAATGTCCTGAAATAGTCCTTGTTGGAGAATGTCGGAAAGGACTTCTTGATGCCGATTGCCTCCATGCCCTCAAACGAACGACTAACCTTGCCCCACTTGATGCTTGATGGTGGGTGTGGGAGGACTCGAACCTCCGACCTCTTCATTATCAGTGAAGTGCTCTAACCAGCTGAGCTACACACCCATAGTGAACATTGAAGCAAAAAAACACAGGCTTGTAAATCATGTGGTTGCTCCTAGAACCATAGGGGGTATATTTAAACTAGCATATAAAGGAGGATGTATGGGCATGTACAACACAAGCGATATGGGCCCCAAAGATCCAAACCTAAAAAGTTTTTTGTTCTTTATCTTGCGATGGCCCATAGGAGGAGCCGCTCTAGCTCTCTTACTATTATATTTATTTGGTTAAAATCCCCTGTAGGCAAGCACTCTAAAATAAAACCCGCCCTCAATGCTGAAGGCGGGTTTTTATCGCAAGTTAAGAAATTCTTTCTATTGTCCCGGATCGACAGGAAAGTCTATCGATCAACCACTATTCTCCCGCTTGAGGCGGGAGACCGACCTACATGTCTTACCGTTCATCAATGCCGAAGCATTTATAAACAGTGAGATAGTAGACTCCTTAAAAGGAGAAATTCCACGAGCAGCTTCCGCTACCCGTGCCTTGTTACGACTTACTCCTTGTCACCAGGCTTAGCTTAGGCCCGCATACGCGGGATTTCAGCTACTCCCAGCTTCCCTGAGTTGACGGGCGGTGAGTACAAGACTTGAGAACGTATTCACCGCAGTATAGCTGACCTGCGATTACTAGCGATTCCAGCTTCATGAGGGCGAGTTGCAGCCCTCAATCCGAACTTGGGAGTGCTTTTAGGGATTAGCTCCACCTTACGGTATTGCGGCCCGTTGTACGCTCCATTGTAGCATGTGTGTGGCCCAGGGCATCAGAGGGCCATGCTGATTTGGCGTCATCCTCGCCTTCCTTCCCATAAATGGGACCGTCTCGCCTGACACGTATAACAGGCGACGAGGGTTGCGTCCGTTGCCCCACTGAAGGGAACGACTCACGCCACGAACTGACGACAACCATGCAGCACCTGTCTCGCCGTCCTTGTGAGAAAATCCAACTTTCATCGGATCGTCGTCGAGATTTCAAGCCCTGGTAAGGTTTTTCGTTTACCGTCGAATTGAACCACATGCTCCACCGCTTGTGCAAGTCCCCGTCTATTCCTTTGAGTTTTAATCTTGCGATCGTACTTCCCAGGCGGATGACTTAACGCGTTAGCTTCGCCACTGGAAGGGTCGATACTTCCAATAGCCAGTCATCATCGTTTAGGGCGTGGACTACAAGGGTATCTAATCCTTTTTGATCCCCACGCTTTCGTGTTTCAGCGTCAGATATGCGCCAGTGAGCTGCCTTCGCCTTTGGTGTTCCCCACGATATCAACGGATTTCACCCCTACACCGTGAGTTCCGCTCACCTCTCGCATCCTCTAGCTGTGCCGTTTCCTACCCAGCCTCCGGGTTGGGCCCGAAGATTTAAAGCAGGACTAACACAACCGCCTACACACCCTTTACGCCCAATAAATCCGGACAACGCTCGGGCCTCTCGTATTACCGCGGCTGCTGGCACGAGATTAGCAGGCCCTTATTCATAGAGTACTATCAATCCGGTATAACCCGGCTTTCTCCCCTATAAAAGCAGTTTACGCCCCGAAGAGCTTCTTCCTGCACGCGGCGTCGCTCCATCAGACTTTCGTCCATTGTGGAAGATTCTCGACTGCAGCCACCCGTAGGTGTATGGTCCGTGTCGCAGTACCATTGGTGGGGATCACGCTCTCACGCCCCCTAGCCGTCATAGCCTTGGTAGGCTTTTACCCTACCAACTAGCTGATAGCCCGCAGGCCTTTCCTGAAGCGGATTACTCCGTTTACCCTTTCGGGACCATCGGGTATTAGTCCACCTTTCGATGAATTATTCCCGTCTTCAGGGGAAGTACCCACGTGTTACTACCCCGTTCGCCACTATCCCGCAACCATATATTGCTATATGAAAGCGGGACCGTTCGACTTGCATGCCTTATCCACGCCGCCAGCGTTCGTCCTGAGCCAGGATCAAACTCTTATAAAAGACAACAACCCGAAGGTCATCGTCTATAATAGTTCGGGACAATAGAAAAAATTCCCGTTTCTAGCTCTTAACAACTTGCATAGTGTGCTTATTTTTCAACGTCCTATCCAAAGCTACAAACTCTATTCTACGCGCCCGTACCTCGCATGTCAACACCTCCCGCCCACGACTTCCACCAAACAAAAAATAGGCTCCAAATGCCTATTTTACAACGACTTTTAAGGCATACGGTGCTACTTCTCTTCAGCCAGTATTTCCCTTGCCCGTTCCACTATCTCATCCGGCGTGTGCTGGGCCTTTATCATGTACTCTGCGGCCCCCAAATGCATGCAATTTTGCTTCTCTTCGGCACTATCAAGGTTGGAGGCGATAATGACCGGAATTCCCTGCCAGCGGGAATTCGCTTTGATTTTTTTGAGTATCTCCTGTCCGCTCATGCCGGGTAAAAGAAGGTCTAAGATAATGAGATCGATTTTTTTGTCCTCAAGGATTTTAAACGCCGCCTCCGAGTCGATAGCACCCTCCACCGCATATCCACTCTTGAGGAGTTTTTGGCACAGGATGTCACGCAAAAACAAATCATCCTCCACTACGAGCACCGTCTTGCCATTTGTCTCCATATAAGGATAATACTACGTCTTTTTATCCGCTACAAGAAATGGCAACACCACCGTAAACACGCTCCCTTTCTTTTCTTCTGACTCTACCCGTATCGTACCGTGATGCGCCTCTGCAATATGCATGGCAATGTAGAGCCCGAGACCCGTCCCCTCCTGGGCCTGGGTATGCGCATTGTTGGCACGGAAAAACTTCTGGAATAAAAGTGCCTGCTGATGCTCGGGAATACCGATGCCATTATCCGCAACTACAATCTCACATTCTGTCTCCCCACGCGGCACTACCTTGAGGCGGATCTTGCCTCCCGAGGGTGTATAGCGCACTGCATTTTCAGCAATACTTTGAATGGCAAGAGCGATTTTTTCCCGATCGGCACGCACCAATGGCAATTTTTTACGGGTTCGCACAAACGCAATATCAAGATTCTTTTCTCTTCCTTTGGCGGCAATCTCCTCGGTAATACGCTCTACCACGTCTTCGATTTGCACCGGCTCAAACTTGTAAAACAGCTGTCCCGCCTCGATGCGCGCCACGTTCAAAAGATCTCCCACAAGCACTACCATGCGATCCACCGACTCAAGTGCTCGATCAGACGCCATGCGCTGGTCCGCATTGAGATCACCAAAATCATTATTGGAAAGCATACTTAATGTCCACTTGATAGCCGAGAGTGGCGTGCGTAGCTGGTGAGCGGCGATTGAGACAAATTGGCTTTTGGCCTCATCCATCTCCCGCAGTTTTTCGTTAGCTTTTTGCAATTCAAAGTCCCGCCGCACCAGACGTTTTGACGCTTCATCCAGCTCGAGGATTTGTCCCTCCTGCTCCTTGTTTATCTTTACAATTTCTTGAGTACGCAGTGCGACCTCCTCCTCCAGACGCTCATACGAATGCTTAAGCTGACGGCTCGCTTCATTGAGCGTATTACTTAAATCCTCTAACTCGTCGTTGGTATACACCGCCATAGGCGTAGAAAAATCCCCCGTACCCATACGCACCGAGCCTTCTTGAATCCGGCGGATTGGCTCGGTAACCGAACGCGCAAATAACGTCCCGATAATAGCAACTACCGCAACGAGCATCACAAAAACCCAGATACAATAAAATACAAGACGGGTAAGCTCGGTGTCATAATCCCCCACAAACATTACCGCCACCAAGGCGTGTAGGTCGTCAACGGGTAAGACGCCAATTACTTTGGTCACATCTCTGCGATCCACTGTAATGCGCTCCGCAATACCTATATCAAACGCGCCGGAGCCGACCAAACGGCTTAGCGTATCGGGTACATGAAAAGCGTCGACTAACGATGGACGCGTCAACAAAAATACTCCTCCGGAACCACCGAATAATGATTTCTCAAACTCCCGATCACCCAAGTCGCCCATCTGGAGAAGATTTGCCTTGGAAATAATCAGGCTTTGCCAAATCTGGCGCTTGAGCGCCTCCTCCAGGACTACTTGACTGCGTCCATAGGCGGTAGTACCAAAAAATCCTACACCCACAAGCGCAAGCACCCCCGATATCGCATATATTTTTTTAAATAAAGAAATCCGCCGATGCCGCACCAACGATTCAGCCTCGAGCAGTGCGCCGCTTTGCTTGAGCGCCGGTGAGACAATGCGCTCCAAAAAGAAAAATACCACGAACGACGAGAGTATGGCCGCCAATGTGCCATTCAAGACATTTTTGACTATCTCTGTCATCGGAAACTGGGCAAAATATAAAAGTTGGAGCGACCCAATCGCGTAGCCAAACACAACTACCAGCACATAAACGATACTGGCGCGTAATGGCGCAGAAGCAATCCGCGCATGCAAAAGCGCCGGATCACGCACTGCAGATTTATCAGCTGTGAATCTATCAATAAACCGCAGGGTGCACACCACGAGATAGGCGACCAGAGCCCCCACCAACACCACCTCCCAAATGTAGGCAAACTCCAGCCACCGAAGCTGGAGCGTATTGGTATGCAAAGACAAAAACGAATGGATTGTGGCAAACCCCCAGTAAAAAACAAACACCACTGCCATTACCAGCACCGCTGTCTGATGCCGTACGGTCTTCTCTCCATGGCGATACCAAAGCACTAAAAGTGGTAGCACAAGTATGTCGAGCACAATCAAAAATCCCCAAAAGAGGGGCTGTTCATAGGCGTAGAGCGTTTGGCGTATGATTGCCAAGAGCGTATAGGCGGTAATCCCCAGCCAAACCAAAAGAAAGACTCCCAGATTGATGCGAAAAAGATTTTTTTGCGTTAAAAGTTTCATTCCTTAATCCCCAATTACCAGCAAAGTCATCGTCTCATTATGAAAATACGCCGGCGTATTTTTTTTGCCCAAGAGCGGCCCTTGCTCACCGTAAGTATAAAACCCGAACATTGGCACATCCCGCCCAATAACATTTTGTACAATTTGATTTTCTTCGTTGCAACGGATGCCCAAAAGTTTGTTGCGCGCCATGCAGTTAAATACAAATATGAGCCGGGGCGTGGCGCCTTCCAGCGCTTCGAGCGCCGTATGAGCAGCTATCTTGGTAGCCTCCAAAGCCCGCTCACGATCCCCAACCATGAGACGAATCGTAGCACCCTCGGGTATAGTAGCCGCCATAATGATCTCCCCTTTTTGATTGGCGAATAATGGATCCCGAATCAAAAGCTCATCTGACCCTTCTACCGCAAGCCCCAAGGGATAGGTATAGGTCATACGTGCCAGCGGCTCACGTATCAACTCCATCGCCTCCCGTCCAAAATATTTTTGGTAGATCTCAAGTGCCGGGCGGTGATCCACCTCCTGGAGCAAGGTGCCTGCGGCGCGGGTAACCCGCATAGGAAGCCCTACCGGCTCCCAACCATGACGGATACCGAACCCATAGGAAAATTTGCCCGAGATGCCAACTCCCACAATAGAATCTGTGAGCACTTTGCCATTGAAATATTCAAATGTTTTTTTAAACTGGTAGTCGTCCCCTGAAGATCCGCCGATAATCGGGAAATTTGCACCGAGCACCGATTGAAATCCAGCTATAATCGCCGACCCATCCCCCGTGATGCCATCCGGTATAGAGATGAGGAGCTTGGGGTCAGATGCGCTCTTTTTTTTGATAGATTCTGCGAGTGCGGCACCTGCGCCAAAACTGTCTTTAGCAACTCCCTTACTGCACGCGAGGGTAAACTGCACGCTATCCGAAGTAATGACAAGCACTACTACTGCATCAAACACCGTGGCCAGAGAGGTAATCTCCCCTGCCGAAGATCCACCAATTACCAGGGTACCTACTGGGAGCATATTGGCGACTCCCGCGAGCACATCTTGCTGATTGTAAACGATAGAGGAACATACAAATGCGATATTGGGTTTTACTGCGGGAATACTCTCGAGTGCTTCACGCACCGCATCTTCTGCGGCAAGCCTATGGTTGGTCAAATTTTTCCCCAATCCAACTCCTGCGTGAATCATGTGTCCAGTATACCGTGAGTAGTAGGAAGCGGTAAATGGGAAAATATATATACCAAAAGTATATGTTGAAAAAAAAATCAAGATGTAAAAACTATCATATGAAAAATTTGCAAAAAAAAGACCACCCTATTGAGTAGCCAGCAAACAGAAGAGCCTATTATTCAGTGACCGTACCAAGAAATCCAATCAGCTGATTATTTATGTCCCAAGGTTTCCCTGAGTGCATAAAAATACTTACCGAAGGTCGTGGCGTGCCCGATGGCGTACCACTTACGTCTCCATCGATTGGTATACCTACGAATCTTGTTAGTATCTTCACTCCATCTTTATAATATACAAAGATGCCAGTGAGAGGATTGTAGGTTATTCGCTCGTGTATCCATACATTATCAGGAAATGATATAGAGGCACTGTCGCAGGGATTGCCATGCGGTATAGTATCGATGAATGAAGTTGCGCATCCGCTTCCATAGATCATGCCGAACGGAGGAACACCTGTGTAGGTAATTGACCATTTTACGTGGTCTATTGTAGCTTCAACTGAAGCATCACGCTCTATTTCCACCAGAGCACCCTCGGGAACACGCATCCATTGGGATACGGCAAATGCGCCCTTATACATTACGAGAGCACCATCAGAAAGATATGGTCCGCCTTTTAACCGCTCCCAATTATTGGGATTAAAACTGCCATCAAATTCTTCTGAAAATGGCTCTATCGCCGTGGAGGGAACTTCCCTATCAATCGGGATGTCCTGCGGGAACCCATCATCTGATTCTACGAGTTCTATACTCATGCCAAACGCTACATAAGAGGCATTTTTGTGATTCAGCCCAGCAATTGATACCGATATGTAACTCAAATCCCTATCCAATACAAATCGAAACAATTGAGATCTCCATACCGTATTTCCTGCCCAGCTTGTGAAAATATCTCTCGATACTACACTTGGGTTACGACTCCAATCATCAGTACCCGGATTTATGACCGGTAAAGTTCCTATAGACCACCCCAAAAATGCAACTTGTATTTCTGATGGAGCAGAGTCGAACATATCTAATTTTGCACCCGCAAGGCGCCCACGATTGGCAACTATGCTCAGTTTAAGCACCATGCTTTTTTTAAACGATCCCGCAACGATACTATGTACCAACTTCCCATTTGTGTCCTGATCCCTGGAATTTAAGACGCCGAAGAAATTTGCTCCTCCAGGCATTTCCAATTTGTCCACCTTACCTTTTGGTACAATGGTAGGATTAAAAACGGGCAAACCTTTTTTATAGTTTTTGTTTGGTCTCGTCGCCATCCACTCGTCATTCCATTGCTGCTGTGCCAAAGTATCTGACACTGTATTGCAAAAGAGCAAGAGTACAGCCCCTATCAACAATAAATTTCTTCGCATCTTTACTCCTTTCGGCTTGGGGGTTATTTCAAAAAACTCTTCTATCTCCGGTACATTTCTACCACATCCGCGCCGAAAAGTAAAGACATGTCATTGCAAACACTCACAGTAATGTAAGCGAGAAATTTGGATTTGAGATTTAAAAAAACTCTACAAAAAATATATTTGTCAATGGCAAATTCTTTATTCCTAAATGATTTTTAAACTTACTCCTTATACCTTAAAACTTATTCCAGAATTTACCGTTGCTTATTCCTCCAATCCACAATCTCTTTGTGGTTTCCGGAGAGAAGCACTTTGGGAACTTTATATTTTTTGCCTTTGTACTCGAGTATCTCCGGTCGCGTATAATGCGGATACTCAAGACCCGACTCCTCAGGAGCGATTTTTTCTTTTTTGAGCAAGAGATTCCAGTGCGACTCTTCCTGCAGTGATTCGAGCTTAATCACGCCCGGTACGAGCCGTGCTACCGCAGAGACTACAGTCATCGCCGCCACATCGCCATCAGTGAGCACATAGGGCCCGATGGAAATTTCTTCTGCTTTTAGAATTTTTTTGACGCGTTCGTCTATGCCCTCGTATCTGCCACTTATCATCACTATACGGTCATACTTCTTTGCCCAGCCATACGCCATTTTTTGGGTAAACTGCTTACCCTTAGCAGAAAGAATAATTATATGGACATCAGATGTCCGTAGATACTTCCTCTTATTCTTAAGCAGTGTATCTACTGCTTTTAATATTGGTTCTGCTTTTAGGACCATCCCCGCTCCCCCACCGTAGGGTTTGGCATCTACGGTCTTGTGCTTGTCATGCACGAAATCGCGCAGGTTGTGCGCCCGCACGATAATCTTTTTGTCTGCAATCGCGCGCTTCAAAATTGACTCCCCAAAGTAGGAATCAAATATCTGCGGGAATACGGTGATGATGTCGAAATGCATCATTGACACCAACTATATAATACGTGTATAATTTGGCAAATTCTTTGAAAGGAGTATCTTATGATTCGTCATACAAGAATACGTGACCTTGTCCATGGAACCGTGTATCTTACTGAACTCGAAACAAAAATCGTGGATCACCCATTGTTTCAACGCTTAAAACATATACGACAAAACGACATAGCTTACGCCGTATATCCGTCCATAAACACATCCCGCTTTGAGCATGTGCTCGGCGCATGCCATGTGGCAGGAATGATGGCAGAAAACATGAAAGAAAGCCCAAAGTGGCAAAAGTACGCACGAGAGCTAAAAAAGCTTACAGGTGTCAGTAAAGAAGAGTTTGTAGAGCTTGTGCGACTCTACGCACTCACCCATGATATAGGACATTTTCCGTTTAGCCACCTATTTGAAGAAGCTGTAAGAAATCTCGACGTGTATGCGCGTGCCGATAGTAACCAAATTGTGACCGCGTGGTTTGGTCCCTCAAGGTTTACAAAACTGCATGAAGCGTTCAGTGCACTCATGATCCAACGCATTGCACAAGACGTGGCTATGCCGGAACACATCCATAAAGCGCTTCTGCGAATTATGACCACAAAAGTTTTGGAAGAAAGCGACATCCTGTATGTGGTAAAGTCTATTGTTGATTCACAGATTGATGCTGATCGCATAGACTTTGTTGCGCGAGACGCAAAACTAACTGGCGGAGAATACGGCAACCATGACATAAACCGCTTATGCACTTCTGTCTTCATAGACAAAGACCACCGTGGATGGCATGTTGCCTATTCAGAAAAAGCAATACCTTCCATGGAAGCATTGCTTCTGGACAGATATCGGGCATACGCATGGATATTCTTCCACCAAAAAGTCGCTACAATGAAGATGTTTATGCAATTTCTCATCGGGGTTCTCTTTGAGCGCGGCATAATCACACCTTCCACATTTACCAACGTAACCACAGATAATCTTTTACTCTTGGATGATATATGGCTGTGGGGGTTAATACGCTCGCTAGACGCTCAAGGTGACACCACGATAGAAATAGCAAAACGGGCGATACTTTTCCGTGAGAAGGCAAACTTCACTAACCTTTGGAAAAATAGACCGCAGTTTCATGAACGGAATGCACGAATCAAGAAAGCGCAGGGAGCAAGGGGGGAAGATAAATATGAGTATGTGCGCCACATCGAGGAAAAGATAGGCATACGGATATTTACATTTGAAACAGGAATAGAGGCAATAAAGGACAAGCCGAAGATTCCACTTTACTCTGAAACAGGTAAAGGCGGGATAACAGGACAAACACTTGAAGACGTGTCTTGTCTTGTTGCATCTCTCAACAAGATAGCTAGTGAGGAACCAGAATATTATCGTATTTTGGTCGCACCGGATATCGGCAAAGAAGCGAATAAGAAACGAGAGGAATATTTTCGGGGTATGGAAGACTGGTATGCTAGAATACAGTAAGAAAAAGAAGGAGGTTAGAAATGGCAGAAGAAAAAAATCTTGAACCCTGTTTAGTCACTGAATACCTTGCCGAACCAAGCATGCTCGCCGGAGTAAAACTACGGCGTAAATACCCCGATATAGAAAACATGCTGGCGTATGGTGGTGAAGTAAAAAAACTTCCTGGTAGAGGTATAGGTGTCTATTATCCGGGTCACGCAAATCGGTGGAGAAACATCGACTCTCATGAGCGATATGCTTACCCAGATGAAATCGTTTTTGATGATGGATCTGCGCAAGCCAGAATACGCCGCATACGCAAGCAGTTTGATTTAACCCCGGAGGACGTCAAACTCTACAAACGACTGGGTTTAAGGGAAGAAACTATATGCTCTGACTGCCCAGTTTAATACTTTGACCCCTTTCAAGTTCTTTCCCCATAAGACGCATTTCTGTGATGCGTCTTTTTTTTATGCACTCTTACTTGGAAACCAAAAAAACCGCCGGCCTTTCGGCAGACGGTTTTTGTGATTCAAAACTGAATCAAATTACAATTTTAGGTCATCTACCACCTCGTCGACATTCTTCATTCTCGGCTCGGCCGAGCGCATACCACCCTCCGGCTCCTCAATCTTGAGGTTGACGCGGGCATTGTTTTTCATGCCTACGACGCGAAGCAGGGTGCGGATGGCTTTGGCGGTATTGCCGTTGCGACCGATAATCTGGCCCATATTGGCGGGATCCACGTGGAGCGTAAGAAGCACCCCCATCTCATCCACCTTACGGTCAACACGCACTGCCGAAGGATTGTCTACGAGCGACTTTACTACGTACTCGAGAAATTCCTGATCTGCGTTCATGTATGATCTTCAGTATTAATCTTTTCGTAACGTACTCTCGACCTTCCTCTGATCGGCGTCTATTCACTAAAAAGAATACGCCTCAGATACAAAGATTATATAATAATTACTCAAAAAAACAATCCCCTGCATACTTGGGGATAACACAAAATATAGGAGAAAAACTATACCGCCGGCGCTGGTTCAGCTACAGAGGTCTCTGTGGGGGCAGTCGTGGGCTCTTCTACTACAACAGCCTTGGGCTTGGTAACCGGTGAGGCACCACGCTTGGGACCCGGGATAATCTTTTGTACTACCAAAAGGTTGTATACCGTGTCAGACAATTTTGCCCCTTGAGACATCCAATATTTGATGCGGTCTTCCTTGAGCTCGGGCTTACCTTGGCGCGCATTGTAGTATCCGACAATCTCCAAAAAGCCACCACTTCGCGGAGCTCGGCGTGTGTCAGTCAAAACTACCCGAAAGCTCGGGTCATTGGTTCGTCCTACGCGCTGGAGACGGATAATTAACATGCGGGTAATACTACAGGCTTTTGGCTACAAAATCAACCCCCCTACCGGGAAGCCACCTCTCTAGCCTCCTCAAACTTAATAGAGAGAAGCTTTGAGACCCCATCAGCCCCCATAGTGACCCCATAAAGAACCCCCGCCTCTTTCATGGTCTGGCGATTATGGGTAATCACCACCAGCTGGGCTTTTTTGCTCAAATCTTTGAGCATCGCCCCATAGCGTTGGGAGTTGGCCTCATCCAGCGCGGCATCCGTCTCGTCAAGCACCAAAAACGGCGGTGGATTAACGGCGGACATAGCGAACAAAAGCGCAATCGAGGTGAGCGCCCGCTCGCCCCCCGAGAGCATGTCAAGGTTCTTGACCCGTTTACGCGGGAGATCCACCGCAATATCCACGCCCGACTCCACATCCTCCAGCTCCTCATCTTCATCGGACACCTCGGCGTCTTTTGCTTTGCGCTTTTGAGCCTCAACCATCTTGAGCCGCGCCTCCCCGCCCCCAAACATTGTGGTAAATAGTTTGGAGAATTCATCATTGATGCGCTCCACTCCTTGCACAAACTCGCGCTCCAAATTTTGCTGAAGCTCCCCCATGAGTGCATGCAAACTCACCGCCGTACCCTCAAGGTCTTTGAGCTCACCCGCCAAAAACGCCTCACGTTCGGCGATTTCGTTGTATTCTTTGAGCACCGACTCATCGATACCGCCGATCTCTTCAAGTTTGATCTTTAAGCGGTCGATTTTGCGACGGAGTTCTTCCCGCTCACCTACCTCAAACGGATGCGCCGTATCCGGTACCGTCGTGTCTCCCAAAAATCGCACCGCATCCGTCTCCTGTGCACTAAGTTCAGCGGCACGGATCTTGATGCGCTCGGCATCCACGGCAAGCGCACGTATGGCGTCTTTGATACGGTTTTGCGCCTCTTCGGCACTCCGCAATCGCTCACCGGAAACGCGATAGGTCCCTTGTGCCTCGCCATATGCCGCCTCCAACTCGGCGCGTTTTTGAGCCAAAGTTTTGCGCTCGGCCTCCAGCCCCTGAATGAGCGTTTTTATCTTTTGTTGTTCAGCCTCAAGCTCACCCATATTTTCATTAACCTCCTCATGAGCGTCAGCAGGCTCGGATATCTTATGTAAATACTTTTGGGTATGTTGTTTGAGATCCAAGATTTGTGTACGAAATGCCTCAAATGAGCTTGAGTGGAGCGCCGTTTCTATGTAGGTCAAAATCTCTCCAAGGGCGTGCGCAACATCTGAAAGCGGTACCGTCGCATGCAAAGGTGCCGTGCCGTGCCGCTTGGAGGCGAAAAATGCAAGTTGCCCCTCAATACGCCCCAGCTCCCGCTCAAATGAGCGATGCTTGGCGTCTAGCTGGGTGAGCGCCACCTCCACCGCACGCATCTCAAGCATCGTCGCATTATCCGGGAGAAATGCTGTCGAGAGATTTTTGCGAAGCTCCGCAATCTCTCCTGCCATACGCGCCTCTTCTTCCCGCAATGGGTCTTCTGCCGTATGCAGACGCTCCTGGTCGCGTCTTACGGTCTCGCGCTCTTTGGCAAGATACGTCACGAGATTATTTTTTAACTCCTCGCGAAATTTACTGGAGGCCTCTACCTTGTCCGCCTGGACTTTGAGAAACCGCATATGCGGCTGAATCTCACGGCGCACCACCTCCACCTCACGCATGTTGACTTCAGTTGCCTCGAGTTTACGCTCGGCCTCCATGCGCTTAATTTCATAAATCTTGAGCCCCAGAGCATCCTCAAGCATGCGCTTGCGCTCCCGAGGACTAGAGTAGAGTATCCGGTCGGCCTCGCCTTGACTGATGATATGATGCCCCGAGCCGCCAATGCCGACTTTAGAAAGTATCTCAATAATGTCTTTCAGGCGCACCAATGACCCGTTGACCTTGTACTCGTTAGCCCCATCACGATACACCTCACGCGAGATTGCCACCTCCTCAAAATCCACCGGCAGTACTCGATCAGTATTATCAAGCGTGATGCGCACCATGGCTTTGCCGAGTTGAGAGGCCCCCCCCGATCCATGAAATATTAAATCCTCCCCGCGTTTGCCACGCAGAGATTTCATAGATTGCTCGCCCAAGACCCAACGCATCGCCTCGGAAACATTGGATTTGCCCGAGCCATTAGGGCCAACAATAGCCACCACCGGAGTTGGGAACTCCAATGTCACATGACGCGCAAACGACTTAAAACCGGCAATTTCTATTTTTTTGAGCCGCACAAAAGTAAGATTTAGGAAGCAAGAATTATGCTTTAAGAATAACTCATTTCAACATATGTGTAAAAATATCCTTATTTTACAAAGGGTTCTATACTTGACAAACATAGTATTCATATGGTACAATGTTGGCAGAAAATTTGAAGGAGGAGAAAGATGCCTAGCAAAGAAACGGAATTAGTAATAGAGGTATCCCAGCTGGCCAGGGACATCGGCTCTCTAGTAATCGAGATGAATAATGACATTGACACCATTGCTCATGGGCAATGGATCAGTGCCAAGGGCTCCTATGCTGGTCTGCCACGGAGACTCCGAGTGCTCGCAAGACGAGCAGATGATCTCCTAATAAAATTGACTACACTGACTACTTGAGCACCGACCCCGGATCGCGTAAGCGATACCGGGGCAAATCTTTTTTGGGGAGGAGTTTTTGTTTTAAATTTTAGGTTGTGGCTTTGCGTTTTTCATTTTGCATCTTGAGTTTATCGATCATGGGGATTTGAGCCTTGGGATTTTTTAACATGTACTGCTCATCACTGAAAATCTGCCACCAGCCTCACTCCCACCCCTTGGAATCGAGCCCATTTTCTGCCGCCGACTGCTGGGCAATTTGTTTGGAAGATCCCTCGCCCTCCGCTATCAGCTCCTCACCCAGATAGACACCAACAATAAAATGCTTGTCGTGATCCGGTCCCCATTCGCGGGTAACCTTGTAGGTTGGAGTAACGCCCTCAATCTCCTGCGCTTTTTCCTGAAAAAAACTTTTGGCATCGCGGTAGAGCTTTTTATCAAGTACATCCTGCATGCGCGAGAGGATGACGCGTTCAATAAAGCCTGACGCTACGTCATAGCCTTGATCCAGATAAATCGCCCCGGTAATAGCCTCAAAGGCATTGGCCAAAATATACATCCGGGCCTTACCTATATCTTTAGCCTCACCCTTGGAGAGTAACAAAAAATCATTGACGCCGAGCTCACTAGAAACAGCGGAAAGCATCTGGGAGTTAACAAGGGCGGCGCGATAACTCGTGAGATCCCCTTCGGGATTTTCAAAATTGAGATACAAATATCGGGTAACCACGAGCTCCAATACCGCATCCCCCAAAAACTCGAGGCGCTCATTGTGCGGCAGACGCCAATCAGGATTTTCATTTACATAAGAGCGATGTGTGAGTGCCGTATGCAGTAAGTCTTTGTTAAGAAAAACTACGCCAAGGGCGCTCTCAAGAGATGATATTTCTTTCATGAGAAGATCAACGAATAGCGAATTCATTACGAATAAACGAATGAGGACCCCGATTCGTAAATTCGAAATAGATTCGTTATTGGCTGATAGCTAGTTATTTAATAATTTCTAACGCCTTCTTAAAAAATCCGCGTACGTCATCATACATAGTAAGCCCATCAAGCTCTTCGGCTGAAAACCACCGTACATCATCCAACCCCCCCGAGATCTTGAGTTTGAGCTCTGCATCCGGCGTGGATGCTAAAAAATACGTAACACGCCGCCGCACCTTGCCTCGCTCGGGATCCTGGGCGATATATTCATTCTCCCCTAATTTTTGCTCAGCAGTGACCGTACCCACCCCAATCTCTTCTTTGATTTTGCGCACCACCGCGGCCGTTATCTCCTCATCCGGCTCGGGACTACCTTTGGCAAGCGTCCAATAGCCAAACACATCATGCACCAAGGCAAAATAGGTATCGTCGCTGTCTTTGCGATATACCACCGCGCCAACCTTTTGCTCAATCGGCAACTGGGCAAGCTCCTCGGGGGAGAGATCTTTGCGCGGACCGTCGTCCTTGCCCGGCTCGCCAATCTCCCGATATACCGTGCCCAAAACACCATTGATGAATTTGCCTGAATTTTCTCCGCCGAATGTTTTAGCAAGCTCGATCGCCTCGTTAATAGCAACCTTGGGCGGCACCTCTTTGTAGTTGCCATAGAGAAGCTCGTAGAGACCGATACGCAAAATATTTCTATCCACCGCAGCGACCTGCTCGAGCGGCCACTCGGGAGCGGCTTTTTCTATAACAGTATCTATCTTGTCTCGATTTTCCAAAACCCCTTCCACGAGTGCGCCAACAAACGCCTTGTCTTCGAGACCCGGGCCAAACTCTTGGATATTGCGCGTAATAATAGTGCCCAAATCAGACGGAGCAAGCTCCAGCAGAGAGACCCCTTTGGCTTTTACATGCGCGTTAAAATCCCACTCATAGAGGGATTGCATTGCGATGGATCGAGCAAGATGCCGAGAAGCCATAGCTCTATAATACTCTATTTAGGTCTTGGTAAAAGATCTTAGGAGACTGCGGGCTCGATAGCTTCTTGGGCTTTGAGCTCTTTTTCTTTCTGTTTCTTTTCTTTTTTGGTCAGTTTGGCAAGGACATCAACAATCTCTTTGCCTTGGTAAGTCCCACAATTGGCACACATGCGATGCGGCAAAACCGCCTCATGGCACTTGGCGCACGAAGAAAGTTTGACCGGCTTTAACGCGTGATGCGACCGGCGATTGTGCGTATGGGATTTAGTATGACGCATCCGTACTGACATGAGAACAATATACAATAGTATGAGAGGATATGCAAGAACCAGACATACGGGACACCGAAATACAAAAATCCCAAGGCTCAAATCCCAATGACCAATAAACTTAAAATGCAAAATGAAAAACGCAAAACTACAACCTAAAATTCAAAACAAAAACTGCTCTAAAAAAGATTACCCCGGTATCGTTTACATGATGCGGGGTTTTGGGTTTTCCCTATGAGCTATCCTGCCGCAAAACGTTGCCCGATGATATGGCGAGAGCCCGCATAATCGTATCGCCTGCTGGTGTACGGCCGTCCCATATCCTTTGTGTCGATCGAAACCATACGCAGGCAGACGCCTATGGAGTCGCCTCATATAGGCATCGCGATAGACTTTAGCGACAATGGATGCCGCGGCAATCAATGGTACGCGCTCATCCCCTTTTATAATAGTTTTTTGACCTTCATAGGCTTTTGGGGCGCGCAATCCCCCATCGAGGAGGACAACACAAGTGTCAGGTTCCAATTGATAGGTTGTGGCTAACTTTTTCAGACAGCGCTCTACCGCAATATGCGCCGCAGGGGAGATACCGCGAGCATCAATCATTTTTGGATGCACGGAGGTTATCGCATAGGCAAAGTTTCTTCGGATAAGCCTATCCCATACTTTCCTACGTGCCGGGCTTAATTTTTTTGAGTCACGGATACCCTCAAGACTTGGGGATTGATCAAAAATTGAGACTTGAGACTCGGGCATTTTTGCCGCTACTGCCGCCAAAGTAATAGGTCCTGCGAGTGGCCCTCGCCCTACCTCATCTATGCCTATGTACCAAATATACCGCATGCGCCTAGTATGGCATGGCGTGCCAGACCAAGATATGTACCCCCAAGACTATCACTGTGGACAATATGATTGCGTTCTATATTGACCGGATCACTGGGGCATGGTATCCTACCAAAATACTAATACTCCGTCCCAAAGTCTTTCCAACTTCCGCATGAATATCCAACAAATCCTCACGTATAGCCATATCGTCGTCTCGGTACTCCTTGCGGCGGCGGTCCTTCTACAGCAAAAAGGTGCTGGTCTTTCTGCCGCGTTTGGCGGTAACTCGGGAGGTTTTTATCGCACTAAACGGGGATTTGAAAAAGCACTATTTATAGGCACCATCGTCCTCGGAGCTTTGTTTATCATCATAGGCGGCGCCTCTATCTATTTCCACCGCTAACCGCTAGAAACTGGCTTGTCTGCAAAGCGCTACGGCGATAAGCAGGCTAGACAATCTGTATCGGAGTAGCTCACGATACCACACTCGATTTTAAGAACGGCTATTCTCTTCAAGAGTAGCATAGCAATTATTACGGTGAATTTTTTTGAATCACTCCATACGATCACGAAAGAGCAGATCTCTGCCCTGCCACGACTACTCACACGCCGGGAAAAAACGCTTGCCCTTATTTGTGCATTGGTATTTATAGGCTCGCTAGCATCGATTTTGCTCACCCTTGGAGCACGCTACTCCACCGCACGTCCGGCATTCGGCGGAACGCTGCGTGAAGGAGTCATCGGCATCCCCCGTTTTATCAATCCGCTACTGGCCGTCTCCGATGTGGATCGCGATCTTACCAGTGTCGTCTACCGGGGGCTTATGAAATTTGACGGGACAGGTAATATCGTACCGGCACTTGCCGAACACTATGAAATTTCTGAGGATGGTACGGAATACACCTTTACTCTTCGAGATGGCATCCGCTGGAGCGACGGCAAACCAATCAGCACAAATGATATCCTATTTACCATCAATCTTGCCAAAAATCCGCTATACCGCAGCCAGATACGCGCCAACTGGGAGGGAGTGGGCGTTGAAAAAACTGATGAGCGCACTATCCGATTTAAACTGCAAAAGCCGTACGCCCCGTTTCTTGAAAATACCATACTTGGCATCCTTCCCGAGCATATCTGGAAAGATATAAGCCCGCAGGAGTTTGCCTTGAGCGAATACAACCTCAAGCCGGTGGGTGCCGGGCCCTACAAAGCAGTGTCCTTCCAAAAAAATGCGACCGGGCGCATCATCTCCTACGCCTTTGAACAAAACCCCTACCTCTTACCACAAAAGGCCTACATCAAAAATCTCGAGTTTTATTTTTATCCGTCGGAGTCAGAGCTCGTGGATGCGTTTCATGCGGAAGAGTTTGATTCGGTAAGCTCCCTGCCGGCACATGGTATCCCTGAGACGGAGCAAAAAAGTGATGTACGCATTATCCGGCTCAACCTCCCCCGCGTATTCGGTGTATTTTTCAACCAAAATGCCTCCAAGGCTCTGGCAGACGCGGCGGTACGCGAGGCGCTCGAGCTCGCCGCCAACAAAAAACTCCTCGTGGAGCAAGTGCTTGAAAACCAGGGCGTGGTCGTATATGCTCCTATCCCACCGGGGACTTTTGGCTCGATAGACCCGGTAGCCTATGAAGACCGTGCCTACGAACTGGAACGCGCCAAAACTGTCCTCAAAAATGCCGGCTGGGCAGACCATGATAGCGATGGCATTTTGGAAAAAACCGATGCCAAGAAAGAGACGATCCTTCTAACGTTTACACTTTCTACCTCCAACTCACCGAGTCTGGTAGAAACTGCAAAACTCCTCCAAACTATGTGGCGCGAGGCAGGTATCGGCGTAGAGGTAAAAGTATTTGAGCTGGGAGACTTCGAGCAAAACGTCCTGCGTACTCGCAAGTATGATGCCTTACTCTTCGGAGAGGTCGTTGGCTATGATCCGGATCCATTTGCCTTTTGGCACTCCTCCCAACGCAACGACCCCGGTCTCAACATCGCCTTCTACACCAATCCGAAAGTTGATACCCTGCTTGAAAAAGCGCGTAGCACCATAAACCCAGATGAGCGCAGAACAAAATACGAAGAGTTTCAGCAAGAAATTAAAAAAGATAATCCTGCCGTATTTCTCTACAGCCCACTGTACCTCTACGCAATCCCGACTACGCTTCATGGCGCGGATTTCACTCACATCACCATCCCCAGCGATCGCTTCAGCACCATAGACTCCTGGTATATCAAAACAAAAAAGATTCCCAATATATTTTCGCGTTAGGAATGTACACGGGGGGCACGGAGCCGGAAGCTGGCAAAAAGATCAATCGTATAGTGCTGGGATGGCGGAATTGGTATACGCGCTAGCTTCAGGAGCTAGTTCTCGCAAGAGATTGGGAGTTCAAATCTCCCTCCCAGCACCATACGATTGAATATATACGGAGCACGGAGTAACCCTTGAGGGCTCGGATAAAAGAAGCACCATTTCTTTTATCTTCCTTGCCCACCAAATACAGAAAATTGAGCTCGCGTTTGCAAAAATAAACGCCTCCTCATAGACCTTATTATTAGCACTAATTATTAACCTACATAACATGACACCCATACAGAAAAGACCGTTGCAAAGAGAGAGGACCGCTCGACCTGAAAGGGCACAAAATCGCACCCACGAGCAAAACACATCCGCGGAGCCACACGAGACCACACACGCTGTCCCGGAAGCTGCCAAGAAACTGCGCATCATCCCCGTCGGAGGATGCGAAGAGGTCGGCCGCAATATGACCGCACTCGAGTACGGTAATGACACTATCCTCATCGATATGGGACTGCAGTTCCCCGAGGAAAACATGCCCGGGATCGACTACATTATCCCCAACATGAGTTATTTCATTCCAAAGAAAAAAAATATTCGGGGCGTGGTTATCACCCACTCGCACTACGACCACATCGGTGGCATCCCGCATATTATGCCCGAGATCGGGAGCGCGATACCCATGTATGCCACCGACATCTCTGTCGCTATTATCCAAAAACGGCAGGAGGATTACCGAGACACCTCACCAAAGCTCAATATCCACACCATCAATACTGACAGTAAACTCAAGCTTGGTGTATTTGAAATTGAGTTTTTTGGCGTATCACACAATATCCCCGGATCCATGGGCGTCGTCATACATACACCGGTCGGCATCGTAGTACACACGGGGGATTTCAAGATTGATCTGAAATCCGATATCGCCGGCAAGACCGAGGTAGATAAGATCAAAGCCTTGGGGAAAAAAAATGTCCTGGTACTCATGTCGGATAGTACCAATGCACGCGAACCCGGACATCAGTTTAGCGAAAAAGAGATTAAACTCGAGATCGACAAAATTTTTGAAAATATTCGGGGGCGGCTCATTATAGGGACATTTGCCTCGCTTCTGGGACGTCTCCAGCAGATTGTCCAGCTCGCCGAAAAACACAATAAAAAAGTAGTTATCGAGGGACGATCCATGCGCTCCAACATCGAGATAGCCCGCGAGCTCGGCTACATGAAGTTCAAAGCAGATACAATTATCCCCGTGCAAGAGATCAAAGACCATCCGCCGCACAAAGTAGTCATCCTGGCTACCGGTGCACAGGGAGAGTCCGGCGCGGTACTGATGCGCATCGTCAACAAAGAGCATAAATTTTTGCGGATACAACCCGGAGACACCGTAGTATTTTCCTCCTCGGTCATTCCCGGTAATGAGCGCAGTGTCCAAAGTCTCACCGACAAACTCTATCGAGATGGTGCGGACGTCATCAACTACAAAATGCTCGATATTCACGCAGGGGGGCATGCCAAACAGGAGGATCTCAAGCTCATGATTAATCTCGTAAAACCCAAGTATCTTGTTCCCATCGAGGGCAACCACTCTTTCCTGAAGATCCACAAAAAAATCGCCATAGAGGCCGGTATGCGCGAAGATCGGATCTTTGTCCCGGACAATGGTCAAATCCTTGAGGCGACCCCCGAGGGCGAGGTCAAGCTCACCGAGGAGCGGATCCCGGCAAGCTACATCATGGTAGACGGTCTTGGCGTAGGTGATGTGCAAGAGGTCGTGCTTCGTGATCGCCAGATGCTTGCAGGAGACGGCATGTTTGTCATCATTGCTGTCGTCGACTCCACCAACGGCAAAGTACGCGGATCCCCTGATATTATCTCGCGCGGATTTGTCTATCTCAAAGAGTCCAAAGATCTCCTGCATGATACCCGATCGCACACACGACGCATCATCGAGGAGACCACCTCAAAGATGCATCCCGTGAACCTCGCTTACGTCAAAGACAAGATTCGTGATCAGATCGGGCAGTTTCTGTTTACCAAGACTCAACGCCGTCCCATGGTATTGCCGGTGATTATCGAGGTCTAGTGACGTTCAGGCATTTCTAGGATAGAGTATCCCTATGGAACAACATGTATCCAAACAAATCATGGTAAGTGGTCTCAAGCCCTCGGGCGAGATACATCTCGGCAATTATCTTGGTGCGGTCAAACAATGGGTTGAACTCCAAGACATGCATCCCTCGTATTTTTTTGTAGCAGATTTGCATGCCATTACCGAGCCACAAAAACCCAAAGACCTTCACGCGCAGATCATTGAGACCGCGGCTACCTATCTCGCCCTTGGCATTGATCCTAAAAAATCCGTCTTCTTCATTCAATCGCACGTCCCCCAACACACCGAGCTCATGTGGATACTCAACACCATCACCTCCATGGGGGATCTGGAACGCATGGTTGTCTATAAAGAAAAAATCTCCGAAGGCAAAGAAGCTCTTGCTGGATTATTTGCCTATCCCGTCCTTATGGCCGCGGATATCATTCTCTACAAAGCCGCCCACGTCCCCGTAGGCGAGGACCAGCGTCAGCACGTGGAGCTTACCCGCGAACTCGCACGTAGATTTAATACCAGATTCGGTAACGTCTTCCCACTCCCTAAACCACTACTTCCCAAAGTGGGCGCGCGCATCATGTCACTTCAAGACCCGAGCAAAAAAATGTCTAAGTCTCATGGCGCCGCGACCTACATCGGCCTTTTTGACGCACCGGATGTAATCCGCAAAAAAATAAAATCGGCAGTTACCGATTCGGGATCTGAAATCATCTACAGCCCGGAGAAAAAGCCGGCCGTTGCCAACCTTATGACCTTATACCATCTCTATTCCGGACTTACATTCTCCGAGATAGAAAAAGAGTTTGCCGGTAAGGGCTATGGCGATTTTAAAGTTGCTTTGGCAGAGCTACTTATAAGCAACCTCTCCCCCATCCAGGATGAGCGCGCCGCAATACTTGCAGATAAAAACCGACTCCTCACGGTGCTTCGAGATGGCGGGGAGCGTGCAAGTGCCACAGCGGCAAAAACGCTCGATGAAGTATACGCAAAAGTCGGCCTCAAGATAGAGATATAGATTTTTTAAGCAGAATGCGAAGCTCACCCAATTTTGTCGAGAGTATCTCGACATTTTTTGCTTCCATGATAACACGGAGTAATGGCTCGGTATTGGAGGCGCGCACATTAAACCAGAAACTTGGATACTCGATGCTAATTCCATCGAGATAGCTCACCCGCGTTGCATCGTGATACGCGGCGGCGATGGTATCAAAAATACGCTCTGTGTCGGCCACCTTGATGTTTACCTCCCCGCTCGAGACATAGCGGTCAAGCGGCGCTACGAGCTCGTCCAGTGTCTTTTGTGTACTCGAGAGAAACACCAGTACCTCCAAAAATGCGATGAGTGCGGAGTCTGAATAAAAAAAGTCTTTGAAAAAATAATGCCCCGAAAGCTCACCACCTAAGAGCGCATCATGGGTACGCATACTGTCTTTGATAAATGACCGCCCCACACGCGACTCGATACCTATCGCACCAATATTCTCCAAATACTCGCGCACTGATTTGCTAGTACGCAGATCAAATACTATTTTCGGATGTGGATCTTCCCGTAGCTTTGCCTCGGCAAGAAGTGCCAAAATATAATCACTGGGCACGAGCCTTCCCTGCGCGGTGGTAAACGACACCCGATCGCCATCGCCGTCAAATGCCACCCCAAAATCAGCATGCTCGATTTCAATAGACTCCCGAAGCATCGCAAGCGTCTCGTCTTTGATGGGATTAGCCTCATGATTGGGGAATGTAAGATCCATCTCTTTGCAAAGGAGCACAGCATCAATCGGCAATTTTTCGAGGATATGCGGAAGTACAAGGGCGGTCATGCCATTACCCAAATCAAATACCACCCTAAAACGTTTTATGGCTCTACCTGAAACACGTCCCAGAAGATACGAAACATAGGCATCCAGATACTCGCCCGTTACCACTCGCCCGTGTATATCTTTGGTCTCAAATATCCCGCGGAGCGCCGTATTTTTGATCTCCTCCATACCAAGACCTGCGGCAATAGGTGCGGCACCCACACGCGATAGTTTGATGCCATTATACTCTTTGGGATTGTGTGAGGCGGTCACCATCGCTCCACCATCGGCATCCAGATGATTGATCAAAAAATAATGCATCGGCGTCGTGGATAGCCCTGCGTCAATCACGGTGATATTGCCATCCTCATCGCACATACCTTTGATAAGTTCACGCTTGAGCTCGGGCGAGGAAACGCGTGCATCCGCAGTCACCACAATCTTGAGCGGTCCTGTGAGTACCGGATTGTTGCGCAAAAAATTGATGTAGGCCCTCCCAATACGATACGCGCCAAAGCCGTCTATCTCGTCTGGATAGATACCGCGCACATCATACGCTTTAAATACATTTGGATTGATATCCATATTGTGTATGGTATTATCATGAGGCGTTTCTATGCGAAACGCAACTATAATATACAACGTATGGCACTCAAGATTGGTATCGTGGGACTCCCTAATGTCGGCAAGTCCACATTATTTCAAGCAATTACCAAAAAACAGGTAGACACTTCCAACTACCCCTTTGCCACCATCGACCCCAATGTTGGGGTCGTTGCCGTGCCTGATCCACGCCTCCAAAAACTTACCGAGCTCTCCCACTCCAAAAAGACCATCCCCGCCTCTATCGAGTTTGTCGATATTGCGGGGCTCGTGGCAGGAGCGCATGAGGGCGAGGGTCTGGGTAACCAGTTTTTAAGTCATATCCGCGAGGTAGATGCGATTGTGGAGGTGGTGCGCGCATTTGAAAACAAAGACATTCATCATGTCTCGGGACGAATTGACCCCGAAGCAGATGCCTCTATTATCGAGACCGAGCTTGTGCTTGCCGATCTTGCTACTGCAGAAAAATCTGCATCTCGTGCCGAGAAAGATGCAAAATCCGGCAGTGCTAAAGAAAAAAAGAAAGCAGTATTTTACAAAATAATAGTAGACACACTCGCTAGTGGCAAGCTTGCGCTTACTATAGATCCAGCAGACGAAGACGAAAAAATATTTTTGCGTGATCTCCAGCTCCTGACTGCAAAGCCGATCATATTTTTGATAAACTCCACCGAGCCAGATGAGGCGACAACTCAAAACCTAGTCAAGAAATTTGGCGAAGATCATACACTTACGCTCAACATTAAACTCGAAGACGAGATAGCCCAGATGGGAGATGACGCTGGCGAGTTTGCCGCCATGTCTCGCATAGACACACTCATCACCAAAGCCTATGAGACGCTTGGACTCATTACGTTTCTTACCACTGGAGAGGATGAGACTCGTGCCTGGCCAATACCCAAAAACTCCATCGCTCCTCGAGCAGGGCGCGCCATACACTCAGACTTTGAGGAAAAGTTTATCCGTGCCGAGATCGTGAGCTATGAGAATCTTATAAAAACCGGATCATATGCCAAAGCCCGTGAGCTGGGACTTCTGCAGACCAAAGGCAAGGACTACATAGTGGAGGACGGCGATATTATTGAGTTTAAGATTTAGCCTCATCTGAACCTCCACCTTTCTAAAAACCCTTTATTCTAAAGGTTTCCTTGATCCTCACTGATATCCTGCTTAAACGACAAGACGAACACTACTAAACATCTATCCCATCACCAAGCGACCGTACCCAACGGCCGCTTTCAATTTTTTATAACACAATATTATTATTAATATGTCAATATTGCCCCGGGAGCCATTTACCCGTACAATAATGCAAGTACCTCTGTCCCGTTTTGGCGGGACTCCAGGCCAATTATTGTTAACTGCGGAGGTACAAAAACATATATGCATACAGATAAAAAACCCTATGAGGTGGGGTATCTTCTCTCCCCGCTCATCCCCGAGGATGGGGTCATAAAAGTCTTGGAGGAGGTGCGCGTCTCTATCGAGTCCAAAGGCGCACTCATAGACAACACCCAAAACCCGAAGTATATCCGTCTTGCCTACCCTATCAAAAAAGAAACCCACGGATACTTCGGTGCTATTCAGCTTCATATCGCGCCGAGTTTGATCCATGAAGTCAAAGAGGCACTCGACCAAAATGGGCAGATCCTCCGTCACTTGATTATCGAGTGGAAAAAAGAACCGCCACGCCAGCAACCGACCCTCAAAGCATTCCAGCCCAAAGAGCCAGCCGTAGCAGGCATCGTGGCTGAACCGGCAGGGCCCGTTGAAGAAAAGGCCTCCGAGCAAGAAATTGACAAAAAACTTGATGAGATATTAGGAGATTAAATAGGAGGTAGTACATAGCTGTAGAAGGTATATAATAATAAACCAAAAATCCCCTCTACATCCTATCTCCTACCCACTACATACCAACAATGAACCTCAACAAAGCATTTATCATCGGCAATCTCACTCGGGATCCAGAGACTCGGACCCTCCCTTCTGGTCAGTCAGTAGCTACCTTTAGCGTAGCTTCCAATCGCATGTGGACCGACAAACAGGGTCAGAAACAAAAACAGGCGGAGTTCCATAATATCGTAACCTTTGGTCGCTTGGCAGAGATCGCCAGCCAATATCTCACCAAAGGTGCTATGGTATTCATTGAAGGGCGTATCCAGACCCGATCATGGGATGGACAGGATGGAGCCAAAAAATGGCGCACCGAGATTGTAGCTGAATCCATGCAGATGGGGCCCCGTGGCCAGACTAGCGCTAGCGCATCAGACGAAGGCAGAGCCAGTGGTGCCCCCTCTCCTAAACAGGATGACCAGGAAATTGGCACTATCGAGTACCCGGGAGATGATGAAATTAATCCAAACGATATACCATTCTAACCTACCTATATGGAAAAGAAACAATGCCATTTTTGCACCAATAATATCCGCGTCATCGACTACAAAAATGCCGAGCTAATGCGTATGTTTGTAAACCCACAGGCACGCATCTTGCCGCGCAAACGCACGGGAGTATGCTCACTCTGTCAGCGCAAGCTGTCTCTTGCAGTCAAACATGCGCGTTTCATGGCGCTCATATCATTTGTGCATCACTAAACTGATTTAGAGTTTACACAAAAATACCCGGGTGTAATCTCCGGGTATTTTTGTATATTTTTGAAACCATTGCTTAGGCCCCCTTCTCTATCTCGGCTTTGATTTTTTTGACAATCTCGTCTGTAATTTTTTTATTTTCTTTAAGGAAAGTCTTGGCATTATCCATACCATGTCCAAGCTTAGTATCTCCATATGAGAACGATGCGGTACCGACTTTTTTAATGATACCGTGCTTGAGGCCAAGGTTGATTACATCGCCCTCGTACGAGATGCCTTCGTTGTACATAATGTCAAACTCGGCGGTGCGGAAAGGGGCGGCAACTTTGTTTTTGACGACTTTGGCATTCACACGGTTACCAATAACCTCGTCCCCTTTTTGGATCTTGGCGGCACGGCGCACCTCGATGCGAACCGACGCATAAAACTTTAAGGCTTTCCCACCCGGGGTCGTCTCGGGATTGCCAAACATGACACCAATCTGCATACGAATCTGGTTGATAAATATAATCGTCGTATTGGTCTTGGAGAGAATCGCCGTGAGTTTGCGCAAAGCATGTGACATGAGCCGCGCCTGCAGACCCACATGCTGTTGGCCCATATCACCCTCAATCTCCGCCTTTGGCGTGAGTGCGGCCACCGAGTCTATCACGATAAGCCCAATACCCCCCGAACGCACTAGACTCTCGGTAATCTCAAGCGCCTGCTCGCCGGTGTCCGGCTGGGAGATGAGGAGATCATCTACTTTGACACCAATACGCCGCGCGTATTCAGGATCAAGCGCATGTTCGGCGTCAATAAACGCACAGAGCTCACCGCGCTTTTGGGCGTTGGCAACGGTGTGAAGCGCGAGCGTAGTTTTGCCGGAAGATTCCGGTCCATAGACTTCGACAATCCTCCCTTTGGGAAGCCCGCCTACACCAAGCGCATAATCAAGAGAGAGAGACCCTGTGGGGATGACCTCTACATCTACTTTTTTGACTCCACCGAGACGCATAATTGACCCCTCCCCAAACCGCTCTTTAATCTCACGCACTACATCATCCACTGCTTGCGCCTTTATGGGAGAGCGTACTATATCACTTTTTAGAATTTTTTGCTGTTTTTTTATCATATACATTGCAGGCGCATCCCGCATCTCACCTGCATGGATTACCAGTAAATAATTATTTGACTACAATTTGTCGCGTTACCTTTTTTTCGTTGCCAAACCGATCGCGTGCCATGATCTCCAACACATGCAGTCCACGCGCCAGAAGTAGCTCCTGGGAAAAATGCCCGTCTTGTGCGCTATACACCTTGGCGCCGTTGACGGTAAGCTCCACACCCGGCTCCGAGATGCCCTCTACCCGTACCGACTCGGTCTCCACTAACACGCCGTCACCAGGGGCTATCACCTCAAGCTTTGGCCCTACAACCAAGTCTTGCGCCTGGTATGCAAAGTATCCTAGCATCCCTACAAAAAATATGCCAAATACCAAGAAGCGCGACCAAATGCGTACTTTGCGTGGGGCTATATAGGTCAAAAATTGTCCTTCGTTCATAGTTATGCCTCCTCTCCTTCTATAGCAAATGGGGTCTCTTTCACTAGTATATCACGCGGCTTGGCACCATTGCCCGGACCGATTACTCCCCGCTCTTCAAGTATATCCATGAGGCGTGCTGCGCGTGCGTATCCCACACTCAATTTGCGCTGGAGATAGGTCGTAGAAGCTTTTTGCGTCTCTATGACCAAGTGGCGCGCCTCCTCATAGAGGTCATCGTCTACATCATCACCACCTGCACCACCCAATATATCGGTTTGGTTTGCCGCAAATATTGTTTCTTCGTATTCTGCATCTCCAATATTTTTGAGATACTCAACCGTCTTTTTTACCTCGCCATCAGAGACATATGCTCCCTGGATACGCCGGGGTTTCGCTACATCTCCCGCAAGGTAGAGCATGTCACCGTGTCCCAAGAGTTTTTCGGCACCCGACATATCAAGGATAGTGCGCGAATCAATCTGCGAGACCACATGAAGCGCCATACGGCTCGTGATGTTGGCCTTGATGAGTCCGGTGATGACCTCCACCGAGGGACGTTGGGTAGATACTACGAGGTGAATACCAACCGCACGCGCCATCTGTGCCAAGCGCACGATCGAGGCCTCCACATCTCTGGGATAGGTTGTCATGAGATCAGCAAGCTCATCGATGACAATAACCATATACGGCATAATCTCATCGGCATCCGCATTGTATGATTGAATATCACGAGCTCCCGCCGCAGAGAGTATCTGATAGCGCGCCTCCATTTGTTTGACCGCCCAGCGCAGAGACTGGATGGCTTGCTTGGCCTCCACGATGACCGGAGTCAAAAGATGCGGGATATCGTTGTAGTAGGTAAGCTCCACACGTTTGGGATCTATAAGGAGCAACCGCAAGGTCTCGGGAGAATTATTAAACAAAAGATTCAAAAGCAATGAATGGATAGACACGGACTTGCCAGATCCGGTACTTCCTGCAATCAAAAGGTGCGGCATACGCGCCAAATCCGCAAATGCCGCCTGGCCAGAGACATCTCTGCCTACTGCAAATGATAAAAGACCGCGGTCTTTGCGAGAAACAAGCTCGGTCATGAGACTTCGCAATCCCACGAATGCGATTGATTTGTTGGGAACCTCGATGCCCACCAAGGATTTGCCCGGGATAGGCGCCTCAATACGAATAGGATGCGCCGAGAGCGCCAGGCCAAGGTCATTGGAAAGCGCCGTGATACGTGAGAGCTTGACGCCTTCGGCCGGGCGAAGCGTATACTGGGTGACTGCGGGTCCAATACTAATCTCTCCCATATCGACATCTATGCCAAAGTTCTGAAGCGTACGCTGGATAATATTGGCATTGGCCTTGATATCACCCGATGAAGGCTTACCGCGGTCATCCTCAAGCAGAGAAAAAGGCGGGGTCTTGTAATTGGAGTTTTTAATATGCGTCATCATGCGCGTTGGCATGAGCTCCGGCTCTTTGGTCTCGGGGACTTGGGGTACCTCGGGTCTTGGGTCTTCTTTTTTCTCAAATACTTTAGCTACACCCGAGACGCCACTTGCCAGAGCCGCTTTAGCTGTATCAAACATACCAGGCTCCTCTGTACCCTTTGGTTTTTGGGATGCCTCGAGTTCCATGCGCTTGAGATCCTCGGCCGTGGGAAGCGCCCGGCGCAGGCGCAGTGGGGTGTTGAGCATCACCAGAAGCGAGATGATAAATAGCGCACCAAACACCACGAGACTCGCCCAAAAGTCCATAAACCGCATGGGAAGATAGCTAATAGCGAGTCCTACGTATCCTGCGGTTTTAGCCCCAAACAACGTATCAGTAAGTCCTAACGAGCTTACAAGAAACATCCCCGCACCAAAAAATGTCCCCGCAAACACCCGGTCGCGCAGACTAAATAATAGCGAGATACCTGCCGCGATAAGTGCAATCGGAACAATAAAAAACGCCTTGCCAAAAAGCAGATTAAACACCCAGTAGAGCTTGTCCCCTACCACCCCCGCCTTGCCGGACCAAGCAAGAAGGAGAAGCATCGCCACGCCAAACGAAAGCACCGCCCAGACGGATTGCTTGGTCTCGTGATGCAGATCATCATGCCAACGGCGCTTGTCTTTCTTGCCGTTTTTTTGTTCTTTCTTTGGTTCCTTGTCCTTTGCCACCTATCTATTATAGAAAATAAGGCGAAAAAGAAAAGCGGCGGCGTGTGAGCGAGCCTTGTATTACTAAATAATGCTTATAAGCAACAGGTGACTAGATAGTACGCAGGTAAGTTATATATAAAACAGCCTCCATTTTATGCAAATTCAACTCGGCAACTCACAAAAAAATACCCTGCTTCCTAAACTAGTGGCCATAGGATTTATTACCGTGGTCTCTTGTGTCGCCTCATTTCTCATACTGCCGCTTACCATAGAGCGTTCCAACAGAGCCAACGGGGCTGTAGATGCCATAGGTACACAATGGGCAAGAGAACAGACTCTGGGTGGTCCGATTATTACCATCCCGACAAAAAGCATACGCACCTATGGTGAGCAGCAAATCGTCGACGAAAGTTTTGTATTCCTTCTTCCGGATGAACTCAAATACGACGTTTCTTTGGAAACAGAAGTACGATCACGCGGTATTTTTGATGCCGCGGTCTACACAGCCCACATAAAAGGTCATGGCACCATGAATACCGACATGGTAAGCGCCAGCAATGCTACGGGGGTAGCACAATGGGGGAATGCCCAATTCTCAATCAATATTTCCGATATGCGTGGTATGGAATCTTCGGGAGATCTTTCGTGGGATGGGCAAAAAATTGCCTTCGCCCCCAGCACAGCTTCGCCTAGCATCGGGACGAGTGGCATGAGCGCACCTATACATATTAGCCAAGACAAAAAAGATTATACATTCAGTTTTGATATAGTACTCCGGGGCAGTAAAAGTATCAGCTTTATCCCACTCGGCAAAACGACGGATGTAAGCATCACTTCCAACTGGACATCCCCCAATTTCTCCGGCGAGTTTCTCCCCAAAGACCGCGCGGTGAGTAACACCGGCTTTACCGCAAACTGGATCGTCTCATCTTTTGGGCGACCCATCCCCCAATCATGGTCGGGAGCTACGACCGCCGATACAAACATGATCCAGGAGAACATGCAAAAATCGGCGTTTGGTGTCACCCTCCATCAAAATGTGGATTTTTATACACAAGTGAATAGGGCGGTAAAGTATTCCATTCTTTTTATCAGTCTGACATTCCTTACCTTTTTCCTCTTTGAGATACTCTCCAAACTACGTATCCATCCTCTCAATTATCTATTGGTAGGTTTCGCCATCGCACTTTTTTATCTTCTCCTCTTGTCACTGTCCGAACACATTGGCTTTCTATCAGCGTATACCGTCTCTACCCTCGCCACCATCAGCCTGATTGCAGGTTATTGTAGGTCCGTGCTCAAAACAAAAAAACGAGCAGGCATTATTGTAGCTCTCCTTTTAGCGCTCTATGTGTACCTCTATATTTTGCTCCAGCTCGATGAGCTTTCTCTTGTCGTAGGATCTGTCGTACTATTCGCAATACTGACAAGTGTCATGTATCTTACCCGAAACATCGACTGGTACGAGGTATCGAAGAGTGGGTAACTTATCCTGCCCTAAGAACCTCCTCTCCGTTGGCTGTTGGTATCTCGCCCCTGCATAGTTCAGTCCGGTGCTTTGATCGAGCTCGTATCCCGTAAACTTCCTCCGCTCATTAAACTCTGCATATTGGCTATTCAATCTCAAACCGCCAAAAGGATAATAGTCTGCTACTTGGAGTAAGTCTCGGTGGTCATTCGTGATGGCACTAGTACCACCAAGATGGTCTGGGTGGATGTAGGCTATGGTGGTGGTTGCTCCTGCGGTCTCTACGGTAGCAATGAGCATACCATTGGCATAGATATGCTTGGTAGTGGTAGCAGAGCTGGTGCTGTAGAGCTTATTTGGCATAGTAGTCGTCCCTACCCCACAACCCAAAGCAAAATTGTCTCCATCTCACGAGCCCTAAACATAGGATCTGCTACAAAATATACTGTAGACTATAGCAAAATAATCTTCATGGGGCAACGATAGCTGTAGGAAAAATGTCGGGCTTGAGAATAAAGAGGGTCCTATATTCTCTCTGTCCCTGTTTTGGGCAACTGGGATTCAAGTACACGCTTTGCATGGGCGATTGCTTCTTTGCCATAGATACTCTCTCCAATACTATACGCTTTACTTTTCCCACCACGCAGAGCTCGAAAATTAATACCTTTCCCATACCCGAGACCTCCACGGAAAAGATTCCCATACTCTAACACTTGGATGTCTGAAGCATGAATCTTTGGTGTGGTAGTAAGACCAAAAAGATAGGTCTTTATATAATCCTCTCCAATTTCTAATCTAGCCCCAAATGGGATTACAGCTAACACTGTGGCTAATAGTGAAAGAATTCCATAACCAACCAACCTCCCGCTTTCTATTGGCATCCCTGCTTCAAATAGCGGGATCAAGAGCAGTAATGGAACTAAGAGTATAGGTAAGCTGTAAAATTTGTTAGCTCTATAAACTTTTACATTTTTATCCATACCAACCATTTTAGTTTCCACTTGGTCCAGAAATAACGTTACCACCCCAATCAACCACTGCTCCGCTTGGGGTTGTATAAGTTTTGGTGGTGTAATCTGATTGGGTATGTTGCACGTCCCTGACGTAAACAGTAGGCTCACTACGATAAGAAGCTACATCTGTAAGTGTAGAGCCTACATAACCAAATGCCGCATCTATGCCAAGGTTAAGCACACTTTGTTGGGTGTGCCTACCCATATAGAACGCTTTTGTGCCAAATTCTGGCAATAATCCACGGACTCTAGGTGCTGACTGTACTGCCCCATATGTTAACCCTCCGAGGATTGTATCAATGGCTACACTTTCTGGGGCGATAGGTTGACCTAGCAAGTAGTTACCTCCTGCTCCGATTAAACCTGACGCAACACCAACCGCTACCGCTTGACCCGCTATGCTTGTTGTTAATGCACCAGCAGCTCCACCTGTTAACGCTACAAGCGCGCCCTGTCCAGCTCGAGTGATATATGTTCCTGGACTAGAAAGATTGCTGTAAAAGGCACTAACACTAAATCCATTCGACTGGATATTATTGAAGACATCATAACCATATTGCCCAACGATTCCTGCTCCCGCACCTATTAAACATTGCGAACACCTCCCACTCGGATCCTTCCTAAGGATTGGGTTATTTTCTGCGTAAGAATATGAGTTTAGACTCTGTGGATTTTCAAGATTCTGATTTTCCCAAAACACCGGATCCTGCGATAATAGTCTTCCTTGCGTCCCATTGTAATATCTCGCATTCAAGTAAGAGAGTGCGGTGTTATCATCATACTGCTCACCTATATACTTCCTCCGCTCATTAAACTCTGCATATTGAGAGTTAAACCGAAGTGAGCCAAAAGGATAATAGTCTGCTACTTGGAGTAAGTCTCGGTGATCATTCGTTATGGCACTTGTTCCTCCCAAGTGATCAGAGTGTATGTAGGCTATGGTGGTGGTTGCTCCTGCGGTCTCTACGGTGGCTACCAGTTGGTTTCCTGCATAGATATGCTTGGTAGTGGTAGCACTGCTTGTGGAGTAGAGCTTGCTGGGGATGGTAGTGGTAGCAAGATTGGCTTCCTTGAGGAATACCCGTTGTCCGGTGTAGTCATAGCCAAAGCTGGAGAGGGCGGAGGAGGTAGTAGCTCGTTGGAGTTGGTTTCTATAATCCCACTGATAGTTCCAGGTGCCATCGTCTCCGGAAGTCCGACTTCCGGAAAGTGGTGCATATGCCCAAATAAACAATGTCTCATCCGTATCTTCGACATGCGCAATGGGAGAGATAGCCAAGACACCAAGAAGCACATCATTTTGGTGGTGGAGGAAGAAATGGGTGGGAGTCGTAGTACCCTCAACGGGTAAGGTATTCTCAAGAGATGCGGTGTCAACAACAGGTAGAGTATTTTCAGCAGAAGTAACACTCTCTATACTTTGAGGTGCATTAACAGACCCCGCAAAGACAATGAGGGGTTGGAGGAGGATACTGCAGGCAAGGATGAGGGAGAGGATTTTTTTCATTGCATGTGTTTGGTGGGTAAGCCTAAATTCCCAATGACCAAAAACTCAAATCTTCACCCCGAAATAATTTTGAGATACTCCTGAACAACGGGCCGATATTTTTCTCTTATAACATCGTCACTGGGTAGGTTAAACATCTGCTGAAATACTCCATGCATAACATCTAATAGTTCTTCTTCATTCATCGAGTCATTAATTCTGGAGAGAAACATTTTAACTTCTTCTTCGTATTCCCCGTCTATCCCAGCATGGAGGTGTTCGGGATCGGCATCCGCAATAATTTTCTCTAACTGCTTTTGGAGGTTTTGATTTTCTTTATCCATAACTAAGGTAATCTAGAGACTATCGATTGAATTGTTGAATTAAATTTACTAGCCCCAATAACTGTATTTATCAAACCATCATTCCCCATGATAACAACGCCGTTTCGAGCAAAGTTCAAAATCGTTCTTCCTCCATCCTGAATCGATTGTAAAGTATTTGGGCTACTAGCTATATTGACTGCATCATCCCACGTCAACCCACTTTGAGCCATGCGATTAAAGGCATGATCACCAGCAAAACCTTTTATCTGGCGTGCGGTATTTTGAATTACAGTTCCATATTTTCCGGGAAGTTGTGTTCCAACCTGGTAACCACCCGAACAATACTTCTGACATAGCGTACCGATAGCACCAGCGACAATCGGACCGCTGGCAATAATCCCCGCACCCCCAGCCGCCGCAACCCCAACACCACCCTATCACAGTTAAGCAGGAACTTCTTTATTAGTGCAACTTCCAATAGCATCAGCCAACTCATTTATTTTATCCTGCTCCAATTCAAACTCCTTAGTCTTAAAGATCCCAAGTAATTCAGATACAAGAGCCTCTTTGTTTGGCCTTTTGTTGATCGCTAAAGATACTATACGATCAATTTGCGAATTGTACTCATCCGCAGGCACACCTATTTCAATCAAATGCCATGGATCAACTCTATTTACACATTCTGTAATCTTTATTTTTATCTGATCAACTTTTTTTTCATCCATATTATTTGATGTTATTTAGAATATTCGTTATCGTTGACCCAAATTGATTATTCGTCCAAGCAGTTACAACTTGCCCTGTTTTATCTAATACAACATGTGCTTCTCTTGATAAATAACCAACTCTGTCAAACCGACTACTAAAACTAACTAGCGGATCCCGCACCGTATTTAGAAGTGCTTGAGGAGATACTCCTCGGCTAATTATCTGATCGAGACCATGATAGGTTCCATCATGGTTGAATCCTCTAATTACCCCTGGAGCATTCTGAATGACTGTACCGAGACTACCGTAGTTTTGTCCGATAAGATCAGATGCTTTTGGGCATAAAGCAAGACATGAATACCCGGCCGTTTGTAAACTTTGTATACCAAGAGCTGCGCCACCCGCAATAATCCCCGCACCCCCAGCCGCCGCAACCCCAACACCACCTGCTACGTATGCTGCTGTTCTATCCCTGGTCAATACATCAACTGCTCTGTTGGCAACACCGCTTCCTTGAGAGTAATTGTTTACTGCCGTTCCAACTGAAGTCTGGAGTTGTGATATCTGTTGCTGAATCGCAAGAGCTTGTGATTTTATAGAATCCAACTGTTTTTGGATGCCAGCAAGCGATATCTCCTCACCATTGGGGTCAACATAGCGGAGTGGGTTGTTTCTTGCGTATGCATAAGCATTCATTTGTTGTGGATCGGATAGAAAACGCTCGGGGGAATCAATAAACAGGGGATCCTGTGACACAAACCGTCCCTCACTTGGTTGTTGATACCTCGCCCCTGCATAATTCAACCCTGTGCTACTGTCGTATTCGTATCCTGTGAATTTTTTGCGTTCATTAAACTCTGCATATTGAGAGTTAAACCGAAGTGAGCCAAAAGGATAATAGTCTGCTACTTGGAGTAAGTCTCGGTGGTCATTCGTTATGGCACTTGTTCCTCCCAAGTGATCAGAGTGTATGTAGGCTATGGTGGTGGTTGCTCCTGCGGTCTCTACGGTGGCTAGAGAGAAATCAAAGAACTGATGCTTTTAGAGTAGCACAAAGTTTTGCTTGAATTAAAGGTGAATCTATATTGGGAATAGTGGTTGACCTCAAATTCGTCAAATTCGTGACTTCACGCTCCATTATTCGAGTTATTCCATGATAATAATTGTCTGCAAAACCTCTTATCTTATTAATAGTATTTTTGATCTGAAGCATTTTGAAACGGTTTTTTAATTATCTGTTCATCATTAAAACTGTATGGAATGTAGATATTCACTGTACCATTGTCTTTATTAGCGACTTCAATCAGTATAGCATCTGTTTTTTCATTAGTCCGGGGATCAGTCACAGTCAGATCGTAGCATAGGCATAAAGCCACAATTTTTTCGTTTTTAACTTTTTGCCGCAGATCATTTCGGATCACTTTTATTTGCATGGTAACATCTTTAACAACCTGCTCATACATGCTAACTATAGGTTTACTTTCAGATCCTTCGAGTACAACCGTGAATGGGAGCACCTGTTCTTTTTTTCTTAACCTAAGTTCGATAAGATCAAAAGCTGTATTGTATATTTTTTCCATTTCTGGACTCATAAAGTTCAGTTCTTTCGATTATTAAGATCCTTTCTAATAACTTCTAATTTCTCACCAATTTGTCTGAGAGTTTGACTGATCTTCGTTCTTTCATCCACAGTTAATACAAATCTATATGAATTCTTTTGCGCATAGTCTGCAAAATCTCTAAGTTGTGAGGTAAATGATTGATAATTAACGTTCTTTACATCACCGATTACCTTAGTGTTATGATCGAGAATATCAGGTATTCTGCTACTTCCCGGATTTGTCATCGAGGGTATCTTTTCCGTATTTTTTATAATACCTGCAGCCTTTTCTCCAATAGCACCCAGCTCTCTATTTTTTGCAATCCAAGATGCCCCCTTCCCCCCGCCTGGCGTAGAAAAGCCCAGCACCAGATCGGTTGGTGATGGAAACCTACTCTGAGCCGCGTACTCTTCCGATTCATAAACAGGATCATATGAGCCTTGAACAGGTGAGATAAGAGCATAAAAAGGTATGACCCATGGAGACACCGGCGCACCAGCCGCTGAACGGCCTGTAGGATCGCTTTTCACTATCGGATTACCCTCTGCGTAACTGTATGAATTCTGTGCTTGTGGATTTAAGAGTACTGCTTTCCCATCTGCAGTCTGTCCTACCTCCCAAAACACTGGGTCTTGGGATGTGAATCTCCCCTCTGTCCCACTCTGATACCTCGCCCCTGCATAGTTCAGTCCGGTGCTTTGGTCGAGCTCGTATCCCGTAAACTTCCTCCGCTCATTAAACTCCGCATATTGAGAGTTAAAGCGTAAGCTTCCGTATGGATAATAGTCTGCCACCTGTATCAGATCTCGGTGATCATTGGTAACTGCACTCGTACCTCCCAAGTGATCAGAGTGTATGTAGGCTATGGTAGTAGTACCTCCTGCGGTCTCTACGGTGGCAATGAGCATATTGTTGGCATAGATATGCTTAGTGGTGGTGGCAGAGCTGGTGCTGTAGAGCTTATTTGGCATAGTAGTCGTCCCTACCCCACCCTCCTTGAGAAATACCCGTTGTCCGGTGTAGTCATAGCCAAAGGAAGAAAGAGCAGATGTGGTGGTAGCTCGTTGGAGTTGGTTTCTATAATCCCAGCGATAGTTCCAGGTGCCATTCCCCAGGAGATTGCCGGGTTTGGAGTAGGTTTGGGTGACACCGTTGATGGAGGTGGCGGCATGGGGATTGGCATAGAGGGAGCCGGTGTCTCCGGCGTAGGTATAAGAGCCGACATCGGATTTGGAGGTGAGATTGCCGATACTGCTGTAGGTGTAGGTTTGTTTGTAGTTGGATTGGGTAGTGGTAGCAAGGGTGGATGAGGCAGAGGTTAGACGATAGAGGTCATCATAGATATAGTCCATGGTTTTTTTGGTATTGGTCTCGGAGATATCCACGACTTTAGTGATATTGCCTCCAGCATCGTAAGTGTAGGTGAAGTCTTGTACGACATCTACCGCCGGAGGGGTCGAGGTACCGCCTCCACCTGAAGCCGCAAGTGAGAAAGTAGAAGTTGCCGTACTCCACGCACCCGTTGCCCCATCATCGTCCGAGAACTTAATGCGCCAGTAATAGGTAGTCGAAGAGGCAAGGGTGGAACCGCCGTAAACCAATTCCGGACTGCGGGTTCCCGCGGTTGTCGTCGCCATAGTGGAGGTGCCGGAATCCCAAAATGAGTCTCCCCAATAGCCGAGAGAAGATGTGGAAACCTGGATGCGGTATTTATTTGCCTGGTCCCCGGAATCGGAATCATTGTAGATCGCAGAAAACTCCGGTGTTGGGTCGGTGATGTTAGTCGGATCTGTCTGCCCTTCGGTCAGAAGAGAAGTTGGGGCTGTAGGGGCAGTGTTTGTGCTGGTAGCGGTATAGGTGGCGTAGATGGAGAAGTATGTTGTTAGACTTGTGGCATCCGTTGGATTAGTCGGTGATGAAAATGAATTAGTATTATCCCGATAAGAACTACCGGCTCCCGCAACGTCATATTTAAGGAGATTGTTTGAGTTGTCGCTCACCTCTCCAATGTAATAGGTACTGCCGCTTGATATTGAAGGCAAAGTACTATACGTCATGTCTTTCCACGAAAACGAACTCCAAGTAGCGCACTCGGTTCCACCAACCCCATTAGTGACAATTGTCAAAGAGGAGTTAACCAGGACCGCTTTCATATCGGTATCGCTTGAGCAGCTCTTGGATCCGTTGTATGCAGTATAAACGGTTATCTTGCTTACGGTTCCATTTTCTGGAGCAGTCGCCGTAAGTCCACGCCATTGATTTGCTGCAGTCGCTAAACTGGTACTTTGGGTTGAAGTATTCCCAAACGTCGGATCAACGGTAACGGGATAGACGGCGGTATCGAGAAATTCCTGCGGGACAGTTACCGTTAATTTTCCAATTGCGGTATCTATACGCAGTTCCCCCCAAACGGATTTACCATTGGCGTCAATAACTTTGGGCCGATAAATATGAAACACTTTTCCGGTGCGATAGTTCTTTCCTCCACTCAACGAGTAGTCCCCTGATTTTCCTCCTTCATAGTAAACCGCGTAGGAGCCCACCACGTTTTCTGGACGCTCGGCAATAGTATTTCCTTCCTCATCAGCGCACCGCGTCGCAGTACACTGCACGGCATTTTCATCCATCGGCTCCTCATCAAGCGGCGGCTGGTAGAAGAAGTCGAGATTTTTGGTTTGTATATCAAACGAAACGACGTTGGATTTGGGCTTTGCGGGGAGTATCACATCTATCTCGTACTCGCCGTCCTCGGTGGCACCACTAGCCAAATCGTAAAACCGGACTTGCCGCTCCCCATCATCCCAGACAATTTTTTCATCCTGTAGGGCTAGCGATTCTTTGGCAAGACCAGACATCTCGGGGGTTACCGATAGCGATACCTCACCCCACTTTTCAAATGTTGCCTTTGGGGTAAAAGTTTTGGTGTCTTTGTCTCCAATAGTAATCTCTAAATCTCCCTTGGTCTTGGAGAATGCGGCATGTTCCAGCACATATTCGCTTTGTATCGTTTGATTTTTGTAGTACTCGGCGGCAAGATGCGAGGCTGGAGCTTTTTGGACTAGCTCGGACGCAAGTGCTAGCGGCTCTGTGGTACTTGCCACCTGTGCGGGTGTCTCACGCACCAGCATCTCTGGCGCTAGAGACTCACTGGTGGAAGTAGCAGAGGGGGTGGCAAGGTCCTCTGTGATTACTGGATCTGGCAAAATTTCTACCTCTGCCGGCTCTTCTGGTAGCGTGCTTGTCTCCGGTTCTGGGGTCTCGGGTGCAGTCGTGTCAGCAGTCGGCGCAGTATCCGGTACCAGTACTGGGTCGGCATCGGGCAAGACACTCCCCGGGTCAAGATCAATGGTTGTTTCTGGCTGCTCTACAAGGTACCCGGCATCCTCTTCGGCTCCCGCACCTCCCATGCCGCCGGTAAAATCGGTACGCAAATGCTGGAGGCGATAGAGCTTGGCCTTGTCATAGGTACGCATTGTCGTAGCGCCATTGGCAAACTGCTGGGAGGTGATTTGCCCGGTGGGAGTATAGTCGAAGTTGGTGATGACAGAGACGGAGGAACCGCCGGACTCTTTGCGGGACACCGACTCGAGAAGCCCCGCGGTATTGTAAGCGTATGTCGCCTCGGCGCTGTCGGGATAGGTGATTTTGGTCTGGTTGCCTTGGCGGTCATAGTCAAACAGTGTGGTGTATTTTGTAGAGCTGATGTTACCTATCTCTTTGGCGCGTGCACCAAGGGGGGTATAGGTATACGTCAACCCAGAGGCGCTCGTGGTGGCCGCACAGAGCTGTCCCTTGCCATAGGTGCAAGAGTCATAGGCATAGGTAATCTCGGTGCCGCCTGCTCCGGTAAAATCCTCGCTAAGAGCGCGATTGATGTCGTCATAGGTAAAATTGACTGTCTTGGCCTCCGGGTTGGTGTATGAGGAGATATTGCCGGCGTCATCAAAGGCATAGCTCCAGGAGCCATAGGTCGCATCCCCCGCGGCATGCAGATCTTCTGCGGCAGTGCGGCGAGCCAGACCATCGTAGGTAAAGTTGCGGACGTTGCCCAAGGCGTCAGTGATTTTGGTGAGGTCACGCAGATAATCATAGGCATAGGTCGTAGTGTAGTTGGCCGAACCATTGTGCTCGTCTACCTGTGTGAGATTGCCATAGGCGTCGCGCCTAGCACCTTTGGCATGGCCCAAGGGGTCGGTAGTGGTAGCCCGCCAGTCATCATAGGCATAGGTAGTAGTACCCACGACGTTGGCGATACTGCTTGGACGCCGCAGAGCATCGTAGGCGTACGCAGTAAAGAGTGCGGCGGTAGTAGTGGCGGTCGTCTTGGAGGAGCCGGAGCTAAAATACGGTAGAGATTCTTTTTGGAGAAGGTCGCGATTGTTGTAGATAAAATCGCGCGCCGCATACCAGGACTCCCCTTCTCTGCGCTCCTGCACTACGCGCCCCAGACCGTCGTAGTAGGTATAGGTATCAAAGGAGGTAGAACCATCGAGATTTTCGCGCTTTTGGACCGATCGGGGTGCGGTATCGGTGTAGGTATAGGTGGTCTTGGTAACGCTCGTAGAGGGTGTGGTAATGTCGGGTTGTTTTTGTGTACTCACACGATCAAGCGCATCATATACCGTCTCGAATGTATGCCCGTTGGGATTGATCGTGCGCTTGGGCTTGCCGAGAGAATAATCATAGACATAGCCTGTGACATGACTAAGCGGATTGGTAGAGGTAGCGACGTAGAGATTGAATGGGTCGTAGGTAAAATTGGTCGCCTTGTCTCTGGGATCTTTTTCTTGTGTAGCAAGACCATAGGCATTGTACGTATGCTCAATGTCGATATAGGTACTCGAGACCTTCCAAAACTCACGCTTGGTCTCGTTGCCTTTATCTACCGAGCCATTAGCAAGACTATCATAGTAGTATTTACTCTCTTTGACTTTGACGGCGCTCTGGTCTGTGATCGTCTCCATAGAGGGGTGAGCGATAATATATGGCGTGGTACTTGCGGCATAGGAGATAGCGGTAGTGAACTTGTCTGACCCGGTGTCGCTAAACGTACCGTCATCAGAGCCCGTCACTCTCCCCCATTCTACCTTTTGGGTGAGATTACCGTTTGCATCGCTATAGGCGTACTCTTCGGCCTTGTCGGCATGATCCGAGTCGCCATCGTATGCGGAATCTGTAGTGCGGGTGAGTTTGACGAAATCACGATGCGCGCCGAGATTATATGACTCCCATTTTTGTATTGTCTTGGCATAGAGATTGTTTGCGTTATCATATTTCTCGACTCGATAGGACTTGCCAATCTTGGAGGCGTGATCGCTGTACTCGCCATGCGTAGAATCGGAGGTATTGCCCTGGTGATAAAATGTCTTGGTCACATGACCCGCCGCATCCGTGGCAGTGGTAGAGGCAAACCCCGCAAACTTGCGATCAAACGGCGTATTAAAATAGTACCTGCCGCCATTGTAAGAGTAGGTCGTAGCGGAGGTAGTAGCTACGCCATTGTTTTGGGCCATTTCGCTCACGGTGTAGATGATGAAAGGAAGATCCGGATTGAGACCTCCACCAGAGTTCGCCCTATATTGCGATGTCGGTTTGTAAGTGACTTGTGTCATACCGCCCTCGCTGTGGGTAATACGCGAGAGAATATCGGAGCGTGTGTTGTCGTTGGTGTAGCCTTTTTTCTCTGTTGCATCGGCCCGTCCCAAATCAGCTACCCCGTCACCATCCAAGTCTAAAATGCGCGCCGCCGAATCCGAGCCATCGCTTTTTATAAAATAATGCGGAAACGTGGTGCTTACATTTTCCGTATCCCAGGTGCCGTTACCATTGTTGATATAGAGCTCACGATTTTCCCCCTCTTTGGCGCGGATAAAGTCCAAGAGACCGTCACCATTCATATCGGCAAATCGCACACCTATATCTTGCCCGGAGCTGTTTACAAAAAAATGTGGGAGAGTGGTCGAGACATCATGCTCGGACCAGGTCTCATCGCCATTATTAATATAGATATAACGATTTCCCCCCTCTTTGGCGCGCAAAAAGTCCACGAGACCGTCGCCGCTAATATCCACCAGGCGCACTCCAGTGTCCTCGCCTGTTGAGGTAAGAAAATCATACGGGAATGATGTGCTTACATTGTGTTCTACCCATGCTTCTCCATTGCCTTTGTTGATGTATATATAACGATCTTCGCCTCCCTTGGCGCGTAGAAAATCCACCAAGCCATCCCCATTCATATCGGCAAGACGAACAGCGAGATCCTCCCCGCTACTCCCTACAAAAAAATGCGGGAGCGAGCTTGAAACATCTTTTTGAGTCCAGGTACCATCGCCGTTGTTGATATAGAGATATTTATTTTCGCCGTACTTGGCACGCAAAAGATCGGGGAAGCCATCAGCATTGACGTCGGCAAAACGCAGACCAAGGTCCTCCCCGCTTGTTTTGACAAAAATATACGGAAATGTTGAAGAGCTCGTATCATCGGCAAACGTGCCATTGCCTCTGTTGATATAGACATGTAGGGGATCAGTCTCGCGGGCATGTACAAAATCAGTAAATCCATCAGCATTGATATCTACCGCCCGGAGACCATTGTCCTGCCCCGAACCATTGAGAGCCTCCGTGGGTATATCGTAATCCTGATCCCAGTCTCGCAAAGATCCCATGTAGTGAAAACTTGTCGCAGGGAGCGCGATGGTGCTCCCCGACTCATCTTTGCCGGTCTCGGTGATACTCAAAAGAAGCGAGCGGATACTGTCGGTACCGGTTGTATAGGCAAGGGTGTACTTGCGCACCCAAGAGCCGGCGATTTTTGCCTGTATCTCACTTACGCGCTCATTGGATACTATGGGAAACCCTGCCTGGGTAGAGGTCGCGATATCGTTCCGAGCCTCCCGGGAAAAACCCAACTCAAAGATACCGTCGGCAACACCGCTCCCGGTGTAGGTAATCGCCGAGGGATATATCTGCCCGTTGTTTTTGTAGTAGGTGTACTCAATGTAGTTGTCATTGGTATCGCGAACCTCGGATACATACCAGCGAAATACTTTATAAGAATTGTCCGGGTCGTCCTGGCGGGAGGACGCGGCAGAGCCAAACGTATAGACCGTACCGGACTTGTCGGTCACCGTCCAACCACTTGAAGAAGTAGCGAACTCGTACTTACGAAAATCCCCATTTTCTACCTTTGGCGCATAATAATTTCCTGTGGTAGAGGCAAGATCGCCATCAAAAGACGAAGAAAAATAAGTCCGACTGTAGAGTCTGTCCACACCCTCTTTGGCCACACGCTCGATATACGGAACCGGGAACGACCACCCGTAGCCAAACGAGCTTATCTCGCTCGTATCCTCGCTCGAATAGGAGAGTGCCGCCTCCGGCTGCATGTTTTTTCTTCCCGGCGGGATTGCCAATGGGTATTGGTAGGTCAGCGCACCCGTAAAGCCTCCCACATCCGCCTGCAGGCGTCTCGTGAGCGCAGTACGCTCATCTTCGTGATGCGGATCACCACCGTAGCTGGACCCTGAACTCAAAAGAGCCGCCCCACCACCTCCCGAAGAAGCGGCTCCCTTTGGAGCTATCGCCGCACCTGATGAAGTTTCCACACTTGGAGCTTGCGTATTTTGTGACGGAGCCTGCAATATTATATTTGAACCTCCTTGCCCGCTTGTCGCTTGAGGTGAGGAGGTGCTTGTAGTAGCAACTTCCACAGCCTCTTCTGCAAATACCGCCATCGGCTGTATGAGCACAACAAAGGCCAAAAAGAGGGAAACCAGCTTTCCCCCTATCTCATTGAGTTTTTTCATAGTGATAGCGACTGTCTAAAAAATTAGAGAGATAAAATATATACTTTCACCATATCAATGACATGTCTGGATGTCTATCTCTACATTATCCACATAGCTACAGCGGCTACAAAAAATACCCCCGTTATTAGGGGGTATTTTTTGTAGAAACATTTTAAGATGCGCTACTCGAGAGCCGGAGCTGGTTCGTCCTCTACCACCTCCTCCTTGGCATCCAGCGGATGCTCAAAGTGCGGGAGGTCTTTGCGAAATCCCGTACCAGCCGGGATGAGGCGTCCGATGATGACGTTTTCTTTGAGACCACGCAGATGATCCTCCTGGCCCTCCACCGCGGCATTGATGAGTACGCGGGTCGTCTCTTGGAAAGATGCGGCGGAAAGGAACGAGCCGACACTCAAAGCGGTCTTGGAGATACCCATGAGGAGTCGAACGGCTTTGGCAGGATCGCCCTCGCCACTCTTGCGGATACGGGTATTCTCCTCGAGGAATGTATCACGCTCCACTAATTCGTCTACGCTAAATCGGGAAGATCCTTGGTGTTTGATTCTCACACGAGAAAACATCTGGCGCACGATCACTTCGATATGCTTGTCGTTGATCGGAGAACCTTGGAGGGCGTAGATCTTGCCTACCTCGCGGATGATGTAGTTTTGGGCATCCGACATACTGCCGACTTTGAAAAGCTCTTTGACGTCCACCACACCATCAGAAAGCACATGGCCTCTGGTGACATGATCGCCCTCTTTGACAAGCACCGCTTTGCCAAACGGCACGGAGTACTCGCGGATCTCTTTTTTGTCTTCGGGTTCTTTCTCTGGAGTATCGCGCTCTTCAGCATCCTCATCCGCCTCATCGCTCGGCACGACGCGTACAATCTTTTCTTTGCCAGCTTCTTTGATCTCGAGGACATCGCCTGCAATCTCTGAAATAATGGCCTTGCTCTTTGGGGTGCGAATCTCAAAAATCTCTTCTACACGGGGAAGACCAAGCGTAATGTCAGCACCTCCGGCGACACCGCCAATATGGAACGTACGCATGGTAAGCTGGGTACCTGGCTCACCGATGGCCTGTGCCGCCACGATACCAATCGCCTCACCAAGTTTGATGGGTGCGTTGGAGCCAAGGTCATACCCATAGCAGACTTGGCAAACGCCGCGGATAGTGCGGCAACTTACCGGAGAACGCAAAGACGCAGACTCCACGCCCGCCTTGTCTATCGCTTCGGCAGTCTCAATAGAGATGAGCTCACCTTTTTTGGCTAACATCGCACCCGTCCCCGGATGTTTAATATCGGTAAGCGCGGTACGTCCAAAGAGACGCGAGGTAAATGTCTTGTTGATATCTTCGGAGTCTTTGCGAAATACGAGTATACCGCGATCATCCCCACAGTCAGCCTCGCGAATGATGAGATCCTGTGCTACGTCCACGAGACGCCGGGTCAAATATCCTGCGGCGGCGGTTTTCAGAGCGGTATCTGCAGTACCTTTGCGGGCGCCGTGCGTGGAGATGAAATATTCAAGCACGTTGAGACCTTCTTTGTAGCTCGACAAAATCGGCAACTCAATAATACGGCCGGATGGGTTGACCACCATACCTTTCATACCGGACATTTGGTTGACCTGCACCCAGGAGCCACGAGCGGCGGAGTTGACCATGGCATAGATCGGCCCCTCCGGATCCAGAGTATTTTGGCGCACATCCTGGTCAATCTTTTGCTTGACCCCACCCTGCCAAATCTCAATAATCTTGGAGTAACGCTCGGAATCAGTCAGAAGCCCTTGGTCAAACTGGTCTTGGACGATGCGTGCGGCTTCGGTCGCCTCTTTGATAATCTCTTGCTTGCCTATCGGCACTTTGACGTCGTCATAGCCCCAGCTAATACCAGACTTGGTGGCATAGGTAAATCCAAGCGTCTTAATACGATCCAAAAACGGACCGGTAGCTTCAACGCCAAATTTGCGAATGATTTTACTGGTGAGTAGAGAGAGATGTTTTTTGGCGAGCTGTTCATTTACAAACGGCATACCCTCGGGCATGGCTTCGTTGAAAATCAAACGGCCGACCGTAGTCTCGATAAGTTCCTGGTTGTATTTTTCACTCAAACGAACTTTGATCTTACTATGAAGTGTGACCACACCAAACTCATAGGCCATCAAAGCTTCATCGGGACTGGAGAATATCTTACCCTCGCCGATGTCGCCCTCTTTGAGCTTGGTGAGCCAATAACAACCGAGTACCATATCCTGTTGCGGTCCTACAATCGCGTCTCCGGTACCAGGTTTGAGTAAGTTTTTGTGCGCCGCCATAATCTCGCGCGCTTCGTATTGTGCCTCCTCGGTGAGCGGCACATGTACCGCCATCTGGTCTCCATCAAAGTCTGCATTGAATGCCGGGCAAACCAGCGGGTGCAAGCGAATGGCGTTGCCTTCGATAAGCAACGGCTGGAAAGCCTGAATACCGAGACGATGCAGTGTCGGCGCACGGTTGAGAAGGACATATTTGCCATCGATAACCTCTTCGAGAATCGCCCATACTTCGGGGGTGGCATCTTCGATGATTTTGCCGGCGCCGCGGATGTTGTAGGCGAGTCCACGCTCAATGAGTTTTTGTATCACAAAGGGACGGAAAAGCTCCAAAGCCATATGCTTGGGAAGGCCGCACTGATGGAGTTTGAGCTCTGGTCCTACGACAATCACGGAACGGCCGGAATAATCTACACGCTTACCCAAAAGGTTTTGGCGGAAACGTCCCTGCTTACCCTTGAGCATATCGGCAAGTGAGCGAAGCGGGCGCTTTTGAGCCTGCGAGGTTACTGCGGCTTGCCCGCGGCGAATAGAGTTGTCTATCAAAGCGTCCACCGCCTCCTGGAGCATGCGCTTTTCATTGCGGCAAATAACCTCGGGAGCTTTGAGCTCATAGAGGCGCTTGAGCCGGTTGTTGCGGTTGATGACACGGCGATAGAGATCGTTGACATCACTCGTAGCGTGGCGTCCGCCATCGAGTGCTACCATCGGGCGCAATGCCGGCGGGATGATCGGAATAATCGTCATAAACATCCACTCGGGACGTACCCCGGAGCGTTGCATAGCACGCATAAGCTGTAGACGCTTTAAAATCTTTTTGCGTAAAAGCGGCTGGGCATTTTGAGCGGCTGCCATTAAATCTGTAGAAACTTCATCAAGATCAAGATTGGCACAAATAGCACGCAGGGTTTCGGCACCAATACCGGCCTCGAACATGTTGGCATACTTGAGACTTAAGCGGTGATATTCAACTTCCGAGAGCACCTGATTGACATGCAGACCCTTGACCTCGGCTTTGGCTTGGTCTGCAGCACTCTTGAGCGCGGTCTTCTCCGCGCCAGCCTTGGTCTTGGCCTTGAACTCACGCTCAATCTCTCCCAAAATATTGGCGCGTACCGCCTCATCTACCTTAGTGACAATATATCCTGCAAAATAAATAACTTTTTCCAAGTCTGATACCGAGACATCGAGCACCAAACTCATCTTGGAGGGCACGCCGCGCAAAAACCAAATATGCGAGACTGGCGCGGCAAGCTTGATATGCCCCATACGCTCACGGCGAACAATAGAGCGCGTTACCTCCACGCCACATTTATCACAAATGATACCCTTGTAGCGCACCCGCCGATATTTACCGCAATAACACTCGTAATCCTTCTCTGGACCAAAAATGCGCTCACAGAACAACCCATCGCGCTCTGCGCGCTGGGTCCGGTAGTTGATCGTCTCGGGTTTGGTCACCTCACCATGAGACCAAGAAAGAATCTTGTCGGGAGAGGCGACACGAAGTCCGATGGCGTCAAAATCCTGCTCTTTGAGATTATTGTCCATGTTGTTCATTGTGATGTATTAACTCGACATCTAAAGCAAGACCTTTGAGCTCGTTTACCAATACATGAAAAGATGCAGGAATATTGGGACTGCGGAAACGCTCACCACGCACCAGAGCGTCGTATGCGGCAACACGTCCCACAACATCGTCTGATTTGATGGTAATCATTTCTTGGAGTGTATGTGCCGCGCCATACCCCTCAAGCGCCCAGACTTCCATTTCTCCAAAACGCTGTCCACCGCCCTGGGCTTTGCCGCCGAGCGGCTGCTGGGTAATAAGCGAGTATGGCCCGATAGAACGCATATGAATCTTGTCTTCCACCATGTGGTGTAGTTTCATCATATAAATTTTGCCCACGGTAATTTTTTGATTGAACTGCTCGCCCGTGCGGCCATCACGCATATGAATCTTGCCGTCTTCCGGTAAACCGGCTTTGATGAGCTCATCGCGAATCTCCTCCTCTCGAGCGCCCAAAAGTGCCGGGGTAATCGCCTGATATCCGAGTTTGTCAGCAGCCCAGCCAAGATGCGTCTCTAGAATTTGTCCAATGTTCATACGAGAAGCAACACCAAGCGGGTTTAAAATAATATCTACCGGCGTGCCATCGGCAAGATGTGGCATATCTTCTACCGGCAAGATCTTGGAGATAACACCCTTGTTGCCGTGGCGTCCGGCGAGCTTGTCACCCACGGAGACTTTGCGAAGCTGGGCGACCTCCACACGCACACTCTTGATCACGCCAGATTCGAGCTTGTCACCCATATCGCGCGAGAATACTTTAGTACCCACCACACGACCCTGTTTGCCATTGGCAAGACGCAAAGAAGTGTCCTTGACGTCGCGCGCCTTTTCACCAAAAATTGCACGCAGAAGCCGCTCTTCCGGTGTAAGATCAGACTCACCTTTGGGAGAGATTTTGCCTACAAGAATATCACCCGATCGGACTTCGGCGCCAATGCGCACGATCCCCTCTTCGTCGAGATCTTTGAGCTTGTCCTCGCCAACATTCGGAATATCGTGTGTAGTAATCTCGGGCCCCAGTTTGGTATCACGGACGTTGATAGAAAAATCTTCCACATGGATGGTAGTCAGTATATCGCGGTGCACCAAACGCTCCGAAAGAATAATAGCGTCTTCATAGTTGGAGCCACCCCAGGAGAGAAACGCCACCAAAATATTCTGCCCAAGAGCAAGCTCGCCATTTCTCGTGGAAGTATTGTCGGCAAGCACTTGATCCTTTTCTACCTTATCGCCCAAATGCACGAGCGGCCGCTGATGCAACATGGTCGCACTATTGGAACGAAAATAATTGATGAGGTTGTAGGTGCGCTCTTTGGAACCTTTCACTATGATTTTTTGCGCATCCACGTAGGTCACCGTACCCGCCTCTTGGGCAATGGACACGAGTCCTGAATCACGCGCTACACGTTCCTCTACTCCGGTAGATACCACCGGCACCTCCGGCATAATACAGGGTACGGCTTGGCGTTGCATGTTTGAACCCATGAGCGCGCGGTTGGCATCATCATGCTCGAGAAATGGGATCAAACTAGTAGCGACACTAATAGCCTGCTGGGGCGAAATATCAATATAATCAATCTCATCCCGCGCGATAACGCCCGGCTGTCCTTTGGCACGAGCTTCTACTATCTCATCAAAAATATCGCCGTTGGCATCAAACCGAATACCGGCATGCGCAATATTGTGGCGAGCCTCTTCAAATGCATTTAAATGCTCGATCTCTTTGGTAATTTTGCCGTTTTTTACTTTTACATAGGGCGTCTCGATAATGCCAAAATCATTGATACGCGCATATCCTGCCAAATGTCCCACGAGACCGATGTTCGGACCTTCCGGGGTCTGAATAGGACAGATACGTCCGTAGTGAGAGGGATGCACGTCGCGGACCTCAAATCCAGCACGCTCGCGGGTAAGTCCCCCCGGCCCCAAGGCTGAAACCCGACGTTTATGCTCAAGCTCGGAGAGGGCATTGACCTGATCCATAAACTGCGAAAGCTGGTTTGTGGTGAAAAACTCTTTGAGAGCCGCCATGAAAGGACGGGCATTGACGAGCTGCATCGGCGTCAACATCTCGGCATCCAACGTAGACATGCGGTCTTTGATGATACGCTCCATGCGGGCAAGACCGATGCGCAGTCTACTCTGGAGCATTTCGCCAATACCCCGCACCCGGCGGTTGCCGAGGTGGTCGATATCATCAGCAGAAAGATTCGGATTGCGGTTCATACGAATGATTTCAGACATAACACCCACAATGTCATGCACATCAAGCGTGCGGTCGCTCACCCGTTTGTGCTCTTTGATCTCCAGACGCTGGTTGAACTTGTGGCGTCCTACTGCAGAGAGATCGTAGCGCTCCGGCCCAAACATGGACTCCAAAAGCTCGCGAGCGTTGTCTACCGTGGCCAAATCCCCCGGGCGAATCCTCTTGTAGAGCTCCACGAACGCATCATTGGCGCTCTGGGAAGAGTCTTTGTCGAGAGTCTTTTTGATGCAAGACTCCTCTCCTTCATCCACTGGAGCAAATGCTTTGATAATGTCCTCATTTTTCTCAAGTCCTAAAATGCGCAAAAGAGCCGAAGCGGCAATACGGCGCTTGCGGTCGATTTTTACATAAAGTGCATTGTCTACATCCGTCTCAAATTCCAGCCAGGCGCCGCGAGATGGCACAATCTTTGCGCCAAAGACTTTGCGGCCACGAACATAGTTTTCGGTAAAGTATACGCCGAATGATCGGGCGAGCTGGGAAACAATCACGCGCTCTACCCCGTTAATAACAAAGGTGCCACGATCGGTCATCAACGGAAAATCGCCCAAGAAGACCTCTTGCTCCTTGAGCTCACCGGTTGTTTTATTGGCAAGTTGTACCCGCACACGCAATGGCGCTTCGTATGAGAGATTGTGATCCCGAGAGTAATACTCGTCATGCTTGGGATCCTCGATAGTGTAGTCTACAAACTGGAGCTCCATCTCCCCGGCATAGTCCTTGACCGGAAAGAAGTCGACAAAGAGCTCACGCAGGCCCTTTTCTATCAGCCACCGATAAGAGCTCAATTGTACCTCCGCCAAAATCGGCAGTGGCATCAACGGTTTTTTGTACTGCGAAAAGTATTTTTTTTGCATAAGCAAGAAGAAAAATAGCCCTACGCTACCTTTTTAATTAGGGTTTAGATGAAAACTTGTTATGTAGTCTCTAGGCTAGTCAATTGCCTAATTTTTCTTAATTATAGCTTTTAGAGCCGTTTTGCACAGCCCTAAAGCTGGGGATAACAGCATCTCCTACGTATGATGCAAGACTACGAAAGACTAGCAGGGATTGTAGCAAAGAATACCGAGTCCGTCAAGCACCCCAAACCTGTGGATAGTTTATAGCCAGAAACACGCTACAATGGCCTTACAGAAAGTCGACTTACCAGCCGCACATAATCAGCGAAACAGCATATGTTTTCCAACCATGCATATAATCTCGCACTCCAGCTCACCGAGGAGCACAAAAGCCTTTGGCGCATGAAAAACGAATACCAAAAAGACGCCGAGGGATGCGCCGCCTGCCAATCACTTTGGGAAAAACTCGCCAAAGACAAAGAGGCACATATTCAAGAGCTCCAGGGGCTCCTCAAAGGACACATGGAGTAATCCCAGAAAGAAAAATCGGTACTGCGAAAGTACCGATTTTTTGTTTGTTGAGCGCTTATCCACGCAATCATCAAGCTCCAGCGTGCGACTGCTGATAATCCCCGAAAGGGGGAAACTGGTAACTCACCGAAGAAACTGGCGCGGTATCTTGTGGCCGGATAATAAGCACTGGAGCCTCTGCAACTGGTAGAAGGCGCAACAAGCCAAGCGGGGCAGAAAATTTTCGCCCGCGCAAACCCCATAACGCTTCGCAAAAGAGAACAGTATACGGAAGAAACTTTGGATCAAATGGCAACGAAAGCTGTACATTTTCTACAGATAAAAACCGACTTACCTCCTCTCGAGCAAAAAGCTCTACCAAATCAAGAGACCGTTCCCGACCAGTGAATGCAAATAATTTTCCCGTGAGATCCCCATGGAGATCCCTGCCACCAAACGAGACTCGATACCCTATTAGCCTATGATCCGTAAGCGTACACGATTGCACTCTTACCCCCTTGTAAGAAGAAATCTACTACTAAGAGTAGCGCACGTACCACTGACTTGGCAAAAATATCATGGGGAGAACTTTTCTCCGAAGTCCTAAAAAGGCGCGTCTTCATCTTTTGTATCTGCAACTTCGAGCTCCGCACGAAGTTTTTTAAATTCATTTTCTGATTTCGCAAGGACACCACGACAATATTTTACAAGCTCGACACCCTCACGGAATTTTTCAAGACCAGTTTCTACATCAATATCTTTTTTGCCCAGCTCCTCTACAATATGCTCAAGCTCTTTGATCGCACCCTGCAAATCTTCTTTTGATTTCATAGTTCTAGAAAAAATAATAATCGACCTTGTATATTTATATCGTAGTTTTACGGCTGCAAAATATCCTCTGTCCGACCGCCTATCGAGATAATCACCGACTGCACCGTGGGAAATTGCTTGAGCGTCTCAGTAATCTGTGCCCGTATGGAGGTTACCCGACAAGAACCCGCCACCGCACGGTCGAGCGCCGCATCAAAATCAACCGTCGCAATACCATTTTGTATGGCGAGACGCTGGACACGCACCCCCGCATTGAGGCTAGTGAAATATCCCTGTTCGCGCTCTCCAGATGTCGGCCCCTGTAGAAGCTCTTCGAGCACGGACGCCGCCACCGCCTTAGTACGCAGAATCTCTCGTGGCACAGGATATACATGCGTGCATGACCCGGAGCTATCCATCTTACTGTTCGGGAAAAATACCGAAACCCGGGCTGTCTCTATACTATCAGATTGCCATACTATCGGCACGGTCACCGTATCCGTCTCGGATCCATCGCGCGCCGAATATACAAACACCTGTAATGTCGCTTGCGGATGATTTTTGAGTTTTGCAAGGTTCACAGAAGAAACCACCATATCATGCTCAAAATATCCATACACACCCGCATCCGCAGCACGCGTACTCACCACCTCTTCCATGAGTGTCCCCACGCCATCAGCCGAGAGACGGATCATGAACTTATTTTCAGACACGCGGGCAAAACCGGCAACGGTAAACGAATCGCGAATGATGTCTCCTTGGCGCGGCTGATATACGAGTATATTTGGCGCCCCTGATACCGCTTTCTCGTTTAGACTGTTTTCAAAAAACCGCACGGTGCGCGCAATATCCTGCACGTGCTCCTTGTCTACGTATGCTACAAAAAACGAATATGGGGCGTCGTTGATGCGCACCTCACGCGGATAGCGCACCACCAAAGCTGCATCTTTGAGCGCATCTTCCCGCGGCACAATAATTGCGGCCTCCTGTCCATCAATCGTCTGATGTAAAATCTCCGGCGCATCACCATATGGTTTAAGCTTGTGGTACGCAATACTCCCCACCGCACTCTCAAGCGTGCCCTCGTCCACTTGGACTGCATCCAAAGTGAAAAATCCATCGCGCCCCTCAAAATGCGTGGGGATGCCATTCATCCCCGCCCGTCGCATATTCGGCCCCCAGGTAGCTGGATACGAAAACGCCACCTTAAAATCAGGGTTCAGGTAATACAAAGACGCTCCATGCACCATTTCCTTGAGACGTTCTGCCTCTATCCGCGCACCCGCAACTCTGCCAGACACTTCCAACTGCATGCCCGGGAGAAAATATGCCATAGCAACCGCCCGCCCCTCACTATCCTCTAGACGCACATCTTCGGATACATGCACCTCCATGAGACTCTGGTCTGTATCTCTGCGTAATACAAACAATTGAGCAGAGGCATCGCTCGATACAAGCTCTCCACGTATCATCTCGGTGGTCTGGGCATCACCATCTTTGCCCGTATCTTTTCTCGAAAGGAAAAACAAACCCAACAACACTACGAGGAGAAGACCGCATACTATGTAAAAAAATCGCTTCATAACAAATCAGTATGCTATGGTATTAAACGCCTGCGGCACCAGCTCTTCTCGCTCGGTCCCGGCCACCATACCCGGCTTATAGGTAATCATGGCGCAATTTTTGATCTCGGCACTCTCCACAAGCTCCAAGATCGCTCGCTCGGACATCCGCGCCAAAATCTTATGAAATGCGAGTAGCACCGCGGCGTGGGAGACAATAAGCACATTTTTCCCCGCCCAATCGCGCACAATGGTCGCCAAAAAACTGCGTACTCGTATTGCCACATCCGGATACGACTCGCCTCCCGGCGGTCGAAAATAATACCGTCCCTCAATACTCCGCAAAAGCGCCCACTCGGGATAGCGATCTTTGATCTCCCGCTCGGTCAACGCGAAAAAAATACCAAATTCTTTTTCTCGCAGACGCTCATCCACCATAATCGGCGGCATATCCGCATGCCATGCGGCTAGGATATGCTCGGCGGTCTCGTCAGCCCGCTTAAATGGACTCACAAATACTACATCAAATTTTTCATAGCGCTCATGCAAAAAATCTCCCGTGGCTCTCGCTTGCTGGATACCTTCTTTGGTGAGCACAATGTCGGCATTGCGCGTGAGTTTGAGCCCATCAGAATGCCCATCACTCTCCCCAAGAGCGATAAGCCGGCGCTCCAGATTGTATTCTGATTCGCCATGGCGTATGAGCACAAGATTTTGCGGCCATTTTGCCATTCACCAGTACTATGTTTCTAATGCAAACGCCGCCATCCGATAATTACAATAATCACACTCGGGACTCGGCTGGGGAATACGCTCACCTACCAAACAATCACGAATGGCACCCAATGCGCCATCCACCCAACTTGCATCACCCGTATACGGAATTACTTTGACCGTAAACTCAAGTTTGGCATCAAACGCTTCTTTGTCGGCATCTCCATTACAGTAGACAAAATATGCGGTATCGGAAACCCGAAACCCATTGTTGCGGAGGAGCCACTGATACACCTCGACTTGCCGTTTATAGCCGATTTGCCAATCCGCATCCAGCGAAACTTCTCCACTTTTTGAGGTCGCCTTGTAGTCCACCACCAAGAGCTCGCCCTGGAGATTGACCCAGACGTCGTCGATACCACCTCTAACTAAAAGATGCGTCGCTTCATGTACATATTGCACACCCTGTTGAAGGGCGTTCCGCCACTCCTCCAATTTCTCATGCTGAAACGGTACCGCATCGATACCGTACACCTTCATAAGTGGGTGCGGTGTTTGGCGCGCGCGATGGATATCAAATTCTTTTTTGAGCAGGGCATCCACCGCAGAGTTGAGACTAAACGGATACCCCGGTGGGCGCCCCACACCCAAGCGTTGATCAAGATAAAAACAGCGCGGACACTCCAAAAAAAGATCAATCTTTGACCTGCTAATACGAAACGGCAATGTAGCAGTAGGGTCAAACAGACCTCTGGTTTTTTGGGGGTTATAGTACTTACTCATACGATATGATTGCTTTAATAAGTATGACGCAAAAACAGACAACAAAAAAGCCCCGAAGGGCACAAAAACGTACTGCACAGAGCGATGTTGTTCTACCTAGTGGCGGCTCCGGGGGTAATGCCGTGAATGAAGCGGGCAATTTCTGCAACGCGGTTTACGCTTGCGCCCTCCCCTATGCCCGGACTCGAAAAAGGCTTCACTGGCACCACCCTCAGGCACAAAGAGAAATGGTTGTCCATCGGTCTCTGGAGACACCACGCGGTAAAGGGCTCTCGCCATGCATACCTCCCCAAAGTAAATTTAATATCGGTTATATACCAAAACGACGCAAACTGCAATATCAGCGCATACGGTCAATACGCGCCGCCACAATAAAATCATTTTCCGATAGCCCGCCAATAGCATGCGTAGAAAGCTCGATGAGCACCTTGCTATAAAAAATATGGATATCCGGATGATGCCCCTCAGACTCTGCAACGTCCGCAACCTTGTCGACAAATGCCATAGCGGATATGAAATCACGGAACTCAAATTGTTTTTGAATTTTTTTCCCATCTACAACCTGCCATGATCCCCCAAGCTCGGTGGTAAGTTGAGCGATTACCTTGGATTCGAGCGGTGGCGTACCACCCTCGCAGGGAACACATTTTTTATCCGCAAGATGCATGTGTATCAGTATACCAAAAAATACATCGGCCGAATATCGACCGATGCGGGCTAGGAGGAAGGGGTTAAAAACGATTCTGCTCAAGAAATGAGCCGCCGACCACGAATGCGGTCTGCATAAAATCGAACAACCCCAAAAGCGTCGTCTCAAATCCCGAAAATAATTTTGGGATAAGCGCGTGCATCATGACGATCGCAAGCCCAAGCCCTATGACTCGAAAAATCTTCATGTGAGGATTTTGAGTTGATAATGGAGGGGGCCCGTCTTCGACGCCTCGACCACACGCGACGCTTTATATGATAAGCCTCCCCAGTATAAGGACCCGAATCGGCCCGCATACTCGGGAGGCCTACCAATAACAATGTACTACTCGACTATACAAACGCACTCCGAAAGTAAAAAGTTATACCTCCCTTGGCAACCACCAAAAACCATGGTACCGTTTTGCTAGATTGCTTATAAGGGGGCGTGTATGCAACGCGCGGTCAACGCGTATCCGTCTGATGCAGAGCTGGATCGGCTTATTCAAAAAATCACCGACCCTGCCAACATCTGCCGCAACTGCGACTTGTTCATAACTTCTGATATGGCACACTGCTCTTCATGCGGGGAGCAAAACCTTCTTTTTGATCCCGATGCATTCTCTGAAGTATGGGGCATAACGCTCCAAGCCATGCTTGAAACTAATTGCGACGGGCAACACCAAGAACAGCGAGAGCAGGACCTTTCCTACTGCCCGCACTGCAGAGCACACCATAGAATCAACACGACAAAAAATGAGACATAGGTCTCATAAATAGACTCTGTCGTGTTTTTTATTTTTTGCCTATTCCTTCAGACGACAAGCATTGGAGGCATGTACCGTTTGATTGTACACCTCTACCAATTGTTTCGTTTCACTCACGAGTGCGTTGTACTCGCCTACCAGCTTGTTATAGGCTACGACTTCGGTGTTATAGCGTTCATCGCGCGCACTTTTGAGCTTTTCAAGTTCAGTACGCTTTACCGCAAGCTCCTGCTCAAGCGATACAAGCTTTTGCTTACCCACATCCACCCGCACCTGCAACGCTTCATCCGGCTCCGGACAGGCGCTTGTAGGAAGACCGAAAGTCTGCACCGCAAGCCACACTTCTGCGCCCTCGAACGTGCCTTTTTTAGCCGCAACCCCGATCTCTTGATAGCGTGCATTAAGGATATTTGCACGGTGCCCGGGGCTATCCATCCAAGCCTGCACCACATCTGCATCATCGGTAAATCCACCAAGTGCCAAATTTTCTCCGATCATAATATAAGCATACCCCGCCTCTTCCGCGAGATCTCCCGCGCCTTTTCCTACGGGTGATATATGCTCAAAATATTGTCGAGCGAACATATCATCTACTTTTTTGACAGCGACAGCATCAAGTACCATATTTTCCTGTAACTCCGTAAGACCCGCAACACGACGCTTTTTGTTGGTCTCGCGAATAATACCCGTGCGGGTAAGCGTGGCGACAGCCTCTGTAGGCGGACGGCGAAGTGGCGGTGGCGCGACTACTTCTTTCTTGAGGTCATGCACAATGTCAGCCGTAAAATCAGAAACACGCGAAATATTTTCTTCGAACGAAAAAAACCCGCGCTTCTGGAGGATAAGTGCGAGCATGGCAATTATAGCTAGAGCAAGAAGTGTCTTAAAAAATCTCATGCCTCTCGTCCGGAATTGTCCGGATACGAAATGCTAGCGATGGCGCAAAGAAACTTTCTTGCCTGCTTTTTTGCGATGTTTGCGCTGTGCGACTTTTTTACTTTTGTTCATAGATGTAAATGTTATACTGTACCGACAGTATAACGCATATCGGGTCGAAAAAGCAAAAAAAAATAAGCGCTGGAGTAGACGCTTATGATAGTACCCAGAAGAGATCTACTACTTACGAAGATCTACGCAAAGGTGTAACTTTCTCTCTATTTTTTTCTTCCCCGCTTACTCCTTTAGAAACGGGAATCTCAAGGACCGCATCATGGAACTGGAAATGCTCTGTGTTGCGACGCGCACAGGCAGTACAAGCCATAGTAGCCGAGTGCCATGCCGGTTTTGCTCCTCTGCATAGATCATTTGCGTCTCGTAGCTCCATACGCGCAATAATCAATAATTGGTTTTTTTGCTCCGCGGTCAAGACCGATCCGGGGACAGTAATAAGATCCGCCTTGCATTCGCTACAAAATTTTCCTCCCCGACGGCACATACACTTCTCATTGAGACAAAATTTGTCTTCAAGCATCTCTTCCTCCTTCAAAAAAATAGGAACGCTCTATACATATTTAGCATATTTTTTTCACCTATGTCAATAGAGCTTTGCGGCCCTTGACATAGGACCACAAACGGCCTATCGTTTTGATATACGTACCCTAAAAAGGAGGCTCTTGTGGGAAACATCACCCGACCTTTTGAATGGACATTCGGCAACTCCATCGCCATCTACTTCGTTCTTCTCATGTTACTTTTTGTGACTGTACTATCCCACCTTGGCCTGGCGACGACCACAATGATTTTCTCTGTCCTCTTTTTTGTCTGTGCCTTGGGCACCTTCTACATCCTTTATAAGGAAACTCGCTATCGTCGCACATAGACACCCACATCATTCTGGGCGTCTTTTTTTACCAAAAACAAAACCCCCGGCATATACCGGAGGTTTTTCTATAGTCTATCGAGATGCAAGCTGTTGAGAGCTTGCCGTTTCCATTCCTGGGATCACATCTCTGTCCCAGCAGGCTCGGCTCCATGTCCAAGGTCTCGTCCCCTGTTTCTCGTAGAGTACCAAGGCCATAGCCTCATTACCCTCTTCGGTCAGAAGATCGTGACCAAGTTTTTTGGCATCCTCACCCCAATACATAGTATTGATCTGGTATTTGCCAACATCCTTGGGGTTGTGTTTGCCACGGACCACATTACCGTTTTCATCGAAATGTTTACCGCTTGATTCGCAAAAAGCGATCTTCTTTAACACGGAAGGAAGCTCTTTTCTCTTAGCTTCTGCTATCGGCAATGTAGGCAAAGCCGACAACCATTCATGGACCTCTCTTGCCTCAAGCTTTTGTACCTCTTGGTCGGTCGGAGCCGTCGTAGGGCCTGAAAAAGCAAGGGCAAATATTACAATTGTGCTGTAGATACTAATAAGCCTTTTGATCGCTAGTTTATCTTCTCAAAGCCGTGAGTTCCTGCAGTATTCCTCGCCAGCTAGCGACATTGCCCCCTATAAAATGACCATTTGGCCTTAATACGGAAGGGTTTTTCAGTTAATGCGTATAGTATTAGCCAGTAAAAAACAGCTTTTTATGCTGTGCCTTACACTATACATCTTTCCTGTAAAAAGTCAAGTACTACTTGCGACCGCATTTCGACCCTTTTTGGAGAGTCAATTTTGCCCCTGCATACTAGCGAACCGCCCCAAAATAAGCAAGATTGACAAAGTTGACCATCCCTGGGTGTCGAAAACACCAAAAAATGTGTCAAGGAGACATAAAAAAGCCTGTGGACAAGCGCCTTGCCACAGACCAGAAGAAAATTAAAGCGGATGAGGCTTAAATGACTGGAGTAGACTGACCCAGAATAAAGGATTGGTAAATTTTAAGGAGTGAGAAGAGGAAGCTCAGAATCAAAGGTCCGATGAGAAATCCCATAGGCCCAAAGAAGCTAATACCCCCTAAAACCGAGAGGATAATAAACAACGGATGGATATTGGTACCCCGCTCAATAAGTTTTGGACCCAAAAATTGGTCTATAAGACCCACGGCAGTCATCCCCCAGAGAAATAGACCAAGCCCCGGGCCAGTCTCTCCTATTACCAGAAGATAGAATATGGCGGGAGCAAGCACCAAAGACGTCCCAATGCCTGGGATAAGCGCCGCCACGGCCGCTACCGCGCCCCACAATGCTGGATTGGGAACGCCAAAAAGGACAAAACCGGTGCTCGTGAGCACACCCTGGATCAAGGCTATGACCAAGGTTCCTTTGATTATGGAGTTGACCGCACGGCCCATGTGCTCAAAAATCTCGCGATCATACTCGTCCGGCAAAGGACTCAGCTTCACTATAGCTTCCTTAAACTTAATACCATCCTTTAAGAAGTAATAAAAAGCTATCAGCCCCACGAACAAATTTACAAATATTTTGAGTGTCCCCGAAAACAACGTGCCGATATTTCCCAATAATAGCTCCATAACTCGTCGAATCTGCGTATCAAGCGAAAATGAACCAGAGAATGCCGGAAAAAACTTGCTAATTTCCAGCCCCAAAAGACCCTTAAAGCCACCGGGATAATCTTGACTACTTGTTGCAAGATAGGTGTAGAGATCGGTAGCTTCTTGAGTAATCTGTATGCCAAAAAATATAAGTGGGATGAGCACGAGCGCCAAAACCACAAACACACACAAGGCGGCAGAGAAAGTCTCTCGCCCTCCCATCACCCGCGCTAAACCATGATACAAGGGATGAAATACCGTCGCTAAAGCCGCCGCGGTAAGCACGCCCTGCATATATGGGAGGAACACCACTAACGCCAGAAAAAATACCAGCGTCAAAAGAAGTATAAAAAAATTGATTTGTAGATTCTTACTTGCCATAAGTTTATCTATACCTCATTATCTCGCCCAGCGACAATCTCCTTTGCCATCTGGACTACCAAACGCTTTTAAATATTGAGAATAGACATCCACGCGCTCACAGTCGCGCTTGGTCTCCTCTGCATAGCAGGACTGCGCATATTGCTCACTCGCCGTAAGCTCTGGAGCATTTTTTTCCACTCGAAATGTCGGACGACAAGCATAAGAAAGCTCAAATGTATCCCCGGACCCCGGCCCGATCAAAACATATCCCAGCACCGCAAGCGCTACCAAAACCACAAGCCAAATGATTTTGTAAGACTCCGACTCCATGGGTTTATTATACACGTCTCTTCGGGTACTTTTCTAGGTATAGCGACGTATGTGCACATATTACCCATAGCTCTTGACACAACTATACTAACATGCTACAAATATAGCGGTTTAGGGGGTTATGGACATTCACAGTATACACTCCAGGAAGGAGACAGGAGATGAAGAAGTTATTTCTGCTGGTAGCGATTGTGTTATTCGGTGCTGTATTTAGCACCACTGCATGGGCACAGCTCTTGTTCCAAGGGCAAGTAGCCCAGGAGTTTGGGGAGGACCAGGTATTCGCCAGATTTTACCAAGAATCTGGCTCTGGCCGAAGTTGCAAACGAAACTACGTAGAATTTTTCTACGCAGTGCAAAAAAATCTTGTCACGGCTGATCCGAGAGACGATTACCGGACATCATTTCTGTCAGCCTACGTCCAGGTCACGGATTGTGGGCAGGGGCAAACTCTGGTCGATGGGTTCTACGTATTGGAAACACCGACTGATTTTTTCAGTAAAGACCCATCCGGCAGAAAAGTCAGCGTTCAGATGAGAGACGCGCGAATGACCGGAGCATCAGGAGAAATATGCACCTTAAAAGGGACGGTTGACTTCTTCGAAAATGGAACCTACGAGTGGCTTCTCGTAAATCCATTCCCTTACGGCGGATTTTGGAAGTTTGACCAGATGTTCTCTCCCACGACAAGCATGGGGACCATCACCTTGACATGTAGAGGGACAAGCTGGCATCTGCTAAGGAACGCCAGAGCTCTCTCCCACCAGGAGTATGATTCCTATATCCAGGTAATAGACTTTACCCAAACGGAGTAGTCTTTTAACCTGGTAAGATCGCCCCCTAACCGCCAACGCCTATGCATCACGTAGGCGTTTTTTCTTTTCTCTTAAAATCATTGACTTATAGCATACTTTATGGTATTTTTCGTCCGATAACATCTGCTCTTTAACTTTAAAAGAAGGAGGCACCTTATGGGACCGTAGAATCTATCGTGTGCATAGGTCAAAAAATGATTCATTGAAAGGAGTTCCCTTATGGTTTACTGGATACAAATCCTCTTATTGCTTGTTAGTCTTGAATTTTCTTTCTCCACCGCCGAAGCCGCACCTCCCCCACCCAAAGACGACAGATGTGCTGAAAACCCTTTCATTGTCGACACCGATGCCGACATCGCCCGGATAGCCAATGGCTATCATTGCGAGAAACCAAAGGTCGTCATTGAAAAATCGTTCACGAGTAGTGTACACACCCTCACTATTGAGGCGGGAGAGATAGAGTTTTTGGAAGGAGTTACTGTGCAAAACACGTTGCCGGGATCAGAGATATTCCTGCACGCCCGCACAGGCGACATCCAACTCAAAAATAGCACAATACTCGCCAACAAAAAGGTAATAATCCGCTGTGAAGCCAAGCATTGCAATGTGCTTGGCCAGAAGAAAAACACCATCAAAGCTGGCTATGTAATCATCCAGGCCATGAGATCGGCCTGGTTTGAGGGCACTAATATAACGGCAGATGTTGACGTGATACTCCGCAGTTGGGGTAGCGTGCAATTCTACAAAAGCAACTACAACGCCATGCCCATGATTCTTGCTAAGAATATCATCATGCAAACCGAGGGAGATGTCGCTCTGGGAGACTGGGTATTTCTCACAGCGAGCAATCGCATCCATTTGGAAGGTACCAAATGGTCTGTCTGGGCACAAAACAGCAATCTCTCCGGCCGTGTCATTGAGATCTCGGGCGGTATGCATATCGGACTCGTGAATACGGTCGCTCAATCCAAGGGACGATTTGCCGCGCATGTAACCGGTATATGTGCATCCGGCATGTATTGCGTTGATGCTGAACGCGCCAATATCAGCAGCACAAACGGCGTCATCGAGATGGGTACCCCAAAGGGCCAGGGCACGATAAACTTGTGCCGTGGTAAGTTCAAAGACGCACACCCGCGCGTCCCACGGATGAACGGAGCTGACAAGCTCCCCTATCCCGCTACAGTTGCATACCTATCATCCCAATGCGGTGGTAGCGGAGCACAAATAGACTAGCTAAACATTTTTTAACCTCTTTCTTTACGTGCCTTACACACCCCTCTCCTTATGAGAGGGTTTTTATTTTGCCATTTTTGGTGGACAAATGATACAAATTGGTATCTAATGAACAGGTACCATTCAACAAATATCTATATGCAAAAAATATCTAAATTGCGTGCCCGAGAGATTCTTGATTCGCGTGGCAATCCGACCATCGAGGTAGACCTCCTCTTGGAAAACGGCTCATTTGGGAGAGCCTCGGTCCCCTCGGGAGCCTCTACTGGCACCCATGAAGCCACCGAACTCCGAGACGGCGGCGAGCGCTATGGTGGCGCGGGTGTCACGCTTGCAGTTCAAAACGTCAATGGTCCTATTGCCCTTACCCTTTCCAGCAAAGAGGTCAACCAGCGGACACTTGATGAGGCGCTCATCGCACTTGATGGCACCGAGAACAAATCTAAACTCGGCGCAAACGCCATACTCGGTGTCTCTTTGGCATTCTCGCATGCCATGGCGCACAGCGAACAAAAAACGCTGTACCAATATTTTGCAGATACGGCGCACACTGCCAATCTCATTCGCTTGCCTGTGCCTATGATGAATATTCTCAATGGGGGAAAGCACGCCGAACAATCCACTGACTTGCAAGAGTTTATGATCGTTCCCATCGGCGCGCCGTCATACAAAGAGGCTCTGCGTTATGGAGCAGAAGTATTTCGCACACTCAAAAAAATGCTCACCAGCTGGAAGCTCTCCACCTCTGTCGGAGATGAAGGTGGATTTGCCCCATCCCTCCCTACCAATGAGGCGGCGCTGGAGGTCATCATGGAAGCGATCAAACGCGCCGGCTACAAAGCAGGCACCGATATTGCAATCGCCATTGATGCGGCTTCTAGTGAATTCCACAAAGATGGCACCTACCACCTTGCGACCGAGCAAAAAAAGCTTACGAGCGACGAGCTGATCACCCTCTACGAAAAATGGGTGCATGCCTACCCCATCATTTCTATTGAAGACGGCCTTGCCGAAGACGACTGGGAAGGATATGAAAAGTTCACCGCGCGTTTGGGTAAAAAAATCCAGATCGTCGGGGATGATCTCTTTGTCACCAACGTCAAACGCCTCAAGGAGGGCATCGAGCGTAAAGCCGGCAATGCAATTCTTATCAAGCTCAATCAAATCGGCACGGTGTCAGAAACGATTGATGCAATCACTATGGCGCGCGAGGCGAAATTTGCCGCCATCGTCTCACACCGATCCGGGGAGACTGAAGATACGACCATCGCGGACTTTGCGGTGGGACTCGGCACCGGGCAAATAAAGACCGGGTCTTTGTGTCGCAGTGAACGCATCGCCAAATACAACCAGCTTCTTCGTATAGAAGAAGAGCTCGGCGGGCGTGCCGTATACCCCGGGAGTTCTGCATTTTCTCGTTCATGAACCAAACATCCACACAACAAATAACCCTCATCGTACTTGATGGCTGGGGTATGCGAGACGTCCGAGAGCACAATGCCCTTGCTGAAGCTCGCACGCCATTTTTTGATTCGCTTTGGGAACAGTATCCGCACACCACACTGGACGCGAGTAGCCTCGCAGTTGGTCTCCCCCAAGGACAAATGGGTAACTCCGAGATAGGGCATATGACCATCGGCGCGGGTACCATCATTGATACTGATCTCGTGCGCATATCCAAAGCAATCCGTGAGAACAAACTTCTAGAAAATCCTGCACTCGATACACTGTTCAAACACATCCAAACACACGACTCGACACTACACCTCATGGGTCTCATGAGTCCGGGGGGCGTACATAGTCACAGCGACCACCTCATAGGACTACTTGAAGCGGCCAAAGCAGTTGGTATACAAAAAGTAGCTATCCACGCATTTACCGATGGGAGGGACACACCGCCGCAGAGTGCAGGCACCTATCTCAAAGAGTTGGAAGATGCGCTCGCCTCTATCGGCATCGGATATATCGCCACCGCATCGGGTAGATTTTATGCTATGGACCGCGACAACAACTGGGATCGCCTCTCTAAAGTGGAGGCGGCTCTTTTTACCTGCACGGGTACTATCTGCCAAGCAAAACGCCCCTCCGCAATGCTCACCGAGTTTTACCAAAATGGTGTACTCGATGAGCATCTCGAACCTTTGGTGTTTCTCGATGAGAGCGGCAAAAGCTATGCTATAGAACCCCATGATGGTGTATTGTTTTTTAATTTTCGTGCGGATCGCGCACGCATGCTTGCGCACAAAATCGCCGAACACGCCAAAAAAGATGACCTCTGTTTTGTAACCCTCGCCAAATACGACGACACCTTGGAGGCACTCGTAGCATTCCCCCAGCAGGGCATAGAGACTACACTTGCGGCAGAGATAGCACGAGCCGGACTTCTGCAGGCGCATATCGCCGAGACGGAAAAATATGCACATGCCACCTATTTTCTCAATGGCGGGCGCGAACAACCGCATGACGGCGAAGAACACGTGCTCATCGAATCACGTAAAGACATCAAGACCCATGACCAAGCCCCTCAGATGCGGGCGCGCGAGATTACGGATGCCGCGCTCGAGAAACTGGAGCAAGGTGTTGATTTTATATTTATCAACTACGCAAATGCTGATATGGTGGGACATACCGCCAACAAACCCGCAATCATTGAAGCCGCCGAAGAGATAGACACACAACTTGCACGTCTCGTCCCATGTATCTTGGAGCATGGCGGCATCGTCTGCATTACTGCGGATCATGGCAATGCAGAAACCAACATCGATACCGAAACCGGAGAACGACACACCGCACATACCGCAAATCTCGTCCCCCTAATCATCACCAAACCGGGGATTGCACTCAAAGATGGCGGCACGCTTGCCGACGTTGCGCCAACTATACTTCGTTTGCTCACCATCAAAAAACCGACCTCCATGACCGGACAAAATCTCATCGTCTAGGCGATACACACCGTTTATACATTCGGGTAAGCCGCACGCACAATCGTCTCTACTTCACCAGCGGTACGTGCCTCCATGAGACGCACCCGCAATTCTTTTGCCCCCTCAAATCCTACTACGTATGCCTTGTAGTGTTTTTTCATCACATCAAAATTTTTCTTGCCATAAAACAGTTCCTCAAAAAGATAGATATGCTCGAGCATCACCCGAAAACGCTCCTCCAAAGACTTTGTAGCGGTGTCTCCCATCGGACTAAAAAACCATGGGTTACCAAAAATACCGCGACCAATCATCACGCCATCAGCCCCAGTCTCCTCTACCCGTTCTGCCGCCTCAGTAAGATTCGAGACATCGCCATTACCAAGTATCAATGGTCTCTGATCCTCCGGTAGAGCACGCGCCATTGCCACGGCACGCGCCACCACATCCCAATGCGCCGGCACCAGTGACATTTCTTTTTTGGTACGCGCATGAAGTGTAATAGCGGCAAGATCCATCTCAAAGAGATGCCCCAACCATTCTTCCAAAGCAATTGCATTAAATCCAATACGCGTTTTTACTGATACCGGCAAATCTCCCGCACCTGATTGCGTTGCTTGCACAATCTCTTTGGCGAGCACCGGGTTTTGGATATGCGCGGCTCCTGCGCCTTGTTTGACAACATTGCGCTCGGGACATCCCATATTAATATCAATACCGTCAAATCCGAGCTCACGTGCAAGACGCGCACATGCATAAAAATTGTCCGGGTTTGCGCCAAAAAATTGCGCCACAATCGGATGCTCCCCCTCTGTATACCAAAGATCACGCAGTAAAATCTCGCGACCCGGAGAACAGAGGCCATCGCAAGAAACAAACTCCGTCCACATAATATCTGGCTTGCCGTATTTGGTAATAATCCGCCGAAAAGCGGCATCCGTGACATCGGCCATCGGTGCAAGAGCCCATATTGGTTTTTTGAGCGCCCCCCAAAATCCCCTTTGCATACGAAGATAATTAGCCTCTATACGGTAAGCCATTTTGGGAAAATGCGCAACAAAAACCCCGCACGCTCATGTGTGGGGTTTTGAGTCTGAAAAGTGGCCTAGTGTCCCTCTGCCGCGTCCGCCTCGGCCTTGGTTTTGTGTATCGTACCCGGCTGATGCTCTGGCGGAGCATACACCGTAATCAGCTTCATGTCTCCCGATCCTGTATTTACAAAATTATGCTTGGTACCAGCTGGCACGAACACCAGGTGACCGGCGACTATGGATTTTTTCTCGTCATCCAAGATAGCCTCTCCGGCACCTTCCACAAAAAGAAGTGTCTGATCTACCTCATGCACCTCCATGCCAATCTCCCCGCCCGCAGGAATACTCATCACTACCACCTGACTGTGCAATCCGGTAACTATCTCTTGCCGAAAAAATGTATTTTCGCGTACAATACGCATAATATCATCGTGAAATTTCATATAGGTACATGTATTAGCTCTGATAAGAAAGTCTAGCCATTGTAGCAGATACAAACCGCATCTCCAACGAACCGACAAAATCTTCCGCTATACACAGGATTCATTGCAAACATAATTTCCACGCGATACCATATACTCATGGCTACTAAAAAATACAAACAAGACCCTTGGCGTATTGCTTTGGTCTCCACGCTTGTTATCCTTTGTGTCATTATGGTCGGGTTTCTCTCTGTAGAGATTACTAATCATTACCAAAAAGCAGGCGCTCCTGTTGTCGCACAAAAACACTACCAAGCGGCAAACACCGCAAGCGTCGTGCCACTCCCTCCACCGCCACCCTCCGCGCCACCCGCACCTCCTATTGCAGAGTAGCGCACCTAATATCACCCCGCTCGGGGTGATATTTTTGTAAAAAAAGAGCCTCATATGAGACCCTCGTGGTATTGCTGTATTAATTCGCCTCTCCTGTGCCGCCGCATGCGGTACATAGTTGTCCGTTTTTGGTTGCGTTGCCCCCGCATACTCCACAGAGATCAATCTGTGTCCCTTTTTTGCTATCCAGTCGCACCAGCTTCGGGCGCTCACCTGCCTTAGCCACGATACAATACCTCCCTTACACATAACCAAAAAAGTTGTCCGCTATAATTTGTATAATCTTATACTCATAAATTCAATGGCAATTTTCCCCCATGTCCCTATAATAAAACTAGATTGAAAGGAGGGTTATGTGTATGCGCCGGGGTTTGATGCTGACTGTTCTTTTCCTTGTAGCAATACCTCTTCCCATATCTGCCCGAGATCTCTGTCATTTTGTAGCACCACGCACAGAGCCGGCAATACTCGCGAGCTTTGTTTGGCAGGATGGACATTGTAGCGTAGGAGTACGCACCGACGGGCGCGGCATCGTAGTAGAAGCCTGCGACGAAGACTGGTTTCGAGGAGCGCTTTTCGAGCGCATCGATATCTTTCAGGACGCAAATGGACAAGTAATATATCAGCGAGACTGGATGGAGGTACTTCCCGTGCGCAGTAGTGCAGTACAATTTGGCGTACGCGCGCTCCAATACGACGTCTTCTGGCCTGTTTGCAAACCAACCCTCGCTTTACATGTACCAGAAGAGGTACAAGAATTATTTTTTGGCATGTATGCCATTGGCGAGCTGTATATTCCGCGGTAATACCTGCGGAATTTTTATTGACATTTATATCAACAATGTTATAGTAAAGCCGGAATAATTTTACAATTGAAGGGGGTAGTCCATGACCCAAATTGGATTAGACGCCGGGTATGAGGGAGTCCGGAGAAAGTACGACACCGCAATCTTTGAGGAAAGGAGATTAAGCAATGGTATCAGGGTATGGTGGCAAAAATCGCCAATCTTAACTGACGATGGGGGTACGCTTATCATAACTCTACCTAATATCGGATCCCAGATAGACCCCGCTCATATGCCGGGCGTGGCGCATTTCTTTGAGCATATGCCCATGCGGAGCACAATTGGCAGGCAGTCTACAGAGGAGCTCTATCTTCCCATCGCGCGCATCGGCGGCAGTATGAGCGCTGGGACATCCAAGGGATGGACACAATTTTCCGTCTACACGCCCAAAAGCAATTTTTTGCTCGCGGCAGAAACAGCCTATGAGATAGCCTTGCGCCCAAACTTAGATCAAAGAATCGTAGAGCTTGAAGCAGGCACAATCCAAGAGGAGTATAAAAGACTGGATAGAGAAGGCTCTACACACGAGTACAACACCTTTTCCGCATTTTTGTTTGGCAACCACCACCCCATGGCCCACCATCCCATCGGCACCCTTGAGAGTATCTCCCGAATAGATGAATCTATTCTGAGGCAATTTCATGAAGCATACTACCATACCGGAAACCTGCACATCATCGTCGGAGAATCATTTGCCGAGGATGAACGAAACTTCCGTATCTTAGAAAGTACGTTTGGTAGCCTTGCCCATACTCCCGCAACGGAGATCGATAGAGACTTTTCTTTTCTCTTTTCTAAGCGAGACAGAACAGTCGTCAGAGAACCAAGGTGCGGCAGAACCTCTCTACATCTCGTATACCCAATACACCCAAGTACAGCCGAGGATGAATTTGCCCTGCGACTTATTGCACGTGCTCTTGCTGGAGAAAAATATTCTCCGCTTCTCATTAAATTACGAGAGCGTATGGGAGCGGTATATGGAATAGGACTATGTACTGTAAACACAGCCCCTGCATACTGGCAATTCGAAACACATATCCCAATCCGACAGAGCTTGTTTACTGCGGCAATAAACACGTTCCAAGATGTGTTGTCTGCCGCAGATGAAGCTCTTTTCAGGGAGACGCAACAACAAAGACAGATTGGTCGCCAAACATCTTTTCAATCACCGTCAAAAGCATGTCATGGTCTCGTTAGAGAATTAATAGAGGAAAGACCATACTCCTGGCATGAAACTGAACAGCTACAGGATGAGACGACAATCCAAAGACTCCTTTACTGGAAGGAGTACCTCCTTGACACTACGCCATCGATTCTCGAAATTATAGCAACCTAAAAAGTTGCTTTTTTATTTTTTCCTACCCGCCCGATTGCCAGCGGAGTATCGCGTCAAATGGATAGATGAGCATAATGACATTGAGTGCGAGATTGTCGCGGATATAGTACCCGACAAATAGCTCCATAATAATCGCAAGTGCCACCGTCACCCATACTGGGAGTTTGCGTGCAAGCCAAAACCCAAGCATCATCGCCAAAATATCCATAGTGGAGTTCAGCACCGAGTCACCATAGTAATCAAGCGAGATCGTTACCTCACGGTAGCGATTGATAATGGTGTTCGTATTTTCCAGTATCTCCCAGGCGGCTTCTGCAATAGTAGCAAGGATAAGACGCAAGCCAAACGTACCGCGCGGGAAAAGTTTGCGGGCGATCCAGTAAAATATAAATCCGTGGATGATATGCGAAAATGTATACCAGTCGGAAATATGCTGGGAGTTCTGTGAGCTCAATACCACGCCGTGCCAAAGTTTGATATATCCGCACTTGCACCAGGGCACACGTCCCAGCCAAAGCTCGATAAACGCGGTAAACCCCACTATCCCTGCAATAAGGAATGCATCAAGTGACCGCATAGGCCAAAAACGTCGCGCTAAAAACACCGGGAGCAAAGACCCCACCACAAACCCGAAAACCAAAAAATAGTCAGCAATCATGCTAATAGTACTATGTTCCAGTATACGGCAGAGTTATGAAAAGAAAAACCGCCTGGTTTGAAAATGGCGGTGGCAGAAAAGAGGATACATACTTTTTTAAAAAAGAACGAAGTAACGAAGTGAGGAGGCCGGGGCAGATGATGGTGGGGGTGTTTTTTGGATGGTGGAGGCGACATCATCTGTCCCGAGCCGAGGAGCTCCAGAAAAGGAGAGAAGCCCAAACTGGAGCTTTACCTAAACTTTACTACACATCCCTCGCTCAAGCAAGCGCCACATCCCCTGTTTTTTGGAATACCAAAACATGTATGGCGGCAAGCGGATTGCCACCTATATCATACGCCACGGCAGGCTCGACTACTACAAATTTTTTGCCTTCATAGATCATCTCGGCATACTCAGGATACTCATTAGAATAGCAAGACCTCTTTTTTATTTTTACTTAGTCAAAAAATGATACGAGATACGTATCCAACACCCGCTGGTCAAGATCGTAAAAATTTTTATCCTCCTCATGGAGCTTGCCGGCAAGACTGCGGCTTACAAATCTCCAGTGCCACGGCTCAAAGACATAGTAGCTGTTATTTTTGGGGTACGAGAGGACAAACCCATATTCATGTGCATGCGCAAGTAGCCACGTATATGCTGGCGTCCCCTCAAAAGAAGCAAAACCCGCTCCAAGTGCTTTAGTAGTAAAATCAACCGTAGTCCCCAACTGATGCTCCGAGTACCCCTGATCCGCGGAAAACTTATTAGCACCCGTCCCATAGGTCACGCTGTAGGCTTGTTTGAGTCCAGCCTGCTCACCAAATGATCGATACGCCGAGATGATTTGCAGATCCACTCCAGCACGCGCGGCATCGGTCAATAGGCGTTCCAGATACTGTTTGGTATCCGATTGTATGCGAAGTCCCCGCTCCGGTTTGAACACATATTGCGGATCAAGGAGCGCAAGTTTATCGGGTACGTAGTTTTCATTGAGAAAATATATTTTGGAATACTTAGCAATAAGCTCAGGATCAGTCTTTTGAAGTTTTTCCAGGACCCCCACCATACTGCCGATATTTTGTACCTGGAAAGAGAGGTCATCCAGCCGTTTTTTCTCCGCCCGGTAGCTCAATTCAAATCCGTCACGCTCGATGCGGGTATTGCCGAGCTCGCCGTAGACACGCCCAAGCTCTGCCGTAGTAGAGGCAAGATCCGCGCGCGTACTCGCAAGACCCCCCGTAAGAGACTGGATGGCATGCGTTTGTAGATATGTCTGATAGCCAAAATAACCGGCCGCGCCAGCAAGCAAGATCGTTACTATTGAAAATATTTTTATCGATTTTTGCATATGCCTATACTCGGAATCATATTTTGTAGAATTTTATAAAAATAAGCGCAAGGATAATGAATGTGACAATACCTAAAAGTATCGCACGCGATGAGCCAACACGCGGAGCTAAAAAATACACCACAAACATATAGGGAAGCCATGCGATAATCGTCCCCAAGAGGACAAACAACGCATGTTCTGACACTGCCTTATCTCCCCCCAACCTCCCTATAAAAAGATAGGACAGCCAAGTAAACACCGGGAACAACGCCGCAAGACGAGAGAGTACCGGCAATCCGCTCGCCTCAAAATACACGATAGCCACCGTGACCGTACCACCCGCAAAAAATGCAAACACATATTCTTTCATATCAGCTTTGCATTACAAACTTTCGTAGTCTCGGCAAAGAAAATACCTACCAGCTCTTACCGTCAAACGGCGTAAGCATGAGACTCTCCACATCCACATCATCGAGACATCGCACATTGATGCCAACCATCTCTTTGCCGTCTTTACCCGCACCGCGCGAAAACGACTGTACGCCGCAGGTCGAGCAAAAAAGATGATGGATAATTTTTTTGTTGAATTGATAGTCAGTCAGATTATCTTCACCCGAAAGCAGTCTGAACTGCTCGCTTGGCACAAACGCCAAAAGCATCCCCTTTTTGGCGCAATGGGAACAATTGCAAGATATGACTTTTACCAAATCCGTCTCTACCTTATAGCGTACCGCCCCGCAGTGGCATCCTCCCATGTATGTTTTCATACTATATAGTATAGCAGTACCCAAGACTGGTTTACAAAATAAAAGCCCCATAAGATGCGTGCCTTATGGGGACATTGGGGCCAAACCAGTTCATTGAGATACGTACTTATTCATGTGCCGCTCAATGAGTTTTCGGTCTTCCGGCGATAATCTACCGAGCGCACCGTCTATTTTTTTATCATCACTCGGCATATAGGCTGTATCCAAATCCTTTGTCGCTTTCTCTTCGACTGCAGATTGACCTACTGAAGCCTGTAATACGAGGGACAGATTGTTAAACTTCCAGACAGGCATCACCCGCTCGCCAGAGTTGTAGTACTCAATCTCCACCTGATCTCCGGGTTGAGTCACTACAATGACATCCGAAGCGCTCGCAGGAATAGTGAACAAGTGAGGCACGCCTTTCAAGAGGACAGAATATGAAGTGGACCCATTGATAATCTGATCCTCTTTGCGTACGACCTGTCCGGTAATCTTGGAAAGATTAGACGTTCCCTCAATAGCTATCTGGCTATTCCCATTAACAATAACTTGCTTGAATGCCAGATCCGCCTCATGAGCACTTGGTCCCCAGGCGATAACCTGTACGTTCATGACCGAGACGATACAGACCCCCGCAAAACCATGACTTGCATTTTGCAACGGCACGACATATGAGATTCTGCCGTACACATTGTAGAGCTGTGGCGTAGTCCCGTGATAGGATTTGTTCTTCACGTCACCCAGAAGATTACATTGATCAATCGCCGTCTGCTCTGTCGCACCGCCTTGGAGCATGTACTCGGTCGTCTTGCCTGTACGCGTATTCGTGTAGTAGACCGCCACAAGCGAGTCCGGCCTCACAGAATCACCGCCAGTATTCGTATGAGCTGTAATGCCGGTCTGGAACACCGGCTCGCCGTTACTCCCATAGCCAAAATGTGTTTCTGTAGCAGCTAAAACACTGTTGCCGTAGATAGATCGATTCATCCAACCGCCCGCATACTTGCCATGATAGTCTATATTGCGATGCACCAAATGCAAGGCCTCAACACGATCCACCCAATGTGGCACCTCACCAAGCGGAATAAGCTTTTCTGCACCAGCTCCGGTCACCGGATCGATGATGAGCGCACCAACCACCCTCTCCCCCCACCAGCCAATGGTCGGGAGTGCGATGGAGACGATATAGTACGGAGTATTCTCATCGTCTATTTCCAAATGTTTGTCCGCGATGATCTTGTCCGGATGATAATACCACACCAACCGGTCAAGATTTTTACCCCAGAGTGCCGCAGGCGTATACTGCAACTCCTTCCCATGCGATAGCCGGACGAACTCCACCGGTACGATCGGGTTTTCACCGCTTACCTTAATGTACCCAGGAATACCCGGTGTGCGACTATCCCATTGAGGACCCCAACCCTTCCAATCAATAGGAACAACTGTCCACTGATTATGCTCAATGAGTTGAATAGAAGACACGCCGCTATTCACTTGGAATTGACTCCCAATTGAGTTTGGTTGTCCATTGGCATTCATCGTAGTACCTTGCCCTATCGCACGCCCAGAAAGCATCTCCGCATTTTCTTGCGAAGAGACGCGAAAGTGCTTCGGGTCTTTGGGCTGAAAATCGCTAGACCACTGCCGCTCCTCAACCTCTCCCACAAGTTTGGAGTAGCGCAGTGCATTAAAGTTGGTGCTAAACAGCATGCTCATCAGGATACCTGTAAGCACCGCGAGAACTCCCGCGCCTATAGGCCAACGTCTAACGCCGACCTCTTCCTCAATAAAGGCCGAGAAAGCAAATGCAACACCTCCATTTGCTATCAGAAACCATAAGGTTATTACGCCTACATCCCCATAGAGCGGGCCGGCAGTATTGGGTAAGGCCAAAAAGACCACCCATGTTGCCAATAGGGTATTAATGAGAAAGGCCAAAACAACACCCCACACACGACGCGTGCCTGTCCAGGGCAACGAAGAGACTACTGCGATACAAAAAGCGAAGAATATCGTCTGCGCGAACATAACAAACCCCCTTCTGCGGCTGTTGTGATTTCAAAGGAATCGGGGCTTGCCGCAAAAACCCCTATCCAAAACTGACCAAGGTAAACATTACTATGATTTTCGTAATTGTCAAGTATAAGTGGTAATACATACCGGAAGCAATACATCTCATAAAAAAATTCTAGCCGATAACAACACACGACTTATACGGTAATAAATCGCCGTCCCCAACGGCTTCTCTTATATAGAAAAGTCGCGTCAATATTATTCGACCGTAAGTTGCAAAACAATCTTATGATGGATCAAAAAACAAAAGGACTGGATACAAAAAATGCCGACATCCCGGCGGTAGATGCCGAGAAGAAAATAAGTGAGCCGAGCCAAGTAATCGCGAAAACGGATGACCAGAAGGCTATGGAGCAAAAAGAGAAAATCAATCAGAGTTAATCCTAACCTCCGATCGTTCTTTGCTCCCAAAAAAGAAGCAGTTTTTCTGCTTCTTTTTTTGGCTTAAAAAAATCGCCTTACTTTATTTTGTAAGGCGCTAGAGATATACCTTCACCTAGCGACATGGTCTAGGGATGCTCGCCATCACACGGACCCAATTCCTCTCGAGATAGCTGATCAGCGAATACGACCTCACCATTCTCACCGTAAAAAATTTTATCAATGCAACGCCTATGGAGACTGCCGTTGCACTCAAGAACACGCTCGGTCTTTGATCCATCTTCATGCGTCTCTAAAATTTCCTGCTCAACTGTTCGGTATCGTGCCAGCCTTTCTGTCTCCACGCTCTTTATCTCCTCTAGTGGGTTTTTCAGGAATCCTTCTGACATGGAGCTATCCTAACATAGATCAACTAGGGGTAGAAATCAAACCCATAGGCAAGCCTACGACTAATGCATTAATCCCTCTGGGGTGGGACTCATCACGGAGAAGCTTTTATTTCTAGTGGATCTCATGGCTCCTTAAGAAGAACACCGTTTAAACCTATTTTATCAAGGAGCGCTTACTTTCATATTCCTGACTTCGTCAAATGAAAAACATCACGGACGTCGCCTCCCCTTTGCGAGCATCTTGCAAGCTTTCTCGATCCAGCGACTACGTGCCTCTGATTCCTCGACCGAGTCTATCCAGCTCACAAAATCTCTACGTTCGCCCGGCGTGAGCTCTTTCCATTGAGCCTTCGCTTTTGGGTTAGCTCCAAGAGCTTTGTAAAAACTCATTGGTACTATCGCATAACAGCAGGGACGGCGCTTTCCGGCCTTGAGCTTGTCGCGGGTTATCGCAATCCGGCGTCTACGCGTATCAGTTTGTTTGGCTGACTCTATCCAACTCACAAAGTCCCTACGTGCGATTGGCGTGAGATCCCTCCATAGCGCCATAACCGATGGGGTGGCCACCAAGGTTTTTTGAAGATCCATCGGCACTCTGGGCTCTGACTCCCCTCTAACCAGTCTGTGATTTGTTTTGTTCACCCCGCTAGAATTTTTTATTTCACTTTTTTGCATATACCTATAAATTTATTGTTCTCATTTTAGCTTATTATCATCTTCAGTGGAAATTTCTACGGGGTAAATAATTTTATTTTAGCAAATCTTCCAGTACTGACGAAGTATTGCCCTTGTAGCAAAATATTGCTACGAATAAGGCGGAATGATAGACCGCAGGAGATATCATGGCAAAGAAACGCGTTTGCGGAGCATGTACTGCTTGCTGTAAAACGCATGGGGTATCAGAAATAAAAAAACTCCCCGGCTACCTCTGCGCTCATTGCACAATAGGTACGGGATGCAATATCTACAAAAGCCGCCCGCAGAGCTGTAAAGATTTCCAATGCGACTGGCTAAAAGGTTTTGGGAGGAAGGGACAGCGACCTGATAAGACGGGGGTTGTCCTTGACTTCGTGATAGGGGAAGTATTGAGAGAACTTTTTCAGATGTGGGAGGCTATCGAAGGAGCACTCGGACGTAGATTTACAAAAATCATAACCCGCGATATTCTCGAGGCAAATATCTTTGTGGCTCATCTGTATCTCTCCGGTAAAAGAGTTTTATTCATCCCCCGGGGCAAAATACTACATGCAGATACTAGAAAACAGCTTGTAGAAGAAGGGGTTGAGATATCTTCGTCTTTCCGTTTCTGAACCGCTCTTGGACCATCCCCAAAGCGGTTTTTTGTGAGGAGCAATCTCTACTTTAAAATAATTTCACTGCTCGCCCTATGGGATGAGTTTAGAACTGTTAATTGGGAAGAAGTTTTACAAAATAAATCTTAGCATCTCTTAGATAAAAGAAAAACCTAAGCTTTTTTAATGCTTGGGTTGGTATCTGAGGAAAATATTCTTATTTATTATTCAGTCCCCTAGTGCTGATTATCTTGATCATCTTTGGGGATGATTTCTTCTTTCTTCTTAGAAAAAAATATTGGTTTTCTTATCCGCCCAGCTTTATATTCTTTTTGATAATAATCCTCGAATGCTTTTTCCGCTTCTTCTTTTGTTGGCCGATGTCCGCGGAATAGAGTAGCAAACATAGAACCCTTGGGCATAAAGTTTACCTCCTTACGAATTATCAGGTTTTAGCACATTGATATCTACATGAAATATACTAGAAACCCATATCTCATCTTCAAGGTTTCCTCCTTCTTGTTGATGAATTCTTACGATCTCTTCCCAAAACTGTCGAACTACATAACCAAAGACAAACAATCCACAATTATCAATCCATTTTGCAATACTAACGGCAATAGAAACAAAATTATCTCGCGTCCAGTCTTTCCTTGCTTCACTCCATGAAGCATTGCGAAATAAGAAGAGGTCTCGCTCACCATCGCTCCAATGACGATGGTCTTCTGCTTGTCCGTATTGAGAAAGTATCCAATTAAGTATTGCTAGGTACACTTCACTATGTCCCGCATTAAGAGCATTTTCTTCAAGCTCCTTATCTTGAAAAGTGAATATAATCTTGAGTATTTGCGTCCGTTCTTCGTCTATGGTTACGCCGTCATTTTTTAAATACACACCATCAACGGCGTATTCCGACCAGCCATAGAAAACCGAGCTATACATACGTATCCACGCTTTTGCAGCGTCAATAGCATTTGCATACTGATCATTTGCTCCGTAACGGTTTGGATCGAGCCAGTGGGGATACACAGAGAATTCTTGTATGAGATTATTAACATTTTCGTCGAGATATGCCCTAACCTTTTCCGCGCTCAACCCATCGCTAAGCGCTTTAAATATCGTGCCTTGAGTCTTTATTCGTCTTGGGAAATAAACTTCCACGAGGATACTTCTTCTGCCAGAAGTGAAAAGATAAGAAACAGTTTCCATCCACGCCCCTTTCTAAACATGACGTTCCTTTAAATTTTTAATGAACAACACTAGAATACAATATTTATTTTATCAAGTCAAGCTCCGCAGGAAGGACGACGTTCGAACCTACGCGGCCGGAAAGTGTCTCGGGTGGCATCTCTTTGCAAAGGAAATACTGCTGCATGTGATGGCATGTAAGAAAGAGTGCTCGCAGTTGGATCTCCAACTAGATAACTTGTTTAGTATGACTCCAGAGTATCAGAAGCAAGCGGCGTAGGAAGGATGGGAAAGTTGTCACTACAAACAAACTTTTCTTCACCCAAGGAGCTCCTTTGGTGGCTCTGCCTTCACGTTTATTCGAGTACCATTACATGAGAGGCAAGTCGGTATCTGACGAGGAGCACGCCAGACATGGTGGCATTCCGTACACTCATGAATGTACCAAAGAGAATGCCGTGACCTCTGCAAGCGAGCGGCCTCACCATCCCTTCTCTTTAGTTTCTTTACAGCCTTATCACTTTTGTCATTCGTTCCACCCTCGCACACATACCCTATAGCACCAGGCACTCGTATAAAATTATACGTCTCCAGAGACGAACCGTCGGTGAAATCAAGACATAGCATGGGTCCCTCGTCTGGCCACCCCAACCAGGCAACCTTTTGGATCGTTTTTCCTTGAAGAAACCGAGCCACATTTCTTCGTACCTTCCGATGATCCTTTTCAGCAGGAAAACGCTCATTCAAAAGATATAGATGAGCAAGAACGTCCGTGACAACTTCAAACTCTTCGTCCGTTAAATCATCAATGACGCTTTTTGCGCCTGCTCGGGTACACCAAGGTTGCTTGGTCGGGTTTTTGAGATCCTCCTCCCGCCATTCTCTCAAGAATTTACGTTCGTGCTTTTTTCTGTTTCGCATGGGTACCTTTTATTCTATGAGGAGTATTCATTTCTTCTCGTGTTATCATCGTTCCAAATACTTCCCGTAGTGTTTTCTCAACCTCTTCTTCAGAGCCGGTATTTCTTTCTCTTTTGTGCCAACCTTGTTCTTTGATGAAAGTCATGATGGGTTTGCCGCAATTGTCACATACTTCATGAGGGACGTAGACAGCAAATTCTTCCTTATTCCTATACTCCAGCCGAAAATAATTGTCTTCCATTAATTTTCCACATATGTCGCATTTATGTATCCACATAGCACGAAAGTAAGCCAATAATTTCAAAATCGTACCATATGGAGTAGGAACGGGAAGTGGATAATTTCGCGTGTATTTTTGACCCTTAGGAGGAGTACAGAGTCTCTGAAGAGGTGTTTTCCACCGACACGCACATGAAAGCTCACAAAAATTCTTCTCCCAGATTCCGTCAGGGCCATTGATCAGGAAAGCTATCGAACCCATTTCGGAAAGACCCCGGCTCTCCATGAAAGCCTCGGGGAGTATGACAAAACTGCCTCGGAGAGAAGATAATACTAGCTAACCTCCAAGCCCGCGGCCGGAACTCACTTGCAAGAATTGTTTCCAAAAGGTCTCGGATTACTTCTTTCCCATAGTATCGAATAATCCAGCGCCAGTGAGCTAGGTCGCCGTAGTTGATGGTGCTGACGATAATCGCTTTTTTATGAGTATCCGGATTAAGTACGGAAAAATTGTACGACCAAAGAAGCGATTGGAAGGATGCGGGAAGTTTCTGTTGGAGCACTTCTCTTTCCATGTTGGTTCATTATTTGCGTCAAATGTTAACCTAATCAAGGCCTAGCACTCCCGTCACCTTGGCAGACGAGGTTTTTCATGTCCCAAAACAAGTAGCGAATTGTGGCCGTATCCTCCTTGGATGTCCGGCTGGTCAGTAGCTTCTGAATGCCACGGGCATAGGCATTTTTTGCGCTTCGATATGCACGAGAAGCACTATTCCCTTTTATCAGAGACAGCGGAACTTGATTGGATGGTTCGAGAAATAGCGCAGCCGTCCTATCCTCTCGTGGGCGCGTCCTTTTTTCCGAGCTATACATGAAGATAAAATCCTCTATGTACCCTATATATGCCCGAGCACCCTTCTTCACACTGGAAGCCCCAAGGATCTTTGCTGAACGACAGGAAAGCGCGTAGATAATTTTCTCACTCAGTAAGTGCTCATTTTCTCCTGTGCGGAGGATTACTTCCCCATTGTGACCGGTCAGCGTATCTTCGCTGCCGTGCCCATTAAAAAAGACAACCTCCGGGGTTTGTTTTTTGAGCATACTTTCCACCTCCTGCCGATTCGCCCGCTCTTCTTGTAAATCAAGAACATGGTGTCCTTTTGACTTGGCGCTCTGAACGACTGGTTCGGCCCAGGCGGAGATATACCTAGTGGTATAGTCGTATCTAGGCCGGGTTATCAGCAAATTCATTGTGATCGTAGAAGATGCCCTCCTTTAACGCTCGTAAAAATCCCATTTCGACGTCGATCATCTTTTTCCCTACAGCATCGTTGACTCTAACATGTTCGATCAATTCCTCTTTGGTAAATTCGCCGTCAGCGCCCATGGAGATTTCTTTTCCGTCAGGCAAGGTGCGTAATCGCGCGATTACAAGTTCCTGAATCTCTTTTTCTTGATCCATAGCTCTTTGATCTTATTCTTTTAAATAATCTCCAATTCGATGAGCTTCTGCAGAATTTCTTTGCCAAGCTCCGTCTCATTCACAATCTCTAAGTATGCCACCTGCCAAGTAATCGGCCCTTCTTTGGGTAAGGCCAAAACAACCTCTTCACGGAGATTGATAGGGAGGTTCGCATAGACTCTGAAAAATCGTTCCTTTCCGGCCATAGGTTTATATAGTTCATACTATCATATTGTCACTTTTTGTGTATACACGTAGTAAAGAGGGAAAATCTTTGGGCCTAGCCCCCTCCGGCAACTTTCCCAGTCTTTGTCATCCATTCAAGCGCCTTATGATAACCTCATGAGAAAGAAACAATCAGACGCAACCAAACATGACAAGACCGCATTCCCGATCAGTGTAGCGGAGATGCAAACCTTATTATTACGACTTGGTTATACTCACGCACGAGAGCATGCTGGAGGGATTCTCCATCACGCTCAAGGCATCCAAAAAGCCGTCAAACTCCTTGCCCTGAATGATACCAAAAGCTTCACGAAAAAACTTGCCGCTTTGCGCAAATGGGGGCTCCGCAGGTAGGATTCGAACCTACGACCAATGCGTTAACAGCGCACTGCTCTACCGCTGAGCTACTGCGGAATATTTAAAAACCTACGAAAATATATTACCACGGCAACACCCACAAATCAATAAAACAGCTTCCTCTATTATTGACAATATGCTTACCCTATAGTACAAGTAGCTGGATAGATTTTTTAAAAAAGGAGGCTAGCCCATGGCAAAAAAACAGCCCGTATCTCTTGCCTTGCTCCGCGAGCGAGACTTTGAGGCACACATACCCAAAGAGCGTATATCCTCGAAAATTCCCAGGCTTACCGTAGAGGCAATAACTTGCAGTTTATTCTGTGTATTCTTGCCGGAGAGAGAATCTGTCTCCATAAGTCTCTCTATGGATTCTGCCGAACAGGCAAGAACAATAGAGGGCATCTCCTTGTCGTACAAAAAAACGTGCAAGATCAGAGATCTCCCGCCACACTTTCTAGATAGTCCGCTCCTCATACGCTATATTTTGTCGCATGAGGGCACGGTGCATGATATATCATCAGTGCAAATTATCGCCGATGTCGCCGCGGCTATCATAGCAAAACACTCCTCCCTCCTGATAACCATAGCCGGGAGACAGAAAGATACCATCACCTTCAAGTTGTCCTCTCCCTTCTACGAAGGGAGAACTATCATGGCGAAAGAAGAATTCGAGACTCTCGGGGTATATCTTTAAGAGGAGGCCTGCATGTTGCATAAAAAGATCGTAGATCGTGGCAATAGACTCCCCTATCGACTGCTTATCATCAGTACTACAAAAAACGGCAATGAACATAGCCCCCGGACCGTGTCTCACGTGATAGGGAGCGAGAATATCGCTATCCATGGCAGAGAGGGAGAAGGCATCATTACTATACATGGAAGACAGAAAATAAAAGAACTCCGAGATGCACTTACCGAAATCTGTGCTTTTATGGAGATTCGATAAACGCAAAAGCTCCGCCAAAAAACGGAGCTTTTTTATTTAGAAACTCGCAAACCGCAATCAATACCCCTCAAACTGTATGGACTTGCGATGCTGGCGGATTTTTTCAAATGATTTGGCCTCAATCTGGCGGATGCGCTCACGAGTGACGCCAAACTCCTTGCCCACCTCCTCGAGCGTATGGGTGATACCATCATCCAGACCAAATCGCATCTTGAGTATTTTTTGCTCGCGTGGCGTGAGATCGCTCAGAATCTCTTTCATCTGATCACGCAGAAGCTTGCGCTCCACCTCCTGGGCGGGCGTGAGCATTTTTTCATCCTCGATAAACTCGCTCAAGGTTGAAGCTTCATCGTCATCCTCACCTACCGGGGCTTCTAGAGAGATCGTCTCCTGGGATATCTCCATGATATGATGGACTTTTTCTACCTCGAGCCCCATCTCGGAGGCAATCTCCTCGGGTAAAGGCTCGCGCCCAAGATCCTGTAGGAGCCGGCGCTTGACCTGCTGAAACTTGGATATTGTCTCGATCATGTGTACTGGTATACGGATAGTACGCGCCTGATCGGCAAGAGCGCGAGTAATGGCTTGGCGTATCCACCAGGTCGCATAGGTAGAAAACTTGTAGCCCTTGTGCCAGTCAAACTTCTCTACGGCGCGAAATAGCCCGAGATTCCCCTCCTGGATAAGATCCAAAAGTGTGAGGTTGGGACTGCGGCCAACGTATTTTTTGGCGATACTGACCACCAAACGCAAGTTGGCCTGTACCAAAAGGTTTTTGGCCTCCTCATCTCCCCGCTCGATACGCTTGGCAAGATCGCGCTCTTTCTCGGCAGACAAAAGCGGGATACGGCCAATCTCTTTGAGATACATCTGTACCGAATCCGAAGAAATATGCTCGACTTGATCTTTGAGCATAATATCCGGACTCTTGCCTTTGCGTCCCTTTTTTTTCTCCGGAGTTGCGCCATCCTCGGCAAGCTCGATAAATCCTTTGTCCTCCAATACATCAATCCCCAGACCCTCAAGCTTCTGATAGAGCTCTTCTAGAAACACGATATTGTACTCAATCTTGGGGAATGTACTCAAGATCTCGCCATAGGTGATAAACCCGCGGGACTTCCCTTTTTCTACCAAGGTCTCCACTTTACTCTCGTCAAAATCTTTTTTGGTGGGACGCGCAAAGACCATGGGAGATTCTTTTTTGCCCGCAGACTTTTTGGCCAGTTTTTTGGGAGCGGCTTTTTTCTTGAGAGGTTTTACCGGCTTCTTTTTTGGTTTGTGCGCCGACTTCTTCTTGGACTGCTTGACTTTGGCTTTTTTGGCCATAGGAAAAAGAGTTAGAGAGACTAAACGAGACTGAAACTGCCCCCATGATAGCCTACTTACTACGAGCTCGCAAGGCGCCGCGAAGCATCGCTAAACTCCGCTACCAAGGTTCCCAGCTCCGCTGTGTTGCCCGAGAGCTCGGCTTTGCGGATGCGATCGGAGAGTCCCTCGAGCCGGCCCTTGAGCTGCTCACGCTCGATCTCCTGCACGCAAGCTCCCACCTCCTCATCTATACCCGCAAAACCGGTTACCTCCGCCTCAAAGATAAAGCGATTGGCAAGTGTCTGGTACTCTGGCGGCATATTGGCAAATGAGGTCCGGTACCCCTCCTCACTCCTCTCGGACGCCGCAAGATCAGTATAGAGTTTTTTGTGCGCCGGCAAAGAGAACATATCTGCATTGAGTTTTTCTGCCACTTCCAAAGGACGAGCAAATAAAAGCCCAAGCAGCCGCTCCTCGAGAACCTGGAGTCTGCTTTTTTGGGGCGGGGCGTTCACTCCCAAATCTTGCCGCGCGGCGGCAAACACATGCGGTGATTTGATTTTTTTGAGATCCTGCCAAACCGCCTCATCTTTGATACCCAAGGCTTGCGCGATTTTGGCGACCCAGTGAGCCTTGTCTATCTCCTGCGGAATCTTGGCCACCAGCGGCAAGACCGAGCGCGCGATACTGCGCTTACCCTCAATGGTCCGCGCGTCAAACTTTTCCAGCGAACGCTCTAGAAAAAATGATATAACGTCTTTTGATTGCTCGACCGCCTCCAGCCACACGGCGGGATTTTCTTTTATTACATCGGCCGGATCTTTTTCTTTCACTGCGATTACTTTGACGTCAAACCCAGCTTCGAGTGCCATATCGATACTTCGGCGTGTCGCCGACTCACCCGCCTCATCCATATCAAATGACATAAGCAATTTATCACAAAGCCGCTTGAGCCCCTGGAGCTGATAGGGGGTGAGCGCGGTACCCGAGACTGCCACCGCATTTGTCGTGCCTGCTTGATGCACCATAAGCGCGTCCATATACCCCTCTACAAGAATCGCGGTATTTGATTTGCGCACCTCGAGCTTTGCCTTATCGAATGCGTAGAGCACTCTACTCTTGTCGTACAAAACCGTCTGCGGTGAGTTGATGTATTTAGCGACCGTATCGGTAGCATTGCCAAATATCCGCCCGCCAAAACCGATGATACGGCCGTTAAAATCCGCTATCGGAAATATGATGCGGTTGCGAAACCGATCGTAATAGAGATGTGCGGCAGATTGCGCTTTGGGATTTTTGATAAGCAGCCCTACTTTTTCTATCTCGGGTGGTATAAATCCTTTTTTTTGGAGATGCTCCAAGAGCGTGCGCCATCCAGTTGCCTCGGGCAAAGAAAACCCCAACCGGAACGATTTGACCGACTCCTCGCTCACCCCGCGTTTTACGAGATAATCTCTGACCGTAGCACTACGCGAGAGATTAAGCTCATAAAACTTCGCCGTCTCCTCAAGAATGGCAAACAACCGCAAACGCTCGTCACGCTCCCGCGGATCCTCGTAGACGAGCTCCACACTGGCACGCTTGGCAAGAATATCCAGCGCTTCTTTAAAATCCACTCCCTCAATATCCATCACAAACCGAAACTGATCCCCACCCTTACCACAGCCAAAACAATGCCAGACATCCCGCGCCGGAGACACATAAAACGACGGTGTCTTTTCATTATGGAACGGGCAAACCGCCTTAAAATTGGCCCCCGCACGCACGAGTTTGAGATATGATCCCACGACATCGGCCACCGAGAGACGAGCTTTTATTTGTTCTACCGGACTTGGCATATACCTCAAAGTATACCATTGACGACCAAAAGAAAAGCGATCTCCACAGCGATCTTGTCATCTCCTATGTTAGAATATATGCAGTATATTGCGTATGTCTCTGGAAACACTTCGCACTATTATATTGAGTGTAGGCTGGCCGGTGCTCGTCGTCGGCAGTATATTCATCGCCATACAGGGATGGCTGTTTTATGAGTCGCTCAAGGGTTCGATATTTGCGCGCCTTGTGCTCCCTTCGGTATTCGGCTGGCTGGTCACTATGTACAGTCTCGGCGTGACTGCTACATTCTACATGGTCAATGATGTATCAGGCGCTACTATAGTGCTACCGATATTTCTTGTCTGGTTTGTCACATTTGTCACCTTGCTTGCGGTGACATTCCGCTGGAGCAAAGAAGCCGTCAAATTGCATCACTTTTATGATTCGCTAGAGCAACAAGTCGAGGAGCGTACCGCGGAGCTCACCAAAGCGCACAAAAAAGAGCTTGCCAATGAAAAGCAGATTCGCAAACTCAAAGACGAGCTCTTATTTATCGCCGCACACGAGCTCCGGAGTCCGGTAAATGCCATCAAATGGGGCTTGGATGCATTTATCACCGAGCGCTATACCCAACGCGATATTCCAGATGAATCCATGGATCTTCTCAAAAATGTCTACGAGCGCAATGAACACTTGGTGAGTCTTGCGGACAATCTTCTTAATATCGCGCGGCTGGAAGAGGGTGCGCTCCAGATCAAAACCGAGGAGGTGGACCTCAATGAGATTATTGATGATGCGATACAAGAGACCCAGCCGCTTGCAAAAAATACCCACATACATATCCTTGGCCCCAAAAAACGGCCTCTCCCCCACGTGCTTGCCGACAAAGCAATGACCAAAGAGGTAATCGTAAATCTCGTCAACAACGCGGTGAAATACAACAAAGAAAACGGGGTCGTGTCATTTGCTTGGACGGAAAAAAGCAGAGCACTCGTACTCGAAGTAAAAGACACCGGCATCGGTATACCCGCGAAAGATCTGGAGCGCATGTTTAAAAAATTCCATCGCGCCGACAATGCCAAACGCGGACACGTAAGCGGAGCTGGGCTAGGCCTCTATATCGTCAAAAAACTTGTCACCAAGATGAAAGGATCTATTAAGGTAGAATCTATGGAGGGCAAGGGATCAGTATTTTTTGTCTCGCTCCCCCTTGCAGATTCAAACGAAAAGCAAAGGTAACATTTGGAGCCTTGTCTCTATCCTATCTTTGATCCTACCTGCTCACCCAACACTACGCGCTTGAGATTGTTTGGGGTAAAAATATTAAACACATGAATAGGCTTTGGGTAGCTCTCCATTGCAAAACCGATTGCGGCCGCGTCCATAAACTTTAAACGCTTGGCAAACGCCTCGTCATAGGAGATATTCGGTATCAGTACCGCACGCTTATCTTTCACCGGATCACTTGTAAATACACCATCTACTTTAGTAGCTTTGAAAATCGCATCCGCGCGCACCTCGGAGGCACGAAGTACCGCGGCAGTATCGGTAGAAAAGTTGGGATTACCTGTCCCGCAAGAAAATATCACCACCCGCCCCAAAGATAGATGCTTGAGCGCGCGCTTACGGATAAAGGGCTCTGCAATTTGGCGCATCTCAATCGCGGTCTCTACGCGCGCCGGCACGCCATGTGCCTCAAGCACCGAGCCCAAAAGAAGAGCATTGATGGCAGTCGCAAGCATTCCCATATGATCAGCGGTAACACGCTCTACGCCACCCTCACCAGAAAGACGCGCACCGCGTACGATATTGCCCCCACCCACCACTACGCCAACCTCCACTCCCAGATCCACAATCGTTTTAATCTCGCGTGCGATAAACTCGACCGCCGAGACCTTGAGAATCTCGTCTGTGCCGGCGAATGCCTCACCGGTAAGCTTTAAAATAATACGTTTATACTGCAACTTTTTCTTTAGAGATGCCACTCTTTTTTTGATAGTCATTCCTCCAGTATAACAAATTACCACACCCTTTGCGCACACTTGCGAGTAGTTCAGGCTCGTGGTACAATAATTTCTGGTAGAACTTTTATACGGGGGTATATTATATGAGGGATTCACCGCGGGCGAGCACAACAACACCAAACCCAAAATGGGAGGTTCAAAGACTTGGTTTTTTACTAGAAGTCAATATGGCAGAACACACTATCGCCCTCTCGGGTAACATGTTTGAATGCTCGGAAGTCTCGGCGGCCATTGCCAATGCAGCTACATTTTTGGGCAAACACCTATCTACCGACTGGCAGGTAAACGTTGCAGATGGTTTTACCGCAAACTTTTCAGGGATAGCCGCATTCAAGGAGACTATGTCGAGATTTCTCGTACGCTGTACCTATAGTGCAGGATTTTTGGCTCTTGAGCGCGCGCACGAAGAGACCGCTGACACAGAGAGACACCGGCCTCGCAATACATCTCTCCGGTAAAAAAGGATGTGGTATGGTAGCAGAGCATACACCTACCGCGGAATGGGCCAGATGTGCCAAGCACAGACGCATGCGCGGGAATCAGTTTGTTTGGTTTAAGATAAATGGCAGTCTGCGACGGATTCAAGCCAAGATAGAGATACCCGAGGAGCCGTGCGATCTGTGTCTTGCAGAAGCTAAAGCCCAAGCGGAAACTGCCAACGGACACTATAAACACTAGTTCGCTACACCCCTCGACCCTAAAGCAAAAACGCGACCCCAATGATCGCGTTTTTTATTTTGATCTAGATTACATACGGTGCCTACGGCAAAAATGCCTCACACCCCGACCACAACGCATCAGGAGCGAGCTGTCCGCACGTTCCCGTATTGTCACCCGGGTTGGCATCCGCAGGAGTGATAGAGCCACTGTTGTTGACGCCCGTGCATGAGGCGAGATTGTTGGTGCCACTCACACTATTGGTACCTGTCGCAAGTGCGGAGACTACGGCGTTTGCCCCATTGGCGATATTTTGCTGATATGCTCGGATAGTATTGACTCCACTGCGCGAGTTACCACCCAAAGCTGATGCATCCACAATTGGATTGAAGTTGCTGTTGGCGCCAAAACGTATGAAGCTAATGGCCTTGGCGGCGGCAAGATTGATGACCGTAGCATTGGGATTGCCCATATTGCGTCCGGATACATCAAACGCCCGATCGCGCGCTACAATCCCGCCATTGAGGGAGCGTGCATCAATCACGCCACCATGTGGATCACTCGTGAGAGTGATAGCGGCTACTGCGCCGTAGCTCGTGCGATTGTCTCGGCCATGACCATTGACGGTGATATCCTTATCTGCCTGAATTTTGACGGATCCCGGGTTGGTGTTGTGCGTAACCCAAGAAAGAAGTCCACCCCACAAGTCGTATTTGCCTCCGGCGTAGTCATACTCGTCAAATAATGGTTTAGTAGTGGTCGCGTTAACAGTGACCGATCCATGAAATGCCGCCACATTGATACGCGGACGATTTTGAGTCACCGGTTGGGTATGTGCTTTGGCACGCGAGAGCACTAACCCATTAGTCATGATATTACCTTTTTCGCAGGCAAGAATATTAATATCATTGCCGCCGTGATCAATACCAAGCACCTCTACCAAACCCGATCCTCCCTCCACGATATCACCACATTTAGAAGCGATGGTAATTTTACCCGGAAGATCGTTGGTACCCGATACCTCATCGTGCACCAAACCGTCTATCGTAATATCACCGTCAAACTGAAGGAGTATATCCCCTGCTTTTTTGTTGAGGGAGTTTACGATGATGCCTGCGTCATCTGCAATCTCAAGCGTACATTTGGATTTGATGACAATACCCGGGGCGTATTGGTTGTTACCGGATCCTACACGCTCGGTCTTGATAATAGCACCAGGCTTTACCACCAAGGCTTTGCCGCCCAGATCAAATACCGCCTTCCAAGTATCGGGCGTGGGGCCGGATTTGTCATAGGTAACGTATGGTTGGAGCGCTGGATCTCCGATATAGGTCGGCGGGTTGGTATTAAAATTGATCGTAATATTGCTGTTTACGGTGATGGTCACGGGATTGCCCGCTCCATCACGCTCGCAGAGTGGGCAGTCTTTGACATAGGAGATACTCAAAACCTCCACCACGAGATCACAGCCGAACACCTCGCCCTGCATGGACGGGTCGAGCTGATACTCGGGGGCGACGGAGTTAGTCTGGTCGCACTGCCCCCTGAAACACGGCGTATGGAGATCAATCACCCAATCATCCTTGATATCGCTCTCGGACTTGGCAAGACGCCCATAGGCAATGCTGGTCGGCGCATTGGGATCATGAAATGCCGGCACACTCGTATCGTTTTGTGGCGAGTTGTCTGCAGTCTTGGAAAGATATGGACAGAGTGAGGGGTAACAACGCGTGTAGTCGGTCGGATTGGAGGCGCAGTATGCCCGCTCCTCCGGACTGTCTATGCGGGGTTTTGGCTTTTGCAATATCCGGTACTCTACATCATCGTGTATGGGAGAGGCCAAAAATGCGCTGGAGAGATCTACGGTCAAGGGTTTAAAGTGCACCTCACCCGGAAATACCGTGGAGAACGAGATAACATTGGGGCTCACGGAAAGATTGGGATCAATCGTCACGTGTGACGCAGAAACCTGGAGGGAGAAAAACAATATTGCGCCAAGCATCGATACTGCGGCACCTACTGCAATCCATTTTTTAGTAAGAAAGTTCATATTATTGTTGTACCTCCGGCGTTTGAGTTGCTATCGGATCTGTCGATACAGATGCTGGAAGAGATGGAGCTGTGGCAACCTCTTCTTTTTTCTCCGTCGTTTCGGTAGATAAAGGTACGGTCACAATGCTCTCGCTCGACATATCAGTCGGCACTAATGCCTCTACGTCCTTGGGTACATCGGCAACCGTATCAGATACCACCGAAGCTGGCGCATCAATTACTGCGGGAGTAGTGCTTGATGTATCCGCCGCATCAGTATCGGGGCCATCGTCTTTGGATCCTTCTACAGTAGGAAGTTCTGCAATCGGTGGCTCCTCTACTTTTGCTTTTTCCTCGATCACCGCATCCGTTGAGGTCGCGGTATCCTCGGTCAAAAGAGACGGCTCACCTGCCGCTTCTGCAAGCAATGCATCCATCGGCATCTCGGATAGACTCTTGTCGCGGATATAGAGCTCCGGCTTGTTGGCAGGGTCAAAGAAATCCGAGCTTGGATCAAGCTCCGTGCCATCCGGACCCTCGATGAATATTAAGTTCGCCTCTCCCGGAGTACCATCGGGATCGATCCAGTTGGCAGAGCCATCGGGAATACGCGCAAAAGATTTGTTCTCCGGCGCCTCCACGGTATAGGTGTGACTATCTACTAAAAATCCGCCTGATCCGATAAGCCCGCTAAACAATCGCACCGAGTCTCCGCCTGTGTTGTTGAGTTCAAAATCCGAGTCGCCGTTGCGGTAGACCACCAGACGCCCCTTGGAAGGGATACTGGTGCCTCCCGTATTGGTATTGAGGTTGGTAATCGGCAACGCGTGAGTATTTATGGCATCATACAAAACCCAACCGGCAAGATTGACTGCGGTCGAGGTAGGATTAAAAATCTCTACCCACTCGCCTGCGGGCTTGGCTGCGTCGTCATTGCCTGCGGGATTTGGCACAAACTCGTTGACGACCACATGAAGTGTGGACTCAAAGGGTTGGCGCGATCCGCAAGAAATTTTATTGGGCAATGGCTTCCAATTTACCAATACATCAGAATCAAGACGCACTGCGGCATCATCGTCCCCTGCAAGACCAGTACCGTGCACGGCAAATGCCGCACGAATCGTACGATTGGAGCGCACATGGATATCGCCATCGGAAGCATAGAGTACTGCGGCACCCAAGTCGGACATGCTCGCACCTGAAGCAAGCTCTATGGCCGCATCGCCATTGTCCAGCGCACTATGCATAGATACAAGCAAGAATGCGCCTTTGGCGCCTGTGCCGACAAACGACACACCCGAAGCAATATCTATCGTGCCGTCCACGATAATCGGCACAAACTGATCACCAAATGAAGCATCCGCTTTGATAACCGTATTTTTGCCAATCTCTACATTGCCGTGCACATAGAGCGGTCCCTTGATAGTTATATCATTGGCCATACCAAACTTAAGATTGCCAGAGATTTCCACCGGACCCAAAGCAATACCCACCATATTATTGGGGAATACAAACGATCCGTTGACGACACCGCCATCAGCGGCTCTCGCTTTCCATTCGGCGGTCATTACATCCGGCAGAGTGCCCATCGCACCCGCGGTAGTTTTTTGTTTGGTTACTGTGATACCGGCATCCACATCACTGGTAGAGGTCGCCGAGCCGTTGATGACGACATTGGTGGCACTCGCCATACGGCGAATGTCGTCGTTGGAGCGCACGTCGCCGTTTATAGTGACATTAGCTCCCAGCGCCACGTCATCATTGTTCTCTGATCCCAGACCCGCGGCTTGCACCGCCAGGCGATAGGGGAAACTAATATCTTTGGGTACACAGGCAAACCCGCTGTCATAGTTGTAAAAGTCATAGACATGCGGCTCACTGCCCAACACAAACACCGGAAACTCCGGTGGCGTGACCGCAGTCCAGCCTTGACGCTCTTCCTCCTGTAGCGTGTATGTCCCCGGCGGCACACCTTTGAAATAATAAAATCCGGAGGCATCGGTCACCGTGGTAGAAGCCGGGACAAAGTTTTGATCCAAGATGCGAATCTCCCATCCCTCTATCGGAAAATCGAGTCCTGGGTCAAACTGTTCGTTTTTGTTGGTATCGTGATACTTGTGCCCCTGAATGCCTGCATAGAGATCCGGAAAATCAAACACAGCGAGTGTGACGAGCGAGCTATGTGCATCGGCGTCAGACCCTGTACAAGCAACTGCTTTGACCACCGCATCTGCACCGATCTCGAACGATGAGAGTGGTTTGGTGCCACCGAGATTCACTCCTGAAGGTGTACAGCTCGGATCAGGTGCGGTATTGGCATCCGTGCCCGGTGTGACGGTGTAGAAGATATGCGTAGCATCTGTGTCATCCGAAGTGATGGAGACCTCCACCTCATCAGGATATGCATTACCACCCGGCGGGGTGATGAGTGGCGCATCCACGCGCGCGACCTCTGCCTTGACATCCACCACATGAACCTCAAATGCCACAAAGGCGTGCGCATTGATAAGTACCATCAACAGCGCCATAAAAATAGCTAACGCCTGTTTTTGCAGTGAGAAGAGTACGCGGATAGCCCCTCGAGAATTTTTTTGTACCACACGGACAACAACCTCGGTCCTGCGGGGGATAATATCGTATATCATTTTCTTCTGTTTAGTGGGTTTCATAAATGTTGGAAATCTATTTTTGGTTTGCGTACATAGTGATCATCCCCAGATACGGTATTCGTGCATCGTGCCCGAATACTTTGTACGTGCGCCCTACGACATCCTCGTATTTGACCGGCGCATCTTCCGTAAAGTTGGCGTCACCCTTGGTAATCAGCATAGTCTCTCCCAATGATTTGATACGGTGAATCGTAAACCCGCTTGGGTTACGCCATACCACTATATCGCCGACCGCCAAATCCGCACGCGCCACTCCCTGTATAAACACCAAATCTCCTTCATGGAGTACCGGCCACATGGATCCAGAAGTAATTGACGCCAAAGGATATGGGGTGTCGAGCTTCCAGGCAAGAAAGCGCGGCAGACCAAAAAGTATCCCTCCGACAATCGCGACATAGATGACTGCATTAAGAATAAATTTCAGAAAAGATTTCATACGAGATGCATCTGTATTTAGAATCCTGGTGCCGGTATTTTAAATACATACACCCGACCGGTATATTTTTTGCCAATTTCGGCGGATGCCGGCATATAGGTCGCGAACTCAATTTTTTTCTCCTCGCCACGACGCACCATAAAATTATTCTCGTCTATCTTTATGAGACTTGAGATGCCCCCAAGTTTTATGACGCTCACAAAAAATGGTACATAGGTATCGTTCTTAATCGTAACCGTGCGTACCGCTGCAGTACCACGGGAGAGATCGCCAAAATCCAGCTTCTCGTCCGTGGGATTGACCCCGACTCTCCCCTCGCCCTCTACGACCTGCACCAACGCCTGGTATTTGTTGGCATCCAGGGTCACATAGAAGACGAAAAGAAACAGGATAAAAAATACTATGCTCCAGATCTTCTCGCCCTTGGTGAGCTTTTCACCGGTACGCCGCTCCCACCAGCCCTGTTTGGCCGCGGGCTCAATAACCGGCATTTCTGTCGGGGTAGTTTGCGGTATTTGATTTTGTTCGTTTTGGTCCATATTTTTATAAATCCCAAGTTTCAAATCCTAAATCCCAACCAAATCCTAAAGCCCCGAGGTTCAAATATACTCGAGATTTGGTCATTTGGATTTTAAATTTTGGTTGATCATTGGTCATTGAGGTTTGGGATTTTACTTTTATTCAGTTTGTAGGGAGGTATCGTCCGACACCTCCCGTGTTATGGCAAGAAGCTTGCTAGTAATTTAGATTATCCACCTGACGCCAAACGCCATTTACTTTGGTACAAAACCTGGAACTCATGCGCGCCGCACCAGGCCCTCCACCACGCCTCACATGAGAAGGATCATCAAAATTCATGAGAAAAACCCTCTCCTCATCCGTCAAAGCCGGTGGCCTCAACCCGCCTCGTCCATGGCCTGTCTCCCAATTGAGACGTGAGTGACTCCAACCTCCCACAGGTGGTGGGTCGGCGTCCTTCTCACTCATCTCGCCCGATACGTTTGCCTTCTTGCCGCGGTTTCTTGCTACCCCCATGATGCGTCCTCCACTGTATAAAAAACGGACATACGTTTACTGCGCAATAATGCTCCGCTTTTTTGCCCCCTTGGGGACGCCCGAGCAAACAGGCATGGCGCGCTACATAGGTGTGTGCCATACATTGCAAGCCTCCTTTCTAAAAGAACGTATACCGCTACTGTAGGCGATACTACCTGAATCTACAACCTTGATCGCCTACCTTTCAGCCGTAACATGCACGGAGAAAGGTAGAGGGTCAAGGAGTGTCTGGCAACAGTTTTCAATCCCAGTAGTTCATTTTCCTACGAAACCCCAATGCTCAAGGCCAAAATCCCAACCAAAGCTTTAAATCCCAATGACTAATTAATGCTTTCTAGCTGATCGTACGATAGCGGCAAGTATCAAATTAAGCTCCTGCGCCTCCTTCCATAACTCTCTTGCCCTGTCTTTACTACTTGGCACAACATGCGCAATCAACCGTAACCAGTATTTCGTCTCCTTCGTCTCTTTCTTGGCAATCGCCACTTTATGTATAAAATCTTTCTTTGAGCTCGCCTCATCCGCTTCACTATAATTGGCTCCAATACTAGTAGCCGATCGAACGATTTGAGAAATAAGTGGGCGCGTTATGGAGTCTTCTTTCAGCACTCGGCAAAATGTCAGTACATTTTCACTAAACTTTGCCGTTCGCTCCTCCAAATCGTACTTCTTTTTAGGACTTTCCGATTTGGGATTTGGTTGGGCATTGGAGCTTGGGATTTTTAAAACCGTTTGGAAATTTGCTCATTGAAAATTAATTGTAAATGGGAAATTGATAATTAAAAATTATCTTCATGAATCTCCCGTCCTTCCCCTCCGGCTAAGAACCGAAGAGGAACGGACCGAAAATCAATAGATTTTGGTAACCTCTACCCACAAATCACAGCCGAACGTCTGATGCTCCAATTCAGGAGGCACCATAAAGTTGTCGGGATTTGCGGTGGGGTTGAGACCATGGACAAACGATGCCCAGTCTTGCGCGCAGTAACCTTTAAAGCACGGCACCGCGAGATCGATCGTCCAAGTATCCGCCGGGTCGTTGCCCGTAGTAACGAGCGGACTTGCCGGGTTGTTGAACTTTACGATCGTGCCAGAGGCGACCTCGAGCTCCGGATTGTGAAATGCCGGAAGACCATGGTCGTTGTTGGCGTTTGGGCCGGTTGCTGGTAACTTGTCAGGGTGTTTGGAGAGAAACGGACACAGGCTTGGGTAGCAGTTCGTGTAGAACGTGCTCCATGCTTCGGTGCTTGTCGCTACTCCCGAGTAGATCGGATCCGGGATGTGCGTGTGGCACCAGTCCCGAGCCTTTTCTACTCCACCCAAAGATGCAACCTTATCCTCGCGGGGTTTTGGTTTTTGTTTGATTGCGTAGTTGACCTTGCCTACGCGTGTCTGGCTCGTCGCCGAGAAAGACTCGCTGAAAGACAGGAAAAACGACGAATCAAGATGCTCCTGCGGGAATACGGTACCGTATCCCAAGGATTGCGGATGCACATAGAGTGCGTTCTCAATCCTTGCAGTTACATTGATTACATGTGCCTCAAAGGCGGCAAACAAGGGCAGGGTCGTGACAGACACTGCGAGTGTTGCAAGCGATAACAGAATTTTCTTTTTCATATCAGTGGTAACCCGCCACCGAGGACTAAGACTTGAGGAGCGCTCCTCTCATCCTAGACCTCGCGTGTGGATTCTATTTGGTTAAAGCGCTAGGGAAAATTAGTCTACTAACTGGTTGGTGATGGTGCAGGAGATCGCTTCACCTTCATCAAGAGTAGCTGTCCCACCCAAACCAGCCACTGACGGACACTCCGGGTCACCTGTTATGGATACAAACTCATATCCAGGAAGTAGCGTTTCGTTGATAGCGATTGCTGTGTTGGCCATAACTGGCAGGGAAGACCCTGAAGACACCACAGTACCTCCAATAGAAGGCAAGAAACTGCTTGGGGTCGCAGCGCCAGTGAGAACAACTTTGGTAAGCGTGATATTCGGCGCAATATCGTCGTTGGTGATAGTACAAGATTTGACCTGTCCTGCCGTCAATACTACATTGCCGTTTACATCACAGTCACCGCTATAGGTGGCGGTGTATCCGCCCACACCTGTCTCACTCACTGCATACGCTCCGGCGGCTACCACATTGGCGGCACCACTCGTGATCGCATTGCCATTGAGTTTCAAGGCGAAATCAGCAATGACATTGTTGCCTCCATTGTCATTAGTGACTACCTTGGTAACCGTCAACGTAGCCATTTCTGGCTGTGGCGGCGGTGTGCCCGGCAAGCTGACACCAGATACCTCTACCCAGAGATCACAGCCGAACACTTTGTGCTCGTTGGCAATAAGCTGGGTGTAGTTATCCGGATTGGCATCCGGGTTGATGCCGTGAACAAACGATGCCCAATCCTGTGCGCAGTATCCGCCAAAGCAAGGTACGGCAAGGTCAATCATCCAAGTATCAGACGTGTCCTGGTTTGATTTGGCAAGACGACCATGGACATCGTTCCAATAGATGATGGAGGTAGTTGCGCTAATCTTCCATGGCTGATGGAATGACGGGAGTGAGCCATCCTCATAGGTACCATTGGCAAGCTTTTCTGAATGCTTGGAAAGGTACGGGCAAAGGTTGGGGAGCATACCCCAGGTCTCACCTGCTACGAGCGTGCGGGGAGATACGCCACAATCAACCCAAGATGTCTCTATGACATCCGTGGTTGCTGGATTATCTCCCAATACGACATGACCAGTTCCGGTATAAGCATGCTTGCCGTCTATGATGGTCTGGTCATAGGCAGTACCACCGGCGGTGGTAATAGCACACTTGGGCTTCTGGCGAATGAAATACTCAACATCGTCTACACGACCCTCCGCAACAAAAGATTGCGAAAGCGTAATAGTAACAGGCTTCTCAAGCTTTTCCTGTGGGAACACGGTGCCAAAGTCGAGATACTGCAACGGAACATTCAAGGCGTTCTCAATTTTGGCAGTTACGTTGATGACGTGGGCCTCAAATGCGGCAAAAAGCGGCAAGGTGGTAGCCGCAAGTGCCAAGGCGCCAAGTCCTAATGCAATTTGTTTCTTCATAAGATTTCGATTTTAATTAATGACTTTCTCAAATCCCAACATCTTAGAAGCCTGAAGTACTAAGTTTTAAACTTGGAGCAAGTTTCAAAGTGGAAAGTATTTTTAGTAAAAAACTTGTAACTTTTTTGAAAAGTTGCTCCTTAAAACTTAGAGCTTCATGGCTCTCGTCAGTTTTTTGGGATTTTAATGTGCCCGACCTTTCCCCCACACTAATTTGAGCTTGCGACTTCCCCTTATCCGGCGCTAACCTTTCCAAACTCTCATTAGTATATGGGCTCTCCATTACCACCTTTTATTGACCGCACCTGCCATCGCGGAATTTGCGACCAACACCGGAACCCGCTCCAAAGAGCGAGTCCCAAGTTGGCAACAAATTAGTTGTCGCACTGCACGAGACCGGTAAGTATCGTCTCCAAGTCGCTGAAGTTGGCGGCATCGAAGTAGTGGTCGTTTTCCACATCACTTACGATCTGATCATGCAAGAAAGCAGAGGTAGAAACATTCGTACCAATACCTACTGCATAGATCTGGCTACCTGCAGCTTTTGCGGCATTAGCCGATGTAATCGCATCAGCTTGACTGTTGGGCGCGCCGTCAGTAAGGATAATCATCAAGTTTGGTGCGTCCGCGCGGTCACGAGGACTTACGAGCTCGGCCTGCGCGACATCGATACCGGCAGAAAGATTGGTAGATCCTCCGGTTTGTGCAAGATCAATCGCAGTCTTGAGCACAGTCGGATCATCCGTAAGCATTTGGTCAAGCGTAGCGCTTGAAGCAAAGCTTACCTTAGCTCCATGAGGACCATTGAGCGAAAGGAGCAAGGCATCTACGAAGGCTTTGGCCGCGTTTTTCATCGCAGTGTACTCCGTAGAGTCAATACTGCCAGAGTTGTCCATCACAAGTACGATATCGAGCTTGCCCGCACAACCAAGTCCCGGCAGGTTGATACCAGATACCTCTACCCAGAGATCGCATCCAAACACCTTGTGCTCGTTGGCGATCGGCTGGGTGTACTCGGCTGGGTTTGCCTGTGGGTTTACCCCGTGGACAAAGTCCTCCCAGTCCTGCGCACAGTACCCGCCAAAGCAGGGTACGGCAAGATCAATCATCCAGGTATCCTTGAGGTCGTTTTGGGCTTTTGCCAGGTGACCACGGACATCATTCCAGGTAATCGTGTGACCGGAGAAGCTCCATGGCTCATGAAATGAGGCGAGTGCACCATCCTCGTACTTGAGCGGATCGCGACTCACAATCTCCGAGTGCTTGGAGAGGTACGGGCAAAGGTTAGGTAACACCCCCCACACTTCACCTTTTTGGGTATCAAGTGTGCGCGGAGCTGGTCCACAATCGATAAATGGCTTGTCCACCTCATCAAACTTGATGTGACCGGTGCCGGTGTAGAGATGGGTCTTGCCATCGGCGGCAAGGGTCTCATCAAACATGGTGCCATTTGCCCAGGTAATAGCACACTTGGGCTTCTGGCGGATAAAGTAAGAGACATCGTCCACGCGTCCCTCGTCTTTGAAGGACTGGGAGAGCTCGATCGTCACGGGCTTTTCCAGTTTTTCCTGGGGGAAGACCGTACCAAAATTTAGAAACTGTGGGTCTACTTTGAGTGCGTTCTCGATACGTGCGGTCACATTGATGACGTGGGCCTCGAATGCGGCAAACAGCGGCAAAGTGGTCACTGCCACTGCAACTGCCACGAAACTAAGCAATATCTTTTTCTTCATATGGTTTTAATTGCTACAGCCATAAGTTGCTTGATACAAGCTGGACCCCTGACCAATTGGTACCGTGTAACTTATTAGCCGTCTGATAATTGGATATATTTCATCTCGACCTTTTTCGTTATCTACGCTTTTATTGACCGCAGGTTGCGGCCAAATCTGGAACCCCCAGCGGGGATCCCAGTTTGGCAACAAGATTATTTGGCAGTGCAGATAGCATCTATCTCTGCATCTCCGTCGTTGACTTGTGAACCGCCTGCTAGAGCAGATACGTAGCGGTAAGGCTTCGTAAATGTCCAGCGCGATGCGTAGTCATCCGAGATCCATGTGGACGGACCATCCGGGTACTCGGTACCCTCTATGCCGGTCTCCCAAGAACCGGTCGGGGTGTCGGATCCATAAAGCGTCGCTTCATGAGCCTCTCCCGGTACCGGACCATGATCAATGCTCGGCACGAGATACACGGCGTTGGTCGGCGTACCCATGTCCCAAAGGACCCGGGTGCTTCCGTTGGCCTGTACCCACTTGTGATCTGCGGCATCACCGGCTGTGGCGACACTCGGCATCGAGTAGGCGTAGGTAGCAGGGTCGGTCTGCTCACCGGTCGGCGGCATGGGGGATCCATCAGCCACGGTTACTGCTCCACAGGAGCTGTAGTCGGGCTTGGTGGATACTCCGGATACCTCTACCCAGAGATCACAGCCGAACACCTTGTGCTCGTTGGCAATCGGTTGGGTGTAGTCGGCCGGATTGGCGGATGCATTGATACCATGGACAAATGACTCCCAGTCCTGGGCGCAATAGCCACCAAAGCACGGCACTGCCAAGTCAATCATCCAGGTGTCTTTGATATCCTGGTTGGATTTGGCCAAACGTCCCCGGACATCAGTCCATGTGATGGTGTTGTTGGCGATGGTCCATGGCTGGTGAAATGAATCAAGCGCACCATCCTCATAGCCAGTAGGGGCTCCAGCCTCATTGCGTACAATCTGCGAGTGCTTGGAGAGATATGGGCAAAGGTTAGGAAGTACCCCCCAAGTCTCGCCTTGTGCAAGCTCGCGCGGAGCTGGGCCACAATCGATCCAGGAGGTCTCTGTGACACCCGTGGTCGCCGGGTTATCACCAATCTTGATGTGTCCAGTGGCGGTGTTGATGTGCTTGCCATCCGCACCTACTGTCTCATCAAACATAGTACCGTTATTCCAGGTAATGGCACACTTCGGCTTTTGACGAATAAAATACTCGACATCATCTACCCGTCCCTCGTCCTTGAAGGATTGGGAGAGCTCAATGTCTACGGGCTTCTCTAACTTTTCCTGTGGGAATACGGTGCCAAAGTTGAGGAATTTTGGATCAACTTTGAGCGCGTTCTCGATTTTGGCGGTCACATTGATGACGTGCGCCTCAAATGCGGCAAACAGCGGCAAGGTGGTCACGGCAAGCGCAACGGCACCAAGCCCCAATGCGATTTTCTTTTTCATATATGATTTGCTTGATTACTGATAATTTAACTATTCCGCTATTCTGTATCGACCTCTTCCCCATTTAAAAACAAAAGCCGCCTTCCCACATGGAAAAAGCGACTATCCGGAATGCAATAATAAATTGTTGCGACCCGCATGGGAGCACCAATAATCCATAAGATGGATTAGTTGTTATAACCTACTATCCCGCTCCCCTTGCGAGACACACCTACGATAGTATTCAAGATACGCGGGGAAGGAAATGTTTGCAAGATTGACAGCATACACAAAAAAGGTTGCGCTATCAATCTTGTGACGTCTTTCTAGACTACAACCGTAAAAATCAGGAGGCAAGACCAAACCTGTCCACAAACTGTGCACTACCCTGTGGATTAGTAGTGGATTATCACTCCTCACTCGATGCTCAGGCCGCCAAGCGATTCGAAAATTCTCTATCTACCAACAAAAAATCCCCTGCTTGTGGGGATTGAGAGATTTTATCCATCGAAACCGTCGATATTACGCGGCAGACAGATAGTCGTCATCGGGGTCAGAAGGATCATCATCGGGAGGGTCTGTGGGAGATCGTCCGTAGCGCAAGATGCGGACACAAAGCAAGATCACGCCTATAATACCTATGACGTGCATAAAGACTATCCCGAGGCTATCAAGATCAGGAGACCCTAAGAGCGGGGAAAATCCGGCTTGTACCAGACAATGCTTGCCAAAAAATACTCAAGGCAAACCAGCAAATAATAAGAACTGTCCAGAAAATCCGCATACTAACCTCCTTTCTTTGGCATTTTTAGAGCGGAACATATATCTTTTTGCCACACCCTATGAATGGTCTGGAATGATATGTGCTAATACGCCCCCTAGCCCTACAAATGCCACGACCCACATGCCAATAGTTACAATCTGGTCATCATTTTCTGATCCCAAAACTGGCGGGCACCCAGACAGAATACACACAGACCAGACCAAGGTTATGACAACCCAACACACCCAGCATGTTATAAACATCTTGACTTCTCACCCCCTCCAAAGATACGAGACTGCACGGGCACACGGCGCAATACAGAAGAGAGCTTGCATAAACCCACAGAACATACGGCCACCGCTACTGAACCCAAGAGCATAGTACCCGCCAACGATTCGGTGCGTCCAAGGATGAGTAAGATCCTCGCGGCGATGAGCATCACGGCAAGCCCGCAAATGGCAGTACATGCCGAACTTGAGGGTAACCGGCCTATCCGAAAAACTATCCCTGTAGCAGTACACAAGAAGCTCCAGGACGAGTAGTACGATCGTAGTTGCAAGGCTTATATGCTTCAAAACCACGAGTGCTACAAGTAGAGAGAGCGGGATGAGATGCGCCGCATAGATAGCCTTGCCACTAGGGCCATCATAATCGCCACCGTCCAGAAAACAACAGGCATACTCATTCAGCACTGGCAAGACCCAGATACTGACTGCAAACAATGCCACCACCCACCAGGGGTACGTGGGAGCTACCGTCGCCATCCACGGCACCAGGACAAGCAGAAAAGTTTTAAGAGCCAGAAACGAGACAAATTCCCTTACGTTTGACATACGCCAAACCCTCCTTTTTTAAAGTGTGACCCAAACTCAAGGTACCGCGCTAAGACCGGAAATACAAGCTCCTCGCACCCGCGCAACTGCCTACTGCCTATGGACATCCGATGTCGATAGATAGACCCGGAGGAAGATAGGTAAAGAAAAATCCGTATAAAGGAGCTAGATCTAGGGGAAACGTCCGCCTTGCGGCAGACAGATCTAGCTCCTTTATACGGATTTTTCGTATACGCTACCTATAGTCACTAGCAAGAACGGAGCATGGTGTGAAGTTCCGCAAAATAATTTTCTGTGGTGTAGTATCTTTTTCCGGAAGTCCGACTTCCGGAAAAAGAAAAATCCCACGGCTACAGCAGTGGGATCGGAGAGAGATCTACATATGGGAGGATATGGGAGAACACACCCCAATCAGTGCAGGGGCTTCGGCTGGGTGGGGAAGAGCTCTTTGGCAAGGGTGAAGGCAAGGTCGAGATAACCTCGAGCATGGCCTTCCACGAGCATGTTTGAGGCAACCCAGGAGACCCGGGCCTCAATGGTAGGGGCGTAAAAATTATCACGAGCCGGTAGTAATACCCAAAGAGAATCTTTGAGCGCTCGCACAGCCTCATCTACGTCGCGTGAGCGGGGAATAGGTTCGGAGGTGAACCAAAGATTCTTGATACATGCTGGCTTACCTGGCATATTGGCCTTGTAGAGCGCGTAAAAAATCGCTTGCCACTGCCAAAGATTACCTCCCAAGTAAATCGTCATCCCCGACTCAAAACACATGCGATAGCACAAAGCCCGTAGAAATCTGCCGAGCGTCAACTCTGGTTCCGACATAAACATCCTCCTTTTTATATCTTAAGAAAGAATATCGCGTAGAGAATAGCGCATCTCGCCAAAATTTGCAATCTGTATGTATACTAAGAAAAAATCTCCGTTTGATACGGAGATATGGATAAAACGAAACGGATACTCAATCCATTGGTTGGTGCCTAATCAAAGGCAATACCCAAAGGGACCCGCACCCGAAACCACTGACGCCAGGCTTGATTTCGCAGTGCGGCATTACGCAGACTAGAGGCGCCCTTTTTGCCGCTGGAGAGCGTATCGAGATATGCCCGTATTGTTTTGGGTTCCTTCTGCCTCATGATTTTACCTCCGGAGCGGGAGAAATTTGGGGAGTTGCCGTAGACGACACCTCTGCCGCTGGTTGAGCGGCTACCACAGGCTTCTTTGCTCTTAGAGGAGACTTCTTGGTCGCGACTTTTTTGGCGGGTAGCGGTTTTTTTGCTAGGATTTTTGGTGCCGGCGCACTCTTTTTGGGCGGAGATACGGATTTTTTGACTACAGGTGGTGATGATTTTTTGGAAGCGAGCTTTCTAAGAGCCATATAATTCTGCTCCATTTCGCGGCCTAACTGGATTACTTCTAGAGGACCACAGACTGCCACCGGTAGACTCTGCAACGGTGGATACCGCGGGGTACTAATTGTAGCTCCCATACAAAAACCTCCTTTTTAAAAGACTCTGGCACTATAACGCAGAATATCATGGTTATACTTCCCAAGGAAGATTAAGATTAGACTCTACCAATTCTCCATCTGTAGGCCTTAAAAGGAGAACCGCAGAAGAGAAACGAGATGAAGACGCCAAAGCATGCAATGAGTGCAGCAATCAGCGCTACCGTTGTTTCCGCAAGCATAGACCCGCCAACCACAACTGCCATAAAAAACTTTTGAAGCTGTGTGGTCTCGTACTCGCCGGCAAGCTCGAAGTAATAGAGCGCGATACCCAGTGTAGCAAGACGCAAAAACATGATGGGATCAGTGAGCCCGATTGTCAAAAATAGCACGGATCCCCCAAGACCGAGGGCAAACCCGATAGCACGCATCCAGGGATCGACATCCAAAAATGACTTTCGATCATACACCAAAAGTCCATACGCAATCACACCGAACGCCGCAAAAAACGCATGGGAGAGTGCCCCCCAATTGTCCCAAAGCCAAGTCGCGGCAAGTGGCAAAAGAGCAAGCGCCACAAGCTCCAAGATTACGTATTTAATATTGTAAATGAACATACTTGTCCCCTCCTTTAGGGAATGTGATTTTTTTACCATCCCATAAAAATACAAAAAACACAAGGGCAGAGCAGTGCCTTTATGTTTTGAGGCGAACAGGCGCTAGCGGATATCCAGCGATCTATCCTGATCCCCCCACCAAAAGAGTATAACACCAGAAACTATGACTGTTCCTAGAAAGAGAAAGAGTTTGGTCATAAAAACTACCGAGACGACTCAAGCTGCACAGTAGCTCGATACTGTATATCATCCGCCACATCTCCCGCATATGCAGCGGGCTGGAGTTCCAACACTTTCAATACATGCGAGCCGATAGAAGCCGAGGTTTTGCCACCAGGGAACGAGAGTCGTACAGGTTTACCGCCTACCGTAAATATGAGCTTAGCCTCGCCCGCCTGTATACAAGCAACACCCCCGTCAGTCGGACAACGGCTATCTGACTCCACTGCATCAAAACGGACCTTGGTGTTGCCTACAAAACGCTCTTCGCGGATCTTCAGATCCAGCGGACTGCCCAGTGGGACTAGCGATCCCTGCCGTTCAGTAAGCGTAAGTTTTGCGGGTCGGCCGTTTAGCGTAGCATGGATACGGGCCTCCGATGAGGCTCGGAAGGAAACTTTGAACGGGATACCCGTCGCTCCTTGCGCACAAGACTCGGATTGTAGAAGCTGTCGCACGCTTACCTCGAGCACAACCTGCTCGGGATAAGATTCGGCGACCCGTGCACTGGCCCGCGTCTCATAACACTCACTCGGGGTCATCACCCAACCCTCGACTATATGCAAACCTGCATCGCTATAATGATGGTCAGCCTTAATATTGTTGGATATCATACCCACCGACGCTGACCTATACCGAAATCCCACCCGCCCAGTAAACCCTCCTAAGGCCACCAAAAGTGCCGCAATAATGATACCGGTCCAGATAAAAATACGTGCAACGCGCTCATCAGCTTTGAGATGTGTTTTATGATTCATGTACCAAAAATAATGACGTTTTCTATTATGCGATTTATTGTACCATGCATCAGGCGAATGTGAATGCAAATACGCACAGCCCGGGATCATCCACAATAATCTCAATCGTATGCTCACCATACTCCGCGTCTTCCACTAGCTTGTAGAGGCGTGGATCGTGCACCTGCATGACGGAGATACCATGCACCTCGCGGATATCGGCTCCGCGCTCCACTCCCAAAAACTCCTCATCGCGCAAGACCTTGATATCTACCGGTTCTACGGACTCTGCGATCAAATAGACCGATGACCCCCTGTAGTGAAAAATGATTTTGGCACCCACACTGCGGCTTTCTGCAAATTCAAGTTTTATATCCCATTCACCCGTGAGATAAAGTACGCCGGGGCGCACCTCATCGGGATGTTCAAAAACTTGAATACCTCCCGAACCCGCCTTACCTGAACCGAGCGCGTTATTTCGCCATGCTCCAAAATAGACTTCTGTGCTGATATCTCTGGAAATATCTAATGCATCTCCTGCACGTAGCGGCACCAGATCCAGGGGAATCTCTACCCTTACACCCAGAGACGCCGCCCGCTCATGCAACAACTCCTGGATTTTGCGCTCAATATCCTGATATCCGCCGGTACCGATATGATCATACGTCATAAAACCGTCGATATCCACAAGATACGAGCGCGGCCAATAGCGGTTGCCAAATGCATTCCACGTGCCATACCGATTGTCTAAGAGCACCGGGTACTTGATGTTGTACTGCTTGACTGCCCACAAGACATGCTCATATGATTTTTCAAAGATAAACTCGGGTGTGTGTATGCCGACAACCTCAAGCCCTAGATCCTTGTACTTATCCCGCCAAAGCGCTAGGTAGTGGATAAACCGCAGACAAGCGATAGAGCTGTAAGTCCAAAAATGGACGAGAATTACTTTTTTCCCCACCAGCTCCACCATTGTCATACTATCGGACCCCGAAGCAGATTTGACGTAGGCAAGCGGCAAGTTAACGTAGCCCTCGATTTTGGAAAACTCGGGCGCACGCTCAAACTTCCCCTCTTTTTCTTGTTTATTCACGCAATAAAAACATATTGCTACTCAACAATCAGCGTACCGCGCATTCCCATCTGCCGATGCGAGCCTACACTGCAATAATACTCAAACGTGCCGGCAGTATCCGGCGTGAACTCAACCGACGTGGACTCATCTGCTTGTATTTGGGAGGTTTTGGCAAGGCCGTCTACTACCCAATCATGGATAGTTTTTGCACCACTCTCAACCGTGAGATTGAGACGCACCTTCTCGCCTTTCTTGACGCGAATCTCTTTGGTAGAAAAAGCATAATCTTTTGCCGTAATTTTTATTACACGTGCATCACTGGACATCATCCCGGGAGTCATCGGTGGTGTCACGGAACCCATCGCTCCTTCTCCAGTCTTGAGCTGACATCCACAACCAGACTCATCGCTAAACGCCTCATACCCAGCAACACACATATAAAGCATGCGGGCACACTCCTTAGTGTCAGACGACTGATAGATGCGCCCTTGGGACATGCCACCCATTGGCTCCCCTGTATCCGAAGGTGGGGTATAAACAATATCGCCACAAGAGGTATATACATTGAGCTTATCTGCGGATTGGTGGACATTGATCGCCATCGGTAGACCATTGAGTATGTCGGCAAGCGACATATCTTCGACAATCGTGCGGGAAGTTCCGTTGACCAATGAAGTCAAAGGCTTTTTAACATCGCCGAGTTCCTGGCACGAGCCAAGGTGTATATGAGCAGGCTGCGGAGCATCTTTGGGGCCGTTTGCCACACTGATCTCTACCACCACTTTGCCGTCTTGAGTAGTAATCTTGGCCATACCGTTTTCTTTGGAATTGTTTTGCTCACGCATCGGTACCAAAAGCATTTGGGGCATGGCAACGCGACGATCGTGATCCTGCGGCGGCACCACCAACACATCTCCCGTATCAACCGTCTCAAGATTTACAAATTTGTTTGCATAATAATACACGCCCGCAAGCACGCCTACCGCTATCGCCAAAAACACCAAAAGCAGGCCTGCCGCACCACGCTGTAGATTCCCTTTTTGCATAAGATAGAACTATTAGGATTAATAACCGACGGGCGCGATATATTCCACTTTGCCCGACAGCACGTACACTCAATTTTACTACACAAAAGGCTCCTTGTCCTACTAGCTGACCGGGGGAAGCGGCGTATCCGGCATACTGCCCGGCAAAGACTCATCAGGAATCACCTCCTCTCCACCAGCCCCGTCGAGCAAGCTGTCCAGATTTTCATCCGCGGGAACGTCGATCGGCGGCATGTCCTCTGGTACCTCCTCAAGCCGCTGTAACTGCGGCAATCCTTGAAGAGCCCGCACCGCATTGATAGAACGCACATACTGCTCCACAATCAATGGTTTTATTTTTTTACGTAATCCTTGCAGTACCGCCTCATGCGTACGCGTGGCTTGACGCACATAATCGGCGACCGCACCGCCCTCAATGGTAATCCGTTCTTTCGCCTGCGCAAGCTTGATGCCAAATAGTGCATATTTTTCATATTCACGCAATGTCTCTACGACATTCTCCTCATCGCCCGCCACGGCAACTATGCGCTTGAGGCGCGCCGTAATACTCTCACGCCAAATAACGAGGGCATCTTTTGGCTCGGTATCCAACAGTACACGCAGGGTATCCGACTGATCAGCAATTGCATATTCTTTGGCCCGTACTGCAAAGAGCTTGCGATCAAATGGCGTGCGCTCGGAGATGCGATCAAGCGCCAGCATGTGATCGTATACGGCGCGCGCAAGCAACGTCAAAAGCGCCGCATCATAAGATTTTTGTGCCTCACGATGCGCTCGGGTCATCTCGTCCCGATACAGATTGGTGGCCCACTCCGTACCCTCAATATTGCGCCCGGTAAGCGTACGAGCTTCCGCAAGACGCTCCAAGGCAATCTCCAAAAATAGTTTCGTGCGCTTTTGGTGGCCCGAAGTAAACACCGAGCGCATATTGTCCCATAGGAGCTCAAAGCGATACCAGGGACTCTCCGGTGTATACCCCGGATCCGGCAGTGCAAGCTCTTGGGCATAGACGCCTTGCGGCAAAATAAATACAAGTAGCAAACCCGCCAAGATTTTTTTGTAGCTAAAAAACTTCATACTCGTGCATCCATAGTACCACGCCACGAATCCTTGGAAAACGAAAAAACCCCGCACGTCGTGGAGATTTTTATATGAGAAGCCAATAATTATATGCGCTGTATCGGGGGCTGTATCGACTGATTCATGTTTGGGATACTCGCCGCCGTACGCGATCCACCACGCATACCTGCAAATATCGCCCAGGCGCCTACTAGCATGTGCAATACCGTGTCGGCAGGATTTTCAAGATTCGCCCCCAAGATCGGCGCCGAGCTCACCGCGCTATAGATACCGATCAGAACAGCCACAAAGCCGACCAAAAGTACCAATGACTTCTGCAATCCTGCTGGGAATATAAACGCCGCGACAAGCGCGACAATGCCCAACACCAGGTGCGCCCAATTTTCCGCAGTGTCAAACCACCATATGCTACCAAAAAAACTCTCCTCGGGAGTAGGGCCGATAATGTCACCCACCATGCCGAGCATGCCAATGAGTGCCAAGATGATACCGCCTAATATAAGGAATTGCTTCGGGTTCATACAAAAAACCGCATAACCCCTAAAAGGTTAGCCAGAAAAATCCTACCTCTGTATAAAAACCTCATGAAGATGTACGTATGTAATATATCTCTATAGTAGCACGTACGGCATAAGGTACTTAGAAGGTTGTGCATAGTGAATGCGTCAGCATAAAAGGCTACTCCGTTAAAAAAATCGGCGCAACCACGATCGCCAAGTGGAGCCTGCCGTTTGTATGCGGGTATGCGATTGCTGGTCTTGGACGGCAGGTCCTTTTGGCATCTCCACTTCCACCTCGACCTCGACATCTCTACCACGAACCCGTACCGGATAGGTAAGCTGCGGGCGCAACGCTGGCGGCCCCATGACTGCACCCGTGGCGACATTAAACTTTGCGCCATGCACCGGACACTGAATACTATCTCCGGTAAGCGTCCCTCGGCACAATGACCCACCGGCGTGCGAGCAGGTATTGCTTATGGCGTAGTATTTCCCGCCAATCAAAAAAAGTGCAATCTTGTGGCCGCGGGCCTCGGCACAATACGGCTTGGCGTCTATCACATCGGCAATAGTGGCAACCCGCACAAATATTTTTTGTCTGATCGTCTCTCCATTATTTTTTGCCTCTGATAGAGACAACACCTCGCCGGTACGCTCCAAACCAAAGAGCAGTGCGGCACGTGTTTTTTTACCCTGCACAAGATCGCCAAGTACATATGCTGCGGCTTTGCCCATCACAAGACCATTACCCCCAAATCCGCAGGCGATAAACACCCGGCCGGGATACTGTGGGTGCTCAAATACATACGGCAAACCGTCTTTAGTCTCAAATAAGCCCCCCGACCAGCTATACACGATCTCATGATCGCCCGGGAGCCGACTTTTGAGAAAGAGCTCCAACTCTGCCAATGGGTCTCGCCGTTTTGGATCGGAAGGTGCATCGACAAACGTATCGCACCCCCCGAGCATGAGCATATGTGGGGCTACCAAGCGGTAGTAAAAATAAGGGCTCGCCGTATCCCAAAATAAAGCATCTGGGATAGGCGGCCGGGCAGTATAACGAGCAACCACCACATGGGAAATTTTTTCACGCACGAGCGCTCGCGCCTCGGCAAATGATACATGCGGCAAGCCAGTCGTTACTACAACGCGCCCAGCCTCTACCAGCCCGCCTGCAGCACGCACCAAAACCCCCAAGTCAGAAACTACAATCGACCGAATCTCCGTCTCCTCATAGACGACAAGATGCGGGTTGTTTTTCTCCCGCTCCAACATCGAGACAAGGAGCTGGCGCGCGTTGCATTTACCCTCCTGCAAAAATTTTATTGCTCGGGCAAATGGACCAACGGGACTTTGCCACACCAGAGCCCCTACGTCTATGCCGTCCAAAGCGGCGATCTCATCAGCAAGCATCAAATCATTCGCGTGATATGCGCCAAAATAGCTCTCCGTTCTTGTAAAATCACACATAAGAGAGTTCCGTTCAATCTCATCAAACAACTTCTTTTGCGCCGCACGCGATACCTCCAATATCTCGCGCAAAAAATCGGCACCATATGTTTGTCTGATGCGAGAGAGGATCGTATCCGGCACACGCGTGAGAAATCCTGTGCTCAAGGCTGTATCACCCGAGGCAATATGATTTTTTTCAAGCAGGATAACCGAGATACCCTGATTTGCAAGATACACCGCAGTGCAAACGCCTATCATGCCACCACCCACAATCACCACATCGCTTTTGAGATTTGTCTCCAATACGGGAAATTTTTTGGCATCTGGAGATGCATTGAGCCAAAATGAACTCTGTTTTGATGCAGGTGCTTCCATACAGGCAATCTAGCACGCCCGCACCTAATCCTCCATGGGGACTTCCAAGACGAGCACTTCGGCATCTTCTTCTGCGTGCCACGAGATATCCGGCACATCCCAAACACCCACGCCATCACGCGCGCGCAAGAGCTCGCCTGACACGCGGAGTACGCCTCGTATTACAAATACATACGCACCGTGTTTGGCACTGTGCAAATGATAGGCAATTGCTGACTTCTCACTACATACGATACGCGAGAGATATGCGTCTTGGTTTATCCAGAGCATAGTATCATCATGCTCGGGCGAGATAATCATTTGAAATCTATCCTGCCGATACGATGTATCGAATATTTTTTGATCGTAGCGCGGCGCGATACCCCGCACTTTTGGCTCTATCCAGATTTGGAGCAAAGAGAGTGGCTCGATATCTGAAGCATTATGTTCGGCATGTATGACCCCCGTGCCCGCAGACATGATCTGCACCTCACCCGTCTGCACAACAGATGTGTTCCCTAGACTATCTTGATGGCGCACGGCACCGGAGAGCGGGATCGTAATAATCTCCATGTCGCGATGCCCATGCTTCGGAAATCCCTGACCCGCCAAAATCGTATCATCATTGAGCACGCGAAGCGCTCCAAACCCCATCCGCTCGGGATCATAATAGTCGGCAAAGCTAAACGTATGCTGGCTATTGAGCCAGCTCGTCTTGGTAGTGCCACGGGTATCGGCTCGGTGAATGATAAAAGACATACCTTAAAAATTATTTATGAAAGCCTAAATCTGCGGGGTTGTCATCACCCGATATGTGCTCTATCCTGCCGCCAGCGGCCTCGAACTCTTTACGTAAATCTGCAACCCGAGAAGCGAGCTCCAGCGTCTCGCGCGTTACATTGGGGACATTGATGTACCCCTTGGACCAGTAGTCAATAATCAGCTTTGAGTCGCCAAACACATGCATCACGCCGCGCTTGAGAGCAAGCTCGAGTGCATATCGGCATGCGAGAAGCTCGCCAAAATTATTAGAGACGTCTTTTTGAATCAGATGTTTCCCATGCCTATTTATTTTTTGCGTGGGGAGAATCTCCTGCAGTAAATCCGCGCCTGTCTCGTCCGTCACGCTAATCTCCACACCATCACCGCGCCCCGTACCCGCGTCAAAATAGATGCCGGAGTTTGCAACATGTTTGGCCGCATAATCACCCCCCGTGGCAAGCCATGCTTGGGCATTCGCCTCTGTAGTAAAGCCCTTGTAACGGGCATTGGGTTTGCCTGACACTAATTTTTGGCAAGCTGGCCAGGCATCCACAATCCCCTGCTCACCCGAAGGCAAGATATAAGCGTAATATTTTTTGACAGTAGGCACAGCGCGTTATTTACCCTCTTCTGGTTTAAGATCCAGAGCGCAAGAATTGATACAATAGCGCTTGCCGGTCGGGGTCTGTGGAGCATCCTCAAACACATGCCCCAAGTGCGAGCCACAGCGTTTGCATCTGACCTCGGTACGCATCATACCATGGCTCTCATCAGTATGAAGCTCGACATTTTCAAGATTGGCCGGATCGTAAAAACTCGGCCAGCCGGTGCCAGAATCAAACTTGGTATCCGAGGAGAAAAGCTCCGCACCGCAAGCTACACATCGGTACATCCCTCTGGCATGCTCATCGTGATACTTACCGGTAAACGCTGGCTCGGTACCCCGCTCGCGCAGTACCCGGTACTGTTCGGGGGTAAGTACTTTTTTCCACTCCTCCTCTGTTTTGGGCACTTGATCCATGATGGGCAGATTAGTTGGTGCTCATATAGTACTACGCGAAAGGGTTAAGCTCAATATAACCAACTACAGAAAAACCACCGCAGTGCGGGCGGTGATTTTTTTGTCGGCTCCCAAACCAATATGGCTCGTTATTGGCTGGTGCGGAAGCTGTTTGGCCAAGTCATACTCATGTTGCCGCCACTATCTACACCGCGCGTCAGGTAGTAGTAGAACGTGTTAGGCTGTAAGTTTTGTACGGTGACCGTGTGGTTCATAGAGAGACCACCACTATCAAGCGCATACGTGCCACTCACATACGGTTGCTGGTGAGGTCCTGTCGCCTCATCCGAACGAAGCGGTGCATTGTCGTAATACAGCTGACCTTGGGTAGGCTCGTTGGTCGTCCAAGTAAATGTGGCGCTGGTATTGCCATACTGCACCGAAGGAGTGCTCAAAATCGGTACCGTATCCCAAGAGGTAGGCGTACCACTATAGCCACCCATAAGCGCATTGAGCCGTGCCATAGTCTGCGGTCCTACTCGACCGTACCCGGTAGTTGTAGGAGAACCACCCGAGACGATCCCCTGCGCGGTCTGGAATCTTTGAATTGCAGCCTGCGTCAAAGCACCAAAGTATCCGGTAACGAGTCCTGCGGGATAAATGCTGGCATCAGCGGCAAGATAGGTCTGGAGTTCAGAAACATCTGATCCATTGTCACCAAAATCTAAATGGCGGGCTATCGCAGCATTGGCGCTCTGCATACCCAAGAAAGAGACGCAAAGCACTGCCACTATGACCCCTATTGGAAGGAGGCCCTTATGTGACGCGCTTTGCAGATGTAATGTTTTGTTCATGTGATTTTTGTTTAGGTTACATAGAAGTTAAAGGCTTTTTTACATATGTCGACCTCCTTATGTATACCTTTGTAATATTGATGCCGACAGACGAGCAGTAATATTACAAACAACTCACCTTGGCTGTAATGGCTTTTTTTGCTTGATCCTCTGCCCCTACTAGCTTTGTTTGTTCATTTTGACCGCTGCTTCAGGAGTAGAGACAGTTTTACCCATGACAAGCATCTTGATAACACCCATGGCTACGATCCAGTATACGAGCATAGCAAGGAGTGTAGTCCACTCAAAAATACTGCCTGCGGCATAACTGACACGAAACACGCCGAGAAAAGGAGCGGCAAACACATACGTTGCTCCATAAATAAAACTGCTAAAACCAGCAACAGGATTTGCACCAAGTAATTTAAGAATAAATCGAAATACGAGTAACACCTCTACAACACCGAGGATATACCAGACGATTTGCGTACCTCGATAGAGCGGTTTGGTGGTGGGAGAATTGAATGAGTCCATATATGTTTATTTGCCCACAGAAGCATGCTATACGTTTGCATGTATGAGACGCTCCGGCAGATGATTATATTGTTATGACTTCTTTTTGAGTTCGTTGATTTCTTTTTCTAATTTTTTAACATAGATTTCTAGTTTGAGCGTCCGCTCCTTAAGTCTCGCCTCGAGTTGCTTTGCATGGCTCGCAAGTGTTTCGGCGACCACCATCATGTCGGTCACATCCTCCATAGCAAGCAGTATAATGGGCGGGAATGGTTTTGTGTGCACCGTATCTTTAAAATGGATCTGCCGCGCGTTTAAGATCATGACCTTGTGCCCGATGAATGGAAACTCGTGGGTAACTTCGAACCCCTTAAAAAAAGTATTTTGGGGGAGGATATCCTCGAGTAATTTTCGCAGGGCAGGAATATTCCACTGACCATTACCTAGCCTATAGACGACCACCCCCTCCGTATCTTTCTCTTCGACCTGAAACGTCCGATAAAACGGCTCATTGGCGGCCATAACGCGAAAATCTTTATCGAGAACCAAAACTGGCTCTCGCATAACGTCTACCACCGTTTTAATATATACCCAACTCTCCTCCCACAAACGATCAAAAAAATCCGCCCCCATAGACTCCGGCGGCTTTGCCACACCATTTTTATTTATGTCCATGGTACTACAGTCGTAGTAACGTCCATATTATTACAACGTACTATTGTGGCGCATACTATGCTATACTTGCAGGACAGATATCTTCTCTCCAGATACACCCACTGTTGTAATACCCCTGTCACAAGAAACATGGATAGCAGTTATAGCCGTACATAGCTCTCTATGCGGTTCGTTGGGTGTAGAGTCATTATTTTCAGGTCCTAGTAATATCCACGTAATAAAGTATTACCGTACTCGGCTAACTATATGATGACCCTAAAACAGGAGATACAATTACAAGGAATATTGACGCTCGCATACCACGAACACAAGAAAGCGCTCAATGCCCACGCATTTTTCAAAGTACACAACCGAATGATCAGTGAGGACTTAGTCCAGAATACGTTCATGAAAACATGGACCTATATCGTCAAAGGCGGGAAAGTTGATATTATGAAGGCCTTTCTTTATCATGTCCTCAATAACCTCATCATAGATGAATACCGCAAACACAAAACGACCTCGCTCGACGCTCTCCTAGTAAAAGGATTTGAACCGAGCATGGGCGACCCCTCCGGGCACATGCTCAATGCCCTAGATGGGAAAGCGCTAGTGCTCCTCATCCAAAGCCTCCCTCCCACCTACCAGCAGGTAATGCGCATGCGCTACGTGCAAGACCTGTCGCTCAAAGAAATATCGCTCATCACCGGCCGATCAAAAAACACCGTTGCCGTACAAATACATCGGGGCGTAGAAAAGCTTAAACTCATATACCATCGCGCATAAGATACTTAAGGATAAAGAGAACACATCTTTTCTGTACTACTAAAAACAGCCTCCGCCGTGGAGACTGTTTTTAGTAGTTGGGATAATACACCGTACAACCCTACTGCAAGTTCTTTTTTATATGCTTCCAGGAACGCTTTGCCTCTCTGGCGAGCATCTTCTCCTCGGCAAGCGAGAGCTTTTTTACTTTAGCATAATTCTTAGCACTTTCTGCCATAAATGCATTATATTCTGCCTCCCCCATCTTTTTTAACTCTTTGACCCGCGGCGCAATATAGCGATAAAAATCCCCCGAGAGTCGTTTGATGTCACTCCGCATATTCTTTCCTGATTCTGGCGCAAGCAACATCCCCGCCACCGCACCAAGCACCGCTCCTACCACCGCGCCCTCCAGAAGACCTTTTCTCTGGCTTCCTGCGCCCTTTGCGCTTGTTCTTTTCTGCTTCTGCATATCTATGTAATTATTTCTTGTACGATGTCTTCCGACCTTTCTGCTCCCGATCTGCCGGACGTTTTTTGAAAACATATGACAACATCGGCAAATCTGAAAGTGTCTCTAGGATATTACGCATCCGCTCGCCCGTTTCGCTTGAGGCATGATACAAATTTTCAGAAAGCGCCTCTATCGATCGCGCAATACGCACAAGATAACGCCCGATGACAAGGCATAAAATACCTATCGTAATAATAGTAGCAGATACCGTAAAATAAAAAACGATCTGTGCAAACACAAGCGTTGTCTCCATAGCATAAAAGCCGGTGGGGAGCTCAAATGGTTGCAGCTCAACATCGGTAACAGAACATAACCGGATTCGGCTTTATAGTTAGCAGGCCTGTGCGGTAAGGCTTGCGACAACCCTATCTCGACAACCTTAATATTTAAAAACATGTTTTGGACAATTATTCTCGTCTTATTCATTCTGTGGCTCCTTGGGTTTAGCTTCAAAGTAGGCGGCAATCTCATCCACACGTTGCTTGTTATTATACTTATCATAATCATCGTTCAGCTTTTGTCGTGACAACTACCGCTCACCATACCAAGCAAACCACCCGTCAAGCAGTAAAGAAGCACCGAGACTCGTCATTGGCCACAAAAAACCATGCACTATGAATGGTCGGAATGAGCATCACTTGCGTGAACGATTCGTTTGTGATGCCTTCCATCTATATGGGTAGCAGATATGTTCTCTGAGCGCAACCAACAGGGGAAGGGAGTTTTGGATTCATAGACGTCTACCTCGGATATGTATCCTTGCCTGCGCAATAAATGGGATCATTGCAATTTATACCGGAAACTACCCCATCTAAATCATTTTTTAATCTCTTTTCCATAGAAGATTTACGTGCCTTCATAAGGTGACGATCGAAATCGACAGTGCTCGGCAATGTTCCAAACGGAATTTTTATTACATAATCCTCTCCGTCCTTCCAGAGAACATAGACATAAACTTCATTGGTAATAGGATCTGTAATTTTTTTGCTATCGATGTAGTTGTTTTCTAAAAGTTCCTGCAACCTTTCAGGGTAATGTAAGTTTTTTTCTTTATATAATTCCAAGGCGAGCTGGATACTACTTTTATCTCTTGCACGATCCAAATCCCCGCTTCGCACATTATAGACATGCGCCGCACCTCCGCCGATACCACCATAAGGATTACATATAAAATGATACGCCAACCATCCTGTAGGAATAACAAAAACCACTGCCACGAGGACTGATGCCTTGATAAAATGGCGTGTCTTGGGAATGGAAAAATCTAATTTCATGACCTTAGTATACAAAACAGGATAAAAACTTCGAAGTAACCAAACCTACTCACTCACGACGACATACTCATCCCCATCGATCAGCCCGAGCCGCACCAAACGCGACCTGATGGCACCTGAACCTCTACCAAATTTTTTAGCCAAGGCACCGATAGAGACGTCTTGGACAAAAAGATCGCGTAACATTTCATCCTGTGCCTTGTCCCAAGATCGATAGGCATTGGGATGATGCTCGCGGATGCTGGCAAGTTTTGCGCCCGCTTTTACCTTTTTTGTTTTTGCCTGACTCACTGGCGCATCTCCGGCGGATGGATCTCCCCCGCAAGCAACGACAAAATTGTGCTGCATATCTTTGAGCTCTGTTAGTGGAAGTTTGGAGAATGCCTCTTGGGCTTCTTCGGACAATGCGCGAAACATCTGATCTTTCTCTATAACCTCGGGGTGCACTTGGAGCGCCCGATCATTCCAACCAAGAAGATGCAGGCCAGAGAGACGCCGGACTCGCGAGAGCGCTACGTACCCCTGCCCAAACTCAAAGACATCACTCAAATCCATCACCGCCTCGTCCAAGCTCATCCCCTGACTTTTGTGCACCGTAATCGCCCAGGCAAGCCGCAGAGGAAACTGGGTGATACGCGCCCGAATCTTGCCGTTTTCCTCAACCGTCCAGTCCACCGGCTCGACTTTCACCATGGTCTTATCCCGCAATCGTATAATAGGATATCCCGTAGCTCTGCTAAATACCTCTACCGTACCGAGTGTGCCGTTTGCAAATCCCCCTTTGGGATTGTTTTTGGTAAACATCACCGCCGCACCGACTTTCAGATGAAGTTCTGCAGGCGAGAGACATCCTTTTTTGAGCGTTGCGACAAACCCATCAACCCCTTGTGATGACATACTAAAGACCTTGGGGGCACCCGGGAGACTTTCGAGCATCTCGCCATTTACCCGATCGACATCAATATTATGCGAAAACAATTTTGGCACACCAGCTGGAGCCAGATGGCGTTCAATTTTTCTTTTTTCCAGATGCTGTAGATGGTCGCCCACAAACTCGTTTCGCCTGATAGCGGTGAGCATAGAGAGAAATAATGGATCATCTTGCCGATATTGCTCCAAGAGGTAGCAGACGATGAGATTTGCTCTAGCCCAGGCCGGGGCATCATAGGCAAACCGCGCCACAGGCTCCTCGAAAAATATGGTTTGCTCCCGATCATCTATGGGTTGCTTGTTCACAATCGGCGGCAATTGGAAAAAATCACCGACCAATACAACTTGGAGTCCGCCAAATGGCTCGCTCGTTCGTTTGACCTCGCGACAAACCGCATCCACCATATTGAGCATCTGCGGCGAGAGCATGGATATCTCGTCTATAATGAGTACTTTGGCGCGACTAATACGCTTGGCGACATACTCATTGGATGATATTCGTTCGAGATCATACTTGGAGAGCTCCCGTCTAATACCGATACCGCTCCAAGAGTGAATGGTCATCCCGCCGATATGTGTGGCGGCGATACCCGTAGAAGCGGTGATAGCCGGCTCGATATCGCACGCACGCAAATACGCCACATACTCGTTGACGGTATGGGTCTTACCCGCACCCGGCTCGCCTGTCAGAAACACATTGGCACCGGTTTTAAGAATAGAGAGGGCTTCTTGTTGGGTCATAAATATATGATACGTGTATACACAGCACAATCCCCCTATTCTAAGCTCACAGACAAAAAAACACCACCCAAGCTTTCGCATTTTGGAATGCGACACCCCCCAAAATTGAAACCAAAAATACACTTCAATCTGCCACCCATTCCTGTTTCAAGGCAACAAAGCTTCCTCCTTTAGACAAACTATCGTAGAAAAAATTTTCATATAGCACAAATAAAAAACCTACCGTTCAGTTTTTACTGGGTAGGATTGGGTGTATTTATTGCATATAGACGGAAGCGGTAGACGCGCCCTGGTCGCTTATAACGTAACCAACAGCTGCGCCTGTGGAGTATCTCTTTGGTTCCCCCTCACAAAGAGAGAATGTTATCGGAAGTGCCGTTTCCCCAACCCGGTCCGTAAACGCTGTGCGGACAGTGCGATTGATGCCACCGTTTCTGGTGCCACCATCGGGGCCGTCAAACCAACCCGGAGGAGGCTGGCTACACGTATTTTTTGATCCATCAAATGCATAAGCGGCTACAACGGTGACTGGCGCACCAGAGAGACTTATAACTCCAAAATCATGGACTGATCTTTGAATGAATGGTTCGGATGGTGTCTGGAGAACACCCCCTATGCCATCAACCTGATCAATGAGTAGATTCCCATCGGAGTCTCTCTTGAAAGTGCCGGGAGCAAATGCCATGACTGTCATAGCACGTGGCCCCGTATTGACATGATCATCCTGACCATCTTCCTCCCCCATTGTCAGGTCGCATGTTGTGACCAAAAATGCATCACCCCGGGCGAATTTAGGCTTCCAATTTGGTGGCATGTATTTTTTATTAAATGCCAATGCCGGATTAGGGAAGCTCATGTCGGCCTCTAGAGTTGTCGAAGCGATGATAACTTTCATCCCTCGAGTAAAAGGGTTGGCAGTATCAGGAAAAACGCTCTCGACATCTATGTGCCATTTGTTTACGGGGACCCCATCCGTACGAATGACAGAGGTATCACTCACTTCCACGACGAATTCGTTCCCATGCACATCAACAGCACTCATCGTGGCAATGAGCACAATGTGCGTGCCTTCTGGCAAAAAGGTCACTATATCCTCTAGCCCGCCGACGTTTGAGCATGCTTCGTCTTTGCAATACTTTTGATCCTTCTGCCCAAAGCCCACGAGATTCCATATGCCCGTGTTGGTCTGGTAATACCCGCACGGATGCCCTTTTTTAAGAATACCCCCTCCCCTGTGGCAAGCAATAAAGCGTACACCAAGCGGCGGAGCGAAAGTGGCCTCTCCTGGGATTACTGACATAAGCAACAAGACAAAGGATAGGACAAGCGTAAGTCCTTTCATGATTAAGCTCCTTTGGTTGAAAGCGTTGAAGGTAGGACATTTAGCCGACAGTTATAGATACTCTTTCATTACCTCCTTTCGTTATACTATGAGTATGTCAAAAATCTTTGGTCGGATTTATGGTATATGGTTTTTATAAATTGTCAATTATTTGGGCAACGAGTACTACTGAGTCTCTGGCGTAAAGGAGATAAAATTTTTTCTAAAAACATCACATCTCAAAACACGAAAACAGTAGCGCTGAAAGGTTTGACGCAAGCTAAACGATTTATTTCAAGAAAAACGAGACCCGAGCGATCGGTACACACTACGACAGGCTTCCAAAAAACACCACATGGGCGGTGTTTTTTGGTTTTGCAGGGCATCTCGCAAACTTACAACTCAAGAATGAATATGATGGCTATTGGCACAGATGCTGCGCCCACCTGAAGCGCTAACACACAGAGAGCCTGTCTTGGAGCTTGCGGTAGCCATGTGATGGCAAAAGACCCCATTATACACACTTCTAGAACCATCCAGATTTGGAAAAGATGCGCGGGCGTACCCTCGTCCGCGTCCGGATTCGGAGCGGCAATACCAAAAGTTGCGATATACACAAGAATAAACGCCAGCATAACGAGCGATAACGCAATCGGAACCCAAGCACTAGGGCGCTTCCATACTGAACTCATATGTTCTTATAACTAAGCTCAAAAAGTGGAAGTTTCAATTTTGGCGGTGTCTGTTTGAAAATATCCGAACGGAACTGGCTGGGCGAGGCGGGCGGAATTCCCCCCACACCCCCCTTCCGCCCGCCTCGCCTTGAACCGGAGCGGAAAGGACGATTTCAAGTTTTTCTTTGGCGGCAAATTCTTTAAATCCTATCCTTTTTACCCTGATTGCACTCATGGCATAGTGTCTCTAAATTAGAGATATCATTTGTACCATTTTTTGCTACTGGCATTATATGATCAATTTCAAGCTCTGTAGTTTGGTCTTTCCCCGGACTCCTACCACATTTTTTACATGTGTAATTATCTCTTTTTAGAACTATCCAACGAACATTTAATGGAATAGTCCTCCGCTCATTCTTAGTTTTTGATTTTAATAATAATTGTTCTCTGGTAATCTTCCCGTCATGAAATAGTGCAATTTGTTCACAAGCGGACTTAACACTGCCCCAGTTTCTCTTATATGGTTGCTCTGATATTTTCTTCCCATACTTTGCTAATTGTCTTTTGCCAGGAGGAAATTTTATCTCTTTCCAAATATTTTCTAGATTTTCGATTAACTCCTCAATTGTGTATTTTCTTTCACGCCCGCCCTCAATACCAATAATCCGGAGTGCTTTATTCCAAGATCCGAATCTATTAACAAATGTTTCAGAATGTGCAATTTTTTCATTCCATTTATCATATTCAGTTGTAGAAAAATATTCATAATTCTTTAATTTTGCATATACCTCTAATGACTCGATTAAATCTTTATCGAGCTTGTGTACTTTTTTTGCGTTTATATCAAATTTGAAGTCGTCTTTTTCCATAGTATTATTTTAGTAATTCCTCGATAGAAACGCCGAGGGCTTTTGCAATTTTTTCCACCATAAGCACAGACGGCGTTTTGATAACTCCGCTTTCAATCTTGGTAAGTGTCGTATATTTCACGCCTGACTTTTGGGCAAAGTCCTCTTGCGAAAGCCCTAATTTTGTCCGGCGTTTTTTGATATTTTCGCCTATATTGTTTTCGGTTGCCATACTTACAGTATCTTGATAGTATTAAAATGATTTGATACACTATCAGTATCATACTATCAAATAATATGATTTATTTCAATTCCGAA
>Ga0155046_115_pt1 | contig 41603 bp, 44 predicted proteins | sample RifCSPhighO2_01_FD_106014 | JGI IMG/M metagenome (GOLD analysis project Ga0155046, IMG submission 106014) | Candidatus Ryanbacteria bacterium RIFCSPHIGHO2_01_FULL_48_27
TGTACCCCCTTACTTTTTACAAAAATATGAAAACTATAATTTGCGACATTGACGGAACAATTACAAATATGTGGCCGATAGAAAAATCGGTGCTTTTGTGTATGACTGATAGAAAATTTGAGAAAGATATTGAGCAGGTAAAATTATCTGGTATTTCTGAAACATACAAGATTTTTCTCAAATTTTCTAACCAAAAAATGAGCAAGAAAGAGTACACCGATTTTTATAACAAATCTTTTTCTGCTCTATTGAAAAACGGCAAGTTGCCCATACCTGAAAAATACTATTTGGCTAAATGGGTTTTTACTAACAAAAACAAATATCGTTTTGTTTATGCGACTGGCGGGCAACGACTGGAAACTCTATATGTCCTAAAAAGTTTAGGTTTAGTAAAATACTTTGATCTTGAAAATTCGACTAATAAAACTACTTGCCGTTTTTCAAAAAAGACTGGTATTCCTTTCAGAAAAATAAAATCAAAGTTCAATGATTGTATTTTAGTTTCTGACAGTAAGGCAGATTGTGCGGGAGCGACTTTAGCACAAGTTCCTTTTATTTTGTAGCGCCGTTCCGTAAAAAATTCAGAAGCCAGCCCGCATTCTTCTCCAGGCCCTCCTGCGGGGGGGGATCAGCCGAGGCAAAGCGAAAAATCCTTTTCCCCAGAAAAAAGATTTTCACTATGGTCTTGGGTGTTTACCTATCAAAATCGGCAAGGATTAGCTACTATATACTCATGGGCAGGAAAATTATCCCGCCAGTAAGAGAATGGAGTAGCTTATGAGGTTAGAATCATTGCAAAGACTTATCGATCTAAAAGGGAAGACCGCTATTGTGACCGGTGGTGCTATGGGTATTGGCTTTGGCATTGCGTATCGTCTTGCTGAAGCTGGAGCGAATGTTGTTATCGCCGATCTTAATGAAGAGGTTGGTAATACGGCAGTCAAATCGTTGCATGAGAATGGTTGGGAGGCGGCATTTGTAAAAACCGATGTGGCTGACGAGGCAGAGGTGCAAGCGGCAGCCGATTTTAGTGTGAGTAAATATGGCGGTGTTGATATTCTCGTCAATAACGCTGGCATTTATCCCATCATTCCCGTTATGCAAATGTCGCTGGCCGACTTTGAAAAAATATTGGCAGTCAATCTCAAGAGTGCGTTTCTTTTTACCAAAGCGGCGGCGAATATAATGATCAAACAAGGCAGAGGCGGTAAAGTTATTAATATTACCTCGATTGACGCTTTGCATCCCTCTTCCGTTGGGCTCGCGGTTTATGACGCCTCCAAGCATGGTTTGTGGGGATTTACCAAAAATACCGCACTAGAGCTTGCACCGCACAATATCCAAGTCAATGCTATCGCCCCGGGCGCCATTGCTACGCCGGGTGCGGGAGCGGGTAGACCGGTAACTCGGGAGTTGGAGGTGATACAGAAGGAATTTTTGGCAAAAATCCCGATGAAGCGAATTGGTGATCCGGACGATATTGGCAAGGTGTCTTTGTTTCTTGCGTCCGATCTTGCGGGGTATATGACTGGATCGCAAGTTGTAGTAGATGGAGGTGTTCTCCTTTCATAGTTTTTACCTGTACGCATAGGTAAATATTTTATATTATCGAAGTATTATTAGATAACATGAGGTTTTATACATAATGCAACTAAAAAAGATCGAGGACATTCCGCAGGTGTCGACACAAGATAATGCCGTGATGGATAGGGCCCGGGTGCGTTCCTGGCATGCGTGGCTTGCTCTTGGTGTGTTATTTAGCCTGGCTATAGGGATGTCTGTGGTAGCAGACCGCAAAGGTTATAACGTTTTATCTACTACTACAGCTCCGGCGGCTATTATTTCTGCTGTTGGTGCCACAAGCGAGGTTGGCTCATGGGGGCCAACATTCCCCATGCGCGTACCATTACCGCCAGCGCCTCCCGGGAAACCTGCTACAAAGCCATTTGTCGATGCAGTTGCTATCCATGCAACTCTTTTGCCGGAGACCAATAAAGTTTGGATGGCCTACTCGACTGGGCTTGTCCCAGGACCGGGTACACTGGCATGGGTATGGGATGCTGATACGGGCGCCATTACGAATGCCTCAATACCTTATGCTTACGATATGATGTGCGGGGGTCATACTTTGACTTCTGATGGATATTTGTGGGTTGCTGGAGGAAGGAATAATGCCCAGAAGACGGCAACCTACGATGCTGACGAAAATGAATGGATACCCGGCCCCAATATGGTTGTCGCTCGATACTATCCGACCGCCCTTACACTTGGTGATGGCAGTACCCTTGTGGCATATGGATCGGGATCGATCACCATCGAGCAATATGATTCTAAATTGAACACTATTAAAACCCTCCCCAAGACTGTTAACCGTGTCAATATTATGTCATATCCGAGATTGCATTTGTTGCCGGATGGCAATGTCTTCCATGCCGGAGCGGAGAAGGCTACCAAGGTCCTTAATACCCAATCTTGGACATGGTCGCCACTCGGAGGTACCTTGACTGCAAATGCCGACAATGGGGTGTCCGTCCAGCTCCCAGGAGATGGATGGAAATTCCTGTCGCTAGGAGGAGCATATTCTCAAACGAGAGCACAGGTTATAGATTTGCGGACTGATACAACGTGGCGGACTATCTCGCCAATGGCAACTGGCCGGGCCAATTTTAATGCAGTAACACTGCCGGACGGCAATATCCTTGTCCTTGGCGGTACCAACGCCGCGGCTACAAAGAACATAGAGATGTTCTACCCGGCAACAGAAAAGTTCGCTGTTATGGCTCCGGCAAATCCCAATCGGGCATACCACTCCACCGCAACGCTTCTGCCGAGCGGTCAGGTTTTGTACGCGGGGAACCAGGCGCCGTTTCAATCAACGGGAGCCATTTACTCGCCACCGTATCTTTTCAAGGGCACACGGCCTGTTATCTCCATTGATCCTGCCTCTCGTGACGTAGTGTATGGCGGCAATCTATCTGTACAAAATGACGACCTCTCCGTTACGCGCATGACGTTGGTGCGTATGGGGCCAAACTCTCATGGCACCAATAATGAGCAGCGTCATATTGAGTTGGAATTTGCTACCAGTGGGTCGCAGCTTGCTGTTGCGATGCCAACAAATCCCAATTTGGCACCACCAGGATTTTATATGATGTTTGGTTTGAATGCCGCCGGTGTGCCCTCCACTGCGGTGCAGATTAAACTGCAAGCCGCCGAATAGGGATGCTAGGTGCTCTTACCGTGGAATCGCGTTCCTTTTCTTGGTGCGCGATTCTCTGCTTTCGCACAGATTTCTAAGTGGAGCACTGCTATGATTACTTGCAGGTAAAATTTTTATGCAGAAAAGCATATAGAGAATAGTATGGATAGTAAAAAGGCGCAGGTACGTGATACAAAAAAATACGGTGCGGGAGTGTTTGCAGGCATGCCAATCAAAAAAGGAGAGGTGATAGCAGAAATTGATGGTAGGATTTACACGCTCGAGGAAGATTTTGACGATTATGCGTACAATCATGCCATTCAGTTCGCACCGGAGAAGTGGCGTGCCTCCGATGGTATTGCTGATCAGCTCAACCACTCTTGTGAACCAAACTGCGGCATCAAAGCCCGATTTAAAATTGTAGCAATGCGCGATGTTGCCGTAGGAGAAGAGCTTACCTGGGACTATGGCATGACAGAGGATTTCCAGTGGCGGATGCGTTGCAGATGCGGCACGCCGTCTTGCCGGCGCATTATTGGTGACTTTAAAACTATTCCCAAAGATACGCGAATACGCTATAAAGGGTACATATCAGCGTGGCTGGTGAATAAATACAAACTCAATAGAACATAAATGTACGAGCGTATTGTGGAGCATAAGACAAAAAAACGAGCGGCGGCGGCAGTTATTGGTATTCTTGTCGCGGTTGCGGTTGGATATTATGTATCTCCGATTATCAAACAAGAGCTATGGGGTGATGATAATGTGCAGACCTACACAGGGGCAGATATTCAGAATACCTGGAAGTCGTATGCCAATGCCGCTTTGCGATTCGAGTTTAAATACCCGATCCGTTATTATCTCGAGGAGCGTGAGGTGGGGAATGCCGAACGTAGTCACTTTGTGGTGACTCTCACAGAGGATACCGAGGAAAATCGTCTGGTGCGCGAGGGTAAATCTCCGGGACGAGAGGGTCCCGTAGCGATTACTCTGGATGTATTTCAAAATATTGAGAATCTCTCTGCCGATGCTTGGGTGCGCGGTATGAGCGACTCAAACTTCAAGCTCTCGCCTGACAGTAAAGCTTCCACGGTGCAGATCGGGCCGGAGACGGCGGTTGCCTATCATTGGTCGGGGCTCTATGAGGCGGATAGTTTTGTGTTTGCCAAAAATGGTCTTATCTATATGGCTACCGTGACGTACATTACACCCGAAGATCAGACGCGTCTGGATGCGGCAGGGGTGTTCGCGACACTCAATTTTGATCTGCGTTAAGGAGAAACTCCAAATCAGTCTCGGCATCCGGAGAGCCGAGGATGATATAGGCAATTTTTTCTTTTCTCGAGTTTTCAAATATATAGAGCAGCGTATCTTTTGCCGCACTCGTGTGGCCATTTTTGCCACCCACAAAGCCTGGGTGATGTCGGGGGTTGTTGAATGTATGAAATGTATATAGTCTCTCGGATGAGGTAACCACTTTTTGTGCAGTACGGGTCATCTCCCATATCTCCGGATAAAAAAGATTCACATGCCGTGCCAGCAAAAAAAGATCCTCGGTTGTTGAAATATTCCCTGAAGATATACCCGACGGATCGCGCCAGGTGCTATGTGACATACCAATTTGTGCGGCTTTGCCGTGCATGTGCGTTATAAAATTACTTCTTCCGTAGTAGCGCGCGATTGCTTCTGTGGCATCATTGCTCGACATCATAAGGATTGGCCAAAGTATATCATTCCGTGTAAAAAGTTCTTGCGTGTGCAGATGAGCAGAATCTCCGTAGGTTGCAAGTGCCTCGGGAGTAATCATGATGTGATCTTTGGGGTTGCCTGTTTCGAGTCCTACGATGGCAGTCATGAGCTTTACTATGGAGGCTATCGGTAGGGGGACACTACTATTCTTTGCAAGGAGCGTTTCTCCCGTATTGAAGTTTTTTATAAGGATAGAAGTGGCGGTAGTCTTTTTGGAAATACTGGCGGGTATGGACACATCATTCTGGGACGGGTCTACAGGTATAAGTGTCCTGCCGGTGGAGGCGATGCTACCGAGCTTCGGGTCTCTTAGTTGGACTGGAGAACGTTGGATAAAAAATATCGCTGAGAGTGTGAGTAATACTGTCATGCTTAATAGCAGTATGTTTCGCATAGGTCTTAGTATATCACTCCCCTGGTGCGCCTTGTCTTGACAGATTTGTAAACATGTATACAATAGAGACTTGTGTTCTTTGATTCCTTAAGGAGGAGGAAGGGAGGATTCATGTAAGTATCCGTTGAGAGGGTACATAGACGGAGTCTCCAGCCGCAGGAGTGATGCGGTATTCCTTGGAAGGAGTATGTATAATGCGAGTGAGAAAAAGCTTGGTAGGGGTTCTCATTTGGTGCTGTGTGTTGGCGATGGCTCTAGCGCCCTCGGTATCTTTTGCCCATGCCACTACCCATCATATGGGATTTCGAGAGTCTGCATTCAACACCTATTACTATAAAGAGGCGACTCTCTCTATGACCACAAGACCCACCAACTGCACGATCGACTGCTTTGCGGTGGTGAATGTTGGTCTTTCGCAGTCGAGCTATTGGGCGGAGGCTGGTCTTGGGTTCGTCGGTTTTTGGGGCCTTGCGAGTAATCAGGTAGGACTCTACTGGGCAACCCATTGGAATACACGCGGTACGCTTGTTGCTAAGGTTCCTCTGGGAGCCATTGTCAGAACCAGATTTTGGCGTAACGCCAACAAGACATTCTCCGCTGAATGGACCTATACGTGGCAGGGGAAGTACTACTACAATTATACTCCTGCCATTGCTGGCTGGTCTGGTAATGTCGTAGGGTATACGCACGTGGACGCGTACAATAAGTCATCCGTGGACCTCAAACCGGTATACTTTACCGCGGTGAGCATCTTTCCTGCTACGGGTAGCAAGACCACATCCTCACCCTATACTTTACTTGGTGGACCGGGGAGTTATACTGCCGGTCTCTACTAAAGAAGAGCAAGTCTTCCTTGTTTTTAGCTCCGGGGGCATCTCATCCTCTGGAGCTTTTTTGTCTGCTCTTGCTCAAAGCTCATCACTGTGCTACAAACAGCGAGGACGGAGAGGACAGAGAGGGGGTATATGTATAGATATGTACAAATAGCATTACTTTTGCTTGTTTGTATAGTTCTTAACGGATGTGCGCTTCTCGCGGCCGCAGGTGCCATAAGTGCGGTACAAGCTGTTCGGGCAGAGATGCAAAAACAGCAGGAGAAAAATAAAGTTACGCCCAGGCAGGGGATTGAAAAAGAAAAAATCCCGCCAAGTGGCGAGAAAGACAATAATCCGCACCAGAATAGGAAGGGCTGTATCCGTCTTCCGACCGGATGGCATTGCGAGCAAACTCTAGACTAATCTAGAGTTTTTTTATTTTTTGGCCCTGCGGTGAGTCTTCGATTGTCCAACCAAGAGATTTGATCTGATCGCGGATTTGGTCGGATCGCATCCAATCCTTGGCTTGTCGCGCATGCTTGCGTTGAGCTATGAGCTCTTGTATGTGTTGGGGCAAGGCTTCCTGGGCCTTTGTGGCGTCTTTAAGATTGAGTCCAAGAAAATGGTCAAATTGGAGGATGGTTTTGAGTGCCATAGGGGTATTGTGTGATTTTGATGTACGAAATTCGCGAATGAGCTTCCAAAGGATACTCAAAGCTTTAGGGGCGTTGAGATCGTCATTGATCGCTTCCAAAAACGCCGTCAGATGCTTGGTATAAGTAATACCCTTTGCGCGATCCTTATTTGTTTGCAGTTCACGTACAAAATCCATAAGTTCTCGGCGCGCGGTTTGTGCCGCACGAAGTGCATCCCAACTAAATGCCATAGGTTTTCGCCAATGTACGCCAAGGGTGAGATACCGATAATCAAGTGGATCAAACCCCTGTTCCCGCAACGTGTCGAGGGTAATACTATTTCCCAAAGATTTGGACATTTTTTCATCTGACCCCGGGGTATTTTCTATCCGCAAAAAATTGCCATGAAGCCAGTAGTGTGCGAAGGGCTCGCCGGTCGCCGCTTCGGACTGGGCAATTTCATTTTGATGATGCACCTGTATATGATCAATACCGCCACAATGGATATCAAAGGTTTCTCCAAGGTACTTCATGCTCATCGCAGAGCACTCAATGTGCCAACCGGGAAATCCAATACCCCACGGGGACTGCCATTCCATCTGGCGTTTGGCATCTTGGGGCGAGAATTTCCACAAGGCAAAGTCGGTGGGATTGCGTTTTTCACCTTCTGCTACCCGTGCACCTGCTCTGATGCCGCCAATATTTTTGCGTGCGAGTTTGCCGTAGTCCTTGAGATGCGCGGTGTCAAAATAAATGCCGTCAGCGGTGCGGTAGGTGTAGCCTTTTTTTTCCAGTTTTTGGATGAGTTTTATCTGAATATCAATATGTTCGGTAGCACGGGGCATTTTTTGGGCGGGAAGGATATTGAGCGCTTTGAGATCCTCAAGAAATACCGCCTCAAATTTGCGTGCGATATCCCAAGCAGATTTGCCCTCGCGCGAGGCCTCACGTTCAACCTTGTCCTCGCCAGTGTCCTCATCGGAAGCTAAATGTCCCACGTCAGTGATATTCATGACGTGCTTGACTCTAAAGCCATCCATAAGGAGTGTCCGCTTGAGCAAATCCTCAAATATATACGTGCGGAGATTGCCGATATGGGCGTATTGGTAGACGGTTGGTCCACAAGTATAAAGACCGACAAACCCTTTATGCAAGGGTTTAAATAATTCTTTTTTGCCGGAAAGTGTGTTGGTAAGTTTTGGAGCTAGAGCCATTTTTTGTATCTAAAAAACTCAAACATACTGATGATGCCCGCCACCATCATAGCAACAATAATCCAAAAATCATAGGGGCTACCAATGATAGGATTATTTTCGGTGTTCATACCAAAAATGTTGGCAAGGAGTGTGAGTGGAAAGGTGATGAATGCCATGATGGTTAGATTTTTAGTAATTTCAGTAGTCCGGGTAGAGAGGAGCGAGGTGTTGGTGTGATGCAAAGCGTCTACGACTTCTTTATGGTTCTCGAGTGTATTTTCTACCTTCATATACATACCAAAGAGATTGCGTAAGTATGGCTGGAATTCTGTGCCAAAAAACTCCTCTCCTTGGGTTTGGAATGACATAAAGATGTGCTCTTGAGGACGGATGGCTCGTTTGAAATCTATAATCTCTCGGCGGAGCATGGAGAGTTCACGTACCAGATCGCCGTGTTTGCGGCTGTGGTGCTCTTTGAAGATGTTGACGCTTACATGGGTGATTTTTTTGTCCATCTTGTCGAGCTCGCTAAACACAAAATCAAACAGATCCAAGAGGAGATAGTAGAGGAGGAATGCCGTCCCCCGGGAGAGGTATTTTTCTCGAAGTACTTTATCCTCCGTGCAGTTTTTGAGGAATGCCTCAAATTTAGGAAACTTGCGGTATTGCGCCGTGATAAGAAAATCTTTACCGATGATAAAATCTACTTCTTTGCCGAGCGTCGAGTCACGCAGATCATATACGGGGAAATGCAATATCAAGTACAAGAAATCACCGTAGTCTTCCAGGCGCGCGCGAAACGTGGAGCGAGAGAGCTCTTCAATGACTAACGGGTGGAGATTGTAGCGTTGTTTAATGGTTTCCAGATCATCTTTGCTCGGTTTGTCGAGATTGATCCAGGTAACCTTTTCCCCTCGTATGGTTTGCATAAAAAATCAGATGGCCTATATACTATAGTATATAGTAGGGCGTAGGCGGGTGCTACGAATTATACCGGCGAGCAGTGGATATGTTTGTTGAGGCACATACATGCAAGATCATCGCTTTATCGTAAAATTTATCATTCAGCCGAGAGCCGGTATGGAGGAGTCCATCGCGGTCAATGTTGTCGTGGCCGCCGCACAAGGGGAGGAGGAGAAACGTGCAGCTGAAGCGGCCTGGGATGAGGTCATGACCTCGCTCAAGCGCGGGCTCAATGGCGCAGGGACACTTACCCTGGATGCGGTACGCAAGGTGGAGCTCGTATCTACGGTGGAGTTCCCGCTCAATTTTATCAACGCCCGCCAGCCTACGGGGCAATAATGGAGGATTTTTTGTTTCCTAGGCCTGTTTGACGCAAGTTTTTTTGTTTGTAATAATGAACACAATGTCAACACTAAAGCGTACGGGACTTTTGGTTGTTGCGCTCGCGATCATCGGCGCGAGTTTTGGTTTTGGGACGTACGTGGGTTATCATGAGCGGCCTGCTATCGAGCAGGTCACCGAGCTTTACAACAAGGAAACTGGCAAGCCGGATCAAGTTGATTTTGCGGAGTTCTGGGAAGCATGGAGTATTCTAAAATCAAAATATGCGGGAGATGCATCGTTTGAGAGTCAAACGATGGTATATGGCGCAATTGCGGGTATGGTGGAGGCTCTTGGAGATCCGTATACTGTATTTTTCCCACCCAAAGAAAAAGAGCAATTTGAATCCGAGGTTAAGGGGCGATTTGAAGGTATCGGCGCGGAGATTGGCATGCGCAAAGATGTGCTCACGATTATAGCACCGCTCAAAGACTCTCCTGCGGAGAAGATAGGTATCAAGGCAGGGGATAGGCTACTTAAGATTGATGACAAAATCGCGACAGATCTTACAGTGGAGGAGGCGGTAACGCTCATCCGCGGCGAACATGGTACCAAGGTTAAACTCACAATTTTGCGCAACAGTGAATCTGATACTCGAGAGTTTGAGATTGTCCGCGATGTGATACGGATTCCGGTACTTGAGACTGAAAAGCGTCCGGGCGGTATATTTATCATCAAGCTCTATAATTTTTCAGAAAACTCGCCTTTTGAGTTTCGCAAGGCAGTACGCGAGATGAAGGACTCCAGCAGTACAAAATTGATCATTGATCTGCGCAACAATCCGGGTGGGTATCTGGAGGCTTCCGTAGATATTGCTTCATGGTTCTTAAAAGAAGGGGAGGTGGTGGTACGCGAGGATTTTGGGCAAGGGCGCGAGGAGACGCACAAGAGCAAAGGGTATGATGTATTCACCGGTACACCCATAGTGATCCTCCTCAACGAAGGCTCTGCCTCCGCTTCGGAGATTTTAGCAGGAGCACTTAAAGACAACTTGCATGTAAAGATTGTCGGCAAAAAAAGTTTTGGCAAGGGGTCGGTGCAAGAGCTAGTGAACATTACCGACAAGACATCGCTTAAAGTCACTATCGCGCGCTGGCTTACACCATCTGGCAAATCCATCAGCAAGGAGGGTATTGATCCGGACGTCCAAGTCGAGTACACTAAAGCTGATTTCGAAACGGGCAAAGACCCGCAGATGGACAAGGCAGTCGAGCTTATTACAGGCCTTTAAGCAGAACCTATGAAAGTCATATTTCTTAAGCACGTAGAGAATGTAGGAAAACCGGGTGAAGTCAAGGATATTACAGACGGCTACTTTCGCAATTTTTTATTGCCTCGGCATTTAGCAAAACTAGCTACACCGCAAGCGCTCAAAGAAGCAGAAGCCATAAAAAAACGAGCGGAAGCAGAGGTTGCTCACGAACTTACACATGCCCAAGAGATGATGGAAGCATTGAAACGTGAGACTTTAGTAATTGCCAAAAAGGCAAACGAGGAGGGGCAACTCTTTGGCTCGGTGTCTGCACATGATATTGCGGAGCTCTGTCATCAGAAAGGTTACAAGGATGTTGCCGAAGAGCATGTGCGGCTTGAGGTGCCAATCAAAACGATCGGAGATCATCAGGTGGCATTTCGCCTCAAACACGGTGTTGAGGGTGTAGTCTCACTCCACGTAGAAAAAACTGAAGCATAAGGCTCTATGCAAACCGGACCAAAATATATCTTCGTAGTGGGTGGTGTAATGTCCGGTATCGGCAAGGGGGTCTCCACCTCTTCTATAGGCAAAATCCTCCAGTCTCGCGGATACCGGGTGACCGCTATTAAGATCGACCCGTATATCAATGTGGACGCGGGGACGATGAACCCCATCGAGCATGGGGAGGTTTTTGTGACTACGGATGGTCTCGAATGCGACCAAGATATCGGCAACTACGAGCGATTTTTGGACACCGATATGCATACGTACAACTACATGACGACGGGAGCCGTGTATCTTTCGGTGATCACGCGAGAGCGCAATCTCGAATACGGCGGCAAATGTGTCGAGGTAGTACCGCATGTGCCTGAAGAGGTAATGCGCCGGATTGAATTTTGCGCCAAAAAGACCAAAGCAGACTTTGTATTGGTAGAGATTGGCGGCACAGTAGGGGAGTATCAAAATCTTCTATTTTTGGAGGCTGGCCGCATGATGAAGCTCAAATCTCCCAAAGGGGTGCTATTCGTGATGGTGAGCTATTTTCCTATTCCTGCCATGATCGGCGAGATGAAGACCAAACCTACGCAATATGCGGTGCGCTCGCTCAATACGGCAGGGATCCAGCCGGATATTATTTTGGCGCGCTCCAGCGTGCCACTCGACAAACCCCGCAAGCGCAAGGTCTCGGTATTTTGCAATATGCAGGAGGAGGATGTTATATCCGCACCTGATATCAAATCCATCTATGAGATCCCGCTCAATTTTGAAAAAGATAAACTCGGTGATCGGCTCCTAGAAAAGTTCGGCATGAACAAACGAAAAGCCCGCGGTCTGGAGGGCTGGCGCGCGGTGGTTAAAAATGCCCAACAGGCCAAGGAAACGGTAACAATCGGTATCATCGGCAAATATTTTAGCACAGGCGATTTTACCTTGAGCGATTCCTATATATCAGTCATCGAGGCTATTAAACACGCCTCATGGCATCAGAAAAAAACTCCACGTATTTTGTGGCTCGATGCCGAGGCATACGAAAAAGATCCCCGAAAACTTGCCGAGCTTGATACGCTCGACGGCGTAATCGTCCCCGGCGGCTTTGGCGGGCGTGGCGTGGAGGGCAAGATCAATGCCATCCAATACTGCCGCGAACACAAGATCCCGTTTCTCGGCCTTTGCTACGGTCTCCAGCTTGCGGTCGCCGAGTTTGCACGGCACAAGGCAGGCTTGATTGATGCTAATACGACAGAGGTCAATCCCCGCACCAAGCATCCGATTATCGATATTCTCCCTGAACAAGAGAGTAATGTCGCGCAAAAAAAATACGGCGGTACTATGCGTCTCGGAGCCTATACGTGCAAGCTTATCCCCGGTACCAAGGCGTATGCCGCATACGGAAAACCCCATGTGGAAGAGCGGCATCGCCACCGGTATGAGTTCAACAACGAATATCGCAAAAAACTCGAGGATAAAGGGCTTGTGATATCTGGCATCAACCCGGAGCGCAATCTTGTAGAAATTATCGAGCTCCCGGACCATCCATTTTTTGTGGGTACCCAATTTCATCCCGAGCTCCTCTCGCGGTTTATGAAACCGCATCCGTTGTTTTTTGCATTTATTGCGGCGGCAGGCTCAACCAAGAAAAAACAATCCCGATAGTTCGGGATTGTTTTTTGTGTATTGTTTGAGAGACTAGGCGACTGCCACTACGCTGACTATTTTGTGTACGACGATCTTGCCGTCAAAGCGCGTCTTTCGTTTGTTGCCAAACTGTACTACGCCGTGTTTGCTGGCGTAAAGCGTATGGTCGTGTCCTACACGCACACCCTCTCCGGCGAGCACCCGGGTGCCGCGCTGGCGTATAATAACATTGCCCGGGTGGGCAACTTCACCGGCATAAAGCTTTACACCGAGGTATTTGGGTTGTGAGTCGCGTAGGTTAGTTGTAGATCCACCAGATTTTGTATGTGCCATAAGGCTGTGCTATGACTTAGAAATACACTGATATTATCTCATGAATATACCAAACGAACCAAGCAAAGTCAAGGCGTTTTTGACCTCCCATGGTACGGATATTTTCATTGGGTGCCTCGCAATCCTTATGAGTATTATAGGATTTGGCATAGGGAGACTCTCGGCTCTAGATAAGGTAAAAGAGCCTCTACGGATCGAATACGGAGCCCAAAATAGGGCCACTTCCAGCCAAAAGGCGGTATCAGATGCTCCAGTGTCAAAAATATCAGCGCATCCAGAAGGACCGGTGTCTGTAGTGGCAAGCAAAAAGGGGACCCGGTATTATTTCCCTTGGTGCGACGGGGCAAGCACCCTAAGCCCCAAAAATAAAATCAGCTTCGCAACGGAAGCTGAAGCAAAAGGGGCAGGATATACCCTTGCGGCGAATTGCAGATAGGCTCTTTGAGATCATCTATGGACATCCGATGTCCATAGAATTGATAAACCTTAAAACTCTAATATATCTTTTGTTATGAGTCACTCTGGAAACAGGGTGATTTTTTATTCCTCTCCTATTTCAACCATCTCTTCCAAATCAGCTTTTATCTTCTTTGTACTCGCAGTAAGTACTACAAAACTTTTTGTGAGCTCGCGGGCCATTTCTATCTTCTCGCGGATCTCGGGGGATAGGGTTTTAAGATAGAGCTTGAGTTTTTTCTCGTCCGGGGAGAGGATAGCGGGCCAGGCCTCGGCGAGGCGTGCGGCCTCAAATATCTCTTTGATCTCTTCAAACTTATAGGCAAAGCGCTGTTGGAGTTTTTTGGATATGGATCCTTGATCCGAAAACAGGCGATCAAGATTTTCTTTTTCAAGATAGGCTTTAATAGCGGCTTGGAGTTCGGCGAGGCGTTTTTTGTTTTTATCTTCTGCTTTTTTAATCTCAAAATATTCGGCGATGGTTTTTTGGACGTCTAGATCTTCTGCGGTCTCCGTTTTTTTGTAGAGATGCCGCCAGGCGGGGCAGAGGGGCTTGTAGGCGCACCAGTCGCATAGGGCCGACGGGATAGCCGGAAACTCACCGGATGCGGTATGCTCTTCAATCTCGCGTATGGTGTCTAGCATCCGCGCTTTGACGATAGCCGCCATCTCGGCAGAGCGTCGGGTGGAGATTTTTTCGTTGTGCTTTACATAGTAAAGGCTAAGCGTGATATGCTCGGGCGGGATATGCGGCCAGCGCTCGGTGAGCCCCAGGTGATAAAGCGAAAGCTGGAGATTTTGGTCTATGGATTCCTGGGAGGCCATGCGCCGCGTGGTCTTGTAGTCAATAATCTCATAGGTCTCGCCGGTCTTATCTATGCGATCCATAATACCGGCAAGAGCATGCACAGTATTATTTTTAGTATCCTCGATTGCAAGCTCAAAGCGGGATTCGAGATCCACTACGCCAAAGTTCCAGGGAGGATTTTTTTCATAGAATCGCTTCAGGAGCGCCTCGCCTTGTTTGAGATAAAGCGCCTCCTCCTCAGGAGTGATGCGCGCGATTTTAGCCTCCGCCCAAGCATCGCGAAAATGGGCGACTACTTCGTCTGCCGTAGGAAAGAGCGGATCTTTGGAAAACATAAATTGGAGCGCGCCATGTATGAGTGTCCCAAATATCGCCTCCTTGCCTTTGGCAACGCGACGTTTATCTATCTGCTCGTATTTATATTTTTGCGGACACTGTTTGTAGGTCTCGAGTGCCGAGTATGAGGTGCGCATGTATTAACTTGACAATATATAAAAAATGACGTATAAACGACAGCGATAATGTAACTTTGCTATTGTATCACAGGAGATGAAGTGTGGCAGAACACGAAGAAAAAGATACACAGGTTTTGGTCCCTGATTGGCTTGAGCAATTTTTGAATGTAGCCGAGAGGGTAGTGGAGAGAATTGCTGGCAAACAAACTTTTTTCTGGGGTGCTATGGTCGGCGGATCTACTGGATTTGCTGCAGGAATAGTCGCGGGGATTATGATTGGTATTGCGCTTGCGCTCTACGCAGTGCGTTCAGCTCATTAAGAGGAGACCCTAAAAAAGAGTGATTCATCAGTAGGAGAGGGCCAATAAAATGGCTCTTTTTATTTTGCTATAGTGTCGCACAATATAGCTTTTACGACATTGATATTCAAAAAATATAGGGCTTTTCTTCGGCCCCATCCCCCACCGGCAAAATTATTTTCCAGCTAGTTTTCTAAGTGCCTCCCATGCAGTGCCTGCATATGGCCATACGTATACGACCCAGAGATGTTTTACTCCCCCCCAGAGAAAGACGAAGTTTTCGCGAATCGTATTGTCATTAAAAAGCGAGGTCAGGCTTACTCCAAGCAAGCTCAAAATTATCACGCTTAAAATGATGATTATCAAGAATTGGACTATGCCTTGGTTGTAGCGTTCAATGCGCGTTCGAGTTTGCATAGGTGAGTTATAAATACGCCAAAGGGTTTAAATAACCGCCATAGGGCAAGAGCTTGCAGGTACTGTTGGCGACACTCGAGGATTTAAACTCCACAGTTTTGCTATCATACACGGTAAAATGCAGATGCGGTCCGGTGGCGTATCCCGTAGCGCCCGAGTATCCAATCAACTGCTCTCTAGTCACTGTATCGCCTTTGCTTACTTTTATCAAAGAAAGGTGTGCGTATAAGGTCGAGAGTCCGTTGGGGTGATCTATTAGTACATATTTGCCATAGGAAAGACAGCGCGGGAACATGTCGGTATCGCCAATAGCACGTACTACGCCTGCTTCAGCCGCATGGATTGGTGTACCCATCGAGGCTTTGAGATCAACGCCATTGTGCGGCTTGCCATTGTAGAGGATTTTTGACTCAGGGGTGGAGCCAAAGCTCTGCGTGAGCATTACCACTCCTTTGACTGGCCAAGCAAGCACACCAGATCGTCCTTCGGGAAGCGATGCCGGATCAATCTGTTTGCGCAGCTCATCTTCTATTTTTTGGATTTCATCAAGTACCTCACGTCGTTTTTTTTCTTTGTCTTGGAGCATCTTCTGGTACGTAGCCTCCTGGTTTTTAGTGACCGAAAGGAGCTGTTCCTGCTCGCGTTTGCCAGATTCGTGTAAGCCCTTTCTATCAAGTAGCTGATCCTCCAGACCCTCGAGCTCCTGTTTTTTTACTACTTGGGTACTTTTCTCTTCCTCGAGGTCTATCTTAAGGTCCCGTAGCGATATGAGATTGATTTGAATTGCCTGATTCAGGCGCTGCATATTCTCTACGTCAGAAAAGAAATCTGAAATATGCAGATTTTTGAGCAAGAGCTCTGCGAGTGAGTCGGTAGTTAACTCGTCCAAGGATTTGATAAGTCCAGCTATAGCTTCGCGGCTCTCTACGATTTTCTGTTCTTTGGTTTTGATCTCGGAACTTAGTTGTCTGATCTCAAGCTCTGCCGTATCAATCCGGCGTTGGGTAAGCGTAATGTCGGCGTTAAGCTTTTTGATTTGCGTCGTGAGTCGGATAATCTCCCCTTTTAATGTTTTTGATTTTTGAGAGGTGGCATCAAGATTTTTTTGGTAGAGTGCTATCTCTTTTTCGAGCTCTGCAATCTCGGCATTGCGCGATTTGATGCGCTCCCGCATCTCCTCTATGGTCTCACTTTTGGTGACACGCGCATAAAAAAATATGCCACATACAATAAGACTAAGCAAAAAAACAACCTTGTAGGTACGAGGCTTCAAGCTCATACGTGTAGTATAGCAATTTTTAAAGAATTGCGTTTTGAATCTGTGGGATACTTTTGGCGCGTTGGATGCGTGCCAGGGTTTCATCTTTACCAAGAGTCGCCATAAGGTCAAACGGGTCCGGAGAGGCCTCTTTACCGCTTAAAAGAGCCCGTAGAGGCCATAAAACCTCTCCCCGTCCCTTAGCCTCGGCAAATGGCATAATCACCTCTTTGAGATCCTCTGGGCTAAAATTCGAGGATTCTATATTACGAACTATTTTTTCTACTTCGTCAATATTTTGACGTATAGTTTGAAAATCTTGCTTGCCTTTCCAAGAGAGGAGATCCGCTTCATATTGAGGCGTGTCAAAGAAAAATGCGACGCGTTCGGCGATATCTGAAAGCCGCTTGAGTCGCGGAGCTTCTAGGGCGCTTATGCGGTTGAGATATTCTTGGTCGACGGTACGCCCGTCTTTGGTACGATACCTATCACCTTCTACCGTGATAAGACCGGCGTCAATGAGGTACGGAACAAGATGCATAGTCAGGTCTGGCAAAGGAAGCTTGCGGATATACTCGGCATTAAGCCAGTTTAGTTTCTCGATGTCAAACACCGCGCCGCTCTTTTGCACGCGCTCCAGAGAAAATTCTTGTACAAGCTCATTAAGTGAAAATATTTCGCGGTCCCCTGTGGCATGCCAGCCCATGAGTGCTATGAAGTTGGCTAGCGCTTCGGGAAGATACCCAAGCGCGCGATATTCACCTATGGATGTCGCGCCATCGCGCTTGGACATTTTGGAACGATCCTGCCCGAGAATAAGCGGCAAATGCGCATAGGCAAGATCGGGAAATCCAAGGGCTTTTTGGATGAGGATCTGACGGGGCGTGTTCGGGATGTGATCCTCGCCGCGGATAACATGACTGATTTGCATATCGTAGTCATCTACTACGTTGGCAAAATTAAAGAGTGGTGTCTTTGGATTTTTCGCAAGCGAGAAGTCTCCCAGCTCTTCGGCTTTGACCATGATATTGCCGCGGATAATATCATTAAACATAATATCGCCAGTCGCGTCATTACGCAGACGTATGATCCCCTCTTTGCGCTTGGTATCTCGATCCGTGCAGATATGCCGAAGAGGACTTTTACTCGTCATTTGTTCTTTTTTTTCTGCCTCCAAAGATGCCGGATCATGTGTGCAATGAAATGCTTTTCCGCTATCCAACAGTTGTCGGAGGTGGGTCTCGTAGATATCCAGGCGCTCGCTTTGGCGGATAGGTCCCTCGTCCCAAGTAATACCTAGCCAATGAAGTCCGTTTATAATATCATCCTCAAATCGTTTCTCGGATCGCTCAAGATCGGTATCCTCAATACGCAAAACAAATACGCCGCTTTCATGTCGCGTAAACAAAAAATTGAATAACGCGGTGCGTGCTGTGCCAATATGCAAAAATCCCGTAGGACTCGGGGCCATGCGGGTGCGTATTGGTTTTGCTGGTTGGTTACTCATGGAGTCCAAGTTTGATAATCTCACGTGCAAGTTTCTCTGCGGCGTCCAGACGCGCAAATCCCTGGGCCGCTTTTTTCATTTCCGTGACGCGTGCTTGATTATCAAGGAGTTTACTAATTTCAGTAAATAGCACGTAGGGGGTGAGATTGGTCTCCTCGATAACCTCGCATGCGCCACTTCGTGCATAGCTATAGGCATTGGCTCGCTGATGGTTTTGTGCAGCAAGAGGTAGCGGAATAATAATGCTGGGGAGTCCCCATGCCGCGATCTCGAATATGGCTGTCCCGCCGGCGCGTGAGATTACTATGTCAGATCCGATTGCCGCCGAGCGCAAACGATCTTCATCGAGAAATGGGAATATATGGTAGCGTGATTTTTTAGGTGAGTTTTGGAGAATCACCGAAGCTTGTTTGATAACGTCTTCAAAATTGGCGTCGCCGCACTGATGTATAACTTGGGCACGCTCAAGTATTTGTGGCAACGCACCAAGGAGCATGTTATTAATCGATCGAGCACCTTGCGATCCGCCTATGACCAGTATAGTTGGTGTTTTATCTTCAAGTCCGTAGACAACTCGGGATTCATCACGATTGCCCCCCAAAAGCTGGGTACGGATAGGATTCCCAATGAGCGCTGTTCGATCTTTGGGAAAGTATTCTGCAACTTCCGGAAACGAGATAGCAATACGCCGCGCAAATTTTTTGGCCCAGTTGCTCACTTTGCCAGGTACCGCATCAGACTCATGAATGATTACCGGGATGCCAAGGAGTCGTGCGGCAAGTAGTACGGGGAAGCTCGCATATCCACCTTTCCCAAATACCACATCCGGCATCTCGTTATACATAAAAAAGAAGGCGCGAATGACTGCAAAAAATGTTTTGAGCATGTCGCTCACATTACGCCCCGAGGCGTAATTGCGGATTTTACCGGTGGGGATCTCTTTGTATCGAATCTCTTCAAACTCCAGAAGCGCTTTGTCTATGGGATTGTCAGATGCAAATATAAACTCAAACGCAAAAAATCGCTCTTCTTCGGCAATGCGACGGAGTTGCCGTGCGACAGCGATAATGGGATAGAAGTGCCCGCCAGTACCTCCTCCAGCAAATAATATCTTCATCGTGCGTATTTAGAAATATTGAGCAAAATACCGGTCGCTGCGAGATTGGTAATGAGTGCAGACGACCCGTAACTGATAAAAGAAAGTGGAATGCCGGTAAGCGGCAAGAGTCCAGTGATCGCGGCGATATTGATAAAAGCCTGTGTGGTGATGAGTAGCGTAACACCAGCGGCAAGGTTGCGCCCAAACGGATCTGGTGCTCGAATGGCAGTACGGAATCCCCGCCAAAAAAAGAGCACAAACATCGCCATAAGCGCCACACTTCCTATAAAGCCAAACTCCTCTCCAAAAACGGCAAATATAGAATCTCCAGTAGCTTCTGGTAGATAGCGGAATTTTTGCTGGGACAGGCCAAACCCTCTGCCAAATGGGCCGCCTGATCCTATAGCGATCAAGGCTTGGGTAATCTGGTACCCGGCACCCTGTTTATCACTCCCGGGGTTGAGAAATACCTTGAGGCGATCGACTCGATACGGCTCCAAATAAGCAAACAATCCCACTGCCAAAAGCCCTACCACTATCAAAATTGCTACTTGGTGTATTCTAGCACCGCCGATAAAAAAGAGAAGCAGTGAGCTGATCGCGAGCACGCCGAGCGTACCAATATCTTTTTGCAGGATGAAAAAGATACTTACAAATCCCATCATCACCAAAAACGGCAAAAAGCCAGTTTTAAATTTTGCAACTTCGCGCTTACGGTTAGCAAGCCATACGGCCAGATACCCGATAAATGCGATCTTCATAAACTCAGCAGGTTGCACCGTGATAGGACCGAGATCGATCCATCGGCTCGCACCTTTGAGTTTCAGTCCGGTTGAAGGCAGGATGGCGAGCACCATTAGTACCGAAGAGAGTATTAAAAACGGCAACATAAGCTTGCGCCATATTTTGTAGGGAGCAAAATACCCCACTACAAAACAAACCGCCCCGATGCCTACACCAAGTGTTTGGCGCGTCAGAAAATAATATGCTTGTCCAAACTTATTACTGGAGAGTACCGGAGAGGCTGAAGCCATAATCAAAAGCCCGGCGAGTACCAAGAGGCCCGTTACCGTAAGGAGCATATAGTCAGGTTTGTATGCCCGGTGCGCATTTCTCATGCAAAATTGAGCGTTACTTGCGTAAAATCTTGCCGTTTTTCGCACCAGTATACGTGCCCTGTTCCACAGCCACAGTGCCGTTTACCAGTACCCAGGTAATACCGGTGGGATATTGGTAGGGTTGAGTAAATGTGGCAATATCTTGAATGGTTTCCGGATTGAGTACTACGATATCGGCAAATGCCTTGGGTGCGATAACACCTCGGTCCAAAAGATTCATTTTTGCCGCGGGTCCAAGTGTCATTTTGTGTACGGCAGTCTCCCAATCGACTACCGATCGATCGCGTACAAACTCTCCCAAGAGGCGTGCAGTGGTGCCGAAAGATCTCGGATGGGTCAAATCGCCGGAGATGGCAGACTCGGCACGCAGTCCGAACCCGTCAGTCGAGACGAATGTGTACGGCTCTTGGAGTATGGAGGCGATATCCGCGTCTTGGATAGTTTCGCCAAAAATAGTTACGCCGAGTTCATTGGTTTTGAGAATATAGAGCATCCCCTCTCCGGGTGAGACGCCGAGATTTTCGGCGATGGTAGCGAGAGACTTCCCTATGATAGCTTTTTCCCGATGGGCAGAGGCGATGGTGATGCGCTCAAAGTGGAGTGTCGCACGCTCTAACTCATCGATAATCTGCCGCCGCTCTTGCGGGCTGTCCATGCGTTTGAGAATTGCCGCTCTTCCACCATCACGCGCCCAAGAAGGCAACATAGCGTAAAGAAGCGAGCCTGTTCTAACATAGGGGAACAAATCAGCGTGTATAGGTAGCCCCTCTTCTCGTCCTTCACGGATCAGATGCAGTGCTTTTGGCAGATCACCCCATGCCTCGCGCCCAAGTGCCTTGAAATGCGAAATCTCAAGTGACACGCCGGTTTCGCGCACAATCCGCAACACCTCGGTAATAGCGGGTAAGAGACTCTTGCCCTCATCGCGAAGGTGTATGGTGCACAAGGCTTTTGCTTGTGCGACAAGCCCCGCCAGTGCCATCAGCTCATCATCTCCTGCGGGGCGCCCATGGCTAAAGGTCAGGCCAAATGAAAGCCCATATGCGCCTTGGTGCAATGCCTCTCCGAGGAGAAAGCGCATTTGCTCAAGCTCCTCTTTGTCTGCTGGCATATTGCGGTCTCCCATGATATTTCTGCGTAGCGTGCCATGACCGACGAGTGTGCCAAAATTGACGCCGAGCGGGTGTTTTTCCAGTTCATCCAGAAACTCTTTGACGGTAAGCCAGTTGATATTGACTTGGGAGATATCGGTCCATTTCTGGATAGCGCCGATATCTGATGCATGTACGAGTGGTGCCAGAGACGAGCCGCAAGAACCTCCGAGTATGGTGGTGATCCCCTGGCGAAGAAATGACTCCTGTGTGGGAGTGGTAAATATCGTCCAATGCGTGTCGGAGTGATTGGTAATATCGACAAACCCGGGGCAGACATACTGTCCCTCTGCGTCGATTACTTTTGTTGCAGATTTACTAGAAAGATCGCCAATGGCATCTATGCGATCTCCCTTGATACCGACATCACCTCGGAACATTTTGGTTTGTTTGCCGTCGATAATGATGCCATTTTTTATGAGAACATCAAACATAGCTCATGCGTATTATAGCTTGGTATGCTCGTATCGTAACACGATATGGTGTTATCTCCCTATGAGAGTTATCACCATACCAAGTACCGCGCATATGGTGCTTACCACCCAGAAGCGCATGGTTACTTTATAGGAGGGCCAGCCGAGGGCCTCAAAATGATGCTGTATGGGTGCTACACGAAATACTTTACGCCCCAAAAACTTTTTGGAGGCAATCTGGATGATGTCCGATCCGGAGGCGGCTACCAGGGGAAACGCAATAATAGGCAGTACTAGCACCGAATCAGTAAGAAATGCGATAACAGTAAGGGTAGTGGTAAGGCCTAACATACCAGTCTCTCCCATATAAAAACGTGCCGGTGGGATGTTGAACCATAGAAATGCAAGTAGTGCCCCCATGATGACGCCGCAAAATGCCGCAAGGTCGATTTGGTTTTGAAAAAATGCGATGCCGCTATACGCTGCGAATATCGCCGCCATTACGCCGCCCGCCAAGCCATCGATCCCGTCTATTACTCCCCCGCTAAACGTAGCAATCATGACGGTGATAAACAAGGGAATGTAGAGTGCGCCGATAATCAGTGCTCCATATCCGGGAACATATACCGAGTTGAATTCAAGTTTATAGTAAAACCAATAGGCACCCACAAAGCCGATAGCGGCGACTACTAAGATTCGGGTAAGCAAGGGAATGCCGCCTGAGAAATACTTGCCGGTTCCCCAAATCTGTGAGAGATCATCGGCAAGACCCAGAAGCGCCGCTGCTAAAAGTGTAAAAATCGGTATCCATGTCTGATTCTGGCTTACAAAGTTGAGTTTGGTAAATAGGTCTTGGTTGAATACCTCGGCAAGTAACCAAAAAAGGAGTGCAAGTGTGAGCGTGCTCCCCCACACCAAAATCCCACCCATGCGTGGTGTGCCTACCTCTTTATCTTTGTGTAGCTCGTTGAATATCACCGCTTCCCCGCCAGTGAGTGCTTTTTTGCCGGATGTTTTTTTCCACATCTGATATTTATAGAGATAATGAGTGAGTGTTGGGGTCGCCGCAATGGCGAAAAAAAATGAAAGTGTCGAGAGGCCAAACACTTTCAGAACATTGAGCATTAGGTTTTGTTCGAATCCCGACATGATGTAGTTATTATAGGAGATAGGGCTAAAAACGGAATATGTGCTTGGATCGGTGTGTTTATAAACTCGAACTCAAAGAGGCCTCTAGCCAATTGATGAGTTTTTGTACGTCTTCAAATCTACCTGCATGTGTTGACCCAAGTGCCAAAACTATCTTTGGTGACCCAATGGGGATCTCCATGATGACGAGTAGCGAGCCGCCCGCAATATCCGTAAAGCCAGTTTTGCCACCGACAAATCCCGGAAGCTCATTTGCCAAGGTGTTGATATTTTGCATTTTGTACATCGTACCCTCTTGGGAGATGATAGCCCCGGACGGACTATCAGTGGTCTCCCAAATGCCCGGATAGCGCAGACTGTAGAGTGCGAGTTTTACGATATCATGTGCAGTCGAGATATTGCTCGGGGTGGCCGCATCTATATCAAGACCGGTAGCGTTTTGAAAATGAGTGGTCGACATACCCAAAGATTTGGCTTTTTCGTTCATCAAGCTCGCAAATACATCTTGAGCTTCTGTATACGTTTCAGCGCCATAGATGCGCCCGATATGCTCTGCGATGGCGGACGCCGCATCATTGCTGGACTCCATGAGCATCATCTGTAGGAGATTCTCCATACGAAAATGTTCCCCATGGATGAGGCCGTTCGAGCCCTCGGTGCGTATGGCATCTCTACTTACTACTACAGCATCATCATTGTTGGTGCGCTCGTAGGCTATAAGTGCGGTCATGACCTTAGAGATGCTGGCGATGCCAACCGGTTCATCAGCTTGCTTTTCGAAGATGTAGGATCGGCCGAGTGGATCAAAAACTACCGCAGATGCTGCAATCAGTTGGGGTGGCTCGGGAGCCGGTTTTTGTGCCTCCGGCACAAAAATAGCTTCCGCAAGATTTGCAGGTTTATCAGAGTGCACACGCGTATTGGATCCGGTAAAAAATATACTTGCTACAAATGCGATAGCGGCAAGTACCATAAATATTTTAAGATTCTGCATGTTGATCGGTTAGTCCTTTTTCTAATTCTGTGCGAAATGCATCATATTCAGGCAATTCTTTGTATGCGGTGATGCCAAGATATTTCATAAAATCTACCGTTGGCTGATAGCGATATGTCCGTGCATCATGCGGGTCGGCGATACGCTCCACTAGTCCCCGCATAATGAGATTGCGGAGGGTAAACGTAGAGTTGACTCCGCGGATATAGTCTATCTCCGGTCGGCTGATGGGATGTTTGTAAGCAACAATAGTCAAAGTCTCGATCCCAGCTTTGGAGAGCTCACCCAGTACATGATCTTTGATAAATGTCTCGATGTAGGGTGCGGCTTGGGGGGCGGTTACAAGTGAGAGCGCCTCTCTATGCTCCAGGATTCGCAAGCCAGATGGCGCGAGTCGGTCTTTGAGGTGTGCGATTGCTTGCGCGATGGCTGGCTGCGGCTCCCCCAGTATCTCGCCAATGCGCCGCACCGGCATCGCCTCTCCCGAGACAAAAAGCAACGCTTCTATAAGAGCGGCGATATCTTCTTTTGTTTTTGATGTAGCGTGTGCGTCAGACATGCGGGGTACTCGTGTGCTCTATAGTTATATCATGAAAAATATTTTGCTGTTCTACAAAAAGTACGCCCTGCTTGATGAGCTCAAGCATCGCCAAAAAACTTATGATGATATCCAGTTTCTCCTCGGTACTCCCTACAAAAGATTGAAATGATTTTGCAAGATTCGCCTCCGTTTTTTTACGTAGCTCCTCCATACGTTCTTCCAGAGAGACAATGGTACGCACGGTTTTTTCTGGGATAACTTCCTTTTTAGGTAGTGCTAGGATGATGCCTCGCACCACTGCTGCCATATCGGCAATACCAAATCCTTGCGGCGGGTAAAATACCAGAGGGAGCTCAAAAGCAGTTTCGCGTTCGTACATAGGCTGACGCGCCCGCTCTCGATCAGCAATGTGCCGGGCAAGTTCACGGAATCTCCGATAGAGCTTGAGCCGATGCTCCAGATCTTGCATATCAGTCTCCTCTTCTTTGGAGATCTCAAGCTGTGGTAAGAGCGTACGGGATTTAATGAGCATGAGGGTCGACGCAATCACGAGAAATCCCGCAACTTCATGCGGATGGAACTGCTCTATGGACTTTAGATATGCAATGTATTCGTCGGCAATACGTGCGAGCGATATTTGGTTGATGGAAAGCTTTTCCCGCTCGATGAGATCCAGCAACAACTCCAAAGGTCCCTCGAATTGGTCGGTCTTTATGTGGTACATTCCAAAAACGTAGTTATGATTTTTTGATTTGTATACCAAGCTCCCTAAGCTGGGCATTGTCTACCTCTGATGGCGCATGCATCATAAGGTCTCTGCCGTCTCCGGTCTTAGGAAACGCGATAACCTCTCGAATGTTGGGCTCGCCCGTAAGGAGCGAGATCAACCGATCAAGCCCCCAAGCGATACCGCCGTGTGGTGGTGCGCCATACCCAAGAGCTTCAAGTATATGACCAAAATTTTCGCGGATGCGTTCGGTCGTAAACCCCATAATTTCAAATACTTTTTCCAGAGCCTGGGGGTTGTGGTTGCGAATAGACCCCCCACCAATCTCAAAACCATTAAGTGCTACATCGTATTGTGTAGTAACAATCTCTCCAATATTACTTTTGTCCATGAGCCAGGCTTCATGTTCGGGTATCGGGCGCGAAAAGGGGTTGTGGGTAAATGTCCATCCACCCTCTCCGGTGGTTTCAAAAAATGGAAAGTCTGTGATCCAGCAGAATGCTAAGAGATCGGGATCGTCTTTGTCGGTGCGCAAATCTGGCCGGTCGGTACCGTATGTTTTCATGGCTTCAGCGTAGGTAATGCGGGGAAATGGCATCTCCTGGATTTTTTTCTCTGGCGCGAGGGTTTGTACAATTTTGACCAAGAGCTCTTCGTTGAGTGCCATGACCTCCTCTCGATCTACAAATGACATTTCAAGATCCAGCTGGGTAAACTCCGGCTGGCGATCACCTCGTGTATCCTCATCGCGGAAACAACGCGCAATTTGAAAATAGCGCTCAAGCCCCGCCACCATCAAAAGTTGTTTGTACTGCTGGGGGCTTTGGGGCAAAGCATAAAACGATCCTTGCTGGAGACGGCTGGGGACGAGATAGTCTCGTGCGCCCTCGGGGGTGGATTTGGTAAGAATGGGGGTTTCTACTTCAATAAACCCTTTACTATCCAAAAAATCGCGTATAAATTTTGTGATCTTGTGCCGGAGAACAAAATTTTTCTTCAGACGCGGTCGGCGCAAATCAAGATATCGATAGGTAAGTCGATGCTCCTCCCCTATCTCCCGTCCATCTCCGCCAAGATCAAAGGGCGGTGTTTGAGACTGATTGAGTACTTCTATGGTAGTACCGGATATCTCAATGCCACCCGTCGGAATATTGGCGTTACGCATAGATTCAGGGCGCTCTTGTACGATGCCTTGGATCTCCACTACCCACTCGGGACGCAAAGTATTTGCAATCTCATAGACCTCTTTGTTGCCTGCAAAAAACACCGTCTGCACAACGCCGGTCACATCACGCAGATCAATAAAAATGAGTTTCCCATGATCTCGACGTACGTCCACCCAGCCTTTGAGTACCACCTCCTTGCCAATCTCCCCCAGAGTATCCTTGATATATGTGCGATTCATAATATAGGCATACTAGCAAAAACAGCCTAAATTACAATATAATTCCGGCTATTTCTGTGGGTTTATATACCGTGCACCAAAGTAGTGGAGACCGCTCTCTGGGTCAAGCTCTTTGTCGGTAAAGGTGTGCCGGGTGGAGAAAAGTTATCAATAATTCTCGTTAGGGCTAAGGAATTGCTTTGGGATGTTTTTGAGTTGTTCGCGGGGGTTCCAGTTTGTAGGGGGTTCGCTACTCCCCTTATCCCAGATCATTCCTTGGCTAATCCATTGTTGCCTTAAGATATCATGCCTAGCAGTAATTTCTTCTTTAGTTGTGGCAAAATCATAGTTACCAAAATGTGTACCACAGGAAGGGCATATCCCCCAAGACGGATTTAATTCTTTGTCCCAAGGCTCCTCATCCAACTCGGAATAACCACAAACTGGACATACAAATTTTTTATTCTTTATTGTGTTTATCATGGTAATAGTCTTTTCCCTCTTTGGTCATCAAAGTATTGCTGGCCACTTTTGCCACCATTTTTTGTAGGATCTGGCTTATAGAAAGATTTAGTTTGACCGCCACTAGTATACACTCCAAATGTGTTAGTTTTGGACTCATACATCAAGACATCTCCCCTGCTATCTATTTTTACATCGATACCATTTTTCCCAAAACGCCCATAGAAATTGTTAGCCTGTTTCGCATAATCAGCTGGGTTTTTCGCTCCAAAATCAGATCCATGATCTCTAAAATGTCTCAAAAGTGTACCCGCATTTCCCCAACTATACTTCTCACTTGCCTTGGCTACATCATGCGCTTTATCTAAACCTTTAAACCACCGAAACGCATTTCCTGCCCCATCCCCCGCACTCTTGTATCCTCCTCCTGGGCCTACCACTCCTAGTCCAAATATTGCGATAGAGCTCGTCTTGGTAGTAAATGATGCCTGTGTATCCTGCAATGTCTGGTAGGTACTATAGGCGTCATAGGCAGAGAGTGCTAGTTCAGCTCCTGTCCAGAGTACTGCTCCAGCGGCAATGACCAAAGGAACGATCTCACCACTCTCATCAGTATACCGAATGGGGTTGTTGAGGGCATAGGAGTAGCTATTCACCTACTGGACAATGCATTGGGTCGCGCGCCCTGCGGGCGCGCTCCTGCCCCGAATCCGAAATCCCCGCCGGTATGAATCCCCGAATTTTCAGAAAAATTGGCCAAATGTTTTTTGATTTCAGAAATAAATGCGTCCGGATTTTCCGGTGTGAGAAACGCATAACGAAACCATGTGTCTTTCATTTCGATCACTACCCGTCTGCCAAATACACGAGATGGAAAATGCCATCCTGGAATCACAGCAACCTCGTGAACACGAGCACTGTGCATTTTAACAATCTTTTCAAATCGAACTCGATAAATTGGAAGAAAATGAAACAACAACACAGTAATGTTCTTGTCGGTAATTTTGTACGCAATAAGAACTCTAAAAAGGCGGAAGAAAACAAAAGCCGCCAATCCCATCAATATTATCGTTCCCGCTAGCCAAAGTATTCTTTCTAATATCATATGTTTTATTTTTTACTTTTGTTGTCTTTCTCTCCAAATGTCTTTACCGTTTTTGTATTTGTATCTGTTGGATACACACTAAACGAGATTGCAGGCTCAAGACCGGCGGCTATGCTGATTGTCCAAACACCACTCTTTGATACCGACCAGGAAATTGAGCCGATGCCGAGAGTTAGAGTATTTGTAACACCTCTGCCCTGGAGTTGCGACATTCGGGTGGCGTTGGTAAATGTCACACCACCACTTACGCCGCCGGAAGCGCCGAATACTCCGTAGTTGTTTGGACCGCTAACCGATCCCTCTAGAGTTGTGCTATGCCAGCCGCCTCCGACGAGACCTCCATAAGAAGTATAACCTCCAATATCCGTTGTGTCGGTGAAGGGATTTCCACCTGTCACAAGACCACCTCCAACCGATCCTTGGCCAGCAAAGCCAGAAAATAATCCCGCAGCGCCCGAAACATCACCTTGGAAGAATGCGCCCCAAAGACCCTCCGGGTCTTTCATGTTTATAGGGTTATTTCGGGCGTAGCTGTACGAATTTTGCATTTGGGGGTCGCGCAGGAATTCAGCCTGAATAGAAGTCCAATTCTTTTTTGCGGGGGAATTTCCGAATCCGAATCCGGACGTTGAATTCAATTCTGTTGTCCGACCCGAGTTGAGATTTTGCGGATTGGCAAGATGTGCAGTGAGTTTGCGCTGGTATCGTTCTTCAAACTCTTTACTGCCAAGAAGCAGATTTGCCGGATCACTCTGAGTAAACCGTCCCATACGCGCATCATAATACCGTGCACCAAAGTAGTGGAGGCCTGATTCAGCATCCAGCTCTTTGTCGGTAAAGGTGTGCCGGGTGGAGAAGCTGGTTGTTTGGTTGTTGATCCGCTCGGTACCAAAGGGATCATAGTCCAGCTTTTGGATGAGGGTACTGTCTTTGAATACCAGGGAAGCTGATCCGAGGTGATCCTGGATGTTGTACAGTAATCCTTGGGTAGGATCTAGGGTGAGTATACGAGCATCATTGGCAAATACATAGTTGGTGGGTATACCCTGTTCATCGAGCTCCATCTCTCTGCCAAAGTAGGAGAGACGAGCGCCATTAGGGAGACGCTTTTGGATACGATTGGTGCTGTCGTCGTAGGTATATGTAGTAACAGCTCCCGCCTTGGTGATAGCGCTTAAACGATTTAGATAATCATAGGTATAGGTAACGGAGTCGTCTGCGGTACTTTTCTCGACAAGATTGCCTGTTTGGTCATAGCGGTATTGCGTGGCACCAACTCTGGTAACGGCGTGCGGGTGCCGAGGATCGTTGTATTCATAGATACCCGCTGGGGAGCTGGAGACCGTATTGCCCGAAGGAGAGTACGTATAGGTTGCTATCGTAGTATTGCCGTTTGCTGTGATAGTGGCTTTGGACAGACGATTCATAAGGTTATATTCGTACTGTGCATCTTTGGGGAGAGCGGTACCGGTATCTACGATACGGATGATGTTACCTATGGCATCATAGGTATATCGCGTGTTGATCGAGCCATCAGAGGTCTGCATCAGAGAGAGTACGTTTTGGAGATCGGGATCGTAAGTGTAGGTAGTAGTGATAGCTCCCTGTACAAGGGAGACGGGCAGGTCATTGAGACCGTAGTATATCTCGGCTCTTTTAGCGCCGTTTACCAAGACACTGCGGATCTTATTGTTGGGTGCATAGGTATAGGATACCGCTGTGCCGTCAGCGTAGGTTATTCCTATGAGGAATCCCGTGTCCGAGTAGGTGTATTCAAGAGACTGGGTGGAGGGGGTGTAGGAGGGAGTGCCTGCAAGTCCAGCAAAGGGAACGAGTAATACACTCACCACAAGAGTGAGGGCAACACTGGAGGATATATGGAGATTGGCAGACCGAGCATATCCAGCTTTCATGCCTTTAATACAGCATGGGATGGAGTTGCGTGCAAGGGGGGGCTAGGATGTGCTATCCCAAAGGGAGCTCCAATGAAAACGTACTCCCTTTGCCGAGACCTGGGGAATCCGCCCAGATACGGCCATTGTGGTCTTTGACGATGAGTTTGGTGATATAGAGTCCGAGACCAAGTAATAAGCTTTCATGTCATGGCAAGTTATTGATATGAAACTAAGTTTATGCTAAACACTAATTAAGGTTTGTTCTTTAATAGCCTAACATGGAAAGGAGGTGAGATATCATGGGAAATAACGTACCATTCCCACTTCAGTTTGCTGAACCGCTTGCAAGCGTTTGTATTGAAAGTGGCAACTACAGTGAAATTGCCCAGACGCTTTTACTCCCAGAGATGGCAATCTATAGTGCTGGCACGACAACCTCTGTCGAAACCGGAACCGGTGGTCATGGTGATACAGACACTGACACCGATACAGATTGATGTGCAAAACGAGGGTAGCCAAAAACTACCCTCGGCTGAAACATTCAACGGGAGAGAGTGAGAAAAGAAAGGCAGGGAAGATGAGTATACTGATCATTACTAATAAATTTGATCTCTCTACAGATGAAGTTGTTTCCCATCTTCTAAAAATGGATGCGCTAGTGTTCCGCCTCAATACCGAAGACTTATGTTCTGCCATCGACACAGAACTGCACATCACGGAGGGTAGGTTCGAAGCGACGTTTAACTCTCTGATCCGATCAGTAAACCTGTCAGAGATAAGAAGTATATTTTATCGCAGACCCAAGCAAGCCGAGGCCATTAGTGCAAGGGATGAGACTGCCAAAGCATTCGTAAAATCAGAAACTTCAACGTTTTTGAACTGGCTTTGGGAGGCATTGGATTGTTTCTGGGTAAGTAAGCCAAGCCATATCCGGAGGGCTGAATCAAAGATAGATCAGCTAAAAGTTGCTCCGCGGTTTGGTTTTGTTATACCCAAAACATTAATCACCAACAACCCCGCTACAGTCAGAAAGTTCTACAGCGAATGCGGTGGAAAAATCATAAATAAAGTTCTTGCGAAAGGAATGGTAGAAAAAGAGGGTAGAATACTTGGAATTTATACCCGAAAAGTAGAACCAGAACACTTAGATGCGCTTGATTCAGTAAAACTTGCACCATGTGTGTTTCAAGAATCGATTGAGAAGGCGTTTGAGGTTAGAATTACTATCGTGGGGAAGCAAGTTTTTGCGACAGAAATCCATTCGCAAAACAGTCAAAGAACTAAAGACGATTGGCGCCGGTATGACCTCGAAAACACACCCCACAAAGAGCATGTTCTACCTTCGGAGGTAGAATCTGCCTGCCTTAGTTTGGTAAGATATTACAGCCTAGCTTTTGCCGCAATCGATATGATTGTCACTCCGCAAGAAAAATATGTATTTTTGGAAATAAACCCAAATGGGCAATGGCTTTGGCTTGAAAAACTTACCAGCCAGCCCATCTCTAAAGCTATCGCACAAATGCTAGTGAGAGGCGCTCTATGAGCTCCTCTCTTTTTTATTTAAATTTAGTGCTAAAATACTTACAAAACTATTATGAAAAGTAATTTTTTGCATAAACTTTGGATGTATTTCCGTCACCAACAATATGAGCGGATCATAAAAAGCGCTGAACCTTTTTTGAGAAAGTACAGCAAACCTGATGCCGATTTTTTTAAAATACTTGCCCTTGCGTATGATCAATCGGCACTTTTGATAAAAAATAAAAAACAGAGGGCAAAGCGACAAGAAAAAGCAAGAGCAAATTTTCGAGTGATGCTCCAATATCCATCTTCTTCAGTAGGCGGATATCATGGACTGGGACTGGTCGCTCTACATCAGGGGCATCTAAACAAGGCTCTACGGTTTTATACAAAGGCTTACCAGATAGATTCTCAAAATAGCTTTACATTTATTTCACTTGGTAATGTTTATAAAGCGATGGGAAAGTACGAAGAAGCCATGAAATGGTATAGGAAATACCTCACCCATCCTGAAATATCACTTACCGCATTTATAAATATCGCGTTGATGTATGATCAAAGAGGAAAACGGGCATTTGCACGACGGTATGCTAAAAAAGCTCTTAAAATAATGGGGAAGAAAAAACAAGACAAAGGCTCCGAGGCACTAAAGGAAAGGCTTAAAAAACTTGCATTAGGTTACTGATCGTTTCCTCGGTCGCTAACAAGTTTAATTTAAGTAAGAGCCGATTCTGTAATAACATCTCTCCTATCCCAAAGGGAGCTCCAATGAAAACGTACTCCCTTTGCCGAGACCTGGGGAATCCGCCCAGATACGGCCATTGTGGTCTTTGACGATGAGTTTGGTGATATAGAGTCCGAGGCCAAAGCCGCTGATTGCAAAGTTGCGATTGCCATCGGAAAGACGCGTGAATTTGGCAAATAGTCTATCCAAGTGATCACGAGCGATACCAATGCCCGTATCAGTGACTTCTACAAGCACTTTGCCATTTTCTGTCTTTAAGGTGATAGCAATACTCCCCTGCTCGGTATACTTAATGGCGTTGTCTACGAGATTGAAGACCACGTTGCGGATTTTGACCTTGTCGATATTGGAAAATACAGGAGTCTTCGTGGGCTTCCAGATAAACTTGATATTTCGCTGTTTAGCTTGGTCTTTAAACTCTTCGTACACTGACGTCACGACCTCCACGAGGTTTGCCTTGGCCATATCATACTTCATGCGTCCATCCTCGATACGCGAGAGATTGAGAAGATCCTCCACGAGACTAATGAGTCGTTCATTGGAGATATAGATGCGCTGGAGTGGATCCTTCATTTTTTTGGTGAGACGTCCAAACGACCCCTCGGTAATAAGCGAGAGGTATCCTTTGATAATAGAGAGTGGGGTTTTGAGCTGGTGGGAGGCTATGGAGAGAAAATCTGATTTGGCCTGGCTAACCCGTGCCAGCTCATCATTGGCGGTTTGGAGATCCTTGGCAAGCTTTTCGATTTGCTCCCGGGATTCTATTTCTTTAAGTGCGCTATTTACGATGAGTTTACCAAAAAAGGCAACCGCTATCAGAATCCCCATCTTAGAGAAAAGCTCGCGAGGCGTATTTGCAAAAAATATATCAACCAAGAGTACAAAGATAATAAGAGCGGTAAAAAGCTCGATGGCGATAAGTTTAGTATTAAGCAAGCTATGTTTGAATATCGCGTACGTTATGGCTATGGCAAGAATACTAATAGCTACCTGGCCAACCCAGTTTAGGGCAAAAATCCCAAAAAGAGGCAAGATGAGATTAGTCCCTGCTCCTATAATTGTTGAGACTAGAGTGCCAACCAGGATATACTTAAGCTGTATTTTTTTGATACCACTTGAAGCCTTGTACGCATAAAACAAAATAATATAGGCGAATAGAAAGTATCCGCTTATATACAGCGCATAGAGGAGATGTAGTGAATTATTAAAAATAATTATTTTTTCTCTTGTAGTAAAGAGGACATTTTGTATAAATGTCTTATCAAGCACTATAGATTTAAGGAGAAAAAATGGAAATCCTGCAACAATAATATGCTGCCAAAACTTAGTAAAAAGTTTCTTGCCGGAGAACGCATCCACGAAATAAATAAATACCCAAGGAATAAATATGGCGCTTGCATATAGCACGCAAACCCACCAAAGACTTGCCTCTACCGTTTCTGCGCTCCGATAAAATACCATTGATATTGCCCATGAGAGCAGTGATAGCTCAAGTAAACTAAAGAGAACATTTGGCTTCTCTCTTCTGTCTTGACGCAAGACAAGAAGACCCAGCACAAGATGGACCACAGCAGTCAGAATGATGAGCGTATTTTTTATATCAATGACGATCTCGGGCATAGAGTCACGCGTGATACGATCGAACTCGTTCGATGTCCCGCTTGGTGATTATTTTGTAACTATTTTGGAATGTCGCTACGCCAAAATGCATTTCTTTAGCCAACCCTACTATATAGTTAGTATACTCCATATCTATCTCGCCCACAGCACGTATTGTGCAATTTTCATGTGAGGATAGCATAATGACCTCCGCAAGGCAGGAGAATATATCATATTTTGTTTTTAGTCCAAAATTGAAGTTAGCCTGTATCCCCTCTGCATGTACGGTGCCTGCCGCAGAGACTATGACGTCTTTACGTCTTAAAATAACATCCGGATGGATATCTGTTGGTTGCGCATCATCTATAATAATACTGCCCGGTTTCGGATCATTCTCGTTTATCAGAGCCTCGGGGGCATTTGTAGCAGTGATAATAATATCAGCAGTACGCACATCCTGTATCTGATGACTTACTGAAAATTTCAGTTCCTCATGTGAGGCAGTGAACTCTTCAGATTTCTTCTTCAGAGCATTTTCTCGCTTATAAGTATCTATAAGAATAAATTGTTTAAATCCCCTATCAATAAGAAACCGAGTAACTGTAGAGCCGATAGATCCTGCGGCACCCACTATAGCAACAACGGCGGTATCTTTTTTGATTGCTACCTCATCCGCAAGTTTGAGTGTCGTTTCCGCTACTATATAACTCGTATATCCTGCACCCGTAGTAAGTCCTAGGTCATACGTATCTAAAACTTTTGCTAGCGCGGTTCCCCTGCCGGTGAATGATGCTGTTAATGCCCCAAGGCCTATGAGTTTGGCTCCGAGCTTTGCTGATAAGATAAGGCTTTTATGTATAAATCGTACCGTCAGATCCCGATCCTCCATCATTTGCTTAGCAGTCAAAGGGATGGTAATCACCCATCCTTGTATTGGCTTGCCACTTTTTTTTGACAAGACTCCTTTTACCTCCGAGAGTACGATAGGCCAAAAATGGCGTAAAAAAAATTCACCGGCCCATTGTGGTATGTATCTGAATATTGGGTATTTTCTTGAAACGTCGGCATAATCACGCGGGTGTACAATAAAAGCAAAGCCTGGAGGATTCAGTCTCCTTTGGATTGGCAAATGGCGTAATACCAAATCTCTAATGGCATGTAGTATAAGAGTAAAAAACTTCATGCACTTATGATATCAAAAAAATCTTCAACCGAGAAAAGAAAAAAGTCTCCTTGGTGGGGAGACTCGTAGATCACGGGAGGACAAATCCAATATCATTTGCTATTGCGCTGAAAGTTGTCTGGTTAGACGGGAGACAACCCTCATTTGCGGATACGGTCAAAGCGCCAACTGCACATCCAGGAATGACGTTCGCCGGTATACCGGGCAATTTTGGCCAAAATCTAACCCCGGGAAGCTCAATCCCTACTCGTACGGTAGAGAAATCTTGTACCAATGAACTGGGGATTTCGGGATGCGTATCATCGACAATAAAAGAGTTGGGGTTAAGATAGTTTCGGTATTCCTCAAAATCATCTCCTTTTGGGGTGAGTACCACTACCACGTGCGCTTTTTTTAGCTCAGCTAAGTTGCGGATAAACCGACACTTACCGGGACGAGGTTTTTTATCCACCCCATAGACGGTATATCCTAAACTCTGCAAACTATCCGCAAGTACCTTTCCGATAAGTCCGACGCCTATGATAGCAACGTTCACAGAACTATCTGGAAAATAGAGACTCGTCACCGCTTTTTGGATGGAGTACACAGTCCCTCGAATACTAAGCGCCCGTGCCGGAATTCTCTTTGAGAGTGTATCTGAGAGTAGGCTCGGTAGTCTGCCTGCCAGAGCAAGGGAGATACATCCGATATCTTGGCGCAGATATTCTAACTTCTCGATAATCTTGCAGAGCCTTTGCTGGTCTCTAGCAAGCTCGTCATCACTCTCAGGGATTACCACTATGAGCCCTCTACCTTTTTTATTCAATCCAGTAGTAATAATTCCCGCTACTCCAAAGCGTCCGTTCCTAAATAGCCAACTTAATTGCTTCGGGCAATACGCCTTCAAATCATCTTTATCACCTGGATAGACGAGAAAGATGTATTGGAAAAAGCGCACACCAAACCAAAGGTTGAATAGCTTAAGGGAAAGTAGAAAAAGGTCGCGAAACAGGAGATTGAAAGTAAGGAATAGTCCTTGCCTTGCCATACGAATGAGGCAATCATTAGCCACCGATCCTTCGATGGGCTTGCGAGTGCTTTGGGTAGTTTCGTCCTTGAAACCAATGCCTGCTGGCGGGGTTTGAAGTAAAGAAGCAGTTAATGCCGACATTGGCCGTCCTCCTTTGTAAAGTTTCTAGTTTTATTAGACCAGATACTAAATAAAAAAGCAAGGTTTAGCATGCCTTGGTTTTTATCCATATTTTAGCTCTAGAATTTCCTGACTAGACTAGCATCTATATCCAATATTTGGGTTACCGCTTCTTGACTCAACATACAATAAGATTAAAGCACAGCTTCATTATAGAACAGTTTTGGATTAGGAAAAAAGCACAAGCTATTTTATCAAAAACGCATATGTATTGGGCCCTAAACATACATGGGTTGGGAACACCAATCAAGCGCGCCATCTTTTTCTCAGCACGTACTTACAAGTGAAATTGGGTGGCTATTTTATTTTTCGCGCAATCAAATATGCCACAGTATTCATGTCCCCACTGTGAGACTTCTCTTTCTTTTTAGAGTACTCTAAAACCTCCCAGTTTTTATACAGGTCTTTAAGCTCATCTCCTTTAAGATAGAACATATCTGGTCTCGCCTCATAAAATTCACCATCTTGAGTAAAGGCAGCTACCGTGTGGATACCGCCCCTATTGGTTATTCTCTGAAGTTGTTTAATCATCTGTATAGCCTCTTCGGGTATTAGGTGGTGCAGTACGAATGTATTGACAACCGCGTCAAACTTAGTTTTGGGGAGACTCCATACATCTCCCACTAGCGTACCCACCTTGGAACGTATGCTATTCAAACCTACTTCGGACGGGTCAACCGCAAGTACATCAAACTTCTTAGTTAGATATAAAGCATTCCTCCCCTGCCCAGCTCCAATATCCAGCACCCTACCAAACATATATTTTTCAGCGCGTTTTACGATAGGTAAGGGCAAAGCCCCAAACACGTTCTTCCGGGCATATAATTTATTATATTTTTCTGTAATTTTGTTCATGTTAAAAGTTAGACCCGCTCATTGCTGAACGGGCCGATGATAAGATCTACTTGGAGCAACACTTACTACACCCGCCGCCACTACAGGTTTCTATGCCGTCAAGCCCTACTTTTAGGGTGAATGGCCGGTGGCCGAACTCTTGAAAAAATAGCTCGTTGGTGGCGTTGTAAGTGGTTACCAATTCACTCTTGTCGCCATCGAGACCGAAGGTAGGATCATGGTGCAGATAGCATCCAAAGATGTCTTGGCAGTCTTTCATGTACTGCCGTGTATCGAGGATGTGCTGATGCCAATAGGTATCCACGAGGGTGGTAGGAGCAATCTTGTCAGGATACAGAAGTGCAATCACCAAGAACTCTCGGTACAGCTGCTCTGCTTGTTCGGTGGTGGCCTTGTCCCATCCCTTGCCTTCGGAGGACATAAGCTTGCGGGATACCCGCGATAAATCAAGCTTCATAATGGCCTGGATTTTTCCGTGGATAGCAGGATTGCCATATTTTTGGCTTACAACTTCCAAAGACCGACTAATCATTTTGCAACTCCTCACGTTTAAGGGTTTATGAAAAGAACACGATTACCTACTCCTCCTTTGTAAAGTTTCTAGTTTTATTAGACCAGATACAAAACAAAAAAGCAAGGTCTCTCATCCCCTGCTCTTGCTAGCTATTTAGCTCTAGAATTTCCTAGACTAGGCTCCTTATTCAAATATTTTAGCTACCGCTTCTTGACTCAACATACAATTAGATTAGAGTACTATTCCATTATAGAACAGTTTTAGATTATCAAAAACAGCAATTGAATTTTGGCAAGAGTGATGCTAGTATTTTTTTATGCACAAAAACGCTACATTTCTGATACTTTTTGGTACGCTCCTCGTGGCAGGTGGGGTTGTTTTATATGAACGACAGAAATTGGATAATCTGGTCATCCCCCGAGTATCCCAAAACGACCAGCAAGGACAGGATAATCAACCCAAAGATGATTTTCCCACAGAACTCAAGACTGATCCAAAGACAGGAGAGAAGGTGTTTGAGGGAAGGGGCATGCGTATGAGAATATCTGCAGAAAATCTCGTTTTCACTTTACGCCCAGATTTTGGACGTGATGGAGAGTTAATTATTCAAACTCCAGAGGATTTTGAAATTGAAAAAAGAATTCGGGAGAATGATGACCATAAAGAAGTCTACCCACTCTCTCAAATAGTAATCGAATTCGAACGCAACACCGACCATCTTACTTGGACTCAATGGCTGAAGAAGGTGGGTTTGGATGATGAGGATAGAATATATATCAATATTGATAGGCAGCCCGCAGCGCGGTTCTCCGGATCAGGAAATACAGAGAAAGGAGTGTCATTTTTTACACCAAATAGCGCATACATCGTGAGTATCACCGCTTACCTAGACGATCAATACCCTCAAAGTGCTCAAGTATACCAAAAAGTCCTAGAAGAGATCATCCCTACTATTACATTCATAGAGTAGTATTGCCTTTCCCAGGCATATTTGCTACGCTCTCTCCCAACAAGGTTTACGCATAGAACCTTGAAAATCTAATACCTGAAAGGAGGTATTTACTATGCGTGTTGGCTATTACACCTACATTCGATACAAAAGCATCCTGCTTATCACGGGGTGTTTTTTAATCCTCGATGACTCTTCTATCGAGTATCTGAGGCAAGATGAATGGAAGAGACAATCTGTTTGAATATATTTCTACTTTCCTCGTGAGAACAGGGATGCGTTAATTTGCAGGACATTTGGAGCCGGAGGATATCAAATCCTACAGGAAATCCAAAAATTTTATCAATCGTGTTCCCCCCCCAGAAATATTTCGTGCCCATCCAGTAAATAAATTGGGTGGTGCATCCGTCTCCTCTAGAAGATCTACTAAAAATACTTCATTGCCGAGGGAAAATTTTGTTGTGTCATAGATGGTGTCAGAAGGTGCCCCCTTGCCATCCCCTGCGATAGTGACTCGAAATAAATACTGACTATTTTGAAAATCTACTGTGCTCCCCCCCCACTCGAATCTACGCGCTCCCGTTTGCTTGAACTCCGGTGGATATAAAAACGATATTGGGACATACTCTGACTGTTGAAAGAGGATCCATCCTGTCTTAGGGTCGACAATTCGTTCGGCTAGAGGAAATGGACCTGTAGTTGATTCCTTAGGAATAGGTGATTTTTGCGTCCCATTGTTTTCCTGTGTGCCCGATACCTGCTCCGACACAGTCTGCCATATTATAGTATTATGTCGTTCATACAAAACAACCCCACCTGCCACGAGGAGCGTACCAAGAAGTATCAGAAATGTGGCGTTTTTGTGCATAAAAAAATATTAGCATGACTACTCCTCACTCTCAATGGTTAGGGGGGCTTTACCATTCTTTATGGAAATGCTACGAATATACCCAAAGTTCGCACATTTACAACTACATAAAGAAAGGACGAAAATGATCACCTACGCACACTATGGATAGGACTGTATAGTTTGCCCGTAGACTCATCACCGTATAACACCGAAGAAAGGAGTTCGATATGCAGAGGATAGTTTGTTGGTTGTTGGCACTGGCAGTAATGAGTCTTACCACTGTGTTGGCATATGCTGTGCAATGGCCTGTGTGGCCGCACAATAATGATGCTGATCAGCATAGAGTTGTGCAGGATTATGGATGCGTGGGTCTTGCTAGTAATTTAGAAGACCCTTCATCTGAAATTGGAGATGACTTTTGTTTTTCTGTAACGAAATCTCATGCTGGCATCGACATTGGATGTGAGACATCAGGTTGCCCATACACAACTAATAACGAGAAGATATGGGTAAAGCCCGTGACTGCGGGAACAGTGCTCTGTTCTAAGAATGATTGTGCTGATGATGGCAGTGACAAGTCGTGCAATCATGGCTATGGCAATGCTGTTGCGGTACAGTGCGGACCTGCCTGTGTAGACATGTATGGACACATGAAAAAAGGAAGTGTCTCTGCAGTAAAAGGGTCTTTTCTTACAGAGACCAGCGTGCTCGGGTACATAGGAATATCTGGACAAGCTTCCGGGCCCCATCTCCACTACGAGCGCAGATACGAGAATCCTGCCAACGCCGCTATCTGTAAATCGGATCCGATGGCAGTTGCGGGATATGTGTCAGGCCATCCATCTAACTATCACATAGAGGATCCTTGGACTCTCCTCACCACTCCTACCCGCAAGCTTCTCTTTGTGAGTGTACCTGAAGCAAACATTTACCGTGGTCCGGGTACCAAGTACTCGGTATTCGGCCAAGCAAGCAAGAACCAAATATATGTGGATGTAACAGAAGAAGACTATGTCGGAAAGGCCTCTTCACTTGGCGGTCGGACCGCCAAGTATAGTACATGATCAAGATTGTACATGTAATCTCACACTCGTGGGAACACGTGTATAGCATTGATTTTTCCTACCACCACATGGTAATTTTGTCCTATGCACAAAAACGCTACATTTCTGATACTTTTTGGTACGCTCCTCGTGACAGGCGGGGTTGTTGTGTTGTATGGGAACCAACAAGACGGAACAACATGGCAGAAAACACTGGAGCGAGTATCTGGTACATGGAAGAAGGATGACAACAGACAAAAACTGTTAGAACCTACCGAACCTTCTGCGGGGCCATTTCCATTTGCCGAACGAGTTGTTGATCCTATAACAGGGTGGATTCTGTTTAGTCAGCCGAAGTATGTGCCTATATCGTTTTTGTATCCACCGGAATTTGAGCAGACGGGGGCGCATAGGTTTGAATGGGGGGGGACAATATTAACTTTCTTTAATGCACCGTACTACCTAAGATTAACTATAGGCGGAGAGGGCAAAGGTTTGCCGCTAGAAAAAGAGTATGGCACAAGCACTTTTAATTTAGAAGGTCACGTTTTCCAGTTCACTCTTTTAGAGGGCGGGGGCATAACCTCTCACAATTGGAGAAGCCTTCCGACTAGTCAACGTGATGAGCTGGCAAAAATTTTAAACCTTACACCAGGGTTAAATATTCTAATGGTAGAGATATGGTGTTCACCAAGTAACATAGAGAGTTGTACAAAATCCGAAGGGCGAAGATTATTACATGATATATCTTCAAGTATCCATCTCGCTTTCAATCCTCGCTAGTGTATCGTCGTGTCCAAAAAAAGAGATTTTGAGCCCCTTTCTTGAGGCCCCTTTACTATTTGTAGCCGCCCATGGTATGTGTAATGGCAAGCAAACCTTTACAACTTTATAGCGTGCGAACGAATAGGAAGTGGATTC
>Ga0155046_135_pt1 | contig 16851 bp, 23 predicted proteins | sample RifCSPhighO2_01_FD_106014 | JGI IMG/M metagenome (GOLD analysis project Ga0155046, IMG submission 106014) | Candidatus Ryanbacteria bacterium RIFCSPHIGHO2_01_FULL_48_27
TAGCGGTAATCCCGTCTCGGGTCCCCGCCACTTTAAAGTCCATATCCCCGTGGTGGTCTTCCGGCCCTTGGATGTCGGTCAGCACTTTATATTTTTTGCCCTCCATCATAAGCCCCATTGCAATACCAGCGGCTGGCTTTGCGATAGGTACTCCGGCGTCCATGAGCGCAATGGAAGAGGCGCAGACAGAAGCCATGGAGGTGGAGCCGTTTGACGCCATAGACTCCGAAACAATTCTGATGGTGTAGGGGAATGAGTCCTTGGGTGGGATTATGGGAACTAGCGCTTTTTCTGCGAGTGCGCCGTGGCCTATCATACGGCGGTTGGTGCCACCCATTTTCCCAGTCTCTCCTCCAGAAAATGGAGGAAAGTTATAGTGGTGCATAAAACGCTTACTTCCCTGGATTTCCATACCTTCTATGAGCTGGGCATCCCGTGGCCCACCAAGGGTAAGGACGGAGAGAACGTGTGTTCCTCCGCGATAAAAGATGCCAGTGCCATGAAGCACGGGAGACACTCCCCCTGCGTGCGCTTCAAGGGCTCGGAGCTCGTCAAAACCTCTACCGTCAGCTCGTTCGCCTTTTTCAAGAGCTTCTTTGTGCACGAGCTCGTCAACTTGGTGCTCATAATATAAGTCTCCAAAAGAAGATTCTTCGGGAAGCTTTTCTTTAAGGAGGATAAGCCAGTCTCCTCGAAGCGTGGATGTTTTCCATTCTTTGAATATCGCTTCTTTTAACTTTCCTGCGACGTGTTCGGCAAAAAGATTTTTAAGTTCATCACTTGGGTCTTTCAAGTCAATCACTGTTTTTTCTTTTCCGATTTCTTTGACGATTTTTTCTTGAAATTTCTGCAGTTTCTCTATTTCTTCAGATGCCCTGGTGAGTGCTTTTGTCATGTTGTCTTCAGAAGCCTCATGAGCACTGGCCTCAATCATGTTGATGTTGCCGTCTTTTCCACAAATGGTTGCATCTAGGGCAAAACCGTCGGCGTCACGCGCTGGGTTTATGACAAAATCTTCAGAATCTTTCATCAGGCCGATCCGTACCGCAGAAGCGGGGCCATTCCAGGGAATATTGGAAGTGGCAAGCGCCAAAGACGCCGCGTTTATGGCCAAAATATCCGGGTCTTCTTTGTCTAGCGATAAAACAGTGATAATCACTTGCACCTCGTTTCTAATGCGTTGGTCAAAAAGCGGGCGGATGGTGCGGTCCACGGCACGGCCACCAAGAATTGCTTCGTCAGACGGCCTTCCTTCTCTGCGCATAAAACGGCTCCCAAGGATTGCTCCGGTGGCGTAAAACTTTTCTTCGTAATCAACGACGAGTGGAAAGAAATCAATTCCTTCGCGCTTTTTGCTTGAAATAACGGCCGTGGCAAGAATAGATGTGTTGCCCAATGTTAAAATGACCGAGCCATGTGCCTGGTCGGCGAGGTCGCTAAAAGTAGCGGTCAGGGTCTTCCCACCGATTTCGGTGGAGAATTCTTTTTTCTGCATATATGTTGCCTGACCTTCAGATTGAAGTATTGGAGTTGTGCTCAATACTCTATATCTAAAGACCAGGTGATTGGCGAATAATGCTTTGAGTGTAGCAAAATCACCTTGTTTTTCAATGGTAATTCCCTTGACAAATAAACAAAATTAGTATATAATTACACCAAAGTAAGTTCCTTGTAAATCACTTTCTTCAATCCCATCTGTAAACTCTTTTTTGGAGGACGAAAGATGTCAGTTCAAGTTTATGGTGAGCCCAACAATGAATCTCACCTGGTTCCGGTGCGCGTTAGTCTTCTCAACAAAAAACTCACCAACTCGCGAGTCGTTGTGGTCAACATGGGCAAGGACAACCAGCGCGCCCAGGTCGCTGTTACCGATTTGGACACAAACAAAACCAGGACTGCGCACGTGAAAAAGACCATGTTCGGGACCTTCATGGATGCGACGGGAAAAGAATACTATCTCGACTAGCGTCCAAACTCGCAATGAACCCCAGCGAGTATAAATAAGGGGTTCTTTGTTTTTATACTACTTTTTCTTCTGTCGCCCGCCGATGAGAAAGCGGTGAGCGTTTTCTCCTAAAGTGCTAGTGTATTCTTTTTAGAATATCTTTATAGACAACAGAACGATGACTAATAATAAGTATCTGAACAACTTTTTTCTCTATTTGATATATTACCCGATAATCCCCAACACGAAGCTTGCGCAATCCACCTAATGTTTGTCGAAGTGGCACCCCAAACAACTCTGGCGCGGTCGTCAATTTGGAACGTACAGAATCGCGAATTTTTCTTCGCCACATTTTGTCCAATTTTGGCAGGTCCTCCTTGTGGACAGAGGGGTGCAACGCAATAGAGTATCTTACTTCCATGCACTGTCGCTGTCGGGAATAAAACGCGCCTTGTTTTTTAGCCGCTCACTTGCTAATTGTTCAAAAAAACGGTCTTCCTCAATCTCAAGTGCGAGGGTAAGTAAGTGCACCGCTTTGGTCGCTTCGGGTACCTCATCGCGCCGGGCAAGTTTTTGAAGGGCATCCCGGGTGTTTTTAGAAATGCTGATATTTATTCTATGTTTTGTCGTTGCCATATGAAGTAGTGTATCAAAAGTGTATCACTTGTGTCAAGTACTCTATCCTTGAAAAAGTGTTCTGCGCCAAGACAAAGTATTTGCTACTTTTTCTTCTGTCGCCCGCCGATGAGAAAGCGGTGAGCGTTTTCTCCGAGGTCGAAAAAGTCGTCAGTGACTTCTTTGAGTCGTCCAGAAGATGATTTGCCGAATGACACGACTTCCACTTGGCACCCCTCGTTCATTTGGAGGTATTCCACGAGTGGAATAAAGTCGCCATCACCAGAGGCGATAATCACGGTGTCTAGTTTGGGCGCCATTTTGATGGCATCAATGGCAAGACCGATATCCCAGTCGGCTTTTTTCGCGCCACCATAAAAGATTTGGAGCGGTTTTGTTTTTGTTTCTATTCCTGCTTTTTGTAATGCCTCAAAAAAATTTTTCTCATCGCCAGATTCTGTGGTAATGACATACGCAATGGCGCGTACTAGTTGGCGCCCTGCGAGTACTTCTTTGAGCACTGCGCCGAAGTTAACGCGTGCGTTGTATAAATTTTTCGCGCTGTGATACAGGTTTTGCGTATCAATGAAAATGCCGACTCTCTGATTTTTGTGTTTGATTATAGCCATGAATAATTTCTAATCACTATAGTAAAATAGTACTTGCACATTCTGCGTTACCACTTCCTGCCTCGTAGCTGACGCGAAGCGTCATGGTACTGGGGTGTTTGATAATGGTCATATCTTAAGTATATAGTATTTTTTTCGTTCTATTAAAAACAAAATTCCTCAAGCGAGGAATTTTGTTTACTTGAGTCCTAATTTTTTCACCGTCTCCTTATATTTCTTTTCGTCTTTCTTTTTTAAAAAACGCATGTGCTTTTGGCGATTTGCCACCATTTGCAAGAGCCCCCTTCGTGAATGTTTGTCTTTGCGGTGTGTTTTGAGGTGGTCGGCGAGTTCTTGGATTTGTCGGGTAAGGAGCGCAATTTGAACCTCCGGAGAACCAGTGTCTCCGTCTTTTCGCGCGAACTTCTTTACTATTTCGGTCTTCTTTTTCTTCGTAATCATTGTTTTTCATACTATCAAAAAAGCCATTTTTTTACAACTTTTTTGTAAACCCCAACACCTGTTTTGTCATTGTTTTTATTTTGCCGCTCGTTTTGTTTCCACATGCCTAATGTTGTTTTAAACTTTTAATTGCGTCGCGCACATTTGCTTGTCTCACAAAATGATGACAAAACGGGTGTGGGGGCAAATAAAAAAAACGACCAAGGTCGTTTTTAAAAAAGAAAGTGATTATTGTTACTCCACTCGAATAGGCGGGTGTGAGCAGTGGCCATCACCGGGATTTCTATACGCCGGCGGGAAGCATGGGTGTAGTCCTCCACCCGTTGTTTTGCTTTCAATCCGTCGTCCGCTCACCGATTGGTTTCCGCGGCAAAGACCGTCAGTATAAAATATAAAATTCTCGGGGCATTTGTAAGTGCCACCATTCCAGTCAAAAGTCTTTGAAAGAATCGAGTGTACGCCAATGGGAATTGTTATACCGGGGGAATATTTAGTGCGTTCAATCGCCATGGCGATGGACGATATGACAATCGACACAAACACAAGAAGCACGAAAGTCTCCACGGTACCCCTAGCCTCAGAAGGTGCTTTTGCGGGCATTGGATATTCCGACATTTCAAAATAAAAGTAACTCTATTTTGAGGGTACTGAAGGTGCTCCTTTTTGTCAATAATAATACACGGTATACTAAAGATAATGTCGCAAAATATTTCTCAACTACAAAGAGAATTTCTTGAACATCTTGAAATTGAAAAAGGGCGGAGTTTAAAAACGGTAGAAAACTACGGCCGATACATCTCTCGCTTTTTTAAGTTTGGTAAGCCGAAAAAACCAACCGACATTACCGACGACATGATACGAACATATCGCCTCGCACTTAATCGCGGTGGACTTTCTAAGCGGACGCAAAACTACTACCTCATTGCGCTTCGTGGGTTTCTCAAATATTTGGCATGGCGCACCATTCCTTCGCTTGCGCCAGAGCGCATAGAGCTCGCTAAAGAGTCTGGGCGCGACTTAGATCTCATTTCTTTTTCAGAACTAGAGCGACTCATTGGCGCTCCCAGTGGAAAAGATTTGCGGAGCTTGCGTGACCGCGCAATGTTGGAGCTCCTCTTTTCAACAGGGCTTCGCGTTTCAGAGCTTTGTGGTCTCTCTAGATATCTTGATATCACCCGAGACGAGTTTTCTGTTCGTGGTAAAGGCAGTAAGGTGCGCGTGGTCTTTCTTTCTGCGCAGGCAAAAAAGGCAATTAAGGAATACCTTGATAAAAGAGTGGATTTAGATGAAGCGCTTTTTGTCCGTATCCCAAAATCAAACATTGCGAACTCAAAAAATAGTGATTTACGTCTGACCTCCCGCTCGGTGGAGCGCATTGTGAAACACTATGCGATAAAGGCGGGTATTGATAAAAAAGTCACGCCCCATGTTATTCGCCACTCATTTGCGACCGACCTTCTGGGAAACGGTGCGGACTTGCGTAGTGTGCAGGCACTTTTAGGTCACTCAAATATCGCGACAACGCAAGTGTACACCCATGTAACGGACAAACATTTAAAAGACATACACAAGTCTTTTCATGGAAAGGGAAGGAGGACGTAGCTTCTGTAGCTTCCTAGCTTCGCCGGCTTTTTAGGAAAGAATACTGTGCACTTTTCGTGTTTGTTAAAAAAACACCATTCGTCGGATGACGGATGGCGTTTGTAAAAATGTTTTTAAAGATAAAGAAGTCCAGGATCAATGCCAGCTATTTTGGGCCTAGAGGACTTTCTTTTGTGGCGATTGCCGCCCAGACTCCGGCGCTTGGTTTTCGGCACTGCCTTCGTGGACAGGTGGCGTGTTGCGAGGGTAAACATTTTTATGGTTGCGCATGCCTCCCCGAATGCCTGATGAGCATGATTTGGTGAAATAAAACCAGAATGGAATACGTTTGCCGCATGGAATGAGATTAGCAAGCTTTCAACTTTTTGGGCAGTCTTCTTGTTTAGGACCTTAGTATTTCTATTTATGATAGATTTTACGGTAAGGTCCGAAAGATTATTCACCTCGGCACTGGTTTTTCTCCAATCCTCTTTCCCGATTGCTTTGTTAATCGCGTGCACAATATCTTTGACGATTCTATTGGTGCTCATTGCATTTGCCTTGGTGTACGTTTCACGCCACCCATTTGCGGCCGTGTATCTTGCTTGTCCATTTCCTGAAGCGTGCAAGTCACGATGCTTTTTTGAAATTCTTCCATAAAATCATGGGCATCTTGGAGCCCCAACTTCTTTTGGGTCACCATTTCCATTACCGTGCCGGTGAAGAGTTGGGGTGTTAAAACAGAAATTTCACCGCGTCCCATTTTGGCAAAACAAACCATAAGGACTTCCCACATAATCGTGTTTCGTCTGCTATTGTTCATGAGCCGTTCTCCGCATTTCTTTCTGCGCACAGCATTTCACACTCGCTCCCCATTGTCAATGGGTGTTATTGACAAAATCATTTAAATTTGGTAGCATTTTTCTCGGAACTACGGAGGTTTCAATGCCTAGGATTCCAGAGCAGTTTGACGTAGAGGGGCGGCTTGTTGTCAGTGTAAAGCGAGACCAACCGCCTCTTGGAGACGGCATGTCTTCGGTTGTTTGTTCGAAGATTGAAAATGGAATATTTTATTTTGCTGGCATCAGAGACACGGATGTTTTGAAAGGTGGCGGCAAGAATTTTCAACTTCCCGGTGGTCGCGCAAAAACGCCGGACCATGAAAAAGAAAGTCCTCGCGACACCGCGCTTCAGGAGGTCTATGAAGAGGCGGGGGTCGTCCGTATGGACGGTGACCGACTTGAGGATATTGATTTGGAGCCAGTGGCTTTTGTGACTCGGCACAATGTGCCGCTTCGCGATAAGGCCGACCAGCCGATTATGATAGAAATCCCTACGGGGCAAAACGATAAAGATGGCAAAAGGATTATGAGGCTCGCACAAAAACGTGGCACGATATATCAATCCGTTTTTGCGCATAGTGGGCTCGTGCAGTTGCGTGAAACAACGGACCATGACGCAAAGGAGCCGCGTTGGTTTACCTTAGATCAAATCGTAGATGCTCCGGATGATGCAAGGTGGTCAGTGTCCCACATTGTCGTTCTTGTGGAAACACTTAAGCTTATTGCGCGTGGACTTCGAGCGTTTTGTGTAGATGCTCAGCTAGACGCACAAGAGGAAGCCGATAAGGTGAAAAGCCCCCAAAAGCGTTTGGTCAAATGGGACAGAGAGGATTTTTATTTTTACGGCGCAATCATTGATGCCGCGAAACAAAGCAATCGAAATTATTTTGCTATTTCTGATTTTGCCGACTTGGGAGAGGAAGATAATTCACTTGCCAGGTTTAAGATTGCTGGCCACGTGTTGAATGCCGAGGCAATTCTTGAGCGGGCAGTGGACCAGTCTTTTGCCCATAGGTTTTTGTGGAAACGGGACAGAGATAGTAATGAAAAGCCGAATTTTGAATTTGAAGAATTTTGTGGATTCGGAAAGCGGAATAGGTATTTCCCGGCCGAATAATCAACAAAAACAAAGGCGCTCCGTTGGGGCGCCTTTATATTTTATAGGACGTAAACAAGCATAAGTAATTTATGGCAAAGTAAAAAAAGAGCATTTCTACTTCACAAAGTATCGTTTTCGTATTTCTGCCACCTCCTTCTCTTCCTCCTCTTTTCTCTTCTCTTTTCCGCCCTCCCCCAAAGTAGCCAATTCTTTTTCGGGAAGCGCAGATAATTCAGAAGATTTTTTTTCTAAATATTCTTTGGTGTTTCGTTCTGGGTCATCAAGCACTTCTTCAAGAAGTGCGTGGAGAATAAACCCAATGCGTGGCCCGGGCTTTTCGCCTGTTAATGCTATGATTTTTGCCCCGTCTATTTTCAACATTCCCACCGAAACGGGGGCACGACTCGCCTCTTCAATCATGGATTCATATTTGCGCAAGCGGTATGGCTTTTCTTTGGGGCGCCCCATGCCGATACGGTCGCAGGCGCGTACTTTCATCAGGTCCCACACATTTTCTGGCCCAACATTTCTTACCAGGCGCCTGACCGCAGACAGTGTAATTTGGTCTATGTCGGTGAAAAAGAGATGCCAGCGCACTAACTTTGAGACCACGTCTATCGTTTGGTTGGGATATTTAAGTCGGGTGCAGATTTTTTCAGCCACACGCCCACCTACCACATCATGGCCATAAAAAGTCCAATCTTTTTTTTCATCCGACCAACGGCGTGTTTCTGGCTTAGATACATCGTGAAAGAGCGCGGCAAGTCGGATGTGCAGAGGCCATTCACGTTCAGCAGAGTGTTGTAGTGCTCGAAGGTTGTGTTCCCAGACTGGGTAAATGTGGTCACCATTTTGTTTCACATCAATCCCCGTCTCAAGCTCTGGAGCAATATGTTTTAAAATGCCATGCTCATGCAATAGCGTAATGCCACGCATGGCATCGTGCGCCATGAGAATTCTTGAAAATTCGTCACGCACGCGCTCCACGGAGATTTCTTTAAGGTTTTCAGAGAATTCCTTTATTGCAGAGCTCGTTTTTTCCTCAATTGAAAAGCCGAGTTCGGTCGCGATACGAACGGCACGCATAATACGAAGAGCGTCTTCCGAGAATCGTTCGCGCGCCTCCCCTACCGCTCGCACAACTTTGTCCTCCAAATCTTCTTGTCCACCAAAAAGGTCAATACGTTTTTCAGTGCTCGGGTCATACGCTATAGCATTGATGGTAAAATCGCGGCGCTTAAGGTCTTCTTCAATATCTAGGCTAAACGCAACTTTATCCGGACGGCGTTTGTCGCTGTATGTTTCTTCAATTCTATATGGAGTTACTTCCACCACCTTGAGTGTCTCGTCAGTCGGGTTTTCATTTACCACCCCCACGGTGCCATAGTCGTTTTCATAAAAAGTATTACTAAACAGTTTTTGGATCTGCTCGGGGGTAGCATTAGTGGTCACATCCCAGTCTTTGGGTTTTTTCCCCAGCAAGAGGTCACGTGCGCATCCGCCAACAAGGTATGCCTCAAAACCTTCTTTTTGAAGGGTTTGTGTTACCAAAAGAATTTCTTTGGGGACGTTAAATGACATAGTGACAGTGTAATATATTTTTGCCTTTGTTTCAGCTTTGTATTACGCTTGAAATTAATACTGCCCCCGTAGCTCAACGGATAGAGCACTGGTCTTCGGAACCAGTGATGTGGGTTCGATTCCTGCCGGGGGCATAAAAAGTAGTTATGCCCACCATTTTGGTGTGGTATAATTTTTGTTTATGAATGATATTGGAATATTTTACGCGCTCATGACGGCTGTTACGTGGGGACTAGTATACGCCATTGATGAAAAGATTTTAATAAACGTATCCCCCTCCGCACTCCTTTTTGCCAATGCGCTTATTATGGCAATTGTTATTTTGCCAGTGTTTTATTTCGATTCCTATGGCATTAAAGACCTCCTCAATTCAGGGAGATTGAACCTCACTCTTATAGTTATCACCGCTGCTCTTGGGGCATTTGCCAACTTCTTTATCTTCTCTGCCATTAAGGCTTTGGGGGCGCCCACCGCAACAGTTATTGAAATCACCTATCCCGTGTTTGTTGTTTTGTTTGGCTTTCTTCTTTTTCGGGCCCACCTGAATATTATGTTTTTTCTGGGGGCCGTTTTTATTTTTATAGGGTCTTTCATCATCATTCGGCTTGCGTAAAGTCGCTAGAATTTATAAAGTTCATCAAGTTCGTAAGGTTATAAACTTGATTGCGCCCCGAAAGAGCCTTAGAACCTTCTAACTGCCCCTACCCTCTCGTAGTTTAATGGATAGAATATCTCCCTCCGAAGGAGGTGATGCAGGTTCGATTCCTGCCGAGAGGATAAGCACAAAGTGATTGTACTGTCGGAGCACGCACATTGATGTGCGTGCGTCAGGAATCGAAGGGCGTAGGCATCCGCTGAAGGCGGAGCCGAGCCGGGGTCGCGAGTACTTATGAGTCTGCCTCCGCCAGTTGGCGGATAGCGGACGAATTAGTAACTCGTGACCGAGTCCTGCCGAGAGGATTATATTAAAAAAGGACGCTCTTGCGTCCAGAAATAAAGTGAGGGGCTTCTGTTGCCAGGTGCCCCCCAAACCCCGCTCTAGCTACCGTTAGGCAGCGAGAGCAAATGCCTTGTTGTCGTTGGCATTTGTAGTTGATAATCCCCTACGCGACTAGCTTTTACTACGCACGTCAATCCTGTTTCGCCCCCATAACCAAGCACCGAAAGGTACTCTGCAAACAGTTTGGGGCTAACTGCGCCCCCGCAAACCGCGTCGATGCTGGCCCGCACCATCTGCAACCCTTATGATGGATACTGTTTAGCTGGTTCAACGCCATTACACTGGCTCCGCAGCTACATCCTATCGGTGTTTGGTGGTGGAGGCGCCGGGCACTGCCCCCGGGTCCGTCACGCTTATTCTGCTAATCAGGAACTATCAAGTTGCAATTTATCATGCTTAGTGATAAAAGTCAAGCAAAAGGATATTTTTAATTTCGTTACTTTACGTCGGCGAATAAAAAAGTATAATCAATCTAATAATTCATTAATCTTCTTTAAAGAAATTGCGGGTATGGTTTAGTGGTAGAACACGTCCTTGCCAAGGATGAGACGGGAGTTCGATTCTCCCTACCCGCACACTAAATTTCGTTTTTAATTATGTTCTATTTGTATGTGTTGGGAAGCAAAAAAGATAAAGATCTTTATATTGGCTCAACAAATAACCTAAAAAAACGATTGGAAGAACATAATTCTGGAAAAGTTCCGGCAACAAAACCAAGAATTCCATTCAAGCTTCTTTACTACGAATCCTATTTTGCAGAACAAGACGCAAGAAAGCGAGAATCAAGCCTTAAGTTAAGAGGACAAGCTCGAGTCCAGCTCATCAGGCGTATCAAGTCTACTTTGGAACTTTTCCGAAACGAAAATTAGTGTACGGGCCTATCCGCATAAAAATTTATTGACCCCGATTCTCTGCGCGTAGATCACCCAACGGGCATTGGATTCTAATTGTTTCATAAATAACATAAAAATAGATTTCACATGAAACAATTCAATAAAAATCTGGTGAAAAGCTGTGGATAAGCATGTTGATATGTGTATAAAGGACAGTCTTTTTTGTCGTATATTTTAGGACAAAAACTTAAAAAAGTATTATAAAATAAGGGTATAATAACAAAAAGACACTAAAATTATGACTTTTTGGTTTCACGTGAAAGAATTAATGAGTTTGTTTCATGAATAACCACATTTTTGTTGGAAAATTAGGAGAAGATTTAGCCGTGCGATTTCTTGAAGAGCGTGGTTTTATCGTCTTGGAAAGAAACTATTGGAAAAAATGGGGCGAGCTAGATATTGTTTCTGAGAAAAATGATGTACTCCATTTTGTTGAGGTAAAATCAGTTTCCCAAAAAATGAATAGTGATGAACAGAAGTCTGTTATTCATGAAACATCTCGTCAACCCGAAGACGCGGTTCATCCTTGGAAGGTTAAAAGATTATCACGAACAATACATTCTTATCTCGCAGAGAAGGGGATTGAGGAAAATAGTTGGCAGTTTGACATCATCGCTGTTTTTATTGATCAAGAAAAAAAGACGGCAAGGGTTCGTTACACGGAAAACATTCTCATTTGAAGTTTTTAAAGAAAAATCTTTTAATTACTGTCTTTTCTTGCTACAATACAAAAAATAGGCGGTGAAAAACGTAAAGGACATTTTTAAAATTTTGTCCTTTACAAAAAATAAAAGAAACGGGGCGTAGTATACCGGTAGTACGTCTGCTTTGGGAGCAGATAGACCGAGTTCGATTCTCGGCGCCCCGATTAATTTTTGAGCTTATTGGAAAGTAGTTTCTCCTCGTCTTCTATTGGAGAACCAAACAGTAATGTTTGGGCGCTTTTTCCAACGACGGAAATGAGTAGCGCAAGAAGAATAAGCCCAGCAATCATGGTAAGAGAGGCGGCTATTTTCCCAAGGGGGGTTATGGGCACGAGGTCCCCATATCCAATAGTTGAGATGGTAACGATGGCAAACCACATTCCTTGAGGAATGCTGGTGAATTCAGTTCCCGGTACTTTGGACTCTATAAGGTGCATAAGGGTGCCCGAGATGGTGACCGTGGAAATAAAGGCCAAAAAGTATATTTCCATATCAACGCTCCGAATGAGACCCAAAACGCCAGCCCCGCGGTCTTTTTGGCGCTCAAGGGTGATGAGTTTATAAATACGAAAAAGACGCAAAAGACGAAGAATTCTAACAACGCGTAGGACGCGGAGCTCCTGAAGGCCGGCAAGGGGTGGAAAGACAAAAATAAGAAGACTGGGAAGAAAAGACAGGAGGTCTATAAGCCCCAAAGGGCTTCGTATATATTTCCAACGTTTTGGCGTATAGAAAATTCGGAGAATATACTCAAAGAGGAAGAGAGTGGTAAATACAATATCCGCTATAAAAAAGGTATTTTTGTATGCAGCAAGGTCGGGGACTGTCTCAAGGACAATGAATAGCGTTGAAAGAAAAATGCTTGCTCCTATTGCGATGTTGAAAACATATGATTCCCTGGATCTTTCGTCTTGGAATATTTGTCGAAGATTTTTCATATTTTAGTTACAGCGTAAAACACTATAGCGTAAGTTGAACCGATTGTATAGCCACAGCATCAGAAAATTGCTAAATATACCCAGAAAAAAATCTTGGTTAAGGAAGCTTGTTGCCGAATTGTTTATTATAATAAGGATGATGGAGTATAAAATTTTTAAAACCTGGATAGAGATAGATCGCAAGGCAATAACCCAAAATATAAAGACTTTTCGGAAGTTGATTGGTAAAAAACCACAACTTATGGCCGTGGTAAAGTCTAATGCTTATGGTCACGGGCTTTGGGTTTTCGCCCAAGAGGCACAAAAGGCGGGAATTGATGGTTTTTGTGTTGATAGTGTTGCGGAGGGCATAACCTTGAGGCAAAAGGGGATTACGAAACCTATTTTAGTTCTCGGTTTTACTCTGCCGGAACTTTTTGGAAAAGCTTTTGAAAACAAGATTATTATCTCCATCTCAAGCATGGAAGGACTGCGGGCACTTGCGCGCGCAAAGAAGAAGCCTAACTTTCATTTGAAAGTTGATACGGGGATGCATCGACACGGTTTGTATCTCGGGCAAATAGAAGTTGCCGCGAAGTTTATACGAAAAAACAAACTTCCACTAAGGGGGGTATTTACGCACTTTGCTTCTGCAAAAGATAGTAACTATCCCACCTATACAGACAAACAATTTGAAATATTTAAAAAAGCAGTCGCCATTCTTGAAAAAGTCGGGTTTAAAAATCTTATACAACACGCAGCCGCAACCGGGGGCACTTTGGTGAACAAAAAGTATCACCAAGACTGGGTGCGTGTGGGCGCGGGGCTTTATGGGCTTTGGCCATCAAAAGAATTGGAGGTACAGCTCGGAGACAAATTGACATTAAAACCAGTGCTTTCCTGGCACACTATTGTAAGCGAAGTGAAGTCCATTAAAAAAGGAGAATTTATTGGCTATGATTTGGCGTATAGGGCTTCGCGCGATACGGCTATTGCGGTGTTGCCTGTTGGGTATTGGCACGGCTTTTCTAGGGCTTTGAGCGCGGGCGGAGTGGTTTTGATAAAAGGCAAAAGAGCGCCAGTTGTTGGTAGGGTTTCAATGGATATTGTGGTGGTGGATGTGGGGGAAATTAAGTGCAAACAAGGAGATGAGGTGGTCATTATTGGAAAGCAGGGGAATGAAGAGTTGCTCGCTTTTGATGTTGCGCAAAAATCAGGTACTATACATTACGAGTTATTGACGCGGCTCAATCCTCTTATTGAGAGAGTTGTCGTATAAATTATTTTGACTATCGGGCCATCGGATAGTGGTAGTCCGTACCCTTGGGGTGGGTATAGCGGCAGTTCGATTCTGCCTGGCCCGAACGATAGTGAGGAACAGAACCCCGCAATACCTCGCAGTTTTCCCAGAGGAACTTTATCCCCAGAAAAAAAACAAAAGGGTTTTAAAATGGTATTCTAAATGTAGTGGTTTTTAGTATTTAATTTTTAAATTCAAAATGTCTATTCCCAAAATTGTAGGTATTATAGCGGTGCTCGCGCTTTTGTCAGCCATCCCTTTTTTTATGGGGAAGAAAGAGCCGGCGTCTCCTGGTTCTAAAGATCTCGCACCAATATCTGGGTCCCCCGTGTCCGAGTTTGCAAGGGAACTTGAAAGGCTTGAAGTGGGCGATTCGGTAGAACAGGCGCCAGTGAAAGCCATCGTGCCAGTTCAGTCTGCGCCCGTTCTCGAAAGCGCGCCGGTTATTTCTGAGTCGATAACACCGACAACACCAAAAACTGTTGCTGTTGATATTCAAAGCTTTGCTTTTGGCCCCAAGGAATTGACCATTAAAAAAGGAACGACGGTTGTTTTCACGGACAAAGATGGCGTTCCCCACACGGTAACTTCTGATGTTGTTTCCGGCTCCGGGGGTCTAAATAGCGGTCACTTGGCCCAAGGTGGAACCTATCAATTTGTTTTTGATAAAATCGGAACATACCGTTATCATTGCGAATATCACCCGTCAATGAAAGCAACCATAACCGTTACTGAATGACGCATGTCTTTGTTACCATTTCCACCAAAAATTAACTTTGCCATCATTACTGCAACGATTGCGGTTGGTCTTGATATTACCTTTCACTCTCTTTTCACCGAACCGATGGAGAGCTTCGATTATTTTTCAGTAAAATGGCTCCTTGGGTTTTTTGTGACGACAATTTTTCTTAATTGGTCGCTCAATATTGGTAGGTTGCTGAAGAATATACCAGCTGTTCTTATTGCCGCGGGCTCGTTCAGTTTTCTCATGAGTTTATACTATCGTTGGTGGGAGTTTGTTTCCGGGATTCCGTATGGTATTCGGCCCCCGGATATTGTCTTTATTGATCGAAGCGATGTTCTTCTTTTTGCTGGATCGTGGTTTTTGGGCCACTCGCTCTTCTACTTGACGGGGATTTTTGTTGCTCGGCGGTTTTCCGGAATTGAAAGTGAATTAATATAAAGGATAGTAGGAAAAGTGCCCCGCCCAAGATTGGGCGGGGCACTTTTGTAAGCGCGCGAGAGGGAGCTAGTGAGTAAGATCATTTATTGAACTGTCAACCAGCGCGTTCGTGATTTTCCCGTCCTCCATTTTTATCACTATTGAGTGCATGGCCCCAGTGTTTATTTTGAAAGAATACTCAAATTCATAACACAAATGGCAGTCCACGGCGCCAAGGTTTTTTCCCCGCACGAGAGAAAGGTTTGACCCCCCCGAGGCGTATGTTGGAGAGTATTTTTCTATCCACTCCTTTGCAAAAGCTTGCGATTGTTTTTGGGCAAACTCGTCTTCGCCTGGAAATATCCAGAGAGCGGCAAATAGGACGAGTGTACTAAGTCCGACAGCGAGAGTTTTTTGATTCATATTCTGCAATATTATCATAAAACATCCCCCATTTTAAGGGTGTTTTTGACGGAAGAGTGGTTGGGAAAAGACTTGATTTTTTTATTAAATATGCCATAATGTAAACAGAGGAAATAATCTAATATAGTTTCTGTTTTGTTTTTTTGGTTCGGTGCTAACTTTGGGAGTCAAACATGAGCATCTTTCGGGCCGTGTTTTTTCTGACGGTGATTCTCACCGTCGTGACATTCGTAGCGCAAAAGTGCGCTCCGTCGTTCCACAACTGGGCCGACGGAGTAGCAGCTCAGGAACAGCAAAAGTTTGATCAGCGCACGCGATAAGCGTGCTGGGTCGACAAAAGAGGGAGGTTGCACTGTTGTGCGCCTCCTTTTTGTTTTTGCAAAATTACTTGCCCTCGACCCTCTTTTCTGGGTAAGCTGGGGGTAGACTCATTTGAAAAAGAGATTTCTGTGCCGAAGCGAACAGAAGACCAATTTGGAAGCATTGACCCGCCACTGTATAGAAGTGTTGCGTTTGCCGCGAACTCAATTGCAGATGCCGCGAAGGCTTTTAGCGCTTATGCAAGCAGGTATGCCTATGGTCGGATGGGAAATCCATCTATTAAGCCATTTGAAACATGGTTTGCCGAATTTGAGGGAGTTGGTGAGGGCTCTGTGTGGGCCACCAACACGGGGATGTCCGCTGTTTTGCTTGCGATTAAAGGAAGCACCTCCGCTCAAGTTGGTAGAGGAAGAAGGGTTGTTGCCTCTCCGTATGTATATGGCGGGACACACCACCTTTTAGAATTATTGGACCGCAATGGAGACATTGACCTTTTTTGGGTTGAAGATCCGTTTTCTCTTGCATCGTGGGAGGAGGCGATCGGTAGGCAATCGCATCCAGCTTGCGTGTTGCTTGAAACGCCGTCAAATCCGACTATTGATGTTTTTGATATCAGGGCAATTGCTCGGATGACACATGATCATAACTCAAGACTTATTGTAGATAACACATTGGGTGTTGGGCTCCAGTGGCCAATATTTCTTGAAGCGGATGCAGTGGTATATTCGGTAACCAAGGCTCTTAATCGGGCTTCGTCGGAGCTTGGTGGGGCGCTTGTTGTCTCCTCGTCGTTTAGGCAAGAAATAGAAGAAGTTTTTGATGACATCTTTGTACACTACGGACTTATCATGCATCCAATGTCAGCGGCGGCGGTTTACGAGAAACGAACCACACTCGTTCGCGATATGGAACTTTTTTCAGCCAATGCGTTAGAGGTCGCTGCATTTTTGGCGCAACACCCGAAGGTGAAGAGAGTAAATTATCCGAAACTTTTTTCCAATAGGCACTTTCCCATTGCACAGGCACAAATGCCCAAAGGCGCAGGAGGGATTCTCTCCTTTGAATTAGAAAGTTTTGAGAAGGCAGTCCAATTTATAGAATTAGAGCAAGAAGCATTTCTCGCCGTGCATTTAGGGGATGGGAACAATCATTTGGTCACTCACCCCGCTTCAACGACGCACAGCAAGCTTTCAGTGGATGAACTTAGACGACTTAAGATAACTCCAGAACTCATTCGCCTGTCTGTTTCTTTGGGAAGTGTTTATCCGCTTATTGATGATTTTGAAAGAGTTTTGAGCACCCTTTAAGATGATGACAAACCAGCGCATCGCTGGTTTTTTATATACCAGGAAACCCCGCCCGAAGGCAGCGTCGTGGTTTGCTGGTAGCTGCCGAGAG
>Ga0155046_117_pt1 | contig 10026 bp, 10 predicted proteins | sample RifCSPhighO2_01_FD_106014 | JGI IMG/M metagenome (GOLD analysis project Ga0155046, IMG submission 106014) | Candidatus Ryanbacteria bacterium RIFCSPHIGHO2_01_FULL_48_27
CTCCTCGGCGAAAAATCAGTGCGCGCCAGCGCGCCGGATTTGGATTCATTTTTGGCGAATTCCCCTCTGGATTCTGGGCGAAATTCAGGCGGAAACCATTGGGACGCGCTTCGCGCGTCCCACCTTCTGGCTTTGAAAAAGCCGTTGAGTTCTGTTTTGGTGCCCTCGGTAGGAATCGAACCTACATATCCGGCTTAGAAGTCCGGAGTTCTATCCATTGAACTACGAGGGCACAGGCGGGGGCGGGCAGGTATCCGTTGCACTACGAGGGCTTATTATAAAAAACCTGCGGGCAAACGGTTGTAGTAAGTTTGACTGCAATTAAAATTACCTGCAAATGAAGCGGGTGTCAATTTGTGGTGGATGTGGCTTGTGACGTGCCCAGAGGTGCAGGGATAAATATATCCCGGGGAAGTGTTTTTTGAGTTGCCTCTTTGAATGTCGTCTCCTTCTCGGTGATAGTGTTTTTTACTTTGTCAAAATTCGCCCGGTTGAGACTCTCTATATTTACCTGTGGCTCAATACTTTCGGTATCCAGTCTCATGACGTAGTTCCAAAATACATAGCCATCGAGTCCGACCGAGAGCATCGAGAGTATTAGGAGAAACAGCAATGCGTATCCCCAGTATCGATGGGGGGCGTCTGCAAATCCTCTGCCGATGCCGCCGGTGCTGTGAAATTGTTTTTTAATGTCGGAGAGTGAGAGTTTCATATTAGTTGGCGCTAGTAAGTACCTTAAGGTCAATGCTTGCCTGGACGCTACTTGCGGATGGGGCCGACCCGTTCGTATTATTTTGCCCAAGAAGGGACACGTTTGTAAACTCCATGTTAAATGGCATATTCTCTACCAGTACAATAAAGCGGTATATTTGTGTGAATGACCCGCGCGCGGTGAGAGCGAATGAAGAGGTTGGCTGTTCATTCACTGCGGGCTTGTTGAGGTCTGCGTTGTTGATGGAGAGCTCCACGCCGCTTGAAGCTGCTGCGGATTCGAGTGCAACAATAAAGTTGACTACTTCGTTGGGTTTGAAAAACGTCCGTTCTATCTTCTCGATATCGGGAGCAAGATCGGTGACGGTGCGCTCAAGATTGCGCAGGAGTTCCTCTTTGCGTTCCAGTGAGGCAAGCTCCTGATGGGTGGCAAGGAGAGATTGGTTAGACTCCTGGATTTGCGAAAAAATCGGCAGACCGCCGCTTACCACGATGCCAGTAAGAATGGTTATGCCGAGCACGATGACTGCAATAAATTTATTTTTTGCCGTGTTCATGGTGTTATTTTTTCTCGGGCCTACCAAGGACAATCGTCACTACAAAATCAAGATCACGCTCTTTTAGAAGATTGCTAATGGGAGAATCTATGGACTTGAATTTTTCTTCCTGTTTGAGGTTTTCTAAAAATTTGAGAAAATAAGGTCGCTCAAGCGCCTTGCCGTGGATTTCCATGGTCTGTTTTTCTTTAGAGTATATAATACTGGAGAGTGTAACCCCCGCGAGCGTCTTTTCGCTTAAAGCGGCAAGATACGAAGAGATAGGAGAGGACCTATGAGCCGCCAAGACCTCCAATTTTTTGTTCACATCGCGGATTGATTGCTCGGCCTCCTCGACTCGTCTGGCCTCTACGCTTTTTTTGGTGAGATCAATCTGGCGTAGGATGTCCTCTTCTTGGAAGGTGAGAGAGAAGTACGCTGGCAAAAGTAGTACTGCGCCAGAGGCGAATACAATGGCGGCATAAAAATAGAACAGGAGGAAAAACCGGGTCATTTTTTCCTGGTTGGTGCGTTTTTGGTATTCTTTCGGCAGTAGATTGTTGTATATCATGGCATTATGTTTGGCCAGTTTCTCCGCGCACTGCTCCAAGCGCGAGGCCGATAGTCGTAGTATAGGCGAGCGATTTGTTGAACTCTATCTCCGGTACATATTTGGAATCTTGCACCACATTGACCCAGACATTGGCAAGCGAGACAGGGATCTTGAGCTCGTAGCTTAAATAGCTGGAGAGGCCGGTCAGATTTGCATCCCCTCCGCAAAGATACATTTTTTCTATGGGGGTGGCTTTGCCGCCAGCAATGACCGCGGGGGCATGAGCCTGCCAAAAATCAATACGGCGCGCGGCCTCCTCTTTTATGGCGTTTACGATAGAGGCAAGCGCGAGGGCAATTTTTTTGCCCTCCGGGGTCTGGGAGAGACCGTGGGTGATCTTTATTTTTTCCGCTTCCTCCAACGGCACACTAAATGCTTCCATAAGGGCTTTGTTGATGTGTCGGCCGCCAATCGGCACGGTAGAGGTGAACTCCACAAGACCATGGTCTACGATAAAAAGTCCGGTGCGTGTGAGTCCAATGTCTGCCACCAGAATAGTTTTTTGCAGATCTTCGGGCGATATGATGGCGCGTGCCATGGCTTGCGCCTCCATCTCAAGTGAGATTGGGGTGAGGCCCGCCTCTTCTATGGCATCCAGATACGAGTCGATAATGATTTTGGGGAATGCAACAATCAGAATATCGAGAAAGTCGGCTTTCGGATTGGTGGTCGGCAAAATCTCATAGTCAAACGCGGCTTCTTCCGCAGAGAGCGGGACATTCTCCTCGAGTTGAAAGGGGATTGCCTCGTTGATCTCCGGGATGCTCATCTTGGGGAGTCGAATAATACGTAAAAACCCTTTTTCCTCCGGCAGAGAGAGCGAGACGTGGCGCAAATGTTTTTTGGAGCCAAACGTCTCTTTGAGAATATTTACAAAATCATTTTGTTTTTTGATACTGCCAGATTCTATAATGCCGGTCGGGATTTTAGCCTCGCCAAAATCTTGCAAGCGGTACCCGGAGCGCATTTCTTTGAGTTTGATGTATTTGAGAGAATTATCCGAGATATCAAGGCCAAATGCCGGAAGCCGGAGGTAGCTGGGAGCAGAAAATAAATGCTTAAAATGAAACATGGATATATTATAGCAAAAATCAGCCGGAGAGGAGCCTTGTTATCTACAGGGTCTATATATTCTGGCTGTCACCGATTGATGTGTAGAGTGGCTGGATCATGGATATTGCAAAAAATCCGACAACAGCGCCGATGATGATCATAAGCACGGGCTCAATGATGCTCGAGATATTTTTGGTGGCCTCGGCGACTTCTGCTTCGTAGAATATGGCGAGATTGTGGAGCATCTCGGAGGTCTTGCCGGTCTCTTCTCCTACCTCTATCATCTCGCCTACAAGAATAGGGTAGATATCTAGATGTTTTACAAAGGCTTGCGATATGGTCTTGCCACGCTGGATGTCATCGGCCGCCTCCTTGAGTACATCTTTGTAGAGGTGGTTTTTGAGTACTTTGCCGGTAATTTCCAAGGCTTTCAAGATGGGCACACCGGAAGAAATCAGCGAGCTCAAGGTACGCGCGGTGCGGGCAGAGTTCATTTTTTTGTCGATGGTGCCGACGATTGGCATGCGCACCAATACAATGTCCGTGAGGTGTTTTACGTTTGGCTGCCGAAGGGTTACATATACGCCGTAGCTGATGATGGGGAGAGAGGCTAGGAATATCAAGCTATTGGTAAGGAGCGAGTTACTTAAAAATATAATAAACTTGGTGCTTGCTGGCAGGTCGACTTTGAGCTCGGTGAATGTCTGGGTGAGGGTAGGCACTACATAGGTGAGCATGAGATACCCAATGATCATCATAGCTACTACAATAACGCCGGGATAGATAAGTGCTCCACGGATTCTGCGGCGTAGCTCGTAGTCGTTTTTGAGCTGAAGAGCAAGTATTTTGAGAGACTCCACGAGTTTGCCGGAGGCCTCGCCTGCCGCCACCATGGCTACGAATATGGTGCCAAAAATTTCTTCATGGACTTGCAGGCTTTCGGCAAATGTTTTTCCTTTGGTGATACCTTGGTTGAGATCATTGATGACGGACTGAAACTTCTTGTTGGTGGTCTGTTTGGCAAGAATATCCAGGGCTTTGGTGAGCGAGAGCCCGGCGTGTAACATGACGGAAAGGTTGCGCGCAAACATCATTTTGTCCGCTATAGAGACGTGCCCCAAAAAAGAGGGGAGGTTGAATTCGGTGCGGCGTTTCGCGCGATCAGTATCGTCAGTGGCCACCAAGATATATCCTTCTTCCCGCAAAAGAGAGGCAAGCTCGCGCTTGTCTTTGGCTTCTTTGGTGCCGGAAGTCTCTTCTCCACCGATTTTTTTTGCACGGTATGTATAAACGGGCATAGAACAATACTAAAACTTCAAAACAAAACGCAACACGGTCGGGCACTATTCTACTCTCTGGTGACGCGCAATACCTCCTCTATCGTACTGACGCCCTGCACTGCTTTTATGATACCATCCTCGAACATGGTAAGCATCCCTTCTTTCTTGGCTTGCTTCTCGATGTCATCCGCGGTGGCGTTGGCGGTCACTAAGTGCCGAATAGTTTCGGTCATAATCATAACTTCATGGATGCCGATGCGGTCTTTGTAGCCGTCCGGCGTATCCGGTGTTTCTTTTGGTTTGTAAAACGTAATGTCGCCCCAGTCAGTGCCGGGCTTTACAATTTTTTCATCCTGCATAATCTGCATGATTCGATCGAGATCGAACTCTTTGGCTAGTGCGGCAATCTCATCTTTCTTGAGCTTGTAGGGTGTTTTTTCATCTGCGAGGCGGCGAATGAGCCGTTGGGCGATGATGACATTTACCGTAGAAGCAATAAGAAATGGTTCTACTTTCATATCGATGAGGCGGGGGAGGGCGCCCGCCGCGGAGTTGGTGTGGAGCGTGGAGAGCACTAAGTGTCCGGTCAGTGCGGCGTTAACTGCGAGAGACGCCGTCTCATTGTCGCGGATCTCGCCGACCATAATAATATTGGGGTCTTGGCGCAAAAGCGAGCGGAGGCCGTTGGCAAAGGTAAATCCGATATCTGGTTTGACTTGGCTTTGGTTGATGCGCGGCATATGGTACTCAATCGGATCTTCGACGGTAGAGATGTTGACCTCGGGGGTATTTAAGATATCGAGTGCCGTATAGAGGGTAGTGGTCTTACCGGAGCCGGTTGGGCCGGTCGCGAGGATCATACCATTTGGTTTGCGGATATTTTTGTAGATCTGCTCCAGTGCCTCACCATGAAATCCGAGTTTTTCCAGAGTGAAGCCTTTGGAATTTTCTGGGAGCAAGCGGATGACGATTTTTTCGCCGTCATATACGGGGAGGATGGAGACGCGAAATGAATACTTGTACTCTTGTGTCTCGATTTTGAACCGGCCGTCTTGTGGTAGGCGGTGCTCATCAAGCTTGAGATTGGCGAGTACTTTGACACGCGCCACGATGCCCGGGGCGATTTTGCGTGGGAGCACCATGGCTTGATGCAGGATGCCATCGATGCGATAGCGCACCAGTACCTCTTTTTCCATCGGTTCGATGTGGATGTCGGACGCTTTTTGCAAGATGGCGTGGCGGATGAGCGTGTCTACGATTTTGATAATCGGCAGATCCTCGGCCATTTTTTTGAGATCCTCATCAGCTACTTCTACCGGTTCACCATCTTTGGTGGGGAGTACCTCGGCAGTTTCTTTTTGGATGATGTCGCTAAACTCCGCCTCCAGACTCCGCTGATATTGGCGCATGGCGTGCTGGATGGAGGCGGCATTGGTAAGGCGCGGCAGAATCCGCAGGTCTGATTTTTTTTGCAAAAACTCAATGATCTCGATATTTTCGGGATCAAGCATGGCGACCTGGAGATCTCTCCCCGTTTTTTTAAATGCCACGACATTGTAACTGCGGGCGATGGGCTCGGGAATAATGCGCAGTACCTCGGCATCTATTTTTTCATCCTCAAGGTTGATAAATGGGATGCCAAGGATGTATGCTTCCAGACGCAACAAATCATCCTCCTTGATTTTGCCGGAGGAGACGAGTACGTCGCCAAGCTTTTTACCGGTTCGCTCCGCTTCGCTTTCCGCGGCGGTGATATCATCTTTACTGATGAGCTCCGAGTCGACGAGAAATGCTTTGAGCTGTTGCGGCTCTACTTTAAGCGGCATTGTGCTATGCGATGGTATCTTTAACCTTTTGGAGCACCTCCTCGAGGCTGTAGTTTGCTTTGACGAGATAGGTGGTGGCGCCAGCGTTGAGTACGCGCTCTACCTCCTCTGGTCCTTCAAGGTTGGTGAGCACGATTACCGGGATATGCTTGGTAGTCTCGTCTTGTTTGAGCTCTTCGAGCACCTCAAAGCCATTTTTGCGCGGCATGATAAGATCTAAAAGTATCAAGTCCGGCTGTTTTTCACGGGCGATACGCAGGCCAATCTCGCCGTCCAATGCTTGTAAGACCTCGTAGTCGTGGTTGACGAGCACTTCGCTTACGGTTTTTTGGAGTACCGCCTCATCTTCGATGAATAGTATTTTTTTCATATGCACATTTGTTGTTATCTGATAATAAATACACTAGTGCTGGATAGATTTTTTAGGATTGTTGACCGGAAGGGTGAACCAAAAGGTGGTTTCTTTATTTTCTTCGGAACTAAACCCAATTTTACCGCCGGACGCCTCTACGATGGATCGCGCGATAAACAACCCAAGTCCCGATCCCTCCGTTTGTAGTTTGACCGAGTTGTTGCCGCGGAAAAACTTTTCAAAAATACGTTTGCCATCTTCTTTGGAGATACCAATGCCTTGGTTGGTAGCACTCCAGTGAATACTGTCTTTATCGTGAGAGATTTTTACGGTTACTGGCGTATTGGCGCGTCCGTAGCGAATGGCGTTGTTGACGAGATTTTCTATCACCCAGCGTAGGCGCGTCTCATCAAACACTGCTTTGGGGACCGACTCATCTATCTCGGGCACAAGCGTGATATTGGAAGTTGCGGCGAATTGTTTGTAATCCTCGATAGTTTTTTTGGTGATGTCCACGATGGAGTTTTCTGTGAGACGGAGCGTCATACGGTCGTCCTCGATGCGGTTTACCTCGAGAAGATCGTTGACGAGACGAATCATGCGCTCATTGTAGTCATTGACTGTTTTGAGATAGGGCTTGGATTGCTCATCAATCTTGCCCGAGTCTTTGACCAGCGTCTCGATCAGCCATTTGATGGAGGTGAGCGGACTGCGGAGTTGGTGGGAGATAATGCTCACAAACTCGGCTTTTGCCTTGGAGGCCAGAGCGATCCGTTCAAACGATCGCACGACAACATGGCTGATGATAAAAAGTATCATCGTGACGCCGCTGACGCTAAATATTACGATCTCCGGGTCACCGTAGCGTTGGGCGACTATATTGGTGCCGACCATAGCTACGATCATTACAAATCCCATGACAAGGAACAAAAAATGCGGGCAGGCGAGGAGGCTCACGCGATACTGTTTACATTGGTCGACCAAATTGAGTTTTTGCCAAAACGAAGAGGTTTGCGTAGTTGGACTCATATATATGTAGTGTTTGCATTCAGTATATCATAGCCGCATAGTGCAACAATCGGGATTTGTTTATAAGTATAGGCGCGTGGAGTATTTTGAGACTAGCAATGACGACGGTGAACTTTTGGAGGCTGGCGCCACTGTCTTGAGCGCATATTTTTAGTGTGCTACATTCTCTGTATGCACAAAAACACTACATTTCTGATACTGTTTGGTACCCTCCTCGTGGCAGGTGGGGTTGTTTTGTATGAACGACAGAAACTAGACTCTGTAACGGTACCGCCAGTTTCTACGAATAATCAACAAGGAGAGGATGATAAGCCTATTGCTACAGTTCTAGACGGTGCAGATGAAAATGGTTGGAAGACCTTGCGGAGTGAGTTATTTGGATTTGAGATGAAGTTCCCGGGGGAGTGGGAAGTCATTCTTCCATATCATCCAATAAGCAGGGCGACACTAAGTCAAAGGGCAGAAGGAGAAGATGTGTTCTCTGTTGTATTTAGACAACCAGACGAAGGTCTAGACAAATTTTCTGCTCTTGGTCTCGGTGTCTCTAAAATTGGCATTGAGGAAAAACTAAAGAGGGACAAGGAGATCCTTAGCTCTACGTATAAGGTGGAGATGGTATCCGTTGGCAATGCTAAAGGGTTTAAGATTAATCAAGAAAAAAATAACTATAGTTATATAATCTTTGGAAGCGAGAAATATACCTTTCAGTTTTCGAATATTAATGATCTTCCTGGCAACAGAGAAGCATATGAGAAAATGCTTCCCACTTTCCACCTCTTGCCTTAACTCACCAAATCTGCTAGGACTGGACACAGATAAAGCACCTTTTAGGGTGCTTTTTGTGTAAGGCTCTTTAACAATGAAAGGAGGTATATTATTGGTAAATACTCCTTACACACATAATGATCGGCAATAGGATACTATCTTCAACCATCTAACCACAAAGAAAGGAGAGTGAATCATGAGATTCCTCTTGGCTGTAGGTTTGTTTCTCTCCGCTTGTCTGCAGGTACTAACTGCATCTGCTCAACTTCCCATAGGCACTACTGCCATATGGACTACTCTGCCATTTGATAGGAGAGAGGATTGGGGCGTGTTACATCCGGGCGAGTGCAAAGGGAAAATGGGGTATTTCGAACCTGGTAGCAGTGAAACCAACGAAGTCAACCACACCCGCTTCCTCGAGTTGTACAGGGATGGTTACCATGCAGGCATTGACTATAATGGTAGATGCCCAGCAGGATCAAACTACGATCTCGGCGGCAAAGTCCGTAACATCGCCATGGGTTCGGTCTATGACTACCGTACCACCTATGCCGGTGAAGGATTCGGTCGTTATGTCATCATGGATTACCGCTTTGCAAATGGATTTCATGCGCGATGCCGGTATTTCCATCTCGACACGGTGGCCACCAAGGCTCGGACGAAGGGAGCGATTCTAGCACCCAATGAACAAATTGGAACAGTAGGCAACTCGGGCACTGCAAGCGCCCATCTCCACATCGACTGCTATGATGCAGACGATACAGCAGATAGCGCGTATGGCGGTGATCTTGTGAACCCCTATCATGGTGGCACGGGACGCCCACCGGCAACACCGCGGATGCTCGCCAAATTCTTTAGCCCAGCGCTTCTAGTGGATGATTTTGGCAATCCGGTGGAGATTCCCACCAACGAGGGTATCGAGAGTTTGCCAAATAACTGGTGGTACTCTTTTGTACCGCCAATGGATGCTTCAGGACTTACCGCAGTGTTTCTAGATCAGACCAAGGTCTACACCATACAGCAGGCCGCATCCAGTGGTTTGATCAGTAGTATGGTATTGGGGTTTAACAGCAACGTGCCAGATGTTACTAAATGGTGGTACCACCTTAACAAGGAAAATATCTTTTTCCGTGGAGGCAAGGCGTACATTATTTTGGTGAATGCGCCGCATCTCTCACTCATACTGTTTCCCGTAGAAACAGAAAATCGAACAGTCCCACCTTATGGGATCATAAAAGCCTCGCCTGAACGAGCGCGGTATCTACGAGAAGACAGAGCTAGGCAGGATCTCATCCGCTCGGTGCGCAACAACTTGCGATACAAAGACCGGGAGGTCCGCCCCAATACACTCAGTCTAGCTACAACGACTGATGTTGATTGTCCATCAAGCACAGACTGGGACATGCGCAAGATGGATTTTACGTTTGACGGAACGTGTAATGGCACCAATGTAAAGCCATTGTGTCATGCCATACACAAACAGTACCCGCTTGAACGCCGGGTGCGAATCTTTAATCCCGCGACTTGTTCGTATGACGCCTGGCAATGTATTGACCGCAATGATCTTTTTGCCATTAACCCACGACCATGCAAGAGGTAAGGTATGAATGGTATACTCAAAAGAGTCTCTATAGTCGCATACAGCATGTGTATGTTCGCCATATATATGCCCTATGCATTTGCTGTCAACGTCCCGAACGTAGAACTGGAAGCTGACTTTCCCATTGCTGATATTCCATTACCTCCGTCTGATCTTCCGGCTCCACCTGTCCAAGATTCTGACCCCAATCTCCCACCCCCACCATCCGAACCACCTCCCATTCCTCCACCAACCCTTCTCATCAAAACAGAACCTACTGCT
>Ga0155046_120_pt1 | contig 8384 bp, 13 predicted proteins | sample RifCSPhighO2_01_FD_106014 | JGI IMG/M metagenome (GOLD analysis project Ga0155046, IMG submission 106014) | Candidatus Ryanbacteria bacterium RIFCSPHIGHO2_01_FULL_48_27
CAAAATTAAAAGCGCAGGGCGTAGTGTTTCTCGGCCGTACCAACATGGATGAGTTCGCGATGGGCGGCTCGACGGAAAACTCCGCGTTCGGTCCGAGCAGGAACCCGCACGACACGACACGCGTGCCGGGCGGCTCATCGGGCGGTTCGGCGGCCGCCGTTGCGGCGGGCATGGCGCTCGTTGCGCTCGGAAGCGATACGGGCGGCTCTATCCGTCAGCCCGCATCGCTGACCGGCCTTGTCGGTCTCAAGCCGACCTATGGTACCGTTTCCCGTTTCGGATTGATGGCAATGGGTAGCAGTCTCGATCAAATAGGCTCGTTGGGGAAGACGACCGCGGATGCACACGCTCTCTTTGACGCGATACGCGGATACGACCCTAACGACAGCACTTCTTTGCCCGACGGAACGCTTCCGGTGGCGAGGAACATGCAAAAAGTCATCGGAGTGCCCCGCGCATTTCTCAAAGAGGGGAGCGATGCCGATGTTCTCGCACAATTCGAGAAAACACTCGCCGCTCTAAAGTCCGCCGGATATGAAGTGCGCGATATCGACCTGCCGAATATTCCCTACGCTCTCGCGGTCTACTACATCATCATGCCCGCCGAAGCATCGACGAACCTCGCCAAATACGACGGCATCCGGTACGGACTTTCCACTCCGGCGGATACTATCGGAGATGTGTATTCAAAAACGCGGGGTACGGGGTTCGGGCCGGAGGTGCGGCGGCGCATTCTTGTCGGAACGTTCGTGCTCTCGGCGGGCTATGCCGACGCCTACTACCGCAAAGCGCGGGCCGTGCGCGGACTTATCCGCGACGATTTCGCGCGAGCGTTCGAGTCGGTGGATGCCGTCGTTACTCCTACGTCTCCCGTACCTGCGTTTAAAATCGGAGAAAAAGCCAACGACCCGCTCGCCATGTACGCCGCCGATATTTTCACCGTGCCGGTGAACCTTGCGGGCGTGCCGGCGATGTCGGTGCCTTCCGGTACCGTCGTGCGCGAGGGTAAAAAACTTCCTGTCGGATTCCAGCTCATCGCGCCTCACGGCGGGGAAGAGACATTGTTCAGGATCGGAGAAGAGGTGGAAAAATTAAAGGTATAGTCGCTACGCTCCTTTAGCCGTCGCTTACTCGGAAATGAGAACAAGTTCTCACTTCTCTCGTTTCGCTAGGCTATAGTCGCACAGCTCCTTTAGCCCGCGCTCGCTCGGGAGCGTGAACAAGTTCCCGTTCCGCTCGCTCGCTAGGCTATAATACACGTATGGAAGGTACTGATCCGACGCTCTTAGGGTCGTTCCCGCCGGCGCTCGGTTTTTTCGGCGATCTTCTTTTCAGATGGGTGCCTGCGGTCGTCTACGCCGTGCTCGCGACCGACCCTACAGCGGCGGCGACAACGACCCCGCTTTCCGCAGGAAGCATCCCCGCATTTCTTGCATACACATCCGGTCCCGCGACCTATGACGCGCTCGCGCGCGGTTGGGTCATCTTTACCCTCATCTCCTTCGCCATATCCGTTCCCTTCATTGCGGTCAGTATTTATTGCTGGATCCGCATCATGCAGATACGGCATCGCGAACGTCTCGCATTCCGCGCGGCACAGCGCACGGTCGAAGCGAAGGACACCCCCAAGACGCACTTGCGCTGGAGGAGGATCATGGATCAGATGAGCGCCGGGACGCCGGAGAGCTGGCGGCTCGCTATTCTTGAAGCGGACATCATGTTGAACGAACTCTTGGACCTGCAGGGCTACAAAGGCGAGACGATGGCCGACAAGATGAAACAGGCCGACCGCGCGAATTTCAATACGATCGACGCGGCGTGGGAGGCGCACAAGGTCCGCAACCGCATAGCGCATGAGGGCGAAGGCCACGAGATAAGCGCGCGCGAAGCGCGCCGCGTCATCGACTTGTACGAGCGCGTTTTCAAAGAATTCCGCATCGTCGAATAATTTTTTCTATCGTACCGATTGCATTGAAGTGTTCGATGTAGTACATTTCTCCACAGCGGGGTGGAGCAGTAGTAGCTCGCAAGGCTCAATTGGGCTCGCTCACGAGTAATTGTGAACGGAACACCTGTCAAATTCGGTGAAACCTCTTTCGCGGTGCGAAGTGGCAATACCGAGCCAAGCTTTTCAAGTTGAAAAGAAGGTGTAGAGACTAGATGGCAGGCCCCTTCTGTAGTTGCAGACAGGGTGAAGGTATAGTCCAGACCACGAATCCACGCTTTTCAGTGGAGCGGCGAAAGCCGTAGCGGTATGCATAACCTTGAGGTCGCGGGTGCAATTCCCGCCCCCGCAACAAGAAAGATTTTTTAATCGTGTGCGAGACCGGTGAGCACTTGCCCGCCTTCTTAAAGGGCGTATTCTGACACCATGAAGAATGGTCTTATTGGGGCAGGGATAGCCGGAGCCTTACTGGTAGGCGGCTACATGTTGTTTAACAGCAACGAGAACAGCAATTCGAGCGCAGATAACCCTTCCCTGTCTCCCAGTAAATCGGACAAAGATTGTCCAGATTTCCGCACCCAACGCGAAGCGCAAGCCTTCTTTGAGGCAAACGGCGGGCCGAGTTCTGATCCTCACAGGTTAGATCGCGACGGCGACGGCCGCGTCTGCGAGACACTACCATGAGAAGCCAATACCTGATGTACGGTTACTTTCTTGCTGTGGTGTTCTTATTTATTCCTCTTGCTGCCAACGCTCATCCGGGTAATACGGATGCGTATGGATGTCATACATGCCGCACAAATTGCTCCAAGTGGGGACTTTCTAGCGGCGAGTATCATTGTCATAATGCCAAGGCGTTGCCTCAACCGGAAGCGCCAATTAGAAGTCACTACAATGAGACCGGCGGCACGACCGAACCATGGCCAGAGTACGAGGGAACATCTGCGGCACCGTCAAAAATCAACGCCGCGCCTAGTGCTCCCGTGACTACGGTGAGTTGTCCCAATGGATACACGCGCAGTAAGAAAAGTAACGTGTGTATAACCAATGATCAATCGTGTGTAGAACAAGTTGGTCCGAGCACATATAAAGAGTACCCTAATGGAATGGGGGCCGCTTGTAATTGCCTTTCGGGCTACGAATGGGATGTGAGTACGCTACATTGCCTAAAAAGACCCGTCCTCGATGGCGAGAACGGGATTGGTGTCATGGTCCCAGCTGAGGGTCTGGTTCCAGTTGTTGCGCCTGTCGTTAAGTACACTCCGCCGCCAACTGTGATCCCAGCAACAAAGACAGAAAAGCAGAGCTGGATACAAAAATTATTTAGTTGGTTATTCTAGAGTTTATTCATGATCAATTTTTTTCACAGCACTTTAGGTAAAATAGCCATCGGAATTCCAAGCGTTGCCCTTACCGCGCTATTTATCTCGGTGAGTGGTTTCCAAGTTGCCTATGCCGCCAAAGGATTCGTAGTAGAAAAAAGTGGCTCAGATAATATTCTGATCACTGATGGTTATTCGGAATATGTAATCGAATATAATTATGATTGTTACAGTAGCGATTTTTACGAGGGCGAGACTATCTATATAGATACTTCTTATTCGCCTAGTTATGGAGATAAAATCATTATCACAGGAGGTTATTCAAAAAAGATTTGCGAAGTCACAAATGCTGATGACGTAAACATCAGGAGGTACTATGTTGATGACGTATTTGATTCAGAAGATAAGATAATTGTTACTGATAAAAACAATGATAAATTTCTTGTTGAATACGGAATAGGATGTGGGGTTAGCATGTGGCGATATGAAGGGAAAGTCATAGAGATTGATATTGGAGGCTCATTTCTCGATGGCATAGGTGATCGAATGTATCTTTTCGATTCGGGTCGCGATTGCAAGGTTTGGGACGCTGAAGAATTAGACAGCTCGGGAAGCGGCTTTTATTCCGGAGGTTCCGGATACACAGCTCCGGCGAGCACGCCAGCCTCTTGCCCCTCCAACTCTTCAAATGTTAATGGTACGTGCACCTGCGGTGCGGGGTACGTAGCAAATGGAAGTGTATGTATTACGGAGACGCAAGGATGCCAAAACAAGTACGGCTCAAATTCCTATGGAAGCGAAGGTTATTGCCGTTGCTCCTCTGGCTATCAGTTCAACGAATCACAAACTTCTTGCGTATCGACTCCTCAGGTTACGACGCAGCGGATCGCACCTCCTACAGATCCGATAGAGCAGTGCACGCATAAGCTTGGTCCTCAGGGAATTGTTTCTGGGCAAAATGCCTGTGGATGTGTGTCGGGCTATGAGCTAAATGAGCAGAAAAATTATTGTGTATTAAAACCACCAACCACTCTTGCTACAATGGTTCCCGTAGCGGCAATTCCTAAAGAGGTGGTCAAGGATGATTTTGAAGTATCTTCTCAGGATATTGAACAATTAAGGGAGTCTGGGACTTTAATTTCTGCAGCAGCCTTTCGGAAATGTCCTTCCACTCGCTGCACGGTTATTCGTTATTACGCTGAGACTTCTGATGTGTCCGTAATAGGTAAATACAAAAAAGGGGATTGGTATCAAATAGGTGGAACAGCGGACGCCAATAGTACCGGCGCAAGAGTAGTCGGGTGGATCTACCAATCACTGATTAAAATAGGTACAGAAAAAGCGACACGCGTAAAGAACGCTGAGAGCATAGACGCTATGACTACAGAAAATCTCGAGGCGACATCATCGTCTGCCGTTGAAGATGAAAAGGTAAGCTTTTTGGCGAGGATTTGGAGAAATCTTTTAAACTGGTTTGGTAAATAGTCTATGAACTGGCTCAAAGAAAACTGGTTCAGGGTTGGATTACTGACCGTTTTGACTATCTGCATTGCCAGTGCTTTTTATTGGTACGAATGGAGACCGATGCAAATAAGAAAAGGCTGCTCGTGGATAGAGAAACAAACAGCGGCGAGGCCAAAAGTCACTCAAGCTGATATAGATCAGGCAAAGATTGATGTTGCCGCTATGCCTAAGAATAAGCAGTTGTTTCAATCAATCACGGAATGGAGGCTTACAAAATTAGTAGCCGAGAATCCGCATCCTGCCGTACCTTCAGAGACGTACTACGAAACCGCTACTCCTGCGGAGTACAGTGAATGTCTGCATTCCCATGGTCTCTAAAATATGGAAAAACTAAAGCAATACAGTTTATATCTGGTTATTCCCGCCATTATTCTCATTGCATTTTCAATAGGCGAGTACCGCTCAAAAAAAGAAGCAGGTTCTGTTAACTGCAAATTCAATGAGATAACACTGGAGTCAGTGAAGAATCTTCCGGGTGGTGAAAAATTTGATGCAGAAACGGTGAGACAAGTAAACGAAGAAACACCATATTGTCGAGATTTATGTCAAGAGCAACTGGATTACTCAAAAAAATACAGTGATTGGTTTGCGGAAGACGCCCTACGAAAGACCTGTGCCGACTTAGGAATAAATCTTCCAGTAAAATAGTCATGAAGAACTTTCTCCAAGAAAATTGGTTTAGAGTTGCGCTGTTAATTCTTTTGGCGTGGTTAATCTTAGGGCTGCAAGATGGCATCAAGGTTAGAAATGCTGGGGAAGTAGACCTTCAACTTCGTCACAGTGGCTATATCGAGGACGATAGTACGCCCTACGGCTTGCCATCCCTACGATAAACGAGATATGAAAAACTTTCTTCAAGCAAACTCGTTAATCCTTAGCCTACTGGTTCTAGCGGTGCTTTTTCTTGCGTATGGCCTCCTGTTTCAGCGCTTTACCTTTTTTGAAGATGGCCCAAATCTCTTTCGGTGCTCAAATATAACTGGAGAATGTAGCAAATTCTCGCCTAGCAGTATTGAATATATACGTTAACTGCGTTCATCGTGGGAAAGCTCGATAAATCAGGCTTCGAACTCGTGCAGAGCCAATCTGCTTAATTTAGGGGTTGAAAGTATCTTATACACTCCAACGTCTTAACACATGTCCCATTCACGAGCGCTTTGGTATAGTTAATGGGAAAGCCTATGGAGGACTACAGGAAGGACATCGACTCTGTGCTACTTATGTACAGCGTCCTAAGACGGCTTGGGAGTGGAGAGGTTGGGACCTTTTCGCAACGCCTACGATCACAGAAGACGCAATACCTTGCGCAAACTTTTGGTATTTCACCAGCCTATGACTTTAACCTTTACTTCAGAGGGCCTTATTCTCCGTCGCTTGCTCACGATCTCTTCAAGTTGAGAACAGAAAAAGTTGAGCCGAAGGTCGAGAATTTCACACCCGAAGAATTGGAGAATCGGTTTGAAAAAGCAGCAAGTTTTCTCAAGGAGAAAAGTATTAGAGAGTTGGAACTAATCACGACTCTTCATTGGTTGCAGACAGTTGCAAAGTTACCTAAAGACGCCGCTAGTAAGAAGCTGCGTGTGATAAAGGAGTCCAATCAGGAGGAAACGACAAAGGCAGAGGCCTATGTTGAAGAATTATGCCAACTCTAAAGAAAATAGGAGAAAAGCAAATGAAGCAGATTGTGCCAGCTGCTGATTTTGCTGTTGTCAGTAAATCGGGCGAAGATGTCTTCTTTGTGGAAGTGAAGGGACCAGCTTCCAAAACAGAACCATTGGTGAATGTTGAAATCGCTCTAAGAAAAGGCGAGCGAGTTGGCCTCTTCTCTTCTGGTTATGCCAGCCCACATAGAGCCTGATGATGCGAGAGAACGCTGGTACTACGACGCCTGCACATTGGATGGGGGTAAGAGCGCGTATGCAGAAATGTTCAATACCCACAACCCTATCCATGCCGTAATCAGTCATTTATCTTTTGGCGAAGCATACGCTGCTGCTCATCTGAAAGGTGAGGCTGCAATAGGAGGGTTCACTTCTCTCATGCTCGCTCTCAGACCATTCGTCCATGTAGTACAGAACGACGGTAGAGACACCATTCTTCAAAGGGTGCGTGAGCAATTCCCTCGACTTACAATCACCGACGCGGTACATATAGCAACGGCTATAGAGAACCGATGTGTAGTTATAAGAACAGTTGATCCTGATTTGCTCGGTCTGCCGCCTGCCGAATTGAACGCGCTCGGAGCAGAATTCGGTTTGCCGCATTTATCAGTAACTGAGATGATTTTTCGACACTAAATGGCATTAGGAAGCGCGGGCTGGCACTGAGCAAGCCAGTCCAATATTCGATACCAATCTCGTCCTACGAGTGCAACAGAATTAGGATGCGTTTTACACCAACCGCTGACATAAGAGAAGGAAGACTTGCAGGGTATTTGGTTTTGTCCAATATGTTAATATCCGAGTATGGGCGGACTTGAACCAGAGACAACCCCTCATAAATTCTTTGATGCGGCGGATTTGGTTAATTCGATCGCAAAAGCCGGACCAGGAGCGAGCTTATCCGTTCGCATTCGCTCAAAAGATGGCAAGCGTATAATAGGAGTAGGGAGGACAAGTTGGAATGACGACCGCTCCCCGGGTGGGCCAGTGGTTATTTTTCCGAATCCCGAGAATAAAAAAGAAGAGTGGCTTATACCTCTCGGCGGAGGAACTTTTTACGATACTCCCCCTAGAATAAATAGTCTTATGAGAGCACGAACGGTGGGTGTACCATTTGGAGAAGTAAGAGCCCATGAACGATCTATCGACCCTATTGCGGAAGGGTATTCATTCGAATTGGTCTCAAAGAAACGGGACGCTCAAGAGTTCGGGGCACCTCTCTAGCGGTTTCGGTGATTGCGTCTATCCAGTCAAGAACTTGGTGTAAATCACGCCCTACCAGTGCAACAAGAAAGATTCTTTAATCGTGAGCGAGGCCGGTGAGCACCTGCTCGGTGAACGAGAGTGCCACAAGAAGGGATAGCGCAAGAAGGAATTGTTTCCATTCACCCGCAATGACGAGCATCCCCGTTGAGTAGGTGAGAAACCCGATTGACAGGAACCAGAGGCCTGAATTGACTGCAAGGACGGTATTCCAAAAATATCCCCCCATGGCGTAAAGTATACCCCATGTGTTGAGCAGGAAAAGATAAACTGGTATTGTTGCCAAACGCCGGCGTAGCTCAGTGGTAGAGCATCGCACTCATAAAGCGGAGGTCGCAGGTTCGATCCCTGCCGTCGGCACAGAGTCTCAAGAGAAACTCCCTCCGGTGAGCAGAAGCAATCCGAGAGCGGCGAAGGGGAGGGTTAAAGGCAATGTCAGTATGAAAAGCGCGATGAGGCCTACGCCTGCCCACAGGTACCATGGCGCATTCTTTCGTTTGACGATGAGAACAATGCCGCCAACGAGCGCCGCAATCGCGAGAAGGGGAACAATGATGAGCGACATGGCAGGATTATACCATGCTTGTTTTGCGCGAGCGACCGGATTTGAACCGGCGACCTTTCCCGTGACAGGGGAACGCTCTAACCAGCTGAGCTACGCCCGCAAAT
>Ga0155046_116_pt1 | contig 8108 bp, 6 predicted proteins | sample RifCSPhighO2_01_FD_106014 | JGI IMG/M metagenome (GOLD analysis project Ga0155046, IMG submission 106014) | Candidatus Ryanbacteria bacterium RIFCSPHIGHO2_01_FULL_48_27
TCGACGTGGCCAATCACTTCGGCCTCTGGAAACTCCGGTACCTGCTTGAGGACGCGATATTCAAAACGTTTGACCCTGAAAATTTTGCCCTCTTTGAGAGTGTCGTCCAGAAACAGATGTTCATCGACCAGCACCTCATCCTTTCCATTCGCGGAATACTCGAAAACGCGCTTAAGAATGCGGGCATCAAGGACTTCTCTATTGAGAACAGGGTAAAGAATATTTACGGCGTATACAACAAAGTGACGGTCAAGAACAAAAGCATCAATGATATTTACGATATTCATGGTTTCCGCGTACTGACGTCGTCCGAAAAAGACTGCCGGAAGGTAATCGAGGTACTCCACAAACTGTGGCGACATTTCCCCGAGCGGTACAAAGACTACATAGCGAGCCCGAAAGAGAACGGCTACCGGAGCGTCCATACGGTGCTTAGCTGTCTGGAAGGAAAACTCATCGAATTCCAGGTGCGGACGTACGAAATGGACCAGATAGCGGCGGCGGGCCCCGCCAACCATGCGGAGTACAAAAAGGCCTCAAAATCTATTGCTTCTTCTTAGCTTTCGGCGGCTCGGGCTGCTTGTCCGCCGTCGCGGCGTAGGTCTCCGCCATTTTCCAACACAAGCCGAACATCTCCCGCATACTCGCGGCGATGAGTTTACTTTTAACGATGATGGCGAGCTTTTCGGGAATTGAGAAATACGCGACTTTGTCGTCGTACACGTTTATCTCGATCTCAATATTGAGGACCGACTTCGGCAAGAGTCGGCTTTCGCGCAATTCTTCGGCATCCTTCTTTTGGCGCGCCCGCGCCATTTTGGTATCGGGGAAAATTGCCCGTATCGGTATCTTCGCCGCCTTGCGGCGCTTGTAGTATTTGGGTACGTACTCCGGCAAAATGCTTTCAGTATCATCAATAGATGCAAATGCGAGGATTTCCGTCTTGCTCGAGAGGGTGTCTTCATATGCCGCCACGATTCCTTCCGCTCCCTCATAGAATGCAATCTCCGGCTTGGTGAAAGACGGATTCATGTAGTCCTCAAAATGCTTCAGGTGCTTTTTGAAATTGGAGATGTTGGCCTCAAGCTTCATCTTGCCGTTCTCAAGAATATTGACGAGGACTCCCGGTTCCTGCGGAGTGAAGAAGTCTTTCTCACGGGAAAACTTACTGACGAACCCCCTGTCGAGAAGGTTGGTAAGGATGACGCTCACGTCAAATGGCGCAAGTTTCGTCTCCTTGCTCAAAGTGGCGATATCCTGCGTCCCGAGCTTAAGGCAAGCCAAATATACCTCGGCCTCCTTGGCGTTGAGCCCTATGCTTTCAAGCAATTTGCGGAGCATACGATTACTCTACGCGCCCCGATGAAGAAAGGCAAATAGTTAGTCTTCTAACCATTCATAGTCTTGGACGTTTTCCGTCCTTTCCAATAAGGTTTCCCATGAGGTAATTCTTAGGCTCTCATCACCGGCTTTGTCCGCCAACCTGTTGCCTTTATCGATCTGCAACTTGAGAAATTCAATATGCGCATCAGCTATCTTTTCGACTAGGTTGTCGATATGCTCATTCGTGGGGAACGTAGAGGCGTGAACTGAAAAACGCCAAGCATTACCACCTTTCTTGCACTGCTCGCTCGGCCATCCTTCACGGTCAAGTGCTGTCTTAAGGTAGTTGTCTCTAAACGGAATGCGTAGCTCTCGTTGTTCTGGTGTACCCTCGTTCAGCACGACGTTCTTACGCTCGACTGTACCGATATTGGGAAAGGTCAGCGTGACGATTCCGTCGTAGTCGATAATATTTTGATGAGCGGGATGGACTATCTGACAACCGAAACGTTTTACGAATTCAGGATTTTTTGCAAGACTCGCTTCATCTGGAATGGGGAAAGGTAAATTGGCGGTTTGCAATCTTTTAAATAGGGACCCCGCATATTCCTGTGTGCGCGTCAGCATGTGCTCAGTCATCGCCCCCATATGATCGGCTATTCGATCACGCTGCTTACGCTTGTCGCTAGGGTCAATGACGCTCCATGTATCTATCCTTGAATCGAGCAGTTGTAACGCGAAACCTAACGCCGCGACGCGACTGATGTCGACAGTCCCCTTGCCTGGGGTCAATACAGATTCTGGATTCCGTAAGACTTTCTCATCTGTGATGTGTTCCAACCAGTGATGCTCCGGGGTTGTAAAAACCGGCTTGCCGTCTTTTCTGACAACATTTCCCTTATCGTCCCGTTGCTCCAGGCTAACCTTTCTGATAGCGACCATTGAAACGTTTTCGATACCAGGACCTTTGCCACCACTATTAATGAATATGTCGCAGCCGAGACGACTGAGGTCTTCGTCGCGATCGTTGCGGCCAACGCTTTGGCACCCGTCGACAACAACCGGCACGGAAGGATAGCGGCTCTTGAGTCTTTGAATAATCATGGAAAGCCCGTGAGCGTTTGGGGTGTAAAACATCTTTTCTTCCCCGGTTTCTTTTCCATTTTCGTCAAGCACGCGGCGCGGCTCGGGAGGCGTTACGCCAACCGCATCACCGAAGCGGGTTTTGCTGCTAAGAAAGATTGCTCGCGGGAGTCGCCCATCTTTCCCGGGACTTTCGATGATGCGAACTATGTCATCATAAAATTGATCTGGAGGCTTTGTACGGCGCGTATCGCCGATTCGTTCGTTGATATATGCCGCTTCAAATCGGGCACCTTTATGAATGAGGGGGTCCGCCATACTCTCGTATTCCTGTGGTGAGCCGATAAAATAATCTCCCGCAACCATGTTGGGGAATAATTTATCTACGATGTTGCTCATTGCGTCGGTCGCACTTGCATAGAAAACTATTTCGTATTCTCCTGGCATTTTGTAGTATCTTTTTGATTCGCGCGAAGCGAAGCCGAGAATATTTTCATAACTATTCGGTAGTCTTCGAAGAATCTTACAAGCATCCTCGATCCACTCTCTGGCCCACAACCATTTTGCTCCCGCGGCGGTATTGAAATTCTTCGCCAATTCTACGAGACGCTCTTTTGGGACACGCCACGTATCGCGCGGCGGAATGAGCGGATTGGGCGGAGGGGCTCCCTTTCTGTCTGAATGTGCGTAGGGGCCTCTTAGAAGGATTTCCTTATCGAACCACTCATTGGCTCGGATAGTCAGCAGCGTGCGTAACGAATAATCACCCTCTGTGCCCAAAAGCGGCACATCCAAGTAGGGATCTGGATCTTCCACGAACGTCTTTACCGAGGAAGCGACTATTCTAACTTTATCTGCATCTTCCGCTGTATCGTCAAATTTAGGTATACTCTTGAGCAGTGGAATGAAATCGTCCCTAATCTGGCCGTCTCTTACGACTTTCTTGGGGTCTACAATACGTAAGAGGGCTGAGAAGGGGGGAATGCCTCGTGCAAGTGGTCTTACGAAATCCTCGACTATTCGTTCGTACTCTTGTCTTTTAAGACGCAGCACTTCTTCGGTGTCCTCCTTTGGATTAGGTGCATTGAATTTCTCTCCCCGCAACCTGCATATGCGTGAAGCTGCATTGGTAAGTGCTTTCGTTATATCGAGACCCGAGGGTAGTTCCGCGTTTGCACCGGCCTGTCGCTGTCTGTCTTTATACTTCTGCACACTTGCGGGGATTTTTGCTACATCCTGTGCAAGTAACGCCTCCTGGTAGTTGTTGAGGACGAAGACACTGTCGGCAACAAGCCCGCGAGGCACGTCCGGGGAGATTAGGAGGTGGAACTTGCCGATGTCAAAAGGTGTCTCGGTGCTGTCACCGACAACCCAAGGATTTATTGCGCCCTCTTGACGCAAGAGTTCGCTGAATATACTGAAAGGGTCGGGAGGACTCTTGCCGGGGTCCAGATGCGCCGCTCGAAGTTGTTCCGATTGAAGGAGCTTGGAAAGCATCGCTTTTGATCTCTTATGTATATCTGCTTGCTGTTCCGGTTTTGCGTTTTGAAGAACTTTCGCCGTAATATCTGCGTATACGCCTAAAAACATCTGCATCCCTTCCGCAAACGTATTCTCTTCGCTCACCCCTTTTGTGCGGGCTTCTGCAAGGCGACTTCGGACGAGGAGCCTTATCTTTTCGGCGGGATCGGAAAAGCGAACGGATCTCTCTTCGGCACCAGGTTCGTTGCCGCTGCATACAAACATGAGCCGCGTCATCATCGCCGCCGAATTGCCGTACTGTGTTCCCATTGATTTCGCGAGATCTTGGACCTTGCAAGCAGCGCCGAGATCGAAACCTCTTAATCCTTCAAGCTCTTCTTGGACATGCTTACTGAGCCACGCTTCCCCGCCTTCGCCGGGGTTGAATTTGAGTCCTGCCTCGGAAATAACTCCTTCGGAGAAGAACTTTTCTTTTATGTATCCTGCACTGAAAAGCTGGTTGTCTGGAACTCCTCTCTTTGCAACATTTCTGCCAAAATCCTCCAAAGCAGCCGCAGGAACTCCCGCATCAAAAAGTGCGTCATACATTATTCGCACATCGTGGGTCCCGCCTTGGTGAGTACGTTGCAATGTCTCGATACGGTGGCCGAGCTGAGCTGTACCGAAAAAAACCTGTTGACCTGATTTCACGACACGTTTCTCCATGTCTTCTAGACCTCGTAAGAGAACGGCCAAATCGCTTTTTATTCCTTTCTCATCAACTTGTTGTTGATCTTGAGATGCCCGTGGACCTCCCAGAGGACCTTTTCCAGGACCTTGATGCGGACGCTCTACCATACATACGATGGTACCATCCGTACGCTTCCCTCTTCGGTTGCCCTGTGCGCAAAACGCCCCGGCTTTTGCCGGGGCGTTTTGATACTTGGCGCGGCCGAAGGGATTTGAACCCTCGATCTTCCCCGTGACAGGGGGATGTGTTAAACCAGGCTACACCACGGCCGCATTTTCGATATACTCCTCGAACCTCTTTCGCTTCCGGTCGAGAAACAGACCACCTGAGCACCTACGGTACATCAAATGATAAAGCAGTATAGAATCTCTGACACTGTAGCGCAATCGCCACGCTCTTTGACTATGAAAAAGCGAGCCTCCTTTACATCCATGTAACTGAAGGCGTTTGTGTAAACAAAAAAGAAAGTCTTCCGAGCCGCAGGTAAAAGAGCATTGAATTACAGTCATCCTTTTCTTGCGGTCTTTGTGTACTTCACCTACCCACACATTTCCATCCCCATCAAAATAGCCCCTCACGAAATCACCGAGAAACGACCTCGGTACCTTGGGGTATCGCAGAGTCTTCGTCTTATTTTGAGACAGACCTAACCTCTGCAAATCGTCGAACATCTCTTTACTTCCGATTTGAATGCGGTACGCGGTCTTCCATTTCTTCCGTGCACGACGAAGTACTGCTACACGGTGATCTGAGCCAAGAACCGCACGCACTTTTTCGAGCAAGTCGCCATCGGTAATCTGAAATGCGAAGAAGTGCCCTCCACGCTTGTTCCTCCACATATAGCCGTCAGAAGCAAACAGCCCGAGTACATAGGCCATTTCTGGAGACCATTTTTTGAAGAAGCCCTTATTGACGGTACGGAGCATGGGCATATCTCCATAATACCAAGTGACAGTATATATGACTAACCACTTATCCACAAACCTCTCTTGATGCCGACGACAGGAATCGAACCTGTAACCTGAGCTTTATGAGGGCTCCGCTCTAACCGTTGAGCTACGTCGGCTACGAAACCTTATAGTACGGATTTTTCGGCACTCCACAATCGAAATATTCCATGCTACGCTCCATCTCATGTGGAACACAATCCTGCAGATTAATTCCGTACTGTGGGTTATGTCGGCTCTGTTCCTCGTTTATTCCTTCGGACACGGCATCATCACCTGGTCGGGAAAACAATTTTGGCTTGCGCTTCTCCTCTTCGCCTTTCTCTCCATCACCGAAATCGTCATCTCCGCCCTTCAGGAGCCCTAAGTCAAACTCGGAGCGACACGTTCCCAAAATTCCCTGTCTTTCGGATGCGTAAGCATCTCCCCCACCTGTGGCTTGGGCACCCACCGCGCTTCGGGGTTACCCGGGTCGGTCGGCGCAAGTTCTTCTTGTTTTGTTGTGAAAAGGAGCATGTAGATGGTTTTATATTCGCTCGTATCATCACCCCCATCCGGCGTGCTTTTATAGCGCTCGTATGAGCCGAGTTCTTTTATGAACGAAATATATTTCAAGCCTGTTTCCTCTGCGACTTCGCGGCGCGCCGCCGCGAGCGCATTTTCTCCTTCGTCTATGTGACCTTTGGGGAATCCCCAAAAAACGGGCCCGCTGCGTGTGAGCGCAATCTCTCCGCGCGTATTCATCACGATGCCGCCTGCGGCTTCCGTTTTCATCATGAAATAAATACTACCATTCATTGCACCGGCACCTCATCTGTAGTAGATTTCCACCTAGCGGGGTGGAGCAGTAGTAGCTCGCAAGGCTCATAACCTTGAGGTCGCGGGTGCAATTCCCGCCCCCGCAACAAGCAACAGAAAAAGCTCTCTTCGCGGGAGCTTTTTCTGTATGCGGATGCGGAAGTTACTCAATGTAGTGCGCGTCTTTTAAGACTTTTTCATACAGCGCGATGACACGACGCGCTTCGCGCGCCGAGAGCTGATGGTCGGCGCCCGCATGGGCGATCTTGTTGCGGATTTTGTGCGCTTCCCAAGCGAGGTCGATAGAATTGAAATTCACACGGTCCACAGCGCGCATCTTGTCCGCCATCGTCTCCCCGCGGTAGCCCAACACATCGAGCAGCTCATTGAGCATGATGTCGGCTTCGAGAATGGCGAGCCGCCACGATTGCTCGGAATCGGAATTTGCCTGGTCGAGAATGCGGTGCCAGCGCAGCTGTGTCTTGGGGACGTCGTGCGCGGCCACCGTCTTTTGCGCTGCGGCGAATTTGCGCCGTTCCATCTGGCGTATTTGGAACACGCGTATCGAACAGTAGATGGAAAGCGCGGCGAGGCACAGGGTGATGAGCAACGAAAACGCCACGAACGTGCTCCAGCTCTGGTAGAGATTTTCGTACGCTCCCGGCGCCGAAGCTGTCTGCAAGTACTGCGCCACTTGCGGAGCGGAGACCGGGGTCGTCATGGGAGTCGCGAGCGGCGATACTTCGCCCGGGGGGGTCGGCACTCCTGTACCGACGATGCTCATCACAACTCCCGGAATCCATTTGAATGCCACTTCGCTCAAAAACCACAGCGCCGAACCTAGCGTGCTACCGGGAGCGGGATTGGAGTCCATGGGAAAAGTATAGCACCAGCTTCGAGCTGCCAGCTTCGAGCTTCGAGGAAAACTTAAGAAATATTTCCAATCTCCGAACCGATTTTGAACAACGTTTCTTCTCTACTCCACTCCGCAATAATCTGGAATCCCACGGGCAACTTTTTCCCGTCGCGCTCCACGGTGCCCCCCGGCACCGATATCGCCGGTACACCTGCAAGGTTCACAGGCACTGTAAAAATATCTTCGAGGTACAGCGACACGGGGTCGTTATTTTTCTCCCCGAGTTTAAACGCGGGAGACGGCGTCGTCGGCATAACAATTGCATCAACAAATTCGAATGCTTTCGCAAAATCCGCGCGGATGAGTTCGCGTACCGAGCGAGCCTTGCGGTAATATGCATCGGCATAGCCCGAGGAGAGCACGAACGTGCCGACGAGGATGCGGCGGCGTGTCTCCGCACCGAATCCTGCCGCACGCGTCTTCGAGTAGACTTCGCCGATAACATCGGCGGGAACCGAGAGGCCGGAACCGAGAGGCCGTAGCGAATGCCGTCGAGGCGCGCGAGATTGGTAGAAACTTCTGCGGGATTGATGATGTAATACACCGCGAGCGCGTATTGCAGAGACGGGAGTGTAACGTCGATGACGGAATATCCTTTGTCTGTCAACATCTTCAGCGTGCTTTCAAATTGCGTCCGTATTTCGGGAACGAGGTCAGAAAGAAACTCCCGCGGCACTCCTACTATTTTGCGTTCCGCTTTTGCGGAAGCGGCGCCATCAGGGAGTGATGTGCTGTCCATCGGGTCGTGACCGCGGATAGCGTCGAAAAGAATCTTCGCGTCTTTCACGTTCTTCGCGAGGGTGCCTATCTGGTCGAGGGAGGAGGCCGC
>Ga0155046_102_pt1 | contig 6954 bp, 6 predicted proteins | sample RifCSPhighO2_01_FD_106014 | JGI IMG/M metagenome (GOLD analysis project Ga0155046, IMG submission 106014) | Candidatus Ryanbacteria bacterium RIFCSPHIGHO2_01_FULL_48_27
CCCCGTAGCGTGCCGCAGAGCGGCTCTGCTATGGGGCCTTCCCCCGTAGCGTGCCGCAGAGCGGCTCTGCTATGGGGCCTTCCCCGGCCTCTAAAGTATTGGCTCGGATTTATCAGCCTAATTAAAAGAATTTTTTATAGAACATGATAAACAGAATGGTTTTTAAGGTCATAGTTTTGAGCTTTATTTTGATGTTTTCCGCGCCGGCTTTCGCGCAGGACGAAAACTTGCCTGCCCCGTTTTCAGAAGAAGAGGCATTGCCAGACGCAGGCCTAACACCCGCAAGCCCTTTCCACGTTTTTGAAAGGTTCGGCGATTGGGCCAGATTAAACATTTTAACTTTTGGCTCCACTAGAAAGGCGGAGGTCAAGGTTCGGATCGCGGAAAAACGTTTGGCGGAATTAAAGGCCGTTGTTGAGGCCGGAGCCGAAAGCTCTGTTGTTGAAAGCGCGGAAGGTTTTGTCAACTCAAGTACCGCAAGTCTTCAAAATGACGCCGAAATTCTTGATGCCAGAGGGCAGGACGCGTCAGCTTTAATAGAAAAACTAAACAGTCTTTCCTTAAAACAGCAGACGGTCTTGGAAGACGTTTTGGAACGCGCACCCGAGCAAGCCAGGGAGGCGCTCGCGCGGGCAATTGAAAACTCAAGAAAAGGACTGGAAAAAGCCGAAGAGGTTTTAGGGCGTCAAGTTGAAAGACGGCTGATTAAAGAAGAAAAAGCCGGTGAAATTCTTGAGCATTCCATCGGACGGCTTAAAAAGCAGATTGAAGACAGGAGCGAAAAAATTAAGGAAATCGCAGCCAAAGGAGAAGTGCCTCCGGAGGTCCAAACCGCCTTTGAAGAAAAGTTAAGACTTTTGGAAGACAGGCTGGTAAATGTTCAGTCAAAAGAAGAATTTAAAGAAACGCGCGCAAGCATCAGAGAGAGCTTCAAAGACGCCGCTTCCTCGGTTTTGGAACTAAGAGCCGAGCATAAATTGCGAGATGAAGTCAGCGAAAGTTTTTTAAAAGACGTTGAAAGAGATCGGCTGGATGTAGCCCAAAAAGCGAGAGAAGCCATTGCTTCGGCCGAGAGGGCAATGGCCGAGGCCAGAACGGCTCTGACGCGCGCCGAATCGGCCGGAAAAACTATTTCGGAAAACGTTAAAGAGCTTTTACGAACCGCCGAAGAGCATCTCAAAAAAGCAAAAGAGGCGTTTGAAGCCAAAGATTTCGGAGGGGCTTTCGGACAGGCGACGTCTGCCTTCAGAAACGCTTCAGCAGCGGTCAAATCAATAACTGCCTCGGTTCAATCTCAAAACTTGAGGACAGGCGAAGTAAAACCGGCGGAAACCGGGGCCGTAAGACCGCTTCCTGTTAAAACTAAGCCCGTTGAATCAAGACCAGTTTCCGAAGTAAATTCTGGATCCGCGAACACTTCATCAGTTCCGAGCCGCGTTGAAGTTGTATTTACGGATGAAGGCTTCAGGCCAAACGAAGCAAAGGTGCAAAAAGGAGGAACGGTTGTCTGGGTTAATAAAAGTGCTACAGCCGTGTGGCCGGCGTCAGCCATGCACCCGACCCACGACGTTTATCCGGAAAAAGGCGGATGCATAGCGAGCGCGTTTGACGCTTGCCGCCGGATTGGTCCGGGAGAAACCTTTGAATTTAAATTTGATCAAGTTGGCACTTGGAAGTACCATGACCATTTGAACGCGTCCATGTTCGGCGCGATTAAAGTTGCAGAATAGAGGATGCTGGATATTCGCGAGCAAGTTTCGCTCAAAGACCACACGGTTTTTAAAATAGGCGGGCCGGCTAAATATTTTTGCGAAGCGAAAACGGCAGAAGAGCTGAAAGACGCCCTGGCTTGGGCGCGCGGCTCCGCTCTGCCGTTTTTCGTTTTGGGCGCGGGTTCAAACGTGCTTGTTTCAGACAATGAATTTGAAGGTTTGGTTATTAAAAATAAAGCCACAAATATCAAAATCAACCCACTTGGCTACCCGGTAGCCAAGTGGGGGGTTGAGGCCGAAGCCGGGCTTGCCCCGCAAAAGCTTTATGCGGAGGCGGGGGCGCAGATGGCCCGAGTTGTGGCCGAATCGGTCAAGGCCGGGCTTTCGGGCTTTGAATGGGCCATTGGCATTCCGGGCACTATCGGCGGGTCGGTGCGCGGAAACGCCGGCTGTTTCGGCTCGGAAATGAAAGACGTGATTGAGTCCGTTGAAGTCTTTGACTTCTTGGACGCTAAACGCCGCACTTTGGAAGCCGGAGAATGCAATTTCGGTTATCGTCACTCCGTTTTTAAAGAAAAACCTAACCTGATAGTCCTTTCGGCGACTTTAAGGTTTGCAAAGGGGGATCCTAAAAAATCTCAAGGTCTCATTGCCGAATACTCCAAAAAGCGCTTAAGCTCTCAAGACATAGGCGCTAAATGCGCCGGCTGTATTTTTAAGAACGTGGAATGGTCAAGAAAAGACGTAAACAAGGAGAGCCTGCTTCAAAAATACCCCGAACTTAAGCCGTTTTCGGGCCAAAAATCAATCCCGGCCGGATTTTTACTGGATTTTTTGGGGTTGAAAGGGACGAAAGCAGGCGCGGTGCAGATTTCCGAAAAGCACGCCAACTATTTCATTAATCTCGGCGGAGCGACAGCCGCGGAAGTGATAGCGCTCATAAACACGGCCAAAGAAAAAATTCAAAACCGCTACGGCATCTCTCTCGAAGAAGAGATTCAAAAAATAAACTGCTGAAAACTTCGCGAAGTTATCCACAGATTGATTTGATTTTTATTGTATTCATCTTTATTAACTGGGATAATTAATGCAGATGGACTTTGCGAAAATCAGAGTAAAAAATTTCAAAATTTTTTACGCTCTGTGTTATTTATTAAAACAACGAACATAACGCGGTCGATGTTTGTTGTTTCCGCGGCGCGAGCCGGGGAAAATAATTTTTTCAAAAAAATGGCAAAGAAAAGAAAAGCGGCTAAGAAGGCCAAGAAAGCCAAAAAGCGACGCCGCTAGTCCCAAAAACGCCCCCTTTACGGGGGCGTTTTTTTTGGCTATAATTTCGATATATTCCCGTTTAATATTATGCGCGTTTTGATTAAAACCACGAATTTTTCTCTTACGCCGGCCCTGGAAAATTTAATCCAGGAAAAACTGGTTTTGCCGGTGGAAAAGCTTATCGCGAAGATTGACGAAAAGACAAATATAATTTTTGACATTGAACTTGCCAAGACTTCCCAGCGCCACCAGAAAGGCCGGATATGGCGCGCCGAAGCCCAATTGAGCCTGCCCGGCAGAAAAACCCCTTTGCGCGCAGAGGCCGTGGCCGAGAGTCTGCGGATTGCCGTGGACGAAACCAAAAAAGAGATTTTGAGGGAAATTAAAAAATACAGGCATAAGAATTAACTTCCCGGCATGTCTTTTCTCTCAAGCATTCTTGGCGACCCCAACGCCAGATTTTTGGATAAATTAAAACCGCTCGCCGCGAAAATAAACGAGCTTGAAAAAGATTTCTCTTTGTTCGGCGCGGACGAATTCAAAACCAAGACAGGCGAGCTCAAAGAAAGATTCCTAAAAGGCGAGACGCTGGACGGATTTCTTCCGGATGGCTTTGCCCTGGTCAGAGAGGCCGCGAAAAAAACTCTGGGCCAGCGCCACTTTGACGTTCAGCTTTTGGGCGGGATCGTCATTCACCAGGGCAAGATTGCCGAAATGAAAACCGGCGAAGGCAAAACTTTGGTTGCCACTCTGCCCGCGTATTTAAACGCAATTGCCGGCAAAGGAGTTCATATAGTCACGGTCAATGATTATCTGGCCAGGCGCGACGCGGTCTGGATGGGACAGATTTATGACATTCTTGGGCTTAAAGTCGGATGCATTGGGCACGACACAAGTTTTATTTATGATTCTTCGCACACCGAGGCCAAAACGGACGAAACCAGGGACGCCAAGGGCAGTTTTAAGGTTTTGCATGAGTTTTTGAAGCCCTGTTCGCGCAAGGACGCTTACGGCGCGGATATAACTTACGGCACGAATAACGAGTTCGGTTTTGACTATTTGCGGGACAACATTGCTTATAGTCCGGAACAAATGGTCCAGAGGGGCCATAATTTCGCCATAGTGGACGAGGTGGATTCCATTTTGATTGACGAGGCCCGCACGCCTTTGATTATTTCCGCCCCGGACGCCGAATCTGGAGAGCTTTACCGCACTTTTAGCCGCGCGGTGCAAATCCTTGAAAAAGAAAGAGATTATAAAGTGGACGAGAAGCTCCGGGCCGCGACTTTGACCGAGGAAGGCATAGAAAGAGCCGAAAAAATTCTGGGCTTGAAAAATCTGTACGCCGAAGGCGGGGTCAAATACGTGCATCACTTGGAGCAGGCGCTAAGGGCCAAGGCGCTTTACCAGCGCGACAAAGATTATGTGGTCAAAAACGGAGAAGTCATTATAGTTGACGAATTTACCGGCAGGATGATGCCCGGCCGGCGCTGGTCAGAAGGATTGCACCAGGCAGTGGAAGCCAAGGAAGGAGTGCAGGTTCAGAAAGAATCGCGGACAGTGGCTTCAATAACCTTTCAGAATTATTTTCGGCTTTACGCCAAGCTTTCTGGCATGACCGGCACGGCGGTAACGTCAGCCGAAGAATTTCATAAAGTGTACAATCTGGAAGTCGCGGTCATTCCGACAAACAAGCCGCTTTTGAGAGCGGATTTGCCTGACAAAATTTTTAGAAACGAAGAAGGCAAATGGCGGGCGGTCATAAGCGAAATAAAAGAACGCCATGAAAAAGGCCAGCCGGTGCTTGTCGGCACGGTTTCAATAGAGAAAAACGAGATTTTGTCGGAACTGCTCAACCGCGAAGGAATAAAAAACAAAGTTTTAAACGCCAAGAATCACGAGGCCGAGGCGGAAACAATCGCACAGGCCGGCAAACCGGGCGCGGTTACGGTCGCGACAAACATGGCGGGCCGCGGAGTTGACATCGTTTTGGGCGGGAATCCTTCACTGCCGGAAGAGCCGGAGCAGGTGCGCAAAGCCGGCGGGCTTTTTGTGCTTGGCACCGAACGCCACGAAGCGCGCCGAATAGACAATCAGCTTCGCGGGCGTTCGGGCAGGCAGGGCGACCCGGGAGCGACCCAGTTTTTTGTGTCTTTTGACGACGACCTTTTGCGGATTTTCAGTTCGGAGCGCATAAAGGGCATGATGCAAACTTTGGGCATTCCAGACGACCAGCCGATTGAAACCAAAATGGTTTCGCGCGCCTTGGAATCGGCCCAGGCCAAGGTGGAAGGATTCAATTTTGACGCGCGCAAGCACCTGCTTGAATACGACGACGTCATGAACAAACACCGCGCTTCGGTTTACCGCAGGAGGCAGGGAATTCTTTTTGCCGAAAACGACGAAGTAATTTCGCGCACCGGAGAAATATTCGCGGGCGAAGAAGATAAAGAAAATTTTCTCAAAAAAGCGGGCGATGCAGGCCGAGAAAAAATTGCGCCCGCGCTTAAAACACTCTGGCTCCGGGCGATTGACCATTTTTGGATTGAGCATTTGGAAATTATGGAATACATGCGCTCGTCTGTCCGGCTTCGCGCCTACGGCCAGCGCGACCCGCTTGTAGAATACAAAAACGAGGCAGGCCGGCTTTTTCATGAGCTGGAGGACGCCATAGAGGGCCATGTGGCCGATATTGCCTTAAAAATAGGCCCAGAAGCCCCTAAAACCGAGAAATTAGCCCTTGAAGCAGTGCATCCGCAGGCAGGCCTTCCTGCGCAAGCAGGGGCGCCCCTAGCCCCGCAAGCCCAAAATAAGGCCTTTCAAGGCGTAGGCCGCAACGCTCCATGCCCGTGCGGAAGCGGGAAGAAGTTTAAAAGATGTCACGGGGGATAAACAAAATATTCTCAAAAAAGATGTGCTTCTTGTCGAAGCACATCTTGAAAGTTTCTGCAGCCCGCAATTGTCTAAAAGTTTTTGACGAACGCATTCAGCATGAGAGGAAAATCCCTAATGAAATTCTCAATTGTCTGTTTCGTTACACCGCCCCTGATATCAAGATTCGTTGCCAGACCAACACCTCCATCATCATTCATAAAGGATTTGAGCCATCTCTTTTTTTTGTTCCATTCATTCACCCTTAGCAAAGTTTTGTCCCCCGGCTCCTTTTCTGTATTGAAGTAGCTTCTTAAGTGGAGTTCTGCGCAGGTTACTTTGTCGGCCCTAGTGCAATCAAGAAGCAAGAGTCCAACATTATAGCCGCCGATGCGAAAAATAATAGATGTTTCTCCGGCAATATTATTTTCCTTCAATTTGGGGAACAGTCCCAGTTCCTTAAGCAGTTTTTCAGCTTCTTCTTTTGTAATCTTCCGGTAAATCTTCGCGTTCTCTTCTTCAGCTTCACTGTGGAACGGCAACACAAAGAGCGCCGTGAGAAAAATCAGGCAAGCGACGGCCAGGACGACTACTCGTTTTTCGGCTGTCCAATTTCGCGTTTTCATGCCCGTAACCCCCCATTCATCAAATTGTTAAAGAAAACCGTTTTCTTTTCTGTTTTGAAAGTATCATTTAATTTGTCCGCGGTAAAGCCCTTTAATTTTCAAGACTTTCTGCTAAAATTACGGCAATTTGACAACAAGTTTATCTTAAGATAAACTTAAATTATATGAAAACGCCAATTTTGGGGTTAAAAGAGCTGAGGGAGAATCTGGATAATTATATTTCTCAAGTTAATAAAGGCAAGTCTTTTGTAGTTGTCAGAAAATCAAAGCCCGTTTTTAAAATAGTGCCGCCTGAAACAGAAGAACAGTGGGAAACCGCGGCCGATTTTACGACAATAAGCAAAAGAGGCGTGCCGGCCAAAAAGATTCTGGAAGAGTTACGCAAATTGAATGTCTAAACTCAAAAAACTTCTTTCTAAATTTGACAAAGAAGAAAGAAGGATTATTGAAACTTTAATTGAAAGAATCATTTC
>Ga0155046_103_pt1 | contig 6622 bp, 8 predicted proteins | sample RifCSPhighO2_01_FD_106014 | JGI IMG/M metagenome (GOLD analysis project Ga0155046, IMG submission 106014) | Candidatus Ryanbacteria bacterium RIFCSPHIGHO2_01_FULL_48_27
ATCTCGAAAACAAAATCGGATATGTCGAAGCGGCAAATTTACTGCGTTTCTCTCCTGAAATGGTATGAATGCTGATTCCGAAGGAAAAGTGTACCTACTGGACGCGAATGTTCTGTTCGACCTCTCGCTGTGGTTGCCGATAGCACTCAATAAAAACTTCTGGAGCAAACTTGAAGAAGCTCTACAAAATGGCACGTGGGTGCTTCTTGACGTGATTGTGAATGAAATCAAATACGATAACGACGGGTTGAAAAAATGGTGTGAGGAGCAAAAGAAAAAAGGTCTGATGCAGAGTATTGATGACTCACATAAAAACAGGGCGGTGGAGATAAACAACAAATACAAGATGATTGATGAGACAACCCAACGTTCGACTGTGGATACATACCTCATTGCGTACGCGGAGGCGCACGGCCTTGTGGTGCTCTCGCGAGAGGGGTATCGGAAAAAGCCCGAAGACCTCTATAAAATTCCCGATGTGTGCAAAATATTCAACATAAAAATCACAAGACGGCCACGTGAATTCTTCGAGGCAATAGGATACCGGAACTAGACACCACCTCGTCGTGATAGTATTTCAGCATGAGAGAAAGATTGATACCTCAGGCTCGACCAGACGACGACACGCTCGGCGCAGATAAGATGCCCATTGAACCGACTGCTGGAGAAGTCGCAAAAATGAATTATTACGAACGACTCGGACTTCAGCCCAGTGCGACATCGGAAGATATACAAACTGCGTTCAGAGCATTAGCGAAGAAACATCACCCAGATACCGGCAACGGAAATAAAGAGATAATGTCATTGCTCGGACAAGCTTATGAAGCTCTGGGGGAGCCGGACAAACGGATTGCGTATGACCGCGCCGCAGGACTTGCCATTCAACGGCCACGATCTGCCGAACCCCCAAGACGCGAGCCGACGCAAGAGTGGAAATATCCTGACTACTATTCCAAAAGCAACGCGATGGAAGTCTTTCGTCAAAAAGGTATACGCGGCGTTGCGTGGTGGGCTAGAGATATAAGTCGCGGAACAGAGTATTTTGATAAGTTGAGAGAGCTGCGAAGCGACAAAGAATTCTCCGAAACGCTAATTGCGTGGATGGCCACAAGCCCTCAAAACTACAATGAAGCAGTTGGGGCGTGGAAAATGGTACAAGACGACCTAGAATATGGCTCAAATATCAAAGATCGTGTAATAGGCCGACTCTTTGACCAAATGACCGAAAATTTTGTTGGCGATGCGAATAAGGATATGGACTTACTGCGAACCAAGGCGAACGAGTGGAAATCAATTTTTGATTTGCAAAATGCTGCTCGATCTAGTCTTTCGTACCGAATGGATAAAACTGTGGCAAAAATCGTAAAGGTCGGAGATGCGTACAACAAACTCAGAGATTACAAACGACGTTGGCGCGAAGGCTTTGGAGTAAACGTACGAATTCCATAAAATGGTCCCTATGAACGGCGAAAATGGAATAAACCGAGACATGGTCTCGTACTACAAAGATCGAGCCCAAGAATACGATCGGAAGGCGTATGATCCCCACGAACAACCCGATAGGCAAGCAGACATTGGTGAAGCATCCCAAATCCTTCAAGAAGCGTTCGCAGGTAAAAACGTTCTCGAAATCGCAGCCGGGCCCGGATTTTGGACAAAAATTATTGCCGAGACAGCCAACTCAATCACGGCAACGGATGTCAATGAAGCCGTCATAGACTTGGCCCGAAAAAAAGACTACCCAAGAGGCAATGTGAATTTTCGCGTCGCAGATATGTATGCACTCGGAGACTTGCCACCTCACGACGCGTTGTTCGGAGGATTTATCTTCAGCCATATCCTGAAGCAGGACTACAGTAAGTTTCTTGATGCAATCGGAAAATACGTCGTACAAGGTGGCACTGTGATTCTGATGGACAACAACAAAATACTGGCTCCACATCATGTCGATCGTGCCGACGAACAGGGTAACAACTATCGTTTACGAACTCTTGAAGACGGCAGCAAACATGAGATCGTTAAAAACTATCCTACGGAGGAGGAGCTTCGTTTGCTCTTGAGTAATCACGCTAGCAATGTCGATTTTCGCAACCTTCAGCACTACTGGATACTGAAATATCGAACTTCCTGATGTGGGAGCCCGCGCGTACCCGCGCGGGCTCTGGGGCTTGAATGCAAGGAGGCAGAAAATCGGACGTGCAATGCGAAATACAAACGACGCGCAGCCGCGCTTCTCGCGGCTGACCCATGCGCCTGACCAGAGACAGGCGCATGCATAAAATGGATGCCATCTGGCGGGCGGGTATCTCGCTAGGGAAAGCTGGACCGAGGCCGGCCCGCGCAAGCGGATAACCAACTATGTACTAAAAAATCTGAAGTGAAATGCATATCGCGGGTGGGGGGAGCTACAGCGCGCTAGGAGGCTCCAAAAGCCGAGGCACAAACGCAAACGGAGCGGTAGCAATATGAGACCCGTAGCAAGATAGTAAACCTGAAACCGATCAAAGACGAAGCGAACGGACGCACCGCGAGGCAATAAATATAATCGAGGGTTTTTGGACCCTAGCGCGATGGAGCGGGGGGTGGGTGTGCCCACCCCACAAGGTGGAGCGCCGTAGGCGCACCGATACTGCCGGGCGAGCCCTAGCGAGATACCCTGCCCGCCGGATGGCGGGTAGTAATTCAACATCTATACGAAGGCACTGTTCGCCACCCGTGGCATCCGCAGTGGATTTGCATCCCTGCATTCAAACGGCTCACATACCCATTATGTGAGCCGTTTGCCCCCGCCCCGCCGCCCATCCGCTCAAAAAAAGCATTCCCCCGCGAGATTGAAAATGGTGGAGAGCGGCGGGGCGGGGAGAAATACCACGCAGTCGAATCGTGATACAGGGTATCGCACGTGCACGCGCGCGGAGCGCGGGATCAGTTCCGCTCGAAAAAGGTTCGAACCTGGTCGTATAATGTAGCCAGCCTATGCTAAGTCAGGTGACTGAGGTGCGTCCATATTTTTCAACGTTATTTTTTGTTGTACAGTAATAAGCATAGCGGGCCGCCGTCATGTGCAACCCACACCAAAATAGTATGCAGATCAATCGGGGAAATATCGTCAAAAAATTTCTAGAATTATTTCCCCAATTTACCAGGGAGCCTTCCTTTGGAAATGAGGATTATTCGGAGATACCGTATGTTTTCTTCGGCTCTGTAAACACCACCTTAAGTACATACGTCGAACAAAAGGAAAACTTAGCATTAGCGACCGCAGTGATTCACTGGATGGATGAGATCTACAACACGCCCGAGACCGATGACTACATTCGTGATATGTGTGCGATAGAGTTTTTTGAATGTGCGGACGGCTCAAAAGAATATGCGCAGTTCCTGCTCGATCTTCTTACCGGACGAGCCAATATAGACTTTCGACGACATAATTACATTGTGGAAAACGGTGGACTACTTGACCCAAACACAGGAGAAATTATGAAATACGCCGGCATGAATACGCCATCACAAAAAACCGGTAAATTCATCACCGATATTAAATGACTGACCTCGGATCAAGCCTTACCTATATGCCAACATTGACCCGTTGGAGCACTATGATATACGAGACGCTTGAGCTTCGAGCCGCTCGTTTGCATAAACGTGTTAGTATAGACACATCATGCATCTCCTCATCGGACTTCACGCGGCATTAGGGGAAGCGGGGGCTCTCGCATTCTTGTGGGTCCTCATTGAACTCCTGAACCCGTCCGAATCACGCCTGCGAAGGGCGAGAATCGCGGCCGCTCTTGGCACCTTGCTTCTCAGCGGCGCTTGGTTCTTCGGCGGTTTCTATTACGTCACCGAGTATGGTGTCGCAGTAAAGCCCATAATCAAGAGTGGTCCGCTCCCATGGACGCACGATGTGATAACCGAGACAAAAGAGCACATCTTTCTTTTCCTACCTCTTTTGGCGGCGCTCGTCTGGGGGCTTCTCAGCCGATATCGGAATGAGCTTATGCAGAATCGGGGTGCGCGAATAGCCATAGTCCTTCTCTCCGGTTTCATCGTCCTTATCGCGTTTACAATCGCCGGCATGGGATTCCTCATTTCAAGCGGCTTACGCGCCGCACTTGAAGCAAAGATCATATGAGGATACATAGTACGGCGTTAATACGGTCAACCATCGCGGTCATCTGGCTCATTGTCGGCATGACGCTTCTCACTGAGGTCTCGCCGGAGTTCAAGTCGTTTTTGACACAATTCTCCAGTCATCACTGGATTGGGAAAAGCATCCTCTCCGCCGCGGCCCTCGTCGTGTCCTATCTTTTTTTTAAGAAATTTAAGGAATCGAACAGTGTCTTGGGCGGCGTCTTTCTTGTCATAGGGAGCGCAATACTCGGAGGAGTGAGTATCTTTTCTTTCTTCCTGTGGCACTTTCTAAACAAATAATCTCAGACCGAGACCCCTCTTTTGATACAATAGAAACGCTCAAAGAACCCTTACACGGCCTCAACCTGCGGGGTTCACAACTGAGTCAATCAGCCAACACGTGCTAGGTTATCCTGCCCGAGACGCGTCGCTTGGCAAGTCAAATTCAGCGTCGTGATTGTAGACTTAAAAGCGTCAGGAAAGCCTAGTGGGGTCTTGATGGGGAATTATCCGATTCCGATGAGGTCAGCTGAAAGAAATATTGTGCTCCCACAAAACGAAAAGCCCTGTTGAAGCAGAGCTACTCGTATGAGACTTAGACCATCTATCAGCGATTGATACGATTGCTCGCATCGTTCGCCGAACTACTTTTCCCTTGCGGTGAAGTATTCGATAATCTAAATCTCATCCATAACTTTGCCTAATCTGCAGTAAAAATGCAAGAGGGGCATGTTGATAATGGGAAAGTCCTGCGTGTCCGCAAGCGCTACGTTCTAGAGGGCTTGAATTTTTCCTAGATTCCTGATTATGGTATAATGCGGGCATCGCAACTATCACAATTCCCAAAAAACTCGCAGGCAAGGACGATCTCGTCGTTATTCCCAAAAAGGAATTTGATGCCCTTATTGCACGTGCCGGCGAGGAAGTGAATGAGAAGAATATCTTGCGCTGGGCGCGCGAAGCTCGCAGACTCGGCAGGGCCGGGAAATTGCCCCCACTTTCCTCACTCCGTAGGGCATGAACATTGTTTTCTATCCGCGATTCGTTTGCAACACTATATTTTAATAAAAATATGGATCAAAATAACGAGCCGCCGAGAATGGTCTTTAAGGACGAGGAATTTCAACGCGCTACCCAGCATTTTCAAACTCCGACACCAAAACTCGTTCAGCAGGTCATCAAGTATTCCGGTGGATACGTTAAAGATGAAAAACAGGCGAGTTATGTTTTGATCGGGTTTGTGATAACAGCGATTATTGTTTCGCTACTTTTGATTTTTTGGGGAAGTGGAAGTCGCCCAGATATACCTGATTATCACCACACTCTTTACTCGTGACTCCAGTTCATTGATATATGAACACTAAAAAGAATAAACGTAACAATTCTAAATCGGGGTTTACTTTAATTGAGCTTTTGGTGGTTGTGGCTATTATTGGGCTTCTTTCGTCAGTTGTTTTGGCGTCTTTGAATTCTGCTAGAGCTAAGGCGAGAGATGCGAGGAGATTGGCTGATGCTCATCAATTTAAAATAATAATGCAACTGTACTATAGCTCAAACGGAGACTTTCCCAACGGGAGTTATTACACTTCAGGCAGTGGCGCTAGTAGCTGGTCTACCTTTGAAACGCTCGTGGGACAAAAATTACATACTGATCCGATCGGCGTGGCACCCGGCGCTACTCCCAATTATCCTTATTATGAATATTATAAATTGTGGCCTATCGGTTCAGCCGGTCCAGGGAACTGTTATGGAAGAACGATCTTAAGAATGGTACCGGGGATGGAATCGAGACCCCAAATACACGAGTGTGATGAACAATATGGTGGAGACGGCGTCTCAGTTTTTTTAATAGAATAAAAAATGATAGTTCGCATTCTTGCACAACCGAGTCAGCTAGCCCATAGTAAGCTAGAGCATGTTTGAAAACCCCCACCTAGAGCCGTAACAGGGATTCCGCTCGTGGACGTATTTGGTGGTTTGGGCGACTACGCACCAGTGCATGTTACGATTGGCTGATATCCGATAACATAGTTATGTATGTCGAAAGGCAGAGATCAGAAAAAGGAAACAAAAAAGCCCAAAAAAGATAAGCAAAAGAAGGATAAGAGTAGACCCTACAATAACTAAGGTTGCTGTGGTGCGGCGGTAGGAGGATTTTGGGGCATAAGAAGGCCCTTGGGCGTTGCGGGCTTTTGGGCTATACTACGCACGCTTTTTTCATGTATGTCTAGATGGATAGCATTTATTGTAAAGAACAAGATTGCCGCCGCCGCGGTCGCTATCATCGTGCTTGGTGGGGGCGGTTGGTATTGGTTCGCAAGTCGCCCCGCGAAAATTGAGACATTTACAGTGAGCGCCGGCGAGTTCGTGCAGCAAGTTAGTGTCTCGGGCAAGGTGACCGCATCACAGAGCGTGGACCTCGGGTTCGCGCAGAGCGGTCGCGTCACGCGCGTTGCCGCCAAAGTGGGGAGTATCGTGCGAGCGGGGA
>Ga0155046_121_pt1 | contig 6553 bp, 4 predicted proteins | sample RifCSPhighO2_01_FD_106014 | JGI IMG/M metagenome (GOLD analysis project Ga0155046, IMG submission 106014) | Candidatus Ryanbacteria bacterium RIFCSPHIGHO2_01_FULL_48_27
CATGGGTCAGCCGCGCTTCTCGCGGCTGCGCGTCGTTTGTATATCGCATTTCACTTCCGATTTCGTGCCTCCTTGCATGCAAATTCAAATGCGTGTGTACTCGACTGCTTTTCCCGTTCTTCCGACTTGCTGGATTTTTCCTTCCTTTTCCAATGCAGAGAGATACCGCGTCGCTGTCGCGTCCGAGACATGAAGCAACTTCTCAACTTCGTCGTTGGTAATCTTACCTTTCACCGTCAGCGCTTCCAGGATTTTTTCGAGTTTCTTGTGCTTTCGGTCTTGAATCGTTGCGCGGGCTTTCACTAAGAGATCGCGTGCGGCGTGCGTGGCTTGCGGTGAGCTTGTCGAAGCCGGTGCGGGTATTGCAGGTGCGCTCGTCGCCGCCTGCGGCGGCTCTGGCGCGGGCACATTGGGCTCACTTTGCCCTTCCGTAGCCTCGTGCGAAGGAGGGGTTCGGGAGGCAACGGCTCACTGGCTGGTATTTGAGCCGTTTGGGTTTCAGCCGGTGGCATTTCCACCGGCTCGCTCGGCGCTGGTTCGGGTGCTGTAGCGGGTTCTACCGGTGCTGTTGGCACTGAGGGAGCTTGGGATGTGTCTTCGTCTGCCATGGCTCTATTCTAGCGCGCCGGACGGCTTGTCGGGAGTAACGCCGAACGGCTCATATAGTTGGCCCCGAAATGCTTGCTTTTTTGGTAGGAAGTGGTACAATAGAGATTACAGTTTCTTGAGTGCACTCAAGACCTCCTCCACATTGCCGGTGGTGCAGGGGGTTGGGATGTGTCTTCTTCTGCCATGGCCGACTTCACTTTTTACTAAACCGCTTAAAATAGTCATCAATTTCGGCTCTCAACTCAATACCTACCCTCTCAAAACAATCCAGTAAATCCTTATAGGTATTTTTACCACCAAGAAAATCCCAAAACTCGTCTGCTACTTTAAGCTCATTTTCTAAATCTAACATTCCGCGCATAGTCCAACGGGTATAAGGTTCTGGTTCATAAGGATTATATGGAATTGCGATAAGTGTATGTATTTCTGCACCAGGTTTGTTTGCCAAAACGACAGCAACCCATTCAAGTAGCGTGCGTTTGAACTCTTTAAATCCACCAGCATTTGGTTTTGCAGTTTTTATATCAAACAAAAAATACGCACCGTCTTTTGATTCAAACATTAGATCAACTTTTGTAGGTTTTACTTTAATCATGTCGCCGGTTTGACAGACTCTTCGTATTCTCTCAATTTCCTCTTTTTTATTTGGAGTACCCGTTGCTGTAATAAGCCCGTCAATAATCTTTTGAATTTCGGCTTGTGCGGCAGTGCTGATTTGATCTCCTGCAGTAGCTTGCGAAATAGCCATCTTAAAATTCTTTTGCGCTAAAGCTAGACCGACCGGCTCAAAAATACTCGTACCGAAATTGGTATTGAGGGAGTGAATGAAAGAATATAGAGCGAGACGATCTTTACCGAGCAAACGTGTATGAAAAGGCATTGATGCCGGCTCTGGTTTATAGTTTTGAAACTTGTTGCGTAAACTTGCCTTCAAAACTTCTTCAACGCTTTTGATTTGTTCATTGGATAACGCCATATGGTTTATATTATCTTGAAGTGAAAAATTATCTCTGAGTACGGATTTCTATCTCGTTCCGTTCGGTTCAATACCGGCCGCTTGAACTGATTCACAATCTTCATTCCCGCTTTTTCAGCAATTTCTGGATAGAGATTGTATTTATCATTCGCCACGAGGAAAATGTCAAAATCTTCTTTAAGATATTGCTTGCAGTTATTTAGCACATCCGCAATTCCTTGCGCATATGACCGACGAGCCTCTTGTCCTTGTCCTTTGTACAACGGACCTATTTCTAAATCATCTTTGCGCTTAAACCCGAGAAGATCATAAGCATAGGCATGTTGTTCGTGATAATCAATCTGCCCAACATATGGCGGCGAACAAAATATACCTGCTATTTTTTGCCGCTTTAGTATTTTGGAAAATTCTGGATTTTGTTTCTCTACTTTTTCAAGAATGTTTACTGCTCTTGAGTCACCAGTTAAGACAGCATAATGGACGGGCTTACGCAATCTGTTAAATTCTCTGATTCTGCCTAAAGTATCCAGAGCGTAGCGATTGAGCATGCCTGTTATGGAGAGAAGGGGCTTGCATATTTTTTTGTGCTTGTAGCAGTAATAAGTCGTTAGTTGAGGCTCCTTGAGAGTTGCAAGGTCGCTATGCGTAGTCGCACGGCACGACCTAATCGTTCGACTCAGAATAAGTGCCAGAATCTTGCGGGTCTTAACATCCTTTTCTTGTTTTATCGTTTGAAAAACGTGATCTATTTCCCGACGAACGTTATCCGTAAACCAAATATCGAGGAAAGAATTTGATTTACCTTGGCTAAGCTTGATTGAATATTTTTTAAGTAGTTTTTGATAGGTAGGTAAAAATTCTTTTTCTTTTTCTGCGGCGAATTTATTTTCATTAAAGCCTCCTTGATTAACTTTATATTTGAAGTCATAACCCGGAAAGTGCACTAGGTTAAATTTCGCAAGTTCTGCCAAAAGTTCATTTTCAAAATCTTGAATTTTATTGTCGTGCTCAAAAGAATCAAGCGAAGCAGTCAATTTTTTAATCGCTTTTTGCAAATATTCGTCGTCATAGTGGGTCGCCTTACAACTTGAGATCATGCAGTTAAATTCGGAAACATCTATGCCGATGGAGTGAATTCCCATTTCAAGAGATTGGATAATTGTTGTCCCGGAACCTAGAAACGGATCGAGAATAATGTCACCGGCTTCAAAATAGGCCTCTTTCTTAAAGTTGTCGATATGATTATCTATAAAATATTCGACCAGCTGTGGAATGTACTTGCCTTTATAGGGGTGGAGTCTGTGGACATGCTTGGTAGTATCTTTTTCTCGCAAATTATCAAAAGAAAGTACCCAATTTAAATCATCGCCAAGATTTTTTTTCCAACTCACTTCGCGCTTGCCATTATACGAATCATAATATTTTTTAAGATCATTCAAATCAACCATGGTCGAACCGTTTTCTCCATGCTTTTTTACTTTTCCATATTGAACTAGGTAAGAGATGTTCGTAGGCGAAACATCTTTGTTAAGAAGGTCTGATGCCCATTGAGAAGCCTCTTGTATTGTAGCCAGCGCCATTCGGACATTATACCCCACTCCTAAATCTTCATTGTAGAAAACGGCGAACAGCCCACTTTCGTGGGCTGTTCTTGCGCACCTCCTTTATTTACCGTTCACGAGGTCGTTCAGTGAAGCGATGTTGTGCTCTTTGAGATAAGTGCCCAATTGCATATCACTGCGAACTCCAAGATCGAGATCGTACTGCTTTTCAATCGTGCCGATATGAGTATCGTCACGCTTGTCTCGCAGTTGCCCGTCCTCGTTCCGGCTGCGGTATCCCCGCATCCCTGTTGCGTCTTTTGCCATGCGCGATTTTGCGGATGTTGATAACCCGCTTGCTACCTTAGAACACCGCGCTTAAACTGCGCAGGTGCTTTAAAGCCCGTGTTGCTCTAGTCGACTCGAAAGTTTTGTTTTCTTTGTTTGCATAGAGACGCGGGAAAGTAAATTTGGTTGAAGTCGCGGGACTCGAGAGAGTGCCGCTTCTTCATATTTCACCGTATCATACGGTGAGCACATTTTTGTAGTCATAGAAAAGTGGATAACTTTTTAAACCGCCCCCGCCCCGCCGCCCATTCAATTTTCAAAAAACCCCGCGAAATAGATGTGTATGGAGGAGTGTGCGGCGGGGCGGGGGCGAGGACGCGCCAGCAGGCGCGTCCGAGAGAGTCAGCACGAAGTCGAATCGGACCACTCCCGTACAAAGCTACCACGCGCGCGGAGCGCGCGACATCAGGGGTTCAGGGTGAAATAGGTACGAGCCAATTCGTAAAGAGGAGCAAGGAGCTGGTAAGGGTCTGAAAAAGCGGGATTTTGGCGCGCGGCGCGAAGCGCCGCGTAGAGAGGATGCGCCGTGCCGGAGGATTTTTGATGCGGGATGCAAATTCAAGCCGAAGATTTTTTGAAGAAATGCAAATGCGGATTTTTTGGCGGGGAGAGAGGGGGTCAGAATCTATGCGTGCTTGCCCCACCCACCCGTGCGCGCACGCGAATCCCTTCGCTGGAAAAGCTAATCAGCGAAGCTCCCACTAATCACCTATGTCTTTTTAAAGATGTCAGCGACGCTAAACGAATAGCTAGTCTGCCCCTCTTTCTGTAAATATCCGGTTTTGCCAGGGTCAAAGATTGATTTTGTGGCCTGAAGCAATACTGCTGATTTTACTTCGTCCGTTGTTGCGGCATTGAGGAAGGCCTCGAAGGTCTTCAGCGAATTTTGGCGGTGCTCGTTAACGACTTGCAAATGTTTGTTCACATTATAATTCTTCACGCTCTGCGACAATCCAAAGTAAATCGTAACCAAAAAGAGAACGCGAAGGGAAATATCCCGCACGGCATGTACCAAATCTTCTGATGTCGGTACTCCGTTGAAAAGCAAGTAGAGAAGGTACGTGACCAGAATTCCGAAAAAAACAATTCCTGCCCACATCCATCGCTGTGAGATATCCTTATGTGTCGTTGCCTGCGTCGAAAAGACGTGAGCGTATGCTTCGGCACCGGATGAAGCTGATATATCCTTGATACCTTGAAGCGTCTTTGTTGCTTCTTCGTCTTTCTCTTTCAGTGTTTTTAGAACTGACTGAACTTCAGTCTGCATAGTCTGCAATCCCGTACTGTATTTTGCAGGGTCAAGTTGCCGAAGCTGTACAAGGGTGACGAGAGGATAGAGCTGGGTAATGGTGCTTGTCTTAAAGTTTTTTATCTCAGTAATCAAATTTTGTCGACGCGGTGTCGGATCGCCAGCGGTGACATCAAATCCCCGTACCTGCTTTGCAAGATTATTGAACGTGTTAATTCGTTCCCTCAGCGTTTCTACTAACTGCGCCGGAATGTAGGTATCGTCCTTTAAGATGTCCTGCTGTGAAGCTAAGTTTTTTAGCAAACCGTGTGTGCTACTCAAGACGTCGAATACATCCTCAAAGCTGAAAACGCCAAGCTCCGCTCTTTTTAAATCAGCTATAGTCGTGGCCTCGAAATCGGGCAGCGCTTCTATCAGTCGGGTAAGGTCATTCATAGTTTAACCGTATTATAATACACCTATGCGTTATTTCCTCTACGCGCGCAAAAGCACCGACGTCGAGGACAAGCAGGTACTCTCCATCGAGGCGCAATTGTCCGAATTGCGTTCTCTCGCGTGGCGGGAGGGGCTAGAGATTGCCGAGGAATTTGTGGAGAAGCGCTCGGCAAAAATGCCGGGCCGTTCCGTATTCAACGAGATGATGGCGCGAATACAAAAGGGTGAGGCACAGGGTATCGTGTGTTGGAAAATAGACCGCCTCGCGCGCAATCCGGTGGACGGCGGGCAGATACAGTGGCTACTCCAAAACAGCACTATCGCGCACATCCAAACCCACGACCGCGCCTACTATCCCGCAGACAACGTGATGCTCATGTCGGTCGAGTTCGGCATGGCCAATCAGTACATACGCGACTTGAGTGTAAATACTGCGCGTGGCTTGCGTGCCAAAGCGCGGCGCGGCGATTTCCCTGGCACAGCTCCGGCGGGGTATCGCAACGACCCGCGTACCAAGACCATCGTGCTCGACCGCAAGAAGTCCAAAGTGATCCGCGCGGCCTTTGAGCTGTACGCCAAAGGCGGCTCACGGCTAGAGGACATCGGACAGTTTTTGTATGACCAAGGCGTGCGGAGTTTGTTCGGCAATCGCATCCACAACGACCGCGTACGCTTCATCCTCGCCAATCCTTTTTACTACGGCCACTTTCTCTACAAGGGCGAATTGTACGAAGGGCGGCATACGCCCATCGTAGACAAGCGGCTTTTCGACAAAGCGCAGAAAGTCATGGCCGCGCGCGGCCATCCGCAAGCCGCCACGACCGAGCCGCAAGTATTTTGCGGCGTTATGCGATGCGGCGAGTGCGGAATGGCGATAACTGCCGAAGTGCGCCAGAAACACCAAAAGAACGGCAACGTCCACCGCTATACCTACTATCGCTGTACGAAAAAATCGGCGGCTCGCTGTTCGCAGTCCTACGTCCGCGAAGAAACGCTCGCCGCCGATGTGTCCGACCTCCTCGCGCTCTTTGTCTTGCCGCCCCAGTGGGCGCGCGACTTCGAGCGTCGAATGGAAGCAGACGAGCGCGATGTAGGGCGCACGAGTGCGCAGGCGGTCGCGGACTTGCGCGAGCAGATGCACGAGATTGAGCGCAAGCTCGACCGGCTGACAGACATCTACATCGCGCAGGATATTGAGCGCGACGCATACTTGGCGAAGCGTCGCGCGCTTATGTCCGACAAGCGGACGATAGAGGAGCACGCAGCCCGTTTGGAACGGGACGGCCATGCGTGGCTCGAACCTATGCGCTCGTGGATACACGAGGCGGAAAACCTAGCTCAAATCCAAAATGACCCCTCTCTCCCCGCCAAAAAATCCGCAATTCAAAAAATCTT
>Ga0155046_108_pt1 | contig 5595 bp, 7 predicted proteins | sample RifCSPhighO2_01_FD_106014 | JGI IMG/M metagenome (GOLD analysis project Ga0155046, IMG submission 106014) | Candidatus Ryanbacteria bacterium RIFCSPHIGHO2_01_FULL_48_27
CGCTCGTAACCGGTTCAAGCATCATGCCGCATAAGAAAAATCTGGACGTATTCGAGATTCTGCGAGGAAACGTTAGCGTTGTTATTTCGAATCAATTGTTAATAAAAGATCTCGCAAAAAATCTAACATCTGGATACAACAGGGACGGACAGTTAATGAAAAAGCCGCTCATTGAGAGCACGGAGGTCGTTCTCTATTCGTTGGAAGTCACTGGTTTAGTTATTAAAGGACTGACTCCCAAGAGCGAAAGCATAGAGGCGAAAATAGACACGGGTATCTTCACGGTTGACATCGCAAATGAGCTGGTTTTGAAACAAGGAATCCCATTCAGGGACGCATATAAAAAAGCCGTCGAGCTTGCTTCGGATAAGAAGCCAGATCTCAAAAAGAATCTCGAGTCAAAAGTCAGTCTTGGGGCTCCGGGAAACCTCGCGCTCGATAAATTGCGGAAGCGGATCAATAAATTGAGATCCTAGCGGAATTTTTATGGCAAAAGAAAACCCGCCGTAGCCGCGGCGGATTTTTTTCGGTTGAATGTTCGGACGCGCCGGCTAGCGCGAACCACGTGCTTGCATGAACGGTATGACTGTCTGCGACATTTGGGGACAGACCGAATGGAGCGTCGGGAACAAGTCGTCGATCCGCGAGATGACTATTTCCCGGAAATCGAGACCTGGGCGAATGGCCTGCTCCTGTCGCATGCGCGCATACTGCGCGAGCTGATGGTCCCAGTACCCATTCTCGTTCACGATGATCGTCGGATGCGATCTTTGTCCGATCTGTTCGAGAGTGAGGTCTTCTGCCATTTCGGTCAGTGTACCCATGCCGCCCGAAAGCACGACGGAGGCAATCGAACGTGCTCGAAACTGGTCGCGACGCTCGGTCATGTCGCTCACCTCCACAAGCATGTTCGGCGCATTTCGGAGCCAGTCGAACGGCTGCTCCTTCGTTAGGAGATACGTCGGGATCACGCCCGTCACGGGACCGCCGTGAAAGAAGGCTCCCTCGGCTAGTTTCCCCATGAGTCCAACTGACCCTGCGCCGTAGACAAGGCGAAAAGCATTTTTAGCGCAGAGCTCTCCGGCTCTATGAGCGCTAATTCGATAACACGGCGATACGAGCTCCCCTGAGGCGCAGTAAAACGCCAGACCGGGCAATTCAGTTGAGTACTTTTGCAATCTACACCTCCCTCGTTAATGTGGTGAGTCGGACTAGCGACCAAATCGCTATCGCCGAGAAGATGACCTGGAGAGTAACTCCAGACCATGCGTCCTTGCTAAACAAGTCTGAAGCCAGAAGTACTGATCCGAGGAGGTTCAATGCGTGATAACCTCTGCTCGTACCGGATAAAACTCCTCGACTGATCAGATAATATGCGCCGATGATAATAGCGCCTCCTACAAAACCGATTACGGTCATGAGGGTCATGCCTTACCTCCGTCGAAAAGTTTTGCGCCAAATATCGATTAGTGGGCTCAACGCCTACATTCTTTTTGCTACCATTCAAGAGCCGTTGCATCGCACCGGCACCAGGATAGATATTGACACAGCGTGATTTTGTAGTCAAATCGCGCCTTCTTTTTCTAGTATTTCTCTTTTTTTGCGTCTTCCGCGGTTAAATCCACCGAGACTGCCATCAGATCGTATGACGCGATGACATGGAATTTGCGGATCGTGATTCGCTCTCATGATTGCGCCTACGGCTCGTGCAGCTTTAGAGTTTCCTGCACTTCTGGCGACCTCTTTGTATGATAACGTTCTCCCCTTAGGAATTTTCGCCACGATTGAGAGAACCTTTTCTCGAAATGGCTTCATATCGCGTATTATAAATGGAAGTGCCCGGAAACGAGCAGCTTCCGGGCTCATGTTGTGTCCTCCTTTGTCAAATCTTCGATCTCCGCATCCGTTAGATACAGCGCCGCATCGACGCCTTTCAGGGTGTGCAAACCGAAGAAAACTAGTTCAAGACGCATCTCTAGCCACTCGTTCAGCGGACCGTGGATGAAGTTCCAGAACGACTTCCGGACCATTATCCAGCCCGCCAGTCCGACGAGGAACCAGATGTAGGCGGTTTTCATGGCAGCTCCAGCTCTTTTTCGAGCTGCCGAAGCATCCGGACTAATCGAACCGCCGCCGCCGCGTCCAAGGCGGCCGCGATCCAGACCACCAACCACCAGCCCTTTACGGCGAAGATGGCCGTAGCCACAAATAGAAGGATTGTGATTATCGACAACGCCTGCCCTGAACGGACAGTGACCGGAATCAGTTTCATACTTATCCCCTATTGCAATGCCCCTTATTTGAATTCAGGAAAGAGGCGGGACCTATATCACATAGTGCAGTGGATAAAGTTCTCGTCAATACTGACGCAGAATGAATCGGTGCAGCCGTTTGGTCCATTTCGGACCGGCATTGCCGATGCCGATGCGAGGCGTTCGCAATATATCTTTTTGCGAAATTATGAATCCCCTATCCTCAATCCAAAGGCCAGTATTTTTGTGAGCTGGCTTGGCATTAAGTCGTCGATCAATATTAAGCGCCTTCGTTAGCTTGCCAGGCCCCGAATATTCACCTGCTCCGCGAATAAGAATTGCGGCCGGATGCTCTTTTGGTCCAAGTATAATATTAAGCATGTCGTACATGCCATAGCATAGGTAGACATACCAATGGCCGCCGGGGCCGTACATTATTTCAGAGCGTTTAGTTCGTTTGAATCCGTGCGATGCCCTATCTTCAAATCCTTCATAAAGTTCAATTTCATTTATCATCAGGGCTGCTTTTTTAGAATCCGCTTTTCGCACAAGAAATTTACCCAATAGCTCTCGTGCTATGACTTCCCCACCGCGCTCGTAGAAATCCTGTTCCAAAATCTTTCTCATGACGTTAGTATACAAAACTATGTCGTCTCAAAAGAAAATCGCTATCGTTTGCTCTGGCGGCGGGATGCGATGTGCATACACAGGTGGAGTGCTGGTGGCTCTCGCCGAAAAGCACAAATTTACCTCGCCCGACATTATTATCGCCGCTTCTGGAAGCGCAGCTTTTGCGTTCTATTATCTGACTCGTCAGTACAAATCCATAGAACATATAGCAACAGAGCTGCTGTCTACTCCAAAATTCATTTCATTTCTGCGGCCGTTCAAGATAATGGACATAGATTATCTCGTTGATGAGGTCTTCAAAAAACAAGCTCCGCTCAACATCGGGCTGCTTTCCGATCTGAAAACCAAATACTACATTGCCGCAACAGATTCAAACTCAAGAACGCGCTCATATTTTTGTAATGATTCTAGCGTTGATATTTTTGAGATTTTGCGTGCGACAAAGGCCATACCATTTTTTTACAACAAAAAAGTAGTTATTAACGGCATAGATTATATTGACGGCACAGTCAGTACCTCTTTCGATGATGCCCTTCTTAAGGCGCGAGAGCTTGGTGCCACTCACATAATCGGCATCGACAATCGCCCGCGAGAAGGTTTGCATGCGGACGATTTCATATTAATTGCAAATCGCCGGCAGCCTGCACAGCTTCTCACACGAGATTCACGAAAACTTCGCGCCGCATTCGATCTTGGCTTTAGCGATGCGGCGCGAAGTGCAGAATTGTCAGAACTTTTAGTAAACGTTTGTTGAGCCGCTTGGCACACCGCCAGGGACGAGGCGTTAAAAGCGCTTTGGGGTCAGTTTCAGGGTAAAGTAAAAAGTGCTGCCCTTGCCGGGTGCGCTATTAAACCAGATTTTCTGCCGATGCCTTTTTATTATTTCTGCCGAAATATACAGGCCCAATCCAAAACCAGCAGCGCTCCCTCTTTTGCGCGCCGCCTGAAAATAACGCTTGAATATAGACTTTTGCTCCTGCTTTGTGATACCTTGGCCCCGATCTGTTACGGCCAAGAGGGCTTTTCTGCCCCGCCGAGTAATATGCACAAGAATTCTCCTCTCGCGCGGAGAATACTTCATCGCGTTTGAAAGGAGATTTACGAGAACTTCCTCGATTCTATCCGGATCGCCACGCACTTTTCCTTTTATCTCACATTTAACCTTGATCTCGTGTGTTCCAGATTTCTGCATTACTTTTGCCGTTTTTGCAGAAAGAGCGCAAATGTCGAATTCTCCCTGTCGAAGAGCGAACCTTCCGGCCTGTATTGCACTCACTGTGAGAAGATCGTTCACAAGTTTTACGAGACGCATGCTTTGATCCTCGATGTCTTGAAGCATCGAAAGATTTTCTTTGTCGCGCGAAAGCAACATTCGATCCTTCAGAAGCTGTGCATAAAGATTGAGTGTAGTAACTGGCGTCTTCAGCTCATGCGCCGCGATACTAAGAAATTCATCCCTCTGCCGTCTGGCTTCATGCTCTCTGGTTGCGTCGCGCGAGAACCGAGCATACCCATATAATTCTTTATTTTTATCACGTATTGCGACAATCATTCCGCTCGTCCAATACAGAGTGCCGTCTTTGCGCACGCGCAATCCTTCTGTTTCGCATAGCCCGCGCCTTGCCGCAGTTGACAGGATTTTTTGCGGTAAGCGTTTTTCGATATCTTTCTTCGAGTAAAAAATGGAATAATGTTTTCCGATAATTTCTTTTGCCGTAAAGCCCGTTAAACTCCGGGCCATTGAGCTCCATTTATATACATGCCCGTTGCCATCAAGAACGCTCGTCGCATACTCGGCTATATTCTCGAGAAGTGCTTTCCAATGTTTAGAAGAGTCGTTTGCCGCTACTTCTTTTTGATTTCTCATAAAAATCACAATTGCCTTGACAGATATACTGCATCAAGCAGTGTACATGCAATCGATTAAAAATTCATGTATCATTCATGCAGGAAAAAACATACTGTACTATATTAAATTTATATCCAAATATAGCCATTTTTTTGAGATACATTGTCAAATATGAGATTGCTAATAGTAGAAGATGATGAAAAGCTTGCCGCGGCCCTGAAAAAGGGCCTCGAAGGCCGCGGGTTTGCGGTGGATTGGATAGACGATGGCGAAAAGGCATACAAGCGCATTCTTCTGTATAGAAAGGACTACGATCTGATCATTCTCGATTTGATGCTACCGGGCATGAGCGGCGCAGACATCGCTAAAAATGCCCGCAAAGAAGGCGTATCCACTCCCATAATTGTGCTGACATCGCGTCATGAATTGGATCAGAAGGTGGATCTTTTATATGGCGGAGCCGATGATTATGTAGAGAAGCCCTTCTCCTTCGATGAGCTCGCGGCACGAATTAATTCTGTGATGAGACGCCCTGTATTGTCGCAGCCAGCAGTTCTTAAGGTTGGGCCTATTGAAATGGACACAGGGACGCGCGCTGTCAGAAAAAACGGAAAGCCAATTTCACTCACGCTTAAGGAATTCTCTATACTGGAGTGCTTTATGAGAGAGCCAAACAAGGTTCTTTCGCGCGAAAATCTTATTGATCATGTGTGGGATTTCAATTCCCTTTCACTAAGCAATGTACTTGACGTACACATGAAGAATATTCGTAAAAAACTTCACGATGGCGAAGACGGCGACAGATTTTTCCAAACTGTGCGAGGAGTGGGTTATAAAATGGCGGAACCCAATAGAGACATGAGT
>Ga0155046_137_pt1 | contig 5546 bp, 4 predicted proteins | sample RifCSPhighO2_01_FD_106014 | JGI IMG/M metagenome (GOLD analysis project Ga0155046, IMG submission 106014) | Candidatus Ryanbacteria bacterium RIFCSPHIGHO2_01_FULL_48_27
CTCACGGTGCCTACAGGGATCTCCAAAGAAGAAGCGATCGCGAAGGCGAAGGAGCAGGAGAACGTGAAAAAGTATCTGGAAGGAAAGACGGTAAAAAAGGAGGTATATGTCGTGGGGAAGCTGGTAAGCCTGGTAATTTAGCCTTCTAAATGCCATTTATTCAATAATTACGCTCGTAACTGCTCACTGACCTTGCACAAAAAGGGGCTAAAGCCCCGTAAACAAGAGCGTTAACCCCGCCCTTAAGGGCGGGGTTAACGCAACCCCACAACTTGGGCTTTAGCCCTTCGTATAGCTCATCTCTTGCAGAGTCAGTGAGCAGTTACTTACGCTCATATTGACTTTTCAAAAAAATGACTAATAATAAGCATATGCAGCACACCTCAGAAGAAATTAAAATGCAGGTAGAAAATCCCGAAGCCAAACTGTTGGCTAATACTTCTTCTGCGATACTTGATCCCCAATTTCGCTCCGCAATCGCAGATGCACTTGGGTTGGAACCCCAGACAATTACACTAGAAAGCCGGTGGAAAAGCGATCTCGATCCCGATTCTCTTGATTTCGTGAACATTGGGATAAATTTGGAAGAAATTTTTGATGTGAATATCAATGATGACGAATTCCGGAAAGCCGTGCGCGAAGCCGGAGGCGACCCGACCATTGCCAAAGTATTGGCAATCGTCCGGAGAATTGCGAAGCCATACTGACTATGCGTACTCTTTAAGGTATGCAGAACCCCTTGGAGAAATTTGCCGAGTTCACGAATATAAAGACTCTTACCGAAGCGAGCGCAAAACCCCTCCGCAAAAGCATCCGCGTAAACACGCTCAAGAGCACTGCTCAGGAGGTGCAAAAGTGGGGAGCAGAACTGGGGTGGACATTGAGTCCGGTGCCTTGGTGCGCCGAGGGCCTCTTCGTTGATCGCACAGATGAATCCGCCCTGGGCAAAGATCTCCTCCACCAGATCGGCCACATCTACCTGCAGGAAGCCGCATCGATGCTGCCTGTGGCACTCCTCGATCCAAAACCCAATGAAACTATTCTCGATCTCTGCGCGGCACCGGGGAGCAAAACGACGCAGATCGCCGCAAAGATGCAGAACACCGGCGTGATCATCGCAAACGATGTGCAGGAAAAAAGAATCTGGACCCTGCGCGGCGCGCTCCAAAGGAGCGGTGTGATCAACACTATTCTTACCGATAAAAAAGGAGAGTGGTTCGGCAAACAGATGACAGAATGCTTCGATCGCGTCCTCTGCGATGCTCCGTGCAGCGCACTCGGAGTTTTACGAAAGGATCCTGATGCGGCAAAGTTCCTTACACCCAAACACATTGAAAAATTGAAGCAGACACAGCTACGGCTCCTCGAAGCTGCGATCCATGCGACGAAAATAGGAGGAAGAATCGTCTACTCCACCTGCACGCTGACGCCGGAGGAGAATGAGGGAGTGGTGATGGAAACACTGATGAAATTTAGCGGGAAGCTGGAAATTCTCGATGAGCGATTAGCGATGAGCGATGAGCGATTAGCAAAATTCGATATAGCTACTCAAGATTCATTCGTTGTTCAAAAATATCTTCATAATCAGAATCCGAGCTTTCAGCTAATCGCTAACCGCTTACCGCTCGTTCGTCTTTGGCCCCAAACCTACGATACCGAAGGTTTCTTCTGCGCAGTGCTGGAGAAGAAGGGTCGAACGCGGGATGTACTCCCCATGGAAGATTTCCGCGAGGAGAGGAAAGAACTCAGGCCCTCACGACAGGAGCAGATTACGAATGAACTCACGAAGCGCTACGGAACGGCTTTCATGCGCAAAGAAGAAGTGCTCCACGAACTCGGCGAACACATGGTACTCACCAATACCGCCGTTGCGCGGTTTACATTCGCCGCAGAGCGCTACGCGTTCGGTCTGCCATTTGTAAAAGTGCAGAAGGACGGGAGAAATCGCCTCACGCAGGAACTCATTACGTTCCGCGGAAACGAAGCGACGTTATTTTTTGTCGATCTCACAGAGAAACAGGCAGAGGATATTCTTGCGGGGAAGGATACCGCCTGCGATCCTTCGCTCTATGGGGAAATGATCCTGCGTTATAAAAATCTCCCCATCGGGCTTGGAATGGTAAAAGAAGGAACAATCAAGAACTGGCTGCCGCGGAGGGTTCTGCAGCAGATTGCGTGATTTGAACAAAAAAAATTGACATCACCCAAAGAAAAGGAGATAAAATAAAATCATTATTGTATTTTCCCCCAATAGCTATGATCAAATCCGGTGCGGAAACATTTGATGCCGAGGCTGTTCTCAGAGACGCCTTCAACGACGATGAAAAATCTTTGGAGGAGCTCCGTCTCCTTCATAAAGTTGATGATCTGGATACCTTAAGACTGGTAGATGATCTGAGGATAGATCCAACACTTGATGGTCTCATGCTCACACAAACCCTGAGCAAATCTTTGGGTGTCGATGTTACTCACGGCGAAATCTTCCGTACAATCATGGATGGAAAACTACACTTTACTGCCGCAGAACAAAAACTTTACGCTGATTTTCTCTCGCGGGATACATTTCGTGATGGTGACCAGCAAATTGTTGAAGATCTCTTCGAAGAGGCAGGTATCACCCGTGGTGACCTCAAGAATGCAATGACCACTATCGCAGCAGCTCAACGGCAGCAGGAAAGTAAGAATCAATGATCTCGCAGATTTGGCCGGAGATCATCCGTTTGTCGTACGCCCCACTCAGATCGGTGAAGATTAAGGAGACATGCTATGATGACAGTCCCGCATGGATCCCGTTGCAGAAATAAAGGCGAGGCTACCGATCGATGAGCTCGTAGGGCAGTACTGCCAGATCCAGAAAAAGGGCAGGAACTTTGTGTGCCTCTGCCCGTTCCATAACGACACCCACCCGAGCTTCCTCATTTCGCCGGAGAAAGGAATCGCCTATTGCTTCGCCTGCCAGAGCGGCGGGGACATCTTCAGCTTCTATATGAAGATCGAAGGGGTGGAGTTCCCCCAAGCAGTGAAAGATCTGGCAGAGAAGACGGGGGTAAAACTCCCGAAGGAGAAGATGATGTCGGGACCTACGAAAGATGAAAAAGAGAGACTGCGCGAATGTTTGATCGAAGCCGCGGCCTTCTACAAAGAAAATTTGAAGAAGAGCGAAAAAGCGATGCTCTATCTGCAGACGCGGAGAGTGCCCGCAGAGATCATGGAATCATTCATGATCGGCTTCGCGCCCGATTCGTTCGACGCAACCTACACCCATCTCCTCAAAAAAGGGTTCAGCCGATCGGAGATCCAGAAAGCAGGTCTCGGTATTCAAAAGGATTTGAAGGACGATCGCATGTATGACCGGTTCCGCAACCGGGTTACCTTCCCGATTCAGGATGCGCAGGGGAACATCATCGGCTTCGGCGGGAGAACCCTCGGAGAAGACGACGCCAAGTACATCAACTCGCCCGATGGCCCCCTCTACAACAAATCAGTCGCCCTCTTCGGGCTCTCGCACGCGAAGGAAATGATCCGGCAGAAGAAGGCGGTGATCCTCGTGGAAGGATATTTTGATGTGCTCGCGTTCCATAGGATCGGCATCGGGAACGTGGTGGCAGTCTCCGGCACCGCGCTCACGCCGCAGCACGTTGCTATCCTCAAGCGCACCGCAGAGCGCGTACTCCTCTCGCTTGATCGGGATGCCGCAGGCGAAGAGGCTGCAAGGAGGGCGTTTCTCCTCGCCAAAGGGCAGGACCTGGATGTGCGCGCCCTCCGGCTCCCCGTTGGAAAAGATCCCGATGAATGCGCGAATAGTGCGCCGGAGGAGATGCACAAAACGGCAGATGCGGGAGGAGTGCCATACATCGAATGGGTGATCTCCGGCATTGTGGAGAAGAAGCTCGAAAAGCGCGATGCACTTGCCGTGATCCTCCCTCTCCTCTCCGTCATCTCCTCAGCCGTTGAGCGCGAGGATGCCCTCCAAAAAACCGCATCTGCTCTGCGAACGACCGTCACGGCCCTCGAAGACGATGTGCGGCGGGAAAACGAGGCGAAGGAACTCCGGAACCGGACGCAGGATACCCAGAAAGTCCTCTCGCCTTTCAGCACATTGGAACTCCTCCTCGGTCTCTTCTTTGTGTATCCCCATGCTCTCGATGTCGTAGCGGAACTTCTGGAGCCGGATCAGGAGAAAGCCCTCCCCCTCTACCATGCCCTCAAGGCGCTTGCGCTTGGGGAACGCGACAAAATCACACTGGAAGATCTCCCCGAGCAGATCCGGGAGTATGCATCGGTCCTTGCGCTCTACAGCGAGGAGCATTTCGGCATGTGGTCGGACGACCTCGCACGGAGCGAAATCCGGAAGCTCTGCCTGAAGGTAAACCGCGATGTCCTGAAGAAAAAACAGCAGGAACTCATCGAGGGGATCCGCTCCGCCCGCGGTGCGGGGAAGAAGATGGAAGAGGAAAAGCTCCTCACGCAGTACCAGCAGGTACTGAAGCTGACATCGATGACAAAGTAGAAGGAAATCAAAGAAATCGAGGATTTTAAGGAAACCAAGGACTCCCATCGTTGATTTCGTTGATTTCTTTGATTCCCTTGTTTTCCCTGATTTCTTTCCTTGAAATACTTCCTTCCGCCCTGTTTTCCCCTATACTCTGCTTCCAGCATGGCCTCCCATCCGCGAAAATTCATCGTACAACCAACAGACGACGATTTAAAAAAGTTCCCTCCCGAGATCAAGCATCTCGTCAAAAAGGGGAGGGAGCAGCGCTATGTGACGCATCAGGAAGTAATGACTGCCGTGCCGGACTCCGAACAGAACATCGAAATGCTCGACGACGTCTACGAGCTCTTCATGAACCTCGGCGTAGAAATTATCGACGTGAAAGATTCGCTCATCTGGGAAAAGCAGAAGAAGGGCGATGAAAAGGAGCAGGAGGAAGTGGATGACGATCTCTCGCACGTGGTGGCAACGGCCGGTATCCCGAGTGATGAACTCACGAAGGATCTCCCCAAAGACGAAGCGAAGAAGCGTAAGAAGGAGCGTGAAGTGGATCTCCTTGAAATCTCCAATGACTCCGTACGCATGTACCTCTCGGAAATCGGTCGCGTGCCGCTTATCGACGGAAAGAAGGAAGTGGAACTCGCGCGCCGCATCCGCAAGGGCGATGCATCGGCAAAGCAGCAGCTCGCGGAGGCAAACCTTCGCCTTGTTGTTTCCATTGCAAAAAAGTATATCGGCCGCGGACTTTCGTTCCTCGATCTGATTCAGGAAGGCAACATCGGTCTCTTCCGCGCGGTGGAAAAGTTTGATCCGGAGCGCGGGTTCAAATTCTCGACGTATGCAACGTGGTGGATCCGGCAGGCGATCACCCGCGCCATCGCGGATCAGGCCAGGACAATCCGCATTCCCGTTCACATGGTCGAGACCATCAACAAACTGACCCACACGCAGCGCCGCACCGTGCAGGAACTCGGGCGCGAGCCGACCGTGGAGGAACTTGCAGTGGAACTCGGGATGGACGTAAAAAAAGTCCGCCACATCCTCAAGATCA
>Ga0155046_131_pt1 | contig 5518 bp, 7 predicted proteins | sample RifCSPhighO2_01_FD_106014 | JGI IMG/M metagenome (GOLD analysis project Ga0155046, IMG submission 106014) | Candidatus Ryanbacteria bacterium RIFCSPHIGHO2_01_FULL_48_27
CATAATACCGTACACTGGCGCATCCTGTATACCCTTCCCTCGTGCGCTTGCCCGTGTGGGATTTATGATACGTTTTCAGGAATTTGGAGATCGGTATCCCCGTTACTCGCGACCAAAATAGTTTTTGACGCTTTTCAATATGGTAGTCGTGCAGATGGAGGCAGATCCTGAATTTGGTTTCGTCCGCATCAAAACCCTCGCGTAATAGATATAGAAAAGTCGCAACAAGTTGCGGGTCGGAATTTGTAAAAGTAAGCGTATTGTCGTTCTTCGCTTTCTCGCCTTCGCACCAATAGAGAAGCGCGCACATCACCCGCATAAGTTTGACATCGAGATGAAGGTCGGCCACCGCCACCTCGGCGGCCAAGGCTGCCTCCCGAAGACGAGCTTCTGTTCGTCCGCGATTCGTCTTCGCAGCCTTCAAGCGCGCTGCGAGCCTCTTCATCTCGATCCTTTTCTGTGCGCGTTTCAACAAAATTGTGTTACGCACCCAAAGAGAAACAGACGCCTTCGAGACTTTAAGTTGTCCTGCGATCTCATTGAGAGAACGGCCCTGCAAGCGCAGACGGATTGCCTCTTTCCTTTCTGACCTTTTGGGTATCATATGAACCATCACTGACGGTTATACTCATAATACCAATGTATATGTCAAAAGAAATGGGTATCTTGTATTACCTCACGGAAGTGGTCTTGTTATGCGGGACGCATGGCAACGGACTGGAGAAGCGGTAAGCTTAAGCCGTGGAAATGACGTATGGGCAATAAAGAGATTTGGGTTCCCGGATTGATACTGTCTTTTGTCGCCGTGTATGCGACGTACATCGTGATGGACCACGATAATGTCGAGTGGTTTGTCGCACTTCTGAGTTTTGCCTACCCCTTCTTTTCGTTGTTCTTTTTTGAAGGTTTGACGAGTTTTATTAGTAATATCACCAACGAACTTATAAAGAGTGATCTTCTAAGCGTCTTCTTTGGTATCGGAGTACTCGCTGAAGCGGCAATTCTTATTCACGAACGTAACAAGCTCACTTGGACCGACGTTAAACTCATCGGAACGTTTGTCCTGATACTTGGTCTTGGTGTCTCGTGGATGCCACTCTTGCAGTTTGGGATCCCGGCAGCTCAAGAAGTGTTTGACGGGAATCCATTCTTCTACGTTATCGGATGGGTGTTGTTTGGAGGAGTCTTTCTTCTTCCTGTGTACTTCCGAGAGAGAATCTTAACCGGAGTGAATGAGTCTCTTGTATTGCTCTGGACTTTGTTGCTGTGGTACACATATCTCGAACTCGCACCTTTTGAACTTGCAGTTGCTGCGCCCTTGGCCATCGCAAGTGCTGGGGTCCTATTTGTAAACTTCGCAAAGGGAAAGATAAGTAAACTTGCAAGCATACTCATGTATCTCTGGTACCTGATATGTGTCGTCGCTGTAAGTACCTTAATTTTTCTGGCAAGCAACCACTTCGAAAATGGTCTGACTCCGTACTTAGCCCTTGCACTTGGGATGATGACAGCGTTCTTTGCAGTACACATCATGCAGATCCTGCACTTTCACCCATACTTCAATCATGAGCAAGGTGAGGAATTCAAGGAAAGTCTACGGAAACATGCCGCGTTTCTTTATTCTAAGTACGAGCATAAGGATCAACACCCCTACCGGACACTAGGGCTTATTGTTGGTTTTGGGATTGTTGCGTACCTCAATTCAATCTTCGGAGTCTTGCCACTTCTCTTTATCGTCCTCAGTATGATTTCGTTCGCTCCCTATCTCTTCGACAGAGATAGGTGGTGGGATTGGAAATTACCGTGACAACCATACCGAATCAAACTCAAGAGGGACGCATATCGATCATTGCCGCTATTATTGCGCTCGTTCCTTTGTATGCGCTCAAGTATTTCGTTATCAATCCATTTTTGGCGTTCACCTCGGTGTTCCCGTTGCTATTCCTTACTCAATACCTTGGGATATTCGGAAGCGTCTGGGTTCCAACTCTATCTTTTCTTACACAAATGCTTTTACACAAAACCGTAGAGGAAGCTGGGAATGGAGATCTTGTCGCGCTGTTTTTTATATGTACCTTCGCGCTGGGAGTCATGATAGATCTGATTCAACGAGGATTGAAACACATCGGTATGGTATTCAAGATCCGTATGGTACACGTCATGTTTTTTATGTCCGTATTATATGCCCTCGCATGGCTTGTAACACATAAGGATCCCGATGGTCCGGGTCTGTTCCTACTCGTTGGCTATCTTTTCAATCTCTACTCAATATTTTCCTACCACATCATTGGCGTCGCATTACGTAAGCTCTCCGACGCCCAGCCGTTGCTTCGTGCGTGGATCTCGTAGGAGGAGCAGGGTTCATTTGTCTCGATTCTCCACATTAGGAGAAGCCCACTTGATCAGTAGGACACCGATGAGGGCTCCTATGCCCGCTCCGAAAATGCTGTCTCCGCTAATGGTGTAACCAAGATATCCAAGCACAGCAGCCATTGCTACATAAAGTATCGTGAGGCGTATTTCTTTCATCATGCGGTGAGTAAATGTTTTCGAACGGAAGAGTAAAGAGTATAGGCAAAAATCGCGAACGTTAGGAAACGGAAGAGCATAAGCATAGGCACAGCGCCTTGCAGTCCCGCCTCGTTGATGCCAGCTAGATACTCGTACGAATACCACGGCACTAATATAAAAATGAAATATCCCGCCGCGATCAAAGCTATTCTTTTAGGCGAACGAATTAGGTAGCGTCTTTTAATAAACTTTGCGACGTAAAGAGTGGTCAGATAGATGGCAATACATGTAATGATCAATCCGATACTGCTTCCACCCAGTCCTGCTTTTGATAAATACTCACTGCCACCAGCGAAGTACAAATTCATCGCGATGACTCCTACCACCCACGGGGCGATAAATCCTGCAGTAACGAAAAAGATAGCCGCTACGAGCCAATCGCTTTTCTCAGTCAGAATGCCACCATGCGCGGTCGGAGTATTTTCCATGCCTATAACTGGTGATTCGCATTAAAGTACGCTCGACGCTGATAGAGTTGCCATATAAAGAATAGGGTGATGGCTACCATGAAAGCTGACGCTCCGATCATGGACATCTCGTACGCAGATGAATTAACAAAATCTTGCATGTTCGTCATGTCTCTGCCCCGACTCTCTCCTATGGCAGTAAGAATCTCTAACATGAGTGGTTTATTGAAATAGGCGACAGCTCCGTTGAAGATCGAATTTGCAGCGCCCACAGCGAGCCACGCGAATCCAAGGGCATAACCCCATGGTTTAGCCTTTCAAATCGCATATGCAAGTGCAACTCCTCCAAGAGCACTAAACGCAACGATCACGAAATACAACCATTCAAGACCATAGAAAGCATATACTTCCTGAGTTCCTGCTGTTTTGAGCAGGCTTTCCGCAGACTTGAATGTTCCCCAGATCACAAACGCGAGAAGTAGATTGAGGCTGAGTGTCCTTTTCATACTTTTACGTAAACATTAGTGGTTTTGTTTAAGTATATAAGGCCTTTATACCTCTGAAGTATACTCTCTGTATCGTATCTGACCATTTGGCAAAACTGATAACCGGTTGATCCGTCATTCGGATACGCGTCGATGATAATCGCTGACTCTTGCCGTGTCGGAGAGAACCAGTAGCGCTTGAACGTGTATGTCCCAACCGAACCAGTAGCTATAGCCGGAGTAGTACGATTCAATTTGCGAATTTCATCGGCAAGAAAAGCATCAACATCCCCCCTGTACTCTGAAGAGACTTGGAGGTTCTTTGTCCCTGCAGCGGCAATGCAAACAGCATAAGGATTATTAATGCCAACGTTTTTAATCATGTAGTCAACAACGTCGTTGACGGCGACATCCAACGCTTCAATCTTTTGGTCACGCTTGCCGAATATCTTTGGAAGATAGCTTGTGAAAGTTCGATTGAATACAGTCGCGTATCCGATCACAAAAGAGAAAACGGCTGGCCATGGCGTGTTCCATGCGTACTCCGCAACGAGGGTTAGTACTGCTACTACAATCGTTCCGTAGAGAACATTGGAGAAACTTGATGACTTGTGAGGAATGGCACTCGTATCCAATACATCTGCGTGCCAGAATGCAACCATCAATACGAAAGCAACGACGTTGATTGCGGGAGCAATGTAATAAAGTGGTGATGCGCCGGAGTCGTTTAAAAGGGTTATCGTTGCAAAGGCAGAAAGAAAGTTTACGAGCACCGCAAACCAGAACATGTAGAACTTCTGTATCTCATTCTTAAAGTATGAAAAGAACGCTGTATAGATAGCAAACCCAACGCCGAGAAGCATGATAAGCGCGATCTTGCTCGATTGTGCTCTGACTTGCTCCGCAAAAGCTCGAGCATCAGCATTGAGAAATAACACCACGAGCACAGCCACTGCCAACAGAAAGACAGTGTCTTCACCATATGAGGGGAGGACTCGATAGCGCTCTAAGAAGCCACGTAAATGCAATAGTGTCTGCTTCATAGCCAACAATAAAAGCACAATACGCCCTCATGAAGATAGGGGCAAGTAATCTAAAAAGCATGGAGCTTCGCCCTCGGCACCGGCGACCATATCGAAAACCGTTTGACGAACCGCCTTCCACAGATCGCCAGTGCTAAGAGAAAACCTCGCTTGTCTGCGAGGTTCCATCTGGCTCTAGTCTATTTTTTCGCTTCCTTATGCTTGGTGTGCGCCTTGCACCACAAGCAACTCTGGGAAACCCACGGTTTTCCCATTCCTTCCTCCACGGGAAAACAAATGTTTTCCCGACCCCTTTCTTCTGCAAATGGTTCTCGCTGCGACGCGTTACGCGGAATCGAACAAACTTTATTTCTTGGCTTCCTTATGTTTAGTATGTGCTTTACACCATTTGCAATACTTTTTGAGCTCTATCTTGCGCTCTACGAGCTTTCTATTCTTGCGCGACCAATAATTGGTGCGACTGCACTTCTGGCATGCGATTTTTATGAGCTGATCTTGCGACATGAAGCGGCACTATAAGCGAAATGTGGCCTCCCTGCAAGCCCGAACGGTTACGGACAGATGGCGTTCCACGGGCCGCGGAGCGCCTGCTCGTTGACGAGTATCTTCATGATAAGGTCGACGATGAGCCAGGCCCCCAGTATCAAAATAAGTCCAACGCCGACGTTCCAGAACACCTTTTTGGCCTCGCTCGCCTTGCCCGGCTCGCCGCCTGCCGTGACGTACTTCCATCCGGCATATGCAAAGAGAACGGCAGAGAGGAATACGGCAATATAGATGCCAACGTTGAGCGCATTCTGCGCAAGCTGGGCGATGTGACAGAACGTACAGTCCGTCCCGTTGCACGGAACGATCTTGGTAGGGATCTGGGCAAGCGCCAAATACGGAGAGATGAGGATGATGAACAGCATCACGAACATCACCCATCTGATAGTTCGGTTTCCGAATATCATTGGGGATATTGTAGCATGGCGAAAAATGCGCCATACTGTGCGCGATGCGCCGGTGGTAG
>Ga0155046_127_pt1 | contig 5503 bp, 6 predicted proteins | sample RifCSPhighO2_01_FD_106014 | JGI IMG/M metagenome (GOLD analysis project Ga0155046, IMG submission 106014) | Candidatus Ryanbacteria bacterium RIFCSPHIGHO2_01_FULL_48_27
TGGTTCGCGGACATCTCCGCAATGATGTACGCAGGTTCTCCCGCACCGATCCGCCGGCCGTTGATCGTGACCTGAGCCTTCGCTGTACCTGTCGCTTCGGTCATGACTGGATCTCGCGTATGAGCTGGAACGCTTCTGCCGCGGGAAGCCCGGCAACGCTCCCCCACGTGAGCGCTCCTGCGCGCAGCGCTTCGGGAGACCGCGGATGCGGAAAAGGACGCGCTTCCCCCTCGTACATGGCCATCGCCTTTATTTTCTTCTCGAGCGTGGAGCCGATATCCACAAATGTATTTGGGTGGAAGACGGGTGCAAACTGCCGGAATGCCCACTCGCTCGAAGAATGGACCTCGTACCCGTAGACTTTTTGTACGGGAGATCCTTTCATGGGACGGGTGGCTGTGAGCACAGCGCGGAATGTAATCACATGATCCATATTGAGGTCACCGCCGTGCTGCGTGTAGACGATTTCCGGCTTGAGGCGGTTCACTTCGTCTTCGATCACCTTGATGACATCGAGGAGATCGATGGAATCGAAACGGTTATCCGGAAGTTTTGCGAGCGTCACCTCCTTTGCCCCAAGGAACTTCCCGATTTCTTTCGCCTGTGCATGCAGCTTTTCGAGTTCTTTGGGGTCCGCATCATCGGGATCGGCAAAGCGCGAGGTTACGCCTTCGCCGAGAATGAGAATGGAGACCGCATGCCCCTGCGATGCAAGTTTTGCAATGGTGCCTCCGCAGCCGAGGACTTCGTCATCCGGATGGGCAGAAACGACAAGGAAGTTCATGGGAATACTGCAACGAAGTAGGAAGTAGCAAGAGGATACCATATTGAGACGTTTTCGCGGTATGATTCATGTATGGAAAAAAGGCAAAACGTGCTCCTGACCTGTGCAGGAGGAGCTGGAACACTCCTTCTCGCGGAGTCCCTCCAACATCCATATGGAGTATTTCTCGTGGATGGGAACGATCAGGAATTGGTTCAACACGCTCATTTTCCCTTCCAAAAAATCCCTTTTGGTTCGGATCCTTCATTCTTATCCGCACTCAAGGAAGTGATCAAACAATGGAATATTGACTGCATTGTCCCCGGGGCAGATGAAGAACTTATCCCCTGTGCAAAGCTGCGTGAGGAAGGTGTCGTCGAGTGCGTGACACCCAATCGGGCCTTCATTGAAACTTGTCTCAACAAAAAACAGCTCATGCATACTCTCCATCGATATAATATCTCGCATCTTCTGCCATTCGATGAGAAACAAGATGTGCGATACCCCGCTATTGCAAAACCGGTCTTTGGCAGAGGATCACGCCAAGTCCATCGTATCGATTCGGAGCAACAACTCAACGGATACTTTGCGCTGTATAACAAAACTATGGAAGATACGCTGCTCCAGCCGTGTATTGAAGGAAAGGAATTCACCATTTCCGTCATTGTGAATAATCTCAACAAGCTCATCGGTATTGTCCCTAAACGGGTGATTGAGAAACGCGGCATTACGAGAATTGCGGTGACAGAAAGAAATCACCATATCGAACAAATATGCTCACACATTGTAGACGATCTCCATCCTTGCGGGCCGTTCAACGTACAGCTCATGGTACTTGGAGAGAACTGTTTCATTTTTGAAATTAATCCTCGCCTCTCCACAACGGCTGTCCTCACAGAGAAGGCATTTGGCAATGAAATTGATCTTTACATTCGCAATATCAACCGCAAGCGGCCATTGCCGCCTCCAATATTGCAGGAGGGCCTCTATCTTTTTCGCAGTGAAGCACACCACTTCTTTCCTCGATCCGCCATTCAAGAACCAAATGCAACGCCTGATTCCTCACTCGCTGGCACAAGCACCCCCCCCTCCGTCCTCTTGTCCTCGGGGAAAACGTATGTCGTCTGCGGTCTAAACTCCTGGAATCAGACGACCTTCGATCATCGCCTTGCGGTTCTGCCGGGTTCCTGGCACTTCATCGGATCACGAGAGGAACTCACAGTCGAAAGGCTTCGACTATGGAACCCGGATACCGTCTTCTTTTTGCACTGGTCGTGGATTGTTCCGGAGGAAATCATTAACGCCTACGAGTGTGTGAACTTTCATATGACGGATCTTCCCTATGGTCGAGGGGGGTCCCCTCTGCAGAATCTCATCCTCCGAGGCCATCGGATGACAAAGCTCACGGCGCATCGGATGTCTCCAGAGGTCGATGCAGGACCCATTTACTGCAAAGAGGATCTTGACCTATCCGGAAGCGCAGAGGAGATTCTCCGTCGTGCAAGTGAGCTCGCAGCAACCATGATCGAGCGCATTCTTCAGGAAAGTCCCATCCCACAAGCACAGCAAGGAGAGGTCGTTCTCTTTGAGCGGAGGAAACCAGAACAGAGCAAGATGCCGCCCCCTGCTTCCCTTGAAGAGCTCTACGATTTCATTCGCATGCTCGATGCGGAGAGGTATCCCCTCGCATTTTTTAGCAAGGATGGATTTCGGTATGAATTCCACCATGCACAATGGAAGAACACAGCACTCGAAGCATCTGTCCTCATCACTCCTTCCGATGTCTCTCCGTGAATATTGGGCCTGATACATGGCAATGTGCCTATCAACATTGCACGAAGGGGTGGTAATGTTGCGCCACGAAGCTCACTGCTTTGTCGATCAACAATAATGACAAGATTCAGCAGGAGGCTATCTTTCGCAGGACCAGTGTAGGCTGATGTGTATTACTGGCATGCTCCTGACGATACATGTGCCCATGCGATTCAAGAAACTCTCTGCACGCACTGGTTTCGCCGGGACAATCCTCAAAGTTCCATTCGTCAAACACAAAAACTCCCCCCTCACTGAGACGCGGGTGCACAAGTTCGAGAACGGTTTTCGTCGGCGAATATAAATCTGCATCGCAATAGACAAATGAAAAGCTCAATGCTTTCTTCTCCTCAAGTAATGCAGGAAGCGTTTTTTCAATGAATCCTTTATGAATTTCTATCTCATCTTGCATGTCATAAAGAGCAATGATGTCCTGTAATTCCTGAAGCGATCCCTGTGTGTAGGGAGCTCCTGCTCCCATAACTTTGGCATTTCCATCCTGCTGAGAAAACTCTATAAGCCCTTCAAAGCTGTCAAAACAGTGAGTCATCTTGCTGCCATGAGGATCAAAAATCCTCAGCAATTTTGCAAGAAAAAGCACATTGGCTCCGCGCCAGCTGCCAAACTCCGCTACATGACCAGGCACCGCTTTTGTGGAACAAAAAATCTCATAGATCGCCAGGAATCGCGATAGATTACCGATCCCGCAATAGAGCGGCCACTGATCAATCACCGACCATAACTCCCGCTTGCCATAACGTTCGGCAAACTCGGCGCGTTTGGATTTATAGTTCTTGTCGCGTGAAGAAAATTTCATAATCGTTCTGGGATAAAAACAAATAGATGTTACGCTGCTCGTAAGAAATCCGCCAGCGACAAACCTACAGAACTTTCTGCGCTTTCTCCGGCTTTGGGATGGGAAACTTCTCCCCATCCGAACGAACAACGATCTGCTCTTCGACACAGAGCGCACCGAGGAATTTCCCATACCCGGCGCCGAGATCTATATTGATGTACCCCTCTTCCACCGTGGGTTCCGTTCCCAGATGCGTATGACCGGCAACGAGCGTGTAGCGATTGAGGTATTTTCTCTCGCGGGGAATATCCTGAGGACGCACGAAAAAATTTTTCTCGAGGAAACGGGGCGACGGTTGATCGTACTGCTCCGGCAGCAATCCTGCATGGAGCGCCAGGTATTCTCCGGTTCTGTGCCAATCCACCATCATCGTCATGAGATCAAAATATGAAACGAGTGCATGCTGCAGGACAGAAAAATCATTCTGAAGAAGTGCATTCTGTACATCCCGGCCAAATCCCTGCAATGCCTCTCTCCCGCCGAACTCCCGCAGAAAATCCCCGCGTTCCTTCTCCTGAGAAAGGACATATCGTTCCCAGACGAACTCATGATTTCCCTTTACGAAAACGCATGTGTGTTCGCGGCGTAGCGCATGGAGAAGGGCAAGCGTCTCTGCAGTGTGCGGAAGCTTATCGATGTAATCCCCGAGGAAAATGAACGTATCGTCGCTGGCTGGGGAGAGCTGGCGCAACAGACGTTCGAGTTCGCGGATATTGGCGTGGAGATCGCCAAGAATGTACTGCATGTCAGAGAGCTGGGGCTGGGGGACGGGGAAGAGAGGAGGGCAGAGGGAACTCCATCCGGAGACGGTGAACATCGGCTTCTTCCAATTTCCATTGGAGTGCGCCAAGGACATCATCGAGATGTTCTTTCGTACCGCACTTTGCGATGGTAACGACATTCTCCTGTTGCAGGAGCCAGTTAACGGCAATCTGTGCAGAAGTCTTCCCATACTTCGCGCACATGGCATGCAAAATCTCCGGCTTCTTCTCCAAGAGAAGAACATCACGGATCGGACGAAATGCCACGAACATCCAATCATGGGTCTTTGCATGATCGAGCAATCCCTGTTTTTCCGGCGCACGGTATGCCAAATTGAAATGCAATTGATTCGCAACGATTGGATGCCGTGCGGCGCTCTGTGCCTCTTCGAATTGCGGCACTGTAAATGTGCTTACGCCGATGTGTCTGATGAGTCCTTCATCCACAAGACGATCCATCGCCCGCATGGTTTCTGTAATCGGAATTGCCGGATTCGGATTATGGATAAGATAGAGATCGAGATAGTTTGTCCGTAGTCGTCGCAAACTATTTTCCGCAGCATGGAGAAGATCATCATAGGATAAGTGTTCAGGAATTACCTTTGAAACAAGAAAAACAGAAGAGCGTTCACGCTCGGAGATCACCTCTCCCACAAGCTCCTCCGCATGACCTTCCGCATATCGCTCCGCGGTATCAATGTGGTTGATCCCCGCATCCAGTGCCCGCCGAATGGCTTTGCGATCACTTTCATCGTGACTTGTATCCTTCTCAACCCATCCGCCCATCCCCCATGTGCCAAGACCAATGACCGGCATCGAAAACCCATTCTTCAGTTGCTTTTTTGGGATGAGAACCATAGGGAGGCAATGGAGCAACAACGAGAATATGTATGGGAACTATGCAAGAGGAGTAATAGTGACATTAGCCGTCAGCGATCCATCGCTTAATGTAGCATTGCGAAATTCATAACGGAAACCGTTATACGTAAAAAATGCACGCGGGCACCCCTCCGTATCCAGCATTCGAATGAAGTCGTAGAGCTGCTTTGTCGTGAGAGAATCGGGGATGGCGCTGTCTTCCGGCTTTCTCCTCTCAAAGAGGGTGACTTCGCCGGTCTGTGGTGCGGGAGCCGGCTCCTCGCGCACGATCTTTTTGATCATCACGGCGCAGAGGCTATTGGCGCGCCTGAGAATTTCCTCCGCGCTTCCGGAAAGTTTCAAAGGTTCTTTACCGTACACGGGGCCGGCATCGAGCTCCTTCACCATCCGGTGCGCCGTGAGTTTGGTTTCCGTGTGTCCGCGAAGAATGAG
>Ga0155046_112_pt1 | contig 5444 bp, 6 predicted proteins | sample RifCSPhighO2_01_FD_106014 | JGI IMG/M metagenome (GOLD analysis project Ga0155046, IMG submission 106014) | Candidatus Ryanbacteria bacterium RIFCSPHIGHO2_01_FULL_48_27
CTGTCTGCACAATTAATCACATAATCCTGATGATGACAACTACCGCGCATGCGTGCATACTATGGCGATGAAAAGCATACAGGAGTGGCAAAAGGTATTCAAAATGTCCGTGAATCGTGAGAATTCTGATATGACTCATAATATCTACTTGATTTTAATATGAAAAAATTGGCAAAAAAGCTCCTGGCCATATTTGATTTGAAAATCCAGCGGATTGACACACCAATGCGTTCTCTCGAGGGCGGCCTTGAGAAACTCGAGAAATACTTGAATGTTCGAAGCGTCATAGACATCGGTGTCGCAAACGGAACTCCCGAACTCTACAGAGCTTTTCCTTCCGACAAATATCGATACTTACTTGTTGAAGCTGATCCGGCGAATCGGAATGTCGTAGAATCTTTGGCGCGCACGATGCATGCTGATTTCGAAATGACCTTTTGCGGAGCGGAAGAAGGAAGTATCAGGCTTAACACTCATGCGAATTCCGAATACTCCTCTGCGTTTACCTTGCTCGCTCCTCGTACGCAGACAGGAATGGTGGAGGTACCTGTTAAAACATTCGACAGGTTAGTGCTCGAGAAAGATCTCGAGAAACCTTACATCATAAAGATAGACGTTGAGGGTGCAGAACTTGAGGTTATCAAGGGAGCCGCGCAATCGTTACGACATGCCAAAGCTGTCATTATCGAAACCTCAATCGCAAAAAAATATGATAGCGGTGCCGAATTCGGTGATGTGGTATATGCCATGCGTGAACACGGCTTCTCCGTCTTCGACATGCTGGCAGGAGCGAATCGAAATAACAAGTTATACCAGTGCGACGTAGTGTTTGTAAGAACTGATGCAGAGTTCAGAGCTTGAGCAAAAATCAAAGAACCTGGAACATTGTGCCCGCTATAAACGACATCTTGGATGTGGTATGGTTGGATTGAATTGCAGCTATGAAAAGCATCGCAGAGTGGCAAAAGGCGCTTAGTGAAGCCGCGGAACGCAAATTCCCCGATAGCGGGTGGAGAGAGAGCGACCGCCTCTCCTCAATACGCAGACAGCTCGAAGACGTCGAGGCATCGCTCACAGTAGAAAGCGGAGAGGTGCAGAGCGACGACCATGCGCATCAAAATCCGGACCATCGAATTGCGGCGCTTATTGCAGATATTCTTATCCTCGCCGGAGAGCGGGGCGCGGATGTCGAAACCGAACTGCAAAAAGTCCTGGAGTGGTTTGAGAGCGATCAATAATGCTCAACGCGGTGCGGTATAATCACGCGAATGAGAAAAGATTATTGGAAATGGCACGGTAAGAAGGAGCAGGTTGACGATAAAGAGACTCGTGTCTATTTTCACGAGCGCGAGATATGGTTTGCGCACCTCGGCGCAAACGTCGGTTTCGAACAGGACGGCAAGGGTGAGAACTTCGGCAGGCCTCTGCTCATTTTCCGCAAGTTCAACAATGAAGTATTCTGGGGTGTACCGCTCACCACACGTGAGAAAGGTGGCAAGTTTTATCTGCCGATTGAATTAGATGATGGGCTGCCCCGCAAAGCAATCCTCTCTCAGCTGCGTCTGTTCGACGCAAAGCGCCTATACCAAAAACTCGCCACTGTTGATGTTGCAACTCACAAGCGCTTGGAAGCGGCGATAATCAAGCTCGCGGAAGGAGAGTAGAAATGTTCAGAGGCGGCATTTCTGCCGCCTCGAGGCCGAAGCCGTTTGTGCTAATAGTATACCCTATCTCCACGTGAAGTACAAATGAATGTAGCGAGGCAGATTTGCCACAATAACGTCAATAATATGCGATGGAAGGGAGAGAATATAACCTTTCCATTAAACATATCGCTATATGGCTACTGACAACCTGATTGGGCGGCGAGAAAATTCCGCCGCCCGCATTCCTACTAACGGATAGTTTCTCCTCAGTCCTCCCCTCCAACGTCAATCACATGCAAATGTGACGGCCGTCACATTTGCATGTGTTCCGTTTTAAGGGCCGTAAACCCAAGGAATCACAAAGTAATTCGAGTGCGGCGGTGCCCCGCCTGTCTTGAAATACGCGTCAAAACCAGATGGGTCGTTATCAAAATTCGGGCCAATGCGACCCTCATACACGGCAATGTAGAAAAGCTCTCCTGCTTGCGGATTTGATATAGCGGTCGTCCGGTTCTGGCGAATGTATGCGACACCTGCAAAATCCTGCGCCTCAAGGGTGGAGCTTCCCACCTCCCCTCTATACAGGGCGGTATACCTGTTCGTATTCGTGCTTATCGCCCGCAGAAGGTAGGTGCAGCTCTCTGAAGGCGGCGTATAGTGCGTGCCACTCGTAATTGGAAAAGTATCGGGACTACAGAACCAGCCAACGGTCGGATACCCGTTTGAGTTTGCTACGCCCGGAGTCCCGAAGATAGCGCTCGGACTGCGGTCATTTCCATAAAAAGAGTAGGCGTCGGTCGTTTGCCAACTCGCTGCGAGCGAGCCGTCGGCGGAGCCTTCTTTCCTCTCCATCGTCAAATTCATGGTGCTTGTGCCCTGTTGGACAGAATATCCTATCGACCCTTCCGAGGCGCCGGAGCACCAGCCGCCGCATGTTGCCACGGCAGGTGTACTGTCCACCGTCGTCGTCGCAAGACCGTCTCCCCATTGCAAGAGTAGCTGCTCTCCCGAGTCAGAAAGCTGCGCAAATTCCGAGGTGAGTACATTCGAAACTCCGGACACTGCCTCGGCACTACGCTCGACCACGAGATAACCCGATCCGGTTTGGACTACGATCGGGTCCAACATGCCGGAAAGTTGGACTACGCGGCTGCCGTTGGTATCTGTTATCACAAAATGTGATAGGTCCAGAGTTGAGCTGGTCATATTTTTCACCTCTATCCATTCGTCTTCCGGATAAGTGTTAGTTCCCGCCCACACCACCTCGTTGATGATGAGCGGCTGTGTGATTACGAAAACAGTCTTTTCAGTCGATGTCGCAGCCGTGCCGTTTGATTTGTGCGCGACCACAGAAAAAGTGGTGGTTGCTGATGCGGGTATATCACTTGTTGTCGAGGTCGCGTTTGTTGTTGCGAGACTGACGTCATTTTTTACTACATCATAATACGTTGCGCCCGAAACGGCATTCCAAGATATGGTTACCGTGGTTGCTGCAACGGTACAATCTACCGCAGTGAACGATGCCGCACATTCGTTGATTGAAATATCGGGTGCATCCGGCGAAGCCACGTCGACTGCAACCGTACGCGTCGACGTCGCAGTCGTCTCGGTAGAGGTCGCGGCGGAGAAAGAAACGGTCGTCGTACCCGAAGACAGCGACAAGTTGAAAGTCCAATTTCCGTTGTCACCCGTCGTGGTTGTTGCGAGTGTGGAATCATAAGCGGCCGTCACTACCGAGACCGCGGACGTGGTGCCCGTAAACGTCACGCTTGTCGTTGCAAAAAGTTCGTTCTCGCTCGGCGAAAGTATCGAGAGAGAAAGTGCCGGTAATGAGGGCGACGGGCTACTCCCGCTTCCCGACGAGGTATCTGCATTTTGCGTCGGGCTCCCCCCGCTCGCACCACCCGAAATGATGGAGATCGTATCTCCATCATCGTTGCCGACCGAGGGCGGCGGATCTTGTTCAGTTGGTTCCTCGACAGGAGACACCGAGGCGCCAAGGACCTGCGGCGCGGACTGTGGTGGTTTAGTCGTGCTAACCGGCGACGCTGTGGGTTTCGTTGAAACCGTATTTTGCGGCGGCGGAGCGTCCGCAACAGCAAGTGCCGCTGCGCCCGCCTGCCCCGCATTATCGGCCAGAAGTTCCTCCACATCGCCCTGATCTAAGCTTGAGCCATAGAGCGCTTTCACATACTTAAACCCCTTCTTTGCCAAGTCTTTTGCATTCTGCTCCGCGGCGCTAATATTTTTTGCCTTAATAGCCCCTGTCTTCTTCTCCTGCTCGACGCTCCTAAAAAAGAGGTCGACTACTCCGATGCCGTTTAGGATGGCTGTTTTGGAGAGAACGTTCCAGTTATCGGAAACGACGAGATGCTTTGGGTCATCCAGAATAAACTTCTCAATATCTTTTCCCCCTTGAACCTTTCTCCGGTCAACTTGAACTACTTTAGAACCTGTTTGCGAGTCATACGCAAAACCATCTTGTACATTAAGATTCTTAATGTCGGGCGCGTTGTAATAAGTGAAAACTGTATCCTTGCTAACAAAACGCGTGTTCGTAAATCTTGCAACGTGGTCAAGGTAAGAACTCAAGCTCGAATACGTTGGAACACTTGAAAGGTCATTTGGTGTGGCAATGTTCGCAGCGGTAAATTGGCTGGTAAACGTTTCGTAGGGGTCGGCATCGCCCACACTCCCGATATGCCCATGCTGGTCATTGCGTACATGTGCCGGGACAGTCGCATCTTCAATAAGATGCAACGCGTGTCCGACTGCTTCCAATCCTTTGTTTTTATCTCCATACACATACTCATAAATCGCTCGGTCCCACGAGTAGTCCGTCGGCGAGGTAAACAGTTTGTCGTTGTATTCAATATCATGGGAACACGGAAAATATGCGATGCATCGCCAAGACGCCTGTCCTCTGGTGTCATACGCCCACGCTTCGGAGGGCTGACCAAGGGATATGCCAAGCACCGTGAGGCCACGATAACGTATCGGGTCATAAAAATGGTTGAGGAAGCGCCAATCGTCGTCCTCGGCCGAGCTTCCTCCTATTATCCGCTGCCCCTCGCTCGAATCGAGCGCATTGCCATGTAGCCTCTCGTACCCTTGGACGATTGCCTGCGTTATCCCCTCATGTGTCGCACGGTCATAGGCAAAGGCCGGAATCGGAATGATTCCGGCCAAAACTAGAAACAAAAGAATTACAGTTCTGAGATTAGCCATTTGTTGGTAAAGGGGTTCTTTATCAATGTAAATACAAACGGAACATCATCCTGCGGCGGAAATAATCTAATCTCATATTTATCTTGGCCACCGTATTTTTCGGAGGTTAATTTGCCGTTTATATAAGCATTTATCATCATGTCGACTCCCCCGCTTTTGACTGCTTCAGGTAACGCGCTAAGCTCTTCGGCACGCTTTTCAGGAACAAAATAATTCGAAGCGAGTGCGTAATCCTTCTTCTCAAGCGCTTCAATGAAGAGTTTCAACGTGGCCTCCGGTGTCGCGCCGCCGTAGGGGTCGTTCTTGTACTGTGCTTCGAGAGCGGCCTGCTCCCTTTCTTGCGAGGCGATGTATTGATTTGAAATTTCGTTCTGTATCCGGTACTTGGCACCCTCGGCGTACCACTTAAGATATCCGGCGAGATAAAAGGCCACCAGGATAAGAGCGACTACCACCACCCAAAACCACCAACGACCGATTACCCATCGAAGTTTTTGCATATGCGTAGCATTATCTCACACGCCCTATTTCTTCATGAACTTATCCCCACTTCCTTCCATAACGACTTAC
>Ga0155046_133_pt1 | contig 5216 bp, 6 predicted proteins | sample RifCSPhighO2_01_FD_106014 | JGI IMG/M metagenome (GOLD analysis project Ga0155046, IMG submission 106014) | Candidatus Ryanbacteria bacterium RIFCSPHIGHO2_01_FULL_48_27
TTGAGATTGATGAAATGACAGGGCGTCTCAGGCACGCGCTCGAGGGCAGAGGTGTTGTCCTTATGATTCGGTCATTCAGGGGGAGGAACGGTTTTGAGACGCCCTTTCTTTCATTCCTTCCCCCTGTTCGGCGTTCATCTTCGATGAAGGCACGTTTGGGATTGGGCGTCTCTACGGAATCCCGTGATACGATGACATCATGACCCCCGAAGGTCTTTTCCGGAAAACATACCGCATCGCATCCGCACGTTTGAAGGAATGGGATTATTCATCGCCGGGGCATTATTCCGTGACAATCTGCACGCAGGATAAGCAGTGTTTCTTTGGAGATATTGTAGAGATCGAGGAAGAACCCGGAGCAGCCATACAATTCTCACCAGCAGGACAGACCATCGAGAAATTTTGGAAAATGATTCCTCGTTGGTATCCGAATGTATCGTTGGATGATTGGCAGATCATGCCCAATCATTTCCATGGGATTCTTTTCATTGGAGAGCAAAAGGAAGGGGTAACACTTGGACTCATCATCAATCAGTTCAAAGCAGAGTGTACGAAGGAAATTCGAAACATTGGTTTCAGGGATTTTGCGTGGCAGCCCCGTTTCCATGATCACATTGTCCGAAACGGAAAGGATTTGGAACGGGTACAACGCTACATTCGGGAAAATCCTGCGGCGTGGTTTTATGGGGAGGATGAGGATTAAAAAGGGATGGTTTGAGACGCCCTTGTCGGCTTTGGTGAATGGACATGATTGGCAATCAGGGATGCCTTGAGAGTGACGGGCGTCTCTACGAAACTACGAAACAGCATGAAATGCAACGAATAGGCGAATGGATGCATTGAGCGGCTATGGCAAAAATTGACAAAAACCATATTTATGATAAGTTATATGAAGGTGTTCTTTCAGAACATCGTCAAGATTCAGACGTGAGGTAAGCACGGTGTTCATTTTCTGGTGACCAGTGTGCTTACCTCATATGAGGATGAGACCGAGCCAGCGGTACTGGTTTTTTTAAGGAGATTTGCCATGAGTGAGAAGGTGACAAGGCTGAGCGCACTTCCTGCAAAGAAACTGCGTACAGGGCACAACAAGCTCCAGCGTTTCGGGGTTACCCCTGCGCGCTGGCTCGCGATGTTGAGTTCTGCTGACGAAGTGATGCAGCAGATCGCCGCCGCTTTTCCGGGAGAATCCGAAATTGTTCTGCCTCCCGGCATTGTGTATCCGGCGAAAAGAGTTGGTGAACTTCTGGGCATCGAAGTACCGGATGTTTCGGCTCCTGCTCCTGTCCCAGGTCGGATCATCATCTATCTTCCGGAGCGCATCAAAAGTCTTCCCGATCTTCGCCGCTCCAATGCGCCGATGTGGAAGGATCAGGATTGGTACGATCAGAAGGAATACACGGCAAGACCGGGATATTGGGAGGTACTCCTTCCCGTGCCGGATTCCAACGACCTGATCCATTCGGAGCAAACGGAGCTCACCGGCGAGCTCGCTCCCGAGCTCAAGCGCACGCCTGTTCTTGTGGATGCCCTCCTGCTCACCGTTCACAAGATGGCGACAGACGATGATCTGCTCAAGAACGATTGGGTGAGATGCGATGAGCAGGCGTCTGGCGGCGACCGCGTCGTCCTGACGTTCAGCGGGAGCGGGCTCGGCGTCCGCGGCGGCGACTGGTACGATGGCGCGGATGGCCGCGTTTGGGCGTCCGCCGCTCGGTGGATTTCCTCCTGAATCTTGCGATCGAAGATTTGAACTTTTGGTTCCTTGGTCTTCGATCCTTAAAAAGCCGCTTCCGAAAGGAAGCGGCTTTTGCTATATTTCCCCCGCGTTTCGCTCATGCAGCGGAAGCCACGGCAACCGCTCGCGAGCGCCGCTCCTTGAAGTCATCGGAATCCGCGAACCCATGGGAACGCTGAGTGCATGGCACAGAGAGTGAAAGAGGAGGAAGTCCGTGCCTGTTTCCGGCGGAGGTATCACCATGACCCTTTGTGGTCGGGTGGTTGCTCCCGAATCAAATACAGCGGAGAGATTTTTCGATCCGCAGTGGCCTTGGAGGGAAACAGGTACATGGCAGACGTCTGACGGCAACCGCGTCAACCTGACGTTCAACGAGAGCAGGCTCAACGTCAACGACAACTGGAACGATGACGCGGATGACCGCGTTTGGGCGTCCGCCGCTCGGCACTTCCTCTTTTCTTTTATTCCCTTGGGGGGGGGGTGTTATCTTTTACCGATTTGATCCATCCTCCGAGCATTCTGCCGATTTCGTCTACCATCTGCTGGAGATGCGTGGATTTTTTAAGATCCAGAACCTTTGTTTCCTGCGTGAGCCGGAGGAGCATGCGCAACAGATTCAACTTTGCGCTTACCTCGGTCAAATGCGGCAGCTTTTCGTTTTTTGGGAGCTGGCCCGCCATAATGAGGCCGCTTATAACATCAAGGAGAAGATTTTCGCAGCGCTGCCAGAGAGTGTGGCGGTCGGCTTTGGGCACGATGGAGCGCAAGCCGTGGAAGCTCTTGTAGAGTTCGTAGGATTTCCGGAAGATGGGTATATCAAGTTCTTCCATGAAAGTACACGAGCATATCTTCGAACGGATCATCTCGCCAGAGAATTTGTTTCTGGCTTGGGTGGAGTTCTGCCGGGGCAAACGGTCGCGCAAAGACGTGCAGGAGTTCGAATGGCGGCTGGAGGAGAACATATTTGCCCTCCAGCGGGAACTTGCCTCGGGTTCCTATCGGCACGGCCCCTATAGCGCATTCACGATTTGCGATCCCAAGCAGCGACCGATTCACAAAGCGCTCGTCCGGGACCGCATCGTTCACCATGCGCTCTTCAAAATTCTGAATCCGATCTTCGAATCCTCTTTCATCTCACATTCCTTCTCTTGCAGAGCGGGGAAGGGGACGCACAGGGCGGTGGACATGCTCGAACGAACGCTCTGGAGGGAGAGCCGGAACCATACGCGGCTCTGCCATGTCCTCAAGTGTGATATCCATCACTTCTTTGCGTCCGTTGATCATGAAAAACTCCTTTCGATTCTCGGAAGGCGAATCAATGACGAGAGAACGACGGAACTTCTGCGGGAAATCGTTTCAAGTTTCGTTGCGGAAGAGCCGACGCTCTTCGAGCGGAAAGGTATCCCGATTGGTAATCTGACGTCCCAACTGTTCGCGAATGTCTATTTGAACGAATTTGATCAATTCATGAAACATACTCTCAGGGTCCAATGCTTCATCCGCTATACGGATGACTTTGTCATCGTATCGGAAGATGAAAACTATTTGTGCAATCTTCTCCCTTCCATTCAATCATTTCTGAAAGAAAAGCTTTCTCTTGATCTCCATCCCCATAAAGTGACCATTCGCAAATACGGGCAGGGCATCGATTTTTTGGGATACGTTCTCCTGCCCCATCACCGCATGATCCGCACCAGAACCCGGCGGCGCATGTTTCGGAAACTCTTTGAGCGCGTTGGCGCTTACAAGGCTGGGGTTGTTTCCGCGGAAGGCGTGGAGCATTCGCTTCAGTCTTACCTCGGCGTTCTCTCCCATGCAAATGCGCACGACGTAAGTGAGGATCTGCGGAATCAGTATTGGTTCTGTATGTGTGCATAGCCTGAGACGCCCTTGTCAGTTTTGGTGAACGGACACGATTTACAATCAGAAAGATGTTGAAAGTGGCGGGCGTCTCTACGCGTCCCGATCGTGATATTCTGTTTTCATGTCTTCTTTCGAATACAAGCACATCCCCGTCCAATCCGAAGCCGAATTCATTGATCGTTCTTCTGCCGAACTCGAACAGGCAATACTCGATGCGATCGAAGAAAAAGGAAAATGCATTATCGGACTCTCCGGCGGTTCCACGCCAAAGCCGATCTACGAAGCTCTCGGCAAGCTGAAAGCGATCGAATGGCACAAGGTCACGATCTTTCTGGTGGATGAGAGATACGTCCCAGCGAATCACGAGGAAAGTAATCAGAAGATGATCCGTGAAACGCTTCTTCAGAATGCGAAAATCCCCGAGCACCAGATCATCTTCCCCGATACGTCGCTCGATCTTGAGGAATGTATTGAGGACTACGACTTCCGAATCGATCAGCTCATGAGCGACGGTATTGATGCTGTGGCGCTCGGGCTTGGCGAGGATGGACATATTGCTTCGCTCTTCCCTAGCGACATCGATGCGATTTTGGAAGAGGAGAAGTGCGTAATCCACACCACCACCCCTCGACCCCGCTCGGGGCAGGCTCCTACCTTCGCGATCAAAGATCGCATCACCGTGACGCTTCCTGTGCTCGGGAGCGCGGACAAGCAATTCTTCTTCCTCAAAGGAAAAAACAAGAAGAAGATCTTCGCCGAAGTACTCTCCGAAAATGAAGATCCTGTGGAATACCCCGCACATGCGCTCCTCGTCGCCGGACAAACTATTTGGATCACCCACTTCTAGGACTACACTTCCTCTTAATGGGTGCACGTGAAAAATTGGGATTACCGTTCATGTTTCTCCTCATTCTCGCGGGGAGTGTGGTCTATGGCATATACGGGTTGTGGGAGGATTCATGGCTGCAGTACCTTTCCACAATCCGACTCCTTGCGATGATTCCCTTCGGAGATATCCCTGTCCGTTTTCTGGAATCCTTGCTTCCGGCAGGCGGGATGATGTGGGTGGAGGGCGTAGTGATGTTCATCGTCTGGTCTGCCGTCTTTCTTCTGCTGCGCGGGTTGTACTACAGCCTGCGCTACGCGGGAGATCTCTCGATGTGGCAGCTCAGTCTTTTCTTTCTGCTCCTTGGTGTTGGCATTATTGTTGCACTCATGATTCCCGTCCTTGATCAAATAGATCTCTGGAAAGCCTCGTGGTGACCCTTCGATCTGCTCAGGGTGAACACTTTTTGATTGACGCAATCCTCCTTTTCACGCTATTTTGAATGTGTTCCTTCCCCTTGAATCCCTGAAGCCTCTCCCGCGCAAGATTGATCAACGGTTCCGCATCAATGAACAGATTCGTTCCAAGGAAGTCCGCCTTGTATCCGACGAAGCACAGGAAGTGCTCCCTTTGGCAGATGCCATTGCCAGAGCAAAAGAGCAGGAGCTTGATCTCATCGAAGTTTCCCCGAATGCCGTGCCTCCGGTTTGTAAGATTCTGGATCGCGGATCGTACCTCTATCAGCTGAAGAAGAAGGAGAAGAGGGCGAGGGCGGGGAGTAAGCAGACG
>Ga0155046_128_pt1 | contig 5123 bp, 5 predicted proteins | sample RifCSPhighO2_01_FD_106014 | JGI IMG/M metagenome (GOLD analysis project Ga0155046, IMG submission 106014) | Candidatus Ryanbacteria bacterium RIFCSPHIGHO2_01_FULL_48_27
CTCACCCATATTTATTTCCATTCCTCCGCTCACAACCGATGAAAAGGGGCTCTTTGTGGAAAGGCAATTTGAGGATTCCCTCATCAACAACTATGATGTGCGCGTCTTAAGGGACGACGCGGGTGCCATCCAAATGATGTACTCGTTCCCGACGCGCACGATGCTCATCATTGCGGAAAGCCCGTATTCGTTTACAGAGGTTTTGAGCCGCTTGCGCGCGAGCCGCCAGTTATAGTCCCCTTGAGGCACTGTCCGCCACGCGATGGCGTAGCCATTTTACGTGGCTCGTGTATTATGTCGGGCATGGCACACCTTAATGCGGAGGAGTTGAATGATTTGCGCGCACAGTTGGATGCGGAATTGGATGCGCTTCAAGAGGAGCTTGCCTCTCACGGGAGGGCACTCCCTGAAAGTGGAGACTGGCAGGGGACAACCGGCGGACTCACGGGCGAGGAGGCGGACCCGAACGATGCGGCGGACCAGATGGAAGAGCTCGCAACGAATGTTCCCCTCGTGGAGGAACTTGAAAAGAGATACAAGGATGTCGCGGCCGCGCTTCAGAGCATGGAGAAGGGAACGTACGGCGTTTGCGAAAAATGCGAGGAACCGATTCCCTTAAAGAGGTTGCAGGCAAATCCTGCCGCGCGCACGTGCGTAACGCACAGTAAATAAAAGATAGTTGGTAGTACGTGGTCAGTAGTTAGTAGGGAGGTGCAGCTGGCTTGTCCACTTTGTGCGCTACAAAGTGATGGCTACAGGCTGTAAGCTGTTCTGATGGCCTCGCCCCGTTAGAAGCTAACGGTAGCGACCGATGCGGACACGCGGAGCCATGAACGAAAATTATGGTTGCTTCTAACGGGGGGAAAAAACAAAAAATCGCTTCGGGCTTTGCCAGGATTTTCGGCGCACAGCCCGCGCTCCCGCGCGCGCACGTCGTCTCTGTGGAGACAGATATCGCAAAAGGCCTGCACGCGTTTTCAATAGTCGGCCTTCCCGACAAATCTGTGGAGGAAGCGAAGGACAGAATGGCATCGGCAATAAAAAACAGCGATTTTGAATCTCCGAAGAAAAGCAACAAAAAAATCGTAGTCTCGCTCGCACCCGCCACTTTGAAGAAAGAGGGCGGGGCTTTTGATTTGCCGATGGCGCTTTCGTTTCTCCTCGCATCGGAACAGGTGAAATTCAATCCGGCCGGAAAATTATTCGCCGGAGAGCTGGCGCTTGACGGGGAAGTGCGCGGAATCCTCGGTGCGCTTTCAATAGCAATCACCGCGCGCGACAAAAATATCAAAGAATTTTTCCTGCCTGAAGAAAATTTGGAGGAAGCATCTTTGGTTTCCGGGGTCACGCTCTTCGGCGTAAGCACGCTTAAAGAACTTGTGGAGCACTTGAGCGGAAAGAAGCTCATTGCTCCGTATGTCAAAAAAGAAAAGTCGCGTGCCGTTGAAGGTGAGCTGGAAGGGCCGATTTTTGACGACATCCGCGAGCAGAAAAGCGCGAAGCGCGGATTGGAAATTGCAATCGCAGGCCGGCACAACATCGCGCTCTACGGCCCGCCGGGGACGGGGAAGACGATGCTCGCACGCGCGGCCACTGCGCTTCTGCCGGAGCTTTCTTTGGAGGAAGTAATTGAGGTCACAATGATTCACTCGCTTGCGGGCACATCGGAAGGGCGGGCGATTGTCCGTGCGCCGTTTCGCAGTCCGCACCACACGTCTTCCTACGCATCTTTAATCGGCGGCGGGTCCTCTCCGCGGCCCGGAGAAGTAACTCTCGCGCACAGGGGCGTTTTATTTTTGGACGAATTTCCGGAATTTCACAGAGATGTCGTTCAAGCATTGCGGGAACCGCTGGAAGACAAAGTGGTTTCCATTTCGCGCGCAAAAGGCTCCTCAATTTTCCCCGCGAATTTTATGCTCATTGCCGCCTTGAATCCATGCCCCTGCGGATTTTGGGGAACATCGCGATGCGAATGCATGCCACACTTGGTAGAAAAATACCGGCGCAAAATTTCCGGCCCCGTTGCCGACAGAATTGACATGTGGGTTTCCGTCGGCGACATCGCACCCGAAGCGATGGCGATGCGCAAGCGGAAAGATGCGGGGGAGACGGAAACTTTGCGCAAGAATATTCTATCCGCCCGCGCACGACAGAGTGAACGTTTCAAAAATACGAAGGGCATGTCCACCAATGCCGATATGAAATCAAAACAAATAGACGGGCTCGCGAAACTGTCGCCGAAGGCGGAGGAAGCACTGATAGGTGCCGCCCGGAATCTCAAGCTCTCTCCCCGCGGATACCACCGCACCATCAAACTCGCCCGCACCGTCGCCGACCTCTACGGCAGCGACACCATAGAGCCCACTCATATGTTAGAAGCATTGCAATATAGAGCGAGGGAACTATGACTAAACCAAGAACCACGGTTAAGAACATCCTTAAACGCATTTGCTCGGCATGCGGTGCAAAAATGCAGATATTGACTTTCAATAATCGCACGTATACAGGCGGTCACTTTTTCGGAAAGGTCCCTCTCTTCCGAAAAAGTGAGTGGAGTAAATCTTTGAAGGCCGGGGTACGCAAACAACGCATGGGAAGCATGATGGTCAATGTTTTGAAGAAAGATCCCAAGCCGTATAAGTTCGCAGAAAACTGGGAATGCGAACGATGCTATCAGCGCGGATGGATACTAGAGAAAAAGTACCCTAACCATAGGGCTTAAAGCGTCTTTTCAAGATATAAACCATTCTAGTATTTTGCAAAATACTAGAATGGTTTATAATGGGGATATGGTAGACGCGAGCAACAGCAACAATCCGCCCAGAAATTTCCGACGGTTGGAACGGGTTGTAAAAGGTTTCGCCAATCACCGGCGACTTGAGATTCTGAACTTGTTACACAGGAATCCAGAGCTTTCGGTTGAAGATATTTCCGAACGACTGAATATCGGCTACGAAAATGCATCCGATCATTTACGCAAGCTGGCAATTGCCGGTCTCCTGCTGAAACGTAACGAGGGCAACAATGTGCGTCACAAACTCACAGCGCGTGCAGAATCTATTCTAGTATTTTGCAAAACACTAGAATAGATATTTTCAGAGGCTGCAGAAACTGAACGGGGACTGGTGCGAGAGGAAAATGTGAGTAATAAGAGTTCTCGTGTTAGTCGCTAATTTTGCCGGATATTGAGGGTGAAAGTAAAAAAAGAGTTTCACACTGCACAAGGGGAGTTATGAGCTTACCTCATGCAGAGCACATTCTAACGTTTTGCTTGCCCGCCTCTGGAGGGCAAAACGTTAGAATGAGAGAAATTCGGAAGTGATACGTTGAGCCCTAGGTAGCAAAAACAAAACCGGTTCCCCCCGCTCATTGCAGAGAAAAGGTACCTGACACCTTTTTACCTTCCTGTCCAGAGTGGGATATTGAGAGTAAATTCCTACATGTCATAATAAGCCAATGAAAGAAACTGCTAGAGATTTGCCAAAAAAACACCCCTTGCGAAACAAGATTGCTGAGCAACTTCGCTCAGCTCGCAAAAAAGAAGAGACCCCTATCACAGGCTTGAGCCAAATTGCCTTCGGCAAAAGAGGGCCTGAATATGCTCTGGGATTGTATGGCATACAAAAACTCTTCAACTACATAAGGACTCTGCCCAGTACGACAGTGCTGGATATCGGTGCGGGGAATACTGCGGGTGTCAACGAACTCTCAAAAAGCCCTTTTGGACAAGGCTTGAAATTTGAAGCGACCGTTCTTAAACACGATCCCCAAATAAAGACACACTTAGGAGAGCATAAAACTCATATTACATCGGCGGAGATTTTAGGGAACATACCGAATGGGTCCATTGGAGGAATCATTAGTGTTATGGGAACGACATACAGCATGGCTCAATCCCTCATGGCGGGAAATTTAGACCGCGTTTTGGTTCCTGGGGGCGTAGTGAAGTTTTGCTATTTTGCCGAGACTAGGGTACTGATTAACGGCCAGCATGTTGAATCGTCCAGATACCTGCGGAGAACGCTCGGGGAACTCCGCTACGACGTCGCGGCCGTTCCAGGCGGTTGGCTTGTGCTTGCCATAAAACCGGGCAATCTTTCTGCTCCCAAAGCTGAGACTCTTCTCAAACAAGATTTTAATTCAGTGCAACAACAAATTGCCACTCTCCAAAATCTCACGTAGTTACAGAAGCAAATATTCTTTAATCGTGAACCATAGCGAGCAAAAACAAAACCGGTTTTCCCCCCCGCTCATTACGGAGAAAAGTCTCTACTGTGTTGCTGTGTTAAAATGTCTGCATGGCAATTCTTACTACGACCCCTAAGATACTTGCAAAAGTAGAGGTTAAACCTTATTTCCAGAAGGATAATTTTGTTTTATATCAGGGCGATGCAATCTGGCTTCTTGGCCAACTGCCGGAAAATTCTATTGACATGATTTTTGCCGATCCGCCCTACAATCTTTCAAACGGTGGGTTCACTGTCCACGCCGGACGTATGGTAAGTGTTAATAAGGGCGACTGGGACAAGAGCAGAGGATTTGAAGGCGACTATGGCTTTCACTACAACTGGCTTGAGGCGTGCAGAAAGGTATTAAAACCCGGCGGGACGCTATGGGTAAGCGGGACATATCATTCCATTTATCAGTGTGGGCATGCGCTTCAATCTCTTGATTATCATATTTTGAATGACGTTGCGTGGTTCAAACCCAATGCGTCGCCGAATCTAAGTTGCCGTTTTTTTACAGCGAGCCATGAGACTTTAATTTGGGCGCGAAAAGAAAAAAAGGCGAAACACACATTCAATTACGATCTCATGAAAGAGGGTCATTGGCCGGAAGACCAGTTAAAAAAGCCTGGACTTCAAATGCGCTCCGTTTGGGCTATGGGAACACCGAAACCGCCGGAAAAAAGATATGGGAAACATCCGACGCAAAAACCGCTTGATCTGCTTAAACGCATAGTTTTGGCGAGCACAAACAAGGGGGACATCGTGCTTGATCCGTTTACCGGCAGTTCAACGACCGGCATCGCGGCGACTATGCACGATAGAAAATTCATCGGCATTGATTTGGAGAAAGACTACCTTGAATTGTCTAAGAAACGATTCGCCGATATCAAAAAG